>Ga0153948_1000020_pt1 | contig 93724 bp, 86 predicted proteins | sample TSNJ032MetaG_FD_104696 | JGI IMG/M metagenome (GOLD analysis project Ga0153948, IMG submission 104696) | Attine ant fungus gardens microbial communities from New Jersey, USA - TSNJ032 MetaG | ecosystem: Host-associated > Fungi > Mycelium > Unclassified | place: USA: New Jersey, Wharton State... | reverse complement strand
GTGACCACGGCGTTGTATGTCGCGGCCTGTTACCTCATTGCCATGCTGCTGCGTTACCTCGAGCAGCGTCTGGCGATCCGCCGATAGGAGGCTGCGATGTACGAATCTCCCAGTTGGTTGCATGAATTGTGGGTAGCACGCGAGACGTTGCTGCAAGGGTTCCTGACCAGTGTGCAGGTGTCGGCGCTGGCGATTCTGTTCGGCACGCTGCTCGGGGTTGTCACCGGTCTGGTGCTGACTTACGGCAGGTTCTGGATGCGCGCGCCGTTCCGCTTTTACGTTGATCTGATTCGCGGTACGCCCGTGTTCGTACTGGTGCTGGCCTGCTTCTATATGGCACCGGCGCTGGGCTGGCAGATCAGCGCGTTTCAGGCCGGTGCGCTGGGCCTGACGCTGTTCTGCGGCTCGCACGTCGCCGAGATTGTGCGCGGTGCCTTGCAGGCATTGCCACGGGGGCAGATGGAGGCGAGCAAGGCGATCGGCCTGACGTTTTATCAATCCCTCGGTTATGTGCTGCTGCCCCAGGCGTTGCGGCAGATCCTGCCGACCTGGGTCAACTCGTCCACCGAAATCGTCAAGGCTTCGACCTTGCTCTCGGTGATCGGCGTGGCCGAACTGCTGCTCAGTACCCAACAGATCATCGCCCGGACCTTCATGACCCTGGAGTTCTACCTGTTCGCCGGTTTTCTGTTCTTCGTCATCAACTACGGCATCGAATTACTCGGCCGGCACATTGAAAAGCGGGTGGCCCTGCCATGACTCAAGCTCAAGTTTCCAACGTTCAGCACGCTCAGCCGCTGCTGGACATCCGTGGCCTGCACAAGCAGTACGGCGCAGTCGAAGTGCTCAAGGGCGTCGACCTGAGCATGCAGCGCGGAAACGTCGTGACGCTGATCGGCTCCAGCGGTTCGGGCAAGACCACGCTGCTGCGCTGCGTGAACATGCTCGAAGAGTTTCAAGGCGGGCAGATCCTGCTCGACGGCGAGTCCATCGGCTATGACGAGGTCGGCGGTAAACGCGTGCGTCATGCGGAAAAAGTCATCGCCCGCCATCGCGCCATGACCGGCATGGCGTTCCAGCAGTTCAACCTGTTCCCGCACCTGACCGCCTTGCAGAACGTCACCCTCGGTCTGCTGAAGGTAAAGAAAATGCACAAGGACGAAGCCGTGGTGCTGGCCGAAAAATGGCTGGAGCGGGTCGGCCTGCTGGAACGACGCAATCACTTTCCCGGGCAGTTGTCCGGCGGGCAGCAACAGCGCGTGGCGATTGCCCGGGCGATTGCGATGAACCCGAGCCTGATGCTGTTCGACGAAGTCACCTCGGCCCTCGACCCGGAGCTGGTCGGTGAAGTGCTTAACGTGATCAAGGGCCTGGCCGAAGACGGCATGACCATGTTGCTGGTGACCCACGAGATGCGTTTCGCCTTCGAGGTCTCGGACAAGATCGTGTTCATGAATCAGGGGCGCATCGAAGAGCAGGGGCCGCCCAAGGAACTGTTCGAACGCCCGCAATCACCGCGTCTGGCTGAGTTTCTCAAGAGCACGCGGTTCTAATCTTTGTTTTGTAACCAGGAGAAGTACCCATGAGCATTACTCGATACGGCACCGGCAGCACCGCCGCTGGCGGTCAGCCACGTCCCTTCGCGCGTGCCGTCGAAGCGGACGGCTGGCTGCACGTGTCCGGCCAGGTGCCGGCGGTGGATGGCGAGATCATCGTTGGCGGCATCGTCGAACAGACCCACCAGACCATGAAGAACCTGATCGCGATTCTCGAAGAGGCCGGTTATGGCCTGGAAGATGTGGTGCGGGCCGGCGTATGGCTGGACGATCCACGGGATTTCAGCAGTTTCAACAAGGTTTTCGGCGAGTACTTCAAGCCTGAACATGCCCCGGCACGGGCCTGTGTGCAGGCGAGCATGATGGTCGATTGCAAGGTCGAGATCGATTGCATCGCGTACAAGAAAAAGGCCTGATTGTCGCCGGCTCTTGTAGGAGCTGCCGAAGGCTGCGATCTTTTGGCAATTTTGGATGCACCACGAAGGCAAGATCAAAAGATCGCAGCCTGCGGCAGCTCCTACAGAGGCATTTTGAGTGAGTACTGACATGACCGAAGACACCATCAAACGCCGGGCCCGCGGTCTGGACCGGGCGTTCGATATCCTCGATTTCCTCAAGGAGATCGGCCAGCCGCTGCGTCCGAACGACATTGCCAATGGCATCGGCAGCCCGAAATCCACGGTCTACGAACTGGTGGCGTCGCTGCTGGAACGACGGATTCTGGAGCCGGTGGGCAAGGACGGTCACGTCTATCTGGGGCGCCAGTTGTACTTCCTCGGGCAGGCGCATCTGCGCCATTTCGACCTCAGTCGCGAGGCCGATCACGCCTTGCAGGAAATCGTCAGCCAGACCCGGGAAACCGCGCAGATGTGCCTGCTCAACGGGCGCAAATACACGGTGGCACTGATGAAGGAGGGCGAGCGGCATTTCCGCATTTCGTCCGACATCGGCGAAAACGCGCCGATCCCGTGGACTGCGTCCGGGCGCTTGCTGCTGGCGCATTTGAGCGACCAGCAGATCATCGACCTGATCGACGAGGACGACTACATCCTGCCCGATGGCGAGCGCCTGCCGCTGGAACGCTTTCTGGCGGAGATCCGCCAGGCTGGCATCGACGGTTTCTTCTCCTTCGACAGCGTGGCCGACACCTTCACCCATTGCTTCGCCGCGCCGGTCAAAGACCCCAGCGGCGTGGCCATCTGCACCCTGTGCATCGTCGCCCCACGGGCCGATGCGAAAAACAATTACGACGACTATCGCCGGGTGCTGATCGAGAGCGCCAACAGCCTCGCCCGGCGCATCAACGAATAACCGCGGCTGCCTGCGGCCGCGACAGTGAGGAGTTCAAGCATGACGACTGCCATCAATACCGCTGTGGAAAAGGGCGACGCCGCCATCGGTGCGCACCTTGTGCGTGACGTCAGCCTGCCGGCGCTGGTGCTGCACCGCGAGGCGCTGGAGCACAACATTCGCTGGATGCAGAAGTTCGTCAGCGACAGCGGCGCCGAGCTCGCGCCCCACGGCAAGACCAGCATGACCCCGGCGCTGTTCCAGCGTCAGCTCGACACTGGCGCGTGGGGCATCACCCTCGCCAGCGCCACCCAGACCCGCGCCGCATACGCCCACGGTGTACGCCGGGTGCTGATGGCCAATCAACTGGTCGGCACGCCGAACATGGCGCTGATCGCCGATCTGCTGGCCGATGTCGATTTCGATTTCTACTGCATGGTCGATCACCCGGACAACGTCGCCGATCTCGGCGCCTACTTCGCCTCGCGCGGAGTGAAGTTGAATGTGATGATCGAGTACGGCGTGGTCGGTGGCCGCTGCGGTTGCCGCAGCGAGCAGGAAGTCATCGCGCTGGCCCAGGCGATCAACGCGCAACCGGCGTTGGCTCTGACCGGCATCGAGGGTTACGAAGGGGTGATCCATGGCGATCACGCGGTTAGCGGCATTCGTGAATTCGCCGCGTCGCTGGTGCGCCTGGCGGTGCAGTTGCAGGACAGCGGCGCGTTTGCCATTGCCAAGCCGATCATCACCGCTTCGGGTTCGGCGTGGTACGACCTGATTGCCGAGTCGTTCGAAGCGCAGAACGCCAGCGGACGCTTCCTCAGCGTGCTGCGCCCGGGCAGTTATGTCGCCCACGATCATGGCATCTACAAGGAAGCGCAGTGTTGCGTGCTGGATCGTCGCAGCGATCTGCACGAAGGCTTGCGCCCGGCGCTGGAAGTCTGGGCCCACGTGCAATCGCTGCCGGAGCCGGGTTTCGCGGTGATCGCCCTCGGCAAGCGCGATGTGGCATTCGATGCCGGCCTGCCGGTGCCGCTGCTGCGCTACAAGGCCGGTGTGTTGCCGGCGGTGGGTGATGATGTTGGCGCGTGCAAGGTGACAGCGGTGATGGACCAGCATGCGTTCATGACCGTGGCGCCGGGGGTTGAGTTGCGGGTGGGCGACATCATTTCCTTCGGCACCTCGCACCCGTGCCTGACCTTCGACAAGTGGCGGGTGGGGTTGCTGGTGGATGAGGAGTTGATGGTGGTCGAGAGTATGGAGACCTGTTTCTAGGGCTAGAGACCGAGTCGTGGCCATTCGCGAGCAAGCTCGCTCCCACAGGGGAATGCATTCCAAATTGTGGGAGCGAGCTTGCTCGCGAAGAGGCCAGTCCAGACATCCGCGAATCAACAGAGACAGCACAAGATGAGCACCCTCAGCCCCCTGGGCCCGAACACCCCGCGCATCGCCCTGATCGGCGAGTGCATGATCGAACTCCAGCACCGCGCCGATGGCAGCCTGCAGCAAAGCTTCGGCGGCGATACCTTGAACACCGCGGTGTACCTGTCCCGCGCCCTCGGCGACAAGGCCCAGGTCGATTACGTCACCGCGCTCGGCGACGACAGTTTCAGCGATGCCATGTGCCAGAGTTGGGCCGATGAAGGCATTGGCCTGGATCTTGTGCAGCGACTGCCCGGTCGTCTGCCGGGCCTGTACTGCATTCAGACCGACGCCAATGGCGAGCGGCGTTTCCTCTATTGGCGCAATGAGGCGGCGGTGCGCGATTGCTTCACCACCCCGGCGGCCGAGCCGATTCTGGCGGCGCTGGCGGACTACGACGTCCTTTATTTCAGCGGCATCACCCTCGCAGTGCTGGGGGCCAAGGGCCGCGAGCGTTTGATCCAGACCCTGATCGAAGCCCGCCAGCGCGATGCGCGGATCGTCTTCGACAACAATTATCGACCACGCTTGTGGGCCTCACAGGAAGAGGCGCGGGCGGCCTATCGCAGCGTGCTGCCGCATGTCGATCTGGCATTGCTGACCGTGGATGACGAGCAGGCGCTGTTCCATTTTGTCGATTGCGACGCGGTGTTCGAGGCGTACGCGCAGATCGGCACGCCGGAAGTGGTGCTCAAGCGCGGCGCCGAGGCGTGTCTGATTCGTTGTGATGGCGAGGCGTTTGAAGTGCCAGCGCAGAAGGTCGAGAAGGTGGTGGATACGACGGCGGCGGGGGATTCGTTCAGTGCGGCGTATCTGGCGAGCCGCTTGCTGGGGGGCAGTCCGGTGGAGGCGGCTGAGGCGGGGCATTGGCTGGCGAGTCGGGTCATCCAGTTCCCGGGAGCCCTGATCCCTAAAGAATGAGTGTTCTTGTGGCGAGGGAGCTTGCTCCCGCTCGACTGCGCAGCAGGCGCAAGCCTTATTGGGGCGGCTCCGCCACCCAGCGGGAGCAAGCTCCCTCGCCACAAACGCCCGAAAGCAAAGCCTTCAATCGCGGAAAAACACCTGCACCAGGTGATAGCCGAACTTGCTCTTGATCGGCCCATGCACCGTGCGCAGCGGTTTCTTGAAGATCACCGCATCAATCGCGCCGACCATCTGCCCCGGCCGCACTTCACCCAGATCACCGCCGCGCTTTCCGGACGGGCAGGTCGAGTACTTCTTCGCCAGCACATCGAACGCTTCGCCCTTGGCAATGCGTTGTTTGAGCTGTTCGGCCTCTTCGGCGGTTTTCACCAGAATGTGGCGGGCTTGGGCTTTCATCGTGCGATACCTGTAACGGGGTGACGGCGGGGCGCGGGATTATGCCTCAAGTGACGGCGTTTGGTTGATCATCTCGCGGATCTTGTTGGCCAGCACTTCAATCGAAAACGGCTTGGCCACCATGTCCATGCCATCCTCCAGAAAGCCCTGACGCTCGGCGGCCTTCTGCGCATAACCGGTCATGAACAGCACTTTCAGGCCCGGACGATGCTGGCGGGCGATTTCCGCCAGTTGCCGGCCATTCATCCCCGGCAGACCGACATCGGTCACCAGCAGATCCACGCGCATCTCCGATTCCAGCAGCGGCAGGGCGGCGCTGGCGTCGGCGGCTTCGTGGGCGAGGTAACCCAGCTCCTTGAGCAGATCGAGCACCAGCATGCGCACTGCCGGGTCATCTTCAACCACCACCACGGTTTCGCCACAGGTGGCCGTCGGCGCCGCACTGAGGGTTTCCACGACTGGCCGTTCCGGCTCCAGCAGGTTCAGGCGCGGCAAGTACAAGCGCACACAGGTGCCCTGATTCGGCAGGCTGTCGAGGCTGACATGCCCGCCCGACTGCTGGGCGAAGCCATAAATCATCGACAGCCCCAGCCCGGTGCCCTGGCCGATCGGTTTCGTGGTGAAGAACGGATCGAACGCCTTGGCGCGCACCGACGGCGTCATGCCGGTGCCGTTGTCGCTGACCGCCAGCATCAGGTAGTCGCCGGCCTTGACCGGTTCGAGGGTGGTGATGTCGTTGCCGTCGAGGTAGACGTTGGCAGTTTCGATCAGCAGTTCGCCGCCATCGGGCATGGCGTCGCGGGCGTTGATCACCAGGTTGAGCAGGGCATTTTCCAGTTGGCTGACGTCGGTGCTGATCGGCCAGACATCGTCGGCCAGGCGCAGCGTGAGTTCGATCGGGTCGCCCTTGGTGCGGCGGATCAAATCTTCCAGCGAATGAATCAGTTCGTTGACGTTGAGGGTCTTGCGGTCCAGCGACTGCCGGCGCGAGAACGCCAGCAGCCGATGGGTCAGCGCCGCCGCTCGGTTGGCCGACGACACCGCCGCTTCGGTGAAACGGCCGATTTCATCGGCGCGGCCGTCGGCGATGTAGCGCTGCATCAGGTCTAGGCTGCCGATGATTCCGGTGAGCATGTTGTTGAAGTCGTGGGCGATACCGCCGGTGAGCTGGCCGACCGCTTCCATCTTCTGCGCATGGCGCAACGCATCTTCGGCGCGCTCGCGTTCGAACATCTCGTTCTGCAGACGTTGATTGGCCTGGGCCAGTTGTTCGGTACGGGCGCTGACCCGTTCCTCCAGGGTTTCATTGAGATTGCGCAAGGCTTCTTCGGTTTTTTTTCGTTCGGATTCGTCGATCACGAAAATATAGAAACCGTTGACTGAGCCGTCGGCGCCGTGGCGCGGCAGGTAATTCATCAGCGCATGGCGGTTGCTGCCGTCGCGATGCGGGGTGTACAGGCTGAACGAGCAGGGCCGCCCGGCCAGCGCTTCGGCGATATAGGGCGCGCGCAGGAAGTAGGCTTCTTCGCCGATCACTTCGCGAATGGTGCGGCCATACAGCTCCTGCGGCGTCAGGCCATACCAGTCCAGATACGCCGCATTGTTCAGGCGGAAGCGCTCTTCGTGGTCGACGTAACTGATGAGGATCGGCATTGCATTGATGATCAGCTGCAATTCCGTCTGGCTCTGGCGCAGCGCCTGCTCGGTGTGCTTGCGCTCGGTCAGATCCAGCGCGGCGCCGAGGAAGCGCACTGGTCTCCCGTGGTGATCCTTGTAACAGCGGCCACGGGCAAACACCCAACGCAGCTCGCCGTCGGCTTTCAGCAGGCGATATTCCTCGGCGTACTCGGTGCCGTGGGTGATGCAATGCTTGATGCTGCGGGCGATCAGGGCGCGGTCCTCGGGGTGCACGCCTTGCAGATAGTCGCTGATCGGTAGCTGACTGGCGTGGGCCGGATCAATGCCGTGCAACTGGGCGAAATGGGCGTCGGCAATGAAACGGTCTTCGCCGATGTCCCAATCCCAGGTGCCAACCGCATCGGTGGCGGCCAGCGCCAGTTGCAGGCGTTCTTCAGTGTCGCGCTGGGCCTTGAGGCTTTCTTCGGAGCGGCGTTGCAGTTCGAGGGCGATGCGCCGGCGTTCGTTGGTTTCGATGGCGGTCACCAGGATCCCGGCCACTTGCGTGTTTTCATCGCGGATGGGGCTGTAGGTCAGGTCCAGCCAGAAGTCGGACTCTACACCTCCGCGTTGCAGGGTAAATCGCCGCTCGCTGTAGGTGCGCACCTGGCCTTGTAGGACGGCTCGATAAATCGGGTCGGTAAAGTCCTGAAGTTCTGGCCATATAAGGTGCGCCGGCTGTCCGAAAGCGTGCGGATGCTTGCTCCCGGCGAGCATCGCAAAGCCATTGTTGTAGATCTGCGTGAGCTGCGGCCCCCACAACAGCAGCATCGGCATCGGCGAGTGAATCACGATGTCCACCGCGGTGCGCAGGCTCTGCGGCCAGGTGCCCGCTGCGCCCAACGGCGTGCGGCTCCAGTCGGTCCGGGCGATCAGGGCTTGGGCGTCATCGGGGGAGGGTGCTGCGTTCATCACATGTATCCTGAGCGTCGGTCAGTGCGTTGGCATCTACTATTCTTGCACTTGCGGTAGACGCTGTATGACCCGTTACGTCACGACAGCGGGTCATTTCTGTTCATTGAATGCTTCGCGGGTGCTTATTGCCATGGAAATCGATGCACTGTTGCTCCGTCTGTCGAGCCAGCACGGCTCTGACCTGTTCCTGTCCACGGGAGCGCCACCCAGTGCGCGCATCGATGGCGTGCTGACGCCGTTCAGCGAGCGGCCGTTCAAGCCCGGTGAGGTCGAGGCCATCGCCAACTCCTTGATGGACGCCGAGCAGCGGCGCGAGTTCGATCGGGATCTGGAAATGAACCTGGCGATTTCCCGTACGGGCGTCGGGCGTTTTCGGGTGAACATCTTCAAGCAACGCAATGATGTGTCAATCGTGATCCGCAACGTCAAACTCGATATCCCGCGATTCGAAGACCTGAAACTGCCGCCGGTACTGCTGGAAACGGTGATGCTCAAACAGGGGCTGATCCTGTTCGTTGGCGCCACCGACTCCGGTAAATCCACCTCGCTGGCGGCGCTGATCGATCACCGCAATCGCCACAGCAGCGGGCACATCATCACCATCGAAGACCCGGTGGAGTATATCCATCGACACCAGCGCTCGATCATCAATCAACGCGAAGTCGGCGTCGATACCCGCAGTTTCCATGCGGCGCTGAAAAACACCCTGCGCCAGGCCCCGGATGTGGTGCTGATCGGCGAAATCCGCGACCGCGAAACCATGGAGCATGCGCTGACGTTCGCCGACACCGGGCATCTGGTGCTGTCGACGCTGCATGCGCACAACGCCAATCAGGCGCTGGACCGTATCGTCAATCTGTTCCCCGAAGAGCGCCGCCCGCAGTTGCTGCATGCGCTGGGCAACAATCTCAAGGCCTTTGTTTCGCAACGGTTGGTGCGCACTATTGATGGGCAGCGCCGGGCGGCGGTCGAGGTGATGCTTGGCACCCCGACCATCGCCGACCTGATCCGCCGCAACGAGTTGGGCGAACTCAAGGGCATCATGGAGAAGTCCGGCGAGGTCGGCATGCAGACCTTTGACGCGGCGCTGTACGGGCTGGTGGTGGAGGGCGTGATCAGTGAAGACGAAGCGCTCAAACATGCCGATTCGCAGAACAATCTGCGCCTGCGTTTGAAACTGCACGCCGAGGCGGGGCCGGCGCCTGCCCCCACAACATCAGGCGATTGGGGCCTGATGGATTGACACCTGACCCTGGTGGGAGCTTTTAGTCCAGCAGCTCCGGGCGATTGCGAAACTGCTCCAGCGCTTCAGGATTAGCCAACGCATCGGTATTTTTCACCGGCTCGCCATGCACCACATTGCGCACCGCGAGCTCGACCACCTTGCCGCTGATGGTGCGCGGAATATCGGTGACAGCAACGATCTTCGCCGGTACGTGGCGCGGTGTAGTGTTGGCGCGGATCACCTGGCGAATCTGCTGTTGCAGGGCGTCATCCAGCGTCAAACCATCCTGCAGACGGACAAACAGCACCACGCGCACATCGTCCTGCCATTGCTGCCCGATCGCGACGCTGTCCAGCACCTGCGGGACTTTCTCGACCTGACGATAGATTTCCGCCGTGCCGATGCGCACGCCGCCGGGGTTGAGCACCGCGTCGGAGCGGCCGTGGATCAGCATCCCGCCGTGGGGCAATTGCTCGGCGTAATCCCCCTGGGCCCAGACGCCGGGGAACAGGCTGAAATAGGATTTGCGCAGCTTTTCGCCATCGTCATCGTGCCAGAGTCCAACGGGCATCGCCGGGAAGTGCCGAGTGCAGACCAGTTCACCTTTTTCGCCGATCACTGCGACGCCTTTGTCATTCCATACTTCAACGGCCATGCCCAGGCTCTTGCCCATTATTTCGCCCCGGCGCACCGCCGACAGCGGGTTGCCGTTGACGAAGCACGACACCACATCGGTGCCGCCGGACATCGACGCCAGGCACACATCGCGCTTGAAGTCGCGGTAGACGAAGTCGTAGCTCTGCGGCGACAGCGCGGAACCGGTACACAGCAAGGTCTTCAGGCTACTCAGATCATGGCTGTGCGCAGGCTTCAAACCGCTGCTTTCCAGTGTCGCGAGAAACTTCGGGCTGGTGCCGAACACGCTGATGCGTTCGTCGTCGATCAGATCCAGCAGTCGTTCATGGCCGGGGTGAAACGGCGAACCGTCATACAGCACTACTGCGCTGCCGACCGCGAGGGCCGAGACCAGCCAGTTCCACATCATCCAGCCGCAAGTGGTGTAGTAGAACAACCGGTCACCGGGGCCGAGATCGACGTGCAGCCCATGCTCCTTGGCATGCTGCAGCAGCACGCCGCCGGTGCTGTGCACGATGCACTTCGGTACGCCGGTGGTGCCACTGGAATACAACACGTACAACGGGTGATTGAACGGCACCGGGACAAACCGCGGTTCGCTGCCGGGTTGGTAAAAGTCGTCCCACAACGTCACGTTGGCGTGGCTGTAGTAATCCTCGACATGGGCCTGCGCGCGAGCGTAGGGGACGATGATCAACTGCTGCAGCGATGGCAGTTGCGCGAGGATTTCGTTGACCTTGGCGGTCTGGTCGATGTCTTTGCCGGCATAACGGTACCCGGCGCAGGTGATCAACACTTTGGGTTCGATCTGGCCGAAACGGTCGATCACGCCGTGGGTACCGAAGTCCGGCGACGAGCACGACCAGATCGCCCCGAGGCTGGTGGTCGCGAGCATCGCCACCAGGGTCTGCCAGGTGTTGGGCATGCACGCGGCCACGCGGTCGCCGAGGCCGACACCGGCGGCTTGCAGGCTGGCCTGAAAACCGGCGACGTGCTCGGCCAGTTCGGCCCAGGTCAGCTGTTCGCGCTGACCGCTTTCCGCCACGGCGATCACTGCAACGGCATCGTCACGACGGCGCAGCAGGTGTTCTGCAAAGTTCAGGGTCGCGCCGGGAAACCATTCGGCACTGGGCATCTGCGCGCCTTCACGCAGCACGGCGTCGGGCTGGGTGTGAAAGCGGATGTCGAAGCAATCGACGATCGCCTGCCAGAACGCTTCGCGCTGATCCACGCTCCAGCGGTGCAGATCGGTGTAGCTGCTCAGCGCCAGACCATGACGCTGATTGATATCGCGGCGGAACTGATCCATGCGCGATTGGGCGATACGCTCGGCATCGGGTTGCCAGAGGAGGTCGGACATTGGTTTGCCTCTTGTTGTGTTGTGCAAGCACGCAGGCCAGGGTGTAGGACTTAATTCTGTGGCGAGGGAGCTTGCTCCCGATCGGCTGCGCAGCAGTCGTAAATTGCCGGGGGCGCCTTCGCCACCCAGCGGGAGCAAGCTCCCTCGCCACAGCGGTTTCGCGTCGTTTATTGCGCCAACCAGCCCCCATCAATATTCCACGCCGCCCCCCGCACCTGGCTGCCAGCCTCGCTGCACAGGAACAACACCAATTCCCCAAGATGCTGCGGCGTGACGAACTCCAGCGACGGCTGCTTCTCCGCCAGCAAATCATGCTGCGCCTGCTGCGGATCGACGCCTTTGGCCGCACGATCGTCGATCTGCTTCTGTACCAGCGGCGTCAGCACCCAGCCCGGGCAAATCGCGTTGCAAGTGACGTTGCTGGTGGCTGTTTCCAGGCCAACCACTTTGGTCAAGCCGATCACCCCATGCTTGGCCGCAACATACGCAGCCTTGCCAGTCGAACCCACCTGACCGTGCACCGAGGCAATGTTGACGATCCGCCCCCAGCCCTTGGCGCGCATGCCCGGCAGGCTCAGGCGGGTGCTGTGGAACACCGATGACAGGTTGATCGCGATGATCGAGTCCCAGTGCTCTACCGGGAACTCCTCAACGGCGGCGACATGCTGGATCCCGGCGTTGTTGACCAGAATGTCGACGGCGCCGAATTCGCGTTCGGCGTAAGCGATCATGTCGGCAATCTGCGCCGGGTCGCTGACGTCCGCCGGATGATGACCGACCTTGCCGCCGAACTGGCCGACTTCGGCGATCACGCTCGACGCATCACCGAAACCGTTGAGAATCAGGTTGGCGCCAGCCTTGGCCAGGCTCAGGGCGATGCCCAGACCGATGCCGCTGGTGGAACCGGTAACCAGTGCGGTCTTGCCCGAAAGAGTCGTCATGAATACCTCACACAATGCCAGTGGCGTAGAAAGTGCCGATCACTACGAAGACCGCCAGGGTCTTGATCAGCGTAATACAGAAAATGTCTTTATAGGCTTCGCGGTGGGTCAGGCCAGTGACCGCCAGCAGGGTGATCACCGCGCCGTTGTGCGGCAGGGTGTCCATGCCGCCGCTGGCCATCGCCGCCACGCGGTGCAGCACTTCCAGTGGAATGTTCGCCGCGTGGGCCGCCGCGATGAACTGCTCGGACATCGCCGCCAGCGCGATGCTCATGCCGCCCGACGCCGAACCGGTGATACCCGCCAGCAGGGTCACGGTAATCGCTTCGTTGACCAATGGATTGGGGATTTGCTTGAGCCAGTCGGCCAGCACCAGGAAACCCGGAAGCGAGGCAATCACCGCGCCGAAGCCGTATTCCGAGGCGGTGTTCATCGCTGCCAGCAATGCACCGCTGACCGCGCTTTTGCTGCCTTCGGCGAGTTTGCTGCGGATCGCCTTGAAGCCGAACACCAGCACCATCAGGATGCCGATCAGCAACGCCGCCTGCACCGCCCAGATCGCCGTGAGCTTGGCGATTTCCGTGGTCACCGGCGTGGCCATCCCCGGCAGCGCCAGGCTGTGGGTTTTGCCGTACCACTGCGGAATCCACTGGGTGAACAGCAGGTTCATGATGCCTACTGCCAGCAGTGGCGACAGGGCGATCCATGGGTTTGGCAGCTGCAGATCTTCGGCGGTTTCCGGCTCGTTGCGCAGCTCGGTGCCATAACCTTCGCCGGCGCGCTGGGCCTTGTTGCGTTGGCGCTGCAGGAACAGCATGCCGGCGCAGAACACGAAAATCGTGCCGATCACCCCCAGCCACGGCGCGGCCCATGCGGTGGTGTTGAAGAAGGTGCTGGGGATGATGTTCTGAATCTGCGGCGTGCCGGGCAGGGCGTCCATGGTGAACGAGAATGCGCCGAGGGCGATGGTTGCCGGGATCAGGCGCTTGGGGATATTGCTCTGGCGGAACATTTCCGCGGCAAACGGATACACCGCAAACACCACCACGAACAACGACACGCCGCCGTAGGTGAGCAGGGCGCAGACCAGCACGATCACCAGCATTGCCTGGCGAGTGCCGAGCAGGCGAATCGCTGCGGCCACGATCGAACGGGAGAACCCCGACAATTCGATCAACTTGCCGAACACGGCGCCGAGCAGGAATACCGGGAAATACAGTTTGATGAAACCGACCATTTTCTCCATGAACACCCCGGTGAAGGCAGGAGCGACGGCGGAGGGGTCAGTAAGCAAAACGGCGCCGAGGGCGGCAATCGGGGCAAAGAGGATGACGCTGTAGCCGCGGTAGGCGGCAAGCATCAGCAGCGCGAGGGCTGCCAAGGCGATGATCACACTCATGGAGTGTCTCCAAAGATTGTTATTTTTGTGGGTATTGCGGGTTTAGGAGACGCTTTAGCGAGATCTGTGCCACATATTCAAATCATTGAAATGTAAGGGTTTTATAGGTTTCAGCGTGTTGAGAGTTGAAGGGTTGTCTCCTTCTGGAGATTTTTGTTGACAAGGCTGACGCCTTCGCGAGCAAGCCCGCTCCCACATTTGGAATGCGTATCCCCTGTGGGAGCGGGCTTGCTCGCGAAGCTTTTGTTGTTGTCTTTTTGTGGGGACTTAAGTCTCTTTATTGAGACTCGGTGATGCCCAAGGCCAGCATCTTCTTGTACAACGTCGAGCGCCCCAACCCCAGCCGAGCCGCCGCCTCCGGCACTTTGCCCGCACATTGCGCGAGGGCGGACTGGATCAACTGCCGCTCAAACCGCTGCCGTGCCTCGGCGAAAGTCTCATCCGCCAACGGCTCTCGCGTCGACACCGACGGGCGCTCAACCGGGGTAAAGGTGCCGATGGCCGCGCGAATATCCTCTTCGGTGAGGATCAGGTCATCGCTGAGCAGCGCCGCGCGTTCCAGCACGTTGCGCAACTCACGGATGTTGCCCGGCCACGCATGTTGTCCGAGCAATTCCAGCGCTGCGCGACTCAGCTCATGCTGACTGCGCAGCTCTTCAAGGATCGCCTCGCTGAGCGCTGGCAGATCGTCGAGGCGCTCGCGCAGTGGCGGGACCTGGATCGGCAGCACGTTGAGGCGGTAATACAGGTCGGCGCGGAACTCGCCGCGCTTGATCGCGGCTTGCAGATCGGTCGACGTCGCCGCGATCACTCGCACATCGCTCTGGATCACGTCGTTGGAGCCAACCGGCTCGAACTCCTTTTCCTGCAGCACCCGCAGCAGTTTGCTCTGCAGCGGCAACGGCATGTCGCCGATCTCATCGAGAAACAGCGTGCCGCCCTGAGCGATCTGTAACTTGCCGGTGCGACCCTTGCGGTCGGCGCCGGTAAACGCACCAGGCGCGGTGCCGAAGAATTCGGCTTCCAGCAGCGCTTCGGGAATGGCCGCGCTGTTGATGCTGACGAACGCCTTGTGCGCGCGGGGCGAGGCGCTGTGAATCGCCTGGGCCAGCAACTCCTTGCCGGTGCCGGTTTCGCCGAGCAGCAACACCGGGGATTCGGCGCTGGCGCTGCGGCGGGCGCGGCGCTTGACCTCGAGGCTGGCGCTGCTGGTGCCGATGAAATGGGCGAAGTTGTATTTGGTCTGCCGCGCTCTTAACAGGGAGCGGGTCGAGGCCAGTTCTTCCTGCATGCTCAGGTAGCGCTTGAGCATCGGCGACAGGCTGCGCAATTCATCGAACAGGGCAAACCCGATGGCGCCAATCACCGCCCCGGCGTCGTCGTGGATTGGCAGGCGCATCACCACCAGCGGCTCTTTCGGTGTGTCCTGCATGTCCAGCAGGATTGGCCGTCCGGTGCGCACCACTTCACGCAGCAGGCTGCCGGGGATCACGCTTTCGCAGGGTTTGCCGATGGCTTTTTTCGCCGACTCCAGCCCAAAACGCCGGGCATAACGCTCGTTCATCCAGACGATGTTCGCATCACGATCGACAATCACCGTGCCTTCGCTGGACTGCTCGATGATCTCGAACAGCGAGCGGATCGCCAGCGTGCGCACGCGTTGGTAGTCCTTGAGGCTTTCGGAGGTGTTCATGGGGTGGCGGATCCGGAGTTTGGGTTGTCTGTTCGGGCCTCTTCGCGAGCAAGCTCGCTCCCACATTTTGGAATGCGTTCCCCTGTGGGAGTGAGCCTGCTCGCGATAGATGCGACTCGGTATCAAGGCTAGCGCCGATTATGCCTACCCCGGATGCGCCGCCGCCAACAGCTCTTTGGTGTAAGAATGCTGCGGCGAGTCGAACACCTCATGGCTGGCACCGCGCTCGACCACCTTGCCATCCTTGATCACGATCATGTCATGCGCCAGCGCCCGCACCACCGCCAGGTCGTGGCTGATGAACAGGTAGGTCAGGCCATGTTTTTCCTGAAGGTCGCGGAGCAGGGCGACCACTTGTTTCTGCACTGTACGGTCGAGGGCCGAGGTCGGCTCGTCGAGCAGGATCAGCGCCGGTTTCAGCACCAGCGCCCGGGCGATGGCGATGCGCTGGCGCTGGCCGCCGGAAAATTCGTGCGGGTAGCGATGACGGCTTTCCGGATCCAGGCCAACTTCCTTGAGTACACGGATCACCTGAGAATCGCACTCTTCGGCGCTGGACTGACAATGCACCTCCAGCCCTTCGCTGATGATCTGCGCCACGGACATCCGTGGACTGAGGCTGCCGAACGGGTCCTGAAACACCACCTGCATCTGCCGGCGCCACGGTCGCAATTGCTTCTGATCGAGGCCGTCGAGGGCGGTGCCCTGAAAACGGATACTGCCCTCGGAGTCGAGCAACCGCAGAATCGCCTGGCCCAGGGTCGACTTGCCCGAACCGGACTCACCGACAATGCCCAGGGTTTTGCCGCGCTGGATATTCAGGCTGATGCCGTCCACCGCACGCAAGTATTGTTTGCGCTGGAACAGACCGCCGCCGACGATGAACTCGACACGCAGATCATCCACCTCCAGCACGTTCTCGCGCTCGTCCCGGGGCAGGGCTTCGCCCTCCGGTTCGGCATTCAGCAGCACGCAGCTGTAAGGGTGCTTCGGTTCGGTAAACAGGGTTTCGCACGGCGCCTGCTCGACGATTTCGCCAGCCTTCATCACGCACACCCGTTGCGCAATGCTGCGCACCAGATTGAGGTCGTGGCTGATCAGCAGCAGCGACATGCCCAAGCGTTGTTGCAAGGATTTGAGCAGTAGCAGGATCTTGCGCTGCACCGTCACATCCAACGCCGTGGTCGGCTCGTCAGCGATCAGCAGTTCCGGCTCGCAAGCCAGGGCCATGGCGATCATCACCCGTTGCCGCTGGCCGCCGGACAGCTGATGCGGATAGGCCTTGAGGCGCTCTTTGGGCTTCTGAATACCCACCAGTTCCAGCAGTTCAAGAATGCGCAGTTGCGCCGCTTTACCGCCCAGGCCGCGATGCACCAACAGCGTTTCGCCGATCTGCTTTTCAATGGTGTGCAGCGGGTTGAGCGAGGTCATCGGCTCCTGGAAGATCATCGCGATGCGGTTGCCGCGTAGCTCACGCAAGACCTTTGGATCGGCGCCGAGCAATTCCTGGCCGCGATAGCGAATGCTGCCGCTGGTTTGCGCATCGCCTTCGGGGAGCAGTTGCAGGATCGAATGCGCGGTCACCGATTTGCCCGAGCCCGACTCGCCGACCAGCGCCAGGCACTCGCCGGGGCGGATGTCCAGGCACAGGTTGCGCACCGCCGGCTGGCCATGGAAGGCGACGTTCAGGTCACGGATTTCGATCAGGTTATCAGTCATGGTCACACTTCAGGATCGAGGGTCGAACGCGTCACGCAACGCTTCGCCGATGAACACCAGTAAAGAAAGAATCAGCGCCAGGGTGAAAAATGCGGTCAGCCCGAGCCACGGCGCTTGCAGGTTCTGTTTGCCCTGGCCGATCAGCTCGCCCAGCGAGGCACTGCCGGCGGGCATGCCGAAACCGAGGAAGTCGAGAGCGGTGAGGGTGGAAATCGCCCCGGTCAGAATGAACGGCAGGTAACTCAGCGTCGCGTTCATCGCATTCGGCAGGATGTGGCGGACAATCACCTTGCGGTCGCTCAGACCCAACGCGCGCGCCGCTTTGACGTATTCCAGATTACGCCCGCGCAGGAATTCGGCGCGCACAACATCCACCAGCGCCAGCCATGAAAACAGCGCCATGATCCCCAGCAGCCACCAGAAATTCGGCTCGACGAAACCGGACAGGATGATCAGCAGGTACAGCACCGGCAATCCGCTCCAGACCTCCAGCAGGCGCTGCCCGAGCAGATCGACCCAACCGCCGTAATAGCCTTGCAGGGCGCCGGCAGCAATGCCGATCAGCGCGCTGACGGCGGTCAGCATCAGGGCAAACAGGATTGATACCCGGGCGCCGAAAATCACCCGCGCCAACACGTCACGCGCCTGATCGTCGGTACCGAGCCAGTTGACCTTCGAGGGCGGGCTTGGCGCTGGCTGATTAAGGTCGTAGTTGGGCGTGTCGTCGCTGAACGGGATCGGCGGGAACAGCAGCCAGCCACCGTCCTTGCGGATCAGGTTCTGCACATAGTCACTGCGGTAATCGGCCTGGAACGGCAGTTGCCCGCCAAACTCCTGTTCGGTGTAGCGCTTGAAGACCGGGAAGTAGAGCTGGTTCTGGTAGCTCACCACCAGTGGTTTGTCATTGGCGATCAGTTCACCGCCCAGGGTTACCACGAACAGTCCGATGAACAGCCATAGCGACCACCAGCCACGGCGGTTTTTCTTGAATCGGGCAAAACGGCGACGGCCCAGAGGCGAGAGCTTGAACATCAGGCATTCCTCGCGGCGAAGTCGATACGCGGATCGACCAGGGTGTAGCACAGGTCGCCGATCAGTTTTATCAAGAGGCCAAACAGCGTGAAGATGAACAGTGAACCGAACACCACCGGGTAGTCCCGGGAAACCGCCGCTTCGTAACTCATGCGGCCGAGACCATCGAGGGAAAAGATCACTTCGATCAGCAGCGAGCCGGCAAAGAACACACTGATGAACGCCTGCGGAATCCCCGAGACCACCAGCAGCATCGCGTTGCGGAACACATGGCCATAAAGCACGCGCCGTTCGCTCAGGCCTTTGGCGCGGGCGGTGACCACATACTGACGGGTGATTTCATTGAGGAACGAGTTCTTGGTGAGGATCGTCAGCGTGGCGAAGCCGCCGATCACCAGCGCCGTCACTGGCAGCACCAGATGCCAGAAGTAATCGGCGATCTTGCCCAGGGTCGACAGTGATTCGAAGTTGTCGGATACCAGTCCGCGCACCGGGAACCAGTTCAATGACGTGCCACCGGCAAAAACCACGATCAGAAACATCGCGAACAGAAACGCCGGCATCGCGTAGCCGATGATGATCGCGGTGCTGCTCCAGATGTCGAAATGGCTGCCGTGATGCACCGCTTTGCGGATGCCCAGCGGGATCGACACCAGATAGGTGATCAGCGTCGCCCACAAGCCGAGGGAAATGGTCACCGGCATTTTTTCCAGAATCAGGTCGGTGACCGTCGCGCCGCGGAAAAAGCTTTTGCCGAAGTCCAGCTGTGCGTAGTTCTTGAGCATCAACCACAGGCGTACATGCGCCGGCTTGTCGAAACCGTATTGCTTTTCGATGTCCTTGATCAGTTGCGGGTCGAGGCCACGGCTGGCACGCGAGGTGTTGCTCATGGTCTCGCTGGCACTGCCGCCGACACTCGCACCGCCGATCCCTTGCAGATGGGCGATGGCCTGTTCGACCGGGCCACCGGGTGCCGCTTGAATGATCACGAAATTGACCAGCAGGATGATCACCAGCGTCGGGATGATCAGCAGCAGGCGCCGCAGAATGTATGCCCACATCAGTGCGGTCCTCCGGGTCTGCCACGGCCGATTTTTTCGGCGGTCATCTGCTGGTTGGTCAACGGCGTGCTGCTGATTTCCCACCAGCTCTCGATGGCTTCGTCATTGCTGGCCTGGATCGCCGGCATGCCGAAACGGTTCCACCACACGGTGGAGGTGCCCGGCGGGTAATAATTGGGAATCCAGTAGTAGTTCCATTGCAGCACCCGATCCAGCGCATGGGCGTAGTGCAGCATGTCGCTCTGGGTCGAGGCGCGGATCAGGCCGTTGATCAATGTGTCGACCGCCGGATTTTTCAGCACCATGTAGTTATTGGCGCCGGGATCGTTAGCCGATATCGAACCGAAGAAGTTGAGCAACTCGCCACCCGGAGACGTGCTGACCGGGTAGCCGGTGACAATCATGTCGTAGTCACGGCTCATCAGGCGATTGACGTATTGCGAGGAGTCGATGCGACGGATATTCAGGTCGATACCGATCTGTTTCAGCGTGCGTTTGTAAGGCAGCAGCAGGCGATCCATGCCGTTCTGGCTGACCAGAAAGGTAAAACTCAGCGGCTCGCCCTCGGCGTTGACCAGTTGATCGCCATCAGGTTTCCAGCCGGCCTGTTCGAGCAACTGCAGCGCTTGCAGCTGTTTGTCGCGGATCAGGCCGCTGCCATCGGTTTTCGGCGCCTCGAAGACCTGAGTGAAGACCTCGTCGGGAACCTGCCCGCGCAACGGCTCGAGGATTTTCAGTTCGGCGGCATCCGGCAGCTCGCGGGCGGCCAGTGCGGTGTTGGAGAAATAGCTTTGCTGGCGGATGTACATGTTGCGCATCATCTGCCGGTTGCTCCACTCGAAATCCCAGAGCATCGCCAGCGCCTGGCGTACCCGACGATCCTGAAACATCGGTTTCTGCAGATTGAACACGAAACCCTGAGCCGATTGCGGAGCCTCGGTGGCCAGATGGGCCTTCTGCAAACGACCGTCACTCAGCGCCGGGCTGTCGTAACCGATCGAATAGCCGGTGGCGGAAAACTCGCGGTTGTAGTCATAGGCACCGCCGCGCAACACCTGGCGTGCGACATCGGTGTCGCCGAAATACTCGATGCTGAAGTGATCGAAGTTGTACAGGCCACGACTGACCGGCAGATCCTTGCCCCACCAGTCGGGGTTTCGTTCAAAGGTGATGCTGCGCCCGGAGTCAACCTTGCCGACCCGATACGGGCCGCTGCCCAGTGGAGGTTCATAGCCACCGCCGCCAGCGAAGTCGCGGGTTTTCCACCAGTGCTCGGGGAATACCGGCAGGGTGGCGATGTCCAGCGGCAAGGTGCGGTTCTCGTTGCTTTTGAAGTCGAAGCGCACGGTCAGCGGCGCTTCCACTTCCACGCCTTTGACGTCGGCGAACTGCGTGCGATAGCGCAGGCTGCCCTGGGTCATCAGCAGGTCATAGGTGTAGCGCACGTCTTCGGCAGTGATCGGCTTGCCGTCAGCGAAGCGTGCCTTGGGATCGATGAAGAAGCGCAGCGACAGGCCATCTTCCGAGCGCTCCATCTTTTGTGCCACCAGGCCGTAGACGGTGTAAGGCTCGTCCATCGAACGCTGGGCCAGCGGCGAATAGAGCATGCCGTCGATCTGGGTGACGCCGATACCTTTGTCTATATAAGGCAGGATGTGATCGAAATGCCCGATCTCTATCGCCGAACGGCGCAGGGTGCCACCCTTGGGCGCCTGCGGATTGGTGTAGTCGAAGTGGCTGAAACCGGCCGGGTATTTGGCAGGTTCGCCATAGACGGTCAACGCGTGTTGCGGGGCAGCGTCCACACCAGCGGCGCCCAACAGCAGGGCCACGGCAGTGAACAGCAAGGTCGGGAAAGCCAGTCGCATTGTCAGCCTTAAAGCCGGGTGATCGATAAGCGCAATTTGTACGCGAGCGGCGCGTCAGTCGCCAGCCGTATCCTGTAACCAAAACACAACGGCCCACCAAAAGGCGGGCCGTTGCACAGCAGACCGGACGCGGGATCAGTCCTGGCGGCTGGTGACTTCGAGCAGGTGATAACCGAACTGGGTCTTCACCGGGCCTTGCACGACGTTGATCGGCGCGCTGAAGACCACGGTGTCGAATTCCTTGACCATCTGGCCAGGACCGAACGAACCCAGGTCGCCGCCCTGACGGCTGGACGGGCAGGTGGAGTTGGCCTTGGCGACTTCGGCGAAATCAGCACCGCCTTCGATCTGGGCCTTGAGTTCGTTGCACTTGTCTTCGCTGGAAACCAGGATGTGGCGGGCAGTGGCTTTAGCCATGGGGAAAATCTCCAATCTATTTCAGTAAAGTGTGGAGCCTACCGGATTCAGTAAGCGATTTCTCGGCAAAGTTCCACTCGGTACATTGACGTACATCTACAGTTGCGCTGCCTTCAGGCGCATCGCGTGCTCGACATAGAGTCCGATGGAATCAAGACCGGGTTTGCGCAAACCGTCTGGACGACGCAGGCTGGCGAGATGATTGAGGGGGTAGTCGGAGCGGATGACCCGGCCCAGATGCGAGCTGTAGCGGCCGACGAAACCATCGTTCTGTCCGGCCTCGATGACAAAATGGCCCGCCAGTGCCCGGCAGACGGCATGTACCGGATCCATTGTCTGTAACAAATCGTCTTGCAGCGTACCGCTCCAGGAATAGTAGTGAACGCCGTTGACCTGCTCCGCACCTTGGCCGCCCCATGTCGCGGGCAGGCCTTGCGGGTACTTTCTGTTGAATTGGCCGACACCTGTGGTCGTCAGAGCGTTGAGTGCCGCCACGGCTTGCTGTGGCAGGGCTTGTTGACCGCTGAGCAGCGACAGGAGGTCCGCGAATCGGCTTGCCAGTTGTTCCGCCACCTGCTCCGGCAGGCTCCCCGGAATCAATGCGCGGCGCAATGCATCAGCGAGTTCCGAGCCGTGGTTGGGGCCGCTGACCGAGGTGACCGAAGCGATTTTTTCCGGCGCCAGCGCAGCGGCGTAACGACAGGCCAACGCGCCCTGGCTATGTCCGATCAGGTTGACCTTGCCGGCGCCTGTTCCTTGCAGAACACGTTCGATCTGCGACATCAATTGCTGGCCGCGTACTTCGTTGTCATGGGTCGCAGACAGCTGCGGCACAAACACTTGTCCGCCAGCCTCTCTCAGCGCTTGCTTGACATCATGAAAAAGCTCGAAACGGCCGATACGGTCAAACCCGAACAGGCCATGGACCAAAAGGATGGGGTAGCGAGTTGTCGCATTCCGTTGCATGTTCCTGCCTCTTTTGCTGATGCTGGTCAGTGGTTGGTGCGTGCCACTGTAAAACAGGCCTGCGGGTTGGCGATGTCTGAAAAATCCTCGGAGTGGAGGGGAATCTGGACTAAAAATGGTGCGAATTTTCGTTTCTGCTTGAGGGGCTAGTCGGAACATTTGGCAATCTTTTGCCGCGTATGGACCGATTCGTTACCGTCTGCCTACGTCGTGCGGCGTGTTTACCTCGGGGGTGCGGGGCTTCGGGCTGACTTCGCCCATTCGCTGGATGATGTTCAATGGAGTTCGTTCGACGCTGCCTTGATGGTGGCGTTCTATCCAAGGAGTGGAGCTGCGAATGTCTATCTACGAAGTCACTAGCGAGTCTTGTGCAATGCCGGCAGAAAATGCCTTCCCCTTGTCGGTTGCCACCGAGGGGGCTGGTCATCTGAGCCTGAAGGTGGACGGTGAAAATCTCGAATTCAGCTATCGGCCGATACCTGCACCGGCGTCATCGCCAGCCTTGTACCTGTCTGCCCCGGTGATCGAAGTGTTGGAGGGCGGGATGCTTGATCCTTCTCTGAGCAACGCCTTCGTCAGGATTGCGCCTTATCCGAACATGCTCTGCGGCGACAAACTGGTGCTGAGCTGGCAAGGGCTCGACGATGAAGGACTGGCTTATAGTCATGAAGCCACTCGCTCGGTAAGCGAAGGTCAGGTGGGCGCGGAAATCGTCTTTGTCATAAAAGGTCAGCACGTTGCGGCGCTGGAGCGTGGCTCACTGGAGGTTTACTGGACGCTGCACAGCGTTGCACTGTCCCAACCGGTGTCATCCCGTCGCCTGCAGCTGGATGTGGGCGATCCCGAGCCTGGGCTGCTTGCACCAATCATTGAAGAAACAGTCGGTGGAACGCTCGACCCATCCCGTGTTCCGCAGGGGACAAGTGTCATCGTACGGCCCTATGCCCGGATGGCCGCCGGTGACCGCATCAGCCTGTCCTGGCAGGGCGCCGAGGGGATGCCGGTGTTCAATGATTCTCTGATCGTAGAACCGTTTGCCGTTGGCCAGGCGCTGTCTTTCTGGATAACCGCCGATTGCATCTCGGCTCATTCCACACAAGAGGTGAGCGTCAGTTACCGGGTTGAATCAGCAGCGGCCCAGGTGAGGAACTCCGTGAACTCGCGAGTTCTGATCGCACCGTTGATTCGAGGAGATCTTGCGGCACCCCAGGTGCTGGAAGCACAAGACGGTGAGCTGGAGGCCGGAGACACCGTGGACGGGGTTACCGTGGTGATTGGCGATGCCCAGGCCGAGGAAGGAGAGTTGGTGTACCTGAAATGCGATGGCGAGTACTTCAGTCATCGCGACGACCGGGACATCACTCGGGAAAACGCCGGGCAACCTCTGGTATTCATCGTGCCGTACCGCTTCTGGCGCGAGCATCGGGAAACCGTAGTGCAGGTATCGTATTTGGTGGAGCGACTGGATGATGCCAGTCAGGCTTCCGGTATTACCCGCATTCGGGTGCGGGCGTAACCCTGGATTGAGCGATGGTTCGACCTTTGCGGGTTTTTGATTCGACCCGCAAAGGCGGTTCTGACCGTCAGGTTTTAAGCCGTTTGGCCGCGTTCGACAACAACTGCTCCGTCGCACTGAACCCCAGGCAACCATCGGTGACCGATACGCCATAGCGCAGGGCAGGGCTCAAAGGCTGACAGCCCTCGAACAGATGGGATTCGATCATCATGCCGATCAAGGCGCGATCACCTTGCAGGCGTTGTTCGAGCACCTCGTTGAACACGTCAGGCTGGCGCAGTGGATCCTTGCCACTGTTCGCGTGGCTGCAGTCGACCATGATACGGCTCGGTATCTTCAGGCGGTTCAGGTCGGCATGTACCCGGGCGACGCTTTCGCGATCGTAGTTCGGGCCTTGATGACCACCGCGCAGTACCAGGTGCGTATCGGGGTTGCCGGGTGTCTGAATGATTGCCGGGTGCCCTTGGCTGTCGACGCCGAAGTGTCGATGCGGGTGGGCTGCCGAACGCATGGCATCGACAGCCACGGTTACGCCACCGTCGGTGCCGTTCTTGAAGCCAACGGGCATGCTCAGGCCGCTGGCCATTTCCCGATGGATCTGCGACTCGGTGGTGCGTGCACCGATGGCAACCCAACTGAGCAGGTCGTCGAAGTAGCCGGCGGCCATTGGTTGCAGCAGCTCGGTGGCGATGGGCAGTCCCAGGCGGATCATCTCAAGCATCAATTCACGCGACAGGGTCAGGCCGGCGGCCATGTCATCGCTGCCATCGAGGTGCGGATCGTACGCCAGGCCTTTCCAGCCGACGGTGGTGCGTGGTTTTTCGATGTAGGCGCGCATCACCAGCAACATCTCGTCGCTGACTTCATGGGCCAGGCGGGAAAGTTTTTCGGCGTATTCGAGTGCGGAGCGCGGGTCATGAATCGAGCAAGGGCCGACAACGACCAGCAGACGATGGTCTTCGCCATCGAGAATCGCGCGGACCGCCTGGCGGTGGGCTGCGACTTGCTGGGCGAGGGCATTGCTCAGGGGCAATTGCTGTTTGAGCTGTAACGAGCTGGGCAGACGCAGGGTCAGTGCTTCGTTGGCAGAGTTCAGGGTGGTCAGTGGCAGAGCAGAAACAGACGAGTTCATATTCGGGATTCCTGGGCTGGCGGCGGGTGCTTCCCGCTCACTCGGCCCTACTGGGGTGTTCGACAATTGGCCGTATTGGCTGCGTGTGAGTGCTTGCCACCTGTGGGTGACCGATCGGAGGCGGCAGGCTGTCCCGAGCGGAGGCTGCTAAATCGCCAGGCGGTAAAAGTGTCGTAACGGTAATAAGTGGCGTAGTTCATGTGGTGATTCCTCAAAGTGTCTGGTGTGTTGCTGAAAAAATTCGGGCCTGAAAAAACAAAACCCCCGGTCGGGAGGCCGACCGGGGGTTGAGAATTCTCTGGTAGGCGACCCGTTTTCATGGGCGCCGTGTGGGTATCAGGCGCGCCAGTGGCTAAACCAATACCCAAAATAAAAGCTTGCTGGAGCGCACACGTCATTCGCCCGGGCAGCCGCAACCGAGCGCGGGGCGCTGGCGGAACGAAGCTGTGAGAGGGCGTTGAACATGGTTTGTCTCCGATGAATGCGCCGAGCTTACTAGAGGCCCGTACGCCTGAGCAATCAGAAATTGCTATCGATCATTCAAGGCGTTACCTATCGTTCTGGTGCCTCGGACGTTGTGACACACTGAGATTTTGCGCAAGCCCAAGGATGAATAATGTCGACGTTCACCATTGCTGCAGCCCAATCGTTTTCCGTTGCCGGTGATCTGGCGGCGAACATCGCCCGTCATTTGCGCTTCATGGCCGTGGCGGCTGAGCAGGGCGTCGAGTTGCTGGTGTTCCCGGAGCTGTCGCTGACAGGCTACGAAGGCCAGATGGCCGCCGACCTGGCAATCGATCCGCAGGACACGGTGCTGCAACCCTTGCGCGATTGCGCTCGCGAGCTGGGCCTCACCGCTGTCGTCGGCATGCCGATTCGCCACGAGGACAGTGCGCAGGTATTGATCGGCGCGCTGACGTTAGCCGGGGACGGTTCTCTCAAGGTTTACAGCAAACAACATTTGCACAGTGGCGAAGAACTCTTTTATGCCCCTGGGGCTGGTGGTTCTACCTTGCGGATAGCCAGCGATACCGTCGCGCTGGCGGTCTGTGCTGATTTTTCCCACGCCAGTCACGCGGCAGCGGCCGCCGAGGTTGGCGCCGACCTGTACGCAGCAGGCGTGCTGATTGGCGAGAAAGGTTATGGCGTAGATAGCGCAATACTGCAGGGCTATGCCCAAAACCACTCAATGGCGGTGCTGATGGCCAATCACGCCGGGCTCACGGGTGGATGGCAATCGGCGGGGCGCAGTGCAGTCTGGTCTGAAAATGGCACGCTGGTCGCCGCCGCGCCAGGCCCTGGTGAACTGTTGGTCGTCGCGCGACGTGATGCCGGCGAATGGCAGGGACGGGTAGTACCCGTGGTGGTGGGGCAATGACTTACCGTTTGCGTCGCGCCGAACCGTCTGATCGGGTATTTGCCCGAGAGCTGACGTGTCAGAACATGCTGCGCTATTACATTGCCCATGATCTGCTGTGGCAGGACGAAGCATTCGACGTTGCCTGGGATGGCCGGGACAACTGGCTGATCCTACTTGGTGAAATTCCTGTGGGATTTTTCAGTCTCAGTCGCGATCGCCGAGCCTTGTACATACGCGAGCTGCAAATAGCCGAGGCCTCTCGCAGGCAGGGTGCGGGATCCTGGGCGATTGATCAGGTTGTCGCCCTGGCTTGTGGCGAAAAACTCCAGGCACTGCGTTTGACAGTATTCAAAAATAATCCGGCGCAAAGTCTGTATAAGAGAAAAGGCTTCAAGGTGTGTGGCGAGGACGAGTGTTTCCTGAGGATGCAGCTCGATTTCGGTACACCTGTGCTCTGAAACCCACGGCCGGCAAGCCCTCGATGATGAATTGAAACTTTTTAAATGACGCTTGCCGCTAGGTCTGTCCGGCACTTTTTGCTAAGGTGTCCGGCATCCCAATAAGACCATATCGCGAGGTGTCTGCTTGATTAGGGTGCTAGTGGTCGATGACCATGATCTCGTTCGTACAGGCATTACACGTATGCTGGCCGATATCGATGGCTTGCAGGTGGTTGGACAGGCCGAGTCCGGGGAAGAATCCCTGATCAAGGCTCGTGAGTTGAAACCCGATGTGGTCCTGATGGACGTCAAGATGCCCGGTATCGGTGGTCTCGAGGCCACGCGCAAACTGTTGCGCAGTCATCCGGATATCAAGGTTGTCGCTGTCACGGTGTGTGAGGAGGATCCGTTTCCTACACGTCTGTTGCAGGCAGGCGCCGCCGGCTACCTGACCAAGGGCGCTGGATTGCCGGAAATGGTTCAGGCGATCCGCCTGGTATTTGCCGGGCAACGTTACATCAGCCCGCAGATTGCCCAGCAACTGGCGATCAAATCGTTCCAGCCAACCAACGATTCACCTTTCGATGCCTTGTCTGAACGGGAAATCCAGATAGCCTTGATGATTGTCGGCTGCCAGAAAGTGCAGATCATCTCCGACAAACTTTGTCTGTCGCCGAAAACGGTGAACACTTACCGCTACCGAATCTTCGAAAAACTGTCGATCAGCAGCGACGTAGAGCTGACGCTGTTGGCAGTACGCCACGGCATGGTTGATGCCAGCGCCTGATCATGACTGAAGCATTCGATTCCGGCGCCTTTCTGGCGACAGTCAGTGGGCGTCCCGGCGTCTATCGCATGTTCGACAGCGATGCGCGCCTGCTGTACGTCGGCAAGGCCAAGAACCTCAAGAAACGCCTTGCCAGCTATTTTCGCAAGACCGGGCTGGCGCCGAAAACCGCTGCGCTGGTCGGGCGTATCGCGCAGGTCGAAACCACCATCACCGCCAACGAAACCGAGGCGTTGCTGCTTGAGCAGACGCTGATCAAGGAGTGGCGGCCGCCGTACAACATTCTGTTGCGCGACGATAAGTCCTATCCCTATGTCTTTCTGTCTGACGGTCAATTCCCACGTCTGAGCATCCACCGTGGCGCGAAGAAGGCCAAGGGCAAGTATTTCGGCCCGTACCCGAGCGCCGGGGCGATTCGCGAAAGCCTCAGCCTCTTGCAAAAGACCTTTTTCGTCCGTCAGTGCGAAGACAGCTATTACAAAAATCGCACGCGCCCGTGTCTTCAATATCAGATCAAGCGTTGCAAGGCGCCTTGTGTCGGCCTGGTCGAGCCTGAGGTCTACGCCGAGGATGTACGCCATTCGGTGATGTTTCTCGAGGGGCGCAGTCACGCCCTGACCAATGAGCTGTCAACCGCGATGGAAGAGGCGGCGATCAATCTGGAATTCGAGCGCGCCGCCGAGTTGCGTGACCAGATTGCGTTGCTGCGCCGGGTTCAGGATCAGCAGAGCATGGAAGGGGGGACGGGCGACATCGATGTCATTGCAGCCTTCGTCAACCCGGGCGGCGCCTGCGTTCATTTGATCAGCGTGCGCGGCGGGCGGGTGCTGGGCAGCAAGAATTTCTTTCCGCAGGTCGGTATCGAGGAAGAGGTTGCCGAAGTCATGGCGGCGTTCCTCGGTCAGTACTACATCAGCAGTCCGGAACGCGATCTGCCGAGCGAACTGATTGTCAATGTGGTACCGGAAGACGCCACAGCCCTGGTCGAAGCCATCCACGAGTTGCGTGGTCGTGAACTGACCATCAGCCTTCGGGTGCGAGGCACACGGGCGCGCTGGCAGCAGTTGGCGGTCACCAATGCCGAGCAAGCGCTGGGCGCACGCCTGGCCAACCGTCAACACACGGCAGCGCGCTTCGATGCGTTGGCTGAAGTGCTGAATCTGGATGAGCCGCCACAGCGTCTTGAGTGCTATGACATCAGTCATTCCAGTGGTGAGGCCACCGTCGCTTCCTGTGTCGTGTTCGGCCCGGAAGGCGCAATCAAGTCCGACTATCGTCGCTACAACATTGAAGGCGTCACGGCGGGCGATGACTATGCGGCCATGCACCAGGCGTTGACTCGGCGCTTCAGCAAACTGAAGGACGGGGAGGGCAAGCTGCCGGACATACTGCTGGTCGACGGCGGCAAAGGTCAGTTGTCGATGGCCCGTGACGTGCTCAATGAATTGGCGGTGCCGGATCTGATTCTGCTGGGTGTGGCCAAGGGCGCAACACGCAAGGCCGGCTTCGAAACTTTGTATCTTAATGATGCCGCCCATGAGTTCACCCTGCGCGGTGACTCACCGGCACTGCACCTGATTCAGCAGATACGTGACGAAGCTCACCGATTCGCAATTACCGGCCACCGTGCGCGGCGCGGCAAGACCCGCCGCACCTCGACGCTGGAAGGCGTTGCGGGTGTCGGGCCGACCCGGCGTCGGGACTTGTTGAAACATTTTGGTGGATTGCAGGAGCTGTCTCGTGCAAGCATCGAAGAGATCGCCAAAGCACCGGGGATCAGTAAAAAGCTCGCAGAGTCGATTTATGCAAACCTGCATAGCGAGTAGAATGCCAACTCACCTCGTAGCCAGTTGTGCCGATGAATATCCCTAATCTGATTACCGTTCTCCGCGTCCTGCTCATCCCGATCTTCATTTTGTTGTTTTACCTGCCTTACCAGTGGAGCTACATGGCCTCCGCCTCGGTATTCGCCTTTGCGGCGGCAACTGATTGGCTGGATGGCTATCTGGCCCGCCGCCTGGAACAAAGTACGCCGTTTGGCGCATTCCTCGATCCTGTTGCCGACAAGCTGATGGTGGCGGTCGCCCTGGTATTGCTGGTGCAGGAACACGGCAACTTGTGGCTGACACTTCCCGCAGCCGTCATCATCGGCCGCGAGATTGTCGTGTCGGCCTTGCGTGAATGGATGGCCGAACTGGGTGCCCGCGCTCATGTAGCAGTGTCCAATCTCGGCAAGTGGAAAACCGCAGCGCAGATGCTGGCGCTGGTGATCCTGCTGGCCAATCCCCGCGACTTCAGCTTCTGGGTCTTGCTGGGTTACTCCTTGCTGATGATCTCGGCAGGCCTGACATTGTGGTCGATGGTTCAATACCTGCGGGCCGCCTGGCCGCATCTGAAAACCGACGTTGAAAAGAAATAAAACTTTTTTGAATCAAAGGGTTGACGGGGCATCTGAAATCTATAGAATGCGCCACACCAAGCGGGAATAGCTCAGTTGGTAGAGCACGACCTTGCCAAGGTCGGGGTCGCGAGTTCGAGTCTCGTTTCCCGCTCCAGTTTGTACGCGGTTGTTGTTGTGCTACTAAACAGCGATCGTTTGAGGCCGAGTAGCAAAATGGTTATGCAGTGGATTGCAAATCCACCTACGCCGGTTCGATTCCGACCTCGGCCTCCACTATAAACAGCCCCGTAGATCAATGATCTACGGGGTTTTTTATTGCCTGCGAAAAAGTGGGGTGTTCCGCAATTCTTGAGGGTGTTCCGCAACCTATCGTACTGGCTACGTGGTTTTATTGGGGCTTTAGGTTTTTTCGTGGTGCTGCTGAGTTAACGTCAGGTGGCTGTCAAGAAACGATTTCAGAATGAAATACGTTGCTGCTACAAGCGAGCCCTTGAACCTGACGTTATCTAACAATTTCAATTAAAGGGTTGTGCAACTACGTCGCTGGCCTAATCTAATTTGCGCGTTCGGGTTCATAGTGATGCAGCTGAGCGATAGCCCGGAAGAGGAAGGAAATTTTAATTTTTCAAGGAGCGTGCAAGTGACCACCACTGATAATACGAAAAAGGTCGACCTAGTCTTTTTAATTGACTCTAGTAACTCAATGAAGGATGAAGCATCCGCGCTCAGTGCAAGGCTTAATGCGGCAATCGAGGAGGCAAGTAAAGCTTGTCCTTCGGATTTACGTGTTGAGTTTCTTGGTATTGAGGGTACTTTTGGCAATTCAAAATTTGATAAGAGCGCACGTAGCTATCTTACCGGGACGCTTGGGGTCGACGACGGTAAGATCAAAGGCCGAAAAGCCAGTGCCGTCGGTAATCCAGCACAGGAGGATGTAGCGCCGGCTGCCGAAGACATCATCAAATATTTCGACTGGCGCAAAGGAGCGGAAAGAAATCTCTTCGTATTGGGAGATGAAAGCCTGTACGGCGGAGAGATGGTACTGAATGCAGAGCGCATTAAAGCCTGTGATGATGCCATCGACACCGCACTGGCCCATACTGTCAAGGTTCACTCCTATCTGGGAACTCCGCACCATACTCTGCCTTACCCTACACCTGCTGATGAAGAGGCCATGGTTAAGGAGTACAAGCGTCTTGCATTACGCACCGGCGGTGAACATTATATTTACACCAAAGGCATTGCTGATTTCTCCCAAGTACTGAAAAACGCTATCTGCGCCAGCAAGGTACCCCATCAGGAAAGTGTCGAAGAGAAGAAAGAAGAGGCCGATAAGTTGGAAGGTAAAGATCCTGTCGATAAGCCAGATAATACCGCTTCAGGAAATAGTAATCTCTGCGAGCAGCTCCCCGAGATTGTCAAAGCGGTTAATACGTTGGCCGACGTACTGAAAGGTCTGGTTGAGTCCTGCGCCCCGAGCAGCAAAGGAGAAAAACACGCTTGTCGTTGTCATGAACATGATGCGAAAAAAGACACTGGGAATAACAGTGCTGAGCAACCTGGGAATAGTAACTCCGGGGTGGAAGAGCAGCTCCAGGTATCCGAATTCGTCGATAAAACGATGTTTACTGATGGCGACTGGAACCACTGGGAAGCCGGGCCCGTCGGACATGACTGTCAACTTGTCGATTACGCGAAGCAAAAAACTAAAGGTCTTTATTTTAAAACAGCTGCGAACAAAGCGCATGCCGGCACTATCCTGAAGAAAACTCTGGTTGGATTGGAACCAGGGCAAGAGTATTCGTTTCTGATCCGCGCCAAGCGGGTGATCGGGAAGTTTAGTACACCAAAGCTATCATTGAGCGTTGACGGTAAAGACATCAGTGGCGTGGTAGAGCTGATAACTACAGATGAGTGGGTGACAATAACAGGGAACTTCACCGCGGGAGCGGGGCCGACAAATCTGGAGGTGATCAGTCATGAAAATGACAGCAATGGCAATGATTACCATGTGGGACGCCTGGTGATTGCCAATCCTGGAAACCCGGCTTTAGACATTTGAATATGGGGCCACAGATCTGTGGCCTCTTCTGTCTTGCCTCCCACCCTGATCGCCAGTAAATCGCACGTACTGTGCAGTGCTCTAATGAAACCGGACACCCATTTAGGCGAGAATGCTCGCCATTTGGAGGTGTCTGATGACCAAGCAACGTCGTTCCTTTTGCTGAATTCAACGCGAGGCCGCAGGCCTCGTGCTTGATCAGGGCTATAGCCACGTCGAAGCCTGCCGTTCGCTCGGGGTTGTCGAGTCGTCCAGTTGTCGAGTCCGCATTGCGCCGCTGGGTCATCAGGAAACAGGGTTGAAAATGGGTTCAAGCTACCAGGTAGATAGCTATCAACCGAGCCAGGAGTTTACCTGTCTCGCGATTGGTGGGCGTGAAAAGATTTCCGCAACGATATTTACCTTTGGATGGGACGCACCCTAGAAGGCTTCAGAAATCAGTAGCTTGCGGAACAAAGTGCGTGCTAACCTATTGATCTACTTAGCTTTGTAGCGTGGATCGCAAATCCGCCTACGCCGGTTCGATTCCGACCTCGGCCTCCACTATAAACAAGCTCCGTAGATCCATGATTTACGGAGCTTTTTTATTTTCAGTGCGCTGCAAGATTTAGTCTTGAAATCAGCCACTGTGAACTTGCTTCACCGGGACGTGATGTATATATTTCCCGCTCTGCTTCAAAGGCTCAACACAGACAGATTCTCTGGTCGACTGATTTGAGCACTAAAACAGCGCTACCGCCCGAATGGCGAAACTGGTAGACGCATGGGACTTAAAATCCCCCGCTCGTAAGGGCGTGCCGGTTCGATTCCGGCTTCGGGCACCATGAATATCAAGGGCTTGCATGACATATCTCATGCAAGCCCTTAGTTCTTTTTTCCGCAATCAAAAAATCTTTTCCGCAATTCGTGACCGTCAGTCACTTCGTAGGGGTAACCTTCATCCCCTTCCGCATACGGATGTACTGTTCTGTCATCCCGACGGTGGTGTGTCCGAGTTGGTCCCGAGCTTCTCTAATGCTCCCTGTTGACTCCTCCTTATCCGTGGCCGCTTTTGCTCGTAGGTCGCGCATCTGAAATTCTGCTTTCGGAATGCCGGCTGCTTCCCTGGCGTCATCGAACCTTTTTCTGAGCATGCTGGTCGTCATCGGCTGCCCAGAGTCGATTACTACTAGGCGTGTTGATCTGATTTTGTGTCCGGCCTTTCGCGCCATGATTCGATCGATTACGACTTTGAGCTCACCAATGATTTCAATCCTTCGTTTAGCCCCAGTTTTGCCCTGCTGGACGGAGAGTTTTCCGTCCTTTATGTCACGCTCATCCATCTTCAATGTGTCAGCGACCCTCTGACCTGTTAGATAGAACAGGTCCAAAGCATCTCTTAATGGTTGATCGGCATGCTGGTAGGCTCTGGCAAGGACGTCGTCTTCAACATATATGTCGCGACCGGTTTCTTTATTACCCTTCACGCCTGAGCAAGGATTTGCCAAGGATGTGTAGCCATTCTCGCGAGCAAAGTTCCAAATGGAGCTGAGTAACGCTTTTTCCCGATTTGCACGAACAGGAGCTGTCTTACCGCGATGACGAAGGTACTGGCTGACATGCTTCGGTTCGATTGCTTCTAGAGGGGCCGGAGGGTCGTTGAAGAACAGGAGAAGATTTTTCAGTTCGCGCGCGTTGTCCTTCTGGGTGGCATGGGCTTTCGTGGGAACCACCTCATTCATATAAAGCTCGGCCACGTACGCGAAGGTAAGGACGGTTTGTGTCAGAGCTTGAGAAACGCGGCTTTTTTCGAGCTTTGCGTACTCTAAAATGGCTAGGCCGTAATCTGTACCCAGCGGGATTTCCTTGCGTGGTTTCCCGCCAATATCGTATAGGTAATAGGTAGTGTTGCCGCGTTTTCTCTCGCGCAGCCGAGGAATGCTCCCCGGCTTTGTTGGTCTTCGTCCCATTTATCCCACCAGGCGCGGCTGCCACGTTGGAGTTTCTGGCGCAGTGGTAGTTGCTCCTGTCAGCGCCGATGCAATCACGCAAGGCCAGCCATTGCGCTTGATGGTGTGACGAATGCCATTGCGCTTCAGTACCGTAATCTGACCGACTTTAGTTTTAGCTCCGGTCAGCTCGCAGACCTGCTCATGACTAAGAAATTGAATGTTCATGCTGCCTCCTTGCTAACTAATACTGAGCGCTTCGAATGCGCTTGCTGCCACGACTGGAACCTGTCCGTTGCCAATGGCCTTAAGTCGGTCCACCCGATGGGCCACCCCATCAGCCACTCGGCCCATTCCGGGTTCAGATGACCACCATCCAATGCCATCACCGCGTGATCCAGGCGATCGTTCGAGCGGTCGGCTCCCGATCGGCGAGTCAGTGCGGCAGGGGAGGATCCCTTTGCCATGCTCGCCACCGGTGTTGGCCACCGTCTGGTGGCGGTCTTCTGCGACGAGCCAGATCCGATCCCGCTGATGAGGGGCACCGAGGTCAGCCGCTCCGATAACACCCCATCGCGCGTCATACCCCATTTCGGCAAGGTCACCGAGCACGACGGCAAGTCCTCTTCCCACAAGCAATGGTGAGTTCTCCAGGTCGACGTAGCGCGGTCGTACCTCATCGGTAATTCGTGCCATCTGCCGCCACAGTCCTGAGCGTTCTCCGGCGATACCGAGGCCGTTGCCTGCGACCGAGATGTCCTGACAAGGAAATCCTCCCGAAACCACGTCAACAAGGTCTCGCCATGGTCGTCCGTCAAAACTGCACACGTCAGACCAAATCGGGAAAGGCGGGAGCAGTCCATCGGTTTGTCGTTGCGCCAGTATTTGTGCGGCGTAGGCATCACGCTCAACGGCGCAGACCGTGCGCCAGCCGAGGAGGTGGCCGCCGAGTATTCCGCCACCAGCGCCTGCGAAAAGAGCCAGCTCATTCACGCAGCCTCCACGATGACTTGCTCGGCGCTGGAGTGTGGTTGTCCGGCCAGGCTGCCCTCGATTTCTGGTTGTAATTTCGCAGCCATCGCAAGCACCTGTTCGCGTAGGGACCGGGCATCACGCTCGAGTTTCTTGCCGGTACGAAAGGCGCTGAAGGTTTCGGCGGCGATCCGTAGCAGCTCGCCGATGGCGATCAACGTCTGGTGCTCGGCCGGGCCGAGCAGCGGACCCGCTTCAAGTCGTTTACAGGTGTGTGCCAGACGCGTGTGATCGGCCCGGATGAACTGCAGGGAGGCTTGAAGCTCGCGGATGGTTTTGGCGCTTGCTGCGCGCTGGATGTCTTCGCCCTCGCGCAGACCTGTCTCGAGACCATCACTACGGCCCATGATGTAACCGCCCCAAAGCAACAGGGCGGCCAGAACTATCAGGATGACGAGTGCACCGATTTGTATTGGGGTCATCATGTGGTGTGCTCCTGGGGTTGTCGTTGGCTGGTGGTGACAGCCGTCAGTGGTGTGGGGGCAACACGGCATTGGCCGTCCTGCTGCCGCTGCATGTCTTCATCAGCCTTGTAGGCGCGGATGTCGATCAGCGAGGCGACGTGGCGGATGTGCGCGTATTTCAGGGCCTTGCGGCTGGTGTCCAGCGTGGTGATCGGAAGCTGGATCCGGCCGCTGTTGATCTCCGTCACGAACGACTGTTCGTTGAGATTGCGAAAGTACTGCTCGCGGACTTTTTCCAGCGGGATCAGGACATCACCGAAGATGCGATACAGCAGTTCAACGGTGGCCGATTCGGGCGCCGGATGCAGTCGAAGCGGAATCTGTGTAGCGTTACTCATGGCCTTGTCGAGCCTCCTTGCGTTGTTGTCGTGCCGGGTGGTTCCAGGCGTTCAGGCAGTGGCGTCTGGTCAGCTCGCGCAGATGTTCGGGCACTTCGAGGAGCGCGGCGTTACGCTCCTCGCGTGTGCGCATAGAAACGATCTGGCGGGCGTACTCCCTAGGCCACGTCACGGCGATCTGCCGGAATGACAGGAAGATCGATGTCCAACTGCTCGGCCAGCCAGCGGATGCCGGCTTGCATGACGCGGGTCGACTGGCTGTACTGCATTCCGCATTTTTCGTCATACCAGGGACTGTCCTTGACCCGCAGGTACGCTTTGTCGCGCTTCGGGTCCGCCGGGAGGTTTCCCTTGAGCAATCCTTTTTCCCGCATGAGAGCGATCAGTTTGGGGCGAGTGATACCGAGTTGAGCGGCTGCTTGGGCGAGAGTGCGTTCCATAGCGTCCTCCTCATGCTGCGTGCGCAGCTGGAGTGGCCGCTGCAGCAAGGTGGTTGATGGACTCAATGAGCTTTGCGTAGATTTCGGCATCGGGGTCGTACAAGGTGAAGCAGCGTGTGTGCGGACTCTTGTTGCCGATGCTCAAGATAGCGGTGACGCCCCGGCGCGTATGAGTGCGATGCAGCGCCACATGCAGGGGAAGTTCGAAGCCCATGTCGAGGCTCAGCACGCCGCCGGTGTGCACCAGTTCGAATACACGCTGCTTGTCCTGGACTTCAAAGCGACCGTATTGACGATCGGCATGCGGGAGATGAACCAAGTCGCTGGAGTTGCTGGCGTCGAACGGACCGTTGGCGATCTCTTCAATGAAATCGGCCAGTTTGAGGTGCATCTTTTTGTCGTTTGGCAGGGTTAGCGTGTGGCGTTCGCTGCCCAGCTCTACAACAAAAGTGCTTTCCATTGTGCCGCGCTCAGCCTTGAGACGGAATGCCAGGCATTCACGCTTCGGTACTGTGCGCAGGACGTGGTTGAAGGTCTCGGTCAGGTTGACCTGGGCGTTGAGCAACTGCAGGGTGCGGTTGTCGATCTTGTACTTGATCATGCCGCGTGCCCTCCACCGTTCGGATCGATAGGAGAGGGCTGGCAAGATTTGGCGACAAGCTTGGGTTTGCTGTTATGAATGATGACCAAGCAGCCCGTGGCGAGCTGCAGCTGTTCGATCAGTTTGCGATTGCTGACGCATGCCGGATGGACATGCAATGTTGCGGTGGTGCGCATAGGTATTGCCTCGCTCTGTGGTAAAGAGTGAGGCAAATATCACGCACTGTGCTTGTTTGTGTCAACACACAATGTGATTAAAATAGTGCGGCACTGTGTAGAAAGCGTGATGACTTCAATATTCCGCCTACAAGATGGATTTCCTCCACCTCTTGTTCTGCAATGTGAAGAGTTTCGTGATCGGTATTGACGCTATCCAACCGGTACATTCCGTCTCGGAGATAAATAAATTCTTTGATCATCGCTTTGCCGGAGGACGTTCGAACTATGACCTCGTCACCGCTACTGAAACGTTTGTTCGGCTCTATAAGAACGAACTCGCCATTTTTTATGCGGGGCATCAGGCTATCGCCCATGACTCTTATGCCATAGGCATCTGGGTCATCGCTATGTATGTTTAGGTAGCCTTCACCTTGCCCTGGTGGCGGTTCTACCGTGTCGAAGAAGCCCTCATTCCCAAGCTGCGCGTTTGATAGCACAGGCACCTTTCCATCCTTAGCCCAGCCTACAAGGCTGCTAACAGGTTGGTCTTTGTCTTTCGATCTTCCGTAGTCCCTCACAAGACGGTCTTCAGACCGAATCCGACCTTGAATGGCGTCCGAGTACGACTCAACGTCGGAACGATTTTTTCCTGCTACCAAGTCTGGAAAAGATACTCCCAGTGCTGTCGCTATCTTTTGCAAGTCGTGGAGATTGGGCTGGCGAGCCCCTTTCTCGTAATTCCCTATACGTGACTGGGATTCCCAACCGCAAGCGAAGGCAAGGGCTTGTTGGCTCATGCCCTTGGCTTTGCGGTATTGCTTAATACGTTCGCCGAGTGTGTTCATGTGCTTTTTTTACCACGCTCTGAAATTATTTATCATCACTTTGCGTGTTGAAATATCTACGATTCGTGATTAAGATGGCTCCGGCTAATTGGAGGGCATCATGAATCTGATCGCTGAACATCGAGAGAAGGCTGGGATCAAGCAGAAGGAACTCGTTGTAGCTCTTGGATGGACTCAGGCACGTATAAGCAATTACGAAGCAGGACGTCGAATCGCAGGGCTTACGGAGTGCAGAGCCATAGTCAGGGCGCTCAATAAGTTAGGAGCGCCGTGCAGTCTTGATGACGTATTTCCTCCGGAAATGGAAGAGTCTCAAGCCGCATAGAAAAAAGGCGACCCAAGGGTCGCCCAGTTTCTCCCGACAGCATCACCACAATGCTATCGGGTCGCGATGTCGGAAGGCGAGCACACCACATGCCGCCGACTTTCATCGCGTTTCCAAGGCTCGGAAGCCTTGGTGTTGCTGCCGTTCTTACCACAGAGCTGGCAGCTGTTGCGCCAGGGGTGAACAACGGATTGTTCGCCCCGGCACGGTGCCGGTGTTGGTCTTACGAACCTAGCCGGCTTTGGGCCTCTCCAGACCACGCGGCAAATGTATCACCAACTTCTGTCGCGCGGCACTGGCAACTTTTAGGATTAATGCCATGAGCCGAATTGCTCTCAGTTCGTTGGAACGGGCGCAGCGGGAAATCCTGCCGCTCGATTTAGCGCTTTACCACTCTGCCCGCGATTATCCGGGCGGGGCTGCTGCCATCGCTGCCACGACCGGTCGCAACCCGACCACGTTGCAGCACAAGCTGTCGCCAACCCATCCGAGCCACTCCATCAACATTCAGGAGTTTGGCGAGATCCTCGAACTGACCAAGGACCGCCGCATTCTCGATGCGGTGCATGCGCTGGTCGGCGACACGATCTGGCAGGAGCTGGCCGACACCTACACCAACGACATGCCCGAGACCCTGACCACGGGTATCGCTGAATACTTCCGCCAGGTCGCGGATCTGGCCGAGACCTGGGCCAAGAGCATTGGCGACGGTGTGGTGACTGATCAGGAACTCGCGGCGATTCGCCTGCAGGTGTTCCGGGGCATTCAAGGGCTACTCGGGTTGTTCAACCGCGCCACCTACGTCAACCAGACGACGCGAGGTGCTGACCGTGGCTGACATCGCCGATTTCGCCAACGACCTGGTGCAGGAACGCATCGATCAGGCCATGGCGGCGCGCAGCGCTGCCAAAGCAGAAAGTGCTGCCCATTCCTTGCTGTTCTGTGAAGCCTGTGACGACCCGATCCCGGAAGCACGCCGCCTGGCCTCACCGGGTTGCTCGCAGTGCATCAGTTGCCAGTCCCTCTCTGAACGGGGAATTCAGCATGCTCGATGAGGTATTGGGCCAATTCGCCGATTACGGTCTGGAGCCAGCGCAACCGCTGGTGTTCGGCAAGCTGACCCGCTGCAAGACATCGCAGGACAAGGGCAAGGAAAAGAACGGCTGGTACGTGGTCCACGAGCAGCGCACGGAGAAGGGCGACATCCTGATCTTTGGCGCCTTCGGTGACTGGCGTTCGGGCGAGACGCAGAAGATCAAGGTCAAGGCCGGGCGGATGTCGCCGGAAGAGCGCGAAGTGATGCGCGCCCGCCAGGAAGAAGCCAAGCGCCGTGCCGCCGAAATCGCGAATAACGCTGCGCGGCGGGCCGCGAAAAGAGCGCAAGGTTTGTTCGAGCGTATGCCGACCACCGGCCGCAATGACTACCTGGACCGCAAACAAATCGTCGGCATCAAGGTGCGTTACGCGCCGCGCACCGGTGCGGTACTGGTGCCGATGAACAATGCCCGTGATCAGATCATGGGCCTGCAGGTGATCTTCCCGAACAAGCAGGAAGACACCGGCCGCGACAAATCATACTGGCCTTACGGGATGGCGAAGGAGGGTACTTTTCACCTGCTCGGTCCTCATCCGGTACCGGGTGAACCGGTGCTGGTGTGCGAGGGTTACGCCACCGGCGCCAGCCTGCACATGGCGACGTCGCTCGCGGTGGCCGTGGCCTTCGATGCGGGCAACCTGCTGGCCGTGTGCAAGGTCATGCGCGAGCGCTTCGCCGGATGCCCGCTGATCATCTGCCGCGATGACGACTGGAAGACCACCAAGCCCAACGGCGATGTGTGGAACCCGGGCGAGGAGAAGGCGAGCAACGCCGCGCTAATCGTCGGTGCCCAGGTGGTCGCACCGATCTTCGCGGTCGAGCGTCACGACAAGTGGACCGACTTCAACGACCTGCACGTCGCCGAAGGCCTCGACGCGGTTCGCCGACAAGTGCTCGCCGTGGTCCGCCCACCGGCGGCCGGTGGCTGGAAAGATCAGCTCGCTCGAAGTGAAAGTGGCGCGCTGATCGCGCACATGCAGAACGTCGAATTGATCCTCGCTCACGACGAACGCTGGGCCGGGGTAATCAGCTACTGCGCCTTCAGCTCGAAGATCGTCAAGCTGCGTGCTGCGCCTTATGGCGGTGGCACCGGCGAGTGGGCCGACATCGACGACGTGCGCGTGATGAAGTGGCTCGCACAGCAGTACAACCTGCGTGTGAAGTCGTCGCACGTGATTGAAGCGGTGAGCGTGGTGGCGCACGACCACGCCTTTCACCCGGTGCGTGAGTACCTGAAAAAGCTCGAGTGGGATCGTGTGCCGCGCTTGGAACGTTGGTTGACGGATGTCATGGGGGTGAAGGCAACCGATTACACGTCCAAGGTCGGCAAACGCTGGATGATCTCGGCCGTGGCGCGGGTGATGAAGCCCGGCTGCAAGGCCGACTCGGTGATGATCCTCGAAGGCGTACAAGGCGCCGGTAAGTCGACCGCCATGAGCGTGCTCGGCGGTGAGTGGTTCATGGATACGCCGTTTGCTCTCGGTGACAAGGACGGCTTTCAGGCGATCCGCGGCAAGTGGATCGTCGAGCTCGGCGAGCTGGACAGCTTCAACAAGGCCGAGAGCACCAAGGCCAAGCAGTTCTTCTCGGCATCGACTGACACCTACCGCGAAAGCTATGGCCGCAGAACGCTGGACGTGCCACGCCAGTGTGTTTTCGTCGGTACCACCAACCAGGACGAGTATCTCAAGGATGCCACCGGCAACCGCCGCTATTGGCCGGTGGCCTGTACCAAGGTCGACGTGGCGTTGCTGCGCGAGATCCGCGACCAGCTATGGGCCGAAGCGATGTTCTGTTTTGAGGCCGGCGATCTCTGGTGGGTAACGCGAGAGGAAGCGCCGATGTTCAGCGAGGAACAGGACGATCGCTTTGTAGTGGACGAATGGGAAACGCCCATCCTGACCTGGCTCGAAGAATCGCAGATCGGCGAGACCACCACCGGCAGTGAAGTGATGGGGCAGGCGCTCAAGCTCGATCCCGGTCACTGGGGCAAGCCTGAGCAGATGCGCGTGGGTGCGATCCTGCATCGGCTTGGGTGGCGACGGTTCCGTTTGGGTGCCTTGAGCAAGAGCGGCCAGCGGCCTTGGGCGTACAAGAAACCTGAGGGTTGGGGTAGGGCGCCGGCGCTGGAACAACCTGAGTTCGAGGAGCCGTGCTTCGATGATTAAGGCAATCGATATGGCCCTCAAGCAATGGGCGCAGGAGCTGCACAGCGATGAGGTCGCCGCCGGTTACTCGGGCGGCAACATGGTCGCGATGATGATGGAAAGCGGTGGCCAGCTTGTGCGCGGAAGGCGCGGGAGCAGGGTGCCGCTGGAGGCCTCCCTGGACATCGAGCGCATCGTCAAGAAACGCCTTGATCCCGAGTTGATGACGGTGGTCCAGGTGCATTACTTCCAGCCTGATGTGCCTCTGACTGCGCGTCTGGCTGAGAGTGGCTGCACACGCAACCTTTACTACCAGCGCCTGCATGACGCTCACATCGTGGTTGAGCACTTCCTCCTGGGGGAAGCGGCTTGATCGTGGGCATTACTCTGGCTCACGCCGTCCCACTGGCCTGCCTCCGTCCCACTGCTTTTTGCGGTGGTGGGACGGGCGCAGGCCCCGTCGTTGTTGGGCTGTCCCACCGTCCCACCTTTGTCATGTCTCCCGCCCGTGTGTGCGTAGCGGGTACAGGTACGCGCGTTTACGCGCACGCGTGCTTTTTAAATTTCTCTCTATACACGAGAAAAGAGAGATAAAAGTAGGACGGTGGGGCAAAGCCCCAATCTGCGGGTCCTCCAGACGTCCCACCTCGTTTTGGAGAGGTGGGACGCATGGGACGCCAGAAAAGCAAAAGACAGCCGGGATAGATATTCACCGACATTCGCCAGCCGTTCACCAGACGTAAGCCACACATTCACCGGATGGCATTAAAACGGTCTTGCTGCCACCAGAATCGACCTGTAAAAAGGGGCCATCTTCGATGGGTGCGACCGCAAGGCGCGGCAGGCCTCCCACCACTTGACCCGGCCATTGCGCTGGGTCTTTTTGTTTAAGGGGCAGGGCAATGACGAACGAGCAACAGGCACTGGCAGAGATGCCAATCTGGATGGTGATTGCCCTGTCATTGGTTGGAGGCGTGTCCGGCGAGATGTGGCGTGCTGACAAGGATGGGGCGCGAGGCTGGTCGTTACTGCGCCGCCTCGCACTTCGCTCCGGCGCCTGCATCGTGTGCGGCGTGTCAGCGATGATGTTGCTGTTCGGTGCAGGCCTGTCGATCTGGACGGCGGGCGCTCTGGGTTGCCTGACCGCGATGGCCGGCGCGGATGTCGCCATCGGCTTGTACGAACGCTGGGTGGCCAAGCGGCTGGACCTGAGCGAGGCCGAGCCGAAAGCATGAGCCGGGCAGGCCGGGTAGGGCGCCAAATTTCACGGGTCCTCCCCTAGGGCCGCCCCCTACACGGGTTATCGAACTCGCGGAATCTCTCTAGCTGAAACCTTCGCAGGGATGTCCGTCTTTCCAAGTGGAGTACGGGCCTCAGCACTGATAACGATCACGGATGTGCTGGTTGTAATAGGCGCCTTTGGACACCGCGGCCATCAAGCCATTGTGTATGGCCGATGGGACGCCGCAGAAATCGTAAGAGTGACCCTGTTCAAAGCGGATCCTCATTCGTCTCGTTGCTGGGTCGTAGCCAACGGCGGTCATCGCACTGGAACGCACGGCAATCATGTCCATGACATCTCTCCCTCTGACGGATCGTCCACTGATGCTAGTCGAGCGAGGCGGATCTGCAGCCCAGGCCACCGAAAAGTCGCCGGGGACCCTGAGGACTTTCAAAGGACACGGGGTCGGAAACCCGCGGGATAATGTTAGTGGGAGGCCCGCCAGCTTACTGAAATTTCAATCCACTGAAATCTTGAAAGGATTCATTGAAAAGCCGCTGAAAAGGAGGGCTTATGAGCACAGCTACGTACCTTTCGAAGAGCGCCTTTGCTGCGTACATCGGCCGATCACCGAGCTACATTACCTGGCTGAAAGAGAATGGCCGGTTGGTGCTGTCGCCCAATGGCAAGCAGGTCGACGTGCTGGCCACCGAAGCATTTATCCGCGATACCGCTGACCCGAGCAAGGTTGCCGTCGCTGCTCGCCACCAACAGGAGCGGCTTAAGCGTGATGTGTACAGCCAAGTCTCAGCCCAATCCGAGCCGACTAACATGGCTGCGCCGCCGCCCGCTGATCCTGCGCAAGGGCAGACTCCGGACTTTCAGAAAGCGCGTGCACATCGCGAACATTACTTGGCGAGGATGGCTGAAATGGAATTTCGCAAGGCGCAGGGGGAACTGGTGGAAATCAGCTTTGTGCAGAAGGCCGCTTTTGAAACGGCGCGATCGCTCAATCATTCGTTGATGAGCCTGTCGCCGCAATTGGCACCACAGCTCGCCGCGCTGTCAGACCCATGGGAAGTGGAGCGGCAGCTGACCGCTGCACTACGTCAACGGCTCAACGAAGCTGCTCAGGTATCCGGCGATGACTTTGGACTAACATTGGAAGAATGTTGACGAATGGCAAGCTCCTACTGCAGAAGCAAATTTCCATACCTGTCTGATGTAGTTCAGAAGGTTCTTTGGAACTCGCTACGCTAGCGTTGCTTGATGCTGCTCACAGACACCCGGCAATGAAAATCAGATCTATCCTAAATACTTGAACTTGCCGTTGGGCTACCGTGTCCCAGCGCAACGCCAGCACCATGGGCTACGTAGGAGCGCTGGTCAGGGATGAGTCAATTAAGCCTCTAGTTAATTGCTCAGTGACCCAAAACGATTGCTACCCTTGAGATCGCCGTTTCCATGGTGATCAGGGCGTAAAGGTTGTCCCTGAGCCACACCCCTACTGGAAGTTGTTCGCATGCCTGAGCACAACTACAGCTTGATTCGGAAACTGGCGAATACGGCCCTCCGGCTTAATAAAGTGCTGGTTTGTGCAATGTTTCTCAACCTCCTTACTTTGGCGGCCTTTGGTTGGGCGTTATCAAGGTTGGTTACCCTCGAGCGGAACAAGGTATCGGTGCATTTCAATCGGCTGGTGAGCGAAATTCGCCAGCATGAAGAGTTTCTGTTACGAGTCGCTGAGCACGGCAACTCGGTCGCTCCCATAAAAACCGAAAATGGCGCGGTGACGTCGCATCGTTTGCTCGTCGATGAACGAGGGCGCAGGATCTACGAAGGCGCCGCGTATTCATTTTCCATGCCTTTCACTCTCTCACAACAGCACGCAAGAGCTGAGCCTCACCCCCGAAATTTTTACTTGGGAGCGTTACTCGCTAGCTTCTATGGAAATTTCTGGAGTACGTCGGCCTATCCATCTCCACAAGTTTTCATAATCGGTGCACGGGGCAATACCAGCATGGCGGTGCCCGCTATCGGAAAAATTGGCGTTGTGACGTTAGAGTCCTACTTTAGTGTGGTCCACAGCATTTTCAACGCTTTACCAGCTAAAGCTGGGCCAATGAGTAAGATGGAAGTGCGGTGGGCGCCAGCCCGCCATTACAGCGGCGCGGCTCAGAAAGAACTGCTTGGTTATCTTTATTTCACAATGCCAGATGCCCTTTGGTGGGTGCCTAAAATCAAGCGCCAACTTATTGCAGTCAGCTTGCTAGAGCTCAACCAGGTTGGGAATGTGACCTATGGAATGCAAAGCCTCACTTACGACAGGCTCCAACTGGTGTCGCCACGCGGAAACTCTCTTGGTGATCAGATCGGTTCGGTTGATGGCTATCACAAAGGGCTCAATTTCGCACCTCTTGGCCTGATATTCAAAATGGAAGACGCCGGTTCAGGTGGTTGGGTTGCATTGTATGAGGTCACATATCAAAGCTTTTTCGGGTATGCCAAATGGCAGGTGTTGGGGGGCTTTCTGTTATTCCTCGCGACCTTAGTTGGCGGTTGGGTGGCAACTCGTTGGTATGCCCGTAAGGTCATATCGCCTGCGCGGCGCGCGCACCTAGAAATTGTTGAGAGTGATACATTCAGTCGTACTGTAATTCAGATCGCACCTGTGGCTCTTTGCGTCCTCAGGCGTACGGATAGGCAGTTGATCATGCACAACCCTCTTGCGGAAAAGCTGTTGGGGGACGCTAGTGACGTTGCACGACTCAGTGAAAGCTGGAACATAAATCATGATCCCGCTGTTCCCGAAACAGATGTCATCTTCGACAGTGTTGGCTCCACGACTCTTCATGGCAGTTTTGCGTCCGCACGTTACCAGGGTGAAGACGTGGTGCTTTGCACATTCAATGACATTAGCGCTCACCGCCAAGCCGAGAAAAAATTGGCGGAAGCGAAACGCAGCGCTGATGCTGCTAGCGCAGCCAAGTCACGATTTCTCGCTACCATGAGCCACGAGATTCGCACGCCTCTCTATGGTGCCTTAGGTACGCTGGAATTGCTCGGCCTTACCAATCTGGATCGCCAACAGAGAATCTATCATCAGACCATCGAGAGATCCTCCTTGATTCTGCTGCAACTGGTTAGCGATGTGCTGGACGTGTCCAAGATAGAAGCTGGAGAGATGGCGCTCGCCTACACGGAATTTAGTCCAGTGGATCTCGCTGAGGACGTCGTCAGACAGTTTTACGGTTTGGCTCAGGGAAAGTTTTTATCGTTGCAACTCTGTCTTGATCCTGGAATTCCCGGTGCTGTTAAGGGGGATGCTCTCCGCATTCGCCAAATCATCACTAATTTGCTCAGCAACGCGCTGAAGTTCACAGAGCAGGGCAGCGTTACGTTAATGGTGGGCGCGCAACTGGACGACGGCTATGTAACCCTGAATTGGCAGGTGATCGATACTGGCATCGGAATAGCGGCTAGCGAGCAGGCACATTTATTTGAGCCTTTTTATCAGGCGCACCGAGTTGAACATACCATCAGTGGTACTGGTCTGGGACTATCGATATGTGCCTATCTTACACAACTAATGGGCGGACGGATCGAGGTAGCCAGCGAAGTGGCCGTTGGAAGTCGTTTTACATTCAGCCTAAAACTCGAGGTGGTTCAAGCTGAAATCCCAGCGCGAGGGCAACGGCCCCCCCAGCAGCGCTTAGGTGAGCTAGGTTTATCGATATTGGTAGTTGAAGACAATCCAATCAATCAGGCCCTGCTCAGCCATCAGTTGGAGGAGCTGGGCTGTCGCGTGACTTTAGCAAGCAATGGAGTCGAAGCTTTACAAAGGTGGAGCGCAGGTTTCGATGCGGTCTTGACCGATGTAAACATGCCGACGATGGATGGCTACCAATTGGTTCAAGAGCTACGCCGGCGAGGGGCCAACCAGCCGATCGTAGTGATCAGCGCTAGCACGGTACAGGAGAAAAGCAGGCGACTCGTTGAAGATTGGGTGAGCGCTTGGTTAGTAAAGCCAATGAGCCTACGTGATCTGTACGAGGTGCTGCGCAACTGGTGCCCCCGTGCCAATAGAGTCGAGATTGTGCAGCCCGAGAAGTTCGCACAATTGCGCGTTGAAGAAGTTGTATTAAAGTCTTCGCCGAGGATGCTTAAGCTATTTTTGACCACCATGGACGAGGACATCCAGAAGTTGCAGGATGCCTGTGAACGTCAAGATGTAAATACCGTTACGCAGCAGTTGCATCGGATTCGAGGTGCGTTAGCTGCGGTAAACGCCCGCCATTTAGTACATTCATGTGAGCAGCTTGAGCACCAGCTTCTGGAGTCGAGCAGTGACCTGCAATGGCCCTTGGCCCTGGCCGAACTCGTGAAGAATCTTGAATGCCTGCTCTTGCGTGTTCGAAACGCTGATGGGCAGAGTCACGATTCACGCCACGGGATTCCTCGTGCGCTATCTGATACGGGATCGGAAAATGATGAATAGAGTCAGCGTTGTGATAGCCGATGATCATCCGCTTATATTGTTGGCGGTCGAAGAGATAATCGAGCGGGATGATCGGTTCTATGTAGCAGGGGTCGCTAACGGTCCGAGCGAACTCGTCCGTCTATGCCATGAACTCTTACCGAGTGTGATCATTGCCGACTACAGTATGCCGGGTGATGAAACATGCGGCGACGGTCTGCAAATGATTGAATATCTACTTCGCCACTTCAAGAATTCAAAGGTTTTGATATTAACAATGCTCTCTAATCCCTTGATTCATGGTCGCTTGTACGATTTAGGTGTGTCAGGGGTAATCCTTAAAAGTGGAGACTTTAATGAGATACTCCGTGCATTGGATGTCTTGCTTTGTGGGGGGAAATATTATGTTTCAAGGCTGCCTTCGCTTTATAGCCCGCCCCCAGCAGAAGAAAGTGTTGAGGCTCGAATTTCAAGTCTGTCAGCAAGAGAATATGAAGTGCTCCGACACTTCGTTGCCGGCCTGAATGGGCGTGAAACTGCACTGCTGCTCAATCGAAGTACAAAGACAATTAGCGCCCAAAAAATCTCAGCCATGCGTAAACTAAGTGTTGATAATGAGCAGGCATTGTTGGCTTTTTGCATTGATTCCAGAGAGTTTCAATGAGGTGGAGCATTTAGTGGCGCGTCCTTGCATTTTACGCTGCTGCTCTGAAAGATTTTCAGATATATCTTAAAGACCAAAGTTTTTTCGTTGACTATCATCGGGTCCAGCAACTCGCTGTGGGTGTGCGGCTGTTGTATCACTTTTTGTTCCCGAATTCTTTATTGAGATAAGGTTATGAAATTGTGATGCTTAGCGCACTCAGGTAGGTCGCTGGAGAGTTTTGATTACGCTTTTGTATTCGCTAATCTGAGCTCGGATTTAAGACGCTGGGGTGTCCGGTGTTTTTATCGTACTAACGAAGGATGATGTTTATGAAGAAACATTTCATGTTGCCGCTGAATGTGACTGCGTTCAGTGTCCTCGGTCTGCTGATGCTGTCCACAACGTCAAATGCTGCGGATTCCGGCACGATCACATTTAACGGAAAGGTTACTGATGAAACATGTGAAGTAACCACCGGGGCGGCGGGAGATTTCACCGTAAATCTGGCGACCGCAAAGTCTAGTGATCTGAGTATTGCAGGTGCGACAGCTGTTCCTTCCAACTTCCGCATTGCGATCGATAATTGCTCGCCAACAGTAACCAACGTGCGTGCGCAATTTCTTTATGATGCAAGCTTGGTGGATTTGAGCTCGGGTCTGCTCAAGAATCAAGTGAGCGGCGCGACATCCGCAAGCAACGTCGGTCTACAGCTTTATAATTATGATGATAGTAGCGTTATTAAGCCAGGTGATGCGGGCGCCGCTAAAACTTTCGCCGTTGATAACGGCGCCGCTGAGATGGTCTATGGCGTGCAATACTACGCCACTGGAAAGTCATCCGCGGGCTTGGTGAAGAGCCAAGTTAAATATCAACTTAGCTATAACTGAGATTCGTCCCCCTGTGCGACGTTTGCGCAGGGGGGCGCTACTGTGACCATGCCAAAGTATTCATGTTTTATAAGCTTTCTAATAGTTTGTCTTTCGAGTCCGGTTGCATGCGCGAATATCGTATTGGGAGGTACGCGCTTGATTTACCCAGCAGGGGAGGGGGAAGTTACAATTGCATTGGCTAACAAAGGTGTAACGCCTTCTCTGGTGCAGTCTTGGATGGATGATGGTGCGACCAATTCTACACCCGAGAATAGTTCGGCACCTTTTTTCGTTATGCCTCCAATTTCTAGAATCGAAGGTCAAGCCTCTCAAACTCTACGAATTCTTTTTAACGGTGCAAAACTTCCAGAGGATAAGGAGGCAGTGTTTTATCTCAATGTGCTGGAGATTCCACCTGTAGCTGCGAATTCGAAGGACAAGAATAACTTATTACTTGCTGTGCAAAGCCGTATCAAGGTTTTCTATCGTCCGGAGAAAGTCAAGGAAACACTAGAGGAGGCAGCGAAAACGCTAAAGTGGCATCTGATAAAAGAGGACGGACAATGGAAGCTAAGTTGTACTAATAATTCACCGTTGCATATCTCATTCGCCAATATTCAAGTCACCAAAGATGGGGGTAGCCTTGGTAACAAAGAAGGAACTCACATGGTGGCGCCAGGAAAGAAAGAGGTTTTCAGGCTTGTTCGTCAAGATGTTGTCCGAACAGGGGCGGGGGATGGGCAGGTACAATTTGAATATATAAATGACTACGGCGCGCTCAAGATGTTGAGCTCGCAAGCTATCTAAGTATTGACGATTTGGCACAAGCTTATTTGCGCACGCCGTTTTTCATATGTGCTGACATCTTTCTCAATCGCAGTGCTACTCACCTGTTGTGCGCTATCTCATCCGCAGCAGAGAAAGTGTATGGGTGTTAACGGGCTCTTAGTTGTGATGTTTTATGAAGAGTTTTGATTTATCAATACCTCGCCGTCAGTTTTTTTTGGCGATGCCACTTCGCGCGAGCAGTTGCTTTCGTGCGATGTTTTTTCTGATCTTGGGCATAGCTGATGTTAGGGCGATGGCAGCAGAAGCAACGCTGCCCGCAGCGGCGTCGCACGCGGAATATGAGGATGCCGAGTTCAGTAGCTCATTTCTAGTAGGCAATGCTAAAACCATGGACATGTCGCGCTATCAAAAAGGCAATCCGGTACTACCTGGATTCTATGATCTAGATATTTATATCAACGGAAAACAGGTTACCAGGGCAAAAGTTGAATTTGTTGAAATAAGCAGCAGCAACATTGCCCAAGCCTGCCTGACCCTGGATGCAATGCATCAGTTTGGAATCGATACTAAATCCCTGAAAGTATTTCAGGGCTGTCGCACCCTCTCTGCGGTGATGTCTAACACTGTTTCCTATGCTGACATCTCGGAGCAAAAACTCTACCTGCAAATCCCCCAGGCAGCACTGCGCCGCACTGCACGAGGCTATGTCGAACCCGATTACTGGGATCCTGGTATTACGGCGGGCAAACTTGACTATAACCTGAACTATTTCAACAGTCAGAATGACCATTCCGGCAGTACGGACTCCGCGTACCTAAGCTTGCGTGGCGGGTTCAACTTCGGACTTTGGCAATTCAGGCACAACGCCAACGTCAACTGGACCAATGGCTCCAAAAGCACTTGGAACCGTTTATCAACCTATGTGCAACGACCTGTTGGCGACATCAAAAGCACAGTTTCTTTGGGCGAGTTCAATACAAAAGGTGCGGGCTTTGACAGCGTGGCGGTTAGAGGCGTCAGTTTGGCGTCCGACGAGCGCATGTTCCCAGACTCGCAGATTGGTTTTGCACCAACCATTCGCAGTTTTGCTCGCAGCAACGCGCGTGTAGAGGTGTGGCAGAACGACACAAAAATCTACCAGACGACAGTGACTCCAGGTAATTTTGTGATCGACGATCTTTACCCAACAGGATATGGCGGCGATCTAAATGTTGTTGTAACCGAGGCTGACGGGGGCGAGCGGCGCTTCGATGTGCCTTATTCTTCTGTTACCAATCTCATGCGACCAGGTCGAGCTAAATACGATCTTGTCGCAGGCAAGCTTTATAACCAGGTTATGGCCAATGATGCCCATTTGTTGCAGGGTACGGTGTACTACGGCTTGAACAATTACCTAACCGGATACGGAGGGCTTCAATTCAGCGAGGGTTTTCAATCCGGGCTTTTAGGCTTGGGGGTGAATACTACCTACGGAGCGTTTTCGTTAGATTTAACGCAGGAAAACACCCAGCTTAGTGGTGGCTATGGCTCGACTGAAGGCCGTAGTCTCAAAATCGCGTACAGCAAAATGCTGAGTGAAACTAAGACCAACTTCACTTTGGCCGCCTATCGCTATTCCTCCTCTAAATATATGACCCTAACCCAGGCTGTGGATGCTCGCGAGTGGGTCAACGCTCCAGGGTTTCGTGAGCAGTGGCTATGGGAAGGACACGAGCGTGATCGCTTCGATTTAAGCATCGACCAACCCGTCGGCAACTTTGGCTCGCTATTCTTGACCGGCAGTACTCGTCAAACCTGGGGTGGCGGAAACGACTCTAGCCGCCAGTTTGAAATAGGGTTCAACGGCAATGCGGGCGACATCAGTTACAGCATTTCCGCCAGCCGCAATAACGACGAGTTTCTTGGCTCTCAAACTCAATACTTCGTTAGCTTGAACATACCGCTTGGAAATAGCGGGAGGTCGCCGACGCTCAGCACTCAGTATACCGGCGGTCCGGGCCAGGGTAGCACATTGCGCAACTACCTTAGTGGCGTAGCCGATGAGGCTGGACGTTGGAGTTACGGCATCACGCAAGCGACTGATACCAACACCTCAAGCTCTAGCAGCCTCAACACGCAGTATCGAGGCAATCGCAGCACACTGCGAGGATCCTTCGAAAGAGGTGGCGATTATAAATCTACATCGTTTGGCAGTAACGGCAGCGTGCTGGCGCACAGCGGAGGGGTGACTTTCTCGCCCAACACTGGCGAGACCATCGGACTGGTCTCCGCGCCGGGTGGGGAGGGCGCGAGCGTTGGTGGTTTATCCGGCCTGGTAGTCGATAAGAACGGCTACGCCATCGTTCCGTCGTTGTCACCTTATCGCATGAACAACATCAATCTGGATCCGAAAGGCAGTTCAATGAATGTCGCGTTCCAGAACACCACCAAACAGGTCGCTCCTTACGCAGGCGCCATCGTTCGAGTCGACTTCGAGACTAGGGTCGGGCAGTCAGCAGTGATACACGTTAGCAACGGCAAAAGCTTGAATCTGACCTTCGGCGCGGACGTCCGCGATCAGGAAGGCAACGTGGTGGGTGTAGTAGGCCAAGGCAACAATCTGTTCGTACAAGGTGTCGGCGACAACGGCTCCCTGACCGTAAGCATGCAGGACGATTCCAGTTGTGAAGTGATATATCAATTGGCGGCTGCGAATGCAGGTAATCACGACATTATGCGTGCTCAGGCCCCTTGTGTGGTTAGAGGAGGCGCAAGCCTGAGCAGCCGATGAAATACTTGATCAAACAATGCGGCAAGAATGCCGTTGGAAAGTGTTGTGCTAGAAGTATACGGTTAAAATTTCTGAGTAAATTATTTCGTGCGATGTTGGTCTTGATGTTTTCGTCATCGGCTTACGCAATTTGCGGCATGATGCCTAATTATCAAGAGGGCGCAACTATCGATATGGCAATGGGGCGAATATCTGTGCCGGCCACTGCCGCTGTCGGCGAGGTGTTTTATACTCAGGAGTTTCCTATTACAGGTTCGTATTTCGCTATATTAAGTTGCACCCCAGGAGATACCACCCAATGGCGAGTTGTTAAAGGAACTGCCACCTCAATAGAAAATGTTTACAGTACCAATATAGCCGGTGTAGGCATTCGAACCAGCTGGTATCAGGCAGGAGCGGCGATACCTTTCTATGCAGGCCAATCAACTACTTGGCAATTAGGCATGCCAGGTGTAAGCGGGTCAGTGCAGCAGAATTCGCTCGCTGTAAATGTAAGCGGAAGAGTTGTGGTCGAGTTGATAAAGACCAGTACTGATGTGGGATCAGGCGCCTTGGCGGGTGGTATATATACCAACAATACAGCCTATGGCACTTATCCCTTCAACAGCGGAGTTTTTCTAACTACAAGGATTTCGGGTGGTGGCGGTGAGATAGTGCCGGAAACCGGCACATGCTCGATTGGCGACTTGCTTGTGGAAATGGGCGCTGTGCCGATCAGCCGATTCCAAGGATTGGGTACGACGAGTGGTGAGACATCATTTAACGTTGCCTTCACTTGCTCTGGAAGCAATGGCGCCGTCACTCTGAATCTTGACGCCGACCGTTTTATTGCCAACGGCAGTGCGGGACTTATCAAACCCCAAACTGGCAGCGGCAATGCGGAATGTATTGCACTTCAAATTATCGACTCTGATACCGGGCAACCAATAACTCTCGGGGTAAGGCGAGTTGTCGGGTCGGTGTTGAATGGTTCGGCCAGTTTTAACTTGCCTTATCAAGTGCGCTATTACCAAAGCGATGCAGGTAAGAACTGTGTTTCTCCCGGGAAAGTCCATGGGGCAGCTACGGTAACCGTAAGTTATCAGTGATTAAAATTCTGGTCGGGCAGTCGGGAAGATTTTTCGATTGGTTGCGTGATTTTGCTTAAGTTTTATATGGGAGATGACGGATGGGGTTACTTAAAAGATCACCTGTCGATCTGGCGATAAGTTGTGCGCTGTTAGTCTTGATGTCGCCTGCAGACGCCGCTGAGTATGACCAAATTGACCTGTCATCCACTTCCGGAAAATCTCTCACACTGGAAGGTGACCATGTCACGCATATCGGTCAAGGGCCCGGCATTAGAGTCAGCGGGTCGAATAACATCTTGAACGGATCCGCTCTAAATATTAAGGCAATCGCAGATACTGACAATGGTGCTGTCAGCGGCGTGCAAGTACTTGCCGGGGGGGCGGCGCAATTGAAGCAGTCGACGATCCTCGCCAGCGGTAATTTAGCCGATGGTTCGAGCTCCAGCGGAAGAGGCTCCCTTTTGCGCTTGCAGGACACCGACATCATTGCTACCGGTGATCGTGGCCGAGGTGTCGTGGTGGAAAAAGGCGCTGTGGCTGAACTCGCTGGAGGAACCCTTAGCTCCAGTGGTAATTCTGGTGACGTGTTATCGGCCAATGGGGCAGGTTCGGTCATCAGGAGCAACGGCTCAATTCTCACGTCCTCGGGCAAAATTGCTTACGCGGTCAGGGCACAAAAAGGTGCAATCGTTGAATTAACCGGCGTATCGGCCGTAACTTTTGGGCAATTCGCACCTGTGTTCGCGATTATCGGCGCCGACACTATCATCGAGTCCGATGGTGTTTCCGCTTTGGCTCAGAATGCCCAAGGGGCAGATATAGAGGGGGGGAGGTTCGTCTTCAGCAATGGCAGTCTGAAAGCCAAAGGCGATGCCATTCTAATAAGGCCCGGCTCGCAAAACGGCGGGGAGGTATCGGTCGATCACTCACACATCGCTTCGCAGACTGGCAATGCGATCGTTCTAGATGCCCGCCAAGCTAAGGCGCAGTTGGACGACGTGCAAGTAACAACCGAGGGCAACCGCGGCGCTGCGCTCTGGTTACCGGGTACCGACACCCTCGCAGTGATTAAAGACAGCGATCTGCAAACTTGGGGCGCACAGGCGGCAGGAGTTGACAATCGCGCAGGCGCAGTACAAATGGCAGGCGGTAGCGTGATTACCCACGGTAAATCGGCCCACGGGCTGTATGCGTCAACGGACGTTATCGGTGACCCTTCCGAAAAACCTTCAGCTTCCTTCGATGTGCAGAACGTTTTAATCGAGACCTATGGCGCGGGCTCTGTCGGTGCGCTGGCTAGGTATGCGGGAGCGCGCATGGCAATCACCGACAGTCAGGTGCTGACTCACGGGGAGATGGGACATGGGCTATTCGCATCGGGTAAGGGCGCTGAGCTAGAGGTGACTAACAGTACTGTGACCACTCAAGGCGCCTCAGCCTATGGAGTGCACATCAGTAATAACGGCTTCGTCAGTTTAGAGGGGTCGCATGTCAAGACCTTTGCGGATAGGGCGTATGCGCTGGTCAGCCAGGCTGCTGAATCACAGGTGAGCAACCACATACAACTCGTTGATAGCGATGTGCAGTCGTATAAAAGCAGTGCGCTGAGAGTTTCGGGTGGCAGCCTCGGATTATCCATGATTAAAAGCACGCTCAGCGGCAGCAAGGGCGAAGACTCCGGCACTGCGGTATGGGTGACCAATGGTACCGGTGACGTCAAGGCAGGGTACGTGGCCATGGACGCTTACAACTCTTCAATCAACGGAGATATACAACAGGATGCCGGCCAGCTTTACATAGGCTTGCATGACCAATCTTTGCTCGACGGCGCGGTTCGTGACGCAGGCCTCATGACTTCTGCCATATCCATTGATCGCAGCAGCAAATGGACCATTCGGGGTGACTCCAGCATCGCATCGCTCACGAATAACGGTATGGTCGATTTCGGCAGCCCAGTCACAGAAAACTTCAAACATCTCACAATTGGTGGAGATCTCAACGGCGATGGTCATTACGCCGTGAACACCAACTTAAGCGCTCAGCAAGGTGACCGTCTTGAGGTTGGCGGGCAGGTGACGGGTAACAATCAAATTTTGGTAAGAAACAGCGGCACGGAACCATCGGTGAACGCTCAAAGCCTGACATTGGTACAAAGCCAAGGCGGCAGTGGTGGTTTCTTATTGGCGAACCGAAACCAGGTAGTAGATGTTGGCTCCTACCGCTACGTATTGCGCCGTAGCGATAGCGAGGCAAGTGGGAGCCAGAATGTTTCACGCTGGAGTTTGGTCAACGTTTCTCACGTTGAGCCTGCCCCGGAGCCTGGAGAGCCAACTGAACCTTCGATTCCGCCGCCTAGTGTATCTACTCCTAAGCCGCCCGTTACTTCGCCTGACCCCTTGGAGCCAGCACTGCCTGGGCCTTTGCTCCCAACGCCGGAGCCGCCTATACCCGAGCCTGCTATTCCAACACCCCCCCCGGTACCAACCGCCCGAAACCTATCCACTGCAGCCAGCGCCGCAATCAACTCAAGTGCCATTGCCACTTTGCGCGGCACTTGGAATGCGGAGCGCAGCACGCTGATCCAGCGTTTGGGTGATGCGCGACAAAATGCAGAGCATGAGGGGGTGTGGATACGCAGTTATGGACAGAAACAGCTATTAGATAACGATGTCGGCCGGCATTTTTCCCAGCATGTTAAAGGCGTTCAGTTCGGCATAGATCGTCGAATTGCCGTCGGTAACGGATCTTTGATTCTGGGCGGGCTATTGGGATACAGCCATACCAACAGGCGTTTCAACGATGAGGGCAGCGGCAAGCTGGAGAGCTATCAGATTGGGAGTTACACCACCTACTTCGATGACGCTGGCTGGTACGCCGATGGTTTGCTCACACTGAATCGCTGGTCAACCCGACTGGACGTCCAAGGTAGCGACGGTGCTCAGATAAAAGGTCATACCCGCAACTATGGAGCCGGTATTGCACTCGAGGTAGGCAAACGATTCACCCTTGATGATGGCTGGTTCGTTGAACCTCAGGTCCAGTTCTCGACGCTTTATGCCTCTGCCGACAGTTACCGATTGAGCAACGGTATGCGCGTGAGCACGAGCGGTGAAATGTCCACTCAGACCCGCGTCGGCAGCCTGTTGGGTCGTGATCTGAAACTAGAAGGGAGCGTAACCCTGCAGCCTTACTTGAAAGCCGGGTGGACGCAAGACCTGAATGCTCGCGACGAAGTTAAGACCAACAGTATTGCAAGTCATCCCGATGGCAAAGGGGGAGGTTGGTACGGCGGAGCCGGCATCACCGGTTCGGTTGGTAATGGCCACCAAATCTATGCAGATCTGGAGACAAGTCACAGCTCTACTCTCGAGCGTCCCTGGGCACTGAACATCGGTTATCGATTGACTTGGTAATGGAAGTATTAAAATGAACTTTGTTTATTCTCTTGTGTGGAAAACAGCCACCAAGGGGTGGGTGGTCGCGTCTGAATATGCCCGACGACATTGCAACTCCGGAGCCCGCAAGCTGGTGCGCTACGCTACCCGTATTATGGGTTGCTTTTCTTCGCTATCGCTGGGCTTTGTCGTGTGTTGCCAGGCGCGAGGAGGAGACGGCTTCCCTTTCGTTGTGACCGGCCCGCTTACAGAAAGCCACGTCACACACGACTATCCGAACGCAGCTGCTGTCTATGTCAATTCGGGAGGAATTTATACGGGCTATAGCGTGTTGATCAACTCATATGCGCGAGAGGGGGGGCTTGAGGGAGGTATTCAGGGCGCGCTTTATGTAGCTGACGGTGGGATCGTAAATCTAGATGAGTTCAGCGCAGTTTCGATCGAGCCTGCCACGCCTCCTGATTTGTGTTGTGCATTTGGCATGGTGGTCAGGGGCACCGGCGAAGTGAATAGTTCAGCCAAAGTTAGCGGAGTGACGGGTGGGGCAGCCGTTTTTGGGGGCGGGCGGCTTAATCTTAACGGCGGCACCTATACCGGACTTTTTGGCATTGCCGCTAGCGGCGAAGGCAGTATCGTCGAGGGCTCAACCTATGCCACTGGGACCGAAGCGGGCGCCGGCGTGCTCGCGGAGCGGGGCGCTAGTATTACGCTGGATAGCGGCAGCAAAGTTGAAAACGGTATGGTTGCAAGAGATCCCGGCAGCACCATCACCGCTCGATCGGTTGCCACCACCGGAGAAATCAGGGCAGTGAACGGCGCAGCAATTGTGCTCGATGGGGGTACGGTGGACGCTGAAGGATGGGGTGTTGCTGCCGTAACTGCACGAGGTGTAGTCCCCAGTCACATCACCACCTCTGCCGACATCACAGTTACGGGTTTCGGCAACGCGACAGCCTTGAAAGCCACTGAGGGAGGCGTTATCGATCTGGTCGGCGGTACAGTTGTCGGGGCCGGTCAGGCGCTGCTCGCCACTGGTCCTGGCTCCGTTATCCGCATGTCGGAGGCTGTGGTCCAACAAAGTGAGATCCAGGGCTCACGCGCTGTCAGCGCATTGGACGGCGCGTCAGTCGAACTCGCCAGCGGCTAGATTATCGCACCGTACTGGAACAATATTGCCCTGGAAGCGAACGGCGGCAATTCTGTGATCCGAAACACCGCCGCGACCATTACCGGCTCCAATGCAACTGGCGCTCGCGCTTCGAATGGTGGCACTTATCTTTTAGCATCGGGCGGAACCATGTTCGGAAGCGATACGGCCTTGGAGGCGATGGGCACTGGAAGCTCGATCGTCAGCTCCGGAAATGTCAGCGCCGTTAAAGCGGTCGCACGCGCCACAGACGGTGGGCTGGTTATATTTGACGGCGGAGACCTTACGACCACTGGTGCAACAGACTCGGCGATCGTTGCTGACAATCAGGGTGAGGTGAAGGTGACCAATTCAGAGGTGCTGGCCGGTGCGAGACTCAGTGGCAACGGCATTGAAGCTCGAGAGGGTGGCAAAGTTTCACTCACGGGAGGCACGCTAACTCTTTCCGGCAACGGCAGTTCAGCGCTCATTATTCAAGGCCAGGACTCAAAACTGACCAGCAATGCGCCGTTGTTCCTGAATTCCACGGCAGCGGAAGGTTCTGCCATCACACTCGTCGACCATTCCGGTCAAACTTTCAGTGAGCTACACGCCACGATGGATGGTGCGGATGCCAGCGTCATTCGATCTGCCGGTGGTCTCAATTCGCTTGCCTTGACTGATAGCGATATGCAAAGCACCCGTGGGGTAGCAATCCTCGGCGTCGCCCATTCTGCTCCGGCCGGTTTGGATTTGACGCTCTCGAAAAGCCTTCTATCAGGCGTCTCGCTGATCAGGGATAACGGCCAATCTATAAATCTGACCGCGAACGATGCCTCTGCATTGATTGGCAATACTTCCGCAGATCATTCGACCGTGAACTTGAATGGCGGATCGGTATGGGCATTGGAAACAGGCCGTTCAACGCTTGGTAGTCTGGGGGTCAGCGGCAGCGAACTCAGGTTTGCCGACGGTGCAGAGCTCACTGTTGCGGATAACGTTCGCCTCAGTGCGGGCGCCACTATGATGGGCATTATTGAGGGCGCCGCCATGCTTTCGGCTCCTGAATTGATCAATGCAGGCCATCTGGTGAAAGAGGGGGGCGGTACGCTGACGCTTTCGAGCGGGATCAGTCGCGCTGGTTCTATTATGGTGTCGGATGGCACCTTGAAAATAGGTAACGGTGAAGCAGTGGGCAAGGTTGAGCTTGGCTATGTCGATAATGATTCGATGCTGGTGTTCGATCGCCCCGATACCGTCCGAGTAAATACCATTGCCGGAGCGGGTGCCGTCCGTCAAACGGGGCTCGGGACAACAATCTTGAGCGGAGACAGTCGTTATCAAGGACCGACCCTAGTTGATGCGGGAGTACTGCAGTTGGGCGATGGCGGGGCTAGCGGCAGTGTATCCGGTGACGTGATTGTCAGCACTGGTGGCGTCTTGGCCGTGCGGCGGAGTAACGATGTCGTGCTGAGTAATTCATTGAGTGGCGCAGGGCTGATCACCATTGACACTGATAGTCATGCGTTTGATTTGGCAGCGTCCACTGGGAAGGCTTTCGAAGGTGTGTTAGTCGTGGGGCGTAGTACCTTCAACCTGGGAGGTTTTAACGCGCTGTCACTTGGCAACGCAACACTGAGAGCTGACACCGGCAGCCTCATAACTGTCGCCGACGGCGAGCAAAATATCAAAGGTTTGGAGATTAAAGGGGGGAAACTTGCATTCAACGCAACCGTTCCCGCTCAGATGACTGCTGAAAGTCTTGTTACTACCCAGAGCTTAAACACGAGAGAGGGAGGGGCTATTCAGGTTAAGTTACCGACGCCATTTACCCCCACGCCTCCTGGTTTAGGCAATACAGTTGACCTGTTGAGCCAGGATGATGCTGGCGTGGGTACTCGTCTTGTGAATGCAGAGCAAGTTTTCGGTAGCGCAGGTGCATTGACGCTTGTCGATCAAAACGACCGGGTAATTAGTGCTGCGCAGCATATTGATATTGCGCAGAATGATCAAATCGTTGCCAAGGGCACTTACGACTATCGACTCACCACGGCACCGGGCGATGGGTTATACGTCAATTACGGACTTTCACGTCTTGATTTGCAATTGAACCAGACTCTTGCTCTGGCACAACGCGACTCAGCGACCGGTGCCGCCGCAGACCTATCAGCGCAACTAAGCGGCAACGGAAATATTGAAGTCAATGCTGGTGTCGGCCATTTATCTTTATCTAACGCACACAATGATTATTTGGGAACGACAACCGTTTCTTCAGGGACTTTGCTGCTAGAAGCTGATAACGCTCTGGGACGGACCCGCGCGTTACAAGTCTCCAGCAATAGCGCAGTGGACCTAAACGGTATGGTCGCCACAATTGGCCGACTCGAGGGGCAGCGCGGCTCAAGCATAGACATCAACGATGGTTCATTGACGATCCGAGAAGGTGGCCTGTCGGAAGGGAGCCTTATGGGGCAGGGGCAGATCTATCTGCGTGACGGGAATCTGCTCATCGACGGGGCTAACGAAGCATTGAGTGCCGACACGACTATTGCCTCCAATGCCGCGGCCTACCTTGATGACGCGTCAGGTTTGGGGAATGGTGAGATTAACAACCACGGCACGCTCGTCTTGGATGACGCTGGAGGTGTGTTGCGCAATGCTCTCAGCGGCGCAGGTACGGTCAGCTTGACAAACGAGAGTGATGTGACGATCAGGGGTAATAATCAGGCGTTCTCAGGACTTTACGACGTGAGAGAGAGCGCAAGGCTTTGGGTCGCTGATGCCGCCGATCTTGGTCGTGCGGCGGTGGACAATGACGGGCTTGTGACAATCGATGCAAATCACGACTGGACGATGGTCAGCCGCCGGTCGGGCTACGGTAATTGGCTCAAGCTTGGTGATGGCACGCTGACTTTGACAGGTTCTAGTGCATCTACCGGCACCACTAACGTCGAAGCAGGCACATTGCGTGCTGGAGCGGAAGATACTTTTGGCGCAGCCGCCTCCTATGTGGTGGCGCCTTACGCGAGGTTGGACACGGCGGGCTGGAGTCAAACTCTGCGCTCGCTGGAAAACAACGGAATTGTCGCTTTGCTCGGTGGCGGCGCAGGCTCGACTTTGAAGGTTACGGGCGCTTACACCAGTCACAACGGCATCCTTCAATTGGGCACTTCATTGGGGGCCGATGGGAGCGCTACAGATCGATTGCTTTTGAGCGGCCTTGATGCGACGGTGACCGGTCATACGTTCATACAGGTCACCAATCGGGGGGGACTAGGTGCGCAGACCACTGGCGACGGAATTAATATCATCGCGGCAGAGAATGGCGCTGTGACCACCGCGCAGACCTCCAAGGATGGGTTTTCGCTTGTGGGCGGTCATGTTGACGCAGGTGCGTTTGAGTATCGTCTCTACGCCGGAGACGCGAAGGGCGAGGGCGAAAACTGGTATCTGCGCACTACCTCCGGTGAGGTGCTTCAGCATGCAAACTACCGGGCAGAAGTACCGCTGTACAGCGCACTCCCAAACCTGCTGCGTCAAAGCGATATGACTATGTTGTCAACGTTGCACGCCCGAAGGGGCGACACAGATGGGGCGCGCTTGTCGAACGGTCCAGAGGCCTGGTTGCGAACGCTAGGCTCAAACTCGCGGATACGTCAGGGTGGAGCTTCCAAAACTGACAGTGACGTTGGCTTCTCAGGGATACAAGTTGGAGTGGATCTTTTCGCTCACGATGATTGGACGACCGGCTTTTATGTGGGTTATTTGCACAGTCGTGCTCGTGTGAACGGCCGCTATGGCCTTGCCAGCGCAGATCGTAGATTCGCAGGCGATCTCAAGTTCGATACTCTGGCTATTGCGGGCTATGCGAACTATGCGAATGCGCGGCATCAGTATGCCGATATCGTATTTCAGTCCAGTCATCAAAACATTACTGCCCAAACTCCTTCAGGCACTAATGATGAAGAACGTCGCGGCAACAGCGTCACTGGATCTGTGGAAATTGGGCAGCGGTTCGCTTTGAGCCAGGAGATGTGGGTGGAACCACAGGCGCAAATCCTAGTGGGCCATAATAATCTCGCTAATACCTCGATACCGGGAGCTTCTATTCAGCAGGATATGGCCACCAATGTGACGGGGCGTTTGGGGGTGAGGTTCGGAGGGGAGACGGACACGCCGCTTGGCCGGCTGACCCCTTATACACGGGTCAATGTGTGGCATGATTTTGGTGGTACCGACACGACGCGCTTCGTGACCCCAGGCACTAGTACCCGTTTTTCCGAGAGCACCGACTACAGCTCGACAGAACTCTCCTTTGGGTCGACGTTGCATCTCAATGACCGTACCCGGGTCCACGCCGAAGTAGGCAAGACGTTCCATAATGGAGGAGGCTCTCAGATCGACTCAAGGCTGCAAGGTACCATTGGGGTTAGCTTCGAGTTCTGAGGTAAGACTTTCATTCAGGAGGGGCAAATATTCAATCTTAGCCTTCACTCCGTACCAAATTGTAAGGTTTTTGCATGCCCCTCCTGCTAGTTAAATGCACTTTCAGATTTGTCTGATTGATAGCCGGCAAAGTTGGCCGTTAAGCTATCACCTTAGTATTTTAAGGTCTTCAGATGAGATCTCGTCTAATTTCAGGCAGAGCAATCAGGGCAGTTGTCGCTGAACAAAACTTTGAGCAAAGGTGTTCTGTCGAGAATTCGCTGATTGCATTGGGCTGTTTTCGTACAGCTACTGTTAGCGATTTTGATGAGCTGGTTTCAATTACTCATTACTCACCTGACTTGTTTGAGCGTTTTGATTTGTTAATAGCTAATGCACGAATATTTCGTGATGTTAAAGTTCAATGGGCGCAGTTTTGTTTGAGTAGTTCTCGTTTGAAACATGTGTTGATTTACGATGAGTACAAATCCTCAAATGAGCTTGAGGTCCTATCTGAACGGTCAGCCTACTATGTGTGGAGAGTAAAAAAAGCAGATTCCACCGTGCTCGAAAATCTTATCCCTCTGATTGATACGGCTAATAGTTAGTTTCGCGTATTATCTATTAGATGTTTCAAGTGTAGGGCTGGCGGCGGATCCGTGCGGGTGGAGTAACCTGGTGATCGAAATACTGAACAGCTTTAGGGGAAAGTATTTTTCAAGTTGGTATGGCCGGGCATTTTGTGGTTATGTTGATTGGCGCTCGGCAGTATAGAATGTGAGTTAGTAGTTGTTGGTGTGCTTGAAAAAATGCTTAAGGGTAAATATTAATGACTTTTAAGATTGTTTTTTGTTAAGTGTGAGCATGTGTTTATGATTTTTTTGATTCTTACTTGTTCTACTGAGGTGTAATTGCTTTTGCAGCAGCTGTTTGAGCGACGCGCAGTGCTGCCATGTACGCCATTTTATGTAGCTGTTCGCTAAGCCATCCAGGAGAAAATATGACAACGCTTTATCACGGCATGGATAGAAAAGCTCTCGACGCCGCATACAATAACACCCAAGCAATATCTGATTTTCCCGATGTGCTGAGGAAATTTCAATCGCGTAGCACCCGACTATACGAAAGGAGACCATGCAGGCGCGACCTTCGCTATGGCGAGGGCTCGCGGCAGCGATTCGACTGGTTCCCCTGCGGCTACGCGGAAGCTCCCACTTTCATCTTCATTCACGGAGGGTACTGGCAGAACTGCGCCAAAGAAGATTTTGCATTTATAGCGGAAGGAGCACTCGCAAAAGGCTTTAATGTGATATTGGCCGAATACACTCTTGCACCTGAAGCATCTATCACACATATCGTTGGGGAAATAGGACGTCTACTTGATTGTCTTACAATGGACGTCGAAGGGCTTGGAATTGCTGGTGGTAAAGTTTGTCTCAGCGGTCACTCGGCCGGGGGGCATCTGACTGCAGTACATCGCTCGCATCCACTTGTCGCAAATGCGCTCGCAATAAGCGCGCTGGTCGATCTTGAGCCAATTAGCCTCTGTTGGCTCAATGACAAATTGCAACTGACCAGTGCGGAGGTCGAAATTTATAGCCCAATACGCCATATAAGTCGGGGGGCTCCAATGATTGTTGCGGTTGGCGCTGCGGAACTACCCGAGTTGTTACGCCAGTCAGACGCATACTCGGCAGCGTGTGAAGCTGCAGGAGAAAGAGTCGAGAGTGTGTATGTTCCTGACTGTACACATTTCTCGGTGCTTGAGGATCTTGCTCGCCCCGACGGGATTTTAATGACGGCGCTCGAGCGGTTAGCCTAAGGGCTACATTTCAGTACCTCCTACAGCAGTAAAGTCATTAAGTTTTCCGGCCCCACACTCTGTCTTTCGTCCCGGGCGGAAAACGATCGATTAATGTAACGTCGATACAAGAGAAATTGAGGCGGATGCGGTGTATCAAACCATCGGAAATTTCGCGGTGAAGGTGGTGCCACTCTCTCGTGTTGAATTCACCGATACGACACCGTTATGCGCCCTGACGATCTCTCGAACGATAAAGAGTCCAAGCCCCACGCTTCGCGAGTCGGTGCCGGTCATTTCTCCCCGAATCATGGGCTCAAACAAAACGCCCATCAACGACTTGGGAATGGCCGGCCCCAGGTTTTGTACCGATACAATAGCGTTATCCTGCTCGATGCGTGAAGTGATCGTGATCGGCTGTTGTAAATCACCATACACCACGCTGTTAGCCACCAGATTACCAATGATTTGCTGCACGCGGTCTGCATCCAGAAAAGCACTGCCGGTCCCCTCAGTCCGATGCACCAACGTGGCTTGGGGGAACGTCATACGCAATTCATCGACACTGGCGCCAACGAAGGCATGTAAATCCACGGTCGAAGGGCCGATAGTAATGCCTTGCCCAACTCTGGCTAATGCCAAGTCTAGCAGGTCGCCAATCATGCGTTCAGCACGGTCTGCCGACAGGCTGATGTGGCCGAGCATCTTGTTATCTCGAGTGGGACGTTCCTCTCGGGCAAGGATGCCAGAGGCCATTTTGATAGCCGTCAGCGGGTTTTTCAGATCGTGGCTGACGATGGCGACCATTTGTTCGGCAAACGCGGCGCGAACCTGGGCCTTTTCGTAGGCGTTTTTTAGCTCCTCCTGAGCCAGTCTGAGAGCTGTTTCGGCGGCGGTTTTTTCGCGCAGCAGGTCTTCGGCGATTTTTCGTGCGTTGAGCAGCTCACGCTCATACTTATCGCGATCTTTGGTGCGAAACAGCGCTAACTCATAAAACGCACCGCTGGCGTGCTTGCGTCGGACGCCATTAAGCAACATGGTCACAATGTGTTTGTCATGGTGGACCAGGTCGAGCTTTACCTCAGCGACGGAGCCTTGCATCTGCATCAGCGGCGACCAATGAGTTTGGTGGAAAATGCGTCCGCCCATCGTCAGTAGGTCCTGAAAACGCCGCCCGATGATCTCCTGGGCGTCCAAGCCGATTGAATGGCTGAACGTCTTATTGCTGCGAAGAATCGTGCCGTCTTCCTTCGTTACCACCAATCCGCATGGGGCTTCATCAAACAGCGCGTGAGCATCTGGCAGCAATGGCTGGTCAGTCGACATATTCGCCCATCCAGGGTAACAAAAAGTTTTCCATGGCCTCAGAGCATGCACTGGGCGAACTCATGTGGGGGCAATGGCCGACGTTAGCCACCAGGCAGAGCGTGCTAGAGGTCATCACAGACTGTAGGTATTCACCAACGGCGACGGGAGCGATCAGGTCGTCTGTGGATTGCAGGATCAGCGTGGGTGTAGCCAGCCCGATGATGTCTTGGCGGTTGTCGGACATGAACGTCACTCGCGCAAATTGCTTGGCGATATCGGGCTCGGTGCGGCAAAAGCTATTGGTCAGATCTTCGCTCAGTGCCGGTTGCCCAGGTGTGCCCATGATCACTGGAGCCATGGTGCTAGACCAGCCAAGGTAGTTGCTGTCGAGTGTGTCGAGCAGTGAGTAAATGTCCTCCAGCTTGAAACCACCGACATAGTCGTCGGTGTCGATGTAGCAGGGTGAGGGACCGATCATTATATGGGCAGAAATGCTTCCGGGCGCCTGGCGGTCAGCCAACGCACCGATCATGCTGCTGACAGAGTGGCCTACGACGATCACGGGCCCGCGAGTGTAATAGTCGATGATTTCATTGAGGTCACGTGCGTACCCGGCCAGTGAGTTGTACTTTTCCCGATCATAGGCTTCAAGATCCGACTCACCGGCGCCGACGAGGTCGTACAGAAGGACTGTAAATCGATCGGCGAAACCTTCGGCAAGATAACGCCACATGGTCTGATCGCAGCCGAAACCATGGGAAAAGATCAACGTTGAAGGACCATCGCCCAATAGTTTTACGTTGTTGCGATGTTGAAGGTTCATGCGTGTAGCCCCGGTCGAGCCAAAGGTTTTGGTGTCTGAGGCAGTGTAGATAGTCAAGGGTATAGCGTCACGCGGTATAGGTTTATGGCTCCTTGATGACGTCGAACTTGTCTCGGACAAACGTTTTGATTCTCGCGCCAGTTGAGTACGAATTTCCGCTTTGGCCGAAAGCTGCCTATGAAGACAGACACACCCCCGTGAGTATCGAAGTCGAATTAACTAAATTTTAGGGGGAAGCACTTGTTTCGAAGGGGTAGGGTTGCGGAAATGACTGAAAAGATGCGGAAACGATATGGATATCAAGGAGTAAAAAAGCTCGATCCCCAGAAACGACAAAGCCCTGAATAATCAGGGCTTTGTCGTACATAAGATGGCGGAGGCGATGGGATTCGAACTCATGGACCTGTTACAGTCGACGGTTTTCAAGTCCATGACTAAAGCAAGTAATTTCAATGGGTTATTACCTCAAGTATTCCGCTTTGATTGTGCGCCAGCGCCCTTCGAACGGCCGCTAATGGCCAACTCAGCCTCTTCGACTTCGGATACGCGTAAACAACGTGTTCACGGCCTCAATATCGCCAAGCAACTCATCAGGATGCGTTACGGGACGCTGTTGGCCGGCTGCATGTGAATGCGCGCTGACATTGCGACAGCATCGGTCGTGCAGCCGTTGCACTTCACGGAATTCATGCTCCTGCACAGCCATCACGCCATTAAGCCGGCCTACTGAGATTCCGTCGCGAAACCGGACAACGGTTTCATTGAGTATCGTGTCCTCGATACCGATTTCGATCGTCACGCGAAGTTCACTGTATGCATTGCGGATCGCATACCGCTCAGTGTCTCCGGGAGGGGTGTTGAAGGTTTCTGCAATTTGTTGCTGGTCACGACGATGTTGCGCGATGCGCTCGCGGTGCCGGCGCATGTCATAGGGCAAACCGGCATCGACGTAACCAGGGCCTTCCGCCCGGTAGCTGATCGACCTCACTTCAGGTGCAAGACCCGCATCTTGGCAGAGAGTTAATAGTTCACCGAAGAAAACAGCGTCATGGGTGAATACAATGACTTGCCGGTTGGCGGACTCTTCCACAATCCGTTGCGCGACGGCGGTTCTATGGCTGTGGTCGAGGCTTGAGACCGGGTCGTCGAAAACGATTCCGGAAGTCGATCCCGATTGGTGAAGCTCAGCGAAGAAGTAGGCAAGCGCACACATACGCTGCTCTGCCTCGCTCAACACTTGGTGCGGGGCAAGCTGGCACTCCAACAGCTGAATTCCCAGGCGAACTGCCCCGGCCTCACCGGCTGAGCTGACTCCAGCTTCAATGTGCCTAAGCTCCAGCCTAATGAGCTCCTCGTTCATGCGTCCAGCCAGAGCCTCACTGATGTAAGTCCGAGTCAGTTGCCCAGCTAGCACGCTAATCGTCCGTGTGGCTGCAATGTCATTTAGGCAATTCTGGAGCCGAGCCCTGTGGGCCAGATTATCAATCACCCGTGCTATACCTGCGATATGCTCGGAAAGTAGCTGCCGCGCTTCTAACTCTTTCAACCGTAGCTTTTTGGCCGCTAATGCCTCTGTGTCCAAGTTTGCGAGCAGGCGGCCCGCCTCTATGTGAAGTACATTCGCAACGTGAGTGATCGACGCCAACGGATTCGCTCCACGATACCCAGGACAGTCCTGCCATACCCCAGTAGCCACAGCTCTTTTGAGCCACTGAAGTCGGGCGACCAAGTCATCCTGAAAGGTCTGGATATCGTCCGGAAGAGATGGCACACGCGCCCTCAGGCTCTCCAGCATGTTAGGGGCAACTTTAAAGTCGACACTTGCTGGGCCGATTTCTCGAACGATCTGCTGCCAAGCGTTGCGTGCAGCCTGAGCAGTCTCCGCCGCCCGGTCTCGAATGTAGTGATCAAATCGCTGCAACCGGTCCTGCGCTTCAGGACTGAGCTCTTGCTGGCAAAGTACACAGACTGCATCGTCATAGGTGACCGGGAAGGCCTGCCCTGGATATGCAGTGGTGGACGAGTACTCACGAGCAGCGTTGAATAGCAAAGCCCAAGGACCTTGCCCCGTTCCAGGAAGTAGCTGTGTAGCATCTCCGGCCTGCAGCATAGCGGACGCTGCCCGTTCAGCTGTCTCAGCCTCAACGACGGCACGATGTGCCTGGTGCTTGGCATCGATAGCCTCATCAGACACTACGCCGGCCACCACAGCGATGAGGCTGGCTAATTCATCGACCCGCGTTGCAGCATGCTCAAGTAGCGAGGCCCGGGCAGACGGGTCCGCTTCGCTGATCTCCTGCGGAAGTCGTACACGCTCAGCCTGCTCATGATCGGCGAGCGTAGCCAATTCACGCGCTCGCGTCAGATCAGAGGTTGGGCCAATCGGATGCACCGCTCGTCCGGCATCGGTGTCAGACGGAATGACATTGAACGGTGTCGTGTCTGTCGCAAGGCCCGCGATTTCAGCCTGTAGCGCGGGGCGGAGAGCCTGATTGAGCCCGTTAGCCAACTGCTGGAGATAAGTCAGTGCAGATGGCTGAAAGTTGGCAGCTTCTCGTGACTGCAGGTAATGCCGAGCGCAGTCGCCATCAAAAACGGAAATGCCCCGGAGTTCTGGCTGCGGTACGTTATCGCGATGACTGCTCCAGGTCGTCTGTCCGGCGGCGCCGTCCAGCGCGAAGTCAATAGCAGCGCTTGGTATGAGTTGCAGGTAATCCGCAGCGTAAGCATTGGCGTAGACAGCACCCGGGCTACGGGCGCGGCACGCCTGTTTCAGTACCCGTGCGTAACCGGACTTCCCCGTTCCGTTTCCGCCGTACACGATAGTGAGGCCATGCAGCTGGAAGTTCAAAGCCTCACTGTTAGGGATCTTCCCCACGTTCGTAAGTGAATGCAGGGACTGCAATACGACCGTGTGCTCCCGATTCGCCTCGGCGGGGAAGTGGTCTGCGGCGAATAGGACAGGCTGAAGAACCGGCAGAAATGCGCTTCGCACCCCATGGTGTTGCTTAGCGAGATCAAGAATCTCGACAAGATCCTGATCAATCCAGTCACCCTGGACACACAAACGACGCAAGGCGTCACTGCGCCACGGCGGCAGCCTTTCCGACCAAGCCAATACTTCCTCAAATATAGGCATGCCTTACCTCTCTGTCCGTGAGGTTGTAAGGATAGTGCACCAATCGCTACCTGGTGGCTGGTCGACGAGCTCTGAGTCTGGATGACAACGTTCGCGCATCTCTGTCGCGTTGTTACAATCTGACCGTATGGGATGTTGCTCCTGCTTCTGCACACAAAGAATCAGTTGCTCTTCATGAGTAGCTGGAGCAAGTGCGAAATACCAAGACTCCATTTGGCGAGTACTGAGGGCGCTTTCTCAACAGGCATTTTCCGACCCGAAACCGAACTCTGCGAAGGAGAGCTATTGGCAAATAGCTGCCGCTCACGAATGGCGGCTTTCAGCCATAAGCGGACGTTGGCAAGCGACCGCTACCGGCCATAGGCGGTCAGCCCCGGCCGTCAGCTTTCGGCCAGAAACAGCCGTTTAGAGCAGGGAAAATAAATCCGTCGCATTTCCTCCCGGCTTGGCAATTTGCAGACGCGCCTTTACACACGCTGAGCCGGGAAGTTTAGAATTCGAAAATCAACCAGTCCCTTTTTTCTAAAGTAGGTGCCAACGGTGACTCCTCTCGTTCTTCAGGGCTTTGATGTTGGATGGATAGCCACTGATGCCATCGGGCAGGTTGCGCTCTTCACTACGGCTGGTTCGGGGCCTATTCCTGACTCCGCACTTCCCTCCGTCGAGAACTCCGAAGAATGGGTCCTTTCATTGCCGGAGCTCTCCGATGTAGATCTGGTTACTTCCATGTCTGGTGCAAACGCTTTCGTTGCCTTTGCCAAACGTGGGTTCTTTGCATATGACTGGTCGGACGTCCATCGCACTGCACGCCAAGCCTTGAACGGGTATGAGCTGCAAAACCGTCCACTGAGTCCATTGACAATTTTAGACTTGCCGGCCCCTTTACGGGCATTGGCTGAAGTTACCCGGCTATCTGGCGTAACGTTCGGAGTATCTATCGTAATGATAGGTGATCAGGTTTCTTAGCCGTCATTCAGCAGTTTGGGATCGTTTTGGCTGTTTTTTGCCCCTCAAGACCGGCTGAAAACGGCCAATAGCAGTCGTTCGCGGTCGGCTGCTTATGGACCCAATCAGTCGGTCAACAATGGATAATGGCAGAAACCGGCGCCAAGAAGACTTTAGCTGGCAGACCTCTACGGCGAATTGGTCTTTTTAATGGACTGCAAATTTATGACTACTACAGTGAACCAGGATGATTGCTTAGACTATTTCGTCGTCGTGCATGGCATTGACCCTCAGACCTACGAACGGATGGCTGTTCACTTCGAATGTCGTCGCGGCGGTGTGCGACCGACGGACCAAAGCAGGTATATCTCTATCCCAGTAACAGTTGGCACTCTAGATAGCACCCTTGCTTGGATCAAAGCCGAGTTGAACCGACAGCATTACGAGCTCTATTTGATAGTGTCCATCGCGACAAATTTGTCTTGGGGTGAGGTTATCATCCCCGCGAAAATAGCTTTGCTCGCTGGTCAAGCTGAGGCCGCGATTAAGATTGCGTTTCAACTCAAGCGAACGTGATCCCATGGCAGGCAGTGCTTGCTTTGGATCCGCCTGTCCCGAAAGGCTGCTTATGGCCGTTTTCTGCCCGTGGTGAGAGGCAGAAAACGACCCTAAACGGACATCACCCAAAAACGCTTTTGGTGAAATCTGAAGCGCATAACCGTTGGCGCTTCCCATAAGTGCAACCAGCCGATTGACCTCAGTCACTTACACGAGCATTGAGGGTAATGACGGGGCCGAAAGTGAGCAATGGACGTAGCTCATCCATAACGGTGGCGACATGCCGGTTGCCAGCGTGCTCTTCGACAGCCTGCTGGTTTGTCCAGCCATCGATAATGTAAAACGTATTGGTTGCCTCGAAGCTCTGATAGAGGTCGTAATACAGGCAACCGGGTTCAGCTCTTGCCGGTTCGACAAATTGCAGGATTAACGCTTTGACCCGCTCGATGTTGCAATCATCGCAGCGAAGCTCGCAGATGATGTGCCGCTCTTCTGATTTGGTGCTTTGCATGTTTTCACCCTGGATGTAGAGGAGCCCTCAGCTGACGCGAAACGACCGATTCACGGCGGCCGACTCGACGCACAGCGCCGGATTTGCCTAGCGACTTACTCGGAGCGCTTTTCGAATATGCCTTTGGCGATTGCAGCCGCCGACATTGCGTTCGGCCAGCCGGCGTAGAAGGCCAGATGCGTAATGACTTCAGCGGCCTGAATTTGGGTCAGGCCATTGTCCAAGGCTTTATTCACGTGAAAGGGAATTTGAGCGGCTTGCCCCACTGCAACCAGGGCTGCGACCGTGATCAGACTGCGATCACGGGGAGTTAGCGTCGGGCGCAGCCACAGGTCATGGAACAGTACCGAAGTTGTATAGCCTGCGAGTACTTCGAAAGCGGGGCCGATCATCTGTTCTACCGCCGCCACGCGCATCTGCTCAAAGGCTTCGTCGACTGGGAGCATGTTGTCTTGTGCATCCGATAATGCGGTTGGCGGGATCCCTCGGGCTTCAAACACGTCTTTGGCGATGGATGCCGCCAACGTGGCATTGCCCCAGCCTGAATAAAACGCCAAATGAGTGATGACTTCACTCAGTTCGGTGGGCTTAACACCATTGTTCAACGCCAAATCGAACTGGCGAGCCATTTCGGCTGGCTGATGTCGTGCAATCAAGGCGGCAATAGTCACGATGCTGCGATCCCGGGGCAGGAGCTGCGGACGCTGCCATATCTCTTCCAGAAGCACGTCCTGGGTGTAACGTACAAATGCCGGGACGGCGAAGTTCCCTTCGGCTAACTTCATAGTGATTGATCGCTCGTGCAGGTGAATAATGGGAAAGCGAGGCGTGACGGCGCCCCCTGAAAGGAACACCGTTAGGCGGTAAAGAACGCTTAGCGGTTGATGGTTTTCATCATCTGCGCGTTATAGCGCTCACCTTGTACAGGCACGTTGGCCAGAACCTCACCAAGTTCACGAAGGTCTTCTGCGGTCAGTTCCACGGTTGCTCCGCCTACGTTCTCTTCCAGGCGATGCAGCTTGGTGGTGCCGGGGATAGGTGCAATCCACGGTTTTTGTGCCAGTAGCCAGGCCAGTGCAATTTGGGCCGGGGTCGCTTGTTTGCGCTGGGCAATTTCACCGATCAGGGCGACGAGATGGTGGTTAGCCTCGCGGGCACCGTCAGCAAAACGAGGCAGATTGTTCCGTACATCACCGCTGGAGAAGGTCGTGCCGGCATCAATTTTCCCGGTCAGGAAACCCTTGCCCAGGGGGCTGAAGGGAATGAAACCAATCCCGAGCGCTTCGAGGGTTGGAATAATTTCCAGTTCAGGCTCGCGGGTAAACATCGAATACTCGCTCTGAAGCGCCGACAGCGGCTGTACCGCATGGGCGCGACGGATAGCGTCTACGCCGGCTTCACACATGCCAAAGTATTTGACCTTGCCTTCCTTGATGAGGTCGCGCACGGCCCCGGCAACATCTTCCATGGGGACATCAGGATCGACGCGATGTTGGTAAAACAGGTCAATGCAGTCGGTCTTCAGGCGCTTGAGTGACTCTTCCGCCACCTGGCGGATGCGCTCAGGCCGACTGTCCAGCCCAGCGACGGGATTGCCGTCCTTGAAACCGAATTTTGTAGCGATGACGATCTGGTCGCGAAATGGCTGAACGGCTTCGCCCACCATTTCTTCGTTGACTTGCCCATAGGCTTCGGCCGAGTCGAAAAGGGTGACACCGCGCTCAAAGGCAGCCCTGATGAGTTTGATCGCGTCCGCTTTGTCAGTGGCGGGGCCATAGCCAAATGTCAGGCCCATGCAGCCCAGACCAATGGCTGAAACTTCGAGGCCGTTGCTGCCGATTTTGCGCTTTTGCATCATCCATCTCCTTTGAGGGTATTGGAAACCAACCCTCAAGTTGTTGGGTTATTGGGGGATGCAGCTACTTTAAAAAGATCTGAGACATTCAAGAAGTGGCATACTGAGATAACCGGTATGAGATAAATTCATAATGGCACAGTACGATTTCAACAGCCTTTCGGTGTTTATCACCGTGGCGCGCGAGCGCAGTTTCACCAGGGCCGCTGCCCATCTGGGTGTGTCCCAATCCGCTATCAGTCATAGCATCCGCAGTCTTGAAGAGCGTCTCGGAATTCGCTTGCTTACCCGCACCACACGCGGTGCGTCGCCGACCGAAGCCGGCGAGCGTTTGCTCGCCAGCCTCGTGCCTTACTACGAGGGAATAGAAGCCGAAGTCGCCGCGTTGGGAGAGCTGCGCGACAAGCCATCAGGGACTATTCGGATAACGTCCCACGACCATGCCGCATCCACCATTCTCTGGCCGAAACTATCCAAGCTGCTGCCGGAATATCCCGACCTCACCCTTGAGATCAACATCGGTTACGGGTTGATCGATATCGTCGCTGAACGTTATGACGCGGGGGTACGGATAGGTGATCAAGTGGCAAAGGACATGATTGCAGTCAGGATTTCCCCTGACTTTCGCATGGCTGTGGTGGGCGCGCCGGGGTACTTTGCCCACCGTACAAAGCCACAAGTCCCCCAGGATCTGACCACCCATAACTGCGCGAACCTGCGTTTACCCACCCATGGTGGCCTGTATGCCTGGGAGTTTTCCAAGGCTGGTAAAGCGCTGCATGTTCAGGTACCAGGGCAGATGATCTTCAATACCTCATCCCAGACAATGGCCGCCGCATTGGAAGGGTACGGGTTGGCTTATGCGCCGGAGGATGTTGTCCAGGCATACGTCGAGGATGGCCGGTTGATCCGTGTTCTTGAGGATTGGGCGCCGACGTTTCCGGGATATCACCTTTACTACCCGAGCCGGAGGCAATCCTTGCCAGCCTTCGCACTTGTAGCCAACGCTCTCCGCTACAGGGGTTAGGGCCTCCGCGAACAGATCCTGTGTTGGTTGTCGAATTTCTCGTTGGTGACTGACCACCTCCAGCAGTTGATCCACGCCATCATCAATGCCTGCTTTTGCTGGTTCCCACCGGCAGCTTTTGGCCGGAAGTGGACATTCACGGATGCCTGACTTTGGCTGATGCTGGCCGTTCCTAGAGAGTTTTTTTCCTGAAATTGGACGCCGCGACAACATGAATATTGTTCCGCAATTTTTTGAACGGCTACGAATTTATTGGCTCTCAAGGGTGGTTGAAATGGATTTCTGCGGAAAAATGTTTTACTTAAGTGATTGATTTTATTTTATAAAAACTCGGACTTAAAATCCCCCGCTCGTAAGGGCGTGCCGGTTCGATTCCGGCTTCGGGCACCATGAATATCAAAGGCCTGCATGAGATTTCTCATGCAGGCCTTTATCATTTGTGCCCCGCAATTGTTGGGCGCTCTACGCAATTCACTGGGTCGAAACGATCTCAAGGAAAGATGCATAGCGCATCAGAGCGGGAGCATGGATAACGTGAATCACACACCAATTGAAAACCCGGCTCAGCTCCGGTTTTTTTTGTGCCCGCCATTCGACCAAGCGCACGTCTTCTGCCAGACACCGATTCCTTGAACTAAAAGTTGACCGGTAAGTCGGGATAATGAGTCGTCCCTTCATTCAGAGGTCATCCATGCGCAACTACACGATCCAATATTTGTTCGACGGCACACCCCGTACGCATCAGCTCCAGCTGAATCAGTCGGAGCTTTCGGTCGCGGATGCTGCAATGCATCTGCTCGAGCTACATTTTGGCGATGGTGAGAACAGCTTGATCATGCCGACTGCGGACTCGACCGTTGAAGAGATTCTCCAGCAGGCGGAGGTGATGGGAATCACTCGGGTCGAAGTGGCAACGGAACCCAGCCCGCGTCACCATTTTGAATAATTTCGAGTTATTGGCGGACAACAAAAAGCCCGGACGTATCCGGGCTTCTCAGGGCAAACCCTCAGCGCGAATTTACTTCTTCCTGTGTCCGGGTCGACGCATTTTTCCTGCGCCGGCGAAGCCAGCTATAGAAAGCGTGAACCGGGTGTAAGAACGCCGCAAGTACGCACAGCAGCAAGATGATGAAAATGGCAATCAGCGGGAGGCTTTCGTGCGAGAACATGGTGGGGTACTCCTGTAGGCACTATGTTGGAACCCGCAGGCTAGACGCTTTGAGCCATGCTTGCGATGAACGTATGTTCATCCTCGGGCGCTTGAACTGTGCTACGGAGGGCTCACCAAAATGATCGATTCCAGAGGTGCGCAAGCGCCGGTCTTCCGTTAAGGCCGGCGCCGTGCGTGGAGTGATTACGCAGGTGTGTTTCAGCTGCGCTTGGGCAGCTTCCAGTTCGGGCGGATGAAATGGCAGGTGTAGCCATTCGGTATCCGTTCCAGGTAGTCCTGATGCTCAGGTTCCGCTTCCCAGAACGGCCCGGCAGGTTCGATTTCGGTGACTACTCGACCCGGCCACAGCCCGGAAGCGTCGACATCCGCAGCAGTGTCTTCGGCGATGTCACGTTGTTGTTCATTGAGGTAATAGATCGCCGAACGGTAGCTGGGGCCACGGTCGTTGCCTTGACGGTTGGGCGTACTCGGATCGTGGATCTGGAAGAAGAACTCAAGGATCTGCCGGTAGCTGATCACCGCCGGGTCGAAGATAATTTCGATGGCTTCAGCGTGATTGCCGTGGTTGCGGTAGGTGGCGTTCGGTACATCGCCGCCGCTATAGCCGACTCGCGTCTGCAACACGCCGGGATAGCGCCGCAGCAGGTCCTGCATGCCCCAGAAGCAGCCGCCGGCGAGAATCGCGGTTTCGGTTTGTCCGGTCATGATCTTTTTTGCCTCTCGGTGACTGTGGGTACGGTGCTGGTTATGAGGGCGCGTTGGCTATTTGCAAGCTTGACTCAGGGGTAAGGACGGCTCGATCCGGTATTTTCAACAAAAAGCCCTGACGCTCAGGCCAGGGCATTGATGGGTTCGAGCGCTGAATTCGGGGCAGTTCACATCGAGTGATGGACTAAAAACACGACATCAGGCGGTTATACAAACGCTTGCCCGAAAAAGCCCCGTGGCAGGCGCTGCGGCCCGGCCAGTGCGGTCAGACGTTCGATCCACTCCGAACGCCAGTTAGAAGCGCCGTGATCAGCCTTGGTGTGGCGCGCCGCGCGGCGTGCGGCATTGCGCTGGGTCTTGCGTGCTTCTTTGTAGGCGTCGGTGTTGCGGCAGCTGCGGCATTTGACGCGATTGAGTTCCAGGCTGGAGGCCAGGTTGTTGCCCTTGTGACCACAAGCCAGATGTCCGTCTGTTTTGAAATGGATAACCATGAACAGTCTCCTGGGTGACGTGTACAGGTTTTGACCTCCCACGACCGCAGGCGTTCGCCGGATCGGCCCAGTGGTGCGCCCGGAGACTGTCGTTTATCGCTGCGCAGTCATCTGAAACGTGGCAGTGGCCGCTCGACCGGTTGTAGCGACGACAGGGTGCTGCGGATCAGCGGTGTGTCTTTTTCGATGTCGTTCAGACGATCGCGAATGCGCAGGGCGGTCGGATGGCCGCCTTGATGATCGACCCAGTCGGCGATTTCCTTGCAGGCCGCAGCCAGGCGAGCCTGACGGGAGTCGAGCAGGGTGAGGAGGGTGGTGATGGACTCTTTTTCGGACATGAAACACCTCCGTTCAGAAAAACCGTTGAGAGGCAGCAAAGAGCCCGCGGGCTGCGAGCTCTTTGCCGTTGGGGCGCTGGTCCGTCAGCTGCTTTGAGTATAGACCCCGCCTGTCAATTGCATCAGCCGGCCGATTGTCGCGCCGGCAGCGGCGAGCTGGCCGCATTGAGCCGTCGGCATTCGCGTCGGGCATCCTCCTCAAGATCGTAGCCATCGCCGATGAAGCCGCCGGTGCGCGTGTCGTTGATTCGAAACCAGCTGCTGGCCTCGGCGGGCTCGTGCTGGCTTTCACCGGCGCGGCGGCCGTGAATGATGATCTTGTTGCAGCGCTTCACGACAAAGATGTCTTCCATGGCGTCACCACAGCAAATGGGTGTCAGATCAACTATAGAAGCCTTGGCCAATCGTGCAAAAAATAGCCAGTCAGTTCGTCGGTTGCAGCCGCCATTCTGTGGCATGCCAATCCAGGCGATGCGTCGGACTCAACGCTTGTAGAAACTCAGGATCGTGGGAGACCGCGACAATGGCACCGGGAAACGTCTGCAATGCCTGTTCGAAAGCCTGAACCGATGCCAGATCCAGATGATTGCTCGGTTCATCGAGCAGCAACAATTGCGCAGGTGTCTTGCCCCACAAGGCCACCGCCAGTGCGGCTTTCAAGCGTTCGCCACCACTGAGTGAAGCGCTCGGTCGGGTGACCCGTTGTGCGTCCAATTGCAGATGAGCCAAATGCCCGCGCAATGCACTTTCACTCAACGGACTCTGCAGCGCCAACAGTTGCTCGATGACGCTGAGGCGGTCATCCAGCAGCTTCAGATGCTGGTCCAGATAAGCCACGGGAACATGGGTGATGCACTCGCCACTGACGGGCTGCAGTTGACCTGCGAGGACTCTGAGCAACGTCGATTTGCCGCAGCCATTCGGACCATTGACGGCGACGCGCACAGGACCGCTCAGCGCGAGATTGAACGGTTGCGCCGGCAGCCATGGCAGGCGCGCATCAATCAACGAGCAGACTCTGCGCGCAGCGGGCACTGCGCTGCCGGGCAGGTTCATCAACACGGTCTCGTCCGCGAGCACTTTGGCATAGGCATCGCGCACCCGTGTATCGAGTTCGGATTTGCGCTGCTGATGACCATGACGCACCTGGCCCATGATCTGTCTCGCAGCACCTTTCAGGCCGGCGCGCTCGAAACCGGAGACGTTGGCGGTTTTCGCATTGCGTAGTGAGCGGGCGGCATGCCGCTGGATGGTGTCGTGCTCGTTTTGCAAGCGCTGCCGCTCGCGCCGACGCTCGGTTCGGCTCTGATCCAATGTCGCTTGCGCCGCCGCCTGATGGATCTGTCGTTGCTGCTGGTAAGCGGAAAAATTGCCGCCGTACACCGTGACACCCAGCGGCGTCAGCTCGACGATACGTTGCATGCGCTCCAGCAATTGCCGGTCGTGACTGACCACGATCAATCCGCCGCGCCAGCGTTTCAGTTCGTTCATCAACCAGTCGCGGCCGGGGCCGTCCAGATGATTGGTCGGCTCATCCAGCACCAACAGGCGCGCCGGACTCAGAAACGCTCTGATCAACGCCAGCCGCGCCTGCTGACCGCCGCTCAGTGGTTGGGTCAAATCCGTGGCGGCAGTGTCTGGCAGACCGGCGTCATCCAGCGATTGGCGCAGACGTTCGGGCAGATCCCAGCGCTCGCCGAGGATGTCGAAGTCTTCCGCCGCCGCCGCGCCGCACTGCAGCCGTTGCAATGCGCGAAGAGCGGCAGCGGTGCCGGTGGCATCGGCCACGGTCTGCGCCGCATCGGCGGTGAATGTTTGCGCGACATAGGCCAACGGAACCGAGCAGGTGACGCTGCCGGCAGTCGGTTGCAAATGTCCGGCAATCAGCTTGGCCAGCACGCTCTTACCGACGCCGTTGCGTCCGACGATGGCAGTGTGGATGTGATCGAAATGCAGATTCAGGTCGTTGAAAATCGCCTCGCCATTGGCGAACTGAAAACTGGTTTGATTCAGGGAGACGAGGGCAGGCGTACGCGAGACGTGAGTCATCGGCACCTCCGAAAAATGTCGTGAAGACTGGCAGGCGCTATTCAGCGCTTGTCGCGATTACATTTTCAGAAGGCTTGATTGTTCACGGTCTGCGGTCGTCCAGAAGGAGGAGAGGTGGCTAGCCTAGATCACCCATCCGCCGCGATCAAGGCGCATCCATCATTTGCTCGAGAAACATCGCCAGCGCCACTTCCTCGGAGCGCAAACCCTTGCGCACTCGCGGACGAGGCAGTTCGGCCAGTGCACCGAGCAGGAAGCGCTCAACCACGGCTGGATGGATGTAGCACTTACGGCACACCGCCGGGGTGTTGCCCAGCTGTTTGGACACGCTCTTGACCATCTCCACCACGTGCCGTTTCGCTTCGGCTTCGGACTCCCATTGCAGTTCGCGCAATACCGCCAGGGCCAGTGCGCTGCCGGCCCAGGTGCGGTAGTCCTTGGCGGTGAAATCGGCACCGGTGAGGGTTTGCAGGTAGCTGTTGACGTCGTGTGAACTGACGGTGTGCCGCTCACCGTTTTCGTCCAGATACTGGAACAGATTCTGCCCGGGGATTTCCAGGCAGCGCTTGATGATGCGCGCCAGGCGACGATCCTTGACGGTGATCTGATGTTCGATGCCGCTTTTGCCGCGAAACTGGAACAGGATCGCGCTGCCGTTGACCTCGACATGCCGGCTGCGCAGGGTGGTCAGGCCATAGGAGCGGTTGTCCCGCGCGTATTGGGTGTTGCCGACGCGGATCAGCGTGGCGTCGAGCAGCGTGATGACCGTGGCCATGACCTTGTCACGGCTGAAGCCGGGTGCGTCGAGCAGGGTTTCGAGCTGTTTGCGCAACTTCGGCAGCGCCAGGCCGAACTCACGCAAGCGCGAGTACTTGTCGGCATCGCGCACCTCGCGCCAGCGCGGGTGATAGCGATACTGCTTGCGGCCCCGGGCGTCGCGGCCGGTGGCCTGTAAATGGCCACGCGGATCGGCGCAGATCCACACGTCGGTGTAGGCCGGCGGCACTGCCAGCGAATTGATCCGTTTGATCTCATCAGGGTCGGTGATGCGCTGCCCGGCCGGATCGAAATAGGCGAACTTGCCGCGCAGCTTTTTACGGGTGAGGCCGGGTTGGGTATCGTCGACGTAATGCAGGTCGGGCGGTAAGACGTCGGCTAGTGCGGTGTCGGGCATGGCGGTGTCCTTGGCGAATCGCTCTGTTACAGCGATTGACCGCGCGCCGTGGCCGTCGTGCCAACCAATTCAGGCCAGCACGGCGACGGCCTTGATCTGCGCCCACAAATGCTGGCCCGGGTGGATGCCAAGCTGATCCCGGGAAAACCGCGTGATCCGTGCCAACAGCGGTGTGCCACCAGCGTCCAGACGAATCAGCACATGCGCGGTATTGTCCGCCGTCTGCTCGCTGATCACAGTGACCGGCAACCGATTGAGGATGCTGCTGGCCACACTGTCGTGGAGGCTCAGGCTGATGTCACGGGCGTGCACCTTGGCGCGCAAAGCCTGGCCCACGGCCATGGGTGCGTGGGTCACGCGGATGTTCATTTCGGTGGCCGGCAGTTGCAGGCTGAGCAACTGATAATCGGCGTCGTAGGCACTGACCTGACCTTCGATGATCACCCCGGCGTCGTCGCCCATCGCCATTGGCAGGTCAAGGCGCGCGAGGGTTTCGCCAATCGGGCCGCTGGCCAGGGCCTTGCCGTCGCTGAGCAACACCAGATGATCGGCCAGTCGCGCGACCTCATCCTGAGCGTGGCTGACATAGAGCACCGGAATGTCCAGTTCATCATGCAGACGTTGCAGGTACGGCAGGATTTCGTTTTTACGCTGACTGTCGAGCGCAGCCAACGGCTCATCCATCAGCAGCAGTTTCGGGCTGGTCAGCAGTGCGCGGGCGATGCCGACACGTTGGCGTTCGCCGCCGGACAGATGCTGCGGATGACGCTCCAGCAAATGACCAATGCCCAGCAGTTCGGTGGCTTGCGCCATGTCGACCCGGCGCTGGGCCCTGGCAATGCGCTTGAGACCAAACTGCAGGTTGGCCAGCACTGACAGATGCGGGAACAGGCTGGCCTCCTGGAACACATAACCCAGCGCACGTTTGTGCGGCGGGACAAAAATCCGTCGCTCGCTGTCCTGCCAGATTTCGTCGTTGACCTGGATGAAACCCTGCTCGGCGCGCTCGAGCCCGGCGATACAGCGCAGGCAAGTGGTTTTGCCCGACCCGGAATGGCCATACAGCGCGGTCACGCCGCGCCCCGGCAAATGCAGATCGACATCCAGACTGAAACCCGAATAAGCGATTTTCAGACGTGCATCAATCATCGATCAGCTCCAACCCGCGCGGGTTTTGCGGCTGGAGTAGAGCGCCAGCAACACCAGAAACGAAAACACCAGCATCGCCCCGGCCAGCCAATGGGCCTGGGCATATTCCATCGCCTCGACATGGTCGTAGATCTGTACCGAGACCACGCGGGTTTTGTCGGGAATGTTGCCACCGATCATCAGCACCACGCCGAATTCACCGACGGTATGCGCGAACCCGAGGATCGCCGCCGTCACAAAACCGGGGCGGGCCAACGGCAGGATCACGCTGAAAAAAGTGTCCCAGGGATTGGCGCGCAAGGTTGCGGCCACCTCCAGTGGGCGGGTACCGATGGCGGAGAACGCGTTCTGCAACGGTTGCACCACAAACGGCATGGAATAAATCACCGAACCGATCACCAGCCCGGTAAAACTGAAGGTCAGAGTGCCCAGGCCCAGCCATTGCGTAAAGTGGCCGAGAAAGCCATTGGGTCCCATTGCCAGCAGCAGATAGAAGCCGATGACGGTCGGGGGCAGCACGAGGGGCAGGGCGACGATTGCGCCGATGGGGCCGCGCAGCCAGGAACGGCTGCGCGCCAACCACAGGGCAATCGGAGTGCCGACGACCAGCAGGATAGCGGTGGTCAGGGACGCCAGTTTCAGGGTCAGCCAGATCGCCGCGAAATCGGCACTCGTCAGCGACATTTAGAGCTGATAGCCGTAGGACTTGATCACCGCAGCGGCTTTCGGGCCTTTGAGGTATTCAACCAGCGCCTTGGCAGCGGCGCTGTCCTTGCCCTTGTTCAGAATGACTGCGTCCTGTTTGATCGGGTCGTGCATGCTCGCTGGAACGATCCACGCCGAACCGCTGGTGACCTTGCCGTCCTTGTAGATCTGCGACAGCGCGACGAAGCCCAGTTCGGCATTGCCGGTGGACACAAACTGGTAGGCCTGGGTGATGTTCTGGCCTTCGACGATCTTGGCCTTGGTCGCTTCAGTCAGCTTGAGTTTTTCCAACACCTGAGTGGCGGCCAGACCGTACGGCGCGGCTTTCGGATTGGCGATGGACAGGTGCTGGTATTCGTTCTTCTTCAGGACTTCACCTTTGGCGTCGACATAACCTTCTTTCGCCGACCACAGGGCCAGGGTGCCGATGGCGTAGGTGAAGCGCGAGCCCTTGACGGTGTCGCCTTCTTTTTCCAGTTTTTCCGGGGTGGTGTCGTCTGCCGAGAGGAACACTTCAAACGGCGCGCCGTTCTTGATCTGGGTGTAGAACTGGCCGGTGGCACCGTAAGCGGCGACCAGTTTGTGCCCGGTGTCTTTTTCGAAATCGGCAGCAATTGCCTGGATCGGCGCGGTGAAGTTGGCGGCAACCGCCACCTGCACTTCATCAGCCTGAGCGGCGCCGAAGGCGAATACCGCAAGCAGGGTGGCCAGGCAGGTAGGGGCAAAACGTGAGGCACGAATGGTCATGTAACAGCTCCGTTGTTGGCGAGTGCAGAGGGCAGTTATTGTTGGGGGTGGACTGCACCGATGCGAGGGGGTGAAACGCTATATAGCGAAATATATAGCGAAATGCCGCTAAACAGGAAGTGCTGTTGTATACAGAGTGAGGCTGCGCCGCGCCTCATCCTCAATCGAATCAGTGTCGAACCAGTTTTGCCAGCGCGCCTTGCGCCAGTTCCCGGGTCAGATCGGCGCTGCTCAGTTCCTGGCCCAGCGGGAACGCCTGGCCGGCCCAAAGGTTACTGAACTGCGCTTCACTTTTGGCACGCAATGGCATCAGCGCTCCGCCGGCCAGCGGGAAGGCCGGGGCTTTCGCTGACATCGGGCCGATTTCGCGCATCACCCGATTGAGAATGCCGCGAGCCGGGCGCCCGGTGAACAGGTTGGTAATCGCGGTTTCGCTTTCCTTGGCGGTGCGCAGCGCCTGATGATGGGAAGCGCTGACTTTCGCTTCCGGGGTGAACAGATACGCGGTGCCGACCTGCACCGCTGACGCACCGAGTACCAACGCCGCCGCCACCCCGCGCGCATCGGCAATGGCGCCGGCAGCAATCACCGGCACCTTCACGGCATCGACGATCTGCGGCACCAGCGCAAAGGTGCCGACCTGACTGCTCAAGTCATCGCTGAGAAACATCCCGCGATGCCCGCCAGCCTCGTAACCCATGGCGATGATCGCGTCGCAACCGTTTTGCTCAAGCCACAGCGCTTCATCGACGGTGGTGGCGGACGAAAGGATTTTCGCACCCGTGGCCTTGACCCGATCCAGCAGGGATTTTTCCGGCAGGCCAAAGTGAAAGCTCACCACCTCAGGACGAAACTCTTCGAGCACGGCGCACGCTGCCGCATCGAATGGCGCCCGATTGGAAACCGGGGTCGGTGCGTCGAAATCGGCGCCCAGTTCGCGGTAATACGGCTCCAGCAGGTGTTTCCAGTCTTGCGCGCGCTGTTCATCGGCGGCCGGTGGCTGGTGGCAGAAAAAATTGACGTTGAACGGATTGCGGGTGTGCTCGCGAATGGTCTTCAGCTCTTCGCGCAACTGCTCGATGCTCAGCATTGCGGCCGGCATCGAACCCAAGCCACCGGCGTTGCACACGGCAATCACCATGGACGAGTTCGTGGCACCGGCCATCGGGGCCTGGATGATCGGCAACTCGATGCCGAGCAGGTCAAGAATGCGAGTGTCAGGCCATTGGCTCATGGAAGCGCTTCTCCGAACGATGAAACGGGGCAGGGACGGCGAGCCGGTTTTTTAACAGCAAAACCGGACCCAGGGCCAGTGCGAATTTTCAGATCAAGGACAATCGCACGGCCTCAACGTCGATGAAATCCCCCGCCGCCAAAGGAGTGGTTCATCAATCGCGAGGAATCGTGAAAGGTGTTGGTTCGCTGATTGCCGAAGTTGCGTGCAGCGGATTCGCGATTGAGGTTTTGCAGCTGGGCATTGTTGTTGACCGGTGCCGTGCGGTTCGGGCTGCCCTTGACCATCGATTGCCAACCATTGTCGGTCTTCTTGTAGACGTTGCCATCGTGCCCGGCGTAGACGTTGTCACCCACTCGTGCGGCGCCGCCGTTGCGTCCCTTGACGCCACCATATTGTGTGGTCTTGTCGGTGTTGGGGTTGTATATCGCGCCACGATTGGCGCTGACCTGGGTGCCATTGCGAGCGTTGCCTGCGGTCACCCGTCCACCGGCGATGGCGCCACCGTTTGGCCCGACCACTTCACCGCTGCGCCCGGCCGCATAATTGCCGTTATACACATTGTGTACGGCACCGCGCTGGCCCGCCGCCGCAATGCCGGTGCGCGAGTTGTAGGAAGAACCGACCTGACCGGCCCAGCGATTGCCGGTCCAGGCGTTGTAGCCTGCGCCATAGCGATTCACCGTCGCGCGATCGCCCCACTGTCGATAAATGTTGCCGGTGGTGCCGGCCCAGCCACCGGGGCCCCAGGCCACAGCACCGCCGCGATAACCATAAGCGGCGCCGCCCCAGGCCAGTGGCGCCGGATACAGGCGCGGGCCCCAGGCGTAACCCCAGCCATAATTGCCCCACCACGGATAAGCACCCCAGCCCCAACCCATCGCTACGGTGTTGCCGCCCCAGCTCCAGCCGAAACCGAAGCCGAAGGTCCAGCCAGTCCACGGCGTGTAGCGCATGGCGACGCCGAAACCGTAGGTCACCGGTGGCCCGTACCAGACGCTGCCGACCCACGGCGTGTACGGATAACCGGTGCCGTAGACCACCACACCGGTGGCCGGATCCAGCGTCGAACCCTGATAACCCGGGGTGTAGCCGACCACCACAGTGTCGCCGCTGGATTCATAGACTTTGACGTAGGTGAGGTAATGCATCGGTGAACTCGGCGGGATCGAATAGATCACCGCCGGCACCGAACTGGCCACGGCCCATAGCCCGTTCACCGAAGTGGCGGTGAACCAGATACCGTTTTCCACCGCATACCAGCTGTCATTGTCGACCCGGATGATCGGGGTGGCACTGTTGACCACGTACTGCAACGGCGTGCTGTTGATCGCCTTCAACTGCGGCTCGCCATCGAACTGCGGCGCGGTCATTTTCACAGCGCTCTTCTTGATCGCCGAGGTTTGCGGGATGGTCGCCGCGATCGCGGCTTCCCTGGCCTGTGGCGTGCCGGCGACCGAGGCCTTGACGTTCTCTTTCGGACTGTCATCCGGGATGTTGGCGAAATCCGCCGGCAGTTTGTCCGCCGGGGTAAACGTCCATGGGCCGCGCATGTCGGCGGCGCGAAACCAGCGCCCGGAGATCAGCACGTAACTGCTCTGGTCACCGATTTCCTTGAAGATATGCCCAGTGGTGTTGCTCACGTAGAGCAGGCTGGTGCCTTGAATCGGCAGCCACTGCGCTGCGCCGTCGGTGACGATCAGCTCCGTGGGCGTGGTGGCGATGAAGATTTTCGGCTGCGGCGGTTTGGCCAGATTTGGGATTTTGTCTTTCGGATCACTCTGCCCGGTCAGCAGGTCGACCTGACGGCTCTGGATCGCCGCCTGTTTGGCTTTCTCCAGATCGGCTGGCGGCGAGGTCAGACGAGTGTATTCGCCGCTGAGGCTGTCAGCGACCATCCAGCCATCGAACACATGCAGGTAGTGCTTGCCCTCAGCGTCCTTGAGCAATAGCGGGCGGGTGTTGATCACCCGCTGCAACGCGGTGCTGTCGACCGCACGGTAAACGGCGTCGCCATCGATGTAGACGAGCAGGGCCGGGACGTCGGAACTGATGATCGCCGGCGGGGTGTTTTCCAGTGGTGCGCTGTCGGCTTTCTGCTCCGCCGACAGCACGCCGACGGCGGCTTCAAGTTGATCGAGGGAGATGGTTTTCTTGCGACTTTCGGCATCTTTCTGCAGCGCGCCGAGCCAGATATCGGCCTGACTGGCATCGGCAGGGAAGTCGGCCTTGATGATCTTGTATTGATCCAGTGTGACCCAGCGCGTGGCTTTGTCGACCAGCGTGTGCGCGCTGAACTGGACGATGCCGAAAGTGGGTTTGCCGTCGGCGCCGGTGGCTTCGACGGCAGCCCTGGCATTGAGGGTGTAGCCATCCCAGCTGTCGAGTTGCGGCTGGTACACGGTCAGTTTGGCCTTGCCGCTGCTGATCACTTGCGGCCACGTCGGCGCGCTGGGAGCGGTGTCGGCCGCAGTGGCTTTGGTCGCCGGGGTGGACGCTGCCCAGGCATCGCCAACGGTCAGCAGGCACAGCATCAGTATCGCAAGCAACGAGCGCGGGTAAGACATTGTCAGCTCCATCGACAGGGGCGCTTTCAGCAGGATGGCAGCGAAAGTTCGACCGTCGAAAAAGCATAGTCGCCCGTTCCGGAATTACTGGATGGATTTGCGAATTAGCGCAAAGTCGGGTGGGGCAATGTGTTGCTTTGTGTTATTTCAGGGCACGAGGACTTGAACCCATTGATTGAGAGGCAGCCATGTTCAACGGCATTTTGATCGACAAAGACGACAGCGGATATCGCGCCAGCCTGCAGCAGATCAGCGAAGCGCAGTTGCCTGAAGGCGACGTGACGGTGAAGGTCGCGTACAGCACGCTGAACTTCAAGGACGGTCTGGCGATTACCGGCAGCAGCCCGGTGGTGCGCAAGTTTCCGATGGTGCCGGGGATCGATCTGGCGGGTACGGTCGAAGCCAGTTCGCATCCCGACTATAAAATTGGTGATCAGGTGCTGCTCAATGGCTGGGGTGTGGGCGAAAGTCATTGGGGCGGGCTGGCGCAGAGGGCGCGACTCAATGGCGACTGGCTGATTCCTCTGCCCAAGGCGTTTACCGCAGCGCAGGCGATGGCCATCGGCACCGCCGGCTACACGGCGATGCTGTGCATTCTGGCGCTGGAGCGTAATGGCGTGACGTCGGATCAGGGCGAAGTGCTGGTGACCGGCGCCAATGGCGGAGTGGGCAGTTTCGCCATCGCCTTGCTCAGCCAGCTTGGTTATCGCGTGGTGGCGTCCACCGGCCGGGTGTCGGAGCATGAGTACCTCAAGCAATTGGGCGCCAGCGAGATCATCGACCGCGCAACCTTGTCGGAACCAGGCAAACCGCTGGCCAAGGAACGCTGGGCCGCAGTGATCGATTCGGTCGGCAGTCACACCTTGGCCAACGCCTGCGCCAGTACCCGCGCCGAGGGCACGGTGGCAGCCTGCGGTCTGGCCCAGGGTATGGATTTTCCGGCGTCGGTGGCGCCATTCATTCTGCGCGGCGTGACGTTGGCCGGGATCAACAGCGTGACCCAGCCCAAGGCCCGGCGGATTGAAGCCTGGGCGCGCCTGGCCAAAGATCTGAACTTCGCCCTGTTGCCCTTGATCAGCCATGAAATCGCCTTGAGCGAAGCCATCGACGCGGCGCCGAAACTACTGGCCGGACAGCTGCGTGGCAGGGTTGTGGTCGACGTCAATCGCTGACAAAGTAGGCGGCATTGCGGCCCTTTGTGGCCGCACTTCTATTCAGGGAGCCGCAATTTCGATGGATTTGAAACGACAGCAAATCGACGCCTTTACCGTTGCTGGCCTGCGAGTTCGCACCACCAACGCTGCAGAGCACCAACCTGAAACCGCGAAAATCGGCCCGATGTGGGGGCGGTTTTTCGGCGAGGAATTGGCCGAAACCATTCCCGGCAAATCAGTCCATTCGCCGATTTATGGCGTGTATTCGGCTTACGAGTCAGATGCTTCGGGTGCGTTTGACGTTACCGCTGGCGTTGCCGTGAATGCTTCAGTCAAAGACTTCGAGTCCGTGCGGATCGAAGCAGGTGAATATCTGGTGTTCGAAGCACAGGGACCATTGCCTGATGCGGTCATCTCGACCTGGGGGCGGATCTGGGAGTTCTTTGAGCAGAATCCACAGATTCAGCGTCGTTACGCCACGGACTACGAGGCCTATACCGGCCCCGAGTCCGTTGCGGTCTATATCGGCGTGCGCTAAGGCTGGGTTTCGCGTTCCAGCAACTGGCGCTTACGCTCAACGCCCCAGCGATACCCCGACAGATTGCCATCGCTGCGTACCACGCGATGGCAGGGGATCGCCACGGCCAGACGGTTGGCGCCGCAGGCCTGCGCCACGGCGCGCATGGACGTCGGCGCGCCAATGCGCTGGGCGATTTCGGCGTAACTGACGGTGCGTCCGGCGGGGATTTCCCGCAGCGCCTGCCATACCCGTTCCTGAAATGCGGTGCCGCGCACGTCCAGTGGCAAGTCGAGGCCCAGCGCTGGCGCCTCGATGAAACCCACCACTTTGGCAATCAACTGTTCGAAGCCGGCATCGGCGCCAATCAGGTTGGCCTGACGGAATTGATCCTGCAGATCGCAGACCAGTTGATGCGGGTCGTCACCCAACAGAATCGCACACACCCCGCGTTCGCTTTGCGCCACCAGAATCGCCCCGAGTGAGCATTGCCCGACAGCAAAATGAATGTCGTTGTTGCGTCCGGCAGCGCGGTAGTCGCCGGGTTTCATGCCCAGCAGCTTGTCGGCCGACTCATAAAAGCGGCTGTTGGAATTGAAACCCGCGTCATACAACGCATCCGTCACTGAGCCGCCGTCTGCGAGCCGTTCACGCACCCGGCGCGAACGATGCGCCGCTGCGTAGCCTTTGGGCGTCAGGCCGGTAGCCGCCTTGAACACGCGATGAAAATGGAACGGGCTGAGGCCGGCGACCTCGGCGAGTTCATTGAGCGCGGGCACTGTTTCACTCGACTCGATCTGCCGACAGGCCATCGCCACGGTCGCGGCGTGCTGGCTGGCGACTTCAGTCTGATCCTTGCTCGTGCGTTTGCTTGGGCGGTAGCCCGCCGCTTCGGCAGCTTGAGCACTTTCGAAGAACTCGACGTTCTGCGGTTTGGGCAAACGTGAAAGGCTGCTGGGGCGGCAATAGATACCGGTGGTTTTCACCGCGTAGACAAACTGCCCGTCGGCCCGTGGGTCCCGTGCAACGACGGCGGCCCAGCGTGGATCGGTTTCAACGTTGATGATGGGCGAAAGCTTTTTCATGGCGAGTAGTCCGTTGACCTGTTTGATTCAGGTTAACCAGCAGCAATGTCGGTAACACTCCGGGCCTTGCGGTCAAATTTTTCAGATCACCCGGCAACACGCAAGGTCAGGTTGATCCGCCGCTCGCCCAGACGCGGATGCTGGCCGGGCTTGATCGGCAATACGCCGTGAAAACGCAAGCGATCGACCCCGCCCCAGACCACCATGTCGCCGTGCAGCAAAGGAATACGCTGGCTCTTGTCGCCGCGGGCAAAACCACCGAACAGGAACATCGCCGGCAATCCCAATGACAGCGAAACGATCGGCGCCGCGTAGGCATGTTCGTCCTTGTCCTGGTGCAAAGACATTTTGGCCCCGGGGACATATTGGTTGATCAGGCAGGAGTCTGGATGAAAGTCGGCAAATCCTGCGCACTCTGCTGCTTGGCGCGCCAGTTCTGACAGTACTTCTGGCATCGCCGGCCAGGGCTTGCCGGTCAGCGGATCCACGGAGCTGTAGCGATAACCGCTACGGTCGGTGATCCAGCCCAGGGTTCCGCAACTGCTGGTGCCCACCGACATGCTGAAACCGCCCGGGGTCATCATATGGCGCAACGGTGCTACGGCGAGAATGGCTTCCAACGCTGGCAGCAGTTGATCGATCACCGGCAGGGCGAAGCCGCGCAACACCCACGATTGTTCGCCGATCTGCTCGGCGCGGGGTTGTTGCTCGGGTTCGTGGTCGGCGAACAGGTCGAAGGTGGTCGGGTGCATGGCGTTCATGATGCGTCGTGAAAGATGATGCCCAGAGTATGCCGATTTCCGCTGTGCAGGCGACTGACGCCGTGACGCATGGTCACTCGATAATCACCGCGTGTGCCGCTGACCGGGCGCTGGTTGACCGCGAATATAACCGCGTCACCCTTGTGCAGATCCACGACGTGCGGGCGCGACTGCAGGCGTGGACGCTGCTCGGTCAGGATGAACTCGCCACCGGTAAAATCCTCTCCGGGCTGCGACAGAAGAATCGCCACTTGTAGTGGGAAAACCAGTTCTCCGTACAGATCCTGATGCAGGCAGTTGTAGTCCTGCGGGCCGTATTGCAACAGTAATGGCGTCGGCCGCAGCTGGCCGGCAGCCTGACAGCGCTGCACAAACTCGGGATGGGTGGCGGGAAAACGTACAGACAGATTCATGCGTTCGTACCAGCGGTTGGCCAGCGGCACCAGGCGCGGGTAAAGCGCGGTGCGCAGACGTTCGATGGTGGTCGGCAGGGGATAGCTGAAGTACTTGTATTCCCCGCGACCGAAACTGTGGCGGGCCATGATGACCTGCGAACGAAACGGTTCGGTCTGCGAATACAGGGCGCTCAAACGTTCACAGGTTTGCGCCGACAGCAGCGAGCGGACGATGGCATAGCCATATTGATCCAGATGCTGTTCGAGGCTTGCCCAATCGAGCGCATCCAGCCGAGACGGGGACATTGACATTCTGACTCCTGAACCCTTTGGTCGAGGCTGTCAGTCTGGGCAAATCCCGGCGGCAGAACACTCCGCCGCTTGCGGTCGAATCCCCGGATGTTGCGTTACAGGGCTTTGCTGACGGCGATGTCGCTGATTACATCATCAGTCTGGCCGTGGATGGCATCCAGTGCGGCCTTGGCTTCTTCTTCGGTGCCGTTTTCCAGTTGTGCGAATTCGAAGCGGCGTTCGCCGTTGAGCTTGTATTTGATGACGTATTTGGTCGTTTGGGCCACGGTCGTGCTTACCTTTGCGTTAGAGGCGACTCAGCTCAGCTTGGAGCTGGAGCGGCGGATGATCTTGATCGAGTGGGTCAGGGTCGGTTTGCGCGTGACGCTGATGGCGCGACGGTTGACGGTGTCGATGGTGATGTTCCAGAAACCGGTGCTCGGCGCGGTGATGCGCGCAGGAAACGTGTCGAAAGCGCCGCCGTGGTAGGTGTGGCGGCCGCCATTCTTGAACGCGCGGAAGTTGGCGTCGTTCATCAAGCGGATGTTGCAGGTTTGCGAGCATTGGATGACGACGATGTCGTCTTCGTTGAGGTGCTCGCGCTGGTGAATGAATTTCATGGGCGCCTCCAGAAGGGCTTTTTCTACTAAATCAAAACGATAGCATGTGCGATTGGCGCAGTTTATCAGCCCGAACGGGTTATTATCCCGCCGTCGAGCGCTGCTTTGACAATTAAAAACAGTTATTCGCGATTCCATGCGGGTTTAATGGAGTAAGCCTCGGAGAAAAATGGCATTGCTGCTGTCCGAGGGTCTTTATGGGAGGTATTTGTATGAAGTGGGGTGTGGTGTGTCTGCCGTTGATGTTGGTCGTGGGTGGTTGCGCGAGTGTTTCCGAAATCAACGAAACCTTGCCCACCATGAGCGTGATTTCCGGCAAGAAACCCCATGAGTATGCTCAGTGCCTGGCCGACAAGCTTGCCAACAGCCGCGGCGCGCTGCAGATGCAGCCGCACAAGGATGGCGTGCGAGTGATTGTTCCCGGGAAATTTTCCACTGGCGCGGCCGCGGTGTTTGATATCGAAGACCGCTCCGGCGGCAGCAGCATCAAGCTGCATGAGCGGATGTCCAATGTGCCGATTCGTCCCCGTGACGTGCAAAACGCCGCCAATGCCTGTATTTCCGGCTGATAGAATAACGTTCATCAGCACCGATGCCGTCACAGTCCTGCTGTGACGGCATTTTCATTTCTGGAGTCGCGCATGAAGCGGGAACAAGTACGGGAACGGCATGCAGAGGGCCTTATCTCTGCCACGCATGTGATTCAAAATCCGGCGAACTCGGGCGAGTGGATCGTGTTTTTCAAGAAGAGTGCCGGTCGCAGCTATTTTCTGGTGGACGATAACGACGAAGTCGAATCCTTTGCCCGGCTCGACGACCTGATCGAGGTCGTGCGCGGGCTCGGGATCAAATTCGCCGAGATCCACATGTAGGGTCTATTTGCAGACCACCACCACACTGCGGTTCTTGTAGTTGCCGACGTCGACCCCCAGGGTTTTGTCACTCTCCTTGGCCGCCGGCGTGCCGTCGGTACCGACGATGCGATAGCCGGTGCCGGCGCAGGAGGCGTCAGCCTTTTCGTAGCACGTAGCCCAGGAGTTGGCTTCCCCGGAGCAGTCGATGCTCAAGCCCTGTTCGCCGTTGTTCAGGTAGGTGGTTTCCGAGGTGGCACAGCCACCGAGGGCCAATACCGCGATCAGCGGCAGCATTCCGTTCATGTTCATAAGTGTGTCGTCTTCAGCGAGGGAGGGGCTAAACGCTCTGACAGCGCCAGCATGAAAAGGTTATAGCGATTGGCCACTTGTTTTCATCATGCTGCGAGCGGCCACAAAAAAGCCCTGCACAAGGGCAGGGCTCGGCGCGTGTCGCAACCGATCAGTCCTGATCTTTGCCACGGCGTTTGGACGACGCAGGGGTGTCAGTGAACACCGACGCTACATCAGTCGCCAGCTGCTCGCTGTCGAAAGGACCGGCGATGTGTTCGCCATTGGTTGTGGTCAGGTTCCACTTGCCGTCTTTCTTGTCGATCACATACCCGTTGATGATTTTTACCGCGGCCATCTATCTGTCTCGTTCGCTGGTTCAAAGGCGCCATGATACCGACAAATCCTCACATTGGGGGATGATGAGCGTATGGTGATGCAGCGCATTTGCGTGTTTGAGCTACTCTGTTTTCGCGGGTCGAAGTCGCCAACGGAACTATCGGCGAGAATATTTCTCTATGTTGGCATCGGTTAGCCAGTGCGGGGCATTGTAAGGTGCACGCCGCCTGATTAGACTGCGCCGAAACTCGTACACACAGCCCTTTCAAGGACTTATATGATCAAGAAATGCTTGTTCCCAGCAGCCGGTTACGGTACTCGCTTCCTGCCAGCGACTAAAGCCATGCCCAAAGAAATGCTGCCGGTGGTAAACAAGCCACTGATCCAGTACGGCGTTGAAGAAGCTCTGGACGCTGGCCTGACTGAAATCTCGATCGTGACCGGTCGTGGCAAGCGCGCTCTGGAAGACCACTTCGACATCAGCTACGAGCTGGAAAACCAGATCAAAGGCACCGACAAGGAGAAATACCTGGTCGGCATCCGCAAGCTGCTGGACGAGTGCTCGTTCTCCTACACCCGTCAGACCGAAATGAAAGGCCTGGGCCACGCAATTCTCACCGGTCGCCCGCTGATCGGTGACGAACCGTTCGCCGTGGTACTGGCGGACGACCTGTGCGTCAACCTCGAAGGCGACGGCGTACTGACCCAGATGGTCAAGCTGTACAAGCAGTTCCGCTGCTCGATCATCGCCATTCAGGAAGT
>Ga0153948_1000019_pt1 | contig 94241 bp, 107 predicted proteins | sample TSNJ032MetaG_FD_104696 | JGI IMG/M metagenome (GOLD analysis project Ga0153948, IMG submission 104696) | Attine ant fungus gardens microbial communities from New Jersey, USA - TSNJ032 MetaG | ecosystem: Host-associated > Fungi > Mycelium > Unclassified | place: USA: New Jersey, Wharton State... | reverse complement strand
GGTCTTTCCGGTCAATAATTCATTAGCTTCAAGATAGCCAATATAGTTGATTGACGGCATGGATTTTAGCAATTCTGCGGCATCACGGATGCTATCAAGACCCTTGGTCTCTTCTTCACCGATGTTCAGCAACGCAACGCGGGGATTCACAATCCCCACAACTTCTTCTGCCAGCACCGACCCCATAATGGCAAACTGGGCCAGCATCGTACTATCGCAATCGACGTTAGCGCCCAGATCGAGCACCACCGTTTTTCCCTTCTGCTGATGCGGCAACACCGTCACCAGCGCAGGACGCTCAATCCCCTCAATGGGCTTGAGCATTAATTTCGCCAGTCCCATCAGCGCACCGGTATTTCCGGCGCTGACACAGGCCTCAGCCCGCCCTTCTTTTACCAGTTCCAGCGCAATTCGCATTGAGCTTCCACGACTGTTGCGGATCGCATGCGAGGGCCGGGCATCACTGGCAATAACTGACTGCGCAGGGATAATCTGCAGACGTGAACGTTGTTCAAAGTCAGCTTTTGCAAGTAATGGCGTGATGGTGTCGGGATTGCCGACTAAAAGAAGTGTGAGTTGCGAATTAGAATTCAGTGCCTGCAATGCTGCAGGCACTGTCACGGAAGGCCCGAAATCTCCTCCCATGACATCTAACGCCAGGGTTAGACGTGTCAAGGTATCTTCGCTGCCCGGTTCGGTGTATCCCCCGCTTTCGCGGGGAATGCCTCACTAAGCTTCATCACGTTTACTCTTCGTCTTTCACGATGCAGGCGTCCCGCACGGTAAAATTCGTTGAGTAGCGCGTGATTACTTAGTGATTACCTTGCGGCCACGGTAGAAACCGTCGGCAGTCATGTGGTGACGCAGGTGTTTCTCACCAGAAGTCTTGTCTACAGACAGGCTGGTAACTGCAGTCAGCGCGTCATGGGAACGACGCATGCCACGTTTGGAACGGGTTGGTTTATTCTGTTGTACGGCCATGGACCTTACTCCTTAATTACTTACGCTTTAAGCTGGCTAATACGGCAAATGGGTTTGGTTTTTGCGCTTCATCAGGCAGTTCCCCAAAGACCATGTCCGCGTCGGACACTTCACAGTGTTCAGAATCATGCACCGGAACTACCGGCAAGGCGAGGATGATTTCATCTTCAACCACTGCCAGCAGATCGATTTCACCGAATTCGTTAACCTCAATCGGCTCATACGCTTCCGGGAGTGCTTCAGCCTGTTCGTCAGAACGAACCGGACTGAAACAATACGTTGTGTGAACATGACGTGTGAACGGTTTCCCGCAACGCTGGCATTCGAGCGTTACCGTGACCTTTGCATCACCGTTCAGAACGGCCAGGCGCTGGTTATCGATAGCGAACGACATGGAGCATTCCACATCAGTGTCCACACTGACCACAAACTCGGCGATACGTTCAGCCTGATCGGCGGTATAAATACCTTCGTAATCGAGGCGTTTTTGAGCCGTACGAACCGGGTCAAGAGTCAGGGGTAATTTTACCTTTTGCATAGGGCGCGCATATTAACTTTGTAACGTCATAGAGTCAAAGAAAAAGGCAACCAGGGCTGCCTTTTGCCAATTATTCGCACACATTGCGGCCTGTAGTTTAAAATGGCTGGCATCGATACGCTATATCTGGTGAAAAAAATATGCCAAATCTCGTGCTTGCTTCCACTTCGTCATACCGCCGTGCGTTACTTGAAAAGCTGGAGATCCCGTTTGAATGTGCCGCCCCCGTCGCTGACGAAACGCCGCATCACGCTGAATCTCCGCGTCATCTGGTGTTGCGTCTGGCCCAGGAAAAAGCACAAAGTCTGGCCGCTCGCTATCCCAACCATCTGATTATAGGCTCCGATCAGGTTTGTGTGCTTGACGGCGAAATCACGGGTAAACCTCACACCGAAGAGAACGCGCGCCTGCAGCTCATGAAAGCCCGAGGCACTATTGTTACCTTTTACACCGGCCTTGCGCTTTACAACTCAGCCACGGGCCATCTGCAAACGGAATGCGAACCCTTTGACGTTCACTTCCGCCACCTGAGCGATCAGGAAATTGAGGATTATGTGCGCAAAGAGCGCCCGCTTAATTGCGCAGGGAGCTTTAAAAGTGAAGGTCTGGGGATTGCGTTGTTTGAAAAACTGGACGGGCGCGACCCAAATACGCTGGTCGGTTTGCCGCTGATTGCGTTATGCCAGATGCTCAGACGCGAACATTACAATCCGCTTTCTGCCTGACCGTAAACGGCCCTGTATTGTTAGCCGGGTATGCGCTGCGCCACCCGGCCTATATTTAACCGCGTAACACTTTCAGACAGCGTTTCAGCTGGTCATCCAGCGGCGCTTCGACGCGCATCACTTCACCTGTGCCAGGATGGGTGAATTTCAAGGCTGCAGCGTGCAGGAAGAGACGCGACAGCCCCGTTCCGGCCAGCTGTTTATCAAACTCACGATCGCCGTAGCGGTCATCAAACGCAATGGGATGTCCGGCATGTTGCGTATGCACGCGGATCTGGTGGGTACGGCCGGTCACCGGGCTACAACGCACCAGTGTCGCAAACGCGTAACGCTCTTCTACTTTAAAGCGAGTTTCAGACGGTTTACCTTCGCTGTTCACCCGCACAATGCGCTCACCGCTTTGCAGAATGTTTTTCAGCAACGGTGCCTGCACCACTTTCACATGGGACTGCCACTGACCGCGCACCAGCGCCAGATAGTCCTTTTGCATCCCCTTTTCGCGCAGCTGCTCGTGCAGCGAACGTAACGCCGAGCGCTTTTTGGCCACCAGCAACACACCAGAGGTATCACGGTCCAGACGATGAACCAGCTCGAGGAAACGCGCTTCCGGGCGCAGCGCGCGAAGGCCTTCGATCACGCCAAAGCTCAAACCGCTGCCGCCGTGTACCGCTGTGCCGGAGGGTTTATTCAGCACCAGGATATGATCGTCTTCATAAAGGATAGCGTCAGTCAGCGCGGCGACTTTTTGCAGATGCGGCGAAACCGCCTCTTCTTCACGTTCAGCGACGCGCACCGGCGGAATACGCACTTCATCGCCCGCTTCGAGTTTGTACTCAGGTTTCACGCGCTTTTTATTTACCCGCACCTCGCCTTTGCGCAAGATGCGATAAATCATACTTTTAGGCACGCCTTTCAACTGGGTGCGTAAAAAGTTATCGATTCGTTGCCCCGCTTCATCATCGGCGATAGCAACCATTTTTACGGATGGAGTCTCTGTTTTCATGGTTGGCGATTCTAAATATCGATACGCATTAGCGCCACTCATTTTTCTATGCTTATATTTACTTTTGCCCGGGCAGGTTTGTTCACGCGCAATCGATTTGGTGGTTATTAAACCAATCCTCTCGTTGAAGTGGAGAAACTGTGAGTAACCGGGTGATAAATGGTAAAAGTCATCTTGCTATAACCGGGTTAGCAATGGAATAATGAATCCGTTTTCCGTGTTAAATCCTGGTTAAGTAAGGATGTCGACGGAATGACCCATTTTGTCTGACCGATCATCCACGCAGCAATGGCGTAAGACGTATTGATCTTTCAGACAGTTAGCGGGCTGCGGGTTGCAGTACTTACCGGTAAATGGAATCTTCTCTGGAGAGTGTTCCCAGGCTGTTCCCCTGATAATTGCGCTGTATTTCCGTATGAAATACAGGCAACCGACACTTTGCGCCTCTTAAGCGAGCGACAACCGTGAGGTTGGCGACGTCAATAGTCACGAGGCCATCGGTTCAAACCCCGGAAAGCGTCACCTTGCCCGCAGCTTAGTCGTCAATGTAAGAATAATGAGTAAGTTACGATGAAAAGAATGTTAATCAACGCAACTCAGCAAGAAGAGTTGCGTGTCGCCCTCGTGGATGGGCAGCGTCTGTACGATCTGGATATCGAAAGTCCTGGACACGAACAGAAAAAAGCGAACATTTACAAAGGCAAAATCACCCGCATTGAACCAAGCCTTGAGGCCGCATTCGTCGATTACGGCGCTGAGCGTCACGGTTTCCTTCCTCTTAAAGAAATTGCCCGCGAATACTTCCCTGCCAATTACAACTCCCACGGTCGTCCGAACATCAAAGATGTGCTGCGCGAAGGCCAGGAAGTTATCGTTCAGATTGATAAAGAAGAGCGCGGCAACAAAGGCGCTGCGCTGACCACCTTTATCAGCCTGGCAGGCAGCTATCTGGTGCTGATGCCGAACAACCCGCGTGCGGGCGGTATCTCTCGCCGCATCGAAGGCGACGACCGTACCGAGCTGAAAGAAGCGCTGGCAAGCCTCGAACTGCCAGATGGCATGGGCCTTATCGTTCGTACCGCAGGCGTAGGCAAATCTGCCGAAGCGCTGCAGTGGGACTTAGGCTTCCGTCTAAAGCACTGGGAAGCAATCCAGAAAGCCGCAGAAAGCCGCCCGGCTCCGTTCCTGATTCACCAGGAAAGTAACGTTATCGTCCGTGCTTTCCGCGACTATCTGCGTCAGGACATCGGCGAAATTCTGATTGATAACCCGAAAGTGCTTGAGCTGGCTCGCCAGCACATCGCAGCCCTGGGTCGTCCAGATTTCACCAGCAAAATTAAACTGTACACCGGTGAAATCCCGTTGTTCAGCCACTATCAGATTGAATCCCAGATTGAGTCCGCCTTCCAGCGTGAAGTGCGTCTGCCGTCCGGTGGTTCTATCGTTATCGACTCCACCGAAGCGCTGACCGCTATCGACATCAACTCCGCACGCGCAACCCGCGGCGGCGATATCGAAGAGACTGCCTTCAACACCAACCTTGAAGCCGCAGATGAAATTGCCCGTCAGCTTCGTCTGCGTGACCTGGGCGGCCTGATCGTTATCGACTTTATCGACATGACTCCGGTTCGCCATCAGCGCGCCGTTGAGAACCGTCTGCGTGAAGCGGTGCGTCAGGATCGTGCGCGTATTCAGATCAGCCATATTTCTCGCTTTGGCCTGCTGGAGATGTCACGCCAGCGCCTGAGCCCGTCACTGGGTGAATCAAGCCACCACGTCTGTCCGCGCTGTAGCGGTACGGGTACCGTGCGCGACAACGAATCTCTCTCCCTCTCTATTCTGCGCCTCATCGAAGAAGAAGCATTGAAAGAGAACACCAAAGAGGTTCACGCCATTGTTCCGGTGCCAATTGCCTCCTACCTGCTGAACGAAAAACGTGAAGCGGTGAGTGCCGTTGAAACCCGTCAGGGCGGCGTGCGCTGCATCATCGTACCAAACGATCAGATGCAGACCCCGCACTACTCCGTCCTGCGCGTGCGCAAAGGCGAAGAGACCAGCACCCTGAGCTACCTGCTGCCAAAACTGCATGAAGAAGAGATGGCGATGCCGTCTGATGCAGAACCGGCCGAGCGCAAGCTGCCAGAACAACCGGCGCTGGCGACCTTCATCATGCCAGAAGCCCCACCGGCTCCTGTTCAGGAAAAAGCGCCGGCGAAAGCCACTGCGCAGAAACCTGCTGAAACCAGTGATAAGCCTGCTGAACCAGGTCTGCTGGGCCGCTTCTTCAGCGCGCTGAAGAAAATGTTCGCCGGTGAAGAGCCTCAGCCGGAGCAGCCAAAAGTTGCGCCGAAAGAAGAGAAACAAGAGCGTCCGCAGGATCGTCGTAAGCGTCAGAACAACCGCCGCGATCGTAACGATCGTGACCGTCGTGACAACCGAGATAATCGTGGCGACCGTGACAACCGTGGTGAGCGCGATAACCGTTCCGACAACAACGAAGGTCGTGAAGCGCGCGAAGATAATCGTCGCAACCGTCGCGAGAAGCCACAGCAGCAGAATGTGGAAGATCGCGAAATTCGCCAGCAGGCGGGCGATGAGTCTGAAAAAACCAGACAGCGTGACGAGCAGCAGCCACGTCGCGAACGCAACCGCCGTCGCAATGACGATAAACGTCAGGCGCAGCAGGAAGCGAAAGTTGTTAACACCGAAGCACCTGTTGAACAGGATGCCGATCAGGAAGAACGCGTTCAGGTGATGCCGCGCCGTAAGCAGCGTCAACTGTCGCAGAAAGTTCGCTTTGCATCTGAACAGGCCGAAGTGGCTACCGTTGCCGCCGCTGAACCGGTTGTTGAAACCGCTCAGAATACGCAGCTGGCGAAACTGGACCTGCCTGCGGTCGTCGATACGGTCGCTGAGCATGATGACAATGGCGAAGCGCGTGATAACAACGGTATGCCGCGTCGTTCCCGTCGCTCTCCGCGTCACCTGCGCGTAAGCGGTCAGCGTCGTCGTCGTTACCGTGACGAGCGTTACCCGACCCAGTCTCCGATGCCTCTGACTGTCGCCTGCGCGTCACCAGAAATGGCGTCCGGCAAAGTCTGGATCCGCTACCCGGTTGCCCGTCCTCAGGAGCAGCAGGTTGAAGAGCAAAACGTCGCTGCAGAAACCGTTGAGCCAATCGTTGCACCTGTAGCCGCTACCGAAGCCGCTGCTGTGGTTGTTGAAGAAGCACCGCAGATCGTGGCCGAATCACAGCCCGTTGTTGACGTCGAGCCAGTCGCGGAACCTCAGCAGGTTGTTGAAACCGCTGAGATCGAGACAACTCATCCGGAAGTGATTGCCGCGCCTGTCGACGAGCAGCCTCAGTTCATCGCCCAAGAAGATGTTCTGGTGGCTGAACAGGTTGCAGAAGACGCAGAACCGGCAGCCGACGTGGTTGAAGAAGAGGTAGTGACTGAAGCGGTTGTTGAGCAACCTGTCGATGTTACCCCGGCTCCACAAGCACCGGCACCGGTTGTGAAACCAGAGCCTGTTGTCGCTGTCGTTGCTGAGCATCACCATGCAACCGCACCGATGACTCGCGCGCCAGCACCGGAATACGTGCCAGAAGCACCACGTCATAGCGACTGGGTACGCCCTGCGTTCGATTTCGACGGTCGTGGTTCTGCAGGTGGTCATAGCGCCACTCACCAGGCAACGGCTCCGGCGACTCGCCCGAATCCGGTTGAATAACCCGCCGTTCTGATGAAAAAGCCGACCTTCGTGGTCGGCTTTTTTTTGGCTTTTTTACGGGAGGGGTTTTCGCATTCCGACGATTTCTGGCATCACCTCACGCATCATTTCCAGAAAACGCCTCAATCGTGCCGGGTAATAGCGCGACCACGGATAAACCAGGTGCACCGGCAGCGCAGCAGGTTGCCAGCCCGGTAAAAGAGGCACCAGCCTTCCCTCGCTGATATCCTGTTCCACGGTCCAGCTGGAGACCACCGCCACGCCTAATCCATTCAACGCCATGGTGCGTGTTACATACAGGCTGTCGGTGCTCAGACGCGGCGAAATTGCCACTCGCGCAGGCTGCGGCGAAGCTCCGTCAAACAGCTCAATATGCTGATGATAAAAGGTGTTGAGGGCAATCCAGGGAAGCGCAGTGAGATCGTCGGGGACCTCAGGCATGGCATGACGGGCCAGTAGCTCAGGCGCCGCGACCACACAGCGCGGGACTTCGGCCAGCAGCACCGATACCGTATTAGGGTCTATCTCCGCCCCTACGCGGATCGCGCAGTCGATGTTATCACTCAGAAAATCCGCCGATCTGTCGTATAGCATCCAGTCGACAGAAAGCTGCGGATAACGCATTAAAAACTGGCTCAATGGTGCCAGAAGCTGTTCCTGCCCGAACGCATGGGGCGCCCGCACACGCAAGGTGCCAACAGGTTCATCCTCCGACTGCCCCACCTCATCCTCCAGCGCGAGCCAGCTGTCGATCACTTTTCTGGCATGCTGATAGCAGCGCTCGCCGTCATCGGTGAGCTTGGTGGCGTGGGTGGTGCGTAACAGCAAACGCACGCCCAGGAGGGTTTCAAGCGACTGCAGGCGTCGGCTGACGGTCGCCTGCGTGGTCCCCAGTTGCCGTGCTGCGGCAGAGAGCGATCCCGATTCCACGATACGCGCAAAGGTGCGCATCAGTTCCACTCTGTCTATACGCTCTGTTCGCTTCATGATTATTTTGATGATACGTTTAACGTATAATCGTTTTACCATCCCGCTGGCTACCGCCTCAAGCCTGAATGCATAAAAATAGCCTCACTCCATGAATGAGGTACATCAAATGAACACTGCCACCCTTACCCAGGTCACCAGCCGCTGGGTTATTTTTATCCTTGCCATTGGCGCCGGGTTTAGCGTTGCATCCATCTATTATGCTCAGCCGCTGCTGCCGTTGATGGGCGCCGATTTGCATCTCAGTATCGAAGGGATGGGACTGGTGCCGACCCTGACGCAGACGGGGTATGCCCTTGGCATCCTTTTCCTGCTGCCGCTCGGCGACCGTCACGATCGCCGAACCTTAATTCTCGTTAAAAGCGCAGCACTGGCGCTCTTTTTGCTGGGCTGTAGCCTGACCGGGCAGCTTCACTCGTTACTGCTGACCAGTCTGCTTATTGGTATGGCGGCAACCATGGCGCAGGACATCGTCCCGGCGGCGGCTATTCTTGCCCCGGAAGGCAAACAGGGAAAAACCGTCGGGACGGTAATGACCGGCCTGCTGCTGGGTATTCTGCTGTCGCGTACCGTCAGCGGTGTGGTGGGTGAAGCGTTCGGCTGGCGGGTGATGTATCAACTTGCCGCCGTCAGCATCGCCATGATCGGTATGGTGATGTGGGCTGTATTACCGCGTTTTGCGGTTCACTCTACGCTCAGCTATCCGGCCCTGATGCGCTCGATGGAGCACCTGTGGCGTCGCTACCCGGCCCTGCGTCGTGCGGCGCTGGCCCAGGGTTTTCTCTCTATTGCCTTTAGCGCGTTCTGGTCGACGCTGGCGGTGATGCTGCTGGAACGCTATCACCTCGGTAGCGCGGTTGCAGGTGGATTTGGGATTGCCGGTGCCGCGGGTGCGCTGGCCGCTCCGCTGGCCGGAGGCCTGGCGGATAAACTCGGTGCAGGAAGAGTGACCCAACTGGGTGCCGCGCTGGTGACTATTTCGTTTGCGCTGATGTTGTTAATGCCCGCTTTGGGCACCCACGGACAACTCGTTCTGATCGCAATTTCCGCGATCGGTTTCGACCTGGGGCTGCAGTCCAGCCTGGTCGCCCATCAGAACCTGGTCTATAGCCTCGAACCCCAGGCGCGTGGGCGGCTCAATGCGCTACTGTTTACGGTGGTATTTATTGGGATGGCGCTCGGCTCGGCGCTGGGGAGCAAAGTGTACGCCCTGGCGGGCTGGCAAGGCGTGGTGATGCTGGCAACGGTGTGTGGTGCGGCGGCGGTGGCGATCCGCTTAATAGAAAACGCGCGGCTGGTCAGCGTGCAGGCGCAAAATCGCTAAAAAAAAAAGCCCAATCCGGCACGCCGGGTTGGGCAGACAAAACATATCCAGTTTCAAGACATGTTCTAAAAGGTCAAAATGTTACTTGTTCAGCTGGAACAGAGACATGCCCTGCATATCACTGAACGCTTTGTAAGAGGCCTGAAGTGCTGCTTGCTGCATGGTGTAAGACGAAATCGCTGCGTTCCAGTCCACGTCCACCAAATCACTCATCTGCTGAGTCTGACCCAGCGCGCGGTCATCACCCAGTGCATCCAGCTTATCGAGTTCGTTGAGTTTGGTACCCAGATCGGCACGCACGGTCAGTACGTTATCTAGGGAATTACTCAGTCCACGGTTGGCTTTATCGATATTTGCCACAAGTGCATCTGTCTTAGCCTGGTCGCCGCTTACCGGTGTGTTCAGCGCAGCGATGGCGTTATCCAGAATCTTAAACAGGTTAGTTTCCTGGGCACTGCCGTCAGGCTCTGGCTTGGCATTGCTGGTAAACTTTTCAAACACTTCCGAGCCAGTATGGCTAATCTGCATATCGCGTGCAGAGTCCACCTGCTGAGTGATCGCCGTACTGCCACCGTTATAGCTGCCGTCTGTCTGATCAAACGGTGCGGTGTCGGTCTTAAAGCCCGCAAAAATATAACGACCATTGCCGTCGGTGCTATTGGCCAGGTTGACCAGCTGATCGCGAATACCCTGCAGATCGGTTGCCACAGACGCCCGGTCGATATCACTCAGGGAGCCGTTGTTCGCATACACGATTTTATCCTGCGCAGACTGAATTGCCGTCGTCACCTGGCTTAACACGCTCTCTTCCAGCGACACGCGCTGCGTCGCAAACGTACGCGCGAGAGCGAACTGGCTATTCTGCGACTGGGCCTGAGACAGTACAACGGCCTGCGACGCGGCAATCGGATCGTCAGACGGACGGTTCACGCGCTTACCGGTGGACATCTGCTCGCCATAACCCAGCCATTTGCTTTGGGACTCAGTGATCCCACGCATATTTTGCTGGTACATCATTTGGGTGCTAATACGCATCGTTCACCTCGGCCTTAGCGAATATTAATTAACGCATCAAAGAGCGTACTGGCAGTCTGCAGAACCTGCGCATTCGCGAGGTAATACTGCTGGAAACGCTGCAAGTTGCCATACTCTTCGTCGAGGTTAACCCCGGAGATAGACTGCTGCTGATTGCTCAGCTGCGTCACCACATTTGTTTTGGTCGCAGCGCTGGTTTTCAGTGAAGACGTGGTGCTGCCGACGGTACTGACCAGTGAGGCATAAGCATCGTTAAAGGTCTTGTTGCCACCGACCACTTTGCTGCTTTGCAGATTCAGCAGCGCTTTCCCGTTAAGGTTATCACTCTCACCGCCCGTCGCCGAACCCGCCATCGCCAGTTTGGATTCATCGCTGATCAGCAGATCCATGTTCACGATAGCGTCAACTACCGGTTTCACCGTAAAGCTGTCTTTCGTGGCTGCGCTACCGCTGACATTCACGGTAACCCCGTCAAACGTCATGTTGCCGCTGGCATCTGGCGTAGCCGTAAATGAGGTTTTGTCAGCACTACGGGTGACGGTCCAGTCAGTGCCGTTAAATTCAAGCTTATAATCCGTCGCCTGAACTTTAGAGCTGTCCGCGATAGTGGCCGTAACGGCCGCACCTGGCACGCTGTTCTTGCTATTGCCGGTCACCGCAGGAGAGCCGATATCGAACAATTTGCCGCCCGCATCACCATTGGCATCAAAGCCTTTCTCGTGCTGCTGGTTCATGGCGTCAGCAAAGGAGAGCGCCAGCTGGTTCAGTGTATTACGTGCTTTATCCAGGTCTTCTGCGCGGAACGTTAACAGACCGCCCAGTGAACCGGTGTTCAGCACCTTCTCTGGAATTTCGATATTACCGGCGAGGGAATCCACATACGCCACGGTGGTGCGCGCAGGATCGGCGCTCGACGGTACCGCCGCTAACTGGTTAGCCGTGCTGCCCTGAACCAGGGTGTAACCATTACCGAATGAGACGTTGTAGGTGCCGCCGTCCTGTACCGCGACTTCCACACCCACGATCTGATTCAGTTCGCTCACCAGCTGATCGCGCTGATCGAGCAGATTGTTTGGGGAAGCCCCTGCGCCCACACCGGTCAGACGTGAAATCTGATCGTTCAGATTCGCAATCTGTTTGGCATAGGAGTTAATCTGATCCACGCTGGTCGCAACCGCAGTGTTTACCTGCTTATCCTGGTCGCGCAGATACTGGTCGGTCGTTTTGAACTGATTGACCAGGCCATCCGCTTTGCCGAGAACAGTCTGGCGCGCCGCCGGATCTTCCGCGTTACTCACCAGCGTTTGCAGGCTGGTAAAGAAGCCCTGCAGCGTGGTGGACAGGGAGTTAGTGGTATCAGACAGCACATCGTCGATTTTCGACATCTGCTGATAACGCGTGGTCAGGCCGCTGCTCTGAGTCTGTGCTGCACGCAGCTGGTTGGTGATGAACGCATCATATTCGCGCTGTACGCCCGAAACATAAACACCATTGCCAACCCAACCACCGCCGGTCAATGTACTGTTCGCTGCACCCAGCACCGTGGTCTGACGGGTATACCCGGCCACGTTGTAACTGGAAATATTGTTGCTGACGGTGTTCAGTGCCGACTGTGCCGCACTGAGGCCACTCATAGCGCTGTTAATCAAACTGGACATTGAGGTTCCTTTTTAAACTTTCAGACACGAGTCCTGATTAGGATTATCGACATCGCGCGCGCAAACTTGAGTCCTTAGAACAGATTTTCGATATCGGTGCTGTAAGCCTTGCTGACTTTCTCACCCATCGCTTTAAGCTGTTGAATCATACCGGTCAGTTTGCGGGCATACTGCGGGTCGGTGGCGTAGCCTGCGTTCTGCAACGCCTGCGCCCCCTGCTCCGCCGTCGCGGCCTGCGTAACCGCAGCGTAGCGCGGATTGCGGCTCAACAACCCGACATAATCTGACAAGGCTTCAAGATAGGAGCTATAAACGCGGAATTTTGCTTTGACCTTCACCGCCGCACCGTTTTCAAATTCGGTGGTGGTGATCTCCGTGGTCGGCCCTTTCCAGCCTGACGACGCTTTGACACCAAAAATGTTAAAGCTTGGTTCGCCGTTTTCACGGCGGATCTGACGCTGCCCCCAGCCGGATTCCAGCGCGGCCTGCGCCAGAATCAGGTGGTGAGGAACCCCACTCTGCTCACTGGCCAGACGCGCCGGGAGCGAAAGCTGAGCGAGGAAGTCTTTACTGTCGCCCGACAGCGGCTCATCGCTGCTGGCAGTCGGTTTCGGCATGGCTTTACGCACCATCTGCGTCAGCGCCTGGTTCTGATAACTGGTCACCGTTTCAAGATCAAACTTCATCGGCACCTGCTGGGTTTGCTCATCGGGCTGAACACCCTGCGCCGCCTGCATCTGTTTCACGATCATATCGGCGAGGCCAAGCCCCTTACCGGCGGTCATCTGCTGGGCAATCTGTTGGTCATACATGCTGGTGTAGAGTCGCGTCGAGTCGCTGCTGAACATGCCATCTTTCGGCAGCGCTTCACGCATGCTTTTCAGCATCATCTGCACAAACATCCCTTCCACCTGGCGGGCAACCGGGCGGAGGTTCGCCGCCGGATCGGTGCCTGCTTTGGCTTTCAGATCGTTGAGCGACTGGGCATCCCAAGCCGCACTTGCCATCAGTTTGCTATCGCCGAGCATTAGATGATTTCCAGTTTGGCGCGCAGGCATCCTGCACTTTGCATGGATTGCAGAATCGACATCAGATCCATCGGCGTCGCCCCCAGCGCGTTCAGCGCACGAACCACGTTGTTCAGGTTGGCACTGGAGCGCACGCTTTGCAGCGAGCCGCCGCTCTGGCGCATATCAATCTGCGTCTGTGGCGTCACCACCGTCTGACCACCACCAAACGGCGTATCCGGCTGGCTAACGTTAGCCGAGCGGTTGACGCTGATGGAGAGGTTGCCCTGCGCCACGGCGCAGCTGTCCAGCGTCACTTCGCGGTTCATTACCACGGACCCGGTCCGGGAGTTGATGATCACTTTGGCATCCTGCAGCGGAACATTGACTTCCATATTCTGGATATCCGCCAGCATGCGCACCTGGTTGCTGCTGCCCGTCGAGGTGCGGATCTGCACGGTACGTGCGTCAAGCGCCGTCGCGCTACCAAAACCACGGCTGCGGTTGATGGTATCGGCAATCTGCTGCGCCATAGTGAAGTCTTCATTATTCAGCTGCAGGTTGATGGTGTTCCCGGCGCCAAACTGCGTTGGCAGTTCACGCTCGATGATCGCCCCGTTAGTGATACGCCCGCCGTTCAGCTGGTTCACCTGCACGCTGCTGCCGCCCGCCGATGCACCCGCACCGCCGACCAGAATGTTGCCCTGTGCCAGCGCGTAGACCTGGCTGTCCACCCCTTTTAACGGGGTCATCAGCAGCGTGCCGCCGCGCAGACTTTTGGCGTTACCCATTGACGAAACCACCACATCGATGGTTTGCCCCTGGCGCGCAAAGGCCGGGTAGGACGCGGTGATCATTACCGCCGCCACGTTTTTCAACTGCATGTTGGTGCCCGTCGGGACGGTGATCCCGAGCTGGGACAGCATGTTGTTCAAACTCTGAGTGGTAAACGGCGTCTGGGTGGTCTGGTCGCCCGTTCCGTCCAGGCCAACCACCAGGCCATAGCCTATCAATGAGTTTTCACGTACGCCCTGTACACTGGTGAGATCGCGAATGCGGTCAGCCTGGGCGCAGGTTGCCACCAGGACCAACACCATTGCGAAGAGGGATTTAAACATAGGTCACCTCGCTTACATCGGCGATAAATTAAGGAAGAAGCGTTGCAGCCAGCCCATATTCTGCGCTTCGTTGATGTAGCCGTTGCCGACGTACTCAATGCGCGCATCCGCCACCTGGGTGGACGGTACGGTGTTGGTGCCACTGATGGTGCGAGGGTTAACCACACCGGAGAAGCGAATGAATTCAGTGCCCTGATTGATGGCGATCTGTTTTTCACCCACTACGTGTAAATTGCCATTCACCAGAACCTGGTCAACGGTTACCGTCAGCGTACCGCTGAAGGTGTTGCTGGCATTGGCGCCGCCTTTGCCGTTAAAGCTGTTACCGCCAGAGGCTTCCACATCGGCACGCGCATTGCCAAACAGGCCCTGCAGATAGCGTGGAACGGTATCGAAACCAAAGTTGGTTTTGCCGTCGCGGCTGGCATTCGCCGAGGAGCTTTTGCTCGCGCTGACGTTTTCCTGCAGCGCAATGGTCAGGGTATCGCCGACGTTACGCGGGCGACGGTCTTCGAACAGCGGTTGATAACCGTAGTTAATCGGCTGTGCGGACTGGAAAATGGAGCCGTTCACCACCGGCGTCGGGCCGGGAACGGGTTGGGCGGTAGTCGCACCCTCTACCAAAGGTTTTGACGGGATCAAGGCGCAACCGCTGAGGGTAACGGCCAGGACAGTCAGTATTGGATAACGAAACGCCGCGTTTTTTTGCATTGCCTTCATCTTCGAAAACAGGGAGCCGGTGCGGTTTACCGCACCGGACTACACCTTAGAGTTGCGTCAGTTTTTGCAGCATCTGGTCGGTCGTCGACACTGCTTTACTGTTAATTTCATACGCGCGCTGAACCTGGATCATGTTCACCAGCTCTTCCGCCACGTTGACGTTAGAGGTTTCGACATAGCCCTGATACAGCAGCCCGGAACCGTTCAGGCCCGGCGTACTTTCATTCGGCGCACCGGAGGACTGGGTTTCGGTGTAGAGGTTCTCACCAATGCTTTCCAGACCGGTATCGTTCATGAACGTCGTCAGGTTCAGCTGTCCAACCTGAACAGGCGCGGCCTGCCCTTGCTGGGTCACGCTGACCACACCGTCACGTCCGATGGTAATGCTCAGGGCGTTAGCCGGAATGGTGATCGCAGGCTGAACCTGGAAACCACCGGCGGTCACCAGCTGACCATTCTGATCCACCTGGAACGAGCCATCGCGGGTATAGGCTGAGGTTCCGTCAGGCAGCTGCACCTGGAAGAAACCCTGGCCTTTGATTGCCACGTCTTTGCTGTTGTTGGTCTGGGACAGGTTGCCCTGGCTGTGCAGACGTTCGGTCGCAACCGGACGCACACCCGTACCAATCTGCAGCCCTGACGGCAGCGTGGTCTGCTCGGACGACTGCGCGCCCGGCTGACGAATGGTTTGATAAAGCAAATCTTCGAACACGGCACGCTGACGCTTAAAACCATTGGTGCTGACGTTCGCCAGGTTGTTGGCGATGACATCCATATTGGTTTGCTGCGCGTCGAGACCCGTTTTCGCGATCCATAAAGAGCTGATCATAAGAAATCCTGTTAACTCATAGACAGCAGTTGGTTAGCACGGCCGGCGTTTTCATCCACGCTGGTGATAACCTTCATTTGCATTTCGAAACGTCGGGCGCTGGCGATCATATCGGTCATGGCTGCAACCGGTTTGACGTTACTGCCTTCCAGCACACCGGACATCACGCGAATGCTTGGGTCAGCCTGCAAGGTCGGGCCACGCGTTGCCTGTGCTGCCTGGCTCAGACGGAACATCCCGTCATCGCCGCGCGTCACTTCATTGCCTTCCGCTTTGACCAGCTTCAGTCGACCGACCGGGGCAATGGTGTTCGCCGGATCACCGGGGTTCAGGGCCGAAATGGTCCCGTCCGCCGCGATGGTGATTTCCGAGCCTTCCGGCACCGTAATCGGACCCGCTTCGCCAATCACCGGATGCCCCTGAATGGTCATCTGACCGTTGGCATCCACCTGGATATTACCGTTGCGGGTATAGCCTTCTGAGCCATCAGCCGTTTGCACCGCCAGCCAACCGTCCTGCTGGAGTGCAACGTCCAGCGGACGCGAGGTGTAATCCATCTGACCTGGCGTCATATCGGCACCCGGCGTTGAGGCGATAACCAGCGTACGCGTTGGCAGCGAAAGCCCTTCCACCGGCACGGCGCGCAGCGCATTCAGCTGCGCACGAAAGCCCGGTGTTGAGGCGTTCGCCAGGTTACTGGCGGTCACAGCCTGCTGATTCATCGTCTGGCTGGCTGCGCCCATCGCGGTATATATTGCGTGATCCATTACATCATCCCGTTAGACGATTAACGCAGGTTGACCAGCGTGTTGAGGATCTGGTCCTGAGTTTTGATGGTCTGCGCGTTCGACTGATAGTTGCGCTGCGCGACAATCATGTTCACCAGTTCTTTACTCAGATCGACGTTGGATGCTTCCAGCGCACCGTTGGTCAGCGTACCGAAGTTACCGGAACCGGCGGTGCCGAGCAGCGCCACGCCAGAGGACTGAGTGGAAGACCAGACGTTATCGCCTTCGGATTTCAGACCTTCGTTGTTGGCAAAGTTCGCCAGCACGATCTGGCCCAGAACCTGGGTCTGTTCGTTGGAGTAGTTACCCACGACAGTGCCGTCATCGTTGATCTGGTAGCTCACCAGGTCGCCCGGCTTGTAACCATTCTGGTTAGTCGCCACGATGTTGTTCGCACCGGTGTTCTGCTGCATGGAGTTGGTGAAACTCATCGCGAAGGTTGCAGGGGTTGCGCCCGGCATGGTCGCGGTGGTGATGTTGACCTGGCCACCGCCTGTCAGCACGCCGCTGGCGTTAAAGGTCAGCGTAGTGGCCAGAGAGGGGGTGCTGCCCGCCACGCTGCCATCCTGCGCATAGACTTTCCAGCTGTTCGCAGCGGTGTCTTTGACGTAGAACAGGTTCATGTTGTGCGCATTACCCTGGCTGTCAAAGACCGTCACGGTCCCTTTTTTGTTGTAAGAATCGACGTTTGTCGGGTCGAACGGTGTCACCGTCGGCGTCGCATCGGTGGAGTTCAGGTTGATCTGCTGAGACGCGGTGGTGGTGGATTTCGCCGCCATCAGCGTGTTCGGAATTGAGATCGCCTGCGGGTTCGCACCGGTCTGTACCGTTGGCGGTGTACCCGCAACCGGATAGCCCGTCAGCTGCAGACCCTGCATGTTGACCAGGTTACGGTTTTCGTCGAGTTTGAACTGACCGTTACGGCTGTAAAAAACAGAACCGTTTTCATCGACCATACGGAAGAAACCGTTCTGGCTGATGGCCACATCCAGCCCACGGCCGGTGTTAGTGGTGGTGCCATCGGTAAAGTCCTGGGTAATACCCGCAACTTTAACGCCCAGACCCACTTTGGAACCGGCGAACATATCTGCGAAAGATGCTGTGCCAGATTTAAAACCGTAGGTCGCGGAGTTGGCAATGTTGTTGCCAATGACGTCCAGGTTGGTGGCCGCAGCATTCAGGCCGCTGACCGCTTGAGAAAAGGCCATGACTTACTCCTGATAAGTGTTAAGGCTTAAATAATCTGCCGAACTTCGTCGAGCGTGGTGGTCCCAGAAGTACCCAAATCCAGTTTGTTACCATCAGAGCCGCGAATCACCCCCTGCACCAGAGCGAATTGCAGCGGCTGAGCCACCAGTTGAGTCGTCCCGTTGCTGGCAGAAATCGCCACTTTGTAAGAACCGTTCGGTGCCGTTGTGCCATCCGTCAGGCTGCCATCCCAGGTAAAGGTATGAACGCCCGCTTTCAGCTCACCAATGTCGATCGTGCGCACCACAACACCGTCTTTGTTGGTGATGGTGGCGGTGACTTTATCGGCCGGTTGCTGCAGCTCAACGCCAAATGGCGTGGTCGTGGTGGTACTGCTTCCGTCGGTGGTGCTGGTCCCTGCCAGGATAGTGGTCCCTGGGATCATCACACCGTGGCCGATGAGATTGGCGGCCTGCAAAGACTGGCTGTTGTCGATTTGACCGGAAACGGAACCCAGCGTGGTATTGAGCTTTTCGATGCCGCTCACGGTACTGATCTGCGCAAGCTGCGTGGTCAGTTCGTTGTTCTGCATCGGGTTCGTTGGGTCCTGGTTTTTCAGCTGCGCAACCAGTAACGTCAAAAAGCTGCCCTGTAGATCGGCAGCACTGTTACCGGTCAGCGAGCTGGAGCCAGTAGCCCCACTGGTGCTGGCGACGCCGGAGTTGGTCGGGTCATTCACATTGACGGCGATGGACATTCGTGTCTCCTTTACTGGCCGAGAGTGAGCGTTTTGAGCATCATGCTCTTCACGGTATTGAGCACTTCAACGTTCGCCTGATAGCTGCGCGACGCTGACATGGTGTTCACCATTTCGCCGACCACATCGACGTTTGGCATTTTCACGTAGCCGCTCGCATCCGCCAGCGGGTTGCCTGGCTCATACACCAGTTTGTCCGGGGCCTGGCTCTCAACCACATCGGCCACTTTCACACCGCCGGTTGCCGCGCCCGGCGCAGCATTGACCTGAAAGACCACCTGTTTGGCGCGATAGGGCTGACCATCGGGTCCGGTCACGCTGTCGGCGTTCGCCATGTTACTGGCGGCGACGTTCAGACGCTGAGACTGCGCGGTCAGGGCTGAACCCGCGATATCAAAAATATTCAGTAAGGCCATGAATTAGTTGCCCCCCTGCAGGACGCTCTGCATGCTTTTAATCTGTCCACCGAGCACGGTTAGCCCCATCTGATACTGCAGGCTGTTATCGGCAAACTGGGTGCGCTCCCGGTCCATATCGACGGTGTTACCGTCCAGGGATGGCTGGTCAGGAATGCGATAAAGTAAATCGGTGGACGGCGCAGTCATCGCCTGAGCGGGAATGTGGCGTGAAGAGGTCAGCGCAAGGGCAACACCCGTCCCTTCGGCCCGACCACGCTCCATCACTTTTTTAAGCTCAGTAGAAAAATCAATATCGCGCGCCTGAAACCCTGGGGTGTCGGCATTCGCGATATTGGCGGCCAGGATCTCCTGCCGCTGGGCGCGCAGATTGAGCGCTTCCTGTTGAAAACGTAACGCGGCGTCGAGTTTATCGAGCATGTCTCCTCCGCTGATGGCGAAATTTCAGCATGTAGCTTAAATCTCAACCCGTCTTCCTTATCGAAGGAATAAACGCAAAATGCGTCGCTATTTGTTGCGTTGATGGGAAAGCCTTAGGGGTAGAATCCTGTTAAATCCAGGAACCGCGGGAAAGTGAGATGCTGACGTTCAAAAATGGCCTTGCCGTTACCTTACTGCTGTTCAGTACCCAGTCTTCAGCGCTGGGGCTGAATGTGTTGCTGACCGCTTTTTTTGCTGAGCGTCTGGCGGGGTTAAGCGATGAGGTCAAAGTCGATATTCGAACGCAGCCGAATCTCCTGCCCACTTGCGAACAACCCTCGTTCAGCATCAGCGGCGGTGCCCGGCTGTGGGGTAATGTGAACGTGCTGGCCCGCTGCAATAATGAGAAACGCTTTTTGCAGGTAATGGTTCAGGCGACAGGCAACTATGTTGTCGCCGCTCAGCCCATCGCACGCGGCAGCGTTTTACAGCCCGCTCATGTAGAATTAAAGCGCGGACGCCTGGATCAACTTCCGCCGCGCACCATGCTGGATATTAACCAGGCACAGGATTCGGTGAGCCTTCGCGATCTGGCGCCAGGGCAAGCCATCCAGCTGTCGATGCTGCGCCAGGCGTGGCGCATTAAAGCCGGACAGCGCGTGATGGTGGTGGCGAACGGAGATGGCTTTAGCATTAATAGCGAAGGCCAGGCGCTGAACAACGCTGCCGTCGCCCAAAACGCACGCGTTAGGATGTCTTCAGGTCAGGTGGTTAGCGGAACCGTCGGTTCTGATGGGAATATTCTGATTAACCTATAATCTTTTTAAAGATATCGCGGCAGCTGCCGATAAATAATCATCAGATGATTATATCAGGCGCCAACGCCGCGAACCTCTATGAGGACAACACTATGAGCATTGATCGTACATCGCCCCTGAAGCCGGTTAGCACTGTACAACCTCGCGAAACGAACGACGCGCCAGCCCTTAAAGCGCGTCTGGAAAAATCGTCCACGGCCAACAGCACCAGCGTCACGTTAAGTGATGCACAGTCAAAACTGATGCAGCCAGGCACGAACGATATCAATATGGAACGCGTCGAAGCGCTGAAAACCGCGATTCGTAACGGCGAACTGAAAATGGACACCAGCAAAATTGCTGATGCGCTGATTAACGAAACGCAGAACTTCCTTCAGAGTAAATAACCGTATGAGTCGACTGTCAGAAATATTGGATCAAATGACGGTAGTCCTGAACGATCTGAAGACGGTGATGGATGCCGAGCAACAACAGTTATCCGCAGGCTATGTCAGCGGCAGCGCTCTGCAGCGCATTACTGAAGATAAAAGCTCGCTGCTGGCTACCCTGGACTATCTGGAGCAGCAGCGCCGCGCGGAGCAAGATCCACGTCGCAGCGCGAACGACGATATCGTTGAGCGCTGGCAGACCATCACAGAAAAAACGCAGCACCTTCGCGATCTCAATCAGCACAATGGCTGGCTTTTAGAGGGGCAAATTGAACGCAACCAGCAGGCGCTTGAGGTGTTAAAACCTCATCAGGAGCCGGGGCTGTATGGCGCCAATGGCCAGACATCCAGCTCGCGCGGTGGCGGGAAGAAGATTTCGATTTAACGCTTCAGTGAAGAGATGAAGTGGGAAACGGGGAGCACCCTCTGGTGAACTCCCCTTTAGTCGTTTATGCCGTCCGGCGAGCGAACTCTTTCACCTTAAAGCCGAGCACCGCAAGTGTAGCGAAGTAGGCAATAATTCCCACGACCACAACAGCCATCAGGCGCAGCAGACGATACGGCATGGTGCCCATAGACCATTCCGGCATCACATACATCATCCCGACCAGCGCCGCCGCCATCACCACCACCGCAATGACCAGACGCACCAGGAAACTCATCCAGCCCGGCTGCGGAGTGAAAATTTTCTGCTTACGCAGCTGCCAGTAGAGCAGCCCGGCGTTCAGGCACGCCCCCAGACCAATCGACAGCGACAGACCCGCGTGCTTCAGTGGCCCGATAAACGCGAGGTTCATCAGCTGGGTCATCACCAGCGTCACAATCGCAATCTTGACCGGCGTTTTGATGTCCTGACGCGAATAAAAGCCCGGCGCCAGCACTTTCACCACAATCAGCCCCATCAGGCCGACGGAATACGCCACCAGCGCGCGCTGGGTCATTAATGCATCGAACGCGTTGAATTTGCCGTACTGGAATAATGAAACCGTTAAGGGTTTCGCCAGAATCCCCAGCGCCACGGCGCTTGGCAGCGCCAGCAGGAAGCACAGGCGTAAACCCCAGTCCATCAGGCGACAATATTCATCATGATTGCCGCTGGCAAAGCTTCGCGACAACGACGGCAGCAGAATCGTCCCCAACGCCACGCCCAGCACCCCGGACGGGAACTCCATCAAGCGGTCGGCGTAGTACATCCACGACACGGAACCTGATACCAGGAAGGAGGCGAAAATGGTGTTGATAATCAGGGAAATCTGGCTCACGGACACGCCGAGGATCGCCGGGCCCATCTGCTTGATCACGCGCATGGCACCCGCATCGCGGAAGTTGATGCGCGGCAGCACCAGCATGCCGATCTTTTTCAGGTGCGGAAGCTGATAAGCCAGCTGCAGCACGCCGCCGACGGTGACTGCCCACGCCAGCGCCAGCACCGGCGGATGGAAGTGCGGTGCCGCAAACAGGGCAAAACCGATCATGCTGACGTTTAAAAACGTCGGTGCAAACGCCGGAACGGAGAAGCGGTTCCAGGTGTTGAGGATCGCCCCGACCAGCGACGCCAGCGAAATCAGCAGAATATAAGGAAAGGTAATGCGCAGAAGCTGCGTCGTCAGGGCGAATTTATCCGCCGTGTCGGCAAAGCCCGGCGCGGTCACCATAATCACCCACGGTGCGGCCAGCATCCCGATCACCGTGACAATCGCCAGAGCCAGCGTCAGCAGGCCCGAGACATAGGAGACAAACACGCGGGTCGCGTCTTCGCCCTGCTTGCTTTTGTATTCCGCCAGAATCGGCACGAACGCCTGGGAGAACGCCCCTTCGGCGAAAATTCGGCGCAGTAAGTTCGGCAGTTTGAACGCCACAAAGAAGGCGTCAGTCGCCATCCCCGCGCCAAACACTCTCGCCACAATCGCATCGCGCGCGAAACCCAGCACACGAGAAAACATGGTCATCGAGCTGACTGCTGCCAGCGATTTTAATAAGTTCATTAACGTGAATTTCCACAACCACACGGCAAAACGCCTGCATAGCAGGCGTGAAAAGTGCGCTTAGTCTACCCGTATTTAAGCGAATTACTATCCGCAGATGTTACAGGGGTTAAACAGTTTCTACTCGCTCATCGCCTCGCGCCAGAGCTTTTCAATGACGCGTTGCGCCAGAATCGCCTGTTCGCCCGAAGTTTCAGGAACCGTCTGATTTTGCACGCACTCGATGAAGTGACGCGCACAACCGGCGAACCCGCGCTGCTCCAGCGTACTTTGCCAGCCAGGGATTGGCCGCGTCACCACCCCGCTCCCTTTTTCCTCACGCCATTCGCGCATATCGGTCACATCAATGAGTGCGCCGTCGGTGATCGCCTGCACAGATTCGCGCTGACTTCCCGCACGACGATGCATGCTGGTGGTCACCTGAATTGTGTCCACCGCGAAATGGTGTTCGGCATACACCATCTCTCCCTGATCGTTGGTTTGCAGGGTGCCGCTTTTCAGCTGTGCATTACCGTTGGTCAGCCACAGGGCCGTATCGACCACATGCAGATAATCATCCAGCAGCGTAAAACGCAGATCGTTTGGGCCAATACTGTCGGTGCGATGCTTATCCATACGCAGCGATACCGCCGCGCCAAGCCGGGATTTGAGGTCCTGATACAGCGGCGAGAACCGGCGATTGAACCCGACCATCAGCGTCAGATTTTTGCGCGCCGCCAGTTCAATCAGACGCTCGGCGTCCTGTACATTCTCGGCCAGCGGTTTATCGACACAAACGTGAACACCGGCGTTGAGCAATTCGCTCACCACCTGATAGTGCGTCGCGGTCGAGGTATGAACGAATACCGCGTCACAGTCGCGCGCCAGATCCGCCATGGAGGCAGCATAAGGAATTCGCCAGGTATCGCAGATTCGCTGCGCTTTTTCCCGCGTCGGGGACCATGCGGTTTGCAGCGTCCAGTCGGTCGCCGCGCCCAGAACCGGCAGCCAGGCTTTCTGCGCGATCCCGCCGAGGCCGACCACGCCAATGCGTAATGTTGTCACCGTTAGTCTCCTAAATGCGCCAGCAGGGAGTCGAGGCGCTGCTTGAGTTCCGCCACTTCGTTTTCCAGCGCGTTGACCCGCGCGGCAAGACTCTCGTCCTCGGCGGGCGAAACCGCTTCTACCACATTGATGAGGGTTTCAACGTCGCCACTGAAAAGATGCATATAACGGCTTTCGCGTTTGCCCGGCTCACGCGCGAGGCGCAGCACAAACGGGCCATCTTCGCGGGAGGCGAGATTTTCCAGCGTCTGCTCCACTTCCTGCATATCACTGAATTCATGCATTCGTGCGGCGCGGGAGCGTAATTCACCCGGCGTTTGCGCCCCGCGCAGCAGCAAGGTGGTGATCACCGCCACCTCGGCGCTGTTCAGTTTCAGATCGCCAAATTCGGAATTGCAAAAACGTTGTTCATATTTAGTAACGCGGTTGCCAAACCCACTGACGGTGTGCAGATAGTGACGTTTAACCAGCACATCCAGCTGCTCTTGTACCTCGTGTTCGCTCAGGTTGAGCACCGGCTCACGGTTGGTTTTCTGGTTACAGGCCAGCGTCACCGCATTGACCGACAGGGGATATTGCTCTGGCGTCGTGACCTGTTTTTCCAGCAGGCAGCCAATCACCCGCGCTTCTGTGGCAGTTAACTGATATTTCATGGGTGCTCCTTAGCGACCTGCGGTCCATTCTTTGGTGGTTAACGCCGTCAGCACGTGGTCGCGCCACTCGCCGTCGATCAACAGATAATCTTTCGCGTAGCCTTCTTTTTCAAACCCAAGCCGCGCCAGCAAATCGCCGCTACGCTGATTGTGCGGCATATAGTTGGCCATAATGCGGTGGATGTGCTGAGAGCGCTGCATATAGCGGATCGCGCTGGTCAGGGCTTCAAACATCAGCCCTTGGCCCTGCCATTTCTGGCCGATGGAGTAGCCGAGGTAACAGGCGTGAAACGATCCGCGCACCACGTTCGAGAAATTGGCAATCCCGATGATCTCTTTCTCTTCCGGGTCAAGCAACGCGAAATAATAGGCACTGCCCTGCTTGTGGAATTCGGCAATCATACTCAGGCGAGCCTGCCAGCCGGAGGGATAGCAGTGGCTTTCATCCCGAACGGGTTCCCAGGGCTTTAAAAACTGGCGATTCTCGGCGTAATAATCCGCCAGACGCCAGGCATCACGCTCATGCACCAGACGAACGACCAGTCTGTCTGTTGTCAGGCGCACTTTTGGCACGTTACTGCGATAGCCAAACATCGTTACCACTCCTTCCAGTTACTTCTGCTCTACCTGTTAGCTTTACTATACCTGCGCCGGTGCTTTCTGTGAAAACAGTGACATACCCTTTTTCACAGATTTCACAAAATTCGATTAAAAAGCTGAATCAAACCACCCTTTTGATAAAAAAATATTGTCGCTGGCGGTGTGGGAAAACGACTCACAACCACGCAGAATATTAGCGTGCTCATCTTTTCCTACACTTAAGCCTTCAGACTGCCTTTTCGGGGCCGTCAGCAGGATGACGTGATTTTTCCCTGGAGGGAAAATGTCTCGCGTATCGCAAGCCCGGAGCCTGGGCAAATATTTTCTGCTCGTCGATAACATGCTGGTCGTGCTCGGCTTTTTTGTCGTCTTCCCACTGATCTCCATTCGCTTTGTCGATCAAATGGGCTGGGCGGCATTAATGGTCGGTATTGCCCTAGGCTTGCGTCAGTTTGTCCAGCAGGGACTTGGCGTGTTTGGCGGTGCGATTGCCGACCGCTTCGGCGCAAAACCGATGATTGTCACCGGCATGCTGCTGCGGGCCGCCGGATTTGCCACCATGGGCATCGCGCACGATCCCTGGCTGCTGTGGTTCTCCTGTTTCCTCTCCGGGATTGGCGGCACGCTGTTTGATCCGCCGCGTACTGCGCTGGTCGTGAAACTGATTCGCCCACAGCATCGCGGGCGTTTTTTCTCACTGCTGATGATGCAGGACAGCGCCGGTGCGGTGGTTGGCGCCCTGCTCGGCAGTTGGCTGTTGCAGTATGATTTCCGTCTGGTGTGCGCCACCGGCGCGGTGCTGTTTATCCTCTGCGCGGCATTTAACGCCTGGCTGCTGCCCGCCTGGAAACTCTCGACGGTAAAAGCCCCCGTGCGCGAGGGGTTGGGCCGCGTGCTGGCCGATAAACGCTTCGTTACCTACGTGCTGACGCTGACGGGCTATTACATGCTGGCGGTGCAGGTAATGCTGATGCTGCCCATTATGGTTAACGATATTGCCGGTTCGCCTGCGGCCGTCAAATGGATGTACGCCATCGAAGCCTGCCTGTCGCTGACCCTGCTCTACCCAATCGCGCGCTGGAGCGAAAAACGTTTCCGCCTTGAGCATCGCCTGATGGCGGGCCTGCTGCTGATGACGTTAAGCATGATGCCGATTGGTCTGGTCGGCACTCTGCAACAGCTCTTTATTCTGATCTGCACCTTCTACATTGGGTCGATCATTGCCGAACCGGCGCGTGAAACCCTCAGCGCCGGGCTTGCCGATCCGCGTGCACGCGGCAGCTACATGGGCTTTAGCCGACTGGGGCTGGCCTTTGGCGGTGCGCTCGGATACGCCGGAGGCGGCTGGTTGTTCGATGCAGGGAAAGCGCTGAATCAACCGGAATTGCCGTGGGTAATGCTGGGCGTTGTAGGCTTTATCACCCTCATCGCCCTGTGGTGGCAGTTCAGCCCGAAACGCAGCGCGAGCGGTATGCTCGAACCCGGGGCCTGATGGTCTGAGCACGTATTCCGACGGGCGGAAGGTCCACTTTCGCCCCCGAATATCAGGTTTTTCTGCTGGTAACTGGTATACCCCCCTGACATACTGAGGCGTCAGGACAAGAGCGCCGACATCATGTTGAGGAACCCCATGAAAAAGATTGTCATTGCTGCTGCGTTAGTTATCAGCGGCCTGCTGGTCGGTTGTAACCAGCTTACGCAATACAGCGTTAGTGAGCAGGAAATTAATCAGGCGCTGGAAAAACACAATAACTTCTCCAAAGATATCGGTGTGCCCGGCGTCGCCGATGCCCATATCGTACTCAATCAACTCGTCAGCCAGATTGGCCGCGAAGAGCCGAATAAAGTCACGCTCTCCGGCGACGCCAAACTGGATATGAACTCCCTGTTTGGCAGCCAGAAAGCGAACATTAAGCTGAAACTGAAAGCGCTGCCGGTGTTTAACAAAGAGAAAGGGGCCATCTATCTTCAGGAAATGGAGATCGTGGATGCCGAAGTGACGCCGGAGAAAATGAAACCGGTGCTGCAAACCCTGATGCCGTATCTGAACCAGTCGCTGCGGAACTATTTCAATCAGCAGCCTGCCTATGTGCTGAGCGAGGACAGAAGCAAAGGTGAAGCGCTGGCGAAGAAATACGCCAAGGGGATTGAAGTGAAACCGGGTGAAATTATCATCCCGTTTACGAATTAATCGAGAGGGCGCCGTGTGCGCCCTTTTTTTACACTGCTATTTAACGGAAATGTGTGCAAACGAAAACGTTTCCCCTTATGATTTGTGTCCGGCAAAAACAGCCATCCTTATGACTGATTCCTGATAAGCCGGAGCATATCAATGACTGCACATCCCCAGGTTCTGAAAATCCGCCGCCCTGACGACTGGCATATCCATCTGCGCGATGGCGACATGCTGAAAACCGTTGTCCCTTACACCAGCGAAATCTATGGCCGCGCGATTGTCATGCCTAACCTGGTTCCACCAGTCACCACCGTTGATGCCGCAATTGCCTACCGTCAGCGCATTCTCGATGCCGTTCCGGCAGGCCATGATTTTACCCCGCTGATGACCTGCTACCTCACCGATTCGCTCGACCCGAACGAAGTCGAACGCGGCTTTAATGAAGGCGTGTTCACTGCCGCCAAACTCTACCCGGCCAATGCCACCACCAACTCCAGCCACGGTGTGACCAGCACGGATGCCATTATGCCGGTCCTGGAACGCATGGAAAAACTGGGCATGCCGCTGCTTATCCACGGCGAAGTGACGCATCCCGATATCGATATTTTTGACCGCGAAGCGCGCTTTATCGAGACCGTGATGGAACCGCTGCGCCAGCGTCTGCAGGGGCTGAAAGTGGTTTTTGAGCACATCACTACCAAAGATGCTGCCGAGTATGTGCGCGACGGCAACGATCTGCTCGCCGCGACAATCACCCCTCAGCACCTGATGTTCAACCGTAACCACATGCTGGTCGGCGGTGTGCGCCCTCACCTGTACTGCCTGCCGATCCTCAAGCGCAATATCCACCAGCAGGCGCTGCGTGAACTGGTCGCCAGCGGTTTTACCCGCGCCTTCCTCGGAACCGACTCCGCCCCGCACGCGCGTCACCGTAAAGAGGCCAGCTGCGGCTGTGCGGGCTGTTTCAACGCCCCAACGGCGCTGGCCAGCTACGCCACGGTATTTGAAGAGATGGGCGCGCTGGAGCACTTCGAAGCCTTCTGTTCCCTGAACGGTCCGCGCTTCTACGGCCTGCCGGTGAATGAAACCTTTATCGAGCTGGAACGCAAACAGAGCCAGGTCGTCGATACTATCGTCCTAACAGACGACACGCTGATCCCGTTCCTGGCCGGTGAAACCGTTAACTGGACGGTTAAACAGTAATTTTTTAACGCCCCCTGTTGTAAGTTCAATACAATGCCTGTATAAATACACAGTATATTACACAGGGGGCAATTATGCGTATCGAAGTGACTATCGCCAAAACAACCACTTTGCCTGCTGGCGCGCTGGATGCGCTGGCCGGAGAACTCTCCCGTCGCATCAACAGCACGTTCCCCGATCAGGAAGGGGCTGTCACCGTCCGTTACGCCTCCGCGAACAATCTTTCCGTCCTCGGTGGGGCAAAAGAGGATAAAGATCGCATTAGCGAAATCCTGCAAGAAACCTGGGAAAGCGCCGACGACTGGTTCATCACCGATTAATTCAAACTCCCTCATTGTCATTTTTTGCCGGGTCGCCCCGGCTTTTTTTATGCCGATTAAATAAGTTCAAATTAATTGCGTATCTTCTTAAAAAAACGTGAATAAGATGGCGTTTTATTGTTCAAACAATCCTAAAAAGCAGAAATTTAGGTTGCCGCCTGTTTATTTTTCCCTTCATATCCCTTATTTATTGATATACTGAAGTTGCTTCAGAAAAACACGCATTGAACCTCACAGTCGTTGTCTTCTCACACGTATTACGGGGGTTATGATGGAAAAGAATAATGAAGTCATCCAGACTCATCCACTTGTCGGATGGGACATCAGTACCGTAGACAGCTACGATGCGCTGATGCTGCGTTTGCACTACCAGACCCCGAATCAGCCTAGCCGTGAAGAAGCGGAAGTTGGACAGACACTGTGGCTGACCACAGATGTCGCCCGTCAGTTTATTTCTATTTTAGAGGCAGGTATTGCCAAAATAGAGTCTGGCGACTACCAGGAAAATGAGTATCGTCGGCATTAATTTTATGCCCTACATTCACTCAACAGGCACCTAAGGGGTGCCTCATTTATTTCTCCCTTGAATAAGCCTTTCATCTTATTTACTCTGCAAACTTAAGTCCTGGTTTAAGAGATTCTCATGAAATACGACTTGATTATTTTAGGCAGCGGCTCCGTTGGCTCTGCTGCGGGTTATTACGCAACCCTTGCTGGCCTGAACGTCCTGATGATTGATTCCCACCTTCCTCCGCATGCTGAGGGTAGCCATCACGGCGACACCCGCCTCATCCGCCATGCCTATGGCGAAGGCGAGCGCTACGTTCCGCTGGTACTGAGGGCGCAACAACTCTGGGATGAATTATCAGTCCTGACCGAAGATAAAATTTTCGAGCGCACAGGCGTGGTGAACCTCGGTCCTGCGCATTCGGAATTCCTGGCGAACGTGGAGCACAGTGCCCGCGAATTCAATCTCGACGTGGAGCGCCTCGACGCCACCGCCGTCATGAAACGCTGGCCAGAGATCACGGTTCCCGAGGATTACATCGGACTCTTTGAAGCCAACTCCGGCGTACTGCATTGCGAAACCGCCATCAAAACCTGGGTCTCCCTCGCGGAAAAAGCAGGTTGCGCCCAGCTCTTTAACTGCCCGGTCACGGCAATCCAGCACAATGACGACGGTGTTACCGTTGAGACGCCGGAAGGGCCTTATACCGCCTCCCGCCTGCTGGTCAGTGCCGGAACATGGGTCACGAAACTGATGCCTGAGCTGCCGGTTCAGCCGGTGCGTAAAGTCTTCTCCTGGTTCCAGGCCGACGGGCGTTTCAGCACCCAGAATAAATTCCCGGCCTTTACCGGCGAGCTGCCGAATGGCGATCAGTTTTACGGCTTCCCGTCTGAAAAAGACGCGCTCAAGATTGGTAAGCATAACGGCGGGCAGATCATCTCCTCCCCGGAGGAGCGCAAAGCGTTCGGTGCTTTGCCGGGCGATGGTTCCGAGGCGTTCAACTTCCTGCGTAATGTGCTGCCAGGCGTCGGCGGGCTGCTGTACGGTGCCGCCTGTACGTACGACAACACTCCGGATGAAGATTTCATTATCGATACGCTTCCGGGCCACGACAATACGCTGCTGATCACAGGGCTAAGCGGACACGGGTTTAAATTCGCCTCCGTGCTGGGTGAAATCGCCGCGCAGTTTGCGCAGGGTATCACTCCGCAGTTTGATCTGGCCCCCTTCTCTCTCGCGCGTTTTGGCGGATAATCCTCTTTTCAGGCTCCGACCCGTCGGGGCCTTTCTCTTTATATCGTCGGGCAGAGATGATGCGCAGGATCTTTGATTATCTGGTAAACAATATTCGCGAGCATTTGATGCTCTATATTTTTCTATGGTCAATGCTTGCCATCATCGATGTTATTTATATTGTATTTTTCTGAAAAGACACGCTGACGATAATTGACAATACTTTATATTACCTTAATCTGGCCGCAAATAATTTGATTACCCCACAACACCCGAAAAGCCTATCCTACCTAAGAACAGCCACTTAAACACGAATGAATTGAATCAGAATCGCGTTACACAATCAAAAATATTGAAATAGAAAAATGAATATTCCTAATGCTTAAATATCAGTTGCAATAAACCTTTTCACAGGCCATTTTTACCCTTCAAATTAATTAGGGATGGTCATCATTATGCAGCTGCGTAATTCTTCTGCACGCTATGGAATAATATCCATGTGCTTGCACTGGTTAATTGCTCTCGCGGTTTATGGCATGTTCGGCTTAGGATTGTGGATGGTGACGCTTAGCTATTACGACGGCTGGTATCACCAGGCGCCTGAACTGCACAAAAGCATTGGCATCCTGTTGATGATGAGCCTGGTGGTCCGTATCGTCTGGCGTCACATTTCCCCTCCTCCACCGGCACTAAAAAGCTACAGCAAACTGACGCGACTGAGCGCCATCGCCGCTCACATCGCCCTGTATGGCCTGCTGTTTGCCATTTTGATTAGCGGGTATCTGATTTCGACCGCCGACGGTAAACCGATCAGCGTCTTTGGTCTCTTTGAGGTTCCGGCTACCCTGGCGGATGCCGGTTCTCAGGCCGATCTGGCGGGCCAGGTGCATCTCTGGCTTGCCTGGGGCGTCGTGATTCTTTCTGTCCTGCACGGCCTTGCGGCCCTTAAACATCATTTCATCGATAAAGACGCCACGCTCAAGCGCATGCTGGGCCGATCGTCTGTAGACTCTGGAGCATAAAATGAAAAAACACCTGCTGGGTATCGCGTTAGGTTCTTTGGTATTCGTCACCGGCTCTGCCGTGGCCGCTGATTATAAAATTGATAAAGAGGGCCAGCACGCCTTCGTGAATTTCCGTATTCAGCATCTGGGCTACAGCTGGCTGTACGGCACCTTTAAAGATTTCGACGGCACTTTTACCTTTGACGAAAAAAATCCCGCCGCAGATAAAGTGAATGTGACCATCAATACCAACAGCCTGGACACCAACCACGCAGAGCGTGATAAACATCTGCGCAGCGCGGATTTCCTCAACGTGGCGAAATTCCCGCAGGCGACATTTACCTCAACGGAAGTGAAAAAGGACGGCGATGATCTGGATATCACCGGCAATCTGACGCTAAACGGCGTGACGAAACCTGTCACCCTCGATGCGAAACTCATTGGTCAGGGGGATGATCCGTGGGGCGGCAAACGCGCTGGCTTTGAGGCTGAGGGTAAAATCCGTCTGAAAGATTTCAACATCACCACCGATTTAGGCCCGGCATCGCAGGAAGTGGATCTGATTATTTCCGTGGAAGGCGTGCAGCAGAAGTCCTGATAAAAAAAATCCCGGCCGCATCGCGCGCCGGGATTTCTTATTTATTCCGGGTCAGGGATGCCCAGTTTGGTATTCAGACGACCACGCGATTTATTGAAAATCTTGTTGCCGTTTTCTCGCCCTGCGCGACGGCGGCGTTGCTCTTCTTCAGGCAGTACGCTCTCTTCGCTACACAGCTCGCTACAGCAGCCTCTGAACTTCTCGGCACAGCTCGGACACTGAATAAACAGCAGATGGCAGCCGTCATTTTTGCAGTTGGTGTGGGTGTCACACGGCGTACCGCACTGATGACAGTGCGCGATCACATCTTCGGAGATGCGCTCGCCCATACGCTCGTCAAAGACGAAGTTTTTACCGATAAAACGCACCGGCAGGCCCTGCTCACGCGCGCGGCGGGCGTACTCAATAATCCCGCCTTCGATATGCCAGACTTTATTGAAACCGCTGTGTTTCATAAAGGCGCTGGCTTTTTCACAGCGAATTCCGCCGGTGCAGTACATCACAATTTTTTTATCTTTGTGTTCCTGCATCATCTCCACGGCTTTCGGCAGCTGCTCGCGGAATGTGTCCGCCGGGATTTCCAGCGCGTTTTCGAAATGGCCGACTTCATATTCGTAGTGGTTGCGCATATCGATAAACACGGCATCAGGATCGTCCAGCATGGCGTTCACTTCTGCCGCTTTCAGATATTCGCCGACATCAGCGGCGTTGAACGTCGGATCGTCGATGCCGTCGGCCACGATGCGCTCACGCACTTTCATGCGCAGCACCCAGAAGGATTTCCCGTCATCATCGAGGGCAACGTTCAGGCGCACGTTGTTGAGAGCGGGATCAAAACCATAAAGAAAATCGCGGAAGGCGTTTACTTTACTTTCTGGCACGCTGATCTGCGCGTTGATCCCTTCATGAGCCAGATATACGCGGCCAAATACCTTCAGCGCTTCAAAGGCTTTATAGAGCGCGTCGCGGGTGACCTGCGGCTCTTCAATGGTAAAATATTTGTAGAATGAGATGGTTACACGCGCTTCGGTTTCCGCCAGCATGCGTGCTTTCAAGGTCTCATTCGAAATGCGGTTGTGTAACACTGGCATGGTGTACGGTTCCTGCAATCGTTAAGAGAAAGAAAATCGGCGGCATCATATAGCATACAATGAGAATTTACATCCCCACATTTTGCGCTACATTTCCCTCATCCAGAAAATAAAGTAGCAACAATTGCTGCAAAAGCGTTCATTTGGCGCCCTTTCGTTTTGGTTATGTATTTAAAAAATGCGAGAATGCTGGCATAAGGACGAAAAAGACAGGAAAGACATGACCCGATTACCTCAGTTTTCAACGGCGTTGCTTCATCCACGTTACTGGCCAACCTGGGCCGGCATCGGCCTTTTATGGCTGCTGGTTCAACTGCCCTATCCGGTGATCTATCGCATCGGTTGCGGTCTTGGTCATCTCGCTCAGCGCTTTATGAAACGACGCGTCAAGATTGCGAACCGCAATCTGGAACTTTGTTTTCCAGACATGGGCGAACAGGAGCGCGAGCAGATGCTGCGCAAGAATTTCGAATCGGTCGGCATGGGTCTGATGGAAACCGGAATGGCCTGGTTCTGGCCCGATAAACGCATGGCGCGCTGGTTTGACGTGACCGGAACAGGCATGGAGCCAGTGCATACCCTGCAGGCGGAAAAAACCGGCGTGCTGCTGATCGGTATTCACTTCCTGACGCTCGAAATAGGCGCAAGGATGTTTGGCATGCAGGCTCCCGGCATCGGCGTCTATCGCCCGAACGATAATCCGGTGATCGATCTTCTGCAAACCTGGGGCCGTATGCGCTCCAATAAGAGCATGATCGACCGTAAAGACCTCAAAGGGATGATCCGCGCGCTGAAAAACGGCGAAGTCATCTGGTATGCCCCTGACCACGATTACGGCAAGCAATCCAGCGTGTTCGTCCCTTTCTTTGCCGTTCAGGAAACGGCGACCACCACCGGTACCTGGATGCTGGCCCGTATGTCTAAAGCCGCCGTTGTGCCTTTTGTTCCGCGTCGTAAACCAGACGGAAAAGGCTACGAGCTGATGATGCTTGAGCCAGAGCGCACACCGCCGCTGGATGATGCAGAAACCACGGCCCGCTGGATGAACGGCATCATTGAGCAATGCATCATGCACGCGCCAGAGCAGTACATGTGGCTGCATCGCCGCTTTAAGACACGCCCACAAGGCATGCCTTCCCGCTACTAACTAACCTCCATGCGGTCGTTCAGGCCGCATCGCTTTTAGCTTTAAAAGCCCTTCGCATTGCAGCAATCATCCCCCAGGCGCATAATTAGCAAGCTTACTATCGTCTTTTATCGCAATGCGGAATGCTATGTCGCCCTCAGATGCCCCCATAAACTGGAAACGTAACCTCGTCGTGGCCTGGCTCGGCTGTTTTTTAACCGGAGCCGGATTTAGCCTGGTGATGCCTTTCCTGCCGCTGTATGTCGAGCAACTCGGCGTGACGGGCCATAGCGCACTGAATATGTGGTCCGGTCTGGTTTTCAGTATCACTTTCCTGTTCTCAGCCATTGCCTCTCCTTTCTGGGGCGGGCTTGCCGACCGCAAGGGGCGCAAGATCATGCTGCTGCGTTCTGCGCTCGGGATGGCGATTATCATGGTGCTGATGGGAATGGCGCAGAATATCTGGCAATTCCTCATCTTGCGCGCGCTGCTGGGCCTGTTAGGTGGATTTGTCCCTAATGCTAACGCCCTTATCGCCACGCAAATTCCTCGCCATAAAAGCGGTTGGGCGCTCGGCACCTTATCGACCGGCGGCGTCAGCGGCGCGCTGTTAGGCCCGCTCGCCGGGGGCCTGATGGCCGATACCTACGGGCTGCGCCCCGTGTTTTTCATCACCGCCAGCGTGCTCTTTGCCTGCTTCCTGCTGACGGCGTTCTTTATTCGCGAAAACTTCACGCCGGTGTCGAAAAAAGAGATGCTGCATGCGCGCGATGTCATCGGCTCGCTGAAAAACCCGAAGCTGGTGTTGAGCCTGTTCGTGACGACGATGATTATCCAGGTGGCGACCGGATCGATCGCCCCGATTTTGACGCTGTACGTGCGCGAACTGGCCGGGAATGTCAGCAATATCGCGTTTATCAGCGGCATGATTGCCTCTGTGCCGGGCGTTGCGGCGCTGCTGAGCGCACCGCGTCTCGGGAAGCTCGGCGATCGTATCGGCCCGGAGAAGATCCTGATTGCCGCGCTGGTGATCTCGGTTCTGCTGTTGATCCCGATGTCATTCGTGCAAACGCCGTGGCAACTCGGCGTGCTGCGCTTTTTACTGGGTGCTGCTGACGGCGCACTGCTTCCGGCAGTGCAAACCCTGCTGGTCTACAATTCGACAAACCAAATCGCCGGGCGAATCTTCAGCTATAACCAGTCGTTTCGCGATATTGGTAACGTCACCGGCCCACTGGTCGGCGCCGGGATCTCCGCCAGCTTTGGCTTCCGCGCGGTCTTTATTGTGACGGCAAGCGTCGTACTGTTTAACGCCATATACTCCTGGTGGAGCCTGGCACGCGCCTCGCGGCCTGCCCTGAATGCATCCTCCTGACAACTTATTGCCCCATTCATACTTGCAAAATCAGAGAATCAGCTATTCTTTCCCTGAACACCACTGCGAATCACAGGGAGAAACCGATGACCATGTATGCCACGCTGGAAGAAGCGATTGATGCCGCCCGTGAAGAGTTCCTCGCCGACAATACCAACGTCGAGGAAGAGGATGCGGACATCCAACAACTCAATATCCAAAAATATGTCCTGCAGGATGGCGATATCATGTGGCAGGCCGAATTCTTTGCAGACGAGGGGGAAGACGGTGAATGCCTGCCCGTGCTGAGTGGTCAAGCAGCTCAGGCGGTGTTCGACGGTGATTATGAAGAGATCGAACTGCGTCAGGAGTGGCAGGAAGAAAATACCCTCCATGAATGGGATGAGGGTGAGTTTCAGCTTGAGCCGCCGCTGGATACCGAAGAGGGGCAAACCGCAGCGGATGAGTGGGACGAGCGTTAATCAGCCCTATTCGTAAGGGCCGTGCTGGGCGTCGATGGGCAGTAACAGCGTGTCGAACACCAGCGAGAACGGCAGATCGATAATCGTGACATAACGCCATGCGGAGTCACGAACGTCCCATTGCACGCCGGGATAGTACTGGTTGCCATGGCCCTGACCGGGAATGGTACGGCTGATAATGCTGCCGCAGCCGCTGAGCAGCAGCGCCATCATCACCACGATGAGTATTCGCATTCAAACCTCATATAAAAAAATACCGGCCTTGGCCGGTATTTTTATTGTCGTTCGGCTTACTTCGCCTTCAGGGCCAGCGGGTTCAGCTTTATCGTCGAGTAGTAGTTCACCCACGAAGAGTATCTCTCCGGAGAGGACCATACGCGGTAGTGCAAACGCGCCATCGTCACGGGATCGCTTAACAGCACCAGACGGCGGTCGCGGTTCAGTTTTTCCGGCGTTTCGTTGAGCGCCTGCTCGATGTGGCGATCGCGGGCGATCTCCAGCACCTGGCTTGCACGGTGACGCGCCGTTGCCATTGCGGTGGCCAGGGCGTTAAACGACGGGTTAAACACCGCGTGAATAAAGCCATCGTCCAGCGAGCGGCTGCGGTTCATTGCCAGATACTTGTCGGTATCCACCAGCACCTGCGGCGGGGAGTACTCTTCCGGGATCAGGAACAGTTTCCAGCGTTTGGTACGTAATCCTACCGTTGAACGGCTGGAAATCACGGAGACAAACGGCGACAGGATCAGCGAGAACACAATCGGCGCCAGCCAGAACAGGAAGCGTAAATCCAGCCACGCCATTCCGGCAGCCCATACCAGACCCAGCAGCATCTGCGAGCCATGACGCATAAAGGCTTCGCTCCACGGCGTGGAGTCATCATCACGCTGCGGCGAGTTCCAGACCACTTCCCACCCGAGGAACGCGCTGACCACAAACACCGTGTGGAACAACATACGTACCGGGGCCAGCAGCACGGAGAACAGCACTTCGAGCAGCAGGGAAAGCGTCACGCGACAGAAGCCACCAAACTCTTTCGAGCCTTTGCACCAGATAAGAATGATACTCAGCAGCTTAGGCAGGAACAGCAGCACCATGGTTGACGCAAACAGCGCAATCGCCAGTTCAGGACGCCACTGCGGCCACACCGGGAACAGCTGGCGCGGTTGCAAGAAGTACTGCGGTTCGGTCAGGGCATGGACAACCTGAAGTGCGGTCGACAGGGCCAGGAACATAAACCACAGCGGCGCAGACAGATAAGACATGACCCCCGTCAGGAACACGGCGCGATGAACCGGGTGCATCCCTTTGACCAGGAACAGACGGAAGTTCATCAGGTTGCCGTGACACCAGCGGCGGTCACGCTTTAACTCATCCAGCAGGTTCGGCGGCAGCTCTTCATAGGAGCCAGGCAGATCGTAGGCAATCCACACGCCCCAGCCTGCGCGGCGCATCAGCGCAGCTTCCACGAAGTCGTGAGACAAAATGGAACCCGCAAACGAGCCTTCGCCCGGCAGCGGTGCCAGCGCACAGTGTTCGATGAACGGCTGTACACGAATAATGGCGTTGTGGCCCCAGTAGTGGGATTCACCTAACTGCCAGAAGTGCAGACCGGCGGTAAACAGCGGGCCGTATACGCGGGTGGCAAACTGCTGACAGCGCGCATACAGCGTATCCATGCCCGAGGCTTTCGGCGATGACTGAATGATGCCGGCGTTCGGGTTCGCTTCCATCAGGCGCACCAGGCCAGTCAGACACTCACCGGTCATCACGGAGTCGGCGTCCAGCACCACCATGTAGCTGTACTGATTACCCCAGCGGCGGCAGAAGTCATCGATGTTACCGCTTTTACGCTTCACACGACGACGGCGGCGACGGTAGAAAATCTGCCCTTCGCCCTGCACTTCCGCGATGAGTTCCATCCACGCTTTTTGCTCAGCCACGCAGATGTCCGGGTTGTAGCTGTCGCTCAGGATGTAGACGTCAAAATGCTCGGCGTTGCCGGTCGCCTTTACAGACTCCCAGGTCGCGCGCAGGCCCGCGAATACGCGGTCAACGTCTTCGTTACAGATAGGCATGATCAGCGCAGTGCGGTGCTCGGGATTTAAGGCTTCATCCCCGACCGTCGACGCTGAAATGCTGTATTTGTCACGCCCCATCAGCAGTTGCAGGAAGCCCATTAGCGCGGTCCAGAAACCGGCGGAGACCCAGCAGAACAACACCGCAAACAGCAGGAGGATCCCGCTTTGCAGAATGTACGGCAGGAGCTGCATGAAGGAGACCCACAGATCCTGTCCAACCATGTCGGCCGGATTAATCAGCGCCCAGCCCTGATAAGGCAGGATGGTTTTCATGTACCAGGTGGCGACCACGGTCTGCGCCAGGGTCAGAACCAGCAGGGTGTAACGACGAAGGGTGCCGACGGTACGCCACTTCTGCTCAGACGCCTGCTGTTCTTTGGTCAGGCGAGACAGGTAGCGTGGCGCCACATCGCGACCGCGAAGACGATCCCAGAAGCGGCCCACCGGGTTGGTGCGCCACGGGTCCGGGAACATGGAAGAGCGCGTCGCTTTCGGCATAGCCTGCAGCTGGGTGCGCCCCTCATCGTCTTTAACCAACTGCCCTTCCGCCAGCGAATCCGGCCAGGCCTGCTCCAGACGCGCCTTGACGGAACCCAGTGGCGTATCGTCATCACGGGTAAATTCGTGATGCTCGCCATCCAGCGCGGTATGAACCGCGCGGATGTCGCTCTTAGGCAGCGCCGCTTTCTCAATATCTGTCAGCGGCATGGCATCGATATATTCAGATGTATTATTCATTGGCAGGTAGCTGATAGCTCCAGGTTTCACTCAGCGGCTGATCGGCATTGACCAGCGCAGCGCGCATTTCAGTGGTCTGTTTAGGATCTTTCACTTTTACGCGCAGGGTTAAACGCCACCCTTTGGTTACCGGGTTGTAACGCACGGTGCTCTCAACGATTTCACCATTGTCACCGATGCTGGTTTGCGCCGTGACAGGCGTATCCGGCGTCAGTTTTTTCATGTCCTGACCGGCGAAGTCGACCACAAACGCCACGGTGCCATCAGGCTGGCGAATGAGATTCGACTGCTTCACATCGCCCGTTGAGCGACGCGTCTGCATCACATACGCATTGTCCGGCGCATGCAGTTTGTCTTCGTCGCGGCTGAAGGTGATGGTGTACTTAAAGTTCATCTCTTTACCGGCTTCCGGCAGCTGATCCGGCGTCCAGTAAGCGACGATATTGTCGTTGGTTTCATCGTTGGTTGGAATTTCAACCAGCTCGACTTTCCCTTTACCCCAGTCCCCTTTCGGTGTGACCCAGGCGCTTGGACGCAGATCGTAACGATCGTCGAGATCTTCAAAGCGCGAGAACTGACGACCGCGCTGGAGCAGACCAAAGCCCTGCGGGTTTTCCATCGCAAAGCTGCTGACCGCCAGGTGTTTCGGGTTGTTCAGCGGACGCCAGATCCACTCGCCGTTGCCCGCAAGAATAGACAGGCCGTTAGAGTCGTGCAGTTCCGGGCGGAAGTTGGTCGCCGGAGACGGCTGGTTCGGCCCGAAAAGGAACATACTGGTCAGTGGCGCAACGCCCAGTTTGCCCACTTTGTCGCGCAGGTAAACTTTAGACTGCACGTCGATAACCGAGTCACGACCTGGAATGATCACAAAACGGTAGGCACCGGTTGCACGCGGGGAGTCCAGCAGTGCGTAGATAGTCAGGCGTTTGTCCGTCGGTTTTGGACGCTCGATCCAGAACTCACGAAAACGCGGGAATTCTTCACCAGACGGCAGCGCCGTGTCGATTGCCAGACCACGCGCAGAGAGACCGTAAACCTGGCCGGAACCGATCACGCGGAAATAGCTGGCCCCCAGCATGCTGACAATTTCGTCGTTTTTATCTTTGCTGTTGATGGGGTAAAGCACTTTAAAGCCTGCAAATCCCAGGTCTTTAACGGTGTCTTTATCGTGTTTCACATCGCCAAAATTAAAATAATCCGGGTTGTACTTGATCTTACGCACCGCAGTAGCCGTCACCTCATTGATGGCAACCGGGGTGTCGAAATACATACCCTGATGATAAAACTCAAGCTTGAACGGGGTTTTAATGTTGTTCCAGTACGCTTTATCGTGATTGAACTGGATCTGCTGATAGTCCGCATATTTCATGTCGCGGAAAACGGAGGGCAGGTTACTTTTTGGCGCCTCATAGCCTTTGTCGGCCAGCGATTTTGCCTGTTTTGCGACATCATCGATGGAAAAAGACCATGCAGAAGAGGTATACAGTGACAACAATACTGCTGCACCTAACCAACGCATTTTCATCATTTGTGGTTTATGTTTCATAATAAGTAAGCACTTCCCCCTTTGTGTGCTTAATTCGATCCGATCCATTTTACTGGAAATTCAGGCAATCCGACAACATTATCACTGCTTTGTTCAGCGGCTGGCTCATGGATTAAGCAACGAGAAGAACCCACTCTTCACTTTGCGTGCTTATCCTGGAGACAGGGTGTCGGTCTTGGTGTAGGGTTGGCTTCGAATGTAACCACTATTAGCCTTATGGATAAGGCGAAAAGTCTGAGAATGCACAAAGTTATATGACCACTGTACCTGTACAACGTGAATATTTCCTCGACTCGATCCGGGCATGGCTGATGCTATTGGGGATCCCATTTCACATCTCACTGATTTACTCCAGCCACACCTGGCACGTTAACAGTATAGAGCCATCATGGTGGCTGACACTGTTTAACGATTTTATTCACTCCTTCCGCATGCAGGTGTTCTTCGTCATTTCCGGCTATTTCTCCTACATGCTGTTTTTGCGCTATCCGATGAAGCGCTGGTGGAAAGTGCGCGTCGAGCGCGTCGGCATTCCGATGCTGACCGCCATCCCGCTGCTGACACTGCCCCAGTTCATCATGTTGCAGTACGTAAAAGGCAAAGCGGATAACTGGCAAAACCTGTCGCTGTATGAAAAATACAACACCCTGGTCTGGGAGCTGGTTTCGCATCTGTGGTTCCTGCTGGTGCTGGTGGTGATGACGACCGTGAGCCTGTGGATTTTCAGCAAGTTGCGCCGCCATCTTAGCCGACATCACGAATCGCATTTCCCCCACATCACCTATGGCAAGCTCTCCCTGCTCTTCCTGGTGCTGGGTATCGCTTACGGGGCGATTCGCCGTATTCTGTTTATGGTTTATCCGCCAGTACTGAGCGATGGGCTGTTTAACTTCGTTGTGATGCAAACCCTGTTTTACATCCCCTTCTTTATGCTGGGTGCGCTGGCGTTCATCTCGCCGAAGCTCAAAGCGCTGTTCACCACGCCATCTCCATGGTGCGCCGTCGGTTCAGCCCTCGCCTTTGCGGCCTATCTGCTCAATCAGCGTTATGGGAGTGGCGATGCGTGGATGTACGAAACAGAAAGCGTGATTACGATGCTGCTGGGGCTGTGGATGGTGAACGTGGTCTTTGCGCTGGGGCATCGCCTGCTGAACTTTAAATCCGCGCGGGTGACCTATTTCGTCAACGCGTCGCTGTTTATCTACCTGGTTCACCACCCGCTGACGCTCTTTTTTGGTGCATATATCACCCCGCACATTCGTTCTAACGCATTAGGCTTTTTCACCGGTCTGGTGTTTGTGGTGGGGATTGCCATCCTGCTGTACGAAATTCATCTGCGAATTCCCCTGCTGCGTTTCCTGTTTTCCGGTAAACCGCAAAACAAAGCGGAGAGCGTTAAAGCCGCTTAACATCCCTGTCGCGCCGGGCTTCCGGCGCGTCTACAGTAGCCACTCCACCGGCAGCCACCAGGCGAGCCGCACCAGCACCCGCTGCCAGAAGCGCGTCTTCGGCTCTTTCTTGAGGACAATCTCCTCGCCCTCTTTTTGCTCCACCCAGTTTAAGCGCCCGAATTTATCCAGCCGGATTTGCCACGCCTCATGTTGACGACTTTTCAGAAAACGTCGGTGGATCAGGCGCGCCAGGGTTTCGCTTTCAATGACAAACCCCATTTCGGTGTTCAGCATCGTCGAGCGCGGATCAAAATTCAGCGAGCCGATAAATACTTTTTCGTTATCAATGCTGAAGGTTTTAGCATGTAAGCTCGAGCCGGAATTCCCCGTCAGGCCGCGATCCCGAAGGCCTGGGACAAAATCCTGCGTCGGTTTCAGCTCGTACAGCTCAATCCCGTGACGCAGCAGTTTTTTGCGCCAGCGGGCATACCCCGCATGCACCACCGCCACGTCGTTTGCTGCCAGCGAATTGGTAAGAATCGCGATTTTGACGCCCTTGCGCACCATTTGCAGCAGTAGCGCGACGCCGGCGCGTGTCGGGACAAAATAGGACGAGATAATATCGATCTGTTCCACCGGCGAGCCCATAACATCCAGCAGACGCTGTGGCAGCAGGGAATGGCGCTTCGCACGCCCTAGCCCCTTACGCGGATCATCGCTGAGCAGACGGGTTTTCGCCCAGATAAGCGGCAGATTGCGCGCTTCAAGCCGGGTGATGAACTGGCTGGACTCGAGTTTATCCAGGTACCGCTGGGTGATGTCATTCTGATACCACTCTTCCGGCGGATGGAGACGCATTTCAATCTCCTCCTCCGACAGCTCAAGCACCTGCTTCAGGGGCGAGACGCAGGCGCTGTTCCAGTAGCGTTCGAAATCGTCCGTGACATCCGCCACCACAGGCCCGATGGCCATCACATCCAGATCGGAAAAGAGCGGCGCCTCCCCTGCCCCAAAATAGGCATCCCCGACATTTCGGCCCCCCACAATGGTCGCTTCACCGTCGACGGTGAAACTTTTATTGTGCATTCGGCGGTTAAGTCGGGCGAAATCGGTGAGATAACCCAGCGCGCGCAGGGTGCGGAAAGAGAAAGGGTTAAACAGCCGGACGTCGATATTGGGATGGGAATCGAGCAAGCGCAGGATAGTATCCAGCCCCTGCGTATTGTTGTCGTCAAGCAAGAGCCTGACCCGCACGCCGCGCGAAGCCGCAGCGAGTAGCACGGAAAACAGCAGACGCCCCGACATATCGTCTTCCCAGATGTAGTACTGCACATCCAGCGTCTTCTCGGCCATTTCCGCAAGCCTGTAGCGGCAGGCAAACGCGTCCAGGCTGTCATCCAAAGGAAGCAGCCCACACATCCCCGGATGTTCGGCATTGACGGGCGCGATAGCACGCCCGAGTCGCGTGTTATGCGTCGAGATCCTCTCCTCGCTGGGTAAGGAGTCGTTGGTAAAGTCGGGCATTTTCGTCATCATAGCAAACAAAGTATACCCGTTCCGGTAACGGCTTGCGGGTGAGATAGTCTGAAACCGTCGTCACCGCGATGGCTGCCGCAGCAGCCTTGGGAAAACCGTAGACACCGGTGCTGATCGCCGGGAAGGCGATAGTTTGATAGCCATTGGCGGCCGCCAGGCGCAGACAATTCAGATAGGCATCTTCCAGGCTTCGCGCCTCATGATGCTCTCCGCCCTGCCAGATCGGGCCTACCGCATGAATAACTGCTTTAGCAGGCAGATCGCCTGCAATCGTAATCACCGCATGTCCTGGCGCTAACTCACCCTGCTGCTGACGAACAATTTTACAGGCTTCCAGCAGCTGTGGCCCGGCGGCACGATGAATGGCACCGTCGACGCCGCCACCGCCCATCAGCGATGGATTGGCGGCATTGACAATGACATCAACGTGCTGCGTGGTGATGTCCCCGAGGACAACTTCAATGTGCGGTCTCATATCTAACCCTCTACTACCCATCTCTTTGTTAAGTGTATAGCAGCGGTCAGTTGGGAAGAAGTAATTGATAAGAAAAGCCCTCCGGTCGTGAAACGGGAGGGCTTTGTTTTAGCGATAACTGACTTGCAAAACAGCCAGCGTTTTTTCCGGATTGATATATTTCATACTTACCGTGGCGACATCTGGGTAAGGGTTGTGTCCCCGCAGGGCATCACCGTAACTTACCTGGGTGGTTTGCACGCGTCCTTCGTGCGGGCATGACAGCGCAAACTGATTATTGTGTGGTGAAATCTCACAGGGGTCTTCCACAATTGCCCCGCGAAAATGAATCACACCGCCGTTAACCGTTGTCGCAGCTAATGCTGGAGTCAGTGCCGATAAAACAACAATACCTGCTGAAATAATACTTTTTACTATGGACGCTGCCATGGTTGGCTCCTCAATGAGAAATCATCCTTGAGGGGTCACGCATTCCTTATTCAAATCATAGAAACATTCATTGGGAACCGCCAAATTATCCAATATATTGATTTCGTGAATATTTCATTCAGAACCCGGCCATTGTTGCGATAAATGAAGCGATTGCCCGTCAGAGACATTAACGACAATTCTCACGGAATCTTTAGGGTTAATATTCAGGCTCAGACGGGTTAAATCGATCGGTTGATTCGCGGGAATAGAGAGGGTGCTGCGCTGGCTAGACGTACTTTGTCCCCCAAGCCCTTCCCGAGAAGAAATAATTTGCACCTGACACACGCAGGGTTCAGTCAAAATAACCTGAGGAATGATGGTGGTCATATCCCCGTCGTGGGTGGTTTTAAAGGTGATCTGGCTCGAGAGCGCAGCAAGGAGTAATAAGGTGTGCATGATAAACTCCCGAAAAAAAACAGGGCAAATGCCCTGTTTTTTTGTAGTACAGATTCGAAATTAATACTGATGCGCAGTCGCGTTGTTGCCGAAGCCAACCTGATGCACAGTTACAGTTGACCCGGAAGCGGTCTGGTCCACTGCCGCGCCGTTGCCGCCGCCGAACTGTTTAACACTGATGGTGGAGTCTTTACTGTTCCACTGATCGAGGGTTGCGCTGTTACCAAAGCCTTTCTGCAGCAGGTCAATGGAACTGTCATCAGAACCTTGTCCTACATCAGCACCGTTACCGCCGCCGTGCTGAGTAATTGTCAGGTCAGAATTTTTAGCGTCAGTTTGCAAGGCAACAGCTGAGTTGCCGCCACCGTACTGGTAAATGCTCAGAGTTGAGTTCGGGCCGCTATTACCGCCACCCCAACCACCACCGCCGCCGCCATATTGTGGAACCGCACCAGCCAGAGCACTGCCAGAAACTACGATTGCTGCAATTGCTGCCACTTTGAAAAGTTTCATGGTAAACCCCCATCGGATTGATTTAAGTCGTCGTAAATAGTCAGCGTTGGATAACGCGAATTGCCATTTGCGACTGTCTCTGTACTACAACTGCTGTTTTTTGCGTACCATACTGGGTAATATTCGCTTTGTTACCCGAGCCTTTCTGGATAATCATCGCGGTATTACCAAAAGCCCCTTGCTTAATACTCGCATCATTGCCGTTACCGGACTGATCGATATAAGCGAGGTTATAAGTCCCTGATTGATCAACTTTCGCTCGGTTGTTCCCGCCATCCTGAGAAACAACGGACAGTAATTTAGAACCGCCCTGGCGAACGTCAGCATTATTACCTGAACCTTGTTGACCAATAATGGCTGCCTGATTATATGAAGACTTGCTTAATTCATTAATCGCGAAGTTATATTCCGAGACTGCCAAATCCGGACCTGCCGCGATCGCTAACCCAGGCGCACCCAGTAATGTAAACATCATAAATAACGTTCTGTTTTTCATGTTGTCACCTGGACCTGGTAATAAATAAATGGCTTGGTGTTAACGCGATTCGTTTTTTGTTAACGCCGCGTTACGATGAAGAGTATGTCTACCGAAACAATTTAAATATCTCACCCGCGAGTGTTATTTTTATTTAATGGGTCACCTCAAAGTATTAATTAATGCCAAAATTACCAGTCAGCAGCGTAAGTTAGTTTTTTAAATATTATTTTGACAGCCTGTTTGCGCTTCGTTAAGGAAGCGCTTATCGCCCCCATCGCGTCTGCCATTTGCGCTTCGTCGACAACATTCCGCGACACCTCTGTCACAAGACGTACGATTTCTTAAGAGCTTTCTGTTAGCATGCAAAGTCTTAGACTTTTCATCTCACTCATACCTGTTACGAGCAAAAACAAAATAATCAATTGATATTAAAATCAACTGATTGCAATAATTTGTATGATTTTTAAAATGTGTGCAGCATTATTATCATGTACAACTTTTTTATCATTACTGAACTTTTAAAGCGCCTTAAATTCACAAATTAATATTGATTTTTACATTCTGTTACACCATTAACACTTGATTTAAAAATCGTAATAGCTAGATTGAAATCAGCAGTACGAATTATTTTTAATATTTACCTCCTCCTGGAGGTTATGGTCTGATTCTACACACAGCAGTGCAACATCTGTCAGTACTTCTGGTGTCCCCCGAATATATCGGGGGACAGCTGCCAGGTGTTATAAAAAAGTGGGGTTTCATCATGTTTAATGAAGTCCATAGTTTACATGGTCATACATTACTGTTGATCACAAAGCCTTCTTTACAAGCGACAGCCTTATTACAACATTTGAAGCAGTCTCTGTCATTGAACGGGAAATTGCACAATATTCAACGTTCTTATGATGATATTGCTCCTGGCAGCATCATTCTCTTCGATATGATGGAGGCTGATAAAAAGCTTATCCATTACTGGCAGGATAACTTAAGCAGGAAAAACAATAATATCCGCGTGTTATTATTGAATACACCTGATGAGTATCCTTTCCGGGATATTGAAAGCTGGCCGCATATCAACGGCGTCTTTTACGTCACTGAAGACGAGACGCGTGTGGTGGAAGGGTTGCAGGGTATTTTACGTGGAGAGTGTTACTTTTCACAGAAACTGGCCAGCTACCTCATCACTCACTCCGGAAATTATCGCTATAACAGTTCAGAGTCGGCTTTGCTGACCCATCGCGAAAAAGAGATTCTGAATAAATTACGCATTGGTTCTTCAAATATTGAAATCGCCCGTTCGTTATTTATCAGCGAAAATACAGTGAAGACACATCTCTATAATCTTTTCAAGAAGATAGCTGTTAAAAACAGGACTCAGGCTGTTTCATGGGCAAACGATAACCTCAGGCGTTAATAACATGAAACGCACGTCGAGTTGGATCGCGGCAGTCGGCTTTCTGCTCGCTGCCGGAAATCTTCACGCTGTTGAAGTGGAAGTGCCCGGATTATTAACTGACCACACCGTCTCATCTATCGGCCACGATTTTTATCGGGCATTTAGCGACAAATGGGAAAGTGATTATCCAGGCAACTTAACAATCAATGAGCGGCCCAGTGCTCGATGGGGAAGCTGGATCACCATAACGGTTAATCAGGACGTGGTGTACCAGACATTTTTATTCCCAACGAAAAGAGACTTTGACAAAAACATCAGTTTTGCACTGGCACAAACTGAAGAAGCGGTAAATCGTCTGCAAATCGATAAGGCTCTGCTGAGCACTGGCGATTTAGCAAAAGATGAATTCTAGCGATATTAATCTCCGGAGGCTGTAATGCGTCTCGCACACACAGTGATTTCGTTAATGCTGATTGCACCGTTAAGCTGGGCCGGGAATATGACTTTCCAGTTCCGTAACCCAAACTTTGGTGGCAATCCAAATAACGGGGCTTTTATGCTCAATGAAGCCCAGGCCCAAAACTCTTATAAAGACCCCAGCTATAACGATGACTTTGGTATTGAAACACCGTCTGCACTGGATAACTTCACTCAGGCTATTCAGTCGCAAATATTAGGTGGCTTGCTCACGAATATTAATACCGGCAAACCAGGCCGCATGGTGACCAACGATTTTATTGTCGATATTGCAAATAAAGACGGGCAACTGCAGCTGAATGTGACCGACCGGAAAACGGGCAAAACGTCCACCATTCAGGTATCGGGTCTCGCAACCGATTCAACTGATTTTTAAACAACCACGAAATAAGGACAACAATCATGCAGCGCTTACTGATTCTTGTTGCAGTGTGCTTATTGAGCGGTTGTTTAACTGCTCCACCTAAAGAAGCCGCTAAACCCACGCTGATGCCCCGGGCGCAAAGCTATCGCGACCTGACGCATCTGCCGGCGCCAACCGGAAAGATATTTGTCTCGGTTTATAACATTCAGGATGAAACGGGCCAGTTTAAACCGTATCCGGCAAGTAACTTCTCGACGGCTGTTCCACAAAGTGCCACCGCGATGCTGGTGACTGCGCTCAAGGATTCACGCTGGTTTATTCCTCTGGAACGCCAGGGGCTGCAAAACCTGCTGAACGAACGCAAAATCATTCGTGCGGCACAGGAAAATGGCACCGTTGAGGTTAATAACCGCGTACCGTTGCAGTCGCTGGTTGCCGCAAACGTCATGGTTGAAGGCTCGATTATCGGCTACGAAAGTAACGTGAAATCGGGCGGTGTCGGGGCGCGTTATTTCGGTATCGGGGCGGACACGCAGTACCAGCTCGACCAGATTGCCGTCAACCTGCGCGTGGTTAACGTGAGCACCGGTGAAGTGCTGTCATCGGTCACCACCAGCAAAACGATTCTCTCCTATGAAGTTCAGGCCGGTGTCTTCCGCTTCATCGACTACCAGCGTCTGCTGGAAGGTGAAATCGGCTACACCTCGAATGAACCGGTGATGATGTGTCTGATGTCGGCCATCGAAACAGGGGTTATTTTCCTGATTAACGACGGGATCGATCGCGGACTGTGGGATCTGCAGAATAAAAATGACGTGAAAAATGAGGTGCTGGTGAAATACCGCGAAATGTCGGTGCCTCCAGAATCCTGATTCAGAAAGCCCAACGAAAAAGCGAGGCGCTAAGGCCTCGCTTTTTTATTTGCTCAATACCGTGCCGTTTTCCTGCGCCCGCTCTCGCCGGGCCGCCAGCCACAGTCCGCTGTTTTTCATCGCGTAGCCAAACACCAGTCCCAGAAGGAGCGACGGGATAATCATTTTCCAGTCGCCCTGCCCGGCAAAGGTCGCACATGCGCCAATGAAAGTTCCAGGAACAAAAGAGAGCAGCAGGTGTTTTGCCTGAATGCACATCAAAAAAGCCACTACGCCGGTCATCATATAGCCGACGATCTCAAGATGCGGCGCAAGCGCGCTGCCGTGCATGATAATCAATGCCCAGACAACGCCGCTCATCATGGTGCAGCCCGAGATAAACAGCCCTTTCAGTCCGCCCTGCGGACAGGCGAAGTAGGCGGTACAGCCGAGGAAACCCGCCCAGCTGAGCAGTCCCAAAGACACGGCAACCCATCCCCAGATTCCGGAGAGGATCCCTGTCGTAATGGCAATGGAAAGTAATATATTCATGGCGCGCATCTTATCAGATACGCGCCAGTGAAATGAGATCACGAGCACATTTTGTTCAAATCAAAATGTATCGTTACATTGAATATGTGATTTAAATCACTCTTCGTTCTCTTCCTGTAATTCGTCCCACATGGCGGAGATCGCTTCACGGGTCAGCGGTGCCATGGTGCGCCAGAAAGGAGATGTGGCGTGGGCTTCAATCTTACCGAGGAAAGCGCCGCACCAGGGGAGAATGTAATCGCCAAACAGCGTTTCCAGAGCTTCGCTTTCATCGTCACCGGCGTGATCTTCAATCCACGAGGCCGCCAGCAGCAGCGTGCCGATATGGTCGGCAGGCGCATCGCTCAGGGGCATACCGCGCTCGGAAAGGAACGCGCGCACTTCAGATTCCGTCGCCCCCTCTTCCCAGGAAGAGCGATACGGAGAAACGCGCCCCTCTTCGCCCATAAACAGGGCGTTATAATCCGCCGAAATCTGCTGCATATCGCAGCTCTTTTGCAGGCGTTGCAGTAGCTCGTCCTGCTCCAGCGGCCAGTTGTCCGCGAGCTTACCTTCACGAATCAGCGTAAAGAGCGGAACCAGCAGCGGATCTTGCGGCTGGCGATAGTACAAGGTGCCCAGTACGCGGCAAAGGATTGAAAACTCGTTCATTTATTTATTCCATGACTATATTAAAGTTCAGCAAATTCAGCGATCGGTGGCATGCCACGCGATTCGAGGAAGTCCAGCATCCGACGCGGGGTAACGTTAAGAATACGCTCTTCCGGGAACCCGACTTCATCTAACACTTTCCGGCACTCGCCAAATTCCCCCAGCGTAAAGGCGGTGTGGGAATCAGAACCCAGCGCCACCATTCCGCCAGCATCACGCACCGCCGCCGCCACTGCGCGACAGTTGGCTTCGCTGCCAATGCGCGAGTGGGTAAAGGAGGAGTTATTGATTTCCAGCGCCACGCGGTGTTTTGCCGCCGCCTGGGCGACCGCCTGAATGTCGATTGGGAATTTCGGGTTACCTATTGGAATTTCTACACATCTGAGTAGAATCATAGCGTTAACCCCCTACCCCGTCAAAGATTCCTACACCTAACTTTAGACTATAGTATCAGACATACGCCGAAACACTCCGAGTGAAACTAGCCGTGAAAGATAAACGGAACGTGGGTAATACTATCGTAATCTTGCTAATAATTCTGTTGTTGGCCTACTGCTCAAGTGGGCGTGAAGGTGGCTATGGTGGCTATGGGATTCATTTCATGAGTGAATGAAGATCCTACCAGTAAGAGGCGTTGAAACTCTGACTCGTGAAGGTATGATTTTGTGACTACACACAGGAGGTACAAGAATGACAGAAGAACAATTTGAACGGGACTACCCCAGAAATCAGTACAACTACGTTCGAACCAATTTCAGGAAAAAGGGATCGCATGGACAAACTGAAATTGAGTCATTTGACATCGTTTCTATTGCCACTGGCGAAACCGTTCTACAGGCTACTCGTACTGAACATACGAATCTAAGAGGATTGGACACTACTGTAGATTGGGATTGGTAATTATGAATCTTTGGGCTTTCATACCACTTTTCGTTGCTTTCGCGTTCTATCTATTGGGTCCGTATTTTGGATTTACGGCGGTACAATCACTTGGCTACCTTTCACTAGTCTATACACTACTAGCAGGATTTAATTTAGTAAAAGGGAAATTTCAGTTAGCAAAAATCGGTAAGAAAACTATAGATGTTTTTACATGTACTAGTATTGCTGTTAGCCTAACTGCTATAGGATTAGGTGTTTATACTCGTACGATAGACACACATGACTCTTTAGTATATGCGATAATCATATTCATGTTTGTATGGTTAGTAGTTAAAGAGTTCAAAAGCAAAAAAGCCCCGTAACGGGGCTTTATCTTATCCACAACTCATTATTAAAATCTCAGCATTACCATTAAAAGGATATTATTAGTTTGGAATAATAATTTCAAGATGAAATAATTGGAGCTAACAAAAACATTCCATTTTTTCTAGTCTTGACATAAAATGTTCAAAACTGTGTTGTAAAGCATGTAGGGTATTAATATAAATGAATATAAAAAGAATTCAGCTTTCTCGCACCATCTGCTTTTTTGCAGGTATATTAGTACCAATTTATGCAGATATGTTATTCATTCATGATTTTGATAGCTCTACTGTATCAGCTATTATGGATACTATAATGGCTGGAGCTGCTGGGTATACTGCGTTAAAAGTTGGTAAATGGCTTGATACTAAACTTAATGATAAGGCATTCGAAGAGGCAAACTATTTCTTAACTAGTTTAATTGACGCTAGAACAAAAGCCTTTGAAATTAGTAGAAGCATTCAGCAAATCTACGATCATGCCGGTTCAAAAGACCGTAATCATATTGATAACAAGTATAATAGATTACGTATGAGTACAAAGGAACTTTTGACAAATTATGAAATTCACATCACACAGTTAAACTCAAAACTATCCCTGATTCGTGTTTGGGGATTAGAAGTAAAACCAGATAAAAAAGAAAATCTTGATGAAATCATTAAAAATAGCATTGTTTTTCTAGAAAAAAGTGAAGAGTTACTTGAAACTCTTCATGATGTAAATGGTATGGCAAGGAAAAGAGGGTATGAATTTAAATTCATAAGCTACAATACCCTTTTTGCAGTGACCCAAATCTTACCTGAAATGTGGTTTACCTCATGGAAAGGTTTATTTCAGATAGCCAAAAAGAATCCTACTTCTAACGAATGATAGACAGAAATATTCAAAGTAAAAAAAAGCCCCGAATTGGGGCTTTTATTAACTACCACCAACCATGATAAGCAAAATTTGTAGTAATTGACCTAATGGCACTTGAATTACCACAATACCAAACGCGTCTAGTACTGGTACGATAATCCAATTGTAGAAGATAATGATAGTTAAAACGAATCCTAGGGCATTTCGCCAGTGAAACGAAACACGTTCAATTTCTTCTTTGTTTACTTCTATTTGCCCTTCGGCATTTGTTTTTTCTACTTCTTGTTCTACGGTTTTCTTCTTAATGAAAAAATCCATACCTTTTGAAAGTAGTTCCATAATTATACTAATCATTCTATGATCCCTACACAATACGCCCAAATGGGCTTTCCTTTTACAAATACTCTAGTAGAACCGATTACATATACTTTCATTACATCATCATGTAATGACCATTCCAGTACTGTACCTTCTGCTAGGTTTTGCTCTTTATCAAAACATACATTCATATAGCTATTACACTCAAATGTTACTTGTTTTAAAACCTTTTTAAATTTCTTACCTAAAAAACAAATATCCATTGGCATACTGTTAGCTACGGGTGTTAGCCCTTCCAATTGGATATATGGTGTTAGATCACCAAAATGTTGTTCCATATTATTCATATTAATTCCTTTTCATTTTAAACGTACCGCGTACATCTTTAATTATTAAGATTGCTCCCTTCTCGGCATTACGATAGAAGTCATAGACCATCTTGCGGCGTTTACTCTCACGTTTACCGATTACGCGATCTTCTCGCTTCTTGGCCTTAACATCTATGAGGCGTTCTTTACCTCGTTTTTTTACTATCTTATAACGGTTATTAGCTAGGTTTCGTTTTAGTCCTGCGATGTTACCGTTCTTATCTAAACGTGCCGTACTTGTCGGTACTAACTTACTAATTGATTTTGGTTGTACGAGGATTTCATATAGGTACTTGGCCTGTATATCCTTAATAAGAATACTAGCAGTAACACCACCGCGTGAACGGCTATATAGGAATAGTACTGCACGGTTTGTAAATGGTACTGCTCCTTTATCTACTGAGGCACTTAGATCTGTTTGCATCTTTTGCGATAGCTTACGAGTATCTTTGATGATCTCGGTAATCACTTCTTCGGTTAACTTCTTTCCCTGCTTATTAATATATTCTTTAGTTTGTTTTAATCCATTAACCTTGATTTTCATTCTCATAGTAACACCTCTATTAACTGCTGTATGATCTTGAATGTAGCCCCGTTATCCTTCGGTAGTCTTGCCTTTGTCATTATTGCTTTATTGAGACAATCACTACGGGAACCAAATAGACCAATCAAAGTAGCTTCTACTACTGCTGCCTGATTTGCCGTTGGGAAACACCAGAGTAGATACTTTTCATAATCTTCTCCGTTATCGATCATAGTATTTACTGTTTTGCTGCTACTGGTATATATAGGCCAGTTAGATTCTTTAGTACTATCTCGTAGTTTCTTAACGTCCTTAATACCCTTGTAAACCTGTTTCATACCAATATAAAAACCATCTTCAAACTTCATCAAGTAGACAAAAGCGGCGTACCTTCCAGAGTTGATATCGTCTACTTCCCATTCATTGGGGTTATACGCTTTCCATTCCATAAATATTCCCATAATAAATTAACTATAGGAATATTTAGTAATGGCAGATATAAAAGAGCGTTTACGTATATATGAAGGTTCATTAGAGTACCAAAAATTTAAAGGTTATTACCGTTCGGGTAAGTTCTATCCATATAAGGATTCAGAAGGTTTCATGACAGTAGGTTACGGACACCTAATACAGAAAGGTGAAAATTTCAGTACTGGATTGTCACCAATTGAAGCAGATGTATTACTAGCCCATGACATAGAAAAAGCAAAATCAAATCTACGTACTCTTGGGTTAGGTAAACTACCAACTGATATTGAAGATTATCTAATCATCATGATCTTTCAATTGGGCCTTGGTGGGGTAAAACAATTCCGCAAACTACTTGCGGCAGTTAAGGCAGGTGATCGTGATGGAATTCGACGTGAATCGGTAGATTCTAAATGGTATCGTCAAACACCAAATCGCGTAATCGATATGAATAATCAATTGAATTGGAAATAAGAAAAGGGGCATTAAGCCCCTTTTTGATTTTCTAGAATTGTTAGAATACGTTCTATCTTTAAATCTAGGTTGTGTATCTGACCCTGTAGACTTTTAATAGTATCTTCTAGTTCATCCTGCCCTTTTTTAAGACGTTGAATCTCGGTATCATGTACTTCAACTTTTGTTTCCATCTTACTTACTCTCGTAATAAGCTCATCCACTTCATCATTCTTATCTCTATAAATCGCATAGATTAGAGCAATTCCTGAAAAAATTAGAGCGGTGATTTCTACCCATCCCATATATAAACCTTTTGTTATGTTATTTTTTTAGTAGCCCGTAAAGCTCGCCAATGCAATTTGAAAACCATTATTACCCATAGCTTGACGATAGGTTTTTTGATATTGATTTACATATTGTAATGAAAAACTAGTACTGCTATTTCTTCTTATTAAAAGTCCAGAATATCCCACTACCGTACCATCATCACTTACGTTACCAGGACATTGACTAATACATATCCACGGATCAGCAAATGAAGTAGTTAATGTTAGTACCGTACCCAAATCATGAGAGGATGGAACCGTAAAGAAATCTCTAATACGGGGCATAGTACCAGCACTTGCCGCCGTCCAAACTAATTGACCTGATGCATTATATACATCAAGATAACCAGATGTTAAGGCAGTAGTATTACTGGATAACATAAATCTACCTGTACCTGCTTCATACATACTAGATCCTGGAAAACAGTATCTACCATTAGATTGTAGTTGGAACCATCTTAAACCCGTATTTGGGAAGAAATTCATTACTAAACTACCTAATGTACTACCATTACCAAAAGCACTATTAATACGGTATGCGTTAACATCCGTTAATGTACCCATAGCTTTTACGCTACTCATAACTACCGATCTATTATCAGAATCGATAGTTAAAGCACCTGCTGAATTATAGACTTGTAAGCCTGACATACTATTTCCTTAGTTCTCAAATTTGTATATATCAAATGTTAATGTTTGTGCTGCTACCCCACTAACAGGTAGATACTGTACTGAGAAGGAATTAGTACCAGGAATACAGTAAAACTCATTCCAAAATTGATTAGTACGCATCACTGCTAACCATCCAGTAGGACGCATACCCGTATATGCTACGTTCCATGCCGTTGTACTACCTGCGGCTACTGATAGATTAACTGACCCCATATAACGCATGTTATAATCACCCAAATCTACTACCAGTACTCCGGCGGCATTCCAGCACTGTAAACCCTGTGCCATATCCTTTCCTTTTTATTATTTATTCATACTAATTCTTAGCTTGTTATTGTTATCATAAACCTTAATAGTATTGTTATTAATTAACATATAACCATTATTAATTACAACCTTGATAGTTGAATTGTAATTTTCACTTTCTTTTACCATTGTAATAATCCTTAATAAATGGGCCATTATTGACCCATATTATTTATTACCATAGTCCCATACGTACACGTAGAACATTATTATTATCGAAGATCTGAATAAGGTTGTTATTGATAACCATTCGACCAGTACCACCAGTACCGTTAATATAGAATGTACCTGCTTTATTCATCTGCCACCCTGTTTGGTTTGCTACATAGTTATTACTCTGTATAGTTGCCCCAATCTTAGCGTTAGTAATCTCACCATCAATAATCTTAGCCCCGTTAATACTTGCGTTTGCTATCTTGGCATTCGTAATACTTGCGTCGGCCAGATATGCCGTACCAATACTGGCTTGTTGTATCATTGCCGTTTTCAAGTATGTAGTACCATTCACGATAGCAAATGGGGCAGTACCACCCACTGTTGCCGTATCCGTTCCCGATACGATAAACTTATTTGCCGCAAAATAGATAGCACTGTTATTATTAGCACCACCTGCTACTAAGCGGAAACCAGCTACACTACCATTAGCATTAACCGAAAGTGAGTAACTCGCGTTAACTTCGCTCTTGGTTGCCTTAGTTGCCATTTCCTGATTCACACTAGCAATAGATGAATCAGTACTAGATTTTAGCTGTGTGATCGCGGTTGTCTGTGCGGTGTTATTATCTACTACGGTCTGGTTAAGGGTTGTAATCTTAGCCGTGTTACCGTCTACGGTGTTCTTAAGGGTATTAACCTGTGTATTTGTATAGGCATTACTCTGATTAACCGCACTTGCTAATGTATCATCAATGCGTTTATCAAGATCTAAAATATTATTAATCTCGGTAGCATCTTCTGCCGTGAATTGATATTTCGAGTTGATACTAATTGATTGTTCGGGAGTATAGATAATTCCATCTTGTCCGAAGATATCAAAGAAACCAATCTTAACTTTATAATCACCATCAACAATATTTGGTACTGAATCGAATTCGGGTTTATTCGAGATATATAGTCTGCTTACGGTTCCCGAAGTCATCGAGATTACACAACCAGCATAATCACGTTCGGTTGAAGCAGTCCATGAAACGAATAGATTGCCAAAACCACCGCCCAATTGCATATTAGTAGCTTGCTTACATTGCTTATTCTCTACGGTAATTTTAACTTCCTGTGAGAATGTACCAGTACTGTAACCCTGTGCGATAATACCGATAGTAGGTTTACGAATCTTAGATTCATTCAAAGCTAACGTATAGTTAAAATTATTATTTTGCGTGTAGAACGTCTTAACTAGTGTAGTACCGTTATAGATATTAATCGTGTAGTACTTGAAATAATCTAGGAATGTACCATTTTGTACTCGTAGGTTCTTCTGTGAATCCCAACGTATATTGAAATCACCAGAATCAGTCTCTAATGCTCCTACGGTTGCGTTAGAGAGTACTACACCTGTTACGGCAGGTAGACCAAAGTTAAATTGGGGAATTAACCCATTTACACTTACACGATTCGATACAAGACCTAAGTTATTATAAGCGGCTACTGAAAAATCATAGGCTACGGTATCGGATAGGCTGAATAGTTCGAATTCAGTTTTCTGTACTGACGTAGAACCCGCATAACTCCAGTCTGTGGCAGACGATAATTTATAGTAGACGTAGTAACCACGTAAGTATGGATCTGGTGAAGCGTCCCAATCCATAGTAACCACTGAACCACTGTTAGCCAATCCTTTACGGTTAACTACAAGATTGGTAGGTGGGAGTACGGTTAATTCTGGGAAATTAATTGTACCACCCGGCGACCATACACCCGGATCGATACCATCATACATAGCATCAGGGGCTTCTACTGCCATGATAGTAACGTAACCAATCTTCTCTTGGTCGGTTGCTACTTCTTTACTTAGTACCTTAAATTTACCATTGATTGCCATTTCATCATTCTTGACATTAATAGCATCCCAAACTTTTAGATCCCATCCTTCGGACGTAGTAAAGCTAATAGTACGTAATGAATACTTAGCCTTTAGTACTTCAACATTTACCATTTTGGCTAATGTATCTTGATCGTATACCCATGAGTAATCGCGGCTTAGGGTGATAACCTGACCATCTGTTTTAATGGCTTCATCTGTCGTAATATCCGAAGGAATACGTAATACATCCGTGGTATACATCGAACCAGTATTAGTATATTTGGCATCAATTGTATTAAAGTAGTCAGTACTACCAGACGTAGAGATACTTAATTGTCCAAACATCGATTTTTCATCAAATGATTGTACTGCTAGTGTTTTACGGTCGGTTGTTACGCAAATCTGCCCCGCATGTACATAGAGAATACCACCAAATGACTGTAGGATTTGTTCTATGTTCTCTTTATAGGTACTCTGATATGAAATAGCACCATTGGCATAGTATTCCATCTGTTCACAATATGCTGCTGCCTCGGTGAAGGAATCAAGATTAATTAGACGTGGTTCAATACCCATTCCATAGACGGAATTAGTAAGATAATCATAGATGATACTCGGCGGGTTTGAAGTCGCAAATTCAGTACCATCAACTAATGATCTGATCACCTGCCCTTTCATTTCACAAGTTAGGGTGAAACGGTCATTGGTTAGGATGTTATTTTCTAATGATTTCTGAGTCTTTTTAATTACTGCCGAAATACTTACAACACCCTTACCTAAAAATTTATCAGTCCATTTAGTACCGGCATACTGTTTAGCAAGTGTCTTTGTAGTAGTGTAATCACCACCAAATCTAACTTCTAATTGTAGGTAGTCTTGATACTTACTCGCGATATTAGCTTTAGGTACTACACCATCTGCCGTAATTGGAATTGCTAACACTGGTTCATTATCGATATAGATTTGTTGAATATGTTTCTCTACACCCGTATAGCATACTGCCTGTTCACTAAAGAGATACTGTGAATCACTGTTTGGGATGTTATACCATGAAACAATTGAACCAGTGAGAATAAAGCTACCACCTGATACGCCGTTCTTATGGGGTAGTTCGCCACCAAATAGTACTGGCAAGCCCGTTACTGGTGAAGTTGATCTACTTAGTGAACTTGATACATCTGCCGCACTTGATAGCCCCACTTGGGCTAACATACTCGTAGCTACTAATGATACTGCCCCTGCTGCGGCTCCCCATCCTGCCGCCGCACCTATTGAACCTGCCGCCGCACCTCCTGAAAAGTATACTGCTACTGCGACTACAATAGCCGTTATGATGGCTCCGAAGATGCCACCGCCCGTAATTTTACCCATTATTCTTTTTCCTTACTCTATAATATTTCCCATTTGTTGGTTTAGCCTGTAATTCAAATCCATCATGGTTTTCATTCACACCTAAGATTCGCCCACTAGTTACTACTGCCATAATTAATGGATTATCTGGATCAAGCCAGATATCACCATCTATAGCGACTTCTACGGGATCACAGTACGCCTCTACTATCTCGCCTGTATGATTCCATCCATCTTTATTTAAACCAGCTATACCCTCTTTAACGCTGCTATATTGGCGATCTGATAGGGTAGTACCCGCAAATAAATCAATGATTTTGAGTACAGAAAGATTACAATCATTAGTACCAAATCCATATGGTTGTTCATATGAGAAGGTAATTATGTCCATTAATTTATTATGATAATCCATTACTTGAATCTCCATGTTTGATCCTGATTGACTTCACCCAATAGGCTAAAATATTCATCACCCATATAGATAGATTGATAAACACCATTTGCTGCTAATAGTGGGGCTTGTCTGTCTAATTTCTTATAGACACTATTAACATAAATGACCATTTCATTTACTTTTTCATTGGGGTTAGCTGATGCCTGAACGTAATCAATAAAGCCCGTAAACATTAGGGTAGAATCGATAACAGTACTATCCCACGGATTCAAGATAACCAATGTGATATTCATTTCTGCTTCTTTGAGGAAACCACCTAACGCCAATGCTCGTACTGATTGGTTAACATTCGATACTTTAAAGTTAATATTGTCATTATTAATTCCCTTCGTTTCTGAGAATGAAGGTACTGAACCCGTAATAATATCGGGAAAACTAATATAACGATTACCATTTAGGGTTACGTCCATTAGTCCATCTGTCCAGTAAAACCCCTGACTGCCTTTTGGTAGAACATCAAAACAAATTACGTGTACGCCAATACTAAACAGGTCTGTTACGCTTAGACGTGTCTTAGTAGTACCACGTACGAGTTTCCAATATCGTAATAGTTCTGGATTAGTAAAAATTGAATCATTCATTATACGATATTCTCCGTAGCTTTTAATTGTAGGGTAATAACGTTCTGTACTGGCATCGTATAATCATTATCTGGATCTAATACGGCTTCTATCATAAGTCCGTTAAAAATGATTGGTTCACTTGCCTGTACATTGTTCTGTAGTGCTGGGAATAGAGTTAAGCTAGTAGCAGTACGGTCGATAATTCGATAAATCTTTTTATGGTTTGTGAATTGAATTAGTTCACCAATCGCCATTGTATTTGTGTTAGTTGTAATTACTCGCGTACCTTTAGTTGCTACTGCCTGACTTGTTAAAGCACCAGTTTGTGTACCCCTGTATGTACTCAAATGTCCTAATGAGAAAGAGAAGATCTTACCCTGTGAGTATTGAGCTAAAAAATTGTTTACTTCCCCAATGTCTTTAGCATTGAAAGATAGTTGAAATTGCATTTCGTAGTATTGAATTCCAGTACTACGCATTATACGCTGTCCTGTCCATGTCTGATTACTGTACATAGGTTCAACACTTTTTAATTGAAAGTTAGTTACCTTCACTTTATTTGTAAAAGTTGCCATAAAAAATCCTTATTCTTTTTCATATGGTATTTATAAAGAAAAAAGGGGCATTGCCCCTTTTATTATGAATTGCGTTGCTGACTACTTCTAACTGCCTGAGTAACGCTATTAGCGTGTTTCTTTAGCATCTCTTGGAACTTAGCATCTGAACCAGCTACATCACCTTGAATAATCAACGGTGCGTTAACCGTAATTTCACCCGCACTTGGATTTTTACCTTGTTCATCTAAGAAAGTGGTTAACTTCTTATTTGCTTCGGGTTGTACTACACGTTCACCCGCTTTCAGTACGAAAGATTTATTATCATAACTAGATGGAAGTTCATCTACGCCGCCGTGGAATTGACCACTTGCCGCACCTTTAGCAGTACTGATAATACTCATACCCAAACTTGCTACCTTTGCGTATGCTGCTAGGCTTGCTGGGAATGGGGTTGCTAATGCCTGTGCTAGACCTGCCTGTATTGATAGAACGGTCTGAGCCATCGTAATACCTTTACTGATCACAAAAGCGGCCTGTGCTGCCCCGCTAGACTCTCCAAAAGCGGCTACCATCGCACCAGATAGTGAAGTTGCCGTATCACTGAATACCTGTAGTTGTGCCTGTGCGTTTTGGTTGCTGATCGTGATTGCCTGTGCGTTATACTTCGCGGTGATCTCGGCTTTACGTTTCTCGTAGTCCTCATGTCCTTTAAGTAGTAGATCATTCTGTGCTAGTTCGGCATTCATTGCCGCCGTGTTATCTGCCTGATCCTGTGCTTGCTTATCTGTTGCCGCACTACTAAATGGGTTATCACCCGAAATACGTTGATTCTGTTGATAAGCTAGGTATGACTTTTGATCACCATTTAAGTTACCACTCGAAATTAGGGAATTAGTATCTAATAGACCTTGATTAGGATTACTACGCCCAATCAAAGAATCAATAGCATCATTCTTTTGTTTATCGGCGGCGGCTTGCTGTTTGATAATTAGAGCATCAATTTCTGCTTGAGATTTTTTTAGAATCTTTCCAGTTTCTTTAATCTTTTTGATAGTTTCCGCATTCATGCGATCCATTTCAGCAAGACGTTTATTATTAGTATCTGTTTCCATATCTACTAACATTTTATCTAATGCTGATTGGGCTGCTACTCTTTCCTTAGTATCTTTATCGATCTGTGCTCTTGCTGCCTTAGCTGCTGCGGCTTGCTGTTTGGCTAATGCGTCGGCTTTCTTCTTGTCTGCTTCGGCCTGTCGTTCATTAAGTGCTTTTAGATCTGCTTCATTTTTCTTCTTATCTTCTGCCGCTTTCTTAGTACGGGCATTCATGCCGTCTATATCTGCTTGGAAATTAAGTAAAGTTGTACGAACATTACTAGTTACTTCTGCCGCACCAACATCGAATTGGTTACGTAGAAATTCTGGAATAACACCATCACCACCAAAGATAAAGTTTTTAAATCCACCTTTTAGTAGTTCTATTAATTCGGTTTGAGTCCAGTCCTTATTCATCCAGTCATATAATGTATTCAATTCATCTACTGTAGGTTTGATGAAGTCATATAGAAACTTTTGCCCCTTCGGTAGTAGTTCGTTTAGATTCTTATCAAACTTCGCAAAGGCATCAGCTACATCATTCGTAATCGGTACTGATTGAGCATTTACGGCATTTAAGGCATCAGTAGCATTATTATAATTATCTAATGTCTCGGTAATCTTACTGGCATCACTGGCTACTGATTCTAGTACAAACTTGATATCGCCAACTGATGCCCCTGCTTTTTTAAGATCATAGTACATTTCAATTACTGACTGAATACCACCATCTTTTGAAGTAACATTTTTAACATAGTTCTTAATGTCTAAACCTGCTGATTTGAGATCATCACCAATACCACCACCATTACGGATACTGTCAGAAAGTTTATCTAATGTGTCCTGGTTAATATCGGCAAACTTTTCAGCACCTAATCCAGTTTCACGGAATGTTTTATCTAACTGCTGTAGCTGTTGTACGGACAAACCAGATTGTTTACTTAACTGATTTAATTCACGTGCTGCGTCATTTAGTTTTAGTATGAGTCCTGCTAATGCCGTAACACCTAACCCAATACCAGCACTCATGGAAGTTAGACCAGCACTAAATCCACCTAATCCAGATCCTGCCTTACCAAAAGCATCACCTAAACCACCACCAACTTTTTTACCAAAAGAATCTAATTTCTTTTCGGAATTGCGTAGAGTACGATTAAGTGCTGAATCATCAGCATCTATATCGAACCTAATTCTATTATCATTTGCCATTATTTTTCCCTAATGCCTGTTTCTTAATTAGTTCCCCAAAGGCTTTAATACTATTAGTACTTGCTTTCTCGTTTTCCTTTTCACGTGCCTTGATTCGTTCCCTGACTGTTAGTGATGAATCTGATAGGATGTTAAGGAAATCAAAATCTTTAGGTTTGAGTTTCTTTTTGTGCTCCGGCGATATATTAGGATTATTCAGTACTTGATTCATCGAATTATACGAATGGAACCACATATCAATTTCAGTACCAGACGGTTCTACATAGGTATCATATATCATCAACATTTCTAAGATATCGGGATCTAGTTCTTCAAACTCATAAGGCGAAAGACCCCTTTTATTAACCATCTTACAAAAGTATTTTAATTTATCGTCGGTTCTTACTTTTTTTCGATTTCGTCTTGTGCGTTTTCACTACCAAATAGTTCTACTACTGATTTCACTAGCTCAGTTACAAATACGTTATCGATAGAATCAATATTAATTCGACCATCAATATCTTCAGTACTGAAAATTGGATCACCGTTTTCATCTTTAACACAATGTAATAAAATCGCTGCGTTACTAACTAAACATGCTTCAAAATCACGTACGGTAGGACGATGAATATAGAATTCTACTTCTTCGATAGTTACCTTATGTAGTTTTGGTTTTAGTTTGTTTTTGATTTCTTCGAGATTCATTATAATTTCCTTATTAAAAAAATGGGAAGGTCTAAGCCTTCCCTATATTTATTATGGTTGTTCTGGTAGTAGACCGGATTTGATTGCCGCACCATCTACAGCTAGGTTGAAAGACTTAGTTACTACTGCGTCTTTGTCACCAGCCACGGTAGTACTAGATACGAAACAGGTATAAACGATATATACACCAGTTGTATGTGTAGCATCTTCATAGTAAGAGATACGTACTTGACAGCGTTTCTGCTCGTCTGCGAGTTGCTCTAGTAGTTGGTGTACTTCATCATCTGGAAGATAGTTAACCTGTAGTTCGATATCTGGAATTGATTTAGTACCCAATAGTTTACGATTATACGCACTATTAAATGTTACTACGTCAATTACAGTAGATTCAAAACCGGAAGTAGTGAATGTACCAACTTCGGGAACTTCTTTGAAATCAGTTGCTAGTACTGTACCTGCTGTACCTACTTCTACTTTTAGGTTAGCACCACTAAAAATGTCCATTGCCATTATTTTATTTCCTTATATAAGAGATTAAACGGGTAAGGCTATACCCGTGTTATATTTATTTATTCATTAGTTGTTTTACTAAATCGGTTAGTTTATCGATTTGTGCTTGTTGTACTTCAAGCTGTATACTTAGTTCTTTATTCTGGGAAGTTAATTCCTGAATTGCCCCGAAAGTATCAGATAGTAATGCCGTACTTGAATAGTTTAGATAGTCGCATCCTTCAACACGGAATGTATATAGGTCGTCTACTTCTGCTAATTGCTGGGCGATGAAACCGCGATCACGGCGTTCGTCAGCATCCCATGTAAATTCTACACAACCGATAGCATTAATACGTTCTAACGCACCTTTTTTAGCTTCAACTACATCAGACTTCAATTTAATATCTGAGGCAACTTGTTGTACTGTTCCCTGTGGTCCAGTAATAGTACCGTTGTTATTTAACGTCATATTATAAATCGTGCCAGAACCAGTACCATTAGAACGGGCTGATAACATTACTGTACCGTTATCGTAGAGATATAATGTGTTATTAACACGTGAGTTTGTTAGTACTAATGTATTATCAGAACCACCATTACCCACGTACCAACGACGTTTTGTTACATCAGAATTATTTTCTAACATACCCATGATGTAACATGCCTGACCTGTCGGTGCTACCATACGTAGAGCTTCACCATTCTGTGTTATTTGTACCTGATTATTCAATGTACTAACACCATTGGTATAAAATGTTCCACCAACCGCAACGGAATTTGTAAAGCTATTATTTGCAGAACCAAATGCTAATGTGTTGGAAGCACGTGTATAGTTAAGAATATTAATACCACCAGTACTATCAACATTTAAACGGAAGTTACCACCATCACCAACAAATAGATAAGCAGAACCACCCGCATCAGTTTCGGCAAATCGTATTGTTGGGTTATCAGAACGAATTTCTAACGGATTTGCTGCTGTATTAGCAATTGAACCCGTAAAAGTAGTAACACCCGTAAAGTTATTTGCTAAATTAGTATGTGCTACTGGATTCCATGCCGTGGTTGCTCTAGGTGTCTGTGGATCATTAGACAATAGGAAACGGCTATACATTCTACCGCTTGTATCCAACCATGATTGACCAATGCGATTATCTGCATAAGACGATTGGAAACCAACACCATTAATTGGTGCCCATGCGGTGTTACCGTCAGAATCACCATAGAAACCACTTGCGGAACTTGTAGGACGAACATTAATTGAATTACCTACTCCAAAATCCCCAACTTTTAAATATTTACTCCATGCTGTCCACGAGAAAACAGTGTTATTAATATAAAATTTTGTACGCGTAAAAACATCATTCGTATTATATGGGTAGAATATCTGAGTACATGCCGTTGGGTTATTTGCTGCGTTTTGCATTACCACTAATGACCCTGCGGCCTGAATTGGGTAATTATTGGCTGGGGTTGCTGCGGCACTTGCGGCACAGAAATAGAATCCAGGATCTGACAAATCATCTAGGTTAGTAGCTGCCGTTAATGTACTACGTATAAATGGCATTACACCTAAGTTAGCACGAGCCTGTACTACATCACTCGCACCAGTACCACCATGAGCGATAGCAAGATCGGTAGTAAGTGTTAGGTTTGGCATTGATACCGTACCTGCGGTGATACGTAGATCACCTAATGCTGCGGCTGATGTACTACCACCTGATACCTGAATACGAGCATCATAATCTGTAGCACTACCAGAGCTATGTAGATCGATATATGTAGTACCTGCCGTGGTTGTAGAGCCAATTTCAATACCATTAGCAGTTACACCACTAGTTGCCGCAAAGGTATTCTGTGGTCCGGTAAAATGTTGGTTATTAGACCATGAGTTAACACCACTCATTAATGGAACGTTTGCCCCACCAGTACCGATATTCTGTACTGCTGCGGTGCCTAAACCTAAGTTAGTACGAGCGGTTGCTACATTATTCAAATCAGATAGATTACTACCAATCTTTAGTTGAGCATCATTAGTAACATTACCTAAACCTACATCACTTTTAGTAATCGAAATATTACCACTTAGGGCTTTACCATTTACTGTTGTAGTTTTTGGTACATATACAGTACTGGTATTATCAATTGCCGTATCTACTTCACTCTTCGAATAAACATCTATGTTAGTACGAGCTACTGCCTTATCGCTTAGATCACTAAGGTTATTTGTGATTGATAGCGATCCAGTGTCAGTACTGTTTAGTGTGATGTTTGCTGCGAGAGATTTGCCATTTACCGTACGTGTAAGGGGTACATAACGCCCGTCCATTTGGGTAGCAGTATAGATACGTGTCCACGCTGTTGTGGCGTTCTTGGCGTATACCGCTAGTGTGCCTGTTTTACTTACGGCGATAGCAGACGTAGTAGAACCATCAACAAAGCCTACTCCCATCATATCCGCACTTAGTGGATTACCTGCTTGTGCTGCTGGGATTTTAATAAATGAATTACCTGCGGGAGTACTGGTAGTGTACTGTGGTACGTCTGTACCGTTTGAGCCTACGCCGTAATCACCCTGATATAGTGGGTTAAGTGCCATAATAGATGTACTACGTTGTACAACCTCCGTTGGTGTAAATTTAAATGTTTTTGTTACTACTTCATCCTTACCACCTGATAATTCACTTGCCGAAATCGACCCATTTACTATTGCGTATTCTACTGTTTTAGAAGGTTCGGTATAAATTAGTATTAGTTGAAATTCTTTTTGGTTTTCAGTCTGTCCGTCTAAGTATTGGTGAGTTGGATTATCTGGAATATAGTTAACTACGATTTCTAAATCTTCAGCAGATTTTTCAGAAAGTAGCTTTGTATTATATTCACTATCATATGTTTCGATATCACTTACATTAGAATCGATTGTTAGTACTGGAAATGCCGATACCTCATCAATTTTAATATTAGTAACACCTTGTGGTGAACGGTTTCCCGTATCTGTATTATAGGATAGGGTTAAGTTCTTTCCTGTAAAAATCCCTGTCATAATTTATTCCTTGTTATCTAGTTTTCTCTGTAACTTGTATATTTATAGAGAAAGCTAAACTCACGGAACCAGTTACGGGATCGGTAGTAACATCACTTTGATCATAGATATATGAGATTAGTACTAGCCCGGCATCTTTAAATGCCTGTGCTTTTGACGCATCAAATGTACTAATGATTTGGTCATAGGTAATTGACGGGGCAGTATTTGATGTATCGGGATTTGGGGATACTACATAATGTATATTGAATGTTCCCGCTTGGCGTTGCCTCGGTCCGAAAGTGATACTATCCATATTAAAAATAAAACCAGACTCTACGAATACATCAGCATCACGATCTACTGTTAAATTCTTAGTAGCATTGATTAATGTTTTCATGGTTTGGCGTACTTGAGATACTAAATCCATTAGTAATCCTCCGCGTAAGATTGCCCTTTCTGAGTACGGTAATAAACATCTACCATCCCCGATAGGTCATCAACGATGTGATAGACTACGTAAGGTTCGGAATCAATGATCAGTACTGTATTAGTTTTTATATCAGCAGTTACTAAAACTGCTTTTTTAATAGTGACATAATTTTCTACACCTTCGACAAAACCACCGCCCGTATCAACGGAAACGGGAACGGCCTCTACAATTCCTGTAAAAACCGTTCCCGTAGAAGTTTGTAATTTTGTACCGAAGGCTTGAAGAAACATGTCACATTGTGAAATGTCAAAAGCCCTCATAAGTAGTATTACGCAAGTTTCATTACATAAAATGCTTCTTCATGTGCTACTGTGTGATCAATATACGCAAAGGTACGTAGTGCGATACCTTGACTTGCACGATAAGTAGTATCATCACGATCTACAGTTAGGCCACCCCATGAAGCTAGAATTACATTACTGAAGTCACCAAATACAATTTGACCTGCTTCAATTTGAGTAGATTCAATAACACGTACAGAATCACATAGCCATGCTTCAAAGCGGAAACCTTCAATCATGTATTTTGCGGCGGTGTTAGCACCAACTAGAGTACTACGTAGAATAGCTGCGGTAGTTGGGTGAACGATTGCAACAACGTTATCTACACGTACATTAGCTGCTGCTAGTAATGCTAGTGCGTTTTGTACATCTTCCTGTGAAGGTGCGGCAGCTAGAGTACCGTTAGGTGCTGCGGCGACAATACTGGATAGAATTTCTTTTTCTAGTTTCAAGCCAGCACCACGTACCATTGCATCTTGTACATAGCGTTCTGCGGTTTCTGCTGATTTTAGTAGAGTACGGGTGATTGGAACGGAACCAGTGAAAGTCTTAGGCTTCATTACAATACGTTCCCATTTAGTATCTACTAGTGGGGAATCAGCACCTTCATCAACAAATGCAAACATTGCAGTGAAATCGGAAGAGAGTTTTGGGATTACTAGATCGCCCTGCCCCTCTAAACCACTAAAGGTTTGAATTGGTAGTTGTGCAAAAATAGAGTTAGCACGTAGTACATCAATATAGCTATCTACATAGACTTCTTTAACTAGAGCACCACCAGTAGCGGCAGCGGTAGAAGTAGTACGTAGTTGATTCATTGGTACTTCAACTGGTGCACCTTCAAATGCTTTACCTGCTGCGGCAGCACGAATTAGACCATTAATTACAGATTTTTCCATCTTGTTTTCCTTAACGTTAAGAGGATTGTTTTCTTTATTTAGTGAACGTTTGAAATCAGATACGCTAATTCCTTTAGCTAATGCCTCTGATACATCCACATTTAGTACTTGACCAATAGAAGTAAGTTCACGTTTGCGTTCTTGTTCTGCTTTGTCGGCTTCGTCTTCCATATCTTCTGGATGATCTGCTTCACCATCTGCATCTGAGAATTCGCCTACATCGCGTTTATCTTCTACTTCAACTGGTTCATTACTATTTAGTGATTCAGGTTCAACACCTTTATCTTGTAGTTTCTTTAGTAAGTTTGGACGCTTCGAAAGCATTTCCTCTAACTCACTATCACTTAGTTCAATATCTGCTACGCCGCCGTTCTCGTCGTTATCAACTTCTAAAACTTCTTTAATATCGTATGCTTCATTGTCTAGGCGGGTTTCTTCCATACCTTCTTGTTCTTCCATGAGTCTTTCCTCTTCAATAGTTTTCTCATTACTATTTAGTGGTTCGTCCTCATGGGCTTCTTCTAATTCATCTTCGAGTACATCACGTAGCTTTTCATCAGTACCGAAGGATCGACCAATACCTACTGTTTCATCTGCGGGTACTGTTACTAGTGAGATTTCATAGATTTCAAAGTTAGTAACAACAATATTGTTACCTTCCATTCGATAATCATAGATGTTATAGCCAATACTAATATGTGATAATATTCCTTCCTGGATCATTTCCCACATAGTATTACCTAGTCCTACTTGGCTAATACGTAAGGTAGCACGGCCTACACGGTCGGCATCCATACGGGCTTCTACTACAGCACCTAGTAATTTATCGCGATCATGATTGAATAGTACGGCACCCTTATTATTAAGGCGGCGTAGGTCTACGTTTTCTTCACCACAAAGAAGAATTTCATAATAAAGTTCATCATCAATGATACGGCTTACTGGCTGTTCACTACAGAATGCTACTTCAATAGTACGTTTATCGGCATTAATTGCCTGTACTGGTATCGTTAGATCCCTCTTCTGGTTCTTTAGATTCAAATCCATTTGATTCTATTTCCTTATTTTGGTTGTTATCTTCCTTCTCTTTTGCTATTTCCTCTAGGGTAATACGTGGATCACCACCCATTTCACTAATGATTTGAGTTTTAGATTTTAGTCCTGCGTCCAATAGCATGATCTCGGCTTGAATATCTTTAGTCGGATCTAGGGAAATTGGCTTAACGGGAATATAACGAGCACAAATTAAATCATCAAAATCTGAGAAAGAAAGATTAAGACTATTGTTATTTAGCATTTCATTTTTCAACCACTCTAAGTAGATTGGTTTTAGTACCTTACTGATTAATACATTAGTACGAGTACGGAATGTTGTAGCCTGTAGTCGTTCGGCTAACTTGGCTGCACTAAATGAAGCATCGGCAGTACTGCCCATTAGGGATTGCTTAGTGACGTTTAAACCCATTGAGATTTGATCCATTAGTTCACTAGTGAATTCACCAATCTTATCTACACCATTAGAAGGGTTAACAGTTTTAATGTCTTGGTTTTTACCCAATTCAAATACTGCACCTGCTTCTAGATATTCGGTATAGGTAGCCGTAGTATCTTCTTCACCTGCTACTAGTTCTACTTGGTCGGTATCATTATTATTATTAGTAATGTACGCCGTAGTACTGGCAGAAATACGTTTAGCGATTAGTGCCGCTTCGGTGAAGTTCTTTAAATCTTCCATAGTCTTATTAGTACTGATCATATCCGGTATACCGCGTTCCTGCCCCATCTGTTGAGGGATGAAATAGTGATAGATTTCACTAGCCGGAATAATGTCAAATGCCGTAGCATCATATGTATAGGTAATCGGGTTATAGATACAGAAATAGTAATTTACGGGTTTATGATATTGGTCAAACTCAATACCATTACTGATATAGTTACCATTAGCTAACCACTGGTTATTTAGTTGTGTTAGTCGTGCTGCGTCGATAATTTCTACTTTGATAGTACCGTTAATTTTATGAATACGAATGAAACATTCACCATCCTGTACACGAATCTTTTCAACGGTCTGTTGGAAGATATCGAACGTCATAGAACCATCGAGGCTAAAACGGTCGGCATCATAAGCCCAACGGTCAAAACGCTTTTCAAGTTTCTTACTTAGTTCATGTAGTTCTTCTTGGCTTGCGTTCTCTAACTGTGGATCTGGCTTAACATAGACCCCTTCAGCACCTACTACGCCATCCACGGATAGGTTCATATACTTACTACCTAGTGGATTCTTTAGTACTGCTTCGCGTGAATGATTACGCCAATCAGAGAGAAACCAACGGATCAAGTTGTTTAGGTTCTGTGAACCTGTACCCGAAGTGAAACCAAAACTGATGACGGGTGTACTCATACCACGTACTGCCTGTAGATCACGCTTGAGGTTAGTTTGTGGTTTGTCGATTAATCGTTTAGTACTGGCTTGTGCTTTTCGCTGTTGTGGTAGCTCCTGCGGCTGCGGCTGTGTTTGTTTTTTCTTCCAAAACATTATCGTGTTCCCCATCTATTAGGATAATTAGGATCACGGAATACGGTTACACTCTTGAACGGTCGCCCATTACCATTTACGGGTTGATCATTCATGATTGCCCATAGAGCATTAGCACGCTTGATATAACGGATACGCATATTTTCAAGATTAGTAAGATTCTCACTGATCAAAGTTTTATTATTTATTGTTAAACTATATACACCACCGCCCGATACTTTAGCCTTAATTACTTCATCGATTTCTTTAATCAATGCGATCATACTTGCGTATTCGGTCGTATACTTAGTTGGGTTGATTATCTCACTAGAAAAGTTTTTTGCTTTACCAGTACTGGTATCAATCAATACACAAAATAGCTTTTCACTTCCACCAGCAATATCTAATGTTAGTGTGAAATCTTTCGGTACTGAATCGGTATTAACTAGGGTGATACTACTACCACCCGTAAGATAATTAACTACTAAGGTATTCGAGGCGGGAATAGTTACTACTTGATCATGGGGCATTGATACCGCGTAGATCGTTTCTGGTAAAATATTTGCCATTTCATTTCCTTATTTACCAAACCATGAAGATCCTATCCCCCCTCGTCTTACCTGTTTAGATTTGGGTTTAACCTGTGGGGTTTCTTTCGGTACTGGTTTGGATATTGTTTCTTCTTTATTTATTGTTTCTTCTTCTACTTGTGCTTTCACCGTACGTAACTTTCTATATGGTTGTTTAGTACCTAACTTTGTTACTAAGTATTCACGACCTATTAAGGCATAGTTAATACAGTCTAGAGTTTCATTTCTTGTACTACCCTTTTTAGGTTGCCACATTAATTTACCGCCCCTCGGCCTTAGTTCTTCGGCGGTTAATTGCTCGAAGTAGTTAGGGGGTAATGAGGCACTAAAATGTAATTGAGTTGGTGAATCTTCGGGTGTATCACTCGTCATATGATTTAGTAGTCTACGAATCGTAGATTTACCGCGTTGTGTATTAAGTACGAGGAATCTATTATGACTACTACGGGATTCTTTGAATAACTCGGCTTCGGTACTATTACCACCCTTGATTGCATGGAACTTAGCCCACTTACTACAGAATCGATATACGGTTTGCGTGGCGTTACCAGAGTCTACGAAACAACCTAGTGTTGGTATTGGTCTACCACTTACAGTACTGAATTGTTGCTTACAGAATTTCTCTAGTTCATTCCATGCGGGTGATTCGTCCTTAGTACAATCGTGTGCTCTTATAATTTCGTGACCTAACACCCATACATTCTTTTCATCAAAGGCAATTACGGTAGTTTCTAGGCGGTCTAATTGGGCATCGGTTGCCGTGATGATCGCTAGGGCAGAATCTGGTATTGCCTTGATATGAAATTTATCACTCTTATGTTGTTCAAGGGCGATTACATCAACTTCTTTTTGATACTCATCCTCGTAAACTTCACCCAAATCATTATTATAAAATGTCTGTAGGTTGAATGAATATAAGGCGTCCGCATATCTACTTACCATTTCTTCGATAGTATTAAGTGGTGATATCATGCGGCTACATTGATAACCTACTACGCCCTTTTCACCATTAGGATTAGTGGCGATCCATCGCCCATTGTCTACCATCTGGTGGCGTTTGTGTTCGTCGATCTCTTGTTCACAGTTAGGACAAATTAATCTAGTAGTACTGGCATCAGGAATACCACGACCATTTTCAAGTTGTTTAAATTGAAACTTTACTTGGTCCCATTCAAATTTATATTCATGTCCACAATCATGTGTTACAAACCAGTAGCGTTTATCAGAAAGATTGAACTCACTATTTATTAAGTCATTTCGAAAGAGCGGAGTACTTGCAACTACTACTAATGCATCATCCCCGAAGGTAGTAGTTCTTGCCTCTGCCATCTTGATTGGATTTCCTTGCTCACCAGTAGTTAAGTTACTTACTTCATCGAGTAGAACCATAGAACAAGTAATACCACGTAAATCTTTTGGTGAATTCATATTGAGCCAGTACACAAACGTACCATTACGTAGTTCTGTTTGTTTGGCATTGTTCGCGGCAGATTTATCAGATTTAGTAGTAACTAATTTAGATAGTACTGGACTAGCTTCTACTACTGGCATAAATTTACCAACACGGAATTTTTTAATATCATCTTCACTACTACTAGCAAATGCAAAGTTAGCGGGGGCATTAGCCATCTTATTGACGGCAATTGCCGTCATTACTTGTGTCTTTAGTAATTGTGAACATGCTTGTATAACAATCTTTCTAGTACTACGTTCCTGTGCTATATCCATCGGTTCGCGTTGGAAACTAAAGGGTACAAAATCCATCGACATACTAGGACCATCAACCAGTTTCATTACACTAGTAACAAACTCACTTGTTTTCATCTTCGGAGGTGGCTGGATCGTCGTCTGTGCTGATCTTAGGATCTTCGTTAATCTCTTCTTGTTTGTGTTCATCTAATACTTCCATGTCATTTGGTAAATTTTCAAATTCCATCTGTCCTAGTTGGAATAAGGTTGAATCTATTTCATCGCGTAATAAATCGCGTAAGTCTTTCGCATTCGTCATTTTGAATAAGTCTAGATATACTCTATTTGGAATTGCTCGAATGGATGTTTTAATCTGGTGAAGATATGCCGTTAGTACTGTCTCTACGTACTCGGCATTAATTACGACTTCAAGTTTTTCTTCTAATTCTAATTCGGTAATCTGGCGTTCGGCTTCGAGTTTCTTTAGTCGCTCTTGTTGTATGCGTTCTTGTATATCGGTTTCACGTAGGGGTTTTAGTATGTTCTGTACTATCCACGCTCGTGTATCTTTCTCGTCTGTACCAGCACCAACGGGCATACCTTTATCTTTCCACTGTCTAACACTGCTCTCGTCATATCCGTATTGTTTAGCAAGCTGATTCATGCTAATAGGTTTTATTGTCATTTGTTTTTCCTTTTCAGTACTGAATTATAAATGCATAATTATGCATTACTCGGTTCGGGTAATTGTTATAATGTAACATATATTTAATATAGTGCGGGGGCGAAAACTCGCATATTGAGTCAAATTTGAGGGGGACCCAGAATAAAACCTATATATATCAATAGCTTATTGTTTATTTCTATCCATTCTCATTTGAACCAGTACCGCACCACTCATTCACTTTGTATGCATACTTATTCAGTAGCCTTGTGAGTATTCAGGAATATGATTGCGTAGTAGTCCTGCACGTGTTCACCTTCAACCGTATGTTGGTTCACTAGTTCTCTTAGTACTGAATCCATACGCACTAACAATTTTTTCTCATTGGCTTTATATTGTCCTAATGCTTCAATAGGATAAGACCACCTGCCAATCTTGAAAGAATGTTCATATACCATACTGATATATTTATGATAGATAGCTATTGCATCCTCATAGACATAGATATCTAGATCACTGTGCTTGATATGAATACTTAATAGCTTTTCTTGGCGGGTAGGTAGATAGCCGTGATATTCTCCATCGTCATCGATGTAGACCGTACCACCTTTGTAGTGCTTGAATAGTTTCATGTGAATACTCCTATGTTGTACTTAGAAGTATTTAGGCGTAAAAAAACCCGCACTGAGGCGGGTTAGTTATTACATGGTTTCTACTTTCCAGCGTCCACCGGGCTTGGTAATTCTATATCGATGTACATCATCACATAATATATCTGCATTCCCCGTGTAGCTGTTACTAGTGAACATAGTAACCGTATTACACTGGTAGTCTCTAGACTGTACTAATGACTGTGCAAAGTCCTGTGCGTCTTGTTCTTCCTGTGCTGTGAGTCTTACTGGTTCTTCATGGTTAGGTGGAGTGTTATCTCTTCCCTTAAATGAAAAGAATGCGATAACTAACAATGCTAAAACAAATATCTGCTTCATCAGTTACAGTCTACCTTGTTAATTGAAGGTGTTTTGAAGTCTGGCATATTGAACATCTGTACACCCCGTAGAGTGTTCTTGTCTACGGTGATCTGTACCTCTATGCCGTTCTGCTTGTCCTCATGGAAGTAAACATAACTGGTTTCTGTTTCCTTCTTATCTTCAAAGTTTTCTTTCGTTGAAGATCTCATGTTCACCTTACTTGGATCTACGTTGTCGTAGACTTTACAAACTAAGTCCGGTACATCCATATACGCATTAGCCTGTGAAGATGCCAGTACAGCCAATGCGAAAATCACTTTCTTCATCTGTAGTTCCTGAGATTTGTAATGCGTTCTGCACGAATCAAGCAAGTAACGCTATTATTGTCACTATCGTAGTAAGCGTTGTAGATCTTACCACAATCACTAGTAAACTGTGGGCGATAATACTGCACACCGTTACGAGTTCCTGCATCAAACATAACTATATTATGCTTGCCTACTGTACCTACTTTTGCTTTGTCCATGAATGTGTAGTTATTGCTACAACCAGATAGTACTAGCATCATTATGAATAGGATTATTTTTTTCATTTTTATACCTCTTATTATTGGTCGAGATTATACTGTTTTCCTCTGGGAAAGATAAGATTTAATAGTAGTCCGCTACCAAAAAAGGTAGTTATTATAAGTAACATTGGGAAGATTTACCTACAATAGCTACTGGTGAGAGTAGCTATTAGAGATAGTCTTACTTCTGGCTTTTAAAATCTTCGTCTACTTTCTTCTTGAAGTTAGCTAACAGGGTTTTATCGTCTGCCCCGCTTTTGTCCTTCTTCTTGAATTCTTCAAAGTAGCGTTGGCTTGTTTCGTTCAACTTACCACGGCTATTGATATGGAATTCTTTACCGTTCCATAGTGCGTTCATCGGGTAGGCTGCTTGATAGTCCTGTGAGTACTCTCTCAGCAGGTTATCAACACTTTCCATTTCTGGACGTGCCTTAACTAAGGTCTGGTACGCTTCACTATCTCGAAGGGCTGCGGGTAACTGTTTATTTACAACAGTGTACGATTTCTGCCCGATAACTACGGTGAATGACTTATTGTTACTGTTGCTACTGGTTCCACGGACTACAGTACGTATGCGGGTTACTGGTGCTACACCACCCGTAGCGGCTTCAATCAGTTCTTCAACACTAGTAAACATCCCCTCAGAAGTGATAAGACCTTTAAGGGCTTCTAGTGCTTCTTTACGGCGTTCTTCCTGTGCCGTAGCAATGTATGCCTTAACATCATTAAGGCGGTTTACCAGCTCGTCTATCTCGTCTGGTGCGATAGCTGCCAGTTCCTTACGGCGGTCGGCATCGGCTACCAGTACACCAACATTGAAATCATCTACGAGGATAGAACGGATCATAGTGGCGGTAATTGTTTTAATTGCTGACATAACATTTCCTCATTCACTGAGATTAAAGTTGGTTTGATTCGGTGAGTTTCGAGTGATCCCATTCTGGAATTTCCCTTAATTCCCGTATCATCTTAACATCAAGTTTTAACTCTACCAGTACGAAATCTAAGGGTAGAGTACGGCTTTTAGATAAAATTCATTCTATCGAATGATATCAGCGATTACTGAATAGTATCAGGCTTATACTGATAATTCCCATCCTCCAGTACTGTACCATTCATGATACGGTGTAACAGTTCTTTATAGATAAGGCTGTTACGGTCAATCACGGCAGTTACACCACTATTAGATACATACAGAATGTGTGAACCATTGCCACTTTCAATAATATGTTGGTTTTCGGCCAGTTCATAGACAAAGGTATTACCATTGATACAGGTAATTGTGATTGGATAACCCCTGTAGCTAATGTTACGTACTGGCAATGCGGGTACTGGTAATTTAGAGTTTAACATTAATACGCTTCCTAGTGATTAGTGCTAGTAAGGCAAGCTCTTTAGATTCGTACCAGTTCTTGCCGTCTGAGTAAGGTTTGTTACGGTGGCGGGGGTGTCGACTTAGGACTACTGAACCCGCTTTCTTTCCGTAATCGTCGTAAACTTCTATAATGTTGCCTACTACATTTAACTTCATCTTTCCCCCATGCCGCCCTGTTGATAGCTATTGTTATTGAATTAGCTAATGCCGTCAATATCTAATAGCTAATTATTTCACCTAAAATAGCTAAAGCATTGTTTTCATATGATTTAAATTTTAGCTATTGATCTTTTAGCTAATGATGAATTACTATAGCTATATCGAAAGCAAGGGGAGTATAGAGAATGACTAAGGTAACGTATCAACAACGTGGAAACATCACTGATGTAATGGTAGATGGATTGTACGTAGGTTGTGTAGTACTAGGGGAGGATGGGAAATACAGGACGGTACATAAGAATTCGGCAGTACCTGGTGAATTTACGGCGTTACACTTCGCTACCTACCACGTAGAAACAGCAAAGCCCCGTTAATGGGGCTTTTTTTATTTGCGGGTACGTTCATTTCTTTCTTCATTTGCGGTGATTGATTCACGTAAATCTGCGGCGAGTTGTTGCCAGTATTCATCATCACAATCTTCGATAACATACACGAGTATTTCTTCTAACCAGTTAGCGTAATCTTCGATACTCTCAATATAGGCTTTTACTTCGGGGTGTCCTTGATCAATTAGGGGGTTGATATGTCGTACATCTTTTCCAAATAGTGTGTTACTCATTTTGTTTTCCTTTTAGGTTTTGGCTTCGGTGAGTTTAGTACTAGTTCTAGTAGCTCTACGGTCATTTCCTGCCCGTTGTTATAGAATGCTTCTAGTAGTTCGGCTGCTACTTTCTTCTGGTGAGTAAGTGGATCTACTAATGAATCTTGGAATAGTTCTTCTTCGGTCATATGGTGCTGTGTGATCTCTTTACCTGCCCCGTAAATCTTGCCGTAGGCGTTGCGTGTGGCGTTCTGGTGTCGTGCTAGACGTACCCATGAATTACCATGAATAACGTTACCATAACGCGTTGTATCGCCTTGTAGGTGGGCTGTTTGCTCTTGGTCGTCTACGTAGTATGTAACCTTGAAGTTTCTTGAATTGTTATTGATTACTGTATATTTCATTTATATCTTTCTCGGTAATGGGGTGAAAATTCTTATCACCCTTTCATATTATAATCCTCTATAGAATTGTGTAGTAGCTCGTAGTCCATATTGCTTGTTTAGGTGGGCTGCGGTTGGGTGTCTCCCCTTGTCTACGATGTATTTAGCAATATATGATTTTATTGCTTCGATATGTTCTGTACTGATACTTGGGTTATCGGTTAGTGGTGATTTCTTGATTGGGTTATACATACCATTTGAGTTTGCCCCAAACTTTTTATAGTTGTTCTTTATATTGCCTTTATGCCAGTTCATATTGGTTCCTAGTTTGCCCACTTCGCGGGGCTTGTGGCGGTGCGTGACTCCTTCGGCCTGTCGGCGTCGGTGGCGACTCACGAATACTTTGATTAATTACTTTGGTAGTATCTCTTGGGGTAGTTGTTACTTCCCAAATCGATTATTTGTTTTCACTTGTCAGTACTGTTATCTGTCTGAGCGAAAGCGAGTAAAGGGCTTGGCGTTGTTTGGAGTGACTAACGACAAAAACGCAAAGTTACGATCTAATTTTTGTTTTTATAGAGACTAACGAGCAAAGCGAAGTTAGGCTCTCTAGAGACTGAAATCAGTAAGACACATATACTTTAAAATAACGAGACTCAATTAATATTAATATAAGGGGTACTAATTCGGGACTGCCCTAAATCGGCCATAAAATAGGCCATTTCTGTATAAAATGTACTCAAATCGGCCATAATTCGTACTATTTTGCCCCTATTAAAGCCATAATGACCCGAATTAAGCCATTGGAACCCGAAATAGGCCATTAGCAGTGGCTTAATTACGGGCGGTAATCTTTGTAATAAAATCTAGTAGTTGTTCCTTTGTTGCGTTCTTTTCGATCATTCTTTCCAGTTCATATCTTTCAGTACCACTAAGATAATCATCACCGGATTCTTCATCTATGCGTACTGGTATGTTGTCGGTAAGCATCTGTGAGAGTTGTTTAGATACACTGGTAAGCAGTGCTTTAACTTCCTTCACACGTGATTCTTGATAGTCTGTGTTTTCGAAATCAGAACTACTATCTAAAGCCTCTTTCACTCGGTCATAACTGATATCACCTAATGACTGTAACAGGCGTAGAATGTAGATGTTATTGATCCCCTTCTTGGCCTTTTTCTTTTCTGTGAGTTTCTTATTCTCTACTTCGATGATCTTACGTGTCTGTGCTGTTAGTTGGTTTAACTTAGTAACTCCAATCAAATGATTACGTACATCGTTATTAGCAAACACTGTTTCTTTACGTCCACGTGGCTTTAGTTCGCTGGGATCTTTCTTTTTTGTCATCTTCTTTACTCCAATAAATAGATGTGAATATTATATTTTTCTCCATGTTAGGGCGGTTACACTCCAATGTAACCGCCCTTTTTTTATTAGTTGCCTTTACGCTCCCAATGCTTCTTACATGAAACTTTGTTATAGATGTTTGGGAAGTATGAGATATCGAACCACTCACCATATGTATTACCAACGTACTGTACCATCTGACTGTGTGAAAGTTTCTGTACTCTTCTTGTCTCTAAAACATCTAAGAACATTGAATAAGTCATTTTACCGCCGACACGCTTACTCTTACGTCGTGCTGCCGCACGTTTACAGTTCTCAGAATGTGTAACCCATTCTAAGTTGCTATAGTGGTTATCATCTTTACTTACTAAGTGATCTACTTCTAAACCATCTTGGTATGAATCGGCTAACCACGCATGAGCTACTAATGTATGTGCGTTGATTGTTGTACTCTTGAAATTGAAAGTATTGTATCTTGCGGTAGTTGTTACCTGTACTACTTCACCTGTTGTTAGGTTACGTGCGATAGTACCAAATTCATTTACTTCAAAGTTTTGATATGCGTTTACGCCTTTTTTATATTTTTCCATTATTAATTCCATTTAGAAATGTACTAACGAATCCGTGTTAGTACTACATAATACTTTTTACGATAGTATCAAACGTTCTTACTCACCTTTTGGGTTTAGTAACATACTTTTATTGATTAGGTATTGAATGGCTGCGGCATTCGTTTTAGCCTTTCCTTGTTCAATTAGCTTATCAATATACTTTTGTTGGTCGTCTGTGATCCTCACTGTTAATGTGTTAGTTTTGATTTGTTTTTTCATTATATTTCCTTCTAAATGATTTCATTTTCTCTATTTTATAACGCATAGAAAAACCCCATTGGGGTTATCTATATTATATCACATTATTTTGGTTTGTCCCAAATACCTGATAATTATTTTGAGTTTGTCACAACTACATATCTATTTAGTCTTGGGCTTCTGAAAACATAGCCAAATACGACCAGAAATAGCTAAAACCACCATAATCAGTAGGTAAATCATAAAGGCAATATAAACCCAAATGATATACCCGCTGATCATTAGTACTGTGCCGATCAGAATCAAGATTAAATCTACTAAGAATACTAACATAACTATTACCTCACTTTGTTATGATAGTATTTAGTACTGTGGGGTAAAAAATGGGCTGTTATTATATTAAAAAGTAGGGATAACCAATAATTAGTGTCCCTGTACGTGGATAATGGAATGGAACCACGTAAAAATCAAATTACGAGCATGACAAGAACCGCTATACTGGTTAGGTATACGGTTAATGTCGTCTTGTGGAATTTATTATATAGATACAGGAGTATTTGACAACCTACCAAATGTAGTAGGCTGTCAATAATTTTTAATTATTTCTTAGGCCAGAATAATTTACCGGATAAGGCGGGATAGTTGATAACTGTTAAAAGTTCATTAGCAGTATTCAGTATTGCCATTGTTGCGGCGTATACATCGCTGTGCTCGCGTATACGGCGTTTAACTTCCTCCGGTAGTTCGTAGTTACCCTGTGGTGTTAAGTCCTCTCCTAGCTGTACTGGTGAGCCATAATAAAAGATGTAGTTATAAGGTTCATCACCTGCTGAGAATGTATAGTACTCTTCATCACCTTTAATCTGAAAACTGATCATCAGGCGGCGATCTACTTTCCATGCCTTAACTTCACCAATAGATGAATAGACAATATCACGTAACTTACTCCGGTACTCATGTACGGGATCTTGTAGTACCCCGTATTGGGCGTAGTTGAAGAAGTCCATCATGAGAGTATCAAATGTATTATCGTTTGCTAGTAACTGCTTACGCTGTAATACTTCTAACTCTAATACAAGGTTCTTACGTGTTTCCTTTAGTTCGGCAATCTGCTCTATGACTTCATCAACATCATCAAGGCCAGCTAATGCTAACTTAGTACCATTACTGATTTGTTTACCGATAGCCTCGATTTGGTTTTCGGTATTAGTAATCTGTAGTGTGTAGTCTTCTTTCTTAATACCGCCCTTACGCTGGATATTGATATAGGCAATAGTAGTAACCAGCATTAGGGTATGTTCTACTAAAATTCCTGGTAGTGACCATGTTTTACAATCATGTTGATAGCCCCTACCCTTTTCACATAAGTAGCGGATCGTATTATTATGACGCATTGCCATCATAGTACCGCCACAATGCCCACATCTGAAAATTTTCATACCTGCGAGTAGATTAATATTATTAACTTCCTCACCTACTTTACCAATGTACTTAGTAGTAGTACGTATTTGTTCTAGGCGTAGGAATTGCCCCTCTGTTACTAATGGGGGAAAGTAATTAGGCAGGGCATAGTCTTTACCATCTACCGTAATTTCTCGTAGACCATATACGGCCTTATTGAATCTTAACTTACGTACATTAGCAGTAGTCCATGCCTTATCTTTGTAGGCGTGTGGGTATTTCTCGTTTAGGTACTGTGTCACCTTGAATACACTGATACCATCTAAAAACATATTGATAGCATCTTGTGCGGGTTGCCATAATGTAGGGTGTTTCTTCGCTGATTCGTGTTTATCAGTCTTACCATCAATCCACCACGGATGACTACCCACGGCCTTAATAGTAGTTGGTAGTCCTTCCTGAAAGCGTCGGATCATAGCAAGGGCATTACCATTAGTCCGGTTTTGCTTTGTCTTACTTTCTTCGTGTGCTCTACTGAACAATAGAATACTCGTAAGTAAATCTATGGGGTTTCCTTTGATCCCTGCTCTGGTGTAGGTCTTGTTGTCCATACCAGTAATGATAGTAATCCCACGGCGTAAGATACCCATGAATAGCTCTAGTGCTATATCAATCTCTGAACGGCTGATACGGTCTAAGGATTCCACGTATAGGTACGCATTACTTGGTATTAGTCCTGCGTCTACTGCGTCTAAAAACTGTCCTAATGCCCCTCCTGCTTTGGCGTTTGCTCCGTGGAAACCGCTTATGCCAGCATCAATAATTTCAACCACTTCTAGATTGTTCTGTGCGGCGTATTGTTCTGCGGCGTATGTCTGCCGTGCCTTTGTTGTACCTTCTGCCTGTACTGCACTACTCCAGCGTTGATAACTGTATAATTGACGAGCCATTTCCACACATTCCTTATAAAACAATAGTTTAGGTTAGTGTGTAGAAATTACGGTTGGGTTGCCAGGGTGGCTGATGATGTGGACGTTGCCGCTGGCAATCGTCGCGATCATCGCCTGGGTGTGGGTCTCTTTATCCTGAGGAGCAAACACCGGCTCATGAAAACCGGCGATAATCAGATCCAGAGAGGTCAGCATCGGGCCAGTACAGTCGATCTCGCCGTCCGTATTTTTAATGTTCGCCTCGATGCCGCGCAGTATCCCGACGCCATCCATCAGACGAGGCCAGATGCGCATATTTACAAAGTGCCAGTAGTGCGGCGCATCAGCCATATCCGGGCCGTGATCGGTGATCGCAAAAAGCGTAATCCCTCTCAGTTTGGCTTGCGCGATGTAGTCATGAAGGGTGCTGTACGCGTGGGTGCTTGCGACGGTGTGCATATGCAGGTCTACGGGATACATCTCTCTCTCCTCTGATGTTTTACCCCAAGGATAGCAGGTATACCCGGCGAATATCAGCAAAAACCCGGCAAAAGCCGGGTTGCGGTTAGTAGCCTCGCTGCCTGTCGACCTGTCCGGTCGCGGCTTTCCCCTGCTCCAGCAGCGCTATCGTGCGAGCGATGTAATCCACGGCTTCTGCCGGGCGGGTGACAGCGGCAATATGCGGCGTCATCGCCACGCGCGGATGCGCCCACAGCGGGCTCTCTTCCGGCAACGGTTCACGGCTGTAGACATCCAGCATCGCCCCTTTCAGCTTACCGCTGTCGAGCGCTCTAAGCAGATCCGCTTCCACCAGATGCACGCCGCGCGCCAGGTTCATCACGTAGCTTTGATCCGGCAGTTGGTTCAGCAGATCCTGATTGATAATGCCGACCGTCTCCGCCGTATTCGGCAGCAGGTTGATCAGCACGCGCGTCCCTTTCAGGAAGGCCGGCAGTTCGTCATGACCGGCAAAACTCTCCACGCCAGGATAGGTCTTTCGCGTGCGACTCCAGCAGCGCAGCGGGAATCCCCACGGCGCGAGGGCTTCCGCCACTTTTGATCCCAGCACGCCCGCACCCAGCAGACCGACGGTAAAATCTTCGCGCTGATAATCGGCTAACGGTTCCCAGCGCGATTGCTGCTTCAGCGCCTGATAGTCGTCAAAACGGCGGAACCAGTGCAGAACCTGGCTCACCGCGTATTCCTGCATTTGCTGGCCCATACCGGTATCTTCGAGGCGGAACAGGGGAGTATGTTCTGGCAACATTTCCGGATGCGCTTTTAATTTGCTCAGGATGGAATCCACGCCCGCGCCGAGGGCAAAGACCGCTTTCAGATTGCGCCCCTGCAACATCTCCACCGGCGGATGCCAGACGAGCGCATAATCCGCATGTTCGTTATCGCCCCGCTTCCATTCACGCACGCGCGCGCCCGGAATGGCTGTCGACAGCGCCTTAATCCAGTAAGGGGTATCAAACGTCGGGTGGTAAAAGATGATATCCATAAATGACTCCTGCTTTTTATTGCGATGTTTTATATGTGTTTTCAAGAGGATTATCAGGATAACAAATATTGCGCAGGGTGTGTTGATGATAAAAAAAGCGCTTTCAGCACATTCAGGAATCACATTGCTGAAACTTTATCTAAACACGCCAAATAACTGAAAAAGTTGATTGACGGCGATGCCCCTTTTACTTACATTAGCGCCCGTCCCAGCAACAACGGGATGACAATACGGTGAGGTGTCCGAGTGGCTGAAGGAGCACGCCTGGAAAGTGTGTATACGGCAACGTATCGAGGGTTCGAACCCCTCTCTCACCGCCATATTTGAAGAAGAGCTCGCATGAAAATGCGGGCTTTTTTTTCGTCTGTCGTTTGGGTCTACTCCTCAACAATTCGCGCGTATTCTTCGGCCAGAAAATCCACCAGCGTGCGCACAGAAGGCAACAGTCCGCGCCGCGAAGGATACACTGCGTGAATGACTTCCCGCTGCGGCTCCCACTCGCTCAGTACCCTGACCAGCTCACCGCGCGCCAGCTGCTCCTTGACCATTAAAACAGGCAACTGGACCACGCCGACGCCAGCCGATGCCGCTTCGCGCAGCGCCAGCATATCGGAGGTGATATAACGCGGCGTAAAGTGGATCTCCGCCTTCGCGCCCGCAGGCCCGGTCAGCGCCCATTTGTGAACCTGCTTGCCCGCCCCCATGCTCAATCCGGGCCACTGGCTGAGTTCAGCAGGCGCTGTCGGTGTGCCCAGCCGTTCAAGCAGCTGCGGGCTCGCCACCAGACAGTGACCGCGATCGGCGAGCACACGCAGGACCAGATCGCTATCGTCAAAAGGCCGTGGCCTTACGCGAATTGCCACATCAATCCCCTCCGCCACCACATCCACACGCCGGTTGGTGGCTTCCAGCTGCAGATTCACGCCCGGATAGCGGACCATAAATCGCGCCAGCATCGGGCCAATATGGACATGCAGCAGCGTTACCGGACAGGTTATGCGCACCATTCCGCGCGGCTCTGCCTGTAGAGCGGCAACGGCCTCCTGCGCCGCCTCGGCTTCCACCAGCATCGCTTTGCAGTGCTGATAAAAGGTATGGCCGATGTCGGTGACCGTAAACTGCCGCGTGGTACGCTGTATTAATCGCACGCCCAGCCGCTCCTCAAGCTGCGCAATACGACGGCTGAGGCGGGATTTTGGTAAATCACAGGCCCGCCCTGCCGCGGCAAATCCGCCGTGGTCTACCACTTTCACAAACCACGCAAAATCATTGAGATCCTGCATTTCCGCCTCCATCGTCCTCTTTATGGAACAGTGAGTATTAATTTCACACTCTACCGGGATATTAATGTCGAATATAAGCTAATACACATCAACCGAACAGCAGGAGAAAAACATGAAACAGGTTACTGGCGTCTATACCGCACCGCGTCCCCACTGGGTGGGCGACGGTTTCCCGGTACGCTCAATGTTCTCTTACCAGACTCACGGCGAAGCCCTCAGCCCTTTCCTGCTGCTGGACTATGCAGGCCCGCACGTCTTCCCCGGCGACGGCGTGAAACGCGGTGTGGGTGAGCATCCTCATCGCGGCTTTGAAACGGTGACCATTGTCTATTCCGGCGACGTAGAGCATCGCGATTCAACCGGTAAAGGTGGCGTGATTGGACCTGGCGATGTGCAATGGATGACCGCCGGTGCGGGCATTTTGCATGAAGAGTTTCACGCCGATACCTTCTCTCGCCAGGGCGGTGAGCTGAAGATGATGCAGCTGTGGGTCAACCTTCCGGCGAAGCACAAAATGGCCACACCGGGCTACCAGAGCATCACCAAAGCGGCGATCCCGGTCGTGGCGCTGCCCGATAACAGCGGCGAGCTGCGGGTGATTGCCGGTCAGTATGGCGATATACAAGGTCCAGCGCACACCTTCTCGCCCCTGAACGTGTGGGACATTGCCCTGCATCAGGGCGGTCACCTGAGCCTGAACCAGCCGGATGGCTGGAGCACGGCGCTGGTGGTGGTCGAAGGCAGCATCACAGTGAATGGCACCACCGAAGCCGGTGAAGCACAGCTGGTGGTGCTGAGCCAGAGCGGGGATAAACTGCACCTTGAGGCCACCCGTGACGCAAAAGTGCTGCTGATGTCCGGCGAGCCGTTAAACGAGCCGATTGTCGGTTACGGTCCGTTCGTGATGAACACCAAAACCGAAATCGCAGAGGCGATCGGTGATTTTAATTCCGGTCGTTTTGGTCAGATGTGAGCGTAAACCGGCAGAGATGATTATTGCTTAACCGAACAGCCACTCGGGCATAAAATTTGCTTGACCGTTTTAGCGCAACTCCCTATAGTAGCGCCCCGTTGCCCCCGAGAGGTCAGGCAGCGAAACAATACGGTGAGGTGTCCGAGTGGCTGAAGGAGCACGCCTGGAAAGTGTGTATACGGCAACGTATCGAGGGTTCGAACCCCTCTCTCACCGCCATATTTAGAAAAGAGCTCGCATGAAAATGCGGGCTTTTTTTTCGTCTGTCGTTTGGATTCCCCAGAAAGCAAAGCCCGGTTTCCCGGGCTTTGTCATCAGCAGCAAATTCAGTCGTAAGCAAGCAATGCGCGCTGGCACAGAACCGAGCGTACGCAATCATCTTTGTTGAAACGCACCACCCCAACCATGTCATCTTCCACAAAACGTGCCAGCGCATCGCTCAGGCCCGATTTGACACCCGACGGCAGGTCGCACTGGGTGATATCGCCGTTGACGATAACGGTCACGTTTTCCCCGAGGCGCGTTAAAAACATCTTCATTTGCGCTGCGGTCACGTTCTGAGCCTCGTCGAGAATGACGACCGCATTTTCAAATGTACGTCCGCGCATATAGGCGAACGGCGCGATTTCCACCTTACCAATCTCTGGTCGCAGGCAGTACTGCATAAAAGAAGCCCCCAGGCGTTTCACCAGCACGTCATAGACAGGCCGGAAATACGGGGCGAACTTCTCTGACATATCGCCGGGCAAGAAGCCGAGATCTTCATCGGCCTGCAATACCGGACGGGTGACGATAATTCTGTCCACATCCTTATGAATCAGAGCCTCCGCCGCCTTGGCAGCACTTATCCACGTTTTCCCGCATCCGGCTTCACCGGTTGCGAAGATCAGCTGTTTACTCTCGATAGCATTCAGGTAGTGCGCCTGAGCTTCATTGCGGGCGGCAATTGGGGAGTTATCACGGCTGTCTCGCGCCATGCCAATTGCTTCTACGCCGCCACTCATCTGCACAAGCGAGGTGACCGACTCTTCTTCACGCTGTTTATGGCTACGTGAATCCCGTCTCAGCACACGTTTTGCTTCGCGACGAGCTTTGATCACTGCTTTTTGTCTTCCCATGGATAGCACCTTGAGTTGTTGGTATTCATCACACGCGCCGTTGGCAGCGCGATTATGCGCACGAACATCTGAGGTTTGGCTTCCTTGTAAGCCCTTGCTTGCCTTTTGGAATGACGATGCAAAACGGCTACGCGCACCGTTCTGCACGCCGGATAAGTTCTTTTGAGGTATGGGGGAGGAGAATTTTGTGGTGAAGAAATCGCTGCCGGAGTCAGAGCCTCCGCGCCGGGTGCTGCGGTTGTTATGTTTAACTTGTCCAGTACAGGACCCAACCATTCGCGATCTCCATAGTGAATCGTTATCACTGCCGGGAACTACCGCTGTCTTATATTAAGTACATCAGGATTTATCACAAATGCAACATCTTTTTTACCTGAACGCAACTTTTTCAGACTCGCCCTGCAGCTGAGTTCAGTCTCATACAGAAATATGACAGAAATATAACAGTGAGGGTCATAGGAAAAAATAATCTCCCCGCGCGGGTGGCGGGGAGAATAATCAGGCTTCGATCAGCCCTTGCGCGAGATACGCGGTGTTATCGCGCACGCCAGGCAGAGCAAAGAAATAGCCGCCGCCGATAGGTTTTATGTACTCTTCCAGCGCCTCGCCGTTTAACCGCTTCTGAACGGTTAAAAAGCCCTTCTCCAGATCGTGTTGATAGCAGACAAACAGCAGGCCCATATCCAGCTGCCCGGAGTTGGTCACCCCCAGCGAATAGCTGTAACCACGACGCATCATCAGGCTGGACTCGGTTTCCGGCGTTCGCGGGTTCGCCAGACGAATATGGCTGTCGAGCGCGATGGTATCGCCGTCCGGATCTTTTGCGTAATCCGGCACATCGTGTTCGTTTTTCATGCCCAGCGGCGCACCGCTCTGCTTGTCACGACCGAAAATGGTTTGCTGCTCTTTCAGCGGCGTGCGATCCCAGAACTCCACGTGGAACTGGATAATGCGCACCGCCTGATAAGTGCCGCCCACCGCCCACGCCGGTTCGCCCTGATCCGCCGTGGTCCAGACCACGTTTTTCATCAGCGCCGCATCGCGGCTGTCCGGGTTGGCCGTTCCGTCTTTAAAGCCGAGCAGGTTGACCGGCGTCTCTTTTCCCTGGCTGCGCGCCGCGTGATCGGAGATAAACCCTTCCCGCTTCCAGCGCACGCTGAGCAGATCCGGCGTGTGCTTGATGATATCGCGCAGGGCGTGGATCACCGTATCCTGGGTATTGGCGCAGATCTGGATCAGCAGATCGCCATGACAGAGCGCGGCGTCGAGAGAATCATTCGGAAAACGCGTCATCTTTTGCAGCGTTTTCGGTTTCTGTTTCTCAAGCCCGTAGCGGGCGTCAAACAGCGACTCGCCAACGGAAACCGTGACCGTCAGATTATCCGGGGCGATAAACGGCCCCAGAATACCCGAATCCATCGGCGGCATCCGCGGGTTCGGCGTTTCCGGCGCCGGGCCACCTGCCGTCAGAAACGCAATCCGCTTCGTCAGCAAACGGAACAGACGTTCCAGATCCGCTTTATCGCTCGCCAGCGAATCAAACGCCACCACCATCATCGCCGCCTGCTGTGGCGTCAGGATCCCGGCCTGATGTTCGCCGTAGAACGGCTGCGTCTCCATGCGCGCATTCGGGGAGAGGGTTCCCGGCGCGCTTTGCGGTTTGGCCGCATGCGCCACCGGGCAACCCCCCGCCAGAGCGAGCGCGCCGCCAAGCGCTCCCACCCCTTTTAACAATCGACGGCGCGACGGTTCTGCGACGTCGATTTCGTGATGTTTACTCATAATGCTTAGTCCAGACCCAGTACGCCACGCAGCTGTGCCAGATCTTCCGCCAGCGTTGTGATTGGCCCTTTCAGCGCATTCCGGTCGGCGTCCGTCAATTTGTCGTAAGTCTCATACCCGTCTTTGGTACGGTACTTCGCAAGAATGGTATTCACTTTCTTGAAATTGGCATCCACTTTTGCCAGCAGTTCGCTGTTGTCTTTCTGCAGCTGCGGACGCAGCAGGTCTACAATCTTCTGCGCGCCGTCTACGTTCGCCTGGAAGTCCCACAGGTCGGTGTGGCTGTAACGATCTTCTTCGCCACTGATTTTGCTGGCCGCCACTTCTTCAATCAGGCCAGCCGCGCCGCCCACCACTTTTGACGGCGGGAAAGCCAGCTCGCTAATGCGTTTTTGTAGATCCAGCACGTCGGTATTCAGCTGCTCCGCGTACTTCTCCATCCCTTTGGTGGAGTTGTCGCCAAACAGCGCTTTCTCCAGACGGTGGAAGCCGGTGAATTTCGGATCGGCGGCTTTCTGCTCGTAATCATCTTCACGGGCGTCGATGCTGCCGTCGAGGTCAGAGAACAGCTCGGCAATCGGTTCGATACGCTCGTAGTGCTGGCGCGTTGGCGCGTACAGAGATTTGGCTTTCTCGATATCACCCGCTTTTACCGCGTCGGTAAAGGCTTTGGTACCAGCAACCAGGTCTGCGGTCTCTTTGGTCACGTAAGCTTTATAGGCGGTGATCGCCTCGCCCAGACTCAGCAGCGCTTCGCCTTTCGCCGCATCCGCCGTGGCTTCGCCTTTGACGATCAGCTTGCCTTTCGGGTTGGTCAGCAGGCCGCAGGTCATGTCATATTCGCCCGGCTGCAGGTTAGCCGTCATTTTCTGGGTAAAGCCTGGCGCGATGTTTTCACGCTCTTCCACCACCATCACGCCTTTGAGGATTTCCCACTCCAGCGCCTTCTGGCTATGGTTCTGAATGATAAACTGGGTTTTACCGCTGTTGACCGTGATGGTCATCGGCTCACACTGTTTATCGTTCACGGTGACTTTCACCTGAGGAACATCTGCCGCGCCCGCTGAGAATGCATACGCAAACAGCGCTGCCACACCTGCCTGTAATGCAGTACGTCGAAATTGAATTGCCATGACCCTTCCCTTTCTAAAAGTATGTATAAACAACACGAAGCACTTCAGGGCGCAGTACGCGACGGCTGAGTACTGGGGCGTGATGGCATAAAGAACAGCACCAGCGCCGGAATGAGATAGATGAAATACATCGCCACTTCGCTGACGCTCGGCGTTTCCTGATAGCCGAAGATGCCTTCGAGCAGGGTGCCGGTCAGAGAGTGGGTGGAGAGCGTATTACTGAAATCGAATGCAACGTCCTGGAAGTGGTTCCACAGGCCCGCCTCGTGGAAGGCGCGAATCGCCCCTGCCGCCAGCCCGGCGGCGACCAGCAGAATGAACAGGCTGGTCCATTTGAAGAACGCGCCAAGGTTCAGGCGAATGCCGCCCCAGTAGAGCATGAATCCCAGCACAATCGCGGTGGCGAGACCCAGCATCGCGCCGAGCGGCGGCCAGATCCCCACGTCCTGCTGGAACGCCGCCAGCAGGAAGAAGACTGACTCCAGCCCTTCGCGGGCGACGGCGAAAAAGACCATCCCAATCAGCGCCCAGCCGTGGTGGTTGCCCTTTTGCAGCGCGTGATCGACCGCCTGCTCCAGCTGCACTTTGACGTTACGCGAGACTTTGCGCATCCAGAACACCATCCAGGTGAGGATCACCACGGCAATCACCGCCACGATCCCTTCGAACAGCTCCTGCTCTTTTTGCGGGAATTCACCGGTGGTTTCGTTAATCAGGATCCCGAGACCTAAACAGAGTGCGGCGGCGAGAATAACGCCAATCCACATCACACCAATCCAGCGGCCGCGCTGGGTGCGCTTCAGGTAGCTGGCAATCAGACTGACAATTAAGGCCGCTTCAAGCCCTTCACGTAACATAATGAGAAATGGAACAAACATGCCGACACCTTAAATGTTTATCGCGGTCAACTGGTGCAAAGAAAGGTAAATAACTGTGATAGTGATTATCATTACGGCAGAAAGAAAAACAAGCGAATTGTGTCAGGTTTTGATGACCAGTTGTAAATCCATCGCCGGTTAATAGTTACGATCGTTACCGTTATGTATATAACTTATAACGTAAATGCCCATTTACGGTTCCCGTGCCCTATGGCTAAATAAGCGCTTCGTTTACCTGCTGAAAATTCAAAATGTATAACTTTGTTCATTTCCTGCTGGCGCTGGTCATTATTCTTGCGCTCGCCTGGCTGGTGAGTTTCGACCGCCGAAAAATTCGTATTCGTTATGTTTTACAGCTTATTGTGATTGAAATTGCGCTGGCGTTCTTTTTCCTGCACGCCGAAAGCGGTCTCTTCGTGATTAAATATGTCTCCGGTTTCTTTGAATCTCTGCTGAAATTTGCCGCGGAGGGCACCAATTTTGTCTTTGGCGGAATGGGTGAAAAAGGGCTGGCGTTCATTTTCCTCGGCGTGTTGTGTCCGATTATCTTTATTTCTGCCCTGATCGGAATTCTCCAGCACTGGCGTATTCTGCCGATTTTTATTCGTCTGATCGGCACCCTGCTGTCAAAACTGAATGGCATGGGCAAGCTGGAATCTTTTAACGCCGTCAGCTCACTGATTCTCGGCCAGTCGGAAAACTTCATTGCTTACAAAGGGGTGCTCGGCGATCTCTCGTCTCGTCGTCTGTTCACCATGGCGGCGACGGCGATGTCCACCGTTTCCCTGTCGATCGTCGGCGCTTATATGACCATGCTTGATGCGAAATTCGTGGTCGCGGCGCTGATCCTCAATATGTTCAGCACCTTTATTATTCTGTCGGTCATTAACCCGGCAAGCCCGGAAGCCGAGCCGGAAATCAAACTGGAAAAACTGCACGAATCCCAGAGCTTCTTTGAGATGCTGGGCGAGTATATTCTGGCCGGTTTTAAAGTGGCGATGATTATTCTGGCGATGCTGATTGGCTTTATTGCCCTTATTAGCGCCGTCAACGCCCTCTTCTCCAGCCTGTTTGGAATGAGCTTCCAGCAGATCCTTGGTTATGTGTTTTATCCGCTGGCGTGGCTGGTGGGCATTCCCCTGAGTGATGCGCTGAACGCGGGCAGTATTATGGCGACCAAACTGGTGGCGAATGAATTTGTGGCGATGATTGAGCTGCAAAAAATTGCCGGTCAAATGACACCGCGCGGGCTGGGCATTCTCTCTATCTTCCTGGTGTCGTTCGCCAACTTTGCCTCAATCGGCATCGTGGCCGGGGCGATCAAAGGGCTGAACGAGAAACAAGGCAACGTGGTGTCTCGCTTTGGTCTGCGTCTGGTGTACGGCGCGACGCTGGTGAGCTTGCTGTCGGCAAGTTTTGCGGGGCTGGTGCTTTAACACTGTTGTCGAACAGATGATATGCAGGCCGGGTCAGCGTTAGCGCCACCCGGCTTTTTCTTGCAACAATAACAATGAGGATAGCGAACAATGACCATCAAAACAGGGCTTATGGTTGCCGCACTTTTCATGCTGGCCGGCTGCAACGCCCCCTCACATACGGCTCCTGACGCCACCTGCAAAGTGGATAACCAGATGCAGCAAACCACGCTCTATTTCGGTCTAAATCGTCCGGCGGGTGCCGCCATCACCGGGCAGGAGTGGCAGCAGTTTGTCGATCAGGACGTGACGCCGCGTTTTCGCGATGGCTTAACGGTGTTTGATGCGCGCGGACAGTGGCTGGGCAATGACGGGAAAGTGGCGCGTGAGCCAAGCAAAGCGTTGATGCTGATCCATGGGAAAGATGCCCAGAGCGAGAGCAATATCGAAGCATTACGCGGGATCTACAAATCACGGTTTGCGCAGGAGTCGGTGATGCGCGTTGATCAACCGGTCTGCGTGCAGTTCTGACAGAAAAAAGCCGGGCGGCGATGACGCCTTACCCGGCTTTGAAATCCTGTTAACGCTTATTCAGGCTGTAACTTTACCGGCGGTGCCGTGTGGTAATGCGCATCCGCTTCGGCAAAACGTTCCTGCATAGCCGCCGACGGCGCTTTCCCCAGCAGGCTGAACACCACAATCCCGATGCTGCCGAAGATAAAGCCTGGAATGATTTCATACAGGCCCAGCCACGCGAACTGTTTCCAGACGATAACCGTCACCGCACCGATGATCATCCCCGCCAGCGCGCCGTTTCGGGTCATGCGTGACCAGAGTACCGAGAACAGCACCACCGGACCAAAGGCTGCACCGAAGCCCGCCCAGGCGTAGCTCACCAGGCCCAGCACGCGGTTTTCCGGGTTTGCAGCCAGCGCGATAGAGACCAGCGCCACCGCCAGCACCATAAAGCGTCCGACCCACACCAGCTCTTTCTGGCTCGCGCCTTTACGCAGGAAGGCCTTGTACAGATCTTCTGTGATAGCGCTTGAGCAGACCAGCAGCTGACAGCTCAGGGTCGACATCACCGCCGCCAGAATCGCCGACAGTAAAATCCCGGCAATCCACGGGTTAAACAGAATCTGCGCCAGCTCGATAAACACGCGCTCGGCGTTCTGGTTCACCGCCCCCGCCTGCGCCGGGTTGTTATTGAAGTAGGCAATGCCGAAGAAGCCGACCGCAACCGCACCCGCCAGGCACAGGATCATCCACGTCATACTGATACGACGCGCATGCACGATGCTGTGGTGAGAATCCGCCGCCATGAAACGCGCCAGAATGTGCGGCTGGCCAAAGTAGCCCAGCCCCCAGCCCATCAGTGAGATGATGGCAACGAAGTTCAGCCCTTTGAGCATATCGATGTTTTCAATGCTCTTTTGCTTGATCACTTCCAGCGAATCGCCAAACCCGCCGACGGTGATAATCACAATCACCGGGGTGAGAATCAGGGCGAAAATCATCAGACTCGCCTGCACGGTATCCGTCCAGCTCACGGCCAGGAAGCCACCGACGAAGGTGTAAAGGATGGTGGCTGCAGCACCGGCCCACAGTGCGGTTTCATAGCTCATGCCGAAGGTGCTTTCGAACAGACGAGCCCCGGCGACAATCCCGGACGCACAGTAGATGGTGAAGAACAGCAGGATCACCAGCGCGGAGATAATACGCAGCACGCGG
>Ga0153948_1000015_pt1 | contig 99774 bp, 86 predicted proteins | sample TSNJ032MetaG_FD_104696 | JGI IMG/M metagenome (GOLD analysis project Ga0153948, IMG submission 104696) | Attine ant fungus gardens microbial communities from New Jersey, USA - TSNJ032 MetaG | ecosystem: Host-associated > Fungi > Mycelium > Unclassified | place: USA: New Jersey, Wharton State... | reverse complement strand
GTTTTCTATTGCATGATTCGCGTCAGATTATGCTTAATTAGGTTATATTCGGGAATGAATCATTAAGCATAATTGGCTGGGGTTATTTGAGATTGTTATTGTTATGTATAATGAAATAATCAGGCATAAATAACTAACAGTATGATTTAAAAGGATAAAAATTTTCACTAAGAATGAATATGCACTTATCTGCGTTAACTATTTTTGTCCTAAGGTAAATTAATAAATAACTATCCAGATTATTTGAAATTAAACGGATTGATAAACTGTGACCCGACAAGGCGTTTTTTACTTAGCACCGAGAAATCAGTGGGTTATAAGAATCTACGCAAAGCCTCTGACCGTGGTTATGCATAATCGGTGCATAGTTGCCTGGCAGGGTTTAACAGGCGGATAACACATTTCCCGATAAACATGCGCTGGCGCAAAGAGGGCGTAAAAAGGGGTGGTATGGCAGAGAGAATTCTCGTATAAAAGTTTAAAATGAAACATTGTTTTATATTGAGGGTTTACTCATGATCGTTGGCAACATTCATCACCTCCAGTCCTGGCTGCCGGAAGAGCTACGCCAGGCTATCGAACACGTCAAAGCGCACGTCACCGACGCTACCTCGCTTGGCAAGCACGATATCGACGGTAACAACCTGTTTTATCTGGTCTCAGAAGACATGACACAGCCGTTCGCCGAGCGCCGCGCGGAGTACCATGCCCGCTATCTGGACATTCAAATCATCATGAAAGGCCAGGAAGGGATGACGTTCAGCACGCTGCCTCACGGCACGCCGGACACCGACTGGCTGGCGGATAAAGACATCGCGTTCCTGCCGGAAGGCGATCAGGAAAAAACCGTGGTGTTAAGCGAAGGGGATTTTGTGGTGTTTTACCCGGGCGAAGTGCATAAACCGCTGTGTGCGGTGGGCAGCCCGGCGCAGGTGCGTAAAGTCGTCGTGAAGATGCTGGTGGCATAATTTCCCTCGCCCGGTGGCGCCTCGCTCACCGGGCTACAACTTTTATCCCTCGTTTCATCATTTCGTGATCCAGTCTAAAAAATCGCCCCTTACTGTTTTTTCCCGGTTTACCTCTTTGCGCGTCGCGGCTTAGTATGAGAGTTAAATAAATGAACGCTGTTCTATAATGTAGAACAAACTGTATCAACAGGGAGATCACATGCAGCAGACCGTGCAGTTCTCGGGGATTATTCCTCCTGTCTCCACCCTTTTCACCGCCGAAGGCCAGCTCGATAAATCCGGTACCGCCGCGCTCATCGACGACATGATTCATGCGGGCGTCGACGGGCTGTTCTTTTTAGGCAGCGGGGGCGAGTTTTCTCAGCTCAATGCCGACGAGCGTAAAGCGATTGCCGAATTTGCGATTGAGCATGTTAATCGCCGGGTGCCGGTGCTGATTGGCACCGGTGGAACCAATGCCCGGGAAACCATTGAACTCAGCCAGCATGCCCAGTGTGCGGGGGCCGATGGCATTGTGGTGATTAACCCTTATTACTGGAAAGTGTCCGAGCAGAATCTGATCCGCTATTACCAGCAGGTGGCAGAAAGCGTGACGCTCCCGGTGATCCTCTATAACTTCCCGGCGCTGACCGGCCAGGACTTAACGCCCACGCTGGTGAAAACGCTGGTCGATACGTGTGCCAATATTGTCGGCATCAAAGACACCATCGACTCTGTGGCCCATTTGCGCAGCATGATCCAGACCGTGAAAGGGGCGCATCCGCACTTCACTGTGCTCTGCGGGTATGACGATCACCTGTTCAATACGCTGCTGCTGGGCGGCGACGGGGCCATTTCGGCCAGCGGCAACTTTGCGCCGCAGGTCTCGGTCAAACTGCTGCAGGCGTTCCGCGACGGCGATCTGGCCCAGGCCGCGCAGTATCACCAGACGATGCTGCAAATCCCGCAGATGTATCAGCTCGATACGCCGTTTGTGAATGTGATCAAAGAGGCGATTTCTCTGTGCGGGCGGCCGGTTTCGACCTATGTGCTGCCGCCAGCCAGCCCGCTGGATGAGTCACGCAAGGCGCAGCTGAAATCGCTGTTGCAACAGCTGAAACTCTGCTGAACCGGAAGGATAAGATGGCGATAGAGACGATTTTTACTCCGCAGGATGATGCATTTTATTCCGTTACCACCCATGCGGCCGGGCCGCAGGGCGCGCTGCCGCTGACGCCGCAAATGCTGATGGAGTCGCCGAGTGGCAACCTGTTTGGTATGACGCAGAACGCGGGCATGGGCTGGGACGCCAATAAACTCACGGGTAAAGAGGTGCTGATTATCGGCACTCAGGGCGGGATTCGCGCGGGAGATGGCCGCCCGGTGGCGCTTGGGTATCACACCGGCCACTGGGAAATCGGCCTGCAAATGCAGGCGGCGGCAAAGGAGATCACCCGCAACGGGGGAATTCCGTTCGCGGCGTTTGTCAGCGATCCCTGCGACGGGCGCTCGCAAGGGACGCACGGAATGTTTGATTCTCTGCCGTACCGCAACGACGCCGCCATCGTTTTCCGTCGTCTTATTCGTTCGCTTCCCACGCGCAGGGCGGTGATTGGCGTCGCCACCTGTGACAAAGGCCTGCCCGCGACCATGATTGCACTCGCCTCCATGCACCATCTGCCGACCATTCTGGTGCCGGGTGGCGCGACGTTGCCGCCAACGTTCGGCGAAGATGCCGGAAAAGTGCAGACCATCGGCGCGCGCTACGCTAACCATGAGCTCTCGTTACAGGAAGCCGCTGAACTGGGCTGCCGCGCCTGTGCTTCACCGGGCGGAGGCTGCCAGTTTTTGGGCACCGCCGGAACATCACAGGTAGTGGCCGAAGCGCTCGGGCTGGCGCTACCACACTCAGCGCTGGCTCCATCCGGGCAGGATGTGTGGCTGGAAATTTCGCGACAGTCGGCCCGCGCTGTGGCGCAGCTCGACGACCGCGGGATCACTACGCGCGATATCCTGACGGACAAAGCCATTGAAAACGCGATGGTGATCCACGCCGCGTTTGGGGGATCGACCAATCTGCTGCTGCATATTCCTGCGATCGCCCATGCGGCGGGTTGCACGATCCCGGATGTCGATCACTGGACGCGGATCAACCGCAGCGTGCCGCGCCTGGTGAGCGTGCTGCCGAACGGGCCGGATTATCATCCGACCGTGCGCGCGTTCCTCGCGGGCGGCGTGCCGGAAGTGATGCTCCATCTGCGCGATCTTGGCCTGCTGCATCTGGATGCCATGACGGTGACGGGCCAGACGGTCGGGGAAAACCTCGACTGGTGGCAGGCCTCCGAGCGTCGCGAACGTTTCCGTCAGTGTTTGCGCGACCAGGACGGTGTTGATCCTGATGATGTGATCCTGCCGCCGGAACGGGCTAAAGCCCGCGGGCTGACCTCCACCGTGGCGTTTCCGGTGGGGAATATCGCGCCGGAAGGATCGGTGATAAAAGCCACGGCGATCGATCCGTCGGTGGTGGGTGAGGACGGTGTGTATCGTCATACTGGCCGGGCGCGGGTATTTGTCTCCGAAGCGAGGGCAATCAAAGCCATCAAAAGCGGGGAGATCGTGCGCGGCGATATCATGGTCGTTATCGGCGGAGGCCCGTCCGGTACCGGAATGGAAGAGACTTACCAGCTGACCTCGGCGCTAAAACACGTCTCCTGGGGCAAGACCGTATCCCTGATCACCGACGCCCGTTTCTCCGGCGTATCGACCGGCGCCTGTTTTGGCCACGTGGCACCCGAAGCGCTGGCCGGTGGGCCGATTGGCAAGCTGCGCGATAACGACATCATCGAGATCGAGGTGGACAGGCTTTCGTTAACTGGCCGGGTGAATTTCATCGGCACGGCGCAGCATCCGCTTACGCCGGAAGAGGGCGCTGCGGAGCTGGCGCGTCGGGCGCCGCACCCGGAGTTACATGCCCACGATTTCTTGCCGGACGATACGCGACTTTGGGCGGCGTTGCAGTCGGTGAGCGGCGGGACCTGGAAAGGCTGTATTTATGATACCGATAAAATTATCGAGGTGATTAACGCCGGTAAAAAAGCACTCGGAATATAAAGCATAAAATAAATTTAACTGCCTGTGATGATTATTTGCGGGCGGTTTTATTGCGCCTGTAATATAGCGATATCTAATAAATTGCTGTTTTCATAACGTATTAAAAATAAAAGCTAAAACTATTTTTTAATTTGTGGGTATATAACGACGATTATCACAAAAGTAAAATATCATAATTCATAAATAAGATATGACCATTGCTGGTTAATCGATCATTTACTTACACTCAATTAACACGAAATAGTCCGATCGGCACACGAAAAAAGGGTGTATTCCTGACGATGCACCAGGTATTGCTTTTGCCTGGAACAGGTCCCTGACGTTTGCACTTTTTCACTTTCTGCGTTGGGGGTAATCATGCAATTAACCATGAAAGATAAAATTGGCTACGGGCTGGGTGATACCGCCTGTGGTTTTGTCTGGCAGGCCACGATGTTTTTGCTGGCCTATTTTTATACGGATGTGTTTGGTTTATCGGCGGGCATTATGGGGACGCTGTTTTTAGTGTCGCGCATACTCGACGCCGTCACCGATCCGCTGATGGGGCTGCTGGTGGATCGCACCCGCACGCGCCACGGCCAGTTCCGCCCGTTCCTGCTCTGGGGCGCGATCCCGTTTGGCGTCGTCTGCATGCTGACCTTCTACACGCCGGACTTTTCCGCCAACGGCAAAATCATCTACGCCTGCGTGACCTACATTCTGCTGACGCTGGTCTACACCTTCGTGAACGTCCCTTATTGCGCCATGCCCGGGGTGATCACCGCCGATCCGAAAGAGCGTCATGCGCTCCAGTCGTGGCGTTTTTTCCTCGCCGCCGCGGGATCGCTGGCGATCAGTGGGATTGCGCTGCCGCTGGTGGGGATCATCGGTAAAGGCAACGAACAGCTGGGCTACTTTGGCGCGATGTGCGTGCTCGGCCTGAGCGGTGTGGTGCTGCTTTACGTATGCTTCTTTACCACCAAAGAGCGCTATACCTTTGAGGTGCAGCCGGGTTCGTCGGTATCAAAAGATTTGAAGCTGCTGTGGGGCAACAGCCAGTGGCGGATTATGTGCGCGTTCAAAATGATGGCGACCTGCTCAAACGTGGTGCGCGGTGGGGCCACGCTCTATTTCGTGAAATACGTGATGGATCATCCGGAGATGGCCACGCAGTTCTTACTCTACGGCAGCATCGCCACCATGTTTGGCTCGCTCTGTTCATCCCGGCTGTTAGGCCGCTTCGACCGCGTGAAATCGTTCAAGTGGATTATCGTGGCGTACTCGCTGATCAGCCTGCTGATTTTCATCACGCCGGTGGCGTATATCGGCCTGATTTTCGCCCTCAATATCCTGTTCCTGTTTGTCTTTAACACCACCACGCCGCTGCAATGGCTGATGGCCTCCGACGTTGTCGATTATGAAGAGAGTCGCAGCGGCCGCCGTCTGGACGGGCTGGTGTTCTCTACCTATCTGTTCAGCCTGAAAATCGGCCTGGCGATTGGCGGCGCGGTGGTCGGCTGGATCCTCGCCTATGTCAATTACTCCGCCAGCAGCAGCGTGCAGCCCATCGAAGTGCTGACCACCATCAAAATCCTGTTCTGCGTGGTTCCGGTGGTGCTCTACGTCGGCATGTTCATCATGCTCTCGCTCTACAAACTCAGCGATGACCGCGTCGAGGCCATCAGCCAGCAACTGCTTAAACACCGTGCGGCGCAGGGCGAGGATCTTCCCGCTGCGGCGACGGCGGCATCCCATTAAGAAGGAGACGCTATGTACACTATCACTAACCCGATTCTGAGCGGATTCAACCCGGACCCGTCCCTGTGCCGGCAGGGTGAGGATTATTACATTGCCACCTCGACCTTTGAGTGGTTCCCCGGCGTGCGGATTTATCACTCGCGCGATTTGAAAAACTGGTCGCTGGTGAGCACGCCGCTGGATCGTGTGTCGATGCTGGATATGAAAGGCAATCCTGATTCTGGCGGCATCTGGGCGCCGTGTCTGAGCTACGCCGACGGGCAGTTCTGGCTGCTGTACACGGACGTGAAAATCGTCGATTCACCGTGGAAGAATGGCAAAAATTTCCTCGTCACCGCGCCGTCCATCGAAGGACCGTGGAGCGAGCCGATTCCGATGGGCAACGGTGGCTTTGATCCGTCGCTGTTCCACGATGACGATGGCCGTAAATATTACATTTACCGACCATGGGGGCCTCGCCACCACAGCAATCCGCATAACACCATCGTGATGCAGGAGTATTTCCCGCTGACGCAGCGGCTTTCGCCGGAGCGCAAAACGCTGTTTACCGGTACGCCGCTGTGCTACACGGAAGGGGCGCATCTCTATCGCAAGGAGGGCTGGTACTATCTGATGGTTGCGGAGGGGGGCACCAGCTACGAACATGCCGTGGTCGTGCTGCGATCCAAAAACATCGATGGCCCTTACGAGCTGCACCCCGAGGTGACGATGATGACCAGCTGGCATCTGCCGGAAAATCCGCTGCAAAAGAGCGGACACGGATCGCTGCTGGAGACGCACACCGGCGAGTGGTATATGGCGTATCTGACCAGCCGACCGCAGCGTTTGCCGGGCGTACCGCTGCTGGCCTCTGGCGGACGCGGGTACTGTTCGTTAGGGCGTGAAACCGGGATCGCACGCATCACCTGGCGTGACGGCTGGCCCTATGTCGAGGGCGGGAAACACGCGCAGGTCCACGTACCGGGGCCGCAGATGGCGGAGAGTCAAAGCGTGTCGACGGCGAACTGGCGCGATGATTTTGAGACATCAACGCTTAACCCGGAACTGCAAACCCTGCGCATTCCGTTCGACGATTCTCTCGGATCGCTGACGGCACGCCGGGGATTCCTGCGGCTGTATGGCAACGACTCCCTCAACTCGACCTTCACCCAGTCCACCGTGGCGCGACGCTGGCAGCATTTCGCGTTTCGCGCCGAGACGCGCATGGAGTTTGCCCCGCGCCATTTCCAGCAAAGTGCCGGGTTAACCTGCTACTACAACAGCAAAAACTGGAGCTACTGCTTTGTCGACTACGAGGAAGGGAAGGGCAGGACGCTCAAGGTGATTCAGCTCGATCAGAACGTGCCGTCGTGGCCGCTGCACGAGCAGCCGATCCCCGTGCCGGACGACGCGCTGGGCGTGTGGCTGCGTGTTGACGTCGAGCATTTAGTTTATCGCTACAGCTATTCGTTTGACGGCGAGCAGTGGCAGACTGTGCCCGTCACCTATGACGCGTGGAAACTGTCGGATGATTACATCGGCGGCCGTGGGTTCTTTACGGGGGCGTTTGTCGGACTGCACTGTGAAGACATCAGCGGCGATGGCTGTTTTGCCGATTTTGATTACTTCAGCTATACGCCTGCCACCGCGTGACGCTTCAGGCCGGGTAGCCCAGCGCTTTTGAGAGCTGCAGCCCGGCCTCTTCCAGCATTCCCCGGAAGCGGGCGAACGCGTCATCATCGACCCGCGAGGTTAAGGTCGAAAGACTCAGCGCCGCAATCACGCGGGATTCATGATTCCACACCGGCACCGAGACGCAGCGCACACCCTGTTCGTTCTCTTCGCTATCGAGGGCGTAACCCTGGGCGCGGGTTTGCGCCAGCGCTGCCAGCAACGCCTCGCGCGAGGTTATCGTTGCCGGGGTGAAAGAGGTGTACTGATAGCCGTCGAGCAGGGCGTTGAGGTCGGTATCGTTGAGCCAGGCGATTAACACTTTCCCGATGGCAGTCGCATGGACGGGGAGACGACGACCAATGCGTGAATAGGCAATGGCTGCCAGCTTACCTTCGATCTTCTCGATATAGACGCCTTCGCGCCCGTCGAGAATGCCCAGATGGGTGGTCTGCCCGGTGCGCTGCGACAGATCCGTCAGCCAGCCCTTCGCCTTCTGGCGAATATCCATCGAGCTCACCACAAAATGGCCGCGCTCCACCAGTTTCATGCCGAGGCGATATTTGCCATTTTCTGGATTCTGATCGATATAGCCGTGCAGCTGGAGCGTTTTGAGCAGCGAGTGAAGCGTGCTTTTGCTCAAACCCATCTGTTTACTGATGTCAGTGATCTTCAGCTCCGTCGCCTGTTCATTAAACAGGTCGAGGATCTGCAAGGCACGTTCAACAGACTGAATAATAGGCATAATTAAGGACCGTCCACGCTGGAGTTCAGGTGAAAAAGTACCTTTTTTTCGCTGAAAAATCAATCGAATGGCGGTAAAAGCAAAACGGCAACCCCAGGTCGCCGTTTTTACTGTTGATTCTTTCTGCCGTGTGGAGAAAGCGAGAGTGAAGGCTTACTCCGCAAGTGTCGCCACCATGACGGCTTTAATGGTATGCATCCGGTTTTCCGCCTGGTCAAAGACGATGCTCGCCGCCGACTCAAACACTTTATCGGTCACTTCCATTCCGCCGTGCAGATCGAACTCTTTCGCCATCTGCTTGCCGAGGGTCGTTTGATCGTCATGGAACGCCGGCAGACAGTGCAGGAACTTGACGTTCGGATTGCCCGTCAGGGCCATCATTTCGCAATTCACCTGATAGTTACGCAGCAGCGCGATACGCTCCGCCCACTTCTCTTTTGGCTCGCCCATCGACACCCAGACGTCGGTATAGATGAAGTCCGCGCCTTTCACTCCGGCGATCACATCTTCCGTCAGGGTGATTTTTCCGCCATTCTGCACCGCCAGCGCGCTGCACTCCGCCACCAGGCTCTCCTCCGGCCAGCAGGCTTTAGGCGCGACCAGACGCAGATCCAGCCCGACCAGCGCCGCCGCTTCCAGCATTGAGTTGCCCATGTTGTTGCGCGCATCGCCCGCATACACCAGCGTCATCTGGTTAAACGCTTTGCCCGGCAAGTGCTCCTGCATGGTCAGCAAATCCGCCAGCAGCTGGGTAGGATGGAACTCGTTGGTCAGCCCGTTCCATACCGGCACACCGGCATATTCCGCCAGGGTTTCGACCACCTCCTGGCCGTGGCCGCGATACTGAATTCCGTCGTACATCCGCCCGAGTACGCGGGCCGTATCCTTAATTGACTCTTTATGCCCAATCTGGCTGCCGCTCGGGCCGAGATAAGTGACGCGCGCGCCCTGGTCAAATGCGGCAACTTCGAAAGAGCATCGTGTACGGGTTGAGTCTTTTTCGAAGATGAGCGCGATATTTTTGCCAGTAAGCGACTGAACTTCAGTGTTATTTTTTTTATCCGCTTTAAGCTTTGCCGCGAGCGTCAGCAAAGAGTTGAGCTGTGCAGGCGTAAAATCGAGCAATTTCAGGAAGTGCTTTTTATACAGTTCAGACATGTTATCCTCACATGGCAAAGGCCACTTATTGAATTAAAATTCACTTTATATGTATGAATATTCATTTGCAACCCTGTTTAACAATTCTTTCTTACATTAGGTGGAGGCAAAGACGTCCGTGTGTGAAAATAGAAGTATCTGCCGAACTTAAAGAGGAACGAGCCATGGCAAACCCAGAACTGCTGGAAGAGCAACGCGAAGAGACGCGCCTGATCATTGAAGAGCTGCTGGAAGACGGAAGCGATCCGGACGCGCTGTACACCATCGAGCACCATTTCTCTGCAGATGACTTTGAATCGTTGGAGAAACTGGCGGTAGAAGCGTTCAAAATGGGTTACGAAGTGACCGAGCCGGAAGAGCTGGAAGTGGAAGAGGGCGAAACCGTCATCTGCTGCGACATCCTGAGCGAAGGGGCGCTGAAAGCAGAGCTGATCGATGCACAGGTTGAGCAGTTGATGGATCTGGCCGAGAAGTTTGAAGTGGAATACGACGGCTGGGGAACCTACTACGAAGATCCAAACGGCGAAGACGGCGATGACGAAGACGATGAAGATTTCGTCGACGAAGATGACGACGGCGTGCGCCACTAATTAATAAAATACACAAAATCATTCACGCTGCGTCGAGGCGGCAACCGAGTGAGTCCCAGCGAGCTTACACAGGTAAGTGACCTGGGGGAACGAGGGCAGCCAACGAAGAGGCAGCGTGAAGGATAAAGTGTATTGCGGCAGCTTCGGCTGCCGCAGCTGTTGCCGCTTTGTAAGGTTTCATCATGGACTACCCGCAGATACTCACCCCCGTTCTTAACTTCCTCCACTGTCCGACCCCGCAAGCATGGATTGATAAAGCCCGCGACCCGGCAAACCTGCCGCTCCTGCTCACCGACCACATGGTGTGTGAACTCAAAGCCGCCCAGACGGCGCTCCTGCTGGTGCGTAAATATGTCGCCGACAAAAGTGGGGCCGACGCGCTGCTCGAGTGGCTCAAACCCTACGAAGCCTTCACCTTCCGTGAAGGGCCGGAACCGGATTTTATCGCCCTGCATAAGCAGATTGGTAAAAGCGTGATGCCCAAAACCGACGACCCGTGGGGTCAGGCGCTGATCGACAGTATGGTGCTGCTGATAAAAGAAGAGCTGCACCACTTCTGGCAGGTGCGTGAGGCGATGCTGGCGCGCAATATTCCGTACGTCAAAATCACCGCCAGCCGCTACGCCAAAGGGATGCTGAAGGAAGTGCGCACTCACGAACCGCTGACGCTTATCGACAAGCTGATTTGCGGTGCGTACATCGAAGCGCGCTCCTGCGAGCGTTTCGCCGCGCTGGCGCCATTCCTCGACGACGACCTGCAGAAGTTCTATCTGTCGCTGCTGCGCTCGGAAGCACGCCATTACCAGGACTATCTGACACTTGCTCAACAGGTAAGCGACAACGATATCTCTTCACGCGTACAGCTTTTTGGTGAAATTGAAGCCACACTTATCTCGACACCGGACAGTGAGTTTCGTTTTCATAGCGGCGTGCCGGTGTAATCCGACAGATCAAAAGGATGCGAGACGATGAAGAGAGCCTGGAAACCGATTGTGATTGTTGCCGTACTGGCCGCTGCCGTGGCGTGCTGGGTCTATTACGATAAACAACGCCTGCAACAAAACCCCGAACAGCAACTCGACACCACGCTCAACAGTATGCCTGCCTGGCAGGTGCTGAAGGAGCAAGAACCCGCATTCCAGCAGCGCATCCGTGAACAGATCCTCGCGATGCAAAAAGAGGGTGATTCCGAGCAACAGATTATCGACGTGATTCAGCCGCAGATTCTGCACCTGCAGATGTCGCGCCTGCAGACCGCGCCGGACGCGAACGTGGTGGATTATATGAAAGCGAATATGGAACAGACCGCCGCCATTCAGAAGGTGAGCGACGACGCCTGTTTCCGCTTTCTCTACCCGGACGTGAAGGGCGGCATCAACCCGATGCGGGTGCTGGATAAGCCGATGATGCAGCGCCGCATGCAGGCTGACGCCGACATGATGCGCGCCGCCTACGGCAAAAACCGCCACACCGTGACGGCGCAGGAGCGCGACACCGCCGTCGCCGACGTGCGCCCGATCATGAAAGAGCTGGCCGCGAAGTACGGCGAGGATATTCAGCTGCTGCAGATGCCGGACAAGGCGACGGGGAAAGAGAAGCTGTCGTGCGATATGGTGCAAGAGATGTGGGCTAAAGTGCTGCAACTGCCTGAAAGCCATGCCGCTGGCGTGATCCGGCTGGCGGTTTCCGAGCTGGAGTGACGATGGGCGCTGGTTTTTTGGGCACTTAGCGCGGGTTTAGCGCGTCGTCGCTTGCATGGCGGCGCGCGACAGGTATAATCCACAACGTTTCCGCATCCCCTTCAGTGCCGAAGTGGCGAAATCGGTAGACGCAGTTGATTCAAAATCAACCGTAGAAATACGTGCCGGTTCGAGTCCGGCCTTCGGCACCATCGGAACATCAATAGACGTCAACGGACGTCTTTTTTTGTGCCTGAAATCCAGTATCCGCAAGGCTTTCCGAGATGTTCCTCTCAACTGAAGTCAATCTGAGTCAACCCACATCAAGTCGCTTGTGAGTATAGAACCGAGTATATATGCTGGTTCGATAATGGTTGTATACTCACGGCGGCACATGGAAGGAGAACTTTTATGGCTCTGACAGATATCAAAGTGCGTTCTGCAAAACCGAGGGAAAAGGAATACACCCTTGTTGATGGGGATGGCATGTTTTTGCTCATTCACCCTAACGGCTCAAAATACTGGCGATTCCGCTTTCGCTTTGGTGGTAAGCAGCACCTGATGGCGTTTGGGGTTTATCCTGAAACTTCATTAGCTGATGCTCGTCAAAAGAGGGAAGAGTCCAGAAAGCTTGTTGCTGCAGGTATCGATCCCCGTGAACACAAACGTGCAGTGAAAGAAGAGCAGGCGAAAGAGGCTATTACCTTTGAGTCAGTTGCCAGAGCTTGGCATGCAACTAACAAGAAATGGTCAGAGGATTACAGTCGGAGGGTATTGAAGAGTTTGGAAGACAATCTATTCGCCGCGATTGGCAAGCGTAGTATTGAAGAGCTAAAGACTCGCGACCTGCTTGCACCCATTAAAGTTGTAGAAGCAACAGGCCGCCTTGAAATTGCTTCGCGTCTTCAGCAACGAACAACCGCCATCATGCGGTATGCCGTCCAAAGTGGCTTGATTGATTACAACCCAGCCCAAGAGATGGCTGGCGCAGTTGCTTCCACTAACCGTGTCCATCGCCCTGCACTTGAGCTGAAACGCCTACCTGAACTGCTCCACCGAATTGACGGTTACACGGGACGCCCTTTGACCCGCTTGGCTGTTCAGCTAACCTTGTTAATCTTCATTCGTTCCAGTGAATTGCGCTTTGCCCGCTGGTCTGAGATCGATTTCGATACGGCAATGTGGACGATACCGGCAGAACGAGAAGCGATCGAAGGAGTGAAGCACTCTCAACGTGGTTCTAAAATGCGCACGCCTCATCTGGTGCCATTGTCTCACCAGGCTCTGGCAATCCTCAAACAGGTTCACAAGCTTAGTGGCGAGCGCGATTTTGTTTTCGTTGGCGATCATAACCCTCGTAAACCGATGAGCGAAAACACGGTGAACAAGGCACTGCGCGTGATGGGGTACGACACGAAGGTTGAGGTTTGCGGGCATGGATTCAGGACGATGGCATGTAGCTCGTTGATTGAATCGGGGTTGTGGTCGAGGGATGCGGTAGAACGGCAGATGAGTCATATGGAACGTAACTCTGTAAGAGCGGCTTATATCCATAAGGCTGAGCATTTGGACGAGCGTAGGCTGATGTTGCAGTGGTGGGCTGATTATCTAGAGTCATTAAAGTATAAGTTGATGACACCTTTTGATTACGCAAAGACTAATAATTCTATTAGTTAATTATATATTTGTGATGAAAACCCATTGAAATCAAGTGGATATGTTTTTTTGGTTTTATAGAGGTGATTGAGCTATGAGGTAAAGAGGTTATGATCAAAAATTGAGTTAACGTCTTTTCCGATAGTATCACCATGTTTTTACAAGAATAATTAGTGCAGCCGTAGCTGAAATTTAGGGTGCAACACGACTTAATACAGCATGTTTATGACTAAAAATGTGTCGTCAATGCTTCTTTGAATCTTTGTCGCCGCGACAATTTCATACATTAGATAAAGCCCCTGAAGAGTTTGGATGGATGCTATCATTGCCATCGCCCCGTTAAGTGTCGAGCTTGTGCTCTATGGTACTACGCTATCGATAACTATCACCTTAAGTTAAATTTAATGCGGCAAATATTAATTGGAGCGTGAGAAAAATGCACAAAGATCCCTCAATAATAGTTAATGTGAACCTGCGTGAAGCCCGGTTAAAAAAGAAGGTTCGAGAACATTTACAATCATTGGGATTTACAAAATCTGATGCAGGAGCGCTACAGGCCCCAGGAAACACGAAAGAGGTAATCAGGACCCTTCATAGTGCTCAACGGGCTGAGCGACTTGCTGCAAACCAAAAATTTATAACACTCAAGTCCTCAAAATTATTGAAATTTTTTGCATCTGGTAAGGATGTTATTCCTGACAAGATATCGCCTGTTCTTGAGCGGGTGTCATCAGGAACTTGGCAAGGCGATCTATTTAGGTTAGCGGCATTAACTTGGTCTGTACCGGTTTCAAACGGATTTGGAAGGCGTCTCCGATACCTTGTTTGGGATGAAAGTAATGGAAAATTGATAGGGTTAATTGCTATTGGTGACCCCGTTTTCAACCTTGCCGTCAGGGATAGCTTGATTGGTTGGAGTACAGAGGATAGAAGCTCAAGACTTGTTAATGTGATGGATGCATATGTACTTGGCGCACTTCCACCTTATAATTTTCTGCTTGGGGGAAAACTGGTAGCTTGCCTACTTCGTAGTCGCGAGTTATATGATGACTTTGCAAGAGTGTATGGCAACAGTGTGGGGGTTATATCTCAAAAGAAGAAGAGAGCCCGTCTTTTAGCAATTACAACTACATCATCGATGGGGCGTTCTTCTGTATACAACAGATTAAAACTTGATGGAATTCAGTATATGGAACCCATTGGTTATACTGGCGGTTGGGGGCATTTTCACATACCTGATAGCTTGTTTATTGAATTACGTGATTACCTGCGTGACATGGATCATCGCTATGCAGATCACCATATGTTTGGGAATGGTCCCAACTGGCGTTTACGAACGATGAAGGCGGCTTTAAATGCGCTAGGATTCAGAGATGATATGATGAAACATGGAATCCAACGCGAAGTATTTATCAGTCAGTTAGCTGATAATGCAACTAATATTCTGCAAACGGGTAGAGGTAAACCAGATCTTACATCATTGCTTTCTGCGAAAGACATCGCTGAGCTAGCTATGGAGAGGTGGATGATTCCTCGATCAATACGCAAAACTGAGTATCGTTCTTGGGATTCAGATTATCTTTTTGATTTTATTGATAATAATTGGTTGAGCTTGGAAGTGGAAACTGATAAAAAAAAGACTATTAGTTAACCTTGGGTGGGGGGAAGGGTAGTGGACTACGCCATTAACGAGGCTAGTGGGAAGTTAGTATCGGCTTCTCAAGCATTGAGATATAGTCGGTATATATGCCCAGTTTGTAAAAAAGGAGTTAGTCTCCGACGGGGAAAAATAATACCTCCGTATTTTGCCCATTTTCGCGGATATGGCACAGTCGACTGTGAAAATTTTGTCCCTGCTCATTTATCCTTCACTACAAAAGAAAATATCAACGATATTGTAAAGCGGCGTATGGAGCTGCGTTTGTTGATCTCTACTGCCAAAAAGATTCGAGAATGGTCATTAGAGCTAGCATTACCCATTTGTAACTTATGTCAGGCTAAGGTCATTCTTGACGTAGGGGGACGATCTCAAACGATTGATATGAGAGGTATGGTAACGCGCCGTCAGATTAGTGCTGAGCTCTCAGCTAGACCATATCGCATAGTATCTTTTACTGGCAATCCTGATCCTGAGTTTGTTAGAGAAGTGGAAAGGGAATGTCCGGGACTACCCTCAGTAGGGGCTGCTGTATTCACCGCTATGGGAGGTGGGGCATCGAACGGATTTCCTCTGGCGCAGGAATTAAGATGCACTGAAACCTTCGCTTTCCTTTGGCGGGAGCCTGCAAGTCCCGGATTTCCTGATGAATTAGACATTGATAGTCTAGTTAGTAGGCAAGGATGGAATTTAGCCATTGTGACAATACCTGAAACTCTTTCCCCAGAGAGCATTTCATGGCTTAACTCCTTCACACATCTTCCAATTGTTCCTGCAAAATCTTCTATTACAGCTATTTGGCCATTCCAAACTCAAGACATCAGTATTAATCAGGTCGAGTGCATTCATTCCAATTTTTTACTATTGTCTGCAAATATGATTTCGACCCCACCCAATGAAACTGGGCCGACAATGTGTGCTCAAGGGGCCTCTTCAGTCTTCTCAGCGATTGGAGTAGAAAAATCACCGGCATTCTTTACTCTTACCCCTGATAATAGTGACATAGTAGGAGTATCTGCTTCAAATGATCAGGATATAAAAAAATATTATTCTTTTTTTACTAATAAGATAAAAAACCATAAATATCCTTCAGTTGATCTAGTTTATACAAAAAAAAATGGTGTGAGAGAAATAGTCTCATTGCATCAGAGAAGATGTGTTGAACTTACAATGGAAGCTCGACAGTTAGGTTATAAGTTAGAGTACTTGTCTATGCCTTCTGGGGCCGAAGGGACGGCCAAAATACAGAGGGAAATAGATATTAGTCGTATCAATCTTTTTTCAAGTGATCATATGGCTCCTCATGATAGCAATATGAGATTGCTACGTTCTGATGCCTTTTCTAAGTTATCTCAATGTTTATCTGATGTGAATTATAATCTGGATATTGAGTTTAAAGGGCTAGGGGAATTACATCTTGCTGGATTTAATAAACTTGGAAAAGACATTGCCATAAGTAATGAAATATCTTCGAGCCTACGTCTTCGTATATTGAGCTTCATATTGCAGATGCAATCAATTAATAATGAAGTTGTCATGGTTAATGATTCTAAGTTACTTGAAGTATTGGGAAAATTAAACCCTAAACAACACCTACTACCCCACTATCGAGCATTGGTAAAAGAGGTTATTGCCAGTGGATTTGAATTTAATCGCTTTAGATAAGGTGCCTTCTCATGAGTTATCAATATAGCCAAGAGGCTAAGGAGAGAGTCCGTAAGTTAGGACAGTTTGATATTATTGATTTTATTGGAGAGGTTCCTATTACCCTTCGGCGCAAGGTATTCAGCCTTATGCCTAAAATTCCTGGGTTCAGAGTAGGTCAACCGTTAGAAATAAAAGAGAAACAGAAGCGTCTCATTGGATACATGTTTCAGACTCATTCCTCTCCTGAGGAGACATATGCATGGAAAAGTTTTGCTCTTTTTTGGAAACTATGGGCAGAAGAAAAAATAGGGAAGCCATTTACAATATGTGAAGAGAAGGGAGTTGAACCTGGTACTGGCTTGATTTTTATTAAAGAACTTGCAGATACCTTTCCTAAGGCGTCAAGAGAGGATGTTGAACGTCTTTATTCTTTTAGCGGTTTTACTAATGATTCAAAAATTACAGCAGCATTTGAGTTTTTTCGGCCAGCGAGGATACTTGCTCGTGATAATGAACTCGATGCTCTTCCCATTCGATTAGATGAGCTAGAAGAGCGTATTGAGCTTGCAAAATATATTATTGAAGATAATGAAAGTAGTATTAAATCGCTCAAATCAGCAACTAATTCACTTGCCACAGAGTTAAAAAAATATGCAAAGGATAATAAACTTATTTTAAAGTCGCTCATTGATTTGAAAGACATCATAGAAAAAGAGGTGAAAAGAACTGATAAGGTAAATAAGGCCGTCGATGAACTATCTATTTCTAAGAAAGATATATATTTAAATTTAGAAAACATCACAATTAAAAATAATACCTATGATTCAGCTATAGATGAATTTTACGAGTATGGCAAAAATCTAGATTGTATAAATAAAAAGATTGTTGAGATTCAAAATTCATTAGAGGGTATTTACGAAAAAGAAAGCAATGATGATGTTCTTAAACATAATGAGACTTATAAATTACTCGCTGAAAGAATTGATATCCTTGACTCGAACTTCGAAAAGAAAAGTTCGGGTTTAATTTACTCCCAATGTAATGAAATTCATGAAAATAAAACCATAGAGTCAGTTGAACATATATCAACTCACGATGAAGCGTTTAATATTATTTCATCGAATCTTCAAGCTGTTGGTCTGAATAAAGAGTCCTCTAGAGATGTAGCTAGATTAGTACTTGCTGCATTTATTTCAGGTCAGATAGTTCAATTATGCGGTTCTCTAGCTGATATAGTAGCTGATGCGATTGCTTCTGCAGTAGGAGCTCCTCTTTATCATGAATGGAGAGTTCCAGTAGGACTTATTTCTGATGCTACTGCTTTTGATTTTGTCCAGTCTGCTGCCAATTCGTCACATTGCCTAGTTTTGAAAGGTGCTAACCTTTCAGCATTTGAAATTTATGGCACTGCAATTAGGGATATTGTGGTTCAGCGTCAAATATATCAAACAGATTATGATCATCTTGCACTGATTGCTACCTGGAAACAAGGTCATGCTGTATTTCCTGACGGTGGAATGTTAGCTGAATTGGGCCCAGTAATTGATACAGATACATTAAAACTTCGTGGCGTCTCTGTTATTTTGCCTAAGTTGAAACAGGGGGTTTTTTCAAAGAGACAATGGTCTGAAATTGAAGGCATGCAATCAGATGTGACTAGAGAGGATATCAGTGAGTTGAGAGAACTATTGGAAGAGTCTGGCTTTGATGGCGGTAATTTATGGAAAAGAATGATCAGCCGTTTTTATATATCACTCATGAGTATTCCTGATGGAAATTCAACTTATGATCTTTATTCTGTTTTGTTCTATTATACATTGCCTTGGGCTCGTGTCAAAAATGGGCCAGTTGAAAAAATTGCAAGTATTGCTGAGCGTGAATTAACAGAACGTGGTGAACAGTTATCTGCGTGAGAGGAATGGCATGGAATGGACGGCAGTATCACGAGAAGAATCTCTTAAAATTATTTCGGCTGCGATAAAATGCCGACTCTCTAATGAAGGATTGAGAATTTCAATAATCTCTGAGTGTTTGAGAAGTGTACTGTACCAATATTCTGTTTCTGATATTAAGGATACTAGAGAAGCTGTAGCCTCTCTTCGCCTCACTAATGCAGTAAGGCGAAAGCTAGCGCCATTATGGCCAGATGTTTTAGATTGTAGCAATGTCATTTATCCTGGGGCTTTGGCTGTGCTTGAAAGTATGGCCGAATTAGGTGACATGATTAGGTTAGAGGGCGGTAAATGGTTGACTGCACCTTTACATGCTGTCCGTGTTGATAATAAGATGGCAATTTTACTTGGTGGAGATCCATCATATGCTCTTCCATTAGATATGGATGTAAAAACTATTGGTAGAGTAAGACTAGTCGAACAAAGAGTTTGCAAAGGAATAGTGGAGCTATGGGATGCAAATGAGTGGATAGGAGCTCCAGTTGAAGGTCATGAAATATGGATGTCAAATCTGTTTTCGCGTACATGCTCTCGATTAACGGATGTTCCTAATAATATTGGAGATGTAACTGTATACGTGAAAGGCCGTTGGCTTAAATTATCAGAAATACCTTCTTGTGAAAAAATTATATTGCTATGCAGGCTCTCTATTGGTACCAGTTTCTCATATTTTTTGGGGGAGTTCGTGGATGGGGAACTATCGAGGATGAGTTCTTTGGAGTCATCTGATGATGCTAGAAGGTTACGCTTCTATCAGGATATAAGGGAAGCTTGTTCATTGAAAATAAAAATAAAAAAAGATAATGGACTAATAAGAATGAAACTGGTTAGACCATTACCAAGAAGAGAGTCAAAGGTGCTTATGCTCGGCTGGCGTGAGTCAGGCCATAAATATGAGCCCTCTTGGATAGCACACTATATATTTCCTGAGGAAGTATTACCGATAGTGCGTTGTACTTTTGAAGGACTCGGAATTATTTTAGTTAATGAATCTAAATGACGGAATAAATTATGATTGATAAAAATAAAGTATCTGATCGTTCTGGCATACATGAGACAGTGAGAAGTCTAACCGATAATTTGCGGCAATATATCGAAGCGCAATATCATATTCGTGATGAAGGCCTAATCGACGAACGTCGGGCTCTACTTCAGAAAGACGAAACAATTGCACAAGTTCCGTATATTGAAGCTACACCAGTTTATGAATCTGGAATAACATATAGTGAATTACCTATTCCTAAAGTTGCAAGTGATATTTTGACTCAGTTATCGGAAATGGGAGTTGGTCTTTACCCACGCCCTTATCAACATCAATCTCAAGCACTTACTTCATTTCTTGGGGATGAAAAATCAGATTTAGTCATAGCCACGGGTACCGGCTCTGGTAAAACGGAAAGTTTCTTGATGCCTATCATCGGTAATTTGGCGATTGAGGCAACTGAAAGACCTAAGTCTGCATCTATGCCAGGTTGTAGAGCTATTTTGCTATATCCGATGAATGCATTAGTAAATGATCAGTTAGCTCGTATTAGGCGTCTTTTTGGTGATTCAGAGGCATCTAAAGTGCTTATGGCTGGAAGAGACTTTCCTGTGCGCTTTGGCGGATATACGGGAAGAACTCCTTACCCAGGGCGTCGAAGTTCTAAACGAGACGAACAGTACATTAAGCCACTATTCGAAGAGTTTTATAATAAGATTGCAAACAATGCTCCTGTACGAGAGGCGCTTGAAAAAATTGGTCGTTGGCCAAGTAAAGACTTAGATGCTTTTTATGGGCCAGGTTTATCCCAGTCAAAGACTTACAAATCAGGTAAAAATAAAGGAAAGCAATATGTTTCAAACAATTGGGGGGAGAGGTTAATTACACAATCAGGGGATCGTGAATTAATGACTAGGCATGAGATCCAAGATAGATGCCCAGAGTTGTTGATAACCAACTATTCCATGCTTGAATATATGTTGATGCGACCAATTGAGCGTAACATTTTTGAACAGACAAGAGATTGGCTTAAAGCTGACGATAAGAATGAACTTATCCTCGTACTTGATGAGGCACATATGTATCGAGGTGCAGGGGGAGCCGAAGTAGCGCTTCTCATTCGCCGCCTTTGTGCTCGTTTGAATATTCCTCGAGAACGAATGCGTTGTATTTTAACTAGCGCAAGCCTTGGATCTATCGAGGAAGGTGAACATTTTGCACAAGATTTAACTGGGTTGTCAAAAACATCCTCAAGAAAATTTCGAATAATTGAAGGTACACGGGAAGTAAGAACACCCGCTCGAATGGTTTCCCAAAAAGAGCTTAAAGCGCTGGCTGAATTTAATCTTAATTCATTTCAGAATGTAGCTAATAATATTCAGTCTGCTCTTGACGAAATAGATGTTCTTGCTGAAAAAATCGGTTGGGATAAACCAATAATAAAAGATCACAACACGCTGCGGAATTGGTTGTTTGAAAAACTTACCGGTTTTGAACCACTTGAAACTCTAATTGAAAGCGTTTCTGGAAAAGCAGTGAGATTGGATTTTCTAAGTGAACAAATTTTCCCTAATTTCCCGCAAGAAATGGCAATACGTGCTCTAGATTCACTGCTTGCATTGGGCTGCTATGCTCAACGAAGCTCTGATAATAGAGTGCTGATTCCTACTCGTATGCATCTTTTTTTCAGGGGATTACCTGGTCTTTATTCCTGCATTGATCCCGAATGTAATCAACGACTAGCAAATCACAGTAAACCTACAATACTTGGACGCTTGCATACGAAACCGTTAGATCATTGTACATGTTCATCAAAAGGGCGGATCTATGAATTACTTACCCATCGTGATTGTGGTGCGGCATTTATTCGTGGGTATGTCGATGCGGAAATGAATTTTGTATGGCATCAACCTAACGGACCATTATCTGAGGAAGGAAGTATAGATTTAGTTTCTATAGAGATTTTAGTTGAGGAAAATCCACACCCCAATAGTGAATATCAAGATCGGTGGCTACATATCGAAACAGGGCGTCTTTTTAAACAATGCCCTGATAATAGCTTAGGGTATCGTAAGGTATTTATACCAGACAGATTTAAGCCGGGCGCAGATATAACATTCGATGAGTGTCCGGTTTGTATGCGTAAGACAAGAGGTGAACCTGATGAACCTTCAAAGATTATGGATCATGTGACCAAAGGTGAGGCCCCTTTTACTACATTAGTTCGAACGCAGATGTCGCGTCAGCCTGATAGCCGTCCAACGGATATTGCACACCCAAATGGTGGAAAAAAAGTACTCATTTTTTCTGACGGCCGCCAAAAAGCAGCTAGATTAGCGCGGGATATTCCCAGAGACATAGAACTTGATTTATTCAGACAATCTATTGCACTCGCTTGCTCTAAGCTGAAAGATATTACTAAAGAGCCTAGGCCAACACCTATTCTTTATCTCGCTTTCCTATCCGTTCTATCTGAACATGATTTACTCATTTTTGATGGAGAGGATTCTCGGAAGGTTGTAATGGCTCGTACTGAGTTTGAGCGAGACTATGGTAGTGATCTAGCAGAGGCCTTTGATGATGATTTTAGACCACAGGACCCGCCGTCTCGGTACAAAATGGCGTTGCTTAAACTTTTATGCGGCAACTACTATTCACTTTCAGGAACTACTGTAGGGTTCGTCGAACCATTACCAGCTAAAAAAGAAAGAATATGGAAGGAAGTCCAGGGAAAAAATATTAAGATCGAAAAAAGTGATATGAATGCCTTGGCTATTGCTTGGATTGATACATTACTCACTGAATTTTCTTTTGATGATTCTATTGATTCAGCTTTACGCTGCAAAGCAGCTGGTTTCTATAAGCCAAATTGGGGGAGTAAGGGACAATTTGGAAAGTCCCTGAGAAAAGCTCTAAAGCATCATCCGGCTATGGATGAATCCGCAGTAAATAAATTGGAAGAAATCTTCCGTAATCAATTGGCATCTGAAAAAGATGGAACGTGGTATCTTTCACCAAATTCTCTTCGTTTACAAATTGATCTTTCACATATATGGATGCAGTGTCCAGATTGTACGGCACTTATGCCATTAGTTTTGGGCAAATCCACTTGTCTTGCCTGTGGTAGTAACAATGTTAAATCAGTTGATCCGTTAGAAAGCAATTACATCAAAGCTAGAAAAGGATTTTGGCGTTCACCAGTAGAGGATGCTTTGGTTTCCCATTCAAGGCTTCTAAACCTTAATGTTGAAGAGCATACAGCACAGCTATCACATAGAGATCGAGCTAGTGTTCATGCAACTACTGAACTCTATGAACTCCGATTTCAGGATGTTCTAATTAACAATTCTGATAGGCCTATCGACGTTCTTAGTTGTACAACTACTATGGAGGTAGGTGTTGATATTGGCTCTTTGGTTGCTGTAGCACTAAGGAATGTTCCACCACAACGCGAAAATTATCAGCAACGAGCAGGTCGTGCTGGTCGTCGAGGTGCTTCTGTTTCTACGGTCGTGACATATTCTCAAAATGGTCCTCATGACAGTTATTATTTTCTTAATCCTGAGTACATCGTCGCAGGTGCACCTAGAACGCCTGAAGTGAAAGTTAATAACCCCAAAATAGCCAGAAGGCACGTACATTCATTCTTGATTCAGACATTTTTCCATGAAAAAATGGAACAGGGTGTTAATAGCCCTAGTGAAAAAACATCTATATTGGAAAAAGCGCTTGGCACTACTAGCGATTTTTTCCATGGAGCAAAGGATACTGGTCTAAATTTGGATTGTTTCGATCGCTGGGTAGAGGATCGGATACTCTCCGAGAGTGGTGATCTGAGAGCAAGTGTTGAGAGATGGCTTCCTTCAGTTCTTGAGACTAACGGACTTTCTCTCGGTGAGTGGTTATCTACTGTCTCAAAAGAGTTTTTAAACCAACTTCATAGCTTAGCTGAAAACGTGCCGCTACCAATTGTTCTTTTAGAGCAAGAGAGTGATGATGATATTGAAGATAAATTTGAGCAAAAAGAGTTGCTTGAATTCTTATTTTATCATGGTCTATTACCGAGTTATGCTTTTCCTACGAGCCTCTGCAGTTTCTTGGTAGAGAAGATCGAAAAAAGTTCCAGAGGAACTTATGAGGTTCGTACGGTGCAACAACCGCAGCAATCAATCTCACAAGCTCTTAGTGAATACGCACCAGGAAGGCTAATTGTCATTGATAGGAAGACATATCGCTCAGGTGGAGTTTTTTCCAATTCTCCGAGCGGAGAAATTAATAGAGCGAAAGTATTATTCGAAAAATCTAAAAAGTTTGTTCATTGTGATAAATGTTCTTTTGTTCGAGATCCTCATAAGTCTCAGAATGATAAAAATGTTTGCCCAATTTGCGAAGGTATTCTCAAAGAAGAGATAATGATTCAGCCCGAGGTATTCGGAGCTGAAAATGCCAGAGAACTGAATGAGGATGATAGAGAACAAGAAATTACTTATGCAACAGTAGCACAGTATCCTCAGCCGGTTGATCCTGAGGATTTTGAATTCAGAAACGGTGGGGCGCATATCCTTTTTACCCATGCAATTAACCAGAAATTGGTAACGGTGAACAGGGGGAAAAATGATGGTCAATCCAGTGGTTTCTCCGTATGTACTGAGTGTGGTGCTGCTTCAGTGTTTGATTCCTACTCCCCAGTAAAAGGGCCGCATAAAAGGCCTTATAGATATAATGAAACCAAAGAGACACCGCCACAATGTTCTGGTGAATATAAACGTGTTTTTCTTGGGCATGATTTCCGTACTGATTTGCTTTTACTAAGGTTAACTGTTAATTCCCCACTTGTAACTGACACTTCAAATGTGATTGTGCTTAGAATGTACGAGGACGCATTATACTCAATCGCCGAAGCACTTCGACTCGCAGCTAGCCGCCATAAACAGCTAGATCTCGACCCGGCCGAGTTCGGCTCTGGTTTCAGGATTTTACCTGTTGAGGCAGAAGACGCTCAGACGTTAGATCTTTTTCTTTATGATACTTTATCTGGCGGTGCTGGTTATGCTGAGGTCGCTGCTTCTAACCTGGAAGAAATACTTATAGCAACTCTCGATTTACTCGAAGGTTGTGAGTGCGACACTTCCTGTACAGAGTGTTTGAATCATTTCCATAATCAGCACATCCAGAGTCGCCTTGATAGAAAACTAGGTGCTTCCTTGCTCCGTTATGCAATATACGGTGAAGTGCCGAGTTGTTCCTCAAATGATATTCAGGTGGAAAAACTGTCACAGTTAAGGGCGAGCTTAGAGCTAGATGGTTTTCAATGCTCAGAGGATAGGGTCTTGGACGTGCCTTTGCTCGTTTCCTTAAATGGCCATTCTGTAGCTTTGGGAAGCTATCCTGGCCTGATTGACCGACCTGAGTTTGAGCATGGTGTCTGTAATTGCAAAAAAGTCGATGATCATTTGGCGTTGAACGAATATCTTCTCCGTTCAAATCTTCCTCAAGCACATCTCAAAGTTAGAAAATTGTTACGATAACCACAATATTAAGTGCCCCTTAACTTTATGGGGGCACTTAGAGATTCCGTATTACTTGTATTCTTAAAGTGAATTTATGATGTTCAGTAATTAAGACACCATTAACCTAAATGATACGTAATTGGATTAGGTTAGTATTTGGACTTTATGGGGCGAAATGTGACCGTTTAACTCGTAAGGATCGGCCCCACAAGGTAAGATGATCCTATTGAGAATCATAAGGTAATGGATCATCTGACCAATGAGCGAGTCTGTTAAGTTTAGTTTTTATCAAGTTGATGAATGTGGTTATTACTCATGGGGAAACAGTTCTCCAGTTTTTGGGTCTATACAGGAACTGCTAACGGACCTTCTCCACTGGAGTGCGGACAAGAGCATTGAAAATACCAAATTGTATGAACCACAAGTAGGTAGTGACTATCTCTCAACTTATTTGTTTGATATCAAGTGCATGGGTGAAGATTGGTTGGTTACTACTTGGAATGAAGTACCATCAACTGAAGCCGGTATAGCATCTGTTATAAGGGATTCAAGTGTTACTGCACCTGATGTGATCATGAACCGTATACAGGATAACTCCATCCCAGGTTATGCGACATATTTTTGGATATTACCGAATGAAAGTTTGTTTGCTAGTTTGCGGTTCAAAAAACGTACTCAAACTGGGCAACAACCATTTAGAAAGTATATGGAGCAGGCACTTTCTTTGATCTCTTCTTACGTCAGATATGGTGAAGATGGAGTCGATGACTCTAGACAGGTGATTGGTTACGCACCGGTAGGAGAGGATTTGATTAGCCCAAGTCCTTCTCCTCGTTTCAAAACATCTCTTGCGCATGATGTCGGTAATAGGCAGTTCATCAGGGAAAATGCTGCTCGAGTTAGCAAAATTATTCGTAAAGAGACATTACGATTGAACCACGATGATGAACGCCAATGGTGGCAATCAGCCTTAAGCCGTTTGGGGATTAGCAGTGGTAGCGATTATAGAAGAACAGACGATGTGAATGTTAAGTATGAGTTACGTCCTGAGTTTTTTGATTTGCAACAAGTTGATTTGATGATGGAAGAGTGGGATGAGTCTGAGCCTACGCGTTCAGAGTGGGATGATTATGGCTTTACTTTTAAAGGTGATGCCAATAAGGTCCACTGGCTGAGCTATAGTACACTAACAGCATCTGCTGAATTGAATGTTGTTTGGGATAATAACGAGGTTGTTAATAGTGAATCGTTGTTATCAGTTTTAACTGCTGGTAAAGCAGAGCTTCTACGACAAATACGTGAGGAGTAATGTTCTGGAATATAGTGAAGTTGTTCATCATCGTTTGCCTCATGGGGTTAATCGGTGTGGGATTCTGGTATGGGAGATTTGTTCCATTTGCTCAGCAGTCCCCACTTTTTGAGGCTCTCAGAACGACTGCGTCAATAATATTTGCAGTTGTGGGAGCGTGGATGGCAATCATCTACCCTGAAAGGTTGCGCTTCACATTTAAACCAGACAGTAGTGAATCAACATCTATGCCTGTCAATATGGGGAAGCTATTGCATCCAGCTGTAAATTCTACATTTATTTTGTGCATTGTACTAATGGTGGGAGTTTTGGCACCATTGATTAAGCAAGTCTCTTTTCTGCTCCCCCATAAGGAATTACTACGAGGGGTGTCATTTAGTTTGCTCATTGCACTTACAACCTGGCAGATATGGACCGTTATTTTGACATTGGTTCCTGCTGATATGATTAAGAGTAAAGTGGATCATGAAAATGCGAAAGCTGCTGGTCGTAAGAGTTTTTTTTCTCAAACTCAAAATGTTAGTGATAGTAAAAAGCAAGATGTAGATTGATCCCAATACCGCTTAGTCGCGCTGTGAGTGTATCGGGTGTGCCGTTGGTTATGTAGTATCCTCGCTTTAATTCCACGCACTTTTTGAGGTTCAGCTATCAGCCGGTACTCTTCCGGTGTCAGGCTATTCCGGGATTCGTGGAGCGCTCGCCGTTATATTCAGCCTGTGGCAGGTTTTTAATCACCTCCACGGCTTTAGTCAGCAGCGGCGGTTTGACGATCTCCAGACGCGCATCTTTCATAAAGTTGCCCAGCAGTATGACTTTTGTTTTATCTGCCTACCCGAGTTGACTAAAGTGCTGGAATACGCCATCGCGCACTACGCCCATCATTTCATCTGAACCCAGATTACTGTAGTGGCTGAAACGGAACTCCTGATGTTCCCAGGCAAAACGCGGTTTAAAAGCAATGGTTGCGATTAGTTTTCGCTTCTCGTCTCGTTGTTCCTGGGTACCGGAGTTTATAAATAAGCTTCAGCAGGAAAAAGACATCGCTCAGACGGCTTATCCCCCGAGCCAAGCTAATCAACCGGATCCTGCATCTGAAGGTTTGTTGCAGTTCAGTCTGACCCTGTACTTTCTTTCGGTACAGGCCCAGAAAATGACGTGCTTCCACTAGCGCATGCCTGTACAAAAATACCTTTATTTTTTTGTTTTGATCCCGTTCCGCTAGGCGGATGATTTCTGCGACCACCTCGATATAGCTCATTGCGCGAACATCGTAGTAATCTGATCGGTGCGTGATCGATTCGGTATTAACCCGATAGGTATAGTCTTTGAGATCCGACAGATAAAACCGACCATTGCCCAACGCCAGATGTACCGTCCAGAGAATATCCTTATGGCTTTTTCCGGCCTGGAAATGCAGTTGGTTGTCTCTAACGTAGGATGACCTGACCATTTGCAGCCACAGGTAATGTGACCATTCACGGCGTGTTACACAGTGCCTTATCCACTCATGCCCTGACAGAGTCGCCCCATAGGACTGCTTTCGGTGGACAGCTCTTCGATGGTTGTCAGCGCCAGAATGCCAGCCATTAAAGATCATGACGTCGGCTTGCAACGCACTAGCTGCTTGCCATCTTTTTTCAATGAAACCATCTGCTATATCGTCGTCCGCATCAAGGAATATAACCCACTCTCCCTGGTGCAAGGCTAGAGCAGCATTTCGGGCAGCATAGACACCTTGATTGGCCTGCTCGATCAGAATGAGCCGGTCATCATAGATTTGATGAAGAGCGTGGTCTGTTCCATCAGTAGAACCGTCATTGATAACGATAAGTTCAATAGCCACGCGGGTTTCACTGAGGATTTTATTGACCAGACGACCAATGGTCTCTGCGGCGTTGTAAGCCGGAATAATTACGCTGACGTCGATTTTATTCTTCATCACGAGTAACTATTTCCCTTCGTTGTCATCTTTGAGGCGCCTGATCGGAATAACCAGTCTTTCCCTGATTTCCTCGTCCATGTCGAATAAGTACTCGTCACAAAATCCTTTATCGAGAGAGAGCCACTGATCAAGGACGCTTCTTTTTTGTTGCAACGTGCACATATCTTCATCTTTTTGCACCCTGGTGAACTCATTGTGTGGATTACATGGAAAATGGACGCAGCAAGTCTCAGCTAAATAACTAACCGTAATAAAAGGCATTTCTGCGAGTAATATAAGTCAAGGATAACCAGGCAGGGCGCAAGAAAGATAATCGTTTTGATAGATCAGTTTTTCGATATTGATCGTTAGAGCCGATCGATATGAAATGCGGTTGCGCGACTTATATTACCGGGAGGTTCATGGCTTCAGGCAAAATGGCGACTGGGTTTTTGAATGTGAGAATGACTTTTAGAATGCGCGGCTGTGTGGTCTGGAACGGGTTTGATAGGATATACGAGCGGCAGGTAGGGGCGCTGAGGCCCCGGTTTAACGTTCTCAGTAATGTGCGGTGTAATACACGAACGCCAACTTAATGCCATCGGGGTCTCTAACATAAGCGCTGTAGAAACCTTCGCCGTAATGCGGGCGCAGGCCCGGTGCTCCCTCGTCCGTGCCGCCGTGGTCTAAAGCGAGCGCGTGAAGCTGCTGGATATGTTCGGCAGAACGTGCAATCAGGGCGACCATCACACCATTTCCTGTCGTGGCATCCTGTTTATCAAAAGGTCTGCCGATACCCAGTGCCGTCGTGTTATTACCGTTGAATACGCCCCACCATGTGATCTCCTCATTCCGGCCGCCACGGGGATATCCCAGCAACTCCATCAGCGGATCGTAGAATCTAATGGCGCGTGGCAGGCCGTTGGTTCCCAGCATAATGTAAGAAAACTTCGGCTCTCCTTAATGGATTCAGGGGGAGTGTAGATAATCAGCTCAAATCACTCGTCCGCTTTATGCGCCCAGGCGGGCATTGCCGTCAGATAACGTTTTGCCCGCTTCTGTGCTTCTTCCGGGCCGACTTTTTGCCAGGAATCAAGGAAACTGGCTAAGCCTGATACCGCTTCTTCCCAGGGTTTGAGATTGCCGTTGCTGTCGCTGCAGTACGCACAATATTGATCGCTGGCACTGTGCGCATCGGGTGCCGACACCGGCATACCGCAAGCCTGACAGAACTGTTCATGTTGTGACATATGATGCTCCTTAGGTGACGTCATGATTAATAAATATACTGAATGGGTATTGTGCAGGTGATGCATCAGATCAAAGCAAAGCAAAGACGAAGCTCCCGGTATCTCCAGTCAGAAATACCGGGAACCTGTTGTTACCTGGCGATGAGCGCGAACACGCCCCAGCCAAAGTATTCCCGCGCGTACGTTACGTGGCGTTTCGGCGAGATGTTTAGCTCGGCCCTGACTTCGGCGGCGAAGTCGTCGTCAGGATTGGCCTCCAGCCAGCGGCGCATGGTCAGCCATTTCGCGGCTTCATACCGGTCCCAGCCTTCCTGGTCTGCCAGTACCATTTCCACTACGTCGTAGCCGAGTTCATCGAATGCACTCACAAGCCCTGGTAGCGTCAGGAAATCGCTTGTCGAGCTGACGCCACAGGCCTGGGCTATCTCGTCCGTTGCCGGAAGCTGACGCCAGTAGGGTTCGCCGATAAGCATGATCCCGCCCGGTTTTAGGCTTTGCGCCAGCAGTTCGACCGTCCCGACAAACCCACCGGCAATCCATGTCGCGCCGACGCAGGCGGCCACATCGCACTTCTCTTCTGCCACATATCCGGCGGCGTCGTTATGAATGAAATGAACCCGACTGCTGACGCCGAGTTCTTCCGCGCGGCGTCTGGCCTGCTCGCTGAACAACTGACTCATGTCGATACCGACGCCGGTAATGGCATGCTCCCGGGCCCAGGTACACAGCATCTCGCCCGAGCCGCTGCCGAGGTCCAGAATGCGGGTCCCCGGCTTCATGCGCAGCACACGGCCCAGCGTGGCATACTTCTCTTCGGTGAATGGGTTGTGGATGCGGTGTTCGCTTTCACTGATGGTAAAAATACGTGGGATATCCAATGTGGAATTCCTTTTATTACGTTGAGTATTAAGAGGGTGTTCCTCTGAGGTATTTGCTTTTTCAGCCAGCAGAACAAACAGCTTCCCTTCAAATGTCTCGCTGACTGGCCAGTCGTGGCTTTCAGGAGGAGGAAGCAGGGTAAAACCGACATTACCGAGCAGGCTGAGGTACTCATCATCGCGCCAGGCCGTCATCTGGCTGCCGAAACGGGTGGTTTGACCGTTTGCTTCTATGGCCCAGAACTGCGTTGAGCTGGTCTGTGCTTCTTCATCCCAGCTATGTTCCGTCAGCAGCAGGTGAGGGACGCCAAGAAACAACCCGTCCGGACAGCGTTGCCAGCTCGGTTCAGCCATTCCCTGACGTTTAACTTCGTCGAAAGCATGGACTTCAGTGAGCAGCCTGCCACCCGGCTCCAGCCACAGCGCGCAGCGGCTGACGAGTGAGCGCGCATCCGCCGCGCTGAAAACATTCAGTTCCCCGAATGTCATCATGATGAAATCGAAAGATTTATCCGGCCAGTATGCGCGGATATCCTGCTGGATATAGTCGATATTCAAACCGGCATTCTGCGCCTGCTGGCGGGCCCAGTTCACGGATGCCGGTGAGAAATCCACGCCGGTGCAGTGAAATCCGCGCTCCGCTAAGCGGTGGGTATAAAAGCCGGGGCCGCAGCCGAGATCGAGGATATGTGCGCCAGGGGATAACTGGCTGGCGATCCACTCGACCTGCTGCTCAATGACCTCCTGCCTGCGGCTGGCCCAGTCGTGATCCTGCGACAAATGGTTCGCCAGCATGCGCTGGCTGAAGGCCGGTTCGTCCCAGGGGATTTTACTTTCCTCCGCTGACAGCTGGATGTGTCGGGATGAGGAAATAAGGGTGCTGATATCCATCATGCTCTCCTTAGCGGTTATCAAGCTGCGCGCGAACGTTATTCAGCCCGGTGGTGTTGATGCGGTAGGGCTGACCGTTGACGGACTTGATCAGTTTTTTGGTTTTGAGTTTTTTGAAGGTGGCAAGGGTGCAGTCGGTGAGCAACAGCCCTTCGCGGGTGTAGCATTCAACGGCGGTGACGCGGCCAGACGCATCGCGGACGTGCGCGATTCGGCCACCTTTGGCGAGAACGTGTAAGGTACGTTGTTCCTGACGGGATAAATTCATACTGGAAAACCTGTTTAATCATCATGTGCAAAACGTGCAAACACATAGCGGTGTCCGCATTCGATTTCAGCGCATTGATAATCAGTCCGGCCTGAAAAGGTCGGGGAACTGATTATCGGATGATTACATTCTCCAGCATCAAAGCCTCGGGTTGAGTTGAAAGGTATTTACGGGGTGAATAATAACACCTGGTTTTTGTAAGTGAATATCCTGAGTTGAAAAGTGTGATCCAGACAGGGGCAGTCCACGTTAGTTTGCCAGCACATACAAGAGCAATAACGGTTTATGTGGCGCACGTTCACCGCCTTTGCGCCAGATATTGATATTGGCAATTGCCTGTTCGAGGGTTTTACTGGATGTCATCGCGTTACGAAATAAGAAAAATAATTGCGATGATGCTCGCGAAACACTTTTCAATCAACCTACGTGCTTCTCACTACCCACAAAAAAGGTGCCACCGACACCTTTTCCACTCAATTGATTTTCAGCCTTTTATAATTAGCGTCGATAAATCCCAGAGGAATATAAAACGCAATAAGCATGATTAGAGCTGTATTGGATATAGTTTTTATTCAACTACGCTCACTCGATCTCCTCACCCGCAGTCTCCCCGCCAGCGTCACATGCGTCGCTGCATCTTCCTGATTGCACAAATACTCCACCGCCAGTCGTCCCAGCTCGCTGTACGGCAGTTGAATACTGGTCAGCGGCGGGGTGAGCTGCTCGGAAATCTTCTGATCGTCATAGCCCGCCAGCAGCATATCCTGCGGGATCTGCACGTTGTTCACGGCCAGCGCCTGATAGCAGCCGATCGCCAGCCAGTCGCTGGCGCAGAAGATCGCATCTGGGCGGGTAGGGAGTTGCAGCAGGGACTCGGTGGCCGTGTAGGACTCACTGAACTGCCAGTTGGTCGGGCGAACCAGGCTCTCGTCGTACGCCAGCCCGGCCTGTTCGAGGGCGGCCTGGTAACCCGCTTGACGCTGGCGGGTGGCTTCCATCCAGCTCTCGCCGGTGATGTGCGCAATGCGTGTTGCCCCCTGGGCAATCAGATGACGCGTCACCTGGAAGGCGTTGGCGTAGTCGTCGGGAATGAATGACGGCAGCAGCGGTGAGCCGGGATCGCGCTGATTCAGCAACACCAGCGGGAGCTGCGTACAGTCCTGGAAATCGGTCATGTCCACCAGCGTGGTGACGGGGGAGGCGAGGATAATCCCCACGCAGTTGCGCTTCTCCAGCTGGCGAATGATGTTCAGGGCCAGCTCCACGTCGTCGCCGTAATCGTACACGGTCAGCAGCGTCTCGTTGCGCCAGGCCGCATCCCGCGCCTGGCTGATGGCGTCGATAAAGGGATCGTAACTTTGCAGGGAGCTGACCAGCAGCGCCACCTCTTCCTGGTTGCGCGGCGTGTGAATGGCGGGCAGGCGATCGTAGCCCAGCTCTGCGGCCACGCCGATCACCCGCTGGCGCGTCTCGTCGCTGAGTTTGATGTTGCGGGACTGGTTCAGCACCAGCGATACCGTCGCCTGCGACACCCCCGCCGCCCGCGCAATATCGTTCATCGTGATTTTGTTTTTCCGCTTCATCCGTCCGCTCCCCCTTCAGAAACAGCATCATACCTCACGGCTTTGTCATCGGGCAGGCGAAAGCGCGGTCGATCACGTTTCTTACGCGCTCAAGCCTGAACTTTGTGATTGCTGTCGCTTTTCTGAATGCGCCTGTTTGCTCATTTATAACGCAGCTAATATTTATTAGCTAAATATTATCAGCAAGTGAGGCGACGATGAAACAGCAGTGGAGCAAGGAACAGGCGCAGGCGTGGTATCAGCAAAAAGGGTGGCTGTGCGGATTTAACTATCTGCCGTCGACGGCGGTGAACTGGACCGATATCTGGCAGCAGGAGACGTTCGATGCCGAAACCATCGACCGCGAGCTGGGCTGGGCGGCGGACGCGGGCTACAACACCCTGCGCATAAATCTGCCGTTTATCGTCTGGGAGCACGATCGCGACGGGCTACTGGCGCGCATTGAGCACTTTCTGACGCTGGCTGACCGCCACGGGTTCAGCACCATGCTGACGTTGATGGACGACTGCGGGTTTTCGGGTGACGAGCCGTATCTCGGCCCGCAAAAGCCACCGGTGCCGGGCAAACACAACAGCCAGGCGGCGGCAAGCCCAGGGCGCGATAAAGTGTGTGATCGCGACTGCTGGCCGCAAATTGAGCGCTATATCCGCGACGTTATCCGCCATTTCCGCGATGATAAGCGCGTTCTGCTCTGGGATCTCTATAACGAACCGGGCAACCGCGGTATTTTTGCGACGGGCACCGTGGAAGTGCTCTATGACGAAAAACTGGAAACCTACGCGCATGAATTGATGAAACTGGCGTTCCAGTGGGCGCGCGAAGAAGATCCTGAGCAACCCCTGACAGTCTGCGCATGGCGCGTGCCGGCAGAAGAGGAAGGGGAGATGTTTTTCCAGCATCCGCTCGATCAAACCGCGCTGGATCTGTCGGACGTGGTGAGTTACCACGCTTACACCAATACCGGGCGTATGACGGCAATTATTCAGCAGTTACAGCAGCTTGGCCGCCCCCTGTTTTGCACCGAATGGCTGGCGCGTCACGTCGGCAGCACCATCGAAGAGCAGCTTCCGCTGATGTACACCGCGAAGGTCGCGCCCTATCAGTGGGGCCTGGTGCGCGGCAAAACCCAGACCTGGCTGCCGTGGCCGGTGATCATGACCGGCGCCACCGACTACTGCCGCCTGTGGTTCCACGACGTCTTTGAAGAGAACGGCATCCCCTTCTCGCGCAGTGAAATCGCCCTGATGCGCAAGCTCCGCCAAATCGCCCCGCAGCCGCAGGCATAACAATAACGATCCGGCGGTACGCCGCCGGACAACAAGGTACGCACTATGGCAACGACAATGAAAATACCGTCTCGCGAGTTGTGGTCCTATTTTGGCTATGGTTTAGGTCAGTGTTTTAGTTTTGGTTTAGTGGGTTCATTTATTAACTATTTTTACACCGACGTGCTGGGGATCTCGGCGCTGGCGGCAAGCTCGATCTTCCTGATTGCCCGCGTCTGGGATGCGGTTCACGATCCGCTGTTCGCCAGTTTTATGGACACCATTAACAGTCGTTTCGGTAAGTTCAGGCATTTTTTACTTATCGCTCCGCTGCTGATTACCGGCGTCACGCTGCTCTCGTTCTATAAAATCGAAGCGGACATGACCACCAAAATCCTCTACGCCGGGGTGACATACATTCTGTGGGGGACGCTGTACGCTATCTCCGATATCCCGTTCTGGTCCATGTCATCTGTGATGACTAATGACTCCGGCCAGCGCACCCGCGCGGTGACGGCGGCCATGCTCGGGGTTAACGCCGGTATTGCCTGCGCGAATATCTTCTTCCCGAAACTGGCGGCGTTTTTCGCTCAGTACAGCAACGACAAAGGCTATTTTATGGCGGCGCTGGTGATGATGCTGTTCGGCCTGCCGCTGATGCTGAACGGGTTTATGCAGATTAAAGAGCGCGTGCCGCCGAGCACCGAGAAGGTGACGATGCGAGACACCTTCCACAATCTGCGCCAGAACAAGCCGCTGTTTATCATCCTGCTGTCGTTCTTTTTCTGCGTATTCCACAACGTCGCCAACGGCATTTACATCTACTTCTTTATCTACAATCTGGGCGACGGCAGCCTGCAGATGGCGATTGGCGTGATGGGGATCGTGGCGGCGGTGGTGTGTTTGATTGCGCCGATGCTGACGCGCAAAATGCAGAAACGAAAACTGTTTATGATCCTCTGCGGGCTGGATATCGCCGTGCGCGCGGTAATGTGGTTCGCGGGCTATCAGCACATGGCGCTGCTGTTCTTGCTGCTCGGCCTGAGCACATTGTTCGTGATGATGAGCAATATCCTCACCTCGTCGATGATCGCCGACACCATCGAATATGCCGAGTACCACACCCATAAACGCTGCGCGGCGATCACCTTCTCCGGGCAGACCTTTACCGGCAAGATGTCGGTGGCCGTGGGTGGGGGCTTAATCGGCGTGTTCCTGACGATGATCGGCTACGTGCCGCAGGCGCAAACTCAGAGCGACGGCGTGCTCACCGGGTTGTTCTTCGGCATCTGCCTGCTTCCGGCCATTGGCTCGCTGATCCGCCTGGGCTGCATGTCGCGCTTCACCTTTACCGAAGAGAAACACGCTGAGATTTGCCGTCTGCTGGCGGAGCGGCGTCATGCGACGACGCAGGAAAATCAAGGCGACGAGCGTCTGGATCGCCCGGTATCAGTCAACTAACCGATATTGACGCCTGCTCGCCAGGCGTCAATGCACTTTCAGAACACCGGTACGCCCAGCCCCCGTTTTACCTCTTTTAAGGTCGCCTGTGTGACTTCATGGGCGCGTTCGCTGCCTTTTTTCAGTATCGCCATCAGCTGGCTTTTGTCCTGGATGTAGGTCGCCCGCCGCTCGCGCATCGGCGCGATCAGCTCCTGCAGGCACGCTTCCAGCTCGTTTTTACAGATCCTATCGCCCAGCCCGCCTTGCTGATAGTGGGCTTTCATTGCCGCGACTTTGGTTTTATCCGCATGGAACGCATCCAGCCAGGTGAACACCACGTTGCCCTCAATCTGGCCCGGATCGCTCACTTTCAAATGGTTAGGGTCCGTATACATGGCGCTGACGGCGCGGTGAATCGTCTCTTCGCTGGCCGAAAGGTGCAGCGTGTTGCCGAGGGATTTCGACATTTTGGCGTTACCGTCGACGCCCGGCAGGCGGCTGGTATCACTCAGCATCGCTTTGCAGTGGCGCAGCACCGGGGCGGGCAGCAGGCTATTCATCTTGTGTACGATTTCGTTGGTTTGTTCGATCATCGGCAACTGGTCATCGCCGACGGGCACCACTTCGGCTTTAAACGCGGTAATGTCCGCCGCCTGGCTGATGGGGTACACCAGGAAACCGGCGGGCAGCGAGCGGGCAAACCCTTTCTGCGCGATCTCATTTTTCACCGTCGGATTACGCTCCACGCGCGCCACGGTGACGATGTTCATATACAGCATTGTTAGCTCGGCAAGCGCCGGCAGGGCGGATTGCAGGCAGAGAGTGGTGACATCGGGGTCGATACCTGCGGCCAGATAATCGGCCAGCACTTCGGGGATGTTGTCGCGTATTTTTTGCGGGTTACTGCCGTTATCCGTCAGGCCCTGCAGGTCGGCGACCAGCACAAACTGTTGATAGTCATGCTGCAACGCAACACGCTGGCGTAGCGATCCAACATAGTGGCCGAGATGCAGAGGGCCAGTAGGACGGTCGCCGGTGAGAATCGTGGTTTTAGGGTTCATGAAAGACTCCTTAAGGTTTTAAAAGCCGAAAGACGTCTCTGAAATGCAATAGCCGCCTTTCGGCGGCTATCTGAAAAGAGGGAAAACATTTCCGGGCCGCCGTTAAGAAGGCAGCCACCACAGGGTGTGATGTAAAGCGGGGAGGTGTTTTCTGTTCATCGAATTACCGTATCATGTTCTGAGCGAAACACAACAGGGGATCGTATGCTGCAATCACTCAACCACCTCACGCTGGCCGTCAGCAACCTGCAAACCAGCGTGGCGTTCTGGCGCGATCTGCTGGGTTTGTCACTGCATGCGCAGTGGGACACCGGCGCGTATCTTACCTGCGGCGATCTCTGGCTGTGCCTGTCGTTTGACGAGACTCGCGGCTTTGTTCCGCCCAACGAAAGCGACTATACCCACTATGCGTTCAGCGTCGCGCCCGCAGATTTTGACTCGTTTTCACATAGGCTTGAGCAGGCGGGCGTCACCGTCTGGAAGAGCAATAAAAGCGAAGGGGCGTCGTTCTATTTTCTCGATCCAGACGGGCATAAGCTGGAGTTGCATGTGGGCGATCTCGCCGCGCGACTGGCGGCGTGTCGGGAAAAGCCCTATGCCGGGATGCAGTTTTATTCACCGGCGTGATCGCAAACCATCTCACGCTGCGAAATGTCCATCTGTGCGTAGCCTGTCGCCAAAAACAGCCGCGCAAAACGCTCCGGCACTGCGATCGGGGTGCTGATTGCTGGATACTGCTCGCTCAGTGTTTGCAACAGGCGCAGCGCCTCTCCCTTACGCCGCGATGCCGGTTCCACAAACAGATAGCGCAGCTGTGGCACAGGGCCGTGCGTCGTGATGGCCGCCCATGCGCCTCCGGTGGTTAGCACCTTGCAGGGTAACGAGCGCAGCGCCAGCGGATCGAGCTGCCAGGGCGTGGTCTCCCGTGGCGCAGAAAAGAGCGCACGGTAGAGCGCATCCAGTGTGGTAGTGTGCAGTTCTGCGCCCGGTGCACGCTCCGTCGCGATGGCTTTAAAGCCGTACAGCGCCTGTGAATCGCGAAACCCCAGCGATCGGTACAGCGCAATCCCGGCGTGATTCTCGGCGATCACTTCCAGATAAAAACGCGCTACGTCTTTGGTTTTCAACGTGGCGAACAGCGGTGCGAGCATCGTGCGGGCCAGCCCTTTCCCACGAAGTGGCGGAACGATAGCAAACGCCGCGAGACGGGCCAGTGCGTCGCGTCGGGCGATAATGGCGATTGCCACCGGCTCACCGTTCTGCAGCCAGACGCAGGAGTCTTCCATGCTCATCCCCTCTGCGGCAAAACGCAGGGCAAAAGCCTCGGGCGTGAGCGAAAACGGGACGAAATAGTGCTGAAAACAGCGCTCCAGAATGCGAGTAAGTTCCGTCACGCTGAAGTGAAGGGCGCTGACTGCGGTCAGTTCCATGAGGGTGATCCTCGGTAAGGGAGAGGAAATCAGTGTAGCGGATGAATCTTCTCCTGTATTTCTGAACGTCCCGCGTTTTCAGCTTACTGGGAAGGGCAGAAATTACTCCCCCACCAGCTCAATCCTGTTCCCGTCGGGATCGGCGATCACCGCTTCGTAAAATCCATCGCCTGTCATGCGCGGTGCGCTGAGCAGGGTACTGTTCTGCCGCGCCTGATCCGCCATACGATCCACATTCGCTTTGCTGCCGACATCAAGGGCGATATGCGCCCAGCCGACAAATTCCGGGTCAGCGGGCGCGTCGGCCAGCTCCGGGACCGTCATCAGCTCAATCGTCGGGCCGTCGGTGAGCGTAATAAAGTGCGACGCAAAGCCGGGGCGGTTTTTGCTGATGTAAATCTCGTTGCTGCGACCCCCGAAAACCGTTTCCCAGAACTGAACCTGCGCGGACAGGTTGCGGGTCCAGAGGGCGACATGTGCAATTTTCATATTAAGCCTCGTTGTTTGCTGCGCGTTGTTGGGTGATGTTCCTGAAACCGGGCGGGCAACTCTTCCCGCTGTACTTTTTGCTGCGATCGCTCAGTGTGGCTGACGGGCTGGAACCAGAATCCGTCGTAAGGCTGAGTAGCCACAAGCGAGTGAGACGGCTTGCTGCGTTTTATCATCGCGCTCCCTTCCAGGCTGTATTGTTGACAGGGTGAGCGCCATGCAACATTATGCGCATTGATGCTCGATTTGGATTTTAACAGGACTCTTCATGCTCGATTATGCTGCTTTTCCGGAACAACGACAAGACCTGATCCGCAAGATCCTTCAGGAGAAGGGCCGGGTGGTCTGCACGGAGTTAGCCACCCAGATGAAGGTGTCTGAGCACACAATTCGCCGTGATTTACATGAGCTTAGCAAAGAGGGCTTATGCAAAAAGGTCTACGGTGGCGCGGTGCTTCAACTGCCGGATGCGGGAAACTTCCTTAGCCGCGAGCAAAAAAATCCTGCAAAAAAAGACATGATCGCGCAGAAAGCGGCAACCTTTATCAAACCCGGCAGCTGCATTTTTATGGATACCGGCACAACCAATCTGGCTCTGGCGAAAGCGTTGCCTGCCGATCTTAAGGTGACTATCGTGACCAATTCGCCGGCGATCGCGGCGGAGCTGCTGCGCCACCCGCTGTGTGAGGTGATCATGACCGGCGGGCAGATTCAGCGCGCCTCCGGCGGCGCGGTTGGGGCGACGGCGGCCAGCCAGATCCAGGGGATTATCTTCGATCAGGCTTTTATCGGCGGTTGCGCAATGGACCCAGAAATGGGGCTGACCGGCTTTGATTTTGCCGACTGCGAGTTCAAGAAAACGGTGATTGCCCAAAGCAATCAGACCATCGTGGCGCTGACCACCGACAAGATCCCCGGCGTCGCGCGCTTCGTGGTCGCCAAAACCGGTGATATCGATGTGCTGGTGGTTGAAGCGAGTATGAACCAGGACGTTCTTAACGCGTTCGCGACTCAGGATGTTCGCATTGTGTGCGCCTGACGACTTTGCCAGGCAAAACAGGCTACACTCTCACTTTGAGCGCTAAAAGCCGAGGATAATAACAATGCACTTCACACAGAAAGATCGCGACAACACAGAAAAATCAGAAGGAAAAAACGGCGCGGGCGCGCTTCAGCAAAAACTGCTCGAGTCTCGCTCGATCATTATCTCCGGTGAAATTGACCAGGCACTGGCCGAAAAAGTGATCACCCAACTGATCCTGCTGCAAAGCGTGAGCAACGATCCGATCAAGCTGTACATCAACAGCCAGGGCGGCCACGTGGAAGCGGGTGATACCATTCACGACTTTATCAAGTTTATCCGCCCGGACGTGCACGTGATCGGGACCGGCTGGGTGGCGAGCGCCGGGATCACTATTTTCCTGGCGGCGAAAAAAGAGCACCGCTATGCGCTGCCGAATACCCGTTTCATGATCCATCAGCCGCTGGGCGGCGTGCGTGGTCAGGCAACGGATATTGAAATCGAAGCGCGTGAAATCATCCGCATGCTGGACCGCGTGAACAAGCTGATCGCCGATGCGACCGGCCAGCCGCTGGAAAAAGTGAAAAAAGACACCGACCGTAACTTCTGGATGTCTCCTGCCGAGGCGCTGGATTACGGCGTCGTGGGCAAAATCATCACCCAGTATGATGAACTGAAACTGGATTAAGTGTTCCTGTTAGCGCCCGGTTTCGGGCGCTAACGTTCATGTAAAATAATCGCTGTCCAGTTGGGTCTTATGACCTCCGGAAATTCCGGATACGGCTCCAGCCGTGTACAAGCCCCGGCCCAGATAAAGGTATCCTCGCCCACCCGATACCAGTGCGCATTGCCTTCCACCGCATCTCCCACCACCGCCCCCTGAACCGTCACGCGACTTCCGGCAGGTAGCGCATTCGCAACGGGCGAAAAAACCGACGGATTTTCCCTGCGTGTGAAAACGCCCATCGTGGTGCTAACCGTTCCTGAAACAGGACGTTCGGTGTAATGGCTCATATCATGCCTCGTAACAGCGCGCTCATAGTCATTAACGATATAAGTCGCCAGGGATCGGGCGATAACCTTAAAGGCTGAAACTGTCACGGTGTGTCATGCGAACGGCTGAAGGAAGGGATTTGGCGGCCAATTGACCCACGACAAAGCAGCCTCACGGCTCGTCTCTCATAATCGGACCTGTTTCCCTTCTCACTGGTGCTTTCCATGGCGTATCAACTGAATCTCAACTGGCCGGAATTTCTTGAAAAATACTGGCAAAAACAACCCGTTGTGCTGAAAAATGCCTTCCCGAATTTTGTCGATCCGATCACGCCTGATGAACTCGCGGGCCTGGCGATGGAGCCAGAAGTCGACAGCCGTCTGGTCAGCCATTTCAACGGTGAGTGGCAGGCGAGCAACGGTCCTTTCGAGCATTTTGACGGACTGGGTGAAAACGGCTGGTCGCTGCTGGCGCAGGCGGTGAACCACTGGCACATGCCTTCCGCAGAGCTGGTACGCCCGTTCCGCGTGCTGCCGGACTGGCGTCTGGACGATCTGATGATCTCCTACTCCGTGCCTGGCGGCGGCGTTGGCCCGCATATCGATCAGTACGATGTGTTTATCATTCAGGGGATGGGCAGCCGCCGCTGGCGCGTGGGTGACAAGCTGCCGATGCGTCAGTTCTGCCCGCATCCGGCGCTGCTGCACGTCGATCCCTTTACGCCGATTATCGACGAAGATCTGGAGCCGGGCGATATCCTCTACATTCCGCCTGGATTCCCGCACGACGGCTTTACCCACGAAACCGCGCTGAATTATTCCGTGGGCTTCCGTGGGCCTAACGGTCGTGATCTGATCAGCAGCTTTGCCGACTACGCGCTGGAAAACGATCTGGGCGGCGAGCACTACAGCGATCCGGATCTGACCTGTCGCGAACACCCTGGCCGCGTAGAGCAGTACGAACTTGATCGTCTGCGCAACATGATGATCGAGATGATCAGCCAGCCAGAAGATTTCAAAAAATGGTTCGGCAGCTTTGTCAGCACTCCGCGTCACGAGCTGGATATCGCCGCGGCGGAACCGGCTTATGAACCCGAAGAGGTGCTGGATGCCTTGGAGGGCGGCGAAACGCTCTCCCGCCTGAGCGGTCTGCGCGTGCTGAACGTGGGCGGCAGTTTCTTTATCAACAGCGAACTGCTCGAAACGGTGGATGCGAAAGCGGCCGACGTGCTGTGCCGTTACACCGAGTTTGGCCAGGACGAACTCGGCGACGCGCTGCAAAACCCGGCGTTTATCGCGGAACTGACGGATCTGATTAACCAGGGTTACTGGTACTTCGAAGAGTAATCCGAACGATGAACCTGCGGCGGCGTAGCCTTTGCGCCGCCGCAGTGTTAATGTTCGTGTGTCATCCGCCCACGCAAACGCCATCATGAATCTTGCCGCACAGTCTGATAGCTCAACCAAACGCCTGTTCTGCGTTGAGGATTTTATTGGCTTTGGCGAGCGCTACGGTATTGATTATCGATTTCCGCATCTGGCAGATAACGCCTGGGACAGCCCCGTTTTGCACGGTGATGTCGAAGAGATGACCCTCTCCTCCGGTATTTCCCTGACGCATTCCGACGTGCGCGTGCTTCAGCCCTACGAAACCACCTCCCGCCACAGCAGCCCGCTTTATATGCTGGTGGTGCTGGAAGGTTGCGTCACGCTAACGCTGAACGGCCAGGAATATCAGGTGCTGCCGGGGATGGCCTTTAGCTCGCAGCTTAGCGAACAGCAGGCGATGAGCGCCCGTCACGACGCAGATTGCACCCTGAAAACCCTCTCCTTTGGCGTCTATCCGAATAATGCCGATCGCCAGAGCTTACTGGAAACGCTGCTCCAGGAATGGCAGCGTCTGAATGCGCCAACGTTCGTCTGGCCGGTGCCTGGATTTGTATTGATCGGCATTCAGCATGCGCAGCAGAAAGGGCTGAGCGCCGTGGCGCGCACGCTGTTGCTCGAAGGGCTGATGTACCAGTTGCTCGGCCACGGTCTGAACCAGTGCCAGCCGCAAACAGGACGCGGTGCTTTGCCGCCGAGCGGAGAACATGCCCGCCTGGAACGCATCCGGCGCATGCTGGAACAGTCGCCTGAACAGGAGTACACCCTCGCACAGCTGGCGACGCAGGCGGCGATGAGCTCTGGCAGCCTGCGGACGAAGTTCCGCCACGCCTATGGCAAAACGGTGTTTGATTACCTGCGCGACTGCCGTCTGGAGCTGGCACGCCGCTATCTGCTGGAAGGGCACAGCGTGCAGCAGGCCGCGTGGATGTCCGGCTATCAGCACGCGACCAATTTCGCCACTGCGTTTCGCCGTCGATACGGTATCTCACCCGGCGATCTGCGCCGACACGGCTAACTCACTTTTCGCCATCGCGCGAATCTCCCGCATACGATTTGTCATTTCGCATACGTCACCTGGCGTCGCGCATAGCTGTTTGCGATCTCAAAAAGGTAATAATTCTTATTAACAATTAGAAATACCTTTGGAGACTTTCATGTTCGCTAAATCACGGCTGGCACTGCTGGTGGGATGGGTGACCGGCAGCGTTGCGTTCCCTTTGCTGGCGCAGGATACGCCGAAAACCGAAACCGTCGTTGTCACCTCGCAAATGCAGAGTGGCGCCACCAAACTCGAAACGCCGGATATCGAAACCCCGCAGTCGGTGTCGATCGTGACGCGCGAGCAGTTCGAAGAGCAGGGCGCGACCAGCGTGCGCCAGGCGGTGAGCTATACGCCTGGCGTCTACAGCAACCAGATTGGTGCGTCGAACCGCTTTGATTACATCGTGCTGCGCGGCTTCTCCGACGGCAGCCTGGATAACGTCTATCTCGACGGTCTGAAGATGATGGGGGACACCAACTCCCACAGCTCGCTGGTCGTCGATCCCTGGTTCCTGGAAAATATCGAAGTGGTGCGTGGCCCGGCATCCGTGCTGTACGGGCGCTCCTCGCCGGGCGGTATCGTGGCGCTGACCTCGCGCAAACCCTCATTTGATGCGGGCGGTGAGATCAAACTCTTCGCCGGGAATAACGATCAGCGCGGGGCGATGTTCGACGTCACCGGGCCGCTGGACGATAACGACCGCGTGGCCGCACGTCTGAGCGGGATGACCCGCTACGCCGATTCGCAGTTTGGCCCGCTGAAGGAAGAGCGCTACGCGCTGATGCCGAGCCTCACCTGGCGTATCACCGACAACACGCGTCTCGATCTGATGGCCTATCTGCATCGCGATCCGGAAGGCGGGAGCCACTCTGGCCTGCCGTACGAAGGCACCGTGGTTCCCCACGACGGCAAGAAGATTTCCAATACCTTCTTTGAAGGCGAAGACGATTACGACAAGTATGACCGCCGCGAGAACATGGTCGGCTACAACATCGAACATATGTTTGATAGCGGCTGGTCGGTGCGTCAGAAGCTGCGCTATCTGCATACCAAAGTCGAGCTGAATCAGGTCTATGCCGCAGGATGGCTGAACGAAACGGATCTGAATCGCGGCTACTCCGGTTCCGACGAGAAGATGAACGCGATCACGCTGGATAACCAGGTGGACGGCAGCTTCGATACCTGGGCGGTGAACCACCGCGTGCTGATCGGTCTGGATTATCAGGATCGCAGCAACAACACCACTGGCTACTATGGCGGTTTCCCGCCGATTAACGCCTTCCACCCGGTGTACGGCGCCAAGCCCGATTACATCACCATGTACAGCAAAGAGAAGCACAAGCTGCGCCAGACGGGCTACTACCTGCAGGATCAGATGTCCATCGACCGCTGGCGTCTGACGCTGGGCGGGCGTTACGACCAGGTGAGCGTCTCCAATATCGACAAGCTCAACAGCAGCCGCAGCGATCTGGATAAGAACAACTTCAGCAGCCGTGCGGCGCTGCTGTACCTGTTCGATAACGGTATTGCACCGTACATCAGCTACTCCACGGCCTTCACGCCGACCAGCTTTGCCGATGAGAACGGCCAGATCCTGGACCCCATGAAGGGCAAGCAGTGGGAAGCGGGCGTGAAGGTGGAGCCGGAGGGGATGAACAGCCAGTTCAGCGCGTCGGTGTTCCGCATAAACCAGAAAAACATCGCCACCAAAGAGGAGCCGACAGATCCGTACCGCTCTATCGGGGAGATCGAATCGGAAGGCGTGGAGCTGGAAGCTATCGGCCAGCTCACCGACAGCCTGCGCGTGCAGGCGGCCTATACCTACACGGACATTCGCTATAAGAAGAGCAGCCCGGAAGAGGAGGGCAAACGCGCCGTCTACGCCCCGCGCAATATGGCCAGCACCTGGCTGAGCTACGATGTCAAAACCGGTCCGTTTGACGGCCTGACGCTCGGTTCCGGCGTGCGTTACGTGAACGGTGTGACGAGCGATCGCCAGAACACGCACACGCTGCCGTCCTATACGCTGGTGGACGTGGCGGTGGGATACGATCTGTCGAAGCTGGGTGTGAAGGGGTTGAGCGCGCAGCTTAACGTGAACAACCTGACGGACGAAAGCTACGTGGCGGCCTGTAACTCGCTCTCTTACTGCTACTTCGGCGCAGAGCGCAGTATTGTCGGCAGCGTGTCCTGGAAGTTCTGATGTGAGGCTCATGGAGAGTGTTGCCGCCCCCCGGCAACACTACTCCTCCATGGCGATATAAGTCGCCTCGCCCATTTTCTTCAGCGCCTCACGGTTTCTCTCGTTAGGCGGCAATGCGACGTTAATCCGCAGACAGTTGCGATATTTCCCGGATGCGGAAAACAGCGATCCCGCCGCAGCCTGAATCTTCAGCGCGCACAGCTGCTTACTGACGCACACCATATCCACCTGCTCCGGTAATTCCACCCACAGCAAAAAACTCCCCTGCGGGCGCGTCACGCAAATCTCAGCCGGGAAGTATTGCCGCACCCAGCAGGTGTAACGCTCCATATTTTGCTGATAAATCTGACGCATACGCCGCACATGCCGGTGGTAATGCCCGTCGCGGATAAACGCCGCCACCGCCATCTGCGTAGCGGGAACGTTAAACCCGCCCGCCGCGTATTTCATGTGCATCACCCGGTCGTAATAGCGACCTGGCACAATCCAGCCGACGCGCAGCCCAGGGGCGACGGTTTTGGTAAATGAACTGCACAGCAGCACGCGCCCGTCGATATCGAAAGAGTGAATGGTGCGCGGGCGCGGGTATTCCGCCGCCAGCTCGCCGTAAATATCATCTTCGACGATCACAATATCGTGTCGCTGGGCCAGCGCCAGAACCTGCCGTTTGCGCGCTTCCGGCATGATAAAGCCGAGCGGGTTATTACAGTTCGGCACCAGGATCACCGCTTTGATCGGCCACTGCTCCAGCGCCAGTTCCAGCGCTTCGATGCTGATCCCGGTTTCAGGATCCGTTGGGATCTCAATGGCTTTGATATCAAACCCGCGCAGCATCTGCATGGTGCCGTGAAACGACGGCGACTCAACCGCCACAATATCCCCCGGCTTACACACGGAGAGCAGCGCCAGAGAGAGCGCACCGTGACAGCCGTTGGTGATGACGATCTCGTCTGCCGCGACGGTCGATCCGCCGTCGAGCATCAGGCGCGCGATCTGCTCACGCAGCTCTTTACGCCCCTCCAGCACGTCATAGCTCAGCATTTCCGCCGGATTATGCTGCGCGATGCGGCTCATCTCGCGCCACAGGGGTTTCAGGCTCGGCTGGGTCAGATCCGGCGAGCCGCCGCCAAAGGAGACCATCTCGCGATCCCCGCGCGCATCGAGCAGCATCATCACTTCATCCCACTGGGTGACGTCCACCGGGCGCTGCACCGGGCGGGTCATCGCCGGAACGGGCGGCAGGGCTTTTTTCTGCGAGACAAAATAGCCTGAACGCGGCTGGGGGGTAATCAGCTGAAGATTTTCGAGGATCTGATAGGCCTGCTGAATGGTGCTGATGCTGACGCCATGCTCCTGGCTAAGGGCTCGCACCGACGGCAACCGCTCGCCGCTGCGATACAGCCCCTGTTCAATGCGTTGCGCCAGAAGATTGGCCAGATGTTGGTAGCGCGTCATGCTGTATCCTCGAATGGGACCATACAGATGGTTAAACCAGTACAGATAAGGGCGAAAATCGCCATGCAGATTCATTTTTAACGGATCTGTATGTTAAAGAAAAGTTGTTTTTGAATCTGTATTGTAAAGCCGGTTTCCGACGATGATAGAGCCTCAAACAGCGTGAGGAGAACATCATGGAATTCAACGAAAACCGCCCAAACAGACCTTTTATCGGCTTCGTTTTTATCTGGCAGGCGTTTATCAAATGGCGTCGCCGCCAGCAGACGCGACGTGTGTTGCAGGGCATGAGCGACGAACAGCTGAAGGATGTTGGATTAACGCGAAATGATGCATGCAATATCTGAATGGCAGGGCATTTATCTGCGGGGGAGCAGATAAATGCCTGAAGATTACTCTGCGGTGGTTTTGCTGGTGTTCTCCGCGATGCGGCGCAGGTATTCGTTATTTTTAAACGCCACCATAATCAGCTCGAACATCACGCGACAACCGATCAGGCTGAAAATCATGCCGATAAAACCGGTGAACAGATGCTCGGTGAACATGGAATACACACCGCCGATCAGAATCAGCACCATGGCGATCCAGTAGAAAAAGACCAGCACGCGCGGCGTTAACAGATAATCAAATCCTAAAATTGACTTCATTTTCTTGTCCTTAGAAAAATGTCGGAATCCGACGAAATAAGCCCGCAGAGTATAAAGAGATGTTCTGCCACGCACACCTACGAAATTTATCGGGTCCGATACTGGCTATTCCAGCAGGCGCAGGGTCTCGGCCAGCGGGCGTCGCAGCAGTTCCCGCGCCTCGTCATAGCTGCGCACGTTGTTATAGCCCATCACCAGCCCGTAGCGTTTACCGGAACCGCGATACCACTCTGAAAGCGCATTGACCTGCAGCTGCTGCGCCTGCCAGCAGCGGGCGATCTCGCGGTCGCAACTGCCTGCGCTCAGGAATGCCACGATATGCATTCCGCCATCGTTTTGCTCAGTGAAAAACCGCTCGCAATACACTTCATGCAGCGCGGCGATCATCCAGTCGCGACGCTGCTGGTAGAGTGTGCGCATCTTTTTCAGATGGCGGAAAAAGTGGCCCTCGTTAAGAAAGGTGGTGAGAATTTTTTGCGTCAGCACCGGCTGGCCGCTGGCAACAATATCCGCGCAGTCGGTAAAGGCCTCCACGGTGCTGGCGGGCATCACCAGATAGCCCATGCGCAGGGACGGCATCACGGTTTTGCTGAACGTGCCCATAAAGATCACCCGGTCGTGACGATCGAGGCTTTTCAACGACGGCAGCACTTTGCGGGTGTAGTGAAACTCGCCATCGTAGTCGTCCTCGATGATCCACGCCTCGTTATGCGTTGCCCAGTCGAGCAATTGCTGTTTGCGCGGCAGGGAAAGCGTTACCGCCAGCGGGCTTTGATGTGAAGGGGTGACGATGGCGAAACGGGCGTCGCGGTGGTGGCGCAGAAGATACTCTGTGTCCATCCCCGCGCGATCCACGGGCACCGTGTGCAGGCGCGGAACGATCCGCTTTAACAGCTGCTGTCCCATAAAATAGCCCGGATCTTCGAACACCACTTTATCGCTGCGGCTTGCCAGGGTATCGAGGATCAGCCGCAGGCTGCCGCTGTACCCGCTGGTGATCAGTACCTGTTCTGCCGTGCAGGACAATCCGCGCGAAATGTTCAGGTAGCTGGCAATCGCCTGGCGCAGGGGATACCAGCCCATGACCGGCGGGTTCAGCATCTCTTCCTGGCGCATCGATCGCGTCGCCTGGCCTGCCAGCAGCAGCCACTTTTTATAGGGAAAACTGTCCAGCGCTGGAATACCCGGACGCAGGAAGCCGGCGCGCTCGCGCTGGCTGATGAGCGATTCCGGCAGCGTGCCGGTGGCCTGCTCAGCGGGAGCCGGTTGTTTCGCCGGGAGGGTTAACTCAGGATTCACCCGCGTCCCGCGCGCCCCCTCGCTCACCAGATAGCCCTCTCCGATCAGGATCGCGTAAGCCGTTTCGACGGTTTTGCGCGCCACTTTCAGCTCTTCGGCCAGCACGCGGATGGCAGGCACTTTGTCGCCGGGCTTCAGCACGCCGCGCGTGATGTTGTCGCGATAGCGGGTGTAGATATCGTGATAGCCCGATTTCATGTCCTACCTCGTTTCCTGGATTTTGTGTCTTTTTACTATGTCATGATCGGCGTAGATTTGCCCCATCGCATTTGATATGCCGCACAAAAAGAGGAAAGACAATGAGCACTCGCGTTAACCACCACAAAGCCACACCTGCACTTGCCAAAGCCCTGTCCGACCTGAGCATGGCGATCGGCAAAACCTCCATCGACCCGGCCCTGAAGCACTTGATCGATATCCGCGTCTCTCAGCTGAACGGCTGCACGTTCTGTCTGGATATGCACTCGAAAGAGGCGAAAATTGCCGGTGAGCGCGAGCTGCGCCTGTATCATCTGGCGGCCTGGCGCGAATCGCCGCTGTTCAGCGCCCGTGAGAAAGCGGCGCTGGCTTTTGCCGAAGCGCTGACCCAAATCAGCGTCCACGGCATCAGCGACGAACTGTACTGCAGCGTGGCTGAGCACTTCTCCGACACCGAGATTTCAGAGCTTAACTTCGCCATTGTGGCGATCAACGCCTGGAACCGTCTGGGCATTACCTCGCGCATGGAGCCGGGTGCAATGGATGCAGCTTACGGCCTGAACAAAGCTAACCTGGAATAATCCCGCGTTCGCGAATCAGCGCCACCAGCGCCCGCAACCCCGGCGGGACGTGCCGGTGGCCGGGATAGTAGAGGCGCAGCCCGGCAAAGGGCTGCGTCCAGTCATTTAACACGCTCACCAGTTCCCCCGATGCCAGCTCTTGCTGGATATAAAGTTCCGGCAAAAAACCGACTCCCAGCCCCGCTTTCACCGCCCGTATCGAGGCAAACAGATCCGACGTCGCAAAACGCGGCGGGACGGCCAGGGCATAGCGCTCGCCGCGCCGTTCCAGCTCCCAGCGATAAATCCCGCCATGCGACATGCGCATTCCAATCCCCTGATGGTGGCGCAAATCATCCGGCGTTTGCGGAATACCGTGGCGGGCAAAATAGTCCGGTGTGGCAGTGACAAGCTGGCGGATATCGCCGGTGAGTGGGATGGCGATCATGTCCTGTGGGACAGACTCTTCCAGGCGGATCCCGGCGTCAAACCCCTCGGCGACAATGTCGATCAGGCGCGCTTCACTGACGGTCTCCACGCGCATTTTGGGGTAGCGGATCATGTAGTCGATCAGCAGATCGTCCAGAAAAAGGGTGCCGATATTGTTCGGCACATTCAGGCGCAGCGTTCCGGCAGGTTCGTCCGTCTCGCTGTGGATCTCTTCGCTGGCCTGGCGGATCGCCTGCAATGCCGGGCCGATACGCGCCACATAGCGCTGCCCGGCGTCCGTCAGCGCAACGCTGCGGGTGGTGCGGTTAAACAGCCGCGTCTGCAGGCGGCTTTCCAGCCCGGCGATGGCATTGCTCACTGCCGTCGCCGACATGTTGAGTTCCTGCGCTGCGCCGCGAAAACTGCCGCGCCGCACCACGGCCATCACCACTTCCAGCTCTGTCAGTCCTGAACGGTGCATAGATTGTCCTGAAAATCGCAATAACCTTTGCAGGATAGCGTGGATTATCGAAACGTAAAAGGCGTGCCAGACTGGGCTCTTCCAGCCTCAGGAGGTGTTATGCGTCATATCGATCGGATTTTTATCAACGGTGAATTTGTCACACCGCACGGCACAGAGCGTTTTGATCTCTACAACCCGGCGACCGCACAGGTGTTCGGGCAGGTTCGGCTTGCGGATGAACTCGACGCGGAACGCGCCATCAGTGCCGCCAAGGCTGCGTTTCCGGCATGGGCGAGGACCACACGCGAGGCGCGCATTGCCGCCCTCAAACGGATGCATGCGGCGGTCGCGGCGCGTCATGACGATTTGCTGGAGGCGATTATTGAAGAGTACGGTGCTCCGGCGTCGCGATCGGCGTGGATGGCGAGTTATCCGGCAGAGGTGATAGCCCAGGCCATCGACGCGCTGACGGCGTTTGAATTCACGACCGAGGTCGGCGCCGCCACGGTACAGATGGTGCCGCTTGGCGTAGCGGGGCTTATCACGCCGTGGAACAGCGATGCAGGATTTATCTGCGGCAAGCTGGCGGCATCGCTGGCGGCGGGCTGTACGGCAGTGATCAAACCGAGCGAAATGAGCGCATGGCAGACGCAGATTATCACCGAAGCCCTGAGCGAAGCCGGATTACCGCCGGGGGTGTTTAACATCGTCACCGGGCGCGGCGAGACGGTGGGGGAGACTATCAGCCGTCATCCGGACGTGGCAAAAATATCGTTTACCGGATCAACCGCTACCGGCAAAGCGATTCTGCGCAACGCCGCTGAGAGCTTTAAGCGCGTAACCCTGGAGTTAGGCGGTAAATCGCCGACGATTGTGCTGGAAGACGCCGATTTAAGCCAGGCGGTTCCGCTGGCAATTCAGGCTGGCCTGATGAACAGCGGCCAGGCGTGCGTGGCCGGGACGCGTATTCTGGTGCCACGCTCGCGCAAAACGGAATGCGAAGCGGCGCTGGCGCAGGCGATGGCGGCAGTAAAATCGGGCGATCCACGTGACCCGGCGACGGAAGTGGGACCGATGGTCAGCGAAAAACAGTGGCGGCGCGTGCAGGGTTACATCCGCAAAGGCACAGAAGAGGGGGCACGTCTGCTGGCAGGGGGCGAAGGGCGTCCGGAGGGCACACAAAACGGCTGGTTTGTCCGTCCGACGCTGTTTACGGATGTCGATAACCAGATGACCATCGCCCGCGAGGAGATATTTGGCCCGGTGCTGTCGATTATCGCCTATCGCGATGAGGCCGAAGCCATCGCCATTGCCAACGATACGGATTATGGCCTGAGCGCGCTGGTGCTGGGCGGCGAGCGTGCGCGTGGCGTTGCACAACAAATTGAGTCTGGGCGGGTACTGGTTAATACGCTTGCCCACGAACCGAAAGCACCTTTCGGCGGATTCAAACACTCGGGCGTAGGCCGCGAGATGGGCGCGTGGGGGATCAGCGCGTTTATGGAACCTAAAACGATGATTGAATAAAACCCCGCCCGGTGGGCGCAGTGCCCACCGGCCTATGAATTCGCAATTCCTGCTCTTTCCCCTCTCGTTTCTTGATAGTTACCCTGATAACTATTATCTTGCTTACGGTGATGAGAGGGGGTTCCCGTGAGCGAAGATGATCTGTTTTGCCGCAGGCCGATGGGTATGCGGATGGCGATGATCGTGCGTCAATGGCGCGCGGTGATTGATGATGCCATTCTCGATACGGGACTCACCCAGTCGAGCTGGACGGTGATGATGCAGCTTAAATCGCTTGGCGATAACGTCTCGGTCAGCGAACTGGCGGAAGTGCAGGGTATCGAACTGCCGCCGCTGATGCGCACCCTGACTCAGCTGGAAAAGCAAGGTTATCTGCTGCGCACGGTATCACCTTATGACAAGCGCATCCGCTTGCTCACCCTCACGCCGGAAGGTCACGCGGTCCTGAAAACGCTCACCCAGGTGGTCGAAAATTTTCAGCAACGCGTGTCATATAATATCGCGCCTGAACATCTTGAGATTTTCTGCGCAACATTAAATCAAATCGCCTGCAATTTGCGGTCAATCCGCGAAGAAGACAACAAGATCTAAAAATAATGACTCCTGAACAAAAGTTTGCCCGCTGGGTTAGGGTGAGTATTGCCTCTTTCCTGCTGATGTTTGTCTATTTTATCGTCGCGGATATCTGGATCCCGCTGACGCCGGACTCCACCGTGATGCGTGTGGTGACGCCGGTGTCCGCGCGCGTTTCCGGCAACGTCGCGGCGGTGTACGTCCACAACAACAGCCAGGTTAAAAAGGGCGATGTGCTGTTCGAACTCGACCCGACGCCGTTTCGCAATAAGGTCGAAGCCGCCCAGATCGCTCTGGAACAGGCCCGGCTCGCTAATCAGCAGCTGGACGCGCAGATCGTCGCCGCGCAGGCCAATCTGAAAACGGCGCAGCTGACCGCCCGCAACGATAAAGTCACTTTTGACCGCTATCAGCGCCTGAGCACCCTGCAGAACGTTTCGCAATCGGATCTGGATAAAGTGCGCACCACCTGGCAGAGCAGCGAACAGTCGGTGGCGAATCTGGAAGCCAACATCCATAACCTGCGCATCGAGCGCGGTGAGCGGGATGAGAAGCGCAACGTGACGCTGCAAAAATATCGCAACGCACTGGAAGAGGCGGAGCTAAACCTGAGCTGGACGAAGGTCTGCGCGCTGGCCGATGGCACCGTGAGCAACGTGCAGCTTAGCCCCGGTTTTTACGCCTCGTCAGGCTCTGCCGCGCTGGCGCTGGTGAATAACCAGACTGATATCGTCGCCGATTTCCGCGAGAAGAGCCTGCGCCATACCCATCAGGGCACCGACGCTGCGGTGGTGTTTGACGCCTTCCCGGGCCGCGTTTTCCGCGCGCACGTCACCAGTAGTGACGCCGGGATTTTGGCGGGACAGGAGGCGGTGAATGGCGAACTCTCTCAGCCTGAAACCTCCAACCGCTGGGTGCGCGACGCGCAGCGTATGCGTATTCACATTGCGCTGGACGAAACGCTGCCAAAACACCTGCCAACCGGCGCCCGCGCCACGGTGCAGCTGTACAACAGCGAAGGGCCATTCGCCCGCTTCTTCTCCGGGCTGCAAATTCACCTCGTGAGCCTGCTGCATTATGTCTATTAATACGCTCGCGCGGGTCTTTACCCCGCACGGCAACATCGTCTACACGGCGAACGACTTTCGCCAGACCCTGCGCATCGTCTTTGCCGGGATGATCGCGCTGAGCATTTCGACGTTTTACAACACCAGCTACGGCGTCTTTTACGTGGTCTACCCGATCATGCTGCTGTCGCTGGTGCCGGTGTTTAACCGCCACGTGGCGAAGCAGTTTATTTTTAGCGCGTCGCTGAACTGCATCGAAATGGTAATTATCATCGGCTATCTCTCACAATGGCCGCTGATCATGACGCTGGTGGTGTTCGCCCTTTACGTGATGCGTTTTCGGTTTATGAGTAAGGGGCCGCTGTTTCTGTTTGGCTCGATGGGGGTGGTGTGTCAGAGCGTGATGCTCAATTTCATGAGTTACCCGACCACGAACTGGCACACGCTGCTGTTCTCAAACATAGAGGCCAGCATCATGGCGGTCTGTTTAAGCGCGCTGATGAACTATCTGCTGCCGGATGTCGAACCGCGCAAGCCGCCGCCGCTGATTGAGAAAAACGCTGCCCGCGTGCGCCACGAATCCCTGCTCTCCGGTACCGTGGCAACGCTGATTTTTGTCGTCTTTCAGATAAGCGATCTCAGCGATTCCCTCTCGGCGCTGATGGCGGGCGTGCTGATCCTCTTCCCGATGAACTATCGCGGCGCGGTGATAAGCTCCCTGTGGCGCGTGGTCGGGGTGATCCTCGGCTGTCTGTACATTCTGGTAATGCAGCTGGTGCTTTACGATCACAGCAGCCACATGTTGCTGATGATGCCGCTGATTGGCCTCGGGCTGGCGTTTGGCGCACGTCTGCACGTCATGGAAAAAGTCGGCGCGGGCGTCGGGTTTGCCAGCATCACCACCATCGGCATTATGTTTGGTCAGAACATGCATCCTGACGGCGATCTGGTGTTCAGCGATCTCTATCGCATCGTCTCGGTGACGGTGGCGCTGGTCTCGACGCTGACGCTGGTGTTCCTGGTGCATCTGTTCCTGAACCTTTTTGAGCCGACCCGCTACGTCATTCGAGAACCGTGACACACCTATTTTCTGCGTTCTGTGCTATGACTGTCGGCCGGTCAATTGGGCGACAAAAGGAGCAGGGAGATGTGGCAGACAAGGGCGCTGGAGCTAAATAATCAGGCTTACTGGAACTGGGATAAGGCCTGCGAGCTGGTGGATTACGCCGTCGCGCATGATTTCAATACCGTGATTGTCGGGCAGGTGGACCTGTTCGACATGCTGGTTTCGCCCAAGGGTTACACCCCGCTTCAGTACAACGATCGCCTCTCCAGCCAGCAGCGCGCCCGCTGCGTCCATCTCAATCGTCTCGGTAAACTGTGTCAGCAAAAAGGGCTGCGTTTTTATCTGCAGGCCAAAGAGTTCAACTTCCCGACTGACCTGCTGCTGGCGCATCCGCATCTGTTCGAGCCGGGCCACGGCGTGCGCTTTGACGTCGATTTCTGGTGCGCGTATCTGAGCGAGAAAGTGTCGCTGATTTGCCAGCGCATTCCGGCACTGAGCGGCCTGCTGGTGGCGATTTCCAATACCGACGGTCTGCTGCCTATTTCGCGCCCGAACTGGGAGCTACAGGGGCAAGACAACGCCCGGCTTCCCGAGCGTGACGAGCGCAGTTTTTCCCTCTACAGCCGCTGTTTCAGCGCGCTTTCCCGGACGATGCAGAAAGAGAACAAGCATCTGGTGCTGCGCGTGTTCCCGGCGAGCAATCACGATCTCGGCAACGTGCTGGAGGCGATCCGCCCGCTGCCCGAAAGCGTTAGCGTCTCCATCAAACTGACTCCCGAGCGCTTCTGGCCATCGTTTCCGAATAACCCGGCGCTGCTGGCAGTCCGCGAGCGCGAAGTGTGGGCGGATATCGATCTGGTGGGCGAAGAGGTGGGCTGGGGGATTTTCCCGTTCCCGCGCATCGACGAGCTGCAGGGCCGTCTGCTGTGGTGTCGCAGCAATCCAGCGATTCGCGGCGCAGTGTGCAAAACCAGCTGGGAAGGGGTCGATAACCACTGGATCATGGGCACCCTGAGCGAATGTAATCTGCTGGCATGCAGCCGGATGCTGGCGAATGATGGCGCCCATTTGTCGCGCGATCAGTTGCTGACGTACTGGCTCGACGAAAGCTACGGCTGGCGCCCTGAACCGCCGGTCTTTCACCAGTTCACCGCCCTGCTGGAGCAGGCCGGACAGGTGCTCTATAACGCGATTTACGTCCGCGACCACGTGTTTCACCGCCACAGTCAGGTGCCGGAAAGCTACGGTCAGGCGGTGTGGAGCCTCTACGGTCAGCTCAATCGCAACCACTGGTTGCCAGGCTCCGAGCGCGATATCTCCTTTGACGCCAGCGATGTGGAGACATCCGCCGCCTGCCTGACGCGCATCGCCAAAGAGAAAGATGACGCCCGCGACGCCTCTGTGAGCTTACGTGAACGCGCGCTGCGTTTCGCGGAGATCGCCGCGTTCCCGTATGCCCTGAAAAAACGCTGGCTGGAGGAGTGGCAAGGTTTTGCGCTCTACTGCCACCTGTTCCTGCACGCTCAGAAAGCCTTCTTCACTCTGCGCTTTGCCCGTGAGGTGGAAAACAGCTGGAGCATGCGCGAGATCTGCCAGATCAACATTCAGGAGCTGTATCGCAGCGCGTCAGAAATGGAAGACTACTGCGCGAAACACGCGGACGCCTCGCCGGGATTGCACGTGCTGTTTGATGCCTCACGCGTACGGGCATTGGCCGATAGCTTGGGCGAGGAGCTTAAGGCGCTGAAGGGCTAAAACCTGCCAAAAATGTGACGAACGTCGCGCAAGTCAGTCGCATGGCGCGATGGCTGTGCGCCCATCGTCACATTCTCTTTTTTCATTTCACGTAAGGCGTGATCGTCGTCACGTCGTCTCCCCGGTGGTAGCTCGCTTTGTGAGTTGCCAGGCAGTTCCGGCCAATCCCCACTATTGGCTGCTCGCAGAAGAGTGCAATCCCGCTGATGATTGGCCCGCAATCGATAAGTCGTATGAAGGCGAGGAAAATATGTCACAGGGTGACTGGCAACTTAAACAGGGCGAAGCGCTGACGCGTTTTCTCTTTTCCGCGGCAAAGGAAGAGCGCTTTGCTGAATTCTATACCGGCGAAGCCATCGACCCGGAAATAGACTATCACTTTCGCAACGGCTCCGGCCCGAAAGCGGAGGCGTTCTGCCGCCGCGTCTTTCGCCAGACGCACGCCCGGCGCGCGGTCGATCCCGCCCAGGCGCTGCCGTGCCGAGAAGTGACTTTTAGCGGTGAGAACGACAGCGTTTCATTTTCTGATTTTCGCCATTTGCCTTTCCACCTTCAGCGCTGGCTGACGGTTGATCTTTTTGCGCCATACACCGGGGAGTTCTCTTTTCGTGTGGGCACCTGCGGCGGCGTGCGGATATGGATTGAGGGGACAGAAACCCTCTGCCATACGCCGTTTACGCGCAATACCCTGCAGCATGTCGAGGTACGCCTGCCGCTGAAGGCGGGCAAAAATAGCCTGCTGCTCCATCTCGACGAGCTGTTTGAGCGCGACACCCTTTTTGCTCTGCAGATGGTCTATCTGGATGACGCGCCTCTTGGCGTGGCACTGCCCGGCATGTCGGGGGAGGCGGTCGATTGTCTGAGTGAGTTTGCGGGCGGGCTGCGACCGGAACTGGCGGCCATTGACCACTGCGTGCGGCTGCACGGCAGTGTGCCAGTCCCTGCGGGGGTTGTGCTTTGCGGTGAACTGCGCGGCATGGGCAACGACAATTTTACGCCGAGAACACTCGATTTTGGCGCGCTAAACGCCGGAGAAACGACGATCGCCCTGCCGTTACCGGCGGATATCGGTGAGGCGCACTATCAGCTACGTCTGACGCTCCAGCGCGGTGAAGTGACACTCACGCGTCACGTCGGCATCAACGTCATGCCCGATGCGCCGGTGCTTGCCCGCGCCACCACTCTTGCAGGGCGCAAACAGGAAGCGCTGCGCTATATCGCCGCGCATGGGATGGATCGCACCTGCCGCCTGCTGGCGATGATGCACCTGCACGAATACGGCCCTCAGTGTGAAACCCTGCTGAACAGCACTCTCAAGCGCATCAGCGCGCGCGAAGACTGCTCTGATTTTTCGCTGGTGCCGCTGCTGTGGATCTGGCGCTATCACCAGGGGGAGCATTTCCCGCCAGCCCTCTGGCGACGGGTGAAATCGACTCTGCTGGGCTATCGCTACTGGCTCGACGAACTGGGTTGTGACGTGATGTGGTTCTGGAGCGAAAACCACGCGCTCTGTTTCCATACCGCCCAGTATCTGGCGGGGCAGTTTTTCCCGGACGAACAGTTTATCGCCTCGGGCCGCCTTGGGCGCGAACAGCAGGCGATTGCCGAAGCGCGTCTGGTGCAGTGGTTCGACGCCATCGATGTGCATGGTTTCGTCGAGTGGAACTCCGCACCCTATTATCCCGTTGATTATATTGGCCTGTTCGCGCTGTATCAGCTGGCCGAGAGCCAGGCGATTCGCACCCGCGCAGGGCAGCTCATTGACCGCTTAATGTTATTAAGCTCGCTGCATTACCAGAACGGCGTCGCCGCCGGAACCATGGGCCGCGTCTACGAAAAAGAGCTGCTGGCAGGGAGGCTCACCGAGCTGTCGGCTTACGGCGCGGTGGCCTGGGGGGGCGGCAGCTATAACCGCAAATGCGCCTCGCTGTCGTTGTTCTGCGCCAGCGACTACGTGCCGCCTGCCGAGTCAGAGAAGTACGCCACGCTCTGCAAAGGCGAACTGGCCGCGTGGTACACCTGCGGCGGCGGGAATATTTGCCTCTGGAAAGCACCGGGCGTCAGTTTGTCCTCCTGCGTCGATCACCACACGGGTGAGTCAGGCCATCAGCAGCATCTGCTCGACCTGCAATTTGCTTCCCGTCCTGACGCCAAAATCTGGATTAATCATCCGGGTGAAGCGGAGCCAGGCGGCGAAAAGCGGCCTTCATTCTGGGCGGGAAACGGCGTAATGCCGCATGTCATGCAGCAGGAAAACGGCGCTGTGATGCGCTGGCACATCGCTGACGAAGAGGCTCTACCGTGGACGCATCTTCACCTGCCGGTACAGGCTTTTGATCGTGTCATCGCCTCGACGCACGCCCGTATCGTTCGCGCCGGTCAGGCTTTTGCGGCGGTGATCTGCTCCGCTCCCCTGCACACCATCGACCACGGGCTTACGGCCGGAACCGAGTGTCGCGCGGCGGGACGCGACGTGGCGTGGTACGTGGAAGCAGGCTACGGCGACGACGTGGCTTTTGCGACGTTCAGCGCCCGGATGGGCGCAATGAGGATCGAGAAAAATCACGATCTCGCCGCGACGTTTCCCGCTCTGCACAGCACTGCCCCACGCATTATTTTCAAGGACGTAAACGCATGAACAAGGATGAACGGATGAGCACGCTGGACCGCGTGGTGCGCGGATTTTGCCGTCTGAAGAATTTGAATGAAGTGGGCGTCGGCGACGGTTTTGCGATCCACTTTGAGGAGTGGGAGTGGGAAATCGGCGTCGGGCTTTACGGATTCTGGCGTTACGCCGCGCACCAGCAGGACGCGGCGCTGCAGCAGTCGATCCTCGCATGGTATGAGGCGCAGATCGCCAAAGGGTTACCGGAGATACAGATCAACACCACCGCACCGATGATCGTGCTGGCGCTGGTGGCGGGGCAACATCAGCGTGAGGATCTGCTGAAAACGGTCAACGACTGGGCCGACGCCCTGCTGCGTGATCTGCCGAAAACCGAAGAGGGCGGCTTCCAGCACGTGGTGAAAGAGCAGCCCAACACCGGCCAGCTCTGGGACGACACGCTGTTTATGACCTGCCTTTTCCTTGGCGTGGCGGGGATTGTGCTCAAGCGTCGGGACCTGATTGACGAGGCGGGATACCAGTTTCTGCTGCACACCCGCTATCTCAGCGATCCGGCCAGTGGGCTGTGGTATCACGGCTGGACGTTTGTCGATAAACATCACTTTGCCGGGGCGTTTTGGGCGCGCGGCAACGCGTGGATCACCGTGGCAATCCCTGAATTTATCGAACTGATGGGCGAGCATCTGGACACCGGTGTGCGTCGCTATCTGTCACAGGTGGTGGCGCGCCAGGTGCGATCCCTGTGCAGGCTCCAGGCTGACAACGGCATGTGGCACACGGTGCTCGACGATCCGCTCTCACCTCAGGAATCTTCCGCCACGGCGGGGATTGCCTACGGCATGTTGCGCGGCGTTCGGATGGGCATTCTGGATGATTCCGTCAGCGTTTACGCGCTGCGGGCGTTTGACGCCGTAATGGCGCGCATTGACGAGGGCGGCATCGTCCTCGAAGCCTCACGCGGCACCATGTTGGGCTGGGATATTCAGTATTACTGCGATATCGCGATGGCCCCCGTTCCCTACGCTCAGGCGTTAACGATGCTGCTCCTGCTGGAGAGGGAGCAGGGTGACTGGCCTGGCAAAACCTCTGTGACCTGACCCGCGAGAGCGGATAGCTGGAGATAATAATAAATGAAAAAACTCAACATCATGGGCGCCTTCCAGACGTTTGGCGGCGCGATGGCGGTCCCGATAGCTTTCCTGCCGTTCACAGGGTTGCTGCTGGCCGTCACCAACATCCTCACCATGCCCGATATCATGGGCGATCTGGCCCATCCGGACTCAACTTTTTACAAGGTAATGACGATTCTGAAGTCCGGCGGCTGGACGATTTTCCGCAACTTCCCGCTGCTGTTCTGTATGGCGCTGCCGATTGGTCTGGCGAAATCTGCCCAGGCGCGCGCGGCGCTGGTGGCTTTTTTCTCCTACATGGCGTTTAACTATTTTACCAACGGGATGCTCACCTTCTGGGGTGCTGATTTTGGCGTCAACTTCAGCCAGGAAGTGGGCGGGCAGAGCGGGCTGGCGCTGGTGGGCGGCATCAAAACGCTGGATACCAGTATCGTCTTCTCCCTGATCGTCGGCGGGATCGTCACCTGGATCCACAACCGCTTTTTCGAGAAAAAACTCCACGACTACTTTTCGATTTTCCAGGGGATGGCGCTGGTGTTCATTATCGCCTTCTTCCTGATGATCCCACTGGCGTGGCTGACCTGTCTGGTGTGGCCAAAAGTGCAGTTGGGCATCAACGCCATGCAAACGTTCTACATCGAAGCCGACGTGCTGGGAATGGGGCTGTTTGCATTTGTGGAGCGAATTCTGGTGCCGACGGGGCTACACCGCTTCGTCTATTTCCCGTTCTTCTTCGGCCCGGCGGTGGTGGACGGCGGTCTCTACACCCACTGGATCGAGAACGTCTCGACCTACGCGGCCTCTGCCGTGCCGCTGCGCGAGCAGTTCCCGGCGGCGGGCTACTCCCTTTACGGCAATATCAGCGTCTTTTGCTCGTTAGGTGCCGGGCTGGCGATTTACGCCACGGCGAAGAAAAGCCAGAAGAAAAAAGTGGCGGCACTGGTGATCCCGGCGATCATCACCGCGATGAGCGTGGGCATTACCGAACCGATCGAATTCACCTATCTGTTTATTTCGCCGGTGCTTTATCTGCTCAACGCGCTGATCGGCGCGGTGCTGTGCATGGCGCTGTACATGGCCGGGGTGGTGGGCTTTATGGGCGGCGGGATGAACGACATGATCCTGTTCAACTGGATCTTCTACGCGCAAAACCACGCGCACCTGATTTGGATCCATCTGGCCATCGGCTTTGGTTTTGCGGCGATCAACTTTATGGTCTTCCGCTACGTGATCCTCAAATACAACATCCTGACGCCGGGGCGTAACGAGGATGAAGACGAGGTGCGTCTCTATTCGAAACAGGATTACCGCGATAAAAAGGCGGCAGGCAAACAACCCGATCGCGAGAAGGCGATTGCGATCCTGCAGTGCGTCGGCGGCGCAGAAAACATTGAAACCATCAGCAACTGCCAGACCCGCCTGCGGCTGGTGATCCACAATCCGTCGTGCGTGATGGATGACAACGCGTTGAAAGCTGCGGGTGCGTTAGGGACGATTCGTAATGGCAGGAACCTGCAAATCGTGATCGGCCTGTCGGTCACCGTGGTCCGGGAATTCTTTGAGGCGGAAGTGATTCGTGTGCGCGAGGCGGGGAGAGATTCGCCTGCGCCGCAGCCGGTAAACTCATAACAAAATGGGGCGCTCTGCCCCATTTTTTTAGTGGGGGAGCAGCACCGGAATTTGCGACAGCAGAAACAGAATCAACCCGATAGTTCCGCCGACCAGCGTGCCGTTAACGCGGATAAACTGCAGGTCTTTGCCGATATTCAGCTCGATCTGTCGTGACATGTCTTTTGCATCCCAGCCCTTCACCGTATCGCTGATATGGCGCGTCAGGAAGGCTGCGAAATCCGGTGCCACGCGATGCGCCGCCTGCTCCAGATGTTCGTTCAGCGAGGCGCGCAGGCTGGCGTCGGCCACCAGCGTTTCGCCAAACCACTGCCCGGCGTTGGCGATGCGCTGCTTCACGCGGGAGTCGTCGCTCTGCATATCGGCTTTCAGCCATGCGCGCAGGTCGGCCCACATCTCGCCAAGATAGCGGTTAAACGCTTCGTCATTCTTCAGGTAGTGTTTGATGTTCTCCGCTTTGTTCGCCATCTCCGGATCGGTTTTCAGGTTGTCGATAAGCTTCAGCGTGGCGCGATCAAACGCCTGACGGATCTGGTGCGTTCGATCGTGGCTGATATCGTCGAGGATCGCGTTCACCGCATCGGAGACCAGCTCGGCGCTCTGATCGCCGAGCCACTCGGTTGGCAGCATCATCGCTTTGCGCGGATGTTCGGTTTTGAGCCAGTGAACGATCTGCGCGGCGATAAAGTCCCGCGTACTGTCGCGCTGTATCAGGGTGATCAGGCGGTTGATCACCGCATCCAGCAGCACCTGATGACGGTTGTTTTTGGTCATGCTCTCCAGCATCGCCGCGCTGGTTTGCGTAAAATCGACCTTATCGATGGCCTTGTGTACGGCGCGTTTCAATAAGCGCTGAATGCGCCCGTCGTCCGTCAGTTCCAGGAATCCGCCCATCACCTGAATCAGATGCTGCCCGACACGCTGGGCGTTATCCGGTTGGCTGAACCAGTTACCGATCATCTGTGCGGGTTCGTAGCGACGGATCAGCGCAACTAAAGACTGGGTATCGAGAAATTTTTCCTGCACGAACAGGCCGAGATTATCGGCGATCCGATCTTTATTGCGCGGGATAATCGCCGTATGGCGCGAGATGAACGGGATCGGCACCCGGCGGAACAGGGCCACCACGGCGAACCAGTCCGCCAGCGCGCCGACCATCGCCGCCTCGGCAATCGCCTTCGCGCCGCGTACCCAGATCGTCTGCGGCAGAAACAGCGTGGCAATGAAAATCGCGGCGGCAACCAGCAGCAGCGACAGCGCCAACAGCTTGGCGCGTTTGAGTTCAGCTAATTTTTCCATAGGGTTAAGGATAGAGCGGAACGTGGGAGGAGTGCAAAAAAGTGTGATCAGTCGCGCAGGGCTGCCAGAAAACGGCTGAACAGATCCGGCAGCGGCTCGTCGTACCACAGCGCGTAGAGATCGGCGGGGATGGTCTCGGTAAGTTTCAGGAACACCACGCCCGGCCAGTGGATCAGCGCGCAGGATTCGGGTAACAGCGATACGCCATTACCGGTGCTGACCAGCGCCAGCGCGGTCTGCGGTTCAAAGACCTGATGCGTCACCAGCGGCGACACGCCCAGCGCGAGGCAGCTGTCATACACCTGACGGGCAAAGTCGCTGTGGGTGAAAGAGAGGGAGATAAACGCCCGATCAACCAGATCTTTCAGGGATATTTTGCTGCGGTGGCACAGCGGATCGCTCTCATGTACCGCCACGCAAACCGCTTCACGGGCAATCATCTGGCAGCGGATTTTGGCTTCGACGTGAGGGATCACGTTGCGGTTGATGGCGATATCCACGGTGCGCGCGCGCAGGGCCTCGGTCTGTTCTTGCTGGCCCAGCTCGTGCAGCGTCCAGTTGACGTCCGGATTGGCCTCGCGGAACGCTTTCATGCGCGTCAGCAACGGCCCCCACATCGCGCTGCCAATCACCCCGATATTGATGTGCTGCTTTTCACTGCGGCCAATCTGGCGCACATAGTTAAGGGACTGTTCGGTGGCGCTGAGCAGACGGTCGACTTCCGCTTTCAGCACTTTTCCGGCGTGAGTCAGCACCACTTTTCGGCTGGTTCGCTCAAACAACTCCACGCCGAGCAGCTCTTCCAGCTCTTTGATTTGCATGCTCAGCGGTGGCTGGGAGATATTCAGCCTGGCGGCAGCGCGCCCAAAATGCAGCTCATCGGCGAGGGTCTGGAAATAGCGCAGCATCCGGAAGCGAATGCGGCTGTTGGCCTGTGAATCGAGCATACCGGGCACCGAGAAAAAGGAGGGTGGCGATATCATGCAACCCTCCCTGGAGCCTGTCAAACCGCGACCGCCTCGCCCCGATGCAGGCGTTCGGCCTTGCTGCAGGCGATGGCCGCCAGCAGCGTCACCATCAGCAGCGCGTAGGCGCAGGTGGAGGCATTCACTGCGCCGTGCAGGCCGTAGCGGCTGTTAACCAGCGACGAGACAGTGGCGAACAGCAGCGTGCCGACGGTGCCGCAGGTGAGCAGCGCGGAGATAAGCGTCGGGGAGCTGCGGCTGACCTGCAGCGAACCGTAGCTCATCAGCCCGGAGAACAGGCCGGAGTTGAAGAAACCGAACGCGCCGCAGGCAATCAGGATCAGCGTGGTATTGGCGCTGTTGCTGATAAGCGCAATCGCCACCAGACCGACGGCGGTGCAGATCAGCAGGAAGGTGCGCAGTTTCATCCACTTCACGGTGAACTGATTGAGGAACAGCCCGGTCGCTTTCGCCACCCAGTAGACGGTGGTGTACAGCGCCGCCTGTTCTGGCAGCATCTGGAAACGCCACTGCAGATAGCCTGGCGTCCACATGGTGAAAATCGGCTCCGCCAGCAGGAACAGGAACAGCGCACCGCACAGCAGCCAGACGGAACGACCCCACGGCTCTTTGCGGGTGGTGTCCTGATGCGCCGGTTCTGGCGCAACGGTGCTTGGGTAACGGCTGCGCAGGGTGAGGATCAGCATCAGCACGCCCAGCCCACCCATAATGCCGTACATGGCAATCCAGCTCGCGCCCATTTTAAACAGCCACGCCAGCAGGAAGGAGAGCGTAGCGCCCGCCAGGCTGAAGAAGAAATCGGTGAAGATCAGGCTCGATGAACGGCTTTTTTCGTCCGGGTTGATGCGCACCACCAGGTAGCTGCCGATGGTCATAAAAATACCGCCGCAGGCACCGATAATGGCGACCGCCACGCTGAACATGGTCAGCGTCGGGGTGGCGAACAGCAGGGCGCTGATGAGGATCGTCAGCGCGGCGGCGATCACCAGCGGCTTTTGCAGACCCCATTTTTTCATCAGGATGCCGCCGAGCATGATCGGCACGAACATGCCGATATTCATCAGGGTAAACACCTGGCCGATGAAACTCGGATCCTTATTGAACGCGGCGCACAGCGGGCCGAGGACAATCCCCAGCGTCGAGACCAGCGCGCCGACGAAGTAGTAGCTCAGATATGAAATCGCATTCAGACTGCCGCGAGAGTAATTTTCTGACATCTGCATTTCTCCTGGCGGGCGCGTGCCCGCCGCTGGACGGGAAGTTAGCGGCAGTTCTTCACGAACTGGCTAATCAGGCGAATGAAATCGTCGGTGACCATCGCCGCACATTTCAGGGTTTGTTCGTGGGAGAGTTCCACGTCGCTCAGCCCTTCCGCCATGTTGGTGATGGCCGAGACCGCCAGCACTTTCAGGCCGCAGTGGCGCGCAACAATCACTTCCGGCACCACCGACATGCCGACCACATCGCCGCCCATGTTCTGCATCATGCGGATTTCTGCCGCCGTTTCGAAGTTTGGCCCCGGGTAGGAGACGAACACGCCTTCGTGCAGAGTGATGTTGAGATCACCCGCTGTGTGGTGCAGTTTTGCGCGCAGATCGTTGTCGTAGGCGTTGGCGAGGCTAAAGAAGCGCGGCCCAAAACGGTCGTCGTTCGGCCCAACCAGCGGCGTGGACGGCATGGTGTTGATGTGGTCATTGAGCGCCACCAGGCTGCCCGCCGGGATGTTCGGGTTGAGTGAACCGGCGGCGTTGGTGCAGAACATGAATTCGCAGCCGAGCAGCTTAAAGGTGCGCACCGCGTGGGTCATGATGCCCATCCCGACGCCCTCATAGAAATGCCCGCGTCCTTTCATGCAGATGAGATCCACGCCGTGCAGCGAACCCATCACCACTTCACCCGCGTGACCAATCACGGTGCTGACCGGGAAGCCCGGCAGTTTTTCGTAAGAGATAACGGTTTTGTTATCAAGCTTATCCGCCAGCGCGCCAAGGCCGGAGCCGAGAATAAATGCGATGCGCGGTTTAAAGCCGGGTTTGGCAGCCTGAATGATTTCAACGGCTTCATACGGGGTGTTGTTAATCACGGAAATAGACATGGGAACTCCTGAATGCGTAGGTTTATACACATTCTGTGGAGAGCGTGATTGCAGATCCAATTGGATAAAATGGGTTATTGATAGTATTTTTCGAATGGATGGTTGTTAGGTATGTGGATTTTCAACGGGTTAGGATGAGCAGCCCAAAGGTAGTGGGGTAAATGACGCAGATGAACTGTGATGGGAGTCAATGGTGAGCGTTGTGGCTCTGCGGTTTTGCCGCTGCCATTCTGAACGGGGTATTCCTCTTTCATAAAAAAATTATCGCGCAGCACGATCGTTAATCTATTTGCGACATCCGTTAATTAATAACCCTATTCACCGGGAGTATAATTTCCCTTCCCGTTTGTTTACGCGGGGAAATATAAATAGGAATTATTAATTTCGCGGATGGAATACATGAAAAAGATTATTGTAGCGATGTTTTTGGTTTTATTTACGATGACTTCATTTACAGCACTGGCTTGCCCAAAAGGGCAGCACCCTCACGGCGGAACCGGCTCGCATCATAAAGGCGGTTACTGCTCTTTTGACGAATAAACAGGTAAGGCACATCGGGTGATGTGCCTTTTTTACAACATGTTTCTAAGAAACGTCCGTATATACCCAACTTTACGCCCACCCCCGGCCATTTTGACTACCCTTAATACCCTAAGCGGTAATTAAGGAGACCTACATGGCTTACCAGACAGTGAATCCTGCTAACAACAAGCTCATTAAAGAGTACAAATCCCATACCGACGCTGATGTCGAGGCGGCGCTAAAAACGGCGGATGCCCTTTACCATTCCGACTGGGCGAAAGGCGCTATCGAACAGCGTCTGCCGGTGCTGCATAAGCTGGCGGATCTGATCGATAGCCGCAGCGAAGAGCTGGCAAAAATCGCTAGTCAGGAGATGGGGAAACTCATCGGGCAAAGTCGCGGGGAAGTGAAGCTTTGCGCGCAAATCGCCCGCTATTACGCAGACAATGCGAAACAGTTTCTCGCCCCTGTGAAGTACAAATCGGAACTGGGTGACGCCTGGGTGGAGCACCATCCTATCGGCGTGGTGATGGCCGTTGAGCCGTGGAATTTCCCGTTCTACCAGCTGATGCGTGTGCTGGCGCCGAACCTGGCGGCGGGCAACCCTGTGGTGGCGAAACACGCCAGCATCGTGCCGCACTGCGCGGAGGCGTTTGCCCATCTGGTGCGTGAAGCCGGTGCGCCGGACGGCGCCTGGACGAATCTCTTTATCTCGCAGGATCAGGTCGCGAAGATCATTGCCGATCCGCGTGTGCAGGGTGCAGCCCTGACCGGGTCTGAGAAGGCCGGGAGCGTGGTCGCAGCGCAGGCGGCGAAGCACATCAAAAAATCGACCCTCGAACTGGGCGGTAACGATGTGTTTATCGTGCTCGACGATGCGGATCTCAAGAAAGCGGTGAAGATCGGCGTCAATGCCCGACTCAACAACGCCGGGCAGGTGTGTACCGCCGCGAAACGTTTTATCGTCCATGAGAAAGTGGCCGATCAGTTCCTGACGGCTTTCACCGAGGCGTTCCGCGAGGTCAAAATCGGCGATCCGCTGGATGAGAGCACCACTTTGGGGCCGCTGTCGTCGAAAGATGCGCTGGAGACGTTAACCAAACAGGTTAACGAGGCGGTGAAAAACGGCGCAAAAGTCCACGTGGGCGGCAAGCCGGTGCAGCGCGACGGCAACTTCTTTGAGCCGACGATCCTGACCCATATCTCCCGTGAGAATCCGGCCTATTTTGAAGAGTTCTTCGGGCCAGTGGCGCAGTTCTATGTCGTCAAAAACGACGACGAAGCGGTGAGCCTGGCGAACGACTCGAACTACGGGCTGGGCGGGGCGGTGTTCAGTCAGGACATTGAGCGTGCGAAGAAAATGGCCTCGCGAATCGAAACCGGGATGGTCTACATCAACTGGCTGACCGACACGGCGGCTGAACTGCCGTTCGGCGGCGTGAAACGCTCCGGCTACGGTCGCGAGCTGTCGGATCTGGGCATTAAAGAGTTTGTGAATCAGAAGCTGGTGGTCGTCCGCCGCTAACCGATTTCACAGCAGTAAACAGGGTGGCTTACGAGCCGCCCTTTTTTTGCAATCAACAAATGATTGTGATTCGCCTGGTATCACATAATGAATATATTCGTATCATGAATTAGTTACCAGACTCACAGTTCGCAGTGAAACAAACTGGCTGTTCTGGATAACAATTCGCCTCTTGCTAGTATCAAATCGAAATCATACACCTGCAAGAGGATACAATGAAAAATACAAATCGTATGATCGTGAACTGTGTTGTGGCTTCCCTGACGCTAAGCTGGAGCCTCGCGGCGCTGGCGAATACCGCCCCGACAGAGGTCAAGATCGTTCGCGATAGCTACGGCATGCCGCATATTTACGCCGATGATACCTATCGTCTTTTTTACGGTTACGGCTATGTGGTGGCGCAGGATCGCCTGTTCCAGATGGAGATGGCCCGTCGCAGCACCCAGGGCACGGTGTCTGAAGTGCTCGGAAAATCTTTTGTGAGTTTTGATAAGGATATCCGCCAGAACTACTGGCCGGCGTCGATTCACGCGCAGATCGCCGCGCTCTCCGCCGATGACAAAGCGATCCTTCAGGGTTATGCCGACGGCATGAACGCCTGGATTGATAAAGTGAACGCCGAGCCGGGTAAACGTCTGCCTGCGCAATTTACCGAGTTTGGTTTTAAGCCTGGGCACTGGCAGCCCTTTGATGTGGCGATGGTTTTTGTCGGCACGATGGCCAACCGTTTCTCCGACAGCACCAGTGAAATCGACAACCTGGCGCTTCTCACGGCGTTAAAAGATAGATATGGCTCGCAAAAAGGGATGGGGGTGTTTAACCAGCTGAAATGGCTTGTGAATCCGGCGGCGCCGACCACCATCGCCGCGCAGGAGAGTCGCTATCCAATCACTGTCGATCTGAAAAACAGCCAAACCGCCGCGCTGCTCCCGCGCTACGATCTCCCGGCCCCGATGCTCGACCGACCGGCGAAAGGCAGGGATGGCGCATTGCTGGCGCTTACCGCCGGGCAAAACCGCGAAACGATCGCCGCCCAGTTTGCCCGTAGCGGGGCCAACGGCCTGGCGGGTTACCCGACCACCAGCAATATGTGGGTGATTGGCAAGAAAAAGGCGCAGGATGCGAAAGCGATTATGGTCAACGGCCCGCAGTTTGGTTGGTACGCCCCGGCGTATACCTATGGCATTGGGCTGCACGGCGCGGGTTATGACGTGACCGGCAACACGCCGTTTGCCTATCCGGGGCTGGTATTCGGCCACAACGGGACCATTTCATGGGGCGCGACGGCGGGGTTCGGCGACGATGTGGATATCTTTGCGGAGCAGACCTCCGAGAGCAAACCGGGTGAATATCTGCATAGCGGCGAGTGGATCAAAATGCAGCGTCGCGAAGAGACGATCGCCGTAAAAGACGGGCAGCCTGAGACGTTTACCGTCTGGCGAACCGTTCACGGCAACGTGATCAACGTCGATCCGGCGACACACACCGCCTACGCCAAAGCGCGCGCATGGGAGGGGAAAGAGGTGGCTTCCCTGCTGGCGTGGACGCACCAGATGAAGGCCAAAGACTGGCCGAGCTGGACGGCGCAGGCGGCGAAGCAGGCGCTCACTATCAACTGGTATTACGCGGATATCGACGGCAACATCGGTTACGTTCATGGGGGCGCATATCCGAAACGCCAGCCGGGTCACGATCCGCGCCTGCCGGTGCCCGGCACCGGAAAGTGGGACTGGCAGGGGCTGCTGTCGTTTGATCTCAATCCGAAGGTGTATAACCCGCAGTCGGGGTATATCGCTAACTGGAACAATGCTCCGCAGAAAGATTATCCGGCCTCGGATCTGTTCGCGTTCTTATGGGGCGGGGCGGATCGTGTCACTGAAATCACGCAGATTATCGATAAACAGCCCACGCTGACCTACGAACAAGCCTGGGGATTGATCCAAAAAACCAGCCGTCAGGATCTGAACCTCCGTCTGTTCCTGCCTGCCCTGCAAAAAGCGACGGCCAGTTTACCGCAGAGCGATCCCCGCCAGCAACTGGTGCAAAAGCTGACGAGCTGGGACGGTCAAAATCGCTTACGCGACGACGGGAAAACCTATGATCAGCCCGGTTCCGCCATTCTCAATGTCTGGCTGACCAGTATGCTGAAGCGCACGGTGGTTGCCGCCGTACCGGCACCCTTTAACACCTGGTACAGCGCCAGCGGCTATGAAACGACGCAGGACGGGCCGACCGGCTCGCTGAATATCAGCGTCGGGGCCAAGATCCTCTTCGAAGCGCTGGAGGGGGAGAAATCGGCGATCCCGCAGGAGGTCGATCTCTTTGCCGGACAGTCGCAGGAGACGGTCGTCCTCGCGGCCCTTCAGGATGCGTGGCAGACGCTGTCGGCGCGCTACGGTACGGATATCAACGCCTGGGAAACGCCCGCGATGGCGCTGACCTTCCGCGCGAACAACTTCTTTGGCGTGCCGCAGGCGGCGGCGAAAGAGGCGCGTCATCAGGCCGAATATCAGAACCGGGGAACGGAAAACGACATGATTGTCTTCTCCCCTCAATCGGGAGCAAGCCCGGTGCAGGCGTGGGATGTGGTTGCGCCCGGTCAAAGCGGGTTTGTGGCCCCGGATGGGACGCCGGATAAGCATTATGACGATCAGCTGAAAATGTACGAAACCTTTGGCCGGAAGCCGCTGTGGTTAACGCCGCAGGAGGTGAGTGCCAATCAGGAATCGCAGGAGATTTTGCAGGTTCAGCGTTAGCGAATCTCTCATATAAAAAACCTGCCCTTGGGCAGGTTTTTTGTTTTGTTCGCAAGCCTTAGAAGCTCACGCCGCCGCCGACGTAGGCACCGTCAATCAGGGTGTGGTTTGGACGACCGTCTTTGCCGTCAACGCTTACGTGGCGATAGCCCACTTTCAGCGTAACCGGTTTAACTGGCGTCCAGCTCACGCCGCCATTGGCTTCGACGTAGTTTTTCACGCTGTTGTTCAGGCCGTTAGGCGCTACATAACCTTCGCCGAAGACGTTAATGCTGTCGGTCAGAGCCACGTTTACACCACCGCCGACCGGGAATGCGACACCGTTATCGCCTTTTTTCGGGCCGAGGTAGAGGGCTTTCGCACCTGCATTCAGCATTACCGGACCCACTTCCAGGTTATAACCTGCACCTACACCACCCGTCTGAGTACCGTCATCGGTATTTTTGAGCCAGTTACTTTCAGCATAAATACCGGAGGTGGATTTGCCCATTTCGATATTTAAGTTGGTGAAGTTTTTACCCTGCTCAATAGATGCGCCCATCGCCAGTGCGGAGCCAGATGTTACGGTCAGGACAGAAAGCAGAATGAAGTTAATCTTTTTCATGGTGTATTTCCTCGTCATCAAATTAATCTGAGGACACCTTAACAAGCGATGTTTATGACTGCAAATGTGACGTGACTCGCGGTTTTATGCTGGTTTTGTTACTTTTCGGTATGATTGTTGTTGAGCTAAAGTGGGTTTGTCACGGCGTCAATCATTTATCTTTTCGTGTTTAGACTTCGTTTTATTTATTAGCTAAACAAAGCCTGAATATCGCGGAAATAATGATGAGAAGTGAATTAATGAGGATTATCATTATTTCAAAAAAATTTTGTAAATGACGAAAAATTACATTTCTCTAATCGACATTACGCGATATTTGCCATAACCGCCCGATAAGGGCGGTTATGTTTCCTGCGATCAGGGCTTGAGTGAGGCAAACGCCGCCCGGATTTCCTCTTCGGGCAGCTGAATCCCGATAAAGACCATGGTGCTGTGCGGCGTTTCATCACTCCACGGACGGTCCCAGTCGGCGCTGTAGAGGCGCTGAACGCCCTGGAACAGCAGGCGGTTTGGCTCGCCGTCAATCCACAGCATCCCTTTGTAGCGCAGCAGTTTGTCGGCAAACGACAGCAGCAGATTTTCCATCACGCGGGACACGGCGCTGATATCGACCGGATAATCTAGCTCGACCACGATGGAGGTGACGTCGTTCTGCTTATCGCCGATAAAGTGGAAGCGTGGTTTTGAGGTGACGTTCTCCTCCAGCATAAAGCCGTTGGTGTTGAACAGCTGCGCCAGGTCGATATCACCGTGAACCACCGTATAAATCGGCGCGCGGGCGTTGATGCGCGTCAGGCGTTCACGCAGTTTTTCGGCGTCGCCAGCCACGTCGGTTTTGGTCAGTAGAATGCGGTCTGCGTAACCCACCTGCGACTGGGCGATAGTGAACTGGTTCATCTGCTCGTCGGCATGGACCGCATCCACCAGCGCAATCACGCCGTCCAGCTGGTAGCGCTGGCAGAGGATCTCATGGGAGAAAAAGGTCTGGATAATCGGACCGGGGTCGGCCATGCCGGTGCATTCGATCACCAGGCGGTCGAAGGCGATATCGCCGCGATCGCGGCTGTCGAGCAGATCGAGCAGAGCGTCTTCCAGCTCGTTTGAGCGGGTGCAGCAGATGCAGCCGTTGGTCAGGGTTTTGATCTGGGTGGCGCGATCGCCTATCAGCTGGTCGTCAACAGAGACTTCGCCGAATTCGTTTTCGATCACCGCGATTTTAAAGCCGTGCTGTTCGTTAAGGATGTGGCGCAGCAGGGTGGTTTTGCCCGCGCCGAGAAAGCCGGTTAACAGGGTGACTGCAATGGGGGTCATGTTCTCTCCTTTAGCAACAGCGTACGCCGCCTTTGCCATCGCCGCCGTAGCGCGCTTGCTGGCGCTCGCGGAAGAATTCTGTGTAGGTCATGTACGGTTTATCCGGATGGTTGGTCTGCATATGTTCAACGTAGTTGTCATAGTCCGGAATGCCAATCAGCATTTTCGCCGCCTGACCGAGGTATTTTTTTGCTTCGCCTAAGTTACCAAACATTGTGCCATCCAGATAGAAAAAGCCCGGCGACGCTACGCTTGCCGGGCTTACAGGTATTGCGTAGGGCGGGTTAGCGTAGCCGCCACCCGCCAGGGTTTTAGTGGTGTGAAGAAGTCTTCACGCCGCCTTCCGGTACAGGTACATACGGGGTTTCTTTATCCGTACGCCCTTCGGCGTTGCGCACTTTCATCCAGGTTTTGATGCCGTAGAAGATGATGCTGTAGACCACGACCAGGAACAGAATGCTTAAACCGGCGTTGGTGTAGTTGTTCACCACGATATGGTTCATGTTGGCAATCTGCTGTGCCGTCAGGTCACCGCCGCCTGCGGCAATTTTCGCTTTGTACTGGTTAGCCATAAACAGGAAGCCTTCCAGCTGCGGGTTGGTGCTGAACAGTTTCAGACCCAGCGCCCAGGTGGTGCACAGAAGCAGCCACAGCGCCGGAACGACCGTCACCCAGATGTATTTGGTGCGTTTCATCTTCACCAGCACCACGGTACCCAGGACCAGCGCCACGGCAGCCAGCATCTGGTTAGAGATACCGAACAGCGGCCACAGGCTCTTCACGCCGCCCAGCGGGTCAACGACGCCCTGATATAGCAGGTAACCCCACAGGCCCACACAGCCCGCAGTACCCAGAACACCCGCCACCAGAGAGTCGGTTTTCTTCAGGAATGGCACGAAGTTACCGAGCAAGTCCTGCAGCATGAAGCGGCCCGCACGGGTACCGGCGTCCAGCGCGGTCAGGATGAACAGCGCTTCGAACAGAATACCGAAGTGATACCAGAAGCCCATGTCAGCCCACGGCAGCACTTTGTGGAACACGTGTGCGATACCGACGGCCAGGGTTGGTGCGCCACCGGCACGGTTCAGAATCGATGGCTCACCGATGTCTTTTGCGGTCTGCATGATTTGCTCAGGCGAGATCACAAAGCCCCAGGAGCTGACGGTCGCCGCCGCGTGTGCGCTGGCGTCTTTCAGCTGCGCCATAATCAGCGCTGCGTTGTCGCCACCCATCTCATGCAGGTTTGGCATGGTGATGCCAAGGCCCGCAGGCGGAGTGTTCATCGCGAAGTACAGACCTGGCTCGATGATGGACGCTGCAACCAGTGCCATGATCGCCACGAAGGATTCCATCAGCATTGCACCGTAACCGATAAAGCGCGCGTCGGTTTCGTTGGCCATCAGCTTCGGCGTGGTGCCGGAGGCAATCAGGGCGTGGAAGCCAGAGACGGCGCCACAGGCGATGGTGATAAACAGGAACGGGAACAGCGCGCCTTTCCACAGTGGACCGGTACCGTCAATGTACTGGGTCACGGCTGGCATTTTCAGTTCCGGGTTGATGATCACGATACCGATCGCCAGACCGACGATGACACCGATTTTCAGGAACGTCGCCAGATAGTCACGCGGGGCCAGAATCAGCCAGACCGGCAGCAGGGCGGAGATAAACGCGTAGCCGATCAATGCGAAGGTAATGGTGGTGTCTTTGAAGGTCAGCGCCGGGCCCCAGTACGGGTCGTGAGCGATGATACCGCCGAAGTAAATGGACGCCACCAGCAGCACGATACCAATCACGGACACTTCACCGACACGGCCCGGACGGATAAAGCGCATGTAGATACCCATGAACAGCGCAATCGGTACGGTCGAGCAGACAGTGAACACACCCCACGGACTTTCTGCCAGGGCTTTCACCACGATCAGCGCCAGCACCGCAAGGATGATAATCATGATCAGGAAGCAGCCGAACAGGGCAATGGTGCCCGGCACGCGGCCCATCTCTTCTTTGATCATCTCACCCAGAGAGGCCCCGTTACGACGGGTCGAGATGAACAGCACCATGAAGTCCTGCACCGCGCCTGCCAGAACCACGCCGGCAAGCAGCCACAGGGTACCCGGCAGGTAACCCATCTGCGCGGCAAGCACCGGCCCAACCAGCGGGCCTGCACCGGCAATCGCGGCAAAGTGGTGACCAAACAGCACGTAGCGGTTGGTAGGAACGTAGTTCAGGCCGTCATTGTTAATGACCGCCGGCGTGGAACGCGTCGGGTCGAGTTTCATGACCTTCTGCGCGATGTAAAGACTGTAGTAGCGGTACGCTACCAGATAGACGGAAACCGACGCGACCACGATCCACAGGGCGCTTACGTGTTCGCCCCGGCGTAATGCGACAACCGCCAGACAGAAAGCACCGAGGATCCCGAGGAGCGCCCAGGGTACGTGCTTAAGTAGTTTTTTCGTATCCATAGTTAGACCTGGTTTTTTAGCTGGAAAAAGGGCCTGAGTTTATTTTGAGGAGGTATTGATTAATGCTGAGGCGATCTTGCCAGATCGTCGCGCGTGTAAAGGAAGGTAAATGGGTGAGTGGTTGATTGCGGTGGTTAAGCGGTCAAAGACCGGGGCGAGTGGTTAAGGCTCGCCGCCAGCGGTCTGGTTTATGTGATTGAGATCACATCGTTTATTCGAGGGCGTCGGCGGTAGCAGCTGTCATATAACCTTCGAGCGTGTCGAAGAGTTTGTCCCGCAGCCACTGAGGCTCCAGCACCTGAATGTTTGGCAGCCAGTAGAAGATGAGCGGCAGGATCTGATTTTCATGTGCCGCCTGGCAGCGGATCGTCACCCCGTCGTCGCTTTCTGCGACCACCTCCTGCTCCGGCAACAGGTCCCGGCGCGTGAAGTAGTGCGAGATACTATGGTTGGTAAACACTTTTACCTCGAACGTCTCTTCACTCACCCACGGGTCGAGATTTTTTTCCAGTAATTCAGCCGTATCGCTATCCAGCGAGAAAGTCTCTTTTTGAATATCCAGCCAACTGATCTGGCTTAATGAAAAGGATTTCAGCCTGCCATTTTCCGTAGCTTGTAAATACCATATATTTTTTTTGTTAATTAATTTGTATGGATTAATGAGCCGGGTTTTGTCTTTATAAACTATCTGGCAAACGTGATGCTCTTTTATCGATTTTTCAATTGCAGTGAGATGGCGACGAATATCATTCTGAACCGAGTGCTCAGCGTCGTTGTTAAGGATCAGAATATGATTCTCTTCCACGCGCGCCTCCAGACTCTGCCAGAACGCGGTGCCTCTGTCAGGGAAATAACTGTCAGCATTCAAAAAGTTAGCGACAGCGTTGTGCAGCCCTTGCCCGCTGGGATTTTGCTGGGCGTGAATCAGGCGATACAGACCATTTCCCGTATGCTGAACAATTGGCGACAGCGCATTCAGATCCCGATATACCGTACGTTCGGTTATTTTATATTTTTGCATCAGATCGCTGCGGTTAACGACGCCGTTTAAATGCAGCTCCATAAGAATATCGACGAGTCGTTCAGCAGAGCGGCTGCGGGCTGGAGTTGTCATATTATATTCCCGTTTAGTGCGGTGAGGATCTCTGAAGAATAAGGATGCCACTGACAGAATATGTCAGTGCGACAGAGATAAAATTTATCTTATGGAATATATAACGGCGCGATTTAGGATAAACATTAATAGTTTTTTGCGAAATCATCCGTAAATGTTCAAATCATCAACACGATTTTCGTAAAGTTTTCCCTAACCAGGCCGAAAATTCTGTTATCTGTCTGATGGAAAGAGAAAACATGTTAAATCGTATCAAGATTGTCACCAGCTTGTTGCTGGTTTTGGCTATTTTTGGCCTGTTACAACTGACATCCGGTGGTCTTTTCTTTAATGCCCTGAAGCATGACAAAGAAAACTTCACTGTCCTACAAACTATTCGCCAGCAACAATCCACGCTGAACGGCAGCTGGGTCGCGTTGCTGCAAACCCGTAATACCCTGAACCGCGCGGGTATTCGCTACATGATGGATCAGAGCAATATCGGTAGCGGCGCGACCGTTGCAGAGCTGATGCAGATTGCGTCCGCTTCCCTGAAGCAGGCGGAGAAAAACTGGGCCGACTACGAAGCACTGCCGCGCGATCCGCGTCAGAGCGACGCTGCTGCCATGGAGATCAAGCGTAACTATGATATCTATCACGGTGCGCTGGCCGAGCTGATTCAGCTGCTGGGCGCTGGCAAGATCAACGACTTCTTCGATCAGCCGACCCAGAGCTATCAGGATGGTTTTGAGAAGCAGTATGTGAACTACCTGCAGCAAAACGATCATCTGTATCAGACCGCCGTGGATGACAGCAACAGCTCTTACACTCAGGCGATCTGGGTGCTGATCAGCGTGCTGATCGCGGTACTGGTGGTGATCGTTGGCGTCTGGCTGGGCATCAAGCAATCCTTGATCTCGCCTTTGAATCGTCTGATCGACAGCATCCGTCATATCGCCAGTGGCGATCTGGTGAAGCGCATTGACGTCGAAGGCACCAACGAGATGGGACAGTTGGCCAATACCCTGCGTCATATGCAGAGCGAGCTGGTGAGCACCGTGGGCGACGTGCGTAACGGCGCGAACGCGATTTACAGCGGCGCGAGCGAAATCTCTGTCGGTAACAACGACCTCTCTTCCCGTACCGAGCAGCAGGCTGCGTCTCTCGAAGAGACGGCTGCCAGCATGGAACAGCTGACCGCTACCGTGAAGCAAAACGCCGAAAACGCCCGTCAGGCGAGCAATCTGGCGCTGAGTGCGTCCGAGACCGCGCAGAAAGGCGGGAAAGTGGTGGATAACGTGGTGCAAACCATGCGTGACATCGCCGGCAGTTCGCAGAAAATCGCTGACATCATCAGCGTGATCGACGGTATTGCCTTCCAGACCAACATCCTGGCGCTGAACGCAGCCGTCGAAGCTGCGCGTGCAGGTGAGCAGGGCCGTGGATTTGCGGTGGTGGCAGGTGAAGTGCGCAACCTGGCACAGCGTAGCGCCCAGGCGGCTCGCGAAATCAAGAGCCTGATCGAGGACTCCGTAGGCCGCGTTGAGCTGGGTTCTACTCTGGTGGAAAGCGCCGGTGAAACGATGGGTGAAATCGTGAATGCGGTGACCCGCGTGACCGACATTATGGGCGAAATCGCCTCTGCGTCTGATGAGCAGAGCCGCGGTATCGACCAGGTCGGCCTGGCTGTGGCGGAGATGGACCGTGTGACGCAGCAGAACGCCTCGCTGGTGGAAGAGTCCGCAGCGGCCGCCGCCGCGCTGGAAGAGCAGGCGAGCCGTCTGACGCAGGCTGTGGCGGTCTTCCGCATTCAGCAAGAGCAGCAGAAATCACGTGATAACGCCGGTCTGAAAACGCCAGTGATCTCGGCGAAGGGGCGTAAAGCCGCTGCCGCGACGACCGCGTCCAGTGAAAACTGGGAAACCTTCTGATGTAAAAAAGCGCCCTGTTCAGGCGGGGCGCTTTAGGCATTTGTGATGTTGTCGGGTGGCGCTGTGCTTACCCGACATACACGCAGATGTGCCGTTAACCGGCGTTCTGTACCACTTTCATTTCGACCATCCCAATCCCCAGTTTGCGCGGCGAATGCCCGAGAATATTGCCCTCGTTCGTTGATTGCGGATCGGGCGGAACGATCACGACCGTATTGCTGCGCGACGGGTTCTCGAAATGCAGCGTGGTGGTACTTACTTCGTTGCCGAGGGTTATCGTCTGCTCTTTGTCGCCGATACGCACCGGGATCGGTTTGTTGGCATTCGGGCCGAAGGCTTTTGCGGTGATCACCAGATCAAATTTCTCCGGCAGCGGTTGGGCGTATTCGATTTTCACCTCATCGCCGAGCTGCGCGTTGGACCAGCGTCCCCAGGATTCCGGGCGCGAAATACCGCTAAACTGCTTCACCTCTTCCGGCGCTCCCGCCACGTTAAACACGAAGCTGTCAGCTTTATAGCGAATATCGTTATCGACCACTTTCAGCATATCCACGTTGCGCTGATAGCGGTCGGTATTAATCACCGTATCCTTGAACGCGGTTTTGCCTTTCCACTGATCTTTATCGACGCGCTGCACGATTTGTTCGCCGCCGAGCTGGCCTTGCGACACGCACCAGTCCGTTGAAATCGACAGCGGCTGGGACCACAGCTGGCCCATTTTGTAGCAGCGATCGATCCAGACGAAGTTATCGCGCGGGGCGAAGTCGGCCAGCTGGAAGCGCAGCGGCGCGGAGTATTCGCTCTCCGGCAGCGGTTCGACGCGATTATCGGAGACGCGCAGCAGCAGCGGCAGGCGGAAATGGCTGCCCGAGAAGGCAATCATGTTTTTCTGCTGGTCGATGGTGAAATCTTTCATCTCTTTCGGGAAATTCCACAGACGGATCACGTCCGGTTTCCACGCCAGAATCTTCTCTTTCATATTGAGGAAGACTTCAGAGAGCGACTGGCCGGAGAGCGTGCTGCGCCCCAGCCCGATGAAGTTATCGCCGCCCAGAATATCCAGCACCGTTGCGCCGTTATCCATGGTGTTACGCTTCGTGGCGATGACCTCCTGCTGAGGCTGGTCGCCGCGCATCACAAAGAACAGGTTGCTTCGATCCTGCTTGTTCAGCTCATCCCACGCGGTGTTTTTCATCGCCAGATGGTCGGAAGAGACCACGATCACCGTGTTTTTGAAATACGGCGAGGTTTTGATTTTATTGATAAAGGCGGCGATGTGTTCCTGGCTGCAGGTCACGGCGCTGAACGACTGATTGTCCTTGCCGTTGATCGCGTATTTTTTGCGCTCGCAGGTGCGCGAGATAAAGCCGTCCGGGTGGTGTGTATCCACGGTTAAGGCAAACAGCGAGAAGCGTTTGCCGGATTTGGACAGCTCCTCGAATTTCTTCCAGGTTTCGTCCAGCACCGTGTCGTCGTAGAAGCCCCAGTCATTGCGATAAGACGGGTCGGCGACGGTGGTTTTTAACTCTTCAGCACCGTAAAGGTGATCGAAACCGTGGGATTTCAGGAACACGTCTTTCCCGGCGAAGCGCAGGTTGGCCCCCTGCATGAAGTAGTTTTCGTAGCCGGAGTTTTTGAGGATATCGCCGAGGCAAATATTCTGCGGGAAGAAGCTCGACATTGACGCGGAAGCATTACCCTCGAACGGCGCAAACAGCGGAATACCGCACTGAGAGGCGACCATCCCGGCGATGGTGTAATCGGTGCCCGGCAACTGCGCCGTATGGCTGAAGTCCAGCCCTTCGTCTTTCAGCGGACCGAGATCTGGGGTCAGGTTCGGGAAGGCGTCGTTATCGAAATAGGTGCGCTCAAGGCTCTCGCCGTAGATATAAACCAGATTCAGTTTCGGGTGTGCAATGGTTTTTGACGGCTCTTTGTAATACGCCGTGAAATCGGGATCGCCGTCGCGGGACTGGGATTTCACCAGTTCCGTAATCTGATGGAAGGCCGGGCTGGCATCGACGGAACCGAGCGCCAGCACCAGGGCCAGCAGGCTATAACCCATATGATGCGGAAGATGGCGGCGACGACGCAGTACCCAGCCGAGGGTGCCAAACACCGCCACCAGCGCCAGAACCAGCCCTGCGCCAGGAAGTATGTACTTACTAACACCTGCGCCTGTCAGACTGTTGGTGAGTGTGTACAGCACGGCGTCGTTGATGCCGTCACCGGTAAAGTAATCGCTGGCGTACAGGGTAATGTTTAAAACAATAAAAATACCCAACACCAATAATGTGGCAATAAACCACCAGGTGTTGCGGCCGGCCTTCCAGGCATAGATGCCAACGGAAGCCAGGAACAGGGCAAGGGAAATAAACTCTGACAACAGCTTATCCTCAATAGCGCCAGTCGCTTAGCTGGCTAACTGATTATTTTTTGGTTGATACAATTTAATGGCGAAGTCACATAGCTGCAATTCTAGTGTCACTAAAATGTGCTGTTGTTAGGATTTGGTTTAGAAAGTTGAAATTTTGATCGCCGTCGCATCGCGTTATACGCGGGCTGAGACGTAAAAGAATGAGCAAAATACGAGTCTGGCGCCGCGTTGTCAGAGTAACGGAACAATCGCGGCGTGTTGTGGCAGAAAATGGGATGAATCAGGAGAGGAAATTAACGCCTTGTTTCAGCACCAGATCGCAGGCTTTGGTCTTCACCTGTTTCGCCAGCGCGGAGTCACCGAGGGTGCTCAGGTTCAGCTGTTGGCCATCTTTGGCATTCAGCAGGCCCTGGATCCCATCCATATAGTTGGTGTCCTGCTTCTGCTCTTGCGTATCCAGCCCCAGTTTATCTAATACCTGGTTTTTTATGTTCTGCGTGTCAGTGACTGACGCTAACTTCTGTTTGGCGCAGTAGCCCAGAATACCGGCCGCGTTGTTCATGGTGCCAGCGCTCAGACTCTGATTGCTGCCGCCCAGCAGGCTGGTGAGGGACGAAGCAGACAGCCCGCCGCTCTGGGCGCTACCGCTGCTTTTGCTCAGTTCGTTCGCTGCGCTGGAGAGCGACTCCTGCCAGGAGGCCGCGTGGGCGGCACCGGTGAGCAGAACGACGCTAAATGCTGTGCTGAGAAGAAGATTTTTTTTCATAAAATGCACTCTAAAAGGCCCTGATCGGGCTGGAAGTGGCTTCAGTATATACCTGTGAAAGGCGCGCCCTTCCTGGAAATATCCTAATACTCTTTGCCGGTAACGCGATCGCGGTAGCTATCCCAGGTGAAGTTCACCCATAGGCTGTTGCCGAGGCGCATGCGGTCCATGACGCGCTCACCCAGCAGCTTGGTCATCTCTTCCGCTTTATGGTTGGTGAGCATACCGGTCGGGCGCTTCGACGAGGAGCGACGGTCAACGATCTGATTGATAATTACTTTTTCGTAGCGGGATTCGGTCTGGACGCCGATTTCGTCAATGACCAGCAGATCGACGTTGCTCAGATCGTTCAGCAGCTGCTCTTCCGTGGTTTCGCGGTTGCTGAAGGTGTCTTTCATCGCCGACATGATGTCTGCGACGGTAATGATCAAAACCGATTTTCCGCGCAGCAGCAGCTCATTACAGATAGCCGCCGCAAGGTGGTTTTTGCCGGTGCCCGGTTTGCCGCTGAAGATAAAGCTGGCGATGCTGCCGTCGAACTCTTCGACATACTGGCGTGCTTTGGCGAGGGCCATCATCTGACCGTCGTTTTCCACGCGATAGTTATCGAAGGAACAGTTTTGATGCAGGGGACGAATGCCGGAGCGGTTGAAGGTACGCTGCATTTTCATGGCGCGGTTTTCCCGCGTCAGGGCTTCTGAGCGCATCTTTCCCTGCTCTTTTTGCCAGGCCAGCAGCTCTTCACCCGAGGTGAAGGCCGGCTTCACGTTGGCAGGCATCATTTTTTGCAGACGTTTCATCAGGTCGCCGACGTTTTTCATATCATCCTCTGAATCCTGGTGGGATCTGATTATCGGGTTCGGAAATGGTGTTGATATCGCGCTTAGGCTGGCCGCCGTTGCTGGCGCGGTTGATCTGAATACTGCGCGCGAGCTTCTGCTGCCACTGCACGTGGTGGAACACTTTGCCTTCGGCCTGCCAGTACGCGACAAACGCGGCCAGCTCTTCCGGCGTGGCGGTTTGCGTCAGGGCGATGCCCCACAGGGCGGCCTGGCGCTGGAAATCCGCATCCGGCTGCCAGCCAGAGTACATCGCAAATTTGCCCATCGGGACGGCAACCGGCGCGCTGGTCGGTTCTTCAAAGAATTGTGTATCTAACGCGACGTCACTGACCGGGCGCGACAGACGCGCTTCAATATCCAAAAGCTGTGCCAGGCGTTCAGGCGTGATGGCGTAAAACGCGGGCGCGTTATCGGCAAACACGGCGAGAGTACCGCCATCGGCTTTGGTTAAGATGCCACGGGGATCGCGCACAAAGGCATCGATTCCGGCGACGCTGGTGGTCAGGAGTCTGGATGACATAACACTTTCTCTACTGGGATACGACGTCGTGATATGGGGTCATAGTAGCACAGAGAGAAGGGGGGACGGAGGGGGATTTCCCCGGTGACACTGCGCGCACCGGGGCTGCATACGACGGGGCTTATCAGGCGATGATATTCAGCGTCACATCAATATTGCCGCGGGTTGCGTTAGAGTACGGGCAAACGATATGCGCCGCATCGACCAGCTTTTTGGCTTCGGCTTCGTCCATACCTGGCACGTGGATATTCAGTTTGGCTTCGATACCAAAACCGGTTGGCAGTGGACCAATGCCAACTTCGCCTTCGATAAACGCATCTTTCGGCAGCGCGATTTTGTCACGGGCAGAGACGAATTTCATCGCGCCCAGGAAGCAGGCAGAGTAGCCCGCCGCAAACAGCTGCTCTGGGTTGGTGACTTCGCCGCCCATACCGCCCATCTCTTTCGGTACGCCCAGTTTGACATCCAGAACGCCATCGGAAGAGGTCGCACGGCCATCACGGCCTCCGGTGGCTTTGGCTTTGGCGGTATAAACAACTTTTTCTAAAGACATGGCAGGTTCCTCATCTTACGGTTATGCGTGCTATTAAATAGTGCGCGATATATATGGGTAAACAAAATCTTATTAACTATAGCCTCAGGCGCGATGAAGCTGCTGGCGCAGTTGCTCAAGCTGCTGCTTGAGAGCGAGCATGGAATCTGCATCGCATTGTGCGGCACAGCCCACGGCCTGGGGAATACTTTTCGCCTGCTGCTGGAGGGCGCGGCCTTCATCACTTAAGGTGACGGCGACCTGACGTTCGTCCTGGCGTGAGCGCTGACGGACAAGCAGACCAGCGCTTTCCAGACGCTTCAGCAGCGGGGTGAGGGTGGCGGAATCCAGGAACAGACGTTCGCCAATCTCCGACACCGTAATGTCATCCTGCTCCCACAAAATCAGCATCACCAGATACTGCGGGTAGGTCAGGTTAAGCGGTGCCAGCAGTTGCCGGTACAGCTTATTGAGCGCCAGATTTGCCGAGTAAAGAGCAAAACAGAGCTGGTTATCCAGCATCAGCGCAGCGGTGGTGTCGTTCGTTTTCGCGTTCATGAAATGAATATAGATAGCGCACGATTTAATTGCAAGCGATTTTATGGGCAGGTATAGCGAAGGGCCACCTGAACGGCCATTTTGCGATAGTGCTGGCGCTGGGCCTGCTCATCGGCGCCGTCTTCAAACAGCAGCGTGAAGGTATAGCTGTTGGCGACGTAATGAAAACTGAAGCTGCTGATCAAACGGTGCAGGTCGCGCGCATCAACGGTCTGATTAAACAGCTGCTTCTCTTTGCCACGCTGCAGGATCGCTTCCAGCAGTTCGAGCGCGCTGCGATTAACCTGACGCAGATAGCTGGACTGCTGCATAAAGCGGCCACGCTGCATGTTCTCCATGCAGATAATGCGAATGTAATCCGGGTGATCGGCGTGGTAATCAAAGGTCGCTTCCACCAGATGGACCAGCGCTTCAACGGGCGGCAGTCCTGACAGGCTGAGCTGTTTTTCGCTGGCGCGGATCTCGGTGTAAACGTACTCCAGCGCCTGGAGATAGAGGTTCTCTTTGTTTTTATAGTGATAAACCACCATGCGCTTGGTGGTGCCGGCTTTTTCGGCAATCTGCTCCATTCGCGCGCCGTTCAGACCGTATTCGGCAAACAGGGTAATCGCGCTCTGAAAAATTTTGTCCTTCAGGCTGGAATCATCATGGTGGTCGGGGAATTCGCTGCCAGGGTTAGCCACTTCCACTCCTTACATCGCCAAACAGAATGCAGGGATTATCGCCATGGCAGCGGGAGAACACAAATTCAAACGCGTGGGCGCTTTCTGTAGAGCCACAAACCGGGAATCGACAGACCGATGGAGAGCGCGCCGACGATGGACGAGGCTTTGAGAAAATTGCTCAACAGCAGGATCATTTGCGGCTCGCTGTAGCCGAAGTGGCTGATCTTCACCGCCGAGATCATCGCTGTGTAGGCGGATATGCCGGGGAACATCGGGATCACCGCCGCTACGGTGAACACTTTCGGGTGCGCCAGATACCAGCGCGACCACTGAATGCCGATACAGCCGACCAGCATCGAGGCCATAAACGTTGACCATTCGATGTTAAACCCAGCGGTCATCATCACCATTCGCGAACCATGACCGATAGCACCCAGCAGGGCGCACCAGGGCAGCGCGCGCTGCGGCACGTTAAAGACCATCGCAAAGCCCACGGCAGGAATGGCAGCCAGCGCCATGTCTTGTGCCAGAGCGAATAAAAAGTCGATTATGCCCATCCGCGCAGCCCCCAGAGTGTCATGGCCATGACCACGCCGATGCAGGTCGCGAGGGTTAACAGGCTCGCAATCGCCCAGCGCGCCAGACCCGTATTGATGTGCCCTTTAAACATATCAGCGACGGCGTTGATCAGCGGAAAACCCGGTACCAGCAGCAGGACGCTGGCCGCCATGGCGACGCTCGGTGTGCTGACAAACACAGGCAGGCGCAGCAGCAGACCGGAGACGGTTGTTGCGATAAAGGCAGTGAGACAAAAGTTTATCTGCGGATGCATATGACGCTGCGTCAGGAGCTGGCGCACGTACATGGCGATGGCGCTGGCGAAAAAGGTCACCACCGCGCCGTCCCATCCGCCGTTATTCAGTTTGCAGAAGCAGGCGCAGGACAGCCCCACCATCAGCACCACTAACCAGCGCGGATAGCGCAGCGGCTTAATCTGGTTGAACCGTTTTTCAACGCCGGGCAAGTCCAGAAGCTTGTGTTCCGCCATGATGACGATGTGCTGCACTTCGGTGACCACGTGCATATTGATGCCGCGATCCTGGTTTTTGCGCGTCGACGTCAGACACTGGCCCTCTTTTATGGTGGTCAGCACGATGGCGTTAGACGAGATAGAGCTTTCTACGCTGTCCATCCCCAGCGCCAGACCCAGGCGGGTCGACAGCTCTTCAACCAATGCGCTCTCTGCGCCGTGTTGTAATAAGAAAAGACCGCACTGTATGCATAGTCGCGTGGCGGCGCGTTGTGACGACTGATCTGCCTGCATTGGTTGCCCTGAAAATGAGAACTGCCAGAGTGTCTGGAATGTTTACTTTTAGCACAAACGGCGGCCTGTCTGGCTCTGGGTCAGATCAACATTTGTGCAATCAGTGGCAGGATGCAACGGCAGGCGCAGAGCGGTCTGGGGTGTTTTTTATTTATTTCGTGAATACTAATTGATGATATATATAATTTATTAATTTAGTTTGATGCGTTTAATATTTTGTGTAAGGACTATTATGTTATTCTGATTTTTGTATTATATTATCCTCGGATTTAACAATGTCAGGATTATAGTTGTTATCGTTAATATAACCTGTACTAATAACTTAGGGTCAGGATAATGCCCATGTCTGAGCCGTGATTTTAATATCATTAATTAGATGAAGAAAGGATTCGGAGAATCTATGTCACCAGTGAAGGGAAAATCAGTAATCGTTATCAGTAAAATCCCGGTGATGCAAACCGGTCTGGGCGGCATCATGGCCAGCCATTTTCCAGAATATGACGTGTCTTTTTGCCGCACACATGACGATCTGACTTTACAGAATTTAAATCGTGCATCTGTCGTGGTTGCTGATATCTCAGGTGATTACGTCAACCCTCGCGGCGCGCTTGAACACTATTATCTGTTATTAAGTCAGTACCGGGATATCCACTGGATTTTTCTGGTCTCACGTCCTCTTTACCCTCTCGCTGTTGAGCTGCTCATACGCCCCGAAAGCACACTGCTTTCGGATATGGAACCTATCGAAGGCGTCATCAACGCGATCCGCGCGGGGAGCGAGTATTCCGACCGGATAAGTCAGACACTGTTATCACCTGAGCCGCGAGTTGATGATAATGAGTATAAAGTCCCTGTAATACTGACCCTCTCGGAACGTAAAGTATTACGTCTGCTTGGAAAAGGCTGGGGAATAAACCAAATCGCCACGTTACTGAAAAAAAGCAATAAAACCGTCAGTGCACAAAAAAATAGTGCGATGCGTCGGTTATCTCTGCACGGAAATGCAGAAATGTACGCATGGATCAATAGTACACAGGGAATGAGAGAGCTGAACTTAATCTCAGCCTATGGAGAGCAAAAGGAATGGAAACAAATGCCTCAGGAAGAGATATTGCTGTCATAGACCAATGCACGATGAGTGCCGTGGGGCTTGAACATCTCTTTGCCATCGCGCCATTTAGCGAATATCGCCTTCATCTGTTTAAAAACTTTAGCAGTTTCAAGGCCGCGCTTTCACAGACTCCTTTTTTCTCGGTGATCTATTCGCTTTCAGATATGCGAGAAGAGCGAAGAAATTGTCTGGTGTCACTGCGAGAACTGGCCCTGACACACAGTGGTATACAGCGCATTATTCTGGCAGCGGACGACGTTGAGGCAAGATTGATTGGTCAACTGACGCCTTCCCGTCTTCACGGAATAATCAGTAAGTCGGCCTCACTGGCTGAGCTGCAAAAACTGCTGATCATTCTGTTAAGCGAAACCGAGCGAGTCAATAACAACGCCTTTGCCCACTGGCAAGGAAGCTTGTCCAGAATGTTAAGCCCAATGGAGCGGGCGATTATGCGCCATCTTTCGGCGGGCCTTTCTATCCCCGAAATTGCGGAGCAGCTTAAACGCAATATCAAAACCGTTCGCGCGCACAAATATAATGTGATGGTGAAGCTGGGGGTGAGTTCCGATGTGGGGCTGCTGCATGCGGCAGATATTCTGGGGCAGTTGCCCATGCGTGAGCTGAAACTGACTGTTAAGGCGGCATAGTCCTTTTCATTGTGCATCATTGCGCCAGAGGAACCTGGCGCAGCGATCAGATGCAGACATCAATCCATTTAGCTGATGTAAGCTCAGCCATTCGCTCAGGCGCAATACGCACTGCGCTGTGAATTGACCCGGCCGCAGGAAGCACTTCCTCATATTGTTTAAGGGAAACGTCGCAGTAAACGGCCAGCGGAGTCTCCAGGCCGAAGGGGCAAACTCCACCAACGGGATGCCCGGTTAGCGTCACCACTTCATCACTGCACAGCATCCGCGCTTTCGCGCCAAACGCATTTTTCAGTTTTTTGTTATCCAGGCGTGCATCGCCTTTTGCGACCACCAGAATCACCTCGTTTTTAACCTTCAGTGATAAGGTTTTCGCTATCTGTCCCGGCTCGACATGATGGGCGGCTGCGGCCAGTGCAACCGTTGCGGTGCTTTGGCTAAGCTCGATGACATCAATATCCGGGGCATTGTCAGCAAAAAATTGCCGTACGGACTGCAAACTCATTGTTATCTCCTGACAAATATCCTGCGTAATCTGTCATAAGAAATTATGCTCTGTAAATATCTCTTAGGTAACAAATATTCTGTTCACTCGTTTTCTGGATCGTCTTCACATTCACGGAAACCGGTTACAGTAACCGGTTGCAGAGTGTGATGGAGAGATTAATACTGACGATGTAACTTCCCCTGTATCCAATAATAAGAGTCGAATATGAAACCAATTTGTCCGAGCGGTACCGCTGGTACACGAACCAGCAAGGTGGTGACAATGATGTATGGATCACCGTGTGGCGCGTCTGCGTCCAAACTGAACGTCTGACAGGAGCCTCACTATGTCTGCCAACCATGCTGCGTTTAATCTTATTTTCCGGTTCGTTGAAAACTATGTCAGTCCCGTCGCCGGGCGTATCTCCTCCCAGCGCCACGTGATGGCGATTCGTGACGGATTTATTTCCGCGATGCCCTTTATGATTGTCGGCTCCTTCTTGCTGGTGTTTGCTTACCCGCCTTTCTCACCGGACACCACATGGGGCTTTGCCCGTGCGTGGCTGGATATGGCGAAACAGTTCGAAGGGCAGATCCTGACCCCGTTCGATATGACCATGGGAATCATGTCGATCTATATCTGTGCGGCTATCGCCTACAACCTGGGTAAGCACTACGTTAAGTCGCATCAGCTCGACCCGTTCATGTGCGCGATGCTGTCGCTGATGGCATTTTTACTGGTTGCTGCACCGAAAACCAAAGGGGCGATGCCGGTCGATAGCCTGGGCGGGACCGGGATCTTTACTGCGATTCTGGTGGCCGTGTACTGCGTGGAGATGATGCGTTTCCTGAAGGCACACAATATTGGCATTCGTCTGCCGGACCAGGTGCCACCGATGATCAAAAACTCATTTGATCTGCTGATCCCGGTGCTGGTCGTGGTGCTTACGCTTTATCCGCTGAGCCTGTTTATTCAGTCTCAGTTCGACATGCTGATCCCTCAGGCGATTATGTCGATCTTTAAACCGCTGGTGTCGGCGGCGGATTCTCTGCCTGCAATTCTGCTGGCTGTGTTGATTGGTCACCTGCTGTGGTTTGCCGGGATCCACGGCGCTGCGATTGTGTCAGGCATGCTGCAGATGTTCTGGCTGACTAACCTGGGCATGAACCAGACCGCGCTGGCTCAGGGTGCGCCACTGCCGCATATCTTTATGGAAGCGTTCTGGACCTTCTTTATCGTCATCGGTGGCTCGGGCGCCACGATGGGGCTGGTGATCTGCTATCTGCGCAGCCGTTCCGCACACCTGCGGTCCATTGGCCGTTTAAGCGTTGTACCAAGCTTCTTTAACATTAACGAACCGGTAATTTTCGGTACCCCAATCGTGATGAACCCTGTGTTCTTCATTCCATTCCTGCTGGCACCGATGGTGAACGCGGTGCTCGCATGGGCCGCCATGAAGCTGGATCTGATTGGACGCGTGATTTCTGTGGTGCCGTGGACCGCTCCGGCCCCTGTGGGTGCTGCGTGGGCGTTGGGCTGGGACTTCCGTGCGGCGGTGCTGGTCATCCTGCTGGCGCTGGTCTCTGCCATCATCTACTACCCGTTCTTTAAAGTGTACGAGAAGCAGTTGTTGGAGCAGGAAGCCGAAGAAGCACAGCGTGCTGAAGAGGATAGCCAGCAGGTGGCTTAATCAAAAAGCAAAACGGCAACTTCGGTTGCCGTTTTTGTATTTGCATTTTCCCCCGCTGAAAGAGGGCTGTCTGTAAAGTTATTACTTCAGCGTACAGTCACCACACTGCTGAACATCCGGCAGGCGATAGCGCTGGCAGCAGGTCCGACGAACCAGTAATCCGTCGCGCGGCACCACGGTGCGGAACAACGGATTATCCTGGCCGTCTGAAAGCTGTTTGGCAAAGAAACAGGACTGACGCAGCGCCTCGACGGTCTCATCGCCCAGCACTGCTTTCATCTCGGTCAGATACCAGTGAATGAGATACCCGGTATTACTCCAGATAAGCTTCCCGTTGATATCGCCAGTCTCTTCCAGCGCATTTACCACTGGAATGAGCGCCTGTTTCACCAGCGTTTCCATACGCTCCTGCGCGGACAACACCGTCGTATGCCGATCCTCATGGACGTCAATCCAGAAGCAGGCCGCGCGGCCGGTTTCATGAAACTCGACGAAAAAATGCTCCGGGGAAAGGTCCAGCGCGGCGTCCTGCGTTAACAGGGCTATCATCAGCGGAGGCACCATCAGCCCGATGTACCATTGCGCCCACAGGGAGAGTAACGGTTTATTTTCTCGCGCAAGATTAGGCTGGTTTCGATAGATATGATCGGAGTAGACCGCGAGCAAAGAGTGCATTTCTGCCGGGCGACACCACTGCGCCAGCGTCATGGCCTGGTGCGGATGGGGTTCATCCAGCTTGATGAAATCGAGCAGGTAAGCGCGATGTTCGGCGATGGTTTCCCGTACGGAATCCGCAAGCGTTGAACGCCCGGCGCCAGGAGGGGCTAGCCAGATGACAGGATCAACGATTTGTGCGGAACGAGTAGCCATAGGAGAATAGGATACAAATCTAAATGATAATGATTGCTAATCCTAGCTATAGAGCAAACCGATCGCAAGCCTTTTGTCGGTAAAGCGGGAGGTGGGGCTTATCCTGCCTGGAGTTCAGGGCTTAAGAGGATATTGTTGCGGCCCATGTGCTTGGCTTCGTAGAGCGCTTTATCCGCTTTTTCGAGCGCCGCTTCGATATCCTCTGACTCATAAATCGCAATGCCAATACTGATGGTGACGTTGGTCGCCACGCTCTCATTAAACATATGCGGGATCTTCAGGTCGTAGACCTTCTGGCGAATACGTTCGGCGGTCTGGCGCGCCTGATCGAGCGTGACGCTGGTCAGCAGTACCATAAACTCTTCCCCGCCAAAACGGGCGACGATATCGCGCGAGCGCACGGCGTCACGGATTGCAGCCGAAACCCGAATCAGCGCCTGATCGCCCATCATATGGCCGTAGTGGTCGTTATAGGCCTTGAAATGATCGATATCCAGCAGCAGAACGAAATGTTCTCCCTGCTCAAGCGTAGGCAGATTCTCCAGCCGGCTTTGCAGGCCACGGCGGTTATACAGGCCGGTCAGCGGGTCCATCATGCTCAGATCGTTGAGCGTTTCCCGTTCCTCAAGCAGCCGGTACAGCAAGTCCTGAGCAAAACGGTCGTTACGTCTTTGAATCACGTGATGGATTGCAATCCCAATCATCGGCAGCGCGAGGGAGTAAACGATGCGTGGCCAATACTCGGGAGGGCAAAACCACAGACAGACCAGAAATGTCGGCAGCGAGTGGATAGTAAACGCTTTGATATCACTGGCAAACGCCAGCGAGCCGATAAACAAGACGCTTAACAGGGCCAGCAGCAGGAAGGTATAAGGATCCTGCGTGACCAGCATAAACTTCCAGGCGATGTGCCAGGCCCAAATTCCACCAAAGATGAATGAAATCAGCGGAATATTGATCTGCCGGGTTTTATTCTTCCAGTGCCAGACCAGCAGCGACAGGCTGAGCGTGAAAATAAGCGCGACAGGCAGGGTCAGCGTATGCACGCTGTACAAGGGATTGAACACAGTAAAAAGTGCTGACACGGCGTTCAGGAATAAAAATAAACGTAAAGATAACTGATATTTCTTGTGACGTAATGAACGCCAGGATTGTGCTGTCATGTCGGTATGTTTTTAGTAATTCTGAATTAAATCAAACTAATGGCTGCCGATGTGAATGAAATACTGCGCAATAATCAGGGACTAAAATATCAGAAATTTATTATAAATAGTTAACAGGTGTGCAATTTATCACCTTACTCATATCCTGTCATTACGGGAAAGGTAAAGGTTGCCGGATTGTATCGGCCAGTGCTGACAAATGAGAAAACCTATCATATGATATTGGTTATCATTATCGCATTGAGAGAGAAAAACATGTTGAGCAAGGCGCTGGGAAGTGGATGGGGTGTGTTGCTGCCGGGGATCGTCATCGCTGGGCTGACATTTGCCGATCTCTCATTGGACGTCTGGAAAGCGATTATCGTGTCGGGTCTGCTGGTGACATCAGGAATGATTTGGCATAAGCAGTTGCGTCATTTCGTTCTGCTGCCGTCTTGCGTCGCGCTGATCAGTGGAATGCTGGTAATAATGATGAGTTTGAAATAATAGGGAAATGACAGGGAGTTAATCAGGGAGGAGATAAGATAAGTGGTGCGAAGAGGGGGACTTGAACCCCCACGTCCGTAAGAACACTAACACCTGAAGCTAGCGCGTCTACCAATTCCGCCACCTTCGCACTGTTATCTTATTCTTTTTGATATTGCCTCGTTGGTGCGAGGGGGGGGACTTGAACCCCCACGTCCGTTAAGACACTAACACCTGAAGCTAGCGCGTCTACCAATTCCGCCACCGTCGCCCGGTGAGAACAATATCAAACATGGTTTGTGGTGCGAGGGGAGGGACTTGAACCCTCACGTCCGTAAAGACACTAACACCTGAAGCTAGCGCGTCTACCAATTCCGCCACCGTCGCATACCATCAATACTTAAAAAGTATCGCAACCACGGAGGCGCATTCTAGATGTTTTCAGCTTTCCGTCAACAGATAATTGCCCAGGATGTTTTGATTGCTGCAAAAATCGGCATTTGTGTAGCCCGGAGCGCGATGCGCAGCCGGGCTGGCGGCAAGTTACTTCTTCGCCTGACGTGTCATAACTGTACGATAAACTTTAAAGCGACCGGTCTGCGCCAGCACTTCATGGAAGCCGAAAATCTCATCCAGAAGGTTAGGATAAGGCAGGAAGGCGTTGGCCACGATGCGCAGCTCACCGCCGCTGTTGAGATGACGTACCGCACCGCGAATCAGCGTTTGTGCCGCTTCAAGGCTGGTTTCCATGCCGTCGTGGAATGGCGGGTTGGAGATAATCATATCGAAACGCCCCGTCACCTCTGAGAACACGTTGCTGGCGAAAACATCGCCTTCGAGTTCATTGGCGGCAAGAGTGGCACGACTGGCTTCAACGGCCGGCGCGCTCACGTCGCACAGGGTAAGACGCACTTTCGGGGAGTGGGTGGCGAGCACGGCAGACAACACGCCTGCGCCGCAGCCGACATCCAGCACTTTGCCTTTGGTGTGCGGCGTAAAGGTGGAGAGCAGCAGCTGGCTGCCCACATCCAGACCGTCGCGGCTAAAGACGCCCGGCAGCGTTTTGATTGTCAGCCCTTCGAGCTGATATTCGCCCCAGGCTTTTTCGGCATCAAACTCAGGCTGTTTTTCCAGACGACCGTGGTACAAACCGCAGCGACGCGCGCTGTCGATTTTGTTCAGCGTCGCGTATTCCGCCAGCATCTGCTCGGCGCTACGCACGCCGCTGCGGTTCTCGCCGACGACGAAAATGTCGCAGCCAACCGGCAGCATGGAGAGCAGGTTCATCAGTTGGAACTGCGCTTCAGGTTTGTTCTTTGGCCAGTAGTAGATCAGCGTATCGCAGTCGGCGATATCACTTTGCTCCGCCACCAGGCTGAAGCGCACGCGATCTTCCATCTGACGGCTTAACACCTGCCAGTGATGGAATTGCTGGGTATGGGCGCGGCTTTCGGCGCATTCGAAACGGGCAGGCAGATCGTCCTGCATATCTCCGGCAAACAGAATACGGCTTTCTTCGAAATCATCACTGTGACGCAGCAAGACTTCACTTGCCGGGGTAAATGCAGACATGAATTGTTCCTCAATAAACTCAGCCGGGGATTATAGTAGTTTGTTGGCGGATATACGACGAATTTGCTATATTTGCGCGCCTGACAGACAGGAGTTTTCCCTATGACATCCCGACGTGACTGGCAGTTACAGCAACTGGGCATCACCCAGTGGTCTCTGCGTCGCCCGACGGCGTTGCAGGGTGAAATCGCTATCTCCATTCCGGCACACGTTCGTCTGGTCATGGTGGCTGAAGAGCTGCCCTCGCTCACTGAGACGCTGGTCAGCGACGTTCTGCGTACGCTGAAAGTGAGCGCCGATCAGGTGTTACAGCTGACGCCCGAGCGCGTGGCGATGCTGCCGCCGGAGAGCCGCTGCAACAGCTGGCGGCTTGGCGTTGCGGATGAGACTCCCCTTGAGGGCGGTCAGCTGCTTACGCCGCCACTGGAAGAATTGAAAGCAAACCCAAAGGCGCGAAGCGCGCTATGGCAACAAATCTGTGAATATGAACACGATTTCTTCCCTCACGACGTCTGATCTGGCATCAGCGTTCGCGATCGAGACGCGCGCCCATGCTTTTCCGTGGAGCGAAAAAACATTCGCCAGCAATCAGGGCGAGCGCTATCTGAATTTCCATCTGGATGTCGATGGCGAAATGGCGGCATTTGCCATTACGCAGGTCGTGCTGGATGAAGCGACACTGTTTAACATTGCCGTCGATCCCGCATACCAGCGCCGTGGCCTGGCCCGGGAACTGATGGAACATGTAATACGCGAGCTGGAGGCACGTGATGTCTTCACGCTGTGGCTGGAGGTTCGCGCCTCCAATGCGGCCGCCATCGCACTCTACGAAAGCTTAGGCTTTAACGAGGCGACGATTCGCCGTAATTATTACCCGACTGCCGAGGGACGCGAAGACGCCATCATCATGGCGCTGCCGCTTGGATAACAAATAAGGTTGTAACGATGAAATGGGACTGGATTTTCTTTGACGCCGACGAAACGCTGTTTACGTTTGATTCGTTTGGCGGCCTACAGCGGATGTTTTTAGACTATAGCGTCACCTTTACCGCAGAAGATTTTCAGGACTATCAGGCGGTGAACAAACCGCTTTGGGTGGATTACCAGAACGGTGCCATCTCGGCGTTACAGCTCCAGCATCAGCGTTTTCAGGGCTGGTCCGAGCGTCTGAATGTCTCTCCCGGCGCGCTGAACGAGGCTTTTCTCAACGCGATGGCGGAGATTTGCGCACCGCTGCCAGGGGCGATTTCCCTGCTTAATGCCCTTAAAGGCAAAGTGAAGCTCGGGATCATCACTAATGGCTTTACCGCCCTGCAGCAGATCCGCCTTGAACGCACAGGCCTGCGCGATCATTTCGACGCGCTGGTGATCTCTGAACAGGTGGGCGTGCCAAAACCCGATCCGCGTATTTTTGACTATGCTCTGGAAAAAGCCGGCCATCCCGCACGTGAGCGCGTGCTGATGGTCGGAGACACCGCCGAGTCGGATATTCTGGGCGGGATGAAGTCCGGGCTGGCAACCTGCTGGCTGAACGCACACGGTCGCGCGCTGCCTGAAGGCATCGAACCGACCTGGACCGTATCGTCATTGAACGAACTGGAGCAACTCCTGTGTAAACAATGATTGCCTGCCCCCCATTGATGGGTAAAATAGCCGCAATTTCGTATTCCATGATGCGTGGCCTGCTGCCGCGCTTATATAAGAAGATTTGATTATGACGTTGTCTCCTTATCTGCAAGAGGTGGCGAAGCGCCGTACTTTTGCCATTATTTCTCACCCGGATGCCGGTAAAACGACCATCACCGAAAAGGTACTGCTGTTCGGACAGGCGATTCAGACCGCCGGTACGGTAAAAGGCCGTGGCTCCAGCCAGCACGCCAAATCGGACTGGATGGAGATGGAAAAGCAGCGTGGTATTTCCATTACCACCTCCGTGATGCAGTTCCCGTATCACGACTGCCTGGTGAACCTGCTCGACACCCCAGGCCACGAAGACTTCTCCGAAGATACCTACCGTACCCTGACGGCGGTTGACTGCTGTCTGATGGTCATCGACGCCGCGAAAGGGGTAGAAGATCGTACCCGTAAGCTGATGGAAGTCACCCGTCTGCGCGATACGCCGATCCTGACCTTCATGAACAAACTCGACCGTGACATCCGCGATCCGATGGAAGTGATGGACGAAGTGGAGCGCGAGCTGAAAATCGCCTGTGCGCCAATTACCTGGCCGATCGGCTGCGGTAAGCTGTTCAAGGGCGTTTACCACCTCTATAAAGATGAAGTATATCTGTACCAGACCGGTAAAGGTCACACCATCCAGGACGTGCGTATCGTAAAAGGTCTGGATAACCCGGATCTGGACGTGGCGGTGGGCGAAGAGCTGGCCTCTCAGCTGCGCGATGAGCTGGAGCTGGTCAAAGGCGCTTCTCACGAGTTTGACAAAGAGCTGTTCCTGGCCGGGGAAATCACGCCGGTATTCTTCGGTACCGCACTGGGTAACTTTGGTGTGGATCATATGCTCGACGGTCTGGTGGAGTGGGCGCCGCAGCCGATGCCGCGCAAAACTGACTCCCGTCTGGTCGAAGCCGCAGAAGAGAAGTTCACCGGCTTCGTCTTTAAAATTCAGGCCAACATGGACCCGAAACACCGCGACCGCGTGGCCTTCCTGCGTGTGGTTTCCGGTAAGTATGAAAAGGGCATGAAGCTGCGCCAGGTACGTATCGGGAAAGATGTTGTGATTTCCGACGCGCTGACCTTTATGGCGGGCGACCGTTCACACGTTGAAGAAGCCTATCCGGGCGACATCATCGGCCTGCATAACCACGGCACCATTCAGATCGGCGACACCTTCACCCAGGGTGAAATGATGAAGTTCACCGGTATCCCGAACTTCGCGCCGGAACTGTTCCGTCGTATCCGTCTGAAAGATCCGCTGAAGCAAAAGCAGCTGCTCAAAGGTCTGGTCCAGCTCTCCGAAGAGGGCGCGGTGCAGGTCTTCCGCCCAATCGCCAACAACGATCTGATCGTGGGCGCGGTCGGTGTGCTGCAGTTCGACGTGGTCGTTGCGCGTCTGAAGAGCGAGTACAACGTGGAAGCGATCTACGAATCGGTGAACGTGGCGACGGCGCGCTGGGTCGAATGTGCTGACGTGAAGAAATTCGAAGAGTTCAAACGTAAGAACGAAATCCAGCTGGCACTGGATGGCGGCGATAACCTGACGTACATCGCCCCAACCATGGTTAACCTGAATCTGACCCAGGAACGCTATCCTGACGTTCAGTTCCGCAAAACCCGCGAGCACTAATCCTTTCTCAGAGCACGGCGCCTGCCGTGCTCTTCTTAAACTCCAGCCTTATTAATCCCTTGCGGAATGTTCTTAATTCAACGCGATTTTAGCGTTATTGCTCGTTTTTTGCCCGATTCTGAAAGCGGCTTTGTCAATGTGATCTATATTTAACTCAGTGTTTAACACCGGGCGCGGATGATAGTCCTGTTCAATGCGTGTTCATGAGTCTCTCATCCCGGCCGTGTGTTTATTCGCAAGATTAAAAACTAGTATGAAGGGATGTTTTGACGCTCAACTTCCGAGCAAACTACAGGAATACATCGATGAATATGACAAGACTTAAGATTTCTAAAACTCTGCTGGCAGTCACTCTGGGTGGCCTCCTGGTAAGTGGTTCTGCCCTGGCAGAAAGCACTACTACGGATAAGGCGCAATCCACCGCGGACAGCGCAGGGCAAAAAATCGATAGCTCTATGAATAAAGTCGGTAATTTCATGGATGACAGCTCTATCACAGCAAAAGTGAAAGCGGCTCTGGTGGATGATGAAAACATCAAGAGCACCGACATTTCCGTAAAAACTGACAAAAAAGTGGTCACCCTGAGTGGCTTCGTGGAAAGCCAGGCGCAGGCTGAACAAGCCGTCACCGTGGCGAAAGGCGTTGAAGGCGTCACCTCAGTCAGCGACAAACTGCACGTGCGTGATGCTAAAGACGCGTCTGTGAAAGGCTATGCAGGCGACACCGCAACCACCAGCGAAATCAAAGCTAAACTATTAGCAGATGACATCGTACCGTCTCGTAAAGTGAAAGTTGAAACCACCGACGGTGTGGTCCAGCTCTCCGGTACGGTTGATTCCCAGGCGCAGGTGGAACGCGCCGAAACTATCGCTAAAGCCGTCGATGGCGTTAAAAGCGTCAAAAACGATCTGAAAGCGAAATAAGAACGACTTTTGGACACAACGCTTGTGAGCACCTGAGCGCTCACATATAGCGGCTGATATTAACTATGGTAAAGGAGAGTTTTATGTTTCGTTGGGGCATTATATTTCTGGTTATCGCGTTAATTGCCGCCGCTCTGGGCTTTGGTGGTCTGGCGGGTACAGCGGCCGGCGCGGCGAAAATTGTTTTCGTTGTCGGTATTATCCTGTTCCTGGTCAGCCTGTTTACCGGACGCCGTCGTCCCTAGATAAGCGTAATCAGCCCGTCGGAAAACACAGCCGACAACACCACACTAAAAGCCAGTCCTTGCGACTGGCTTTTTCTGGTTTGAGTCATAGGGCCAGTTTGCGCTACTGTGTAATAACAGAAGAATGAAAAACAGGTGTAGCAGTGGGGCAGAGAATTCCGGTTACGCTCGGCAATATCGCGCCGTTGGCGTTAAAACCCTTTCGCGTCGGCCGGCTGGCGCTGGTATGCGAAGGCGGTGGGCAGCGAGGCATCTTCACGGCCGGGGTGCTGGATGAATTCATGCGCGCGCAATTTAACCCCTTCGATCTCTTCTTTGGCACGTCCGCCGGGGCGCAAAACCTCTCTGCCTACGTCTGTAACCAGCCCGGTTACGCCCGCAAAGTGATCATGCGCTACACCACTTCTCGCGATTTCTTCAATCCGCTGCGCTTTGTACGCGGCGGAAATCTCATCGATCTGGACTGGCTCTTAGACTCCACTTCCAGCCAGATGCCGCTGGCGATGGACACCGCTTCTCGCCTTTTTGATACGGGAAAAGAGTTCTGGATGTGCGCCAGCCGGGGCGATGACTACACGCCGGGCTACTTCTCACCGCAAAAAGAGAACTGGCTGGATATTCTGCGTGCATCCAGCGCAATTCCTGGCTTCTACCGGACCGCAGCAGCCCTCGACGGCATCAACTATCTGGACGGTGGGATCAGCGACGCCGTCCCCGTTCAGGAAGCCGCCCGCCGTGGTGCGCAAACTATCGTGGTGATCCGCACCGTGCCGTCGCAGATGTACTACACCCCGCAGTGGTTTAAGCGCATGGAAAAATGGCTTGGGGACAGTAGCCTGCAGCCGCTGGTGAACATCGCTCATCAGCATGAAGCCAGCTACAGCGCAATGCAGCGGTTTATCGAAAAGCCGCCGGGCAAGCTGAAAATCTTTGAAATCTACCCGCCGAAACCCCTTAACAGCATGGCGCTGGGCAGTCGCATACCTGCGCTGCGCGATGACTACAAAACCGGGCGTCTGTGCGCTCGCTATTTCCTGGCAACGGTGGGGAAACTGCTGGCCGAAAGTCCGCCTATTTTTCGGCATAAGCGCATCATCACGCCACCGGCGATTGTGGCAAACGACGCCCTGACGATGCCGCTGGTGGATGCCCCGCAGGCGAACGATACGACCTTTGATAACGAGGATCTGGCGTGACTTTTCGCTTTGTCGACACCCATTGCCACTTTGATTTTCCGCCGTTTAC
>Ga0153948_1000013_pt1 | contig 100717 bp, 63 predicted proteins | sample TSNJ032MetaG_FD_104696 | JGI IMG/M metagenome (GOLD analysis project Ga0153948, IMG submission 104696) | Attine ant fungus gardens microbial communities from New Jersey, USA - TSNJ032 MetaG | ecosystem: Host-associated > Fungi > Mycelium > Unclassified | place: USA: New Jersey, Wharton State... | reverse complement strand
CTTGCGCTTCCGATCTCTCGTTAGCGGGAGGCGAATTCTACAGCGTTACACGCTGCTGTCAACACCTCTTTTTCTCCGCTTTCGACCGAGAAGATCGAACCGTCAAAAGAGCCAAACATCACCGCTCTTTCAACTCCTTCCAGGCTTCGACGAACTGAAGCAAGCCGACGCCGAAAACCGCATAACTCATTGAATCTCAAGGAGTTTTCCGTTTCGACTGCGCCGGAAGTGGGGCGAATTATAGACCTCCTGAATCTGCCGTCAACCGTTAATTTCAGTTTTCTATCAATGCAGCGAAAAGGCCTGCATATATATAGACGTAATGTCAGCGGATGCGCAGCATACTGTCCATCACCTGAAAAAATTTCCGATGATGCCTCACAATGACAGCCCAACTTCCTGGATCGTCCCCCATGCCTGACTCCCGAACTCGCCCCACTCCAGCCCCCCTGCTCAATCCAGGCGAGACCGTGGTGCTGTTCGACGGCGTCTGCAAGCTGTGCAACGGCTGGGCGCGTTTTGTGATTCGCCACGACAACAAGCAACGGGTGCGCCTGGCGGCAGTGCAATCTCCAGAAGGTCAGGCATTGCTGGCATGGGCCGGTCTTCCGGTCGACGAGTTCGACACTATGGCGGTGATCCGCGACCAGCATTACTGGGTGCGCTCGGATGCATTCTTCGAAGTCATTGCACAACTGCCCGCTTGTTGGTCGCCGGTCAGGCTTCTGCGAGTTTTCCCACGAGCACTTAGAGATTGGGCCTACGACCGCGTCGCACTGAATCGCTACCGGATCTTCGGCAAGTACGACAACTGCCTGTTACCCAACCCCGATCACGAACGACGCTTTCTCAAGTCGCCGGTGTGAATGCTCAGCTACAACATCAACCGCAGCCACTGCCCCGGCGTCATCTTCGTCACCATCATCAGCACGATCACGAACATCCCGAGAAACCCGCAAACACCCATCCAGAACCACTGCCGATAAACAGCCCGGTAATCAGCATCAAGCCCCGCCCCACCTTGCACCGCGTCCGCCGCCATCCCCTGCAAGCGTTTCTGCAGCAACAGCACCGGCAGCCAAAGCGAGCCCACTGTAAAGAACAGGATCAGCGACATCAGCACCCAGTCCGTGGTCAAGGGCAACCCGGAAACCCTCGTCAGCCAATAACCCGTCGCGATCTGGATGAAGCCCGCCGGCGTGGTGATCCAGGCGTCATAGCGCACGACCATTCTCGCCACATGTGCGATCAATTGTGGATTGGCCGTGCGACTGGCGGCGATCAGGTACAGATAGGAACCCATGCCGAAGCCGAAGAGGAAAATCGCGGCGATGACATGCACGTACTTCACACTCAGATAAAGCATGCTCAACGCAGCCTGTCAGAGAAATGCACCGACAGGCCAAGACTCTGCGGATCGTTCATCGCTGCCATGTATTCGTCGACGCCGATCTCACCGACACAAGGACGGGCACCCGGTTCGGGCAAGTAACCTCGGGCGATCTTCGCGGCCAGAGCGACGGCAGCACAACTAGGGATCTCCGGTCCCTTGTCATTCAGTGCAGTCAGTTGCGCCGTCATCGACAACGGCTGGTCGTTCAAGCCGACACCTTGCACATCTATATACATCGCACTTTTGCCATCCCCGAAACGCTCAAACCATGTCCCCCAGCGATGCAACCGCGCCGCCCACACCCTGTGGTCACGCACCAGCCCTTTCCTCATCGCCAGCGCAAACAGATAATTGGCCACGCCGCCGAGCTTGAGGCCCGCGCCAGCCTTGAAACTCAAAGTGTGCGCACCAAACCGGCTGGCAAAGATGTCCATGTCCGGCACATCCACATTGGCCAGCGCGCGAGTGCCCAGGTTCTGCAGCTTGCGCAGGGTCAGGTCTTCCCAGCCCATCACTTCATGCACTTGACCATTGCGCAGTTGGCGGATCGGTTTGCCCGCATACGCCAGCACACCCTCGATCGTCGATAACCCCGGCATTTTCGCTGATGAGGAAATGCCGTGCTCGATCGAGTCGATGCGTTTGAAGTGATGGCGCTGCTCATCGATGATCGCCGAAGACAGCGTCGGCACCGAACTGCAACCACTGAGGATGGCGACACCGGCCTCTCTCGCCCGCGCATCGAGTGTGCCGATGCCATTGACGAACGTCCGGCAATCCGCCAGATCGCAATAGTTGACGCCCGCCTCGATGCAACTCTCGGCCACCGCATAGGATTGCCCCTGAAACGGGCCGCCGGTGTGAATCACCCACTGAATGTTCATCGCGCGCAGAGCCGGGACGAACCCGGCACCCATGGCATCGCCGCACCAGCTCTCGCAGGTCGCGCCCAACTCAGCGACCTTACGCGCCAGCTTCTGGGGATCGCGCCCCGAGATCGCCAGTTCGATGCCCGGCAAATCGATCAGATGCCGACAAACGATACTGCCAAAGTTTCCATACCCGCCAACCACCAACACCCTGAGTGCCATCAACGCTTCCCTGAACGATTCATCTCGAATGGTAGATTTTGGCCGATAGCAGCCCCCCTACCGCCCCGAAAACAATGCCAACCGACAAGCCAACCCAAAAAACACCGCCCCCAACACCTGATTCAACCGCCGCGCAATCCGCGCATTACTCGCCAGCTTGTTCCCAACCTTGCTGGCCAAAACAATCACCGCCCCATTCACCAGCAATCCGATCACATTCAGGATCGTCGCAAACACTAACATCTGCAGCACCAGCGAGCCCTTCCCTGGATCGACAAACTGCGGAAACAGCGCCAGCACAAACAGGGCCATTTTCGGATTGAGCAGATTGGTCACCAACCCTTGGCGGAAGATGCGCAACAGCGGTGTGGCTGGCAGGGTCTCGCTGGTAGCCAAGGGTGATGCGACGCTGGTGAATGCTTTCCACGCCAGGAATGCCAGATAGGCGGCGCCGGCGAAGCGGATGATGTCGTAGGCGGCGGGCACGTTGGCGACCAGTTGCGACAATCCGAGGGCGGCTGCCAGTGCGTGGCAGTAGGTGCCGGCCTGAATGCCGGCGAGGGAGACGAAGCCCGAGGCGCGGCCCTGACTCAGACTTCGGGAGGCGATCAGCAGCATGTCCGGGCCGGGGGTCAGGGCAAGCGCGAAACAGGCGCCGGCGAACAGGAGTGCTACGGAAAGGTCGATCATAAGGGCCTCGGCGTTTTTATTGTCTGGGTCACCTTGCGGGCGAGTCGAGGCAGTTTACCGAACGGCAAAGCCCGTGACGAAGATCATGCGCAAAGTGCGATGTCGCGGCCATTTTAGATAGCGAATCGACTACCCTTCGCCACTGTGGTTTCACCTTTGAATGACTACACAGGGAATAACCATGTCGATCCATGCAGTGACCCTTCCTCGTTTCGCCCAGATGTTGCGCTCGCTGGCGGCCATCCTGTCCAAGAGCGAGGCTTTCGCCCTTGAGCGCGGCTACGACGCGCAAGTTCTGCTCGACGCACGTCTGGCGCCGGACATGCACAACCTCGCCACGCAGGTTCAATACACCTGCACCCAGGCACAGGACGCCGTGCAGCGACTGACGCAACAACCGCTGACCAAGCTCACACCGCCTGAGAACATGGCGGCGGCCAAGGCCTTGATCGACAGCACACTGGAGATGCTGGCGGCGGCGAATCCGGCGCAGATCGACGCCAGCGCGGACAAGAACATCGCCCTCGAACTGCAAAACGGCATCGCCTTCGACATGACCGGCCGCGAATACGCCGTGGACTGGGCGATGCCGCAGTTCTACTTCCACCTGATCACCGCGTACAACATCCTGCGCCACAACGGCGTGCCGCTGGGCAAGGCGGACTATGTGCAACACATGTTTGCGTATCTAAGGAAGTAAGTGCAGCGCGAGCTTCGGGTCAATCAGGATTGACCCGGAGTTCTTGCAGAAGCAACGCCAGTGACTCCACCGCACCATGATGGTTCTGCGTCGAACGCTGTGTATCCCATGACATGGCATCGTCCACACAGAAATCGCCAGCGCACTCCACGTTCAGGTCCTCATCCAGCAGGCCGAGCGGAATCCACACGTAAGGTGATCCGCGCAGCGGGTTGGGCACGGTCGAGCCGCATTGTGCGCAGAAGTCATTCCTGTAGCCGCTGGGTTTGATCCAACTGTTGATCGAGTCCTGCCCTGCGTCCCAGCGAAAATCCCGAGCGTTGAGCAGCGTGGCGAGGTTGAACCCGACACCGGTTTGCTTGCGGCACAGTGAGCAGTGGCAGCGATAGAAAAAGCGCGGTTTCACTGTGAGGGAAAAGCGTACTGCAGCGCAAAGACACTGCCCTGTTATCACGGATATCTCCTTTGGACGAGCGCTTGCACATCCATGCTGAAGTTTTTGCTGGCCAAAACAGCATTCTAATGCCCCGGATGAAAAACCAAAGTTTTCCGCTCTGCACTGCATCCGTTTCACCCCCTGCTCCGTATATTCAACACCCTCATTCGAAGGGTCGAAGAATCCAGGAGACGCACCATGCACATGTTCATCAGACGCCTTGCTGTCGCTTGCTTCACCCTGCTCTGCCTCGGAGCCGGATCCAGCTTTGCCGCCGATACCGTGATGGTCGGCGGCGCGGCCATGTATCCGACCAAGACCATCGTCGAGAACGCAGTCAACTCCAAGGATCACACGACACTGGTCGCTGCGGTCAAGGCCGCCGGGCTAGTGGATACGCTCAACAGCAAGGGCCCGTTCACGGTCTTCGCCCCCACCAACGAAGCCTTCGCAAAACTGCCCGCCGGCACGGTCGATACATTGATCAAGCCTGAACACAAGGTCGATCTGACGAAGATCCTGACTTACCACGTCGTGGCCGGCACACACACGGCCAAGCAGTTGATGGACGATGCCAAAATGCACGGCAGCAAAGTGATGCTGAAAACCGTCCAGGGCGAATCGCTGACCGTAATGTTGCACGACGGCAAGCTGTGGGTGCAGGACGCCAAAGGCGGAAAAGCTGCGGTCACCATCGCGGACGTCATGCAATCCAATGGCGTGATTCATGTGGTCGATACGGTGCTGATGCCGAATTGACTGGCTGACGTTGGCGGGCTCTCGTCAGAGCGTCCGCCAACGTCACGATTGAAATGCCTTGCGACTCACGCCGAACGCTTTTCCACCCAGCGCCGATATTGCCGAGTGCGAAACGCCATGGCGATCTGCTGCAAAATCAACGCGCGTAACGGTGACACACCCGGATCAGGCTTTTTCGCCTGACTGAGTTTACCCAACTGAAACTTCACCACCGCCATGTTCGCCAGGGCGGCGATGGCCTTGTTTTTCCAGGTGATCGGCGGCAATTGCGGGGCGTTGTCCTTGCCCTGCTGCCAGTCGCGCGGCAGGTGGGGATCGATCGCCAATGCGGTACCGATACCGACCATGTCCACACCACTCTGCACGACGCTTTCGGCAACCGGACGACGGCGGATGCCGCCAGTGACCATCACCGGCATTTTGGCAACGGTCTGAAGGTCCCTGGCAAACTCGACGAAATAGGCCTCGCGAGCCAACGTGCGACCATCGCGCGCCTCACCCTGCATGGCCGGAACTTCGTAGCTGCCGCCGGACAGTTCCACCAGATCCACCCCCAATTCGTTGAGCAGCTCAACCACCTTTTTCGCATCGTCAGCGGTGAATCCGCCGCGCTGGAAATCGGCGGAATTGAGTTTGACCGCCACCGCAAATTGCGCGGAAACCACGGCCCTGACTGCCTTGACGATCTCGACCAACAACCGCGCGCGGTTCTCCAGTGAGCCACCCCACTCGTCCGTCCTTTGGTTGGTCAGAGGCGAGAGAAACTGGCTCAACAGATAGCCGTGAGCGGCGTGGATTTCCACCCCGGTGAAGCCGGCCTGTTCACCCAGGCGTGCGGTATTGGCAAAGCGCTGGATGACGTCCTTGATCACACTGGTGGTCATGGCGTGGGGCGTGGCGAAACGCTTGGACAGTTTGCCCAGCTCCAGCGGCACCGCTGACGGCGCCCAGGTTTTCTGCCCGAGGTTGGACTGCATCTGGCGCCCCGGATGATTGATCTGCAACCAGAACTGCGCGCCGGCAGAACGGCCAATCCGCGCCCAGCGCTTGAACTTGTCGAGTTGCTGATCATCCTGCAGCACCACGCCGCCCGGCCCGGTCATGGCGCGGCCGTCGACCATCACGTTGCCGGTGATGATCAGCCCGGCACCGCCATCGGCCCACGCCTGATACAGACGCATCAGCTCTGCGGAGGGCGCCTGGTCGGTGTCCGCCATGTTTTCTTCCATGGCGGCTTTGGCGATGCGGTTCTTGATGGTCGAACCGTTGGGTAAGGTCAGGGCGTCGAACACATTCATGGGGCAGTCCTCAACTGGAGATGAGGCCACCATAAGATTGAAGTCAACTTTAAGGTCAATGACTTTTTTCAAGCTCATTCAATGCTGATTTCGCTCGACCCAGGCAAGTGCGTCACCAGATCCGCTCCCAACAACCGCGCAGGTGTGTAGGCACCGCCGGGCGGACGTGTCTGCAACAGATAGCCGACCACCGCCAACGCAGCGTCGATCGTCAGGCTGTAGACGTTCGCGGTGTGCACGCGGGCGACTTTGCTTTCACCGCGAGCATTGCGCGCCTCGCCCCACACATAGGTGCCTTGGTCAGCACGTTTTGCCTGATCCGGGCCGGTCACGGTCTTGCCGATGCGCGCCTTGAGCAGCCGCTGCACAAACGACAGTCCCAGCAACGGACGAATCCAGTTAGCGAGCCTGGCGCCGCGAATCATCCCCGCCGAACCCGGTATGAACACCTCGATATTGGCGATGCCGGTGGTGTGCCAGGCGGTGGACACATCGCCCCAGGGGATGGTCATCGCCAGCTTCTCCCCGGCACCGAAATCGATACGCCGAACCCGATAGGCCAGCGGCACGGAAACGATCTTGCCGTCACGCCGGACCTTGCCGCCCTGCGCCAGGCCTTCGATTGAAGTCTTGGCAGTGCCGGGTGAAAAGCTCGAACGTGAATCGAAGCCCAGCGCCAGATGCGTCGCATCCGGCAGCGCGTCTTTCAGGGCGGCGGCAACGCAGTCGGTCGGAACTACATCGAAGCCGACGCCGGGGCAAATGACTGACCCCGCTGCCCGCGCCCGCTCATTCAGAGACTGCGCATGTTCGAATACGGCAATCTCGCCAGTGATATCCAGATAGTGTGCGCTGGCTCGCAGGCAAGCCTCGATCATCGGCGCGGCGGTTGCGGAAAACGGCCCCGCGCAATGCAGAATCAATCCGTGGCCCTTGATCTGCGCCAGCAACCGCGCAGGGTCATCCAGACCAAACACCCGGGCTTCGAGACCCAGCTCCCGGGCCAACGCTTCGACCTTGTCGCGGCTACGTCCGGCCAACACCGGCCTGAGTCCACGCCTGACGGCATCGCGAGCGATCAGTTCGCCGGTATAGCCGTTGGCGCCATAAATCATCCATTTCATCGGTGTATCCGGTTGGTCTTGCTGACTCATGCGTGGCTCCTGATTGGATTGATGATCGGCGTTATTGCCTTGCCCAATCAGCTTCAGACGCTAGCGTTAAAGTCAGGTTGAGGGTCAAGCAAAAGTCCGATGGCATCGACGCAAATTATTCGCAGCAGCGGGGGTTGACCTTAAAGTGAGGTTTAAGGTGAGCATGCGCCGACCTGTTTGCTCGATGGAGCCCGGATGATGCTCAAGACCCTTGTTTCCTCTGCCCTGCTATTGATAGGTGGTGCTTTCATGACGTTTGCAAATGCTCAGTCGGCGGCAATCAAGGATCGCCAGATCCTGGTGATCATGACCAATCACGCCAGTTATCCCTCTCGCACCGATACCACCGGATTATGGCTGACCGAGCTGACGCACTTCACCGATGTGGTGGAAGCCGCCGGCTACACCACCGTGTTTGCCAGCCCCAAGGGCGGCGCGGTGCCTCTGGACGAACGCAGTCTGGGCTGGTTGTACATGGACAAGGCTGCGCGGGAGCATTTGCAGTCGCCTGCGTTCCGCGCGCGACTGGCCAATACGCTGCCGATCGCCGAGGTCGATCCGTCCCGCTTCGGCGTCATCTATTTCACCGGAGGCCATGGCGTGATGTGGGACTTTCCCGACAACCCTGACCTGCGCCGTGTCGCCGAAACCATCTACAACCAGGGCGGCATCGTGTCGGCGGTGTGCCATGGCGTAGCGGGTCTGCTGGACCTGAAGGACAGCCAGGGCCAATTGATCATCAAGAACCGAAACATCACCGGTTTCTCTGACCGCGAAGAGTTGTTCTCGGGAATGAAAAGCCAAGTGCCCTTCTTCCTCGAGGACCGCTTGGTGAGCCAAGGCGCGCGCTACCACAAGGGCTGGCTGCCGTTCACTTCATTTGCCATTACCGATGGAAGACTGGTGACCGGGCAGAACCCTCAATCGCCCAAGGCCGTAGCTGAAGCCGTGATGGCGGTGCTCAACGCCGACGAACGAACGCGCTGAATCTTTTTGTAGTGCCTACCCACCGGAGAAAGTCCGATTGAAACTCGCAAGCGCCGTTTTAACAGGATTGCTGATCACCACTTTTGCCAACGCTGCGTTGGCGGAGACACCTGAAATGCCCGACCTGACCGAGACCACCACCATCGATATTGCCGGCCATTCAGTACCCGTCGTCAAGGGTGGCCTCTATGACCGCTTTCGCTCCAATCCGCCGTTATCGGTGATTGCCGCCGAAGTCCCGGGCGTTGATTTGAGCTGGTTCAAGGGCCTCACGAAGCACAAGGTCGACATTGGCTTCGAGTCGTTTTCGCCAAACTTCTACTATCAGAACAGTCGTGTCACGGCGATCTACACGGCCGACCTCGAGCGACTCCGGGCGTTGATGCCGCGCGAAATACTGGCCACCGTGCAACCGCTGCAAGTCTGGCCAGGACGTGGCTTGATCGCGTTCACTGCGTACACCTACGAGCATTGCGATAACGACGCCTATAACGAAGTTGCCGTGTCGATCATCACCAACAAACCCGGCAAAGCCAACCTGGGACCGCTCACGTTGATTGGCCAATCGATGTCAGAAGACTTCTGGGGTTATGTGCTCAAGTTGCCGGTCAATACCGAGCTGGCACGGGTGCGCGGAGTGGTCGGTTACAACCTGCCGAAGTGGCTGACAGGGATTGATCGCAAAGAAAACGGGCAATCGGTGATCTATGAGATCAGCGACAGCCAGACCGGCAAACCGGACGTGTCCTTCACCGCGAAGAAGCTCGACAAACTGTCGCGCAATGAGAATATCGTCACCAGCAGTTTCACCAACCTCGATCACCAGGGCCAACTGGCCTATGGCTACGCGGTGTCGCGCCAGCTCAGCCACGGTTCCAGCCGGGACGCGGATGCCGCCACGCTGACGCTGAGCGATGGCAGCCTGTCAACCTACCTGCGCGACCTGAAGCTGGGGAAAATGGTCAAGTACGAATATGTCCCGGAGTTCCAGAGTGCACTTTACGCACCAAAGCCGCTCGCCACGCTGGTTGGCAAGCGCTGAAAGCGGTAACGCCCGTCAGGCTCGGGATGCCTGGCGGGCGTTTGCTTTTCTTGCCGCAGCGGCTGGCTGCTTGTCGGGCGCAGAAGCCACGCCGTCTTCGCGCAGCCGATGGATCAGCATCTGCGCATTGTCGGCACACGCCATCCCCGCAGGTTTATCCTCGATACCCTGGATGGCCCGCAGCAGTTGCTCCTTGTTCTGCGCCAGTCGCTGCTGCAGGACTTCGATTTCATCGACTTTTCGCTTCAAGCCACTGAGCAACTGGTCGTGCTGCCAACCGCTGGCATTCATTGGCATCAACTGACGGATTTCCTCCAATGAGAAACCCGCCGCCTGCGCGCCCGTAATGATCTGCAGAATCCACTGGGTGTCGGGGGCGTAATCGCGATAGCCATTGGCTTTGCGCGCGACCGAAGTGATCAACCCGCTCGCTTCGTAGAAGCGGATGCGCGACGGCGCCAGTCCGCTGATTTTTGCCAGTTCACCGATTCTCATGTCCAACTCCGCAAGCACGTTAACCTTGAAGCTGACTTTAAACCTGAAGAGCCGCCAGCGCCAACATGCCAGATCACGCCAGCAACTCGGTAATCCACTGGACCTGCCGCGCAATGTCTTGCAACTTCTCCTCGGGCACCGTCTGGCGTGCCTGTTTGAAGCTGTTCAGAGTCTTCTGCTTCTGCCGTAACAAACGCTGCCATTTGGCAATAAAGATCGGGCTGCGCGCCTGCATCTGCAATGGGCCGAAGTACAACTGTTCGGCGCTGTAGCTCAGCGGTGCGCCGCGCTCGGCGACGATGATTTCGTAGAAGAAGCGGTTTTCCTGCAGCACTTCCTCGTCGAGGATGCGGTAGCCGTTGTCCATCAGCCATTGGCGCAGAGGTTGCTCGCCGCCGTTGGGTTGCAGGATCAGCCGCTCGTGACCGCGCAGACGCGCCTTGCCGCTGTCGAGAATGTCGCGAATCGTCTCGCCGCCCATGCCGCAGAGGCTGATCGCGGTGATTTCGTCATCAGGCTCGATCGCCGCCAGACCGCTGGCCAGACGCACGCTGATGTGCTGCTGCAGATCGTTGTCGCGCACCGTGCGCACCGCGGCATGGAACGGCGTCAGCGCCACCTCGCCGGCCACCGCCGCAACGATGGCGCCACGGCGCATCAGGGCCACCGGCAAATACCCGTGATCCGAGCCGATATCCGCCAGCCGAGCGCCCGCCGGCACCTGCGCCGCCACCCGCTCCAGACGCATGGACAAAGTGTGTTCGTTCAACTGCCGCCCTCTTCCCCAGCCATCGCCGGCGCTGCTGGCCGGACAAGGGGCGCGACTCTAGCGGGCAACGTCGGGTAATTCAAATCCGGACGGGCGCGGTCTAGTCCGGATTCGGCCTGTCACTGCACAGGCGAGGCATCCGCTATCTTCTTTGCAACCGGCCTACTAATCTGCGCGCAGCCGTATCTCAAAACAACAAATGCACTCATGGAAGACATCAACCTTGAAATCAGCTCTCGGCGCCCTGCTTCTGCTCGGCCTGTCCACCAGCGCACTCGCGGATTCCCACCCTATCGGCTTTCACAGGACAACCCTGGCGGACCCGCAGCGGCCGCTGGAAATGGTCGTCTGGTACCCGGCGAAAACCCAGGCAACCGCACAAGTGATCGACGACAGTCCGGTGTTCGTCAGTGCCTCTGCGGTGCGCGATGCGCCACCAACGGCCGGCGAGCACCCGCTTGTGGTGCTTTCCCATGGTTACCGGGGCAACTGGAGCAACCAGATGTGGCTGGCCAGTGCGCTGGCCGATCAGGGTTACATCGTCGCGGCAGTCAACCATCCCGGCAGCACCACCCACGACCGTAGTGCGCAAGCGGCGGCGCAGCTGTGGCAGCGACCGGTCGATCTGCGGCGGGCCATCGAAGCCGTTGTGGCGCAGCCGGAAAAATTTGGCGCGGTGGCGCCGCAGCGGATTGCCGTCGTCGGGCATTCGCTCGGTGGTTGGACGGCTCTGGAAATCGCCGGTGCACGCTTCGACCCCGAGCGCTTTGCCGAAGACTGCAAGGCCCATGCGCAGCTGGCCAGTTGCAACGTCTACCAGCAGATGAACCCCGCCAGCACCGCGCAAGCCAAGGCCGACCTCGCTGCCGACCGGCGCTACGAACCGGTCAGCGCCATCGTTTCGCTGGACCTGGGCCTGTCACGCGGCATGACCGACGCAAGCCTCGCGGCGCTCCCCGTACCGACACTGGTAATTGCCGCCGGCGCGCCTTCCGAAGATCTGCCGGCGCAACTGGAATCCGCCGATCTGGCCAAGCGCCTGCCAGCGGCTACCACGCGTTATGTCGAGATCGACGACGCCACCCACTTCAGCTTCATGTCGATCTGCAAACCGGGCGCAATCGAGATGCTTGAGGAAGACGCACCGGGCGATGGCGTCATTTGTCGGGATGGCGACCCTGCGCGCCCGCGTGAGGAGATCCAACAACAGGTGGTGGCGCTGATCAGCGATTTTCTGGCGACGTCGAAGCCATGATCGGGCGCGAGCACCTTCACCGGCAAGGTTATGCGCTGCTGCGCCGTGCGATCCCTGGGAGGTGGCTCGCCGACCTGCGCGCGGTATTCGATGCAAATGTGCAAGCATCAGAACACTGGCCGGTCCCGCGCGGCGCGGACTGGCGCCATTCGCTGCTGGACCTGGACGCAACCGTGCAAGCGGTGTGTCGCCTGCCGCAGGTACTGGCGGTGGCAGGTGAGCTGATTGGCGAACGCTTCTTCCTGTCCCAGGTCGAGGGTCGCGAACCGCTTGCCGGCGGCGGCCATCAGCAACTGCACCGCGACTTGTCGATCCAGCGGCCCGGCGACATGGTCAACGCCATCGCCTTTTTCGACGACTACGACCCCGCCAACGGCGCCACGCGCATCGTCCCGGGCAGCCACCGACCGTCGCCACAACAACTCCCATTCGACCCCAACGACGAGACCGCCGTCGTGCAGCTTTCCGGTAACGCGGGGGATATTCTGCTGTTTGACGTCGATCTGCTCCATGCAGCCAGTCGCAATGTGAATGGCGCACGTCGGCGCTCTATTCTGATCAACTATTGCGCGCAGGCGCTGTACACGACGCAGTTGGAAACGGCGGGGTTGCGCGGTGTGCGAATGGACACCCGTGAGCAGTTCGATCCTGCATCGCTGCAACAGACTCGCCAAAACGCTGCGAGCCGGTTTTAATGCGCGCCTGGCGGGCAGATGCCCAGCCCCTTCACCGAGAAGAAACATGAACCGTCAAAAGAAACTGCAGCAGTTGTTCAAGGAAAAGGCCAAAAAGGCCAGCGCCAAACTGGCGCCGAAAAAGCCCAAGTACATCAGCAAGGCTGACCGCGCGAAGATGGCGGCCGAAGCGGCGGCCGAGCCGGTTGAAACCAGCGAGAGCTGATCCCGCGCGCCAGGGTTCAATTACACTCGGTCGGCTGAGACAGGCAGTCGGCATGCCGAGGACCGGGGATATATTCAGGTTCTCGCATCCGGCGGCATATTCACTGGAGGTCAGCAGGCGTCTGGAGCGGGTGGCGCTTTGAGTGCTGAATGGGAGCTTGCCACGGGATCGTTCAGCTGCAATTCATTAATAAATGGATAGAGCGCAACGCCGCCTCCGAGAAAAATGATTACAAAAGCCATGCTCTTCATCCGTGTCCCTTCTGGCCATTTTCCTGGCCGGCAATTTTTTGCCGTGCCAAGTTCGTGCGCAGCAGTTTTTGCAGCGTAGACGCCCGCAGCATAGTCAGCCCGGCTGCCTCTGGCGCCGTATGCGTATCTCCTGCCGATCGCGCCCCCGTCATGTCCTCAAGGCGCTCGCGACAAACTGTGCCCGTAGACAGCCCGTAGCAGCGCAGAACAGTGGAAAAACGATACTGCCCTGCTAACCTCAGTTTCGGGTGGCGCGCCTGCGTACCCGGATCGCAAAGACAAATGTGCCATCCCATTCATGCAATTGCGGATCGTGAATGAAAGCTCGATGTCCCGAATGTGGCTATGTGACAAACAGCCCTCCGCCAACCCATAAGTGCCCTCAGTGCGACAATTTCTCCCATGACTGGCTGATTTACGACTGGGACAGCTTTGCTTCAATTCAGCGTCAGCATATTCGCTACAACCTGGTGATCATTGGCATAGTGCTGATCAGCCTTGTTACGACCATAAGCCTGGGACTGACCAGTGTGTTTCCGTGGATGATTGCCCTGTTCATCATCCCTGCCACGATCAGTCTGTTTTATTGTCGCAAGCGGCTTGCCAAGAAATCCGCATACAAAGGACATAAAGGCACGGCTATGTTTCCCTGGTTCTCTGGATTCGGGGGGCTCTGAACGAGCACGCAAGTCCCGCGTAGCTGCAACTCATCAGGGCGCCGACGGTCGCAATGATCGCCGTCATGACCGCAATCTTGCAGGCGAAGCGATCGCCTTGTGCATGGGCATGATGGGTGGTGTGCTCGATGTGTTGCCCGTGGGGGCCGGAGACTTCGAGCTCTTCAGGCATGGCTGTCGAACGTGGGTGAGTGACAAGAACTGGGCGGTCTTATGAGGACAACCACAGCGAAACACGCAAGCCACGCTGCGCCACTTCATCGACAAAACTCAAACCCACCCGAATCCCCGTCCGTTCGGCGATCGCCCTGACAATCGACAGCCCCAACCCGGACCCGGCCTCGCCGGTGCCCAGGCTGCGGTAAAACGGATCGAACACCAGCGCCTGTTCTTCGGCGCGGATGCCCGGCCCCGAGTCCTTGATTTCGATGCTCACGCCCTGCTCCGTCCGTTCGACGCTGAGGTCGACTCGTCCGCCCGCCGGGGTATAGCGGATGGCGTTATCCACCAGGTTCTTGATCAGGATCAACAGGTCCAGTTCGTTGATGACGACCTGCACATCCTCGACGCTTTCCACGCCGATATCGATGGCTTTGTTCTCTGCCAGTGGCAGCAGGTCTTCCAGCACTCGGCGAAACACTGCATGCACCGACACGGCGGCCTCCGCCCGTTGCACGATTGATTGTGCGGCGGCCAGAGCGAGCAATTGCTCGATCAGTTTGCGACTGCGCTCGATGCCCTGAGCCAGCGGCAAAAAGTTCTGTCGGGTGTCAGCCGACATGGGCGCAGCGGCCAATCGCTCAGCCTGCAGCGACAGCGCGGTCATCGGCGAGCGCAGTTCATGGGCGGCATCGGCGATAAACCGTCGTTGCGCCTCCATGGCCTGCGCCACACGTTTGAGCAATCGATTGATCGCCACAACGAAGGGCCGGATCTCGCTCGGCAGGTGCTGTTCATCGATCGGATGCAGTGCCTGCTGGTCACGCTGATCGATTTCCGCCGCAAGCGTCGCGATCGGGCGAAACAGCTTGCGCACCAGATCCCCCACGACCAACAGCAGCACCGGAAACAGAATCAGAAATGGCAGCAGACTGCGCCAGGCGCTTTCCCGCGCCTCCTTGTCGCGCACGTCGGCTTCCTGCGCGACCGCAATGCGTTCGCCTGCCGAGGTGGTTCTGACCAGCACACGATAGTGTTCACCGGCAATGTTCTGCGTCGACAAACCATCGGCCAGGGTCAGGGGAAAGGGCAACGGGATGCTCGCGTCATCAGTGCCGACGGCTTTGCTGCTGTCAGCCAGGTATTGCACGGTGATTCGCGAGTCTTCGTCATCACCAACAACCTGCCCGGCAGCGGGGTAACCCAGGGTCATGTGCTGCCGATCGAACAGCAGCGCCACCTGACGCAGGCTTTCGTCCTGCATTTCGTGCGCTTCGTCGAGTGCCGAGATGAACGCGAATGCACCGGCGAGCAAGGCGACGATGAGAATCGCCAGTGATAGCGTGATGGATAGCCGTGACTGCACCGAGTCGCTCAAACGCCTTTTGAAACCATCCATCCCATCCCCCTGACATTCCTGATGACATGGTTGCCCAGTTTGCGCCGCAGCGAATGGATCAAAAACTCCACCGCGTTGCTTTCCACTTCGTTGCCCCAGCCGTAAATCCGGTCCTCAAGTTCGCCGCGCGAGAGAATCGCCCCCGGGCGAATCAACAACGCCTGCAACAGCGCAAACTCGCGGCTGGAAAGCTGCACTTCGGCGACTTGCGCGGTAGAGGCTTGTTTCGAGACCAGGTTCAACGCCACCTCGCCGTTGTCCAGCAACGATTGCGCGTTACCGCCGCGCCGGCGCAATACCGCGCGCATCCGTGCCAGCAACTCGGCCATGGCGAACGGTTTGAGCAGGAAGTCATCCGCACCGCCATCGAGGCCGCGCAGCCGGTCATCGAGGCCATCGCGGGCGGTGATAATCAGCAATGGCACGGGGTTGTTGCGCGCGCGAATGGCATCCAGCACATCGAGCCCGTCCTTGCCGGGCAGGCCGAGGTCGAGCAACACCAGGTCGTAGGTCTGGGTGTCCAGCGCCGCCAGCGCGGTGAGGCCGTTTTTCACCCAGTCGGTGGCGTAGCTCGCCTCCTTGAGCGCCGCCTCGATGGCTTCGCCAATCATCAGGTCATCTTCGACCAGCAGAATCCGCATGCAGCGCTCCGACAGAAAAAGGCGCGACGGTCATGGCCATCGCGCCTGTATTGAAGCACTTGCACCGGCGTTTGTCCGCCGCCGGTTCAGCGCTGCGATCACTGCTTGCCATTCATCGAATCGAAGGCCTTGAGCAGATCATCCATGGCCGCCTTGCAGTCAGCCTGCTGCGGCGAACTGGCGCGCAGAGCATCCAGCGCGCGGTCAATGGCCTTGTCCAGCACATGCCAGTCAGCAGCGGCACGCGGCTTGATGCCGGCTTCGGCAGAGTCCCAGGAGGTCTCCAGATCCTTGATCCGGGTCTTGGCGCCGAGCAGGTCGTTTTTCTCGACCCGCGCGCTGACGTCGGCGGCGATGTTGCGGAACTCGCTCAGGTCACCCAGCTTCGAGCCCGATTGCGGCGGCGCGCTCAAGGAGCTGGTCGGCGTGCCGGCAGCGGGCTTGTCGGCGGGTTTCGAGCAGCCGGCGAGGCTACCGAGCAGTACCAGAGACGAGATGATCGCGACGTGGCGAAAAGCCGTTTTGAAGGCGTGCATGTTGATTCCTTGAGGAGTATCCGAGCGTTTATTGAGTGAGGGTTTTGCGATTGCCGAGACTGATCTGCGCGACTACCACCAGCAGCACGATGACGCTGAGGAAGATCGCACTGGTCCAGGCGGCGCCCATGCCCAGGCCACCGTAGGTCTTGGCCTGAGTCAGCAAATCACCGAGAGAGGCGCCGAACGGACGGGTGAGGATGTAGGCGATCCAGAAGGTCAGCACCACGTTGGCCCCCATCCGCCAGGCCAGCAACGTCGCCGCAATCAGCGCGCCGAATATCACCGCACCGACGGTGAAGCCCAGCCCCAGCGCTTCGGTGGCCAGGTCCCCGGCGGCAGTGCCCAGGGCGAAGGTGCACAGCACCGTGGACCAGTAGAAAAGCTCGCGTCGCGGCGTGTTGATTTCGCGGATCGACAGGTTGTCCTCCACCGTGAACCAGATCAGGAAATTCACGGCCAGCAACACCGAGAACACCGCGGTGCTGACGTACAGGCTGATGTCGAGCATGTCGGTCATGATGTCGGTGATCTGCGTGCCGACGATGCTCACCAGCACCACGGTCAACCAATAGATCCAGGGCGTATACGCGGTTTTACGCAGTTGAACGAACAGCGCGCACCCGAGTAATAGCGCCATGCCGATGCTGGTCCAGCCAGCGCCGAAACCGGCATCCACCGCAAGGAAGTCGGCGCCGGTTTCACCCACGGTCGTCGAGAGAATCTTGATTACCCAGAAGGCCAGTGTCACTTCGGGGACTTTGTTAAGCCATCCGGCTTTTGCGGGATTCATGTGTGGATCGCCTCTCCTGTCCAGCGCTGAACTTGCGCTGAGGGGAAGATACGAGCCAATACTTAGCTGAGACTGAGGGCGTACACGACGCGACCGATTCACCGGCCCGCCCTGCTCCCCGGAAATTTTCCGCCGTGCCCGGTTCGATCACCTAACCTCATAGATTGTGTGATCAACGAGAACCGGCCCCTCTCATGCGCAACACATTGAAGTTTTTGTTTTTTTTCGCGCTGCTCCTGCTCGCTCCGGGCAGTTCGGTGGTGTGGGCGGCGGATTTGCCGGCGCCCTCGGCGACCACTGCGGCGCCGCTGGTGGAGGTCTCGCAAAGTGATCTGCAAGCCCTGCAACTGCGCCTCGACGGGCTGAAGCAGCAGATTTCCGCTGCCAACAACTACAACCAGCTCGAAGGTCCGCAAGATCGGGTGCAGACCTTTATTCTGGATGTCGATCGGTTGTCGGCATCGTTGTTGCCGCAGCAGGCGCAACTGGCAGTGCAACTGGGGGTGCTCGGCGCGGCGCCGGATACGCAGATTGCCGCCGAACAAGCGGAAATCGCCGCACAACGGGCATTGCTCAGCGAGCAGAAAAACAAGGTCGATGCCACGCTCAAAAGCCTTGCCGCGCTCAAACAAAGCGCCGCCGAGCTGATCACGCAAATCGCCGGCATCCGCCGCACACTGCTCGAAAGCGAACTGACGCTGCGCACCGACAGCATCCTGAGCCCGGACTTCTGGTCGCCCTTGGTGTCGCCGGAGCCGGATGACCGCCAGCGCCTGAAGTTTTTCATCGACCAGGTGAACCTCACCTGGGCCACGGTCTGGGCGCCCGGGCAACGCTTTTTCACCTGTGTGCTGGTGCTGCTGGCGCTGGCTTTCTGGACGCTCGGCCGCCGACTCGCCGAGCGCGGGCTGACCTGGCTGTGCATCCACCGCATGCCGGAGGGGCGCCTGCGCCGCAGCGCGCTGGCATTCGCCTCGGCGCTGGCGACCCTGGGCACCACGGCCATCGCTTTGCACCTGCTGTTTTACGCCTGCACCCGCCACGAACCGCTGACGCCGGTGCTGCAGACTTTTTCCGAGGAGTTCGAAAAAGCCGTTTACGCCTGCGTCCTGATCACCGCGCTGAGCCGCGCGCTGCTGTCGACTCAGCATCCTTCATGGCGGCTGCCGGCGATAGCCGACTCGGTGGCGCTGGCGTTGCGGCCCTATCCAAGGATTCTCGCCGCCACCCTGCTGGTGCTGGTGACGCTGGTGCAGGTCAGCAACGCCACCGGCATGAGCAGCCAGATCGTGATCGCCCAGCGTGGGGTGATCGCCATCGTGGTGATTGTGATTCTGGTGCCGCTGCTGTGGCGCGTCGGCAAAGTGCGCAAGGCGCTGATCAGCGCCAATGAACCGGAGACCGGCAGCACGTTTGCCGGGGCGATCTACAGCATTGCCACGGTGTGCATGTGCATATCGGCGCTAGCCTTGCTCACCGGTTACGTGTCGCTGGCCCGCTTCGTCACCTATGAGTTGGTCTGGGCCTATATCGTGCTGGCCGGGTTCTATTTGCTGATTCAAGTGGTCAAGGATGCCTGCGAATACCTGTTCTCGCCGCGCTACTCGGCCGGCAAGACCCTCAAGCAAACCCTGGGCATGGGCGACCGGCGGCTGGAGCAGATTTCCATTGTGCTGTCCGGTGCCAGCCGTGCCGGGCTGTTGCTGCTGGCGGTAATCACCCTGTTCGTCGGCGGCATCGGCACCACGTTCGGGCAACTGACCAGCAACGTCATGGGCATTCTCGGTGGCGCCGGGTTGCGCAAGCTGAACATCGTTCCCGCGCATCTGATCAATGCGGTGCTGGCGTTGCTGATCGGCATCTACCTGATCCGCGCTTTGCGCCGCTGGCTCGACAACGAATTCCTGCCCAAGACCGACATGGACCCGGGCATGTGCGCGTCGTTGAGCACGCTGTTTTCCAACATCGGTTATGCCACGGTCATCCTCCTGACGCTGTCGTCGCTGGGCGTGCGCTGGACCAATCTGGCGTGGATCGTCAGTGCGCTGTCGGTGGGGATCGGTTTCGGTCTGCAGGAGATCGTCAAGAACTTCGTCTCCGGGCTGATCCTGCTCACCGAACGGCCAGTGAAGGTCGGCGACCTGATCAGCATCAGCGGCGTCGAAGGCGATATCCGCCGGATCAACGTGCGCGCCACGGAAATCCAGCTCAGCGACCGCTCCATCGTGATCGTGCCCAACTCGCAACTGATCTCGCAGAACCTGCGCAACGTCACCCTCGGCGGCAGCGCCCAGGGGGTGGCAAGCCTGGAGCTGATGTTCCCGCTGGACATCGACCCCGAACAGGTCAAGGAACTGCTGTTGAACACCTACAGTGAAAACGAAAACATCCTCGACAAACCGGCGTCGTACGTGCGCTTCAGCAAACTCTCGCCGGATGGCATCACCTTGACGGTAACCGGCTACGTTGGCAGCCCACGGATTGTCGGCGGGACCAAGAGTGATCTGCTGTTCGAGATACTCAAGCGGCTGGGGGATGCGGGGATTGCGTTGGCGAAACCAGCCGCCACGCCGTAGCAGACCACCCCCTGTGGAAGGTGACTTGCCAGCGACGGCGGTGGGTCAGTCTGAAGTGATGGCGGCTGACACGGCCCCATCGCTGGCAAGCCAGCTCCCACAGGGGTTTGCGGTTAACGCAAATGTGCCGGCTGGCCTAAAGCATTGTAGGAGTGAGCCTGCTCGCGATGGCGGTGGTTCAGTCACAGCGGGGGTGACTGACACGCCCCCTTCGCGAGCAGGCTCACTCCTACAGGGTTCTGCGGTGGGCGCGGAGTTGGCGACTGGCCGAGATCATTGTGGGAGCTGGCTTGCCAGCGATGGCGGTGGGTCAGTCAACGTGATGGTGGCGCGAAGAGCCTCAGGCCGGCGCCCAACGCCGATGTAGCCACCGCGCAAACGCATCCAGCGCAAAGCCCAGCACACCGATCAGCAGCACCATCGCCATCAGTTCCGAATACGCCAGACGATCACGCGTATCGAGGATGAAGTAGCCCAACCCGGCGCTGACCCCGAGCATTTCGCATGGCACCAGTACGATCCACAGAATGCCGATCGACAGCCGCACTCCGGTCAGCACATGGCCGAGTACGCCGGGCAGGATCACCTTGCGCAGGGTTTCCCAGCGGGTGGCGCTGAGGCTACGACTGAGTTGCAGCCAGCGCGGGTCGAGCTGGCGCACGCCGGCCACAGTGTTGAGCAGGATCGGCCACACGGCGGCAAAGGTCAGCAGAAAGTAGATCGGCTGATCGCCAACGCCCATCAGCATCACCACCACCGGCATCCACGACAGCGGCGAAATCATTCGCAGAAACTGAAACGCCGGCGTGGTCGCCGCTTCCAGATGCCGGTAACTGCCGATCATCAGGCCCAGCGGCACGCCGATCAGCAGCGCCAGCAACAGGCCGACCACAATCCGTTTCAGGCTGACCAGCACATGCTCGTACAGCTCCGGTCGCAGCAGCAGTTCACCGAGGCTGGCCAAGGTTGCCTCGGGTGAAAAACGCAGTGCCAGGCTGTCGTTGCCGCCGAACACGTGTACGCCCAGCCACCACAGCAGCAACAGGCCCAACAGCCCCGCGACGCCCAACAAACCGTGCACGGTCGAAGAAGATCGCTGACGCATCAGAGGCTGAACTCCTCGCTGCGCTCGAAGCTTTCCGGTAATCCGAATGCCTTCATCCCGCCGACTGTAGCAATGGCATTACGCACGAAGCGATCGTCTACCAGATCCCGGGCGGTTTGCTGCGGATCGAGGCTGGCGAGGAAACCCTTGTCGCCTTCAATCAACGTGTCCTTCAGACGCTTGACCAGTTCTTCGGTGTAGCTGGGGAACGGGTACGGCTGAAAGTCGATGCGCTGCTCGTCCCAATGGCTGTGCTGGATGGCACCACTGGCGAGGTATTGCTCGCGGTCGGTCAGCGCCGGCGACAGCACCCGGTCGAGCACCGGTTGCGCGTGCGGGGTGTAGCGATTGGCGCCGTCCTTGGACAGCAGTTTCGCCGCCTCGGCGCGGTTGTCGCGGGTCCAGACCTGAGCCTTGACGATGGCGTTCACCACTTTCTGCGACCACTCGGGGCGGTTGTTCAGATCCTGTTCGTGCATGAACACCACGCAGCAGGCGTGATTGCGCCAGACGTCGCCGGTAAAGCGCTGCACTCGGCCGACCTTGAGCTCCTCGGCCAGCGCATTGAACGGCTCGGCGACGATGTAGCCGGCGATGCGTTTGCTCGCCAGGGCGGGCGGCATGTCCGACGGCGGCAGCACCAGCAGATTGACCTCGTTCGGCGCCAGCGCGGCGCTCACCGACTTGCTCACGGGCACCAGTCCATGGTCGCGGAACAACTGCTGCACCACCACGTTATGAATCGAATACCAGAACGGAATCGCCACTGATTGCCCGCCGAGTTGTTTGACCTCGGTGATGCCCGGCGCCACGGTCAGGCCGGAGCCGCCGACGTGGTTCCACGCCACGACCTTGGCCGGCACCTTGCTGCCGTAACGCGCCCACACGGTCATCGGCGACAGCAGGTGAATCACGTTGACCTGCCCGGAAATGAACGCCTCGATCACCTGCGCCCAACTGCGCAGCAGCACCGGGCGCTCGGCCTGAATGCCTTCGGCTTCGAACAGGCCGTTGTTGTGCGCGACCAGCAACGGCGTGGCGTCGGTGATCGGCAGATATCCGATGCGCACTGGCGCGTTCGGCTCGGCAGCGGCGCGAGCGTTGAGGCTGTTGAGCAGCGGCAACGCGCCGCCGGCGGTCAGCAGCGCGCTGAGTTTGAGGAAGTCACGACGTGTGTGAGTGAAGTCGTCCAGGCACATGGTCAATCTCCGACGTAGCGGGCACAGGTTGAGTGAGGGGGTTGCGGCTCGCCCGCCGAAGGGTTTTGAGGATGTCGATGCGCAGCGCGCCCAGTTCCTCGACCAGCTCGGCACGCGGCTGAGGCAGGTCGATGCGCCACTCGCCGAGGATGTGCGCCGGGCTGTTACCCAGTAGCAGAATCCGCTCGGACAGCAGCAGGGCTTCGTCGATATCGTGGGTGATCAACACGGCCGCGGTGTGGTGCTCGGCGATCAATTGCAGGAGCAACTGCTGCATGTCGGCGCGGGTGATTTCATCCAGCGCGCCGAACGGTTCATCGAGCAGCAGCACCTGCGGCTGCCGCGCCAGACACCGCGCCAACGCGGTGCGCTGGGCCATGCCGCCGGACAATTGCGCCGGGTGCTGCAACCGCGCGTGGTCGAGGCCGACCGCAGCGATGGCGTGGTCGATCCGCGCCTTGCGCTGCTCGGCCGTCAGGTGCGGCTGGCGGGCGAAGTCGAGGCCGAAGGCGACGTTCTTTTCCAGGGTCAGCCACGGCAACAGGCTCGGGTCCTGAAACGCCACCGCCACCCGTGGATGCGCGCCGGTCAGCGGCTCGCCAAGCAGACTCACCCGCCCCTGTTGCGGCGCCTGCAACCCGGCCAGCACCCGTAGCAGGCTGGACTTGCCGACACCGCTGGGGCCAAGAATGGTCACCACTTCACCGGCCTGCAACTGCAGGTCGAAGTGTTCCAGCACCGTGTGCCAGCCCTGCTCTCGCGGGTAGCCGAGGCTGATGCCGTGCGCCTCCAGCAACGCTGCGGTCATGCCGTCGCTTCCCGTTTCTGCCGCTGCAATTCGGCGCGCAGTTGCACCAGGCTTGGGGTGACAATCGGCACGAACGCCGACTCGCGCCAGCGCCGGGCGAAACCGCTGCCGTGATCGGTCAGGTAGGCTTTGCCACCGCTGGATTGCAATTCCAGTTGTACGGCATTGGCGGCGGATTCGGCCAGCGCGATGCGGATCTGGAACAACGCGCCCGGCTGGGAGAGGAAGCGCCCGTCGTGCAGGCCTTGCTTGAGCGCGTCGACGGTCTGCGCCAGTTGCTCGCGCTGCTCTTGCAAAGGTTCCAGCAGGATCGAACGACCGTCCTGCAAATGCCCCTCGACTTCGGCCAGCGCCCGTCGCGCCAGACCGATCGCCATGCCGCACTGCAAGCCGAGAAACGCCGGGCGCACAGCGGGCAGAAATTTGCGCGCGTCTTCATGCAGCAGCCATTCGCGTCCGACCGCCACCTGCGCGAAATCGATCGCAGCGGTGTTGCTCGATTGCAGCCCCATCAGTTGCAGGTCGGCGGAACGTTGCACGCCGGCAGCGTCATCGGCGATCGCCAGCACGAACGGCGACCCACCCTCCTCGTGCTCGATCGCCGCCGCCACCACGAAGCCGCTTTGGCGCAGATTGGTCACCCAGTGAAGGCGCCCGTTCAAAGTCCAGCCATCGGCGGAGTTGGCGGCGCGCACTTGCAGTGCCTCGATGCCCGACAGGTACTTCATCGCGTTGGACAAACCGGTGGCCCCGGCCAGTTCGCCGCTGAGCAACGCCGGCAGCAGTTTTTCCCTCAGCGCAGCGTTGGGGCTGTGCAGCAGGTATTCGATAAAGGCCCGTTGGCCCCAGAACACAAACGCCGCCGCCAGTGAATGGCTGGCGACAGCGGCCAGGGTTTCCACGGCATCACTGACGTGACCGCCGCTGCCACCCAGCGCTGGGTTGATGCCGACGCGCAGCACCCCGGCCTGCGCCAATTGCGTCAGCACCTGTTGTGGATCGCCGTCGCCCGCATCCAGGGCCTGGGCGTTGTGTTCCAGCCATTGCATCAATGCCGGATTGAGCATTTGGTATTTCTCCTTTTACGCAGCCGCATCAACCATAGACGATGCGGCCTGAAGCGTTGGCCGATTACGCGCGATACGGCGCCAGCTCGGGGTTGAGCGGCGTGTCGGCGAACACGTTGGCGAAGTTGCACAGGGTCGCCAGGCTGATGCCGAGGATCACTTCCAGCGCATTGCCTTCGGTGTAGCCGGCGGCCTTGAACTGGTTGAAGGTCTGATCGCTGACCTTGCCCCGGGTGGCAATCACTTCGCGGGCAAACGCGGCCAGGGTTTCCAGTTTTTCCACGGGCACGGTGGCTTTCTCACGCAGCGCACTGACCACTTCCGGCGGCAGTTTGGCCTTATTCAGCGCCACAGCGGTATGACCTGCGACACAGAAATCGCAACCATGATTGGTCGCCGCGATCAGTTGCACCACTTCGCGCTCGGCGAGGCTGAGTTCGGACTTGCCATTGAGCGCCGATACCGTAACGTAGGTTTCCAGCGCGGCCGGGGCGTTGGCCAGCACGGCCAGCAGATTTGGTATGAATCCGGAGTTTTTCTGAGCGTTTTCCAGAAACGGTCTGGCGACTTCGGGGGCGCTTTGCACGGTGTGTAGAGTGACGCGCGACATGGAGTGGACTCCTGCTGTTGAGTGTCCGGCCAGTCTGTTGGTTATAAAAATTTCGATCCATATTCTAAAGTAGCGATTACTTGCTCCTGAGTGTTTCCATTAGATGATTTCGTCCAGCCCCTTGGTTGATTGGTTATTAGAAAGTCTCGAACTTGATGCCAGCCTGTTTCACGTCGGCCGCTATTGCGGTGGCTGGCATGCGAGCACGCACGGACTTGCGCGCGCCAGTTTTCATCTGATCGTGCAGGGCCGCTGCTGGCTGCACATTGACGGGCAGGAGCAGTCGATAGCGTTGAACGCCGGAGATGCGGTGTTTCTGCTGCGCGATCTGAACTACCGCCTCTCCAGCGCCGAAGAGACGGCCCTCGCCCAGACGCTGCCGCGCAGGGCCATGACCGCGCTCGACAGTCAGGCGCAGGACGGTGTCGGGCTGGTTTGCGGGTTCTTTCATTTCAAGTCGGGATTGTCATCGCTGATCATCGAAGGCTTGCCGGACTGGATCATCCTGCGCGCAGGTGATCCGTCTTCCAGCGCGGCGCGAGCCTTGTTCGAGTTGATCCTGCAAGAGTGCGAACGCCTGCCGGCGCCGTCCTCGGCGCTGCTCGAGCGCTTGAGTCATCTGCTGTTCCTGTACGTGTTGCGCCAGCAGTTGGCCGACAACCAGCGCCTCGGCGGCCTCGTGGCTTTGGCGCGCAATCCGCAGTTCGCGCCGTTGCTGGACCAGTTGATCGAGCAGCCGCAATTGCCGTGGTCGCTGGAGAGCATGGCGGCGAGTATCGGCCTGTCGCGCTCGGCGTTTTTCAAACGCTTTAATGAGCTGGCCGGGCAATCGCCGGGGCAAGTGCTGCTGGCGTTGCGCATTCGGCACGCCTGTCAGTTGCTGCGGGCCAATCACACGGTGGAACAGGTTTGCGCGGCGGTGGGCTATCAGTCGATAGCTGCATTTACCCGGGCGTTCGCCAAGTCAGTGGGGGTGCAACCGGGGGCTTATCGCAAGCAGCATGAGGGGCGTTGAGCGACGCGTTAATATGCCGTCGCTGCTGGAAAGCACCGAGAGAAACTGTGGGAGCGAGCTTGCTCGCGAAAGCGCCGGCACAGGCAAAATCTCCAGCGACTGATACACCGCTTTCGCGGGCAAGCCCGCTCCCACAGTGAATGGTGTCGATCAGCGGATCTGTGTACTCCGCAAAAACCTGTGGGAGCTGGCTTGCCAGCGATGGTGTTGGTGCATCCAGCATCTTTATTGACTGAACCGGCGCTTTCGCGGGCAAGCCCGGCTCCCACAGGGGAGATGTGTGGATCACGGGACTTGTGCACGCCACGAGACCTGTGGGAGCCGGGCTTGCCCGCGAAGGCGGCGGTACGTTTGGCATCCTGGTTTGGTTCGTTCCTTATTCCACTAATCAACCACAAAACCATTTTTTAATCTTTTATCGCTATTAACCTCGCCCTCTATAATCGCCCCCTTGTACTCAACTCATAAAAAGGGATGCTCCATGCAAAGACGCCTGTTACTGGCAGCGCTATTCGTCGCTGTCGCCGGTTGCGCCAGCCCGCCGCCTGCCGCCGTTCACACCCATGACCCCGCCAGTTCGACCCTGCAAGGCGACGCCACGCGTCCGGCGCAGGCGCAGTGGATTCGTACCGAGTTGTACTTCTCGGTAGGGACGGTAGACGGCAAGGAAGGTGCAGTCAGCCCCGCGCGCTGGCGCGAGTTTCTCGACAAGGAAGTGACGTCGCGGTTTCCCGACGGCTTCACCGTGTTCGATGCCTATGGGCAGTGGCGTGATCATGGGGCGAAGGAGCCGGAGCGGCTGAGCACCAAGGTGATTGTGATCCTGCACGAGAACAATCCGCAGAACGCCGGCAACATCGAGGCAATTCGACTGGCGTACAAACGCATTACCGGGGATCTGTCGGTGCTGCGTCTGTCGCAACCGGCCGAGGTATCGTTCTAATCGTTCATCTGTCCGAGAGCTTGCCGAGGCGGCGACGCCAGGCGGCTCAATCCCGCCAGCAGCAGCGCGCCGACCAGCAACACGCCAATCCCGAGAAACGCGCCCCAGCCCACCACCGTCACGCTCGAATAGAGCATGTACAGGCACAGGCCAAAAAACAGCAGCGGCACCAGCGGATACAACGGCACCCGGACCGGCCTCGGCACATCGGGAAAACGCCGTCGCAGAATGATCAGCGCCAGGCTGCTGAAGCTCAGAAACAACCAGTACACCGGGGTCAGGTACTCGACCATGGTGTTGAATCCGCTCTGGGTAAAACTGCCAAACAACACCAGCAACAACGCCACCGCGCCCTCGGCCAGCAACGCCTTGCGCGGCACGCCATCGTCCTCGTGCCACTCGCCGAAGCGACGCAACTGCGGCACATCGCGGGCGGCGGCGTAGGTAGTCCGGGCGCCGACCAGCAAGGTCGAGTTGATGCTGGCGATGGCCGCGATGCCGACCATCAGCAGAATCAGCAACACCCCCGGTGCGCCGAATGCACGGTTCAACAACTCCACTGCCGGTGCGTTGCTCGCCGCCAGCCCGGCGAAACCCAGACCGCGGACAAACGCCCAGTTCAGTGCCAGATAGATCGCCATCAACACCGTCAGCGCACCGAGCATGGCGATGAAAATCCCTTGCCGCCCATCGCGCACTTCTGCTGACAATGTGGCCGCATCGCTCCAGCCGCCAAACGCCAGAAACACAAATATCATCGCCGCCGAAAACCCGGCCATACCGGTGTTTTCAGGCGCGACTGAAACGCTTGGCGGCGGCGCTTCAAGCCCATGCCACGCCAGCCATACACCGGCGCTGGCAATGCTCAGAAAGCCCAGCGCCAGCAAACCCACCAACAAGGTCTGGGTGATGAAACCGATGTGCTTGCCTCTGAGATTGAGCAGCACCAGCGCAGCGATCACCGAGCCCGCAAACAGCCCCGATCCGTACCGCCCCAGCGGCACCACGGCATTGACGTAATCGGCAAACATGAACGCCGACAAGGCGATCCAGCCGGTATGCATCACCGAGAAGCGCGACCAGGCGAACAGGAAACCCATGCGCTCGCCATAGGCCGTGCGCAAAAAGTGATAGTCGCCGCCAGGATGTGGAAATGCCGTGGCCATTTCGGCAAAGCACAAGGCCCCGGCCATCGACGCCAGGCCGCCGAGCACCCAGACCCAATAGAAATATTCCGGCCCGACGTTCAGCGCAACGGTCGGCGCGGTCTTGAGGATGTCGGTGGTGATCACCATGCCGAGCGTGATCAACAACGCCTGCAACACCGGCAGATGGCGCTTGGGGCCGTTTGAATGATTCATGCAGAGTTCCGCAAAAAGTCCGCCATCCGTGGCGGATCGGCTCAGAAGCCGTAGGTGGCGCTGGCGTAGTAGTACGCGCCGTTGGTGCCAATTGGCGACAGTACGTCATACGGCAAATTGCCGCCGTAGTTGATCGCCGAGCCGGAGCGCTCCGGGTAGTTGTCGGTGAGGTTGTTGCCGCCCAGGGCGACGCTGAATTTCGGGGTGAATTTGTAGGTCACCTCGGCGTCCAGTTGCCACACCGCGCCATAGGTCTGCTCCGGTTGCGAGTCACCGAAGTCGAACACTCGGGTGGTCTCGCCCTGACGGGTCAGACGCCCGAGCAGGCCCCAGTGTTCGCTGGCCCAATTGGCGCTGAACACGAAGCGATCCTTGGGCGCGGCGTCGGTCAGGGTATTGGTTTCTTCAACGCCGACCAATGCATCGTTGCCGATTCCCAGTGCGGTGAGTTGCGACGGAGTGCCTTTGGTGCTGGTGACTTTGGTGTGGTTGTAGGTGTACGCGGTGGTCAGGCCCAGTTGCCCTTCGTACAGTGGCTGATGGTAGTTGAGCACCAGTTCGGCACCGTGGGTGCTGGTGTCGGCGGCGTTGGTGAAGAAGTTGACGTCATGCACCCCGGCCACGCCGAAGTTGTCGTTGATGTATTGCTCCATGGCGTCGCTGCCGATGCGCTGCGACAGGGTGATACGGTCCTTGACGTCGATGCGGAACACATCGAGCGATGCATCGAAGCGCTCGTTGAGCTGGAAGGTCAGGCCGAGGCTGAAGTTTTTCGAAGTCTCCGGATCGAGTTTCTCGGCCCCCAGCGCGCGGGCGATCGGGTCGTTGACCGAGAGCACACGGATGTCAGTCAGGGTGCCGCCTTCACCAAAGTTGCTGGTGGTGTTCTGAAAACCGCTTTGCGCCAGCGACGGCGCGCGGAAGTTGTTCGACACCGCACCGCGGAGCGCCCACTGCTCGGTCAGTTTGTAGCGACCACTGAGCTTGCCCGTGAGTTTGCTGCCGGCATCGTCGTAATGTTCCCAGCGGGTGGCGGCGTCGACGAAGAAGCGGTCGGTGAGATCGCCCGACAACTCGGCGTAGGTAGCAAACACGTTGCGGTCCAGGTCCGACTCTTCGCTGGGGCGCAGGCCATTGGCGCCGTCAGCGCCGGAGCCGATGTAGGAGGCCTCGTCGCCGGCGTAGGTCAGGTAGTTTTCGTAACGGTATTCGCCGCCCAGCGCCAGTACAAACGAGCGTCCGCCCAAACGCAATTCGCGGCTGAAATCGAGGTTGGTGGTGGTCTGGCGCAGCTCGTAATCGCCGGTGTCGAACTTCGTGGGTGAGTCCGCGCCGAGGCTGACGTTGAGCGTGCGGCGAGTTGATGAATCGAAGCGGTTGCGACCGTGAGTAACGCTGCTGTCGAAGTCCCAGTCCTCGCCAATCATGCCCTTGAAACCGGCGGTGGCGGAGATGTCCTTGTTGTCGCCCAGCGACTGCGGCAGGTAGCCGTTGGGGTAGAACTGCGGCTGCTCGTAGGGGTAGCGATAGAACTCGGCGCCGGTGGTGTGGCGCTGGTTGTAGGTGCCGAAGCTGTAGGCCTTGCCACCGGCCAGCGGCAGTTCGCTGTTGAACCACAGGTTGACGTCCCGCGCCAGGCCGTCGCCCATCACGTAATTGCGCTGGTCGGGGGTATCGGCAAAGCCATCGAAACCGGCGCGGTTGGTCGGGTTGCGATTTTTGTACTCGGTGCCGCCACGAATGAACCCGCCCTCTTCGCCCAGGCGCGTGCCGATCTTGGCGGTGGTCACGCTGTTCTGGCCGTCGGTGGTGGTTTTGCCGATGGCGTCCTGATGAGTGTGGAACGCACCGTAACTGGTGGACACTTCACCGCCCTCGGGCGCGTCGTCGAGGATGATGTTGATCACCCCGGCAATCGCATCGGAACCGTACTGCGCACCGGCGCCGTCGCGTAACACTTCGATGCGTTTGATCGCGCTGATGGGGATCGAGTTGAAGTCCACCGGCGCCGTGCCGCGACCGATTTTCGACGAGTCGTTGACCACCGCTGAAGTGTGGCGGCGCTTGCCATTGACCAGCACCAGCACCTGATCCGGGCTCATGCCGCGCAGCTGTGCGGCGCGCACGTGGTCGGCGCCCCCGGAGTTGGACTGACGCGGCATGCTGAACGATGGCAGCAACGTCTGCAGCGCCTGGCCCAGTTCACCGTCAGCCGCGCCGGTGGACTTGAGATCGGCGGCGGTCAATACGTCCACCGGCACCGGAGAATCCAGCACCGTACGCGCAGTGCCCCGGGTGCCGGTGACCAGCACGGTACCCAGCCGTGTGTCATCGTCTGCGCGGGTCGAAGTGTCTTCGGCTTGCGCCGGAAGTTGCCAGATCGCACCGACCACCGCGATGGCCAGTAATGAACGGGAACGCTGATACATGGGACAGCTCCTTTATCGCAGCTAATACCCGGCCGTTGCCGACAATAAAGGGTCGGCAATCAATGCACGGCAATGTCTGCTGTAGTTTTAGAAAGCAGGAAGGTGGTGAAGGCTGGTTAAACGTATTGAGTTGGTTAAGCGCAGAATCCCCAAAGTTAGTTATTTCCCCTTGAACACCGATGCTAGACGGGCCGAAGGCCTGCCGTAAAAGAACCAATAACACTTAGGTTAGATCGGGCTGATTAACTGTATTTAGTCCAACACAAGTGTTGCTGGACAAACAGTTGATGCAACTAACAAACAACGATTACAACTGCAAAAAAGATCCCTGTGGGAGCTGGCTTGCCAGCGATAGCGGTGTGTCATTCAACAGAAACAGGGACTGAATGGACGTCATCGCTGGCAAGCCAGCTCCCACAGGGTGTTTGTATTAGTCGAAATCCTTTTCCAGCCAGGCATCTTCGGCAATGTCCAAAGCGTCAGCACTAAAGCGTTGCTCCGCAAACGGATCGGCGTGCAGGTGAAAGCCGTTGCGCTCCCAAAACCCGGGTTGTTCTTCGTCGACAAACTCCAGACCGCGCAACCATTTGGCGCTCTTCCAGAAGTAGCGCCCGGCGACCACCAGCCGCAGCGGCCAGCCGTGCTGGGCGGTCAAAGGCTGGCCGGCGTAATGGGTGGCGAGCAGGCTGTCCGGGTGCAGCAGGTCGTCGAGTAACAGGTTGGTCTGATAGTCGTGATCGGCGTGGGCCATGACAAAACGCGAACCGGGCTGGATCCCGAACGCGCTCAGCAGATCCTGCAGGTGCACCCCGCTCCACTGCGTGTCGAACTTCGACCAGCGTGTCACGCAATGAATGTCACATTGCAATTGGCGTTGCGGCAAACCCTGCAGGTCGGCAAAACGCAACTCGACAGCACGCCCGACCTTGCCGAACAGACGCAGTGACCAGCTTGCCAATTCATACTCCGGCACCGTGCCTTCGTGGAGGATCGGAAACCGCTCCGTCAACACCTGCCCCGGCGGCAAGCGCTGACCGAGTGCCGGGTCAGCCTTGGGTGCGCGGCTGTTGCGCAAGCGCATGGCTTTGTTGTGCATGTTCACTCCCAAGCGCGTCAGGATGCCTGCCGCGCATACAGCGCCTCACCCGGTGATAACGGCTGCATTCAGTTCGCCACAGGAATCCACTCAGCCCGTGCCACATTGGCGGTATCACCGAACGCCGGGAGTTTCTGCGCCAAGTCGCGGACGTTTTTCACGTCCAGATCGAGCAACTGCTGACGGGTGATCAGGGTCGGTGGCACCAACACCTGATGTCCCGGATTTTCGCCGGCAATCAACATCGCCAGACTGCGCACGCTGATCGCCCCCGCCACTTGCGGATTGACCGCTGCGGTCGCCGCCCAGGCGCTGTCCGGTTCTTTCATGATCTGGATGTCGGCGGTGGAAATGTCGGCGCTGTAGATCTTCACCTTGCGCCCTAGCCCCGCCTCGTCGACGGCGATTTTCGCGCCTTTGGCGAACTCGTCGAACGGCGCGAAGATCACGCTGATATCCGGATTGGCCCGCAACACCGCGCTGGCCTGATCCGCCACCGAGTTGGCAATCGGCGGATTGAGCGTGCCGAAACGCGCCTTCTCGATGATGCCCGGATTGGCTTTTTTAACCTGACTCCAGATCTCGTCGCGACGCTCCATCGGTGTGAAGCCGCTGATGTACACGTAACCGGCATCGAACCGCGTGCCGTTGTCCTTCACCGCCTGATCCAGCGCCAGTCGCGCCAGTGCATGGTGATCCTGTTCGACCTGAGTCACTTGCGGACTGTTCAGATCAACGTCGAACGCCACCACCTTGATGCCTTTGGCGATCGCCCGGTCAATCGGTCCCTTGAGAGTTTCCGCCAGGCCCAGTTGCACGATGATCCCGTCGACCCCGAGGTCGATCGCCTGGTCAATCATCTCACCCTGACTCGCCGCCTGCTGCCGCGCATCGAACACCCGCAGATTGGCCCCCAGCGCCTCGGTCTGTTTCTCCACGCCGCGCAGGTACGCCTCGGGAAAGTCCCCGGAAAACAGATAACCGACCAGCGCGATCTGCACCTGGCCCTTGTCGAACGGCGCCGGAGCACCCGGCAATGCCTTGGCCTGAGCGCTCAAAGCCAACGCCGAGAGCACCGCGCCGGCGAGGCATTGGCGTGCGAACTGCTTGATTGAACCGTGCATACATCTTCCTTGCAGCGACAAATGAACCGACTCAGCGCGCCCGATGCGCGAGGCCGAAGGTGAACATCAGGGCCAGCACCAGCACCAGTCCCTTGACGAAATCCTGCGCGTAGTACGGCGCGTTGAGCATGGTCAGACCGTTGAGCAACGAAGCCACCAGCAGCGCGCCGACCAACGTGCCGAAAGCGTTGGGCTTCTTCGCCCCGAGCACGGCAAAACCGATCAGCGCCGCGCCGAGGGCGTCCAGCACCAGACCGTTGCCGGAGCTGACATCCCCCCGGCCCAGGCGCGCCGCCAACAGCAACCCGCCGAGCGAAGCAAGCAATGCCGACAGCACGTAAGCGAGCAACTTCAAGCGCTGCACCGGCGCACCTGCCAATCGCGCTGCCTGTTCGTTACCGCCAATCGCATAAAACAACCGGCCGATGCGCGTGCGCTCGAGAAACAGCCACACCGCCAGCGCCACCAGCGCCGTGATCAACACCGGAACCGGCACCACCTCCCACAAACGTCCGCGGCCTAGGCCGAGAAACGCCGCGCTGAACGTGCCCTCGGTTTCCACGCCACTGGGCAAGGTCATGCCCACCGCAATCGAGCGCCCCCCGGTGGGAATCAGTTGCACGCCGATCACCAGAAACATGCTGCCCAGCGTTGCGAGAATGTCCGGCACCCGCAGTTTGACGATCAGCCAGCCATTGAGCAGCCCGACCAGTGCGCCACCGGCCAGACTAATCAGCACCGCCGGCACCGCGCCCCAGCCGAGCACCACCATCACGTAACTGGCGATCATCAGGCTCATCGCCGCCACCGCACCAATCGACAGATCCAACCCACCGACGGCCATGGTCAGGGTCACACCGAGGGCCAACAGCGCAACAATCGACACCGACTGCAAGATGCTGAACAGATTGCCGACGCGCAAAAACGCCGGCTCCGCGACACTGAAAAACACCACGATCAGCGCCAGCAGCCACAACAGGCCGTAGCGGATCAGCGCTTGCAGCAGGCGCTCGGCGGGTGCCGTAGCGGCAGACAACAATGAACTCGAATCAGGCACTCGCTCTGCTCCTTGGCGTGGCATGAAAGGGATTTTCGCTAGCATCGCTGCCGGCCAGCGCCGCGACCAGGGTCGCGCGCTCAAGACCGGCACGCGGGTATTCGGCGACCACCGCGTGATCGCGCACCAACAGAATGCGGTCGGCGATTTCCAGGGCTTCATCGACATCGGCGCAAATCACCAGCGTCGCGCGGCCGCCGGCACTGTCGCGCAACAATTGGCCGATCTCGCGACGGGCGCGCACGTCGACGCCCTGAAACGGCTCGTCGAAGATCAACACCCGTCCGTCCCCGAGCAGCCAGCGACCCAGCACAACTTTCTGTTGATTGCCGCCGGACAGCGCGCTCATCGGCACCTCGATGCCGGCAGTCTTGATCCCCAGCGCCGCGACTTGCGCCTCGACCGCTGCAGCTTCGGCGCGGTTGCGGATGAAACCGGCACGGGTAAAACGCTGCAGAAACGGCAGCGTCAGGGTGCGACGCAGGGAGAAATCCGGCACCAGCGACTGACTGGCGCGATCCTCCGCCGCGAGAAAAACACCGCTGTGGATCGCATCCCTTGGCGAGCCCGGCAGCCACTCCATGCCATCGAGTTGCAGGCTGCCGGCCACGGCTTTGCGCAAACCGAACAGCACTTCGGCGATCTCGCTTTTGCCAGCGCCGAGCAGCCCGGTCAGCACCACTACTTCGCCTTGGTGCAGGTTGAAATCGAAGCGCCTGGAGTGCGGCAAAATCTGTAGACCTCGCGCACCCAATACTTTTTGCCCCACGGTGCCGGGCGTGTAGACATGCCCGCTCAGCGCCTGCCCGAGCATGGCGTGCACCGCTTCCGGCAACTGCCGTGCGCTGAACTCTCCGGCCAGTCGCCCGTCGCGCAGGACAATGGCGCGATCCGCCACCCGTTGCAGATCGGACAAGCGATGGGAGATGTACAGAATCGCCACGCCACGACTGCGCAGGATGTCAATCAGCCCGAATAGCCGCTGCGCCTCGGCATCCGACAACGCCGCCGTCGGTTCATCAAGAATCAGCAACCGCGGCTGCAAGGCGAAGGCCCGGGCCAGCACCACCAACTGCCGTTCGGCCTGGCCCAGGTGTTCAATCGGCTGCTCCAGCGGCAACACCAGACCCAGCCCGGCGGCGATACTCGCGGCGCGCTCGAGCAGACGTTTGCGATTGAGCCAGAAGTCCGCGTCGGGCTTGCACAACTCATCGAGCAGCAGGTTTTCCGCCACGCTCAGACCGGGCGCAATGCCCTCGTTGATCTGCTGATGCACCGCGACAATCCCGACCCGGCGTGCTGACAGCGGCGAACTGAATTGCCGGGGCTGACCGTCGATGTAAATCTCGCCGCCATCGCCGCGCTGGCTGCCGGCCAGAATCTTCACCAGCGTCGATTTGCCGGCACCGTTGGCGCCGAGCAACGCCACCACTTCAGCAGGATGAATCTGCAGGCTGACGCGATCCAGCGCATGGTTCGAACCGAAGCGCTTGCTCAGTTCACGCACCTGAATCAGCGGCGCGCGGGCCACGACGACACTCATAAAATTCCTTAACGTCGATGGGCCAGCGAACGCACCAGCCGGTCGCCCAGGCTCTGCACGCCCTGCACCAGAATGACCAGCACCACCACGGTGGCGACCATCACTTCATTGTTGAAACGCTGATAGCCATAACGGATCGCCAGATCGCCAAGGCCGCCACCGCCGATCACCCCGGCCATCGAGGAGAAACCGATCAGCATCACCAGCGTCAGGGTGATCCCCGCCAGCAACGCGGGCAGCGCTTCGGGCAGCAGCACTTTGAAAATCACATGACGGATATCGCCGCCCATGGCGAGGATCGCTTCGATGCGGCCCTTGTCGACTTCATCCAGGGCGTTCTCGACGATCCGCGCGAAAAACGGAAACGCGCCGATGGTGATCGGCACCACCGCCGCGGTGCTGCCCAGCGTCGTACCGACCAACAGACGGGTCAGCGGAATCAGCGCAATCAGCATCACCACAAAAGGCAGCGAGCGCCCCAGGTTGACCAGCGAACCCAGCGCGGCATTGAGCCGAGGCAGCGGCCACAGTCCATCGCGCCGACTGACAAACAGCAACACCCCGAGCGGCAAACCGATCAGCAGCGTGAACAGCCCCGCGAGCAAGACCATGTACAGGGTTTCGCCGGTGGCGTTGAACAGCAGTTGCAGGATTTCATCCCAGTTGATCGTGCGGTTCATGACTGGGCCGCCCGCACGCCGTATTGCTTGAGGAAGCTGAGCCCGGGGATGTCGTGGCCCAGCGGCAGGCCGCAGGTTGGACGTAACGAAGTGCCGAGACTCGATTGCGCATCGGCGAGCAAACGCGGCACCGGGCCGGCCTCGACCAGGCGCCCGTCCGCCATGTACGCCGCGTGATCGCAGATCGACCTGACCACCTCCAGCTCATGGGTGATCAGCACAATGGTCACGCCCAGTTGCCGATTGATATCGCGCAGCAGCTCAAGAATCGACGCGGTGGTTTCCGGATCCAGCGCACTGGTGGCTTCGTCCGACAGCAGATACGCAGGCTCCGCTGCCAGTGCGCGGGCAATCCCCACCCGCTGCTTTTGCCCACCGGACAACTGCGAGGGAAAGGCTTGCGCCTTGTCGGTCAAACCGACCAGTTCCAGCAGCTCGCGCACCCGCACATGGCGCCACGGTTTGCCGACGTTGGCGATCTCCAGCGGCACGGCGATGTTGTCGAACACGGTGCGCGAATGCAGCAGATTGAAGCCCTGGAAAATCATGCCGATGCGCTGCCGCTGGCGACGCAGGTCGCTGGGCGACAGGGTCAGCAGGTCCACGCCGTCGATGAGAATTTTCCCGCTGTCCGGGCGTTCGAGCAGATTGAGACAGCGCAACAGGGTCGACTTGCCTGCGCCGCTGCGCCCGAGGATGCCGTAGATCGCGCCGTCGGGAATATTTAGCGATACCTGATCCAGTGCCGGCGCCGGCGCCGACGGGTAGGTCTTGCTCAACTGCTCGACGAAGATCATGGTTTGCCATCCTCCACCGGAATCACCGACCCCTTGAAGTTATCGCTGATGTACTTCGCCACTTGCGGCGATGTCAGGTCTTTGGCCAGTTGCGCGATGCGCGGATCGTTCTGCAGCTTCGGCGTGGTCACCAGAATGTTGGCGTACGGATTGTGCTCGGCCTTCTCCAGCCCCAGCGCATCCTGGGCCGGCACCAGTCCGGCTTCCAGTGCGTAGTTGCCGTTGATCACCGCCAGATCGACATCGTCCAGCGCCCGAGGAATTTGCGGCGATTCGATTTCGAGGATCTTCAGCTGTTTCGGGTTTTCGGCGATGTCCTTGGGCGTAGCCTGATCGGCCGCCGGATCCTTGAAGCCGGGCTTGAGTTTGATCAACCCGTTGTCCTGCAACAGGTACAGCGCACGGCTCAGGTTGGTGACGTTGTTGGGCACGGCGACGGTGCCTTTTTCCGGCACCTCGGCGAAGTTTTTGTGCCGGCGCGAATAGATGCCCAACGGCTCGATATGCACCGTGGCGGCCACCGCGAGTTTCTGCCCCAGCGCTTGTTCCTGGGACTTCAGATACGGCAGATGCTGGAAGTAATTGGCATCGACATCACCGTGCACCAACAGCTCGTTGGAGTTCACGCCGTTGGGAATCTCGATGACCTTGAGCTTGAGTTGCGGATCGATTGTCTGGATGTACGCGAGAATCTGCGCGTGGGGCACCGGGTCGGCCGCCACCCGCAACGGCTCCAGTGCCTGCGCGCCGAACGAAGTCACCAGCGCGCCGAGCACGGCCAGGGTCAAACCTGCTTTCTTCAACATGTGCGGAGTCCTTGAGCGAGTGATGAATCAGGCGTTGGCGGTCTTACGAACCGGTGCAGCGGGCATCAGCGCATCGGCATAGAAGCGCCGGGCGACGTCGGGGTGCGAGCGCAACCGGCCCTTGAGGTAGTTCCAGCCGACATCGCGAAACAACGGATTGAGCGGATCACTCGCCGGGCCACGCGCTTCGCGCAGCAGCGCGGTGGGCAACGGATACAGCGGCACCACGGCATCGAGTTGGGCGCCGAGGAAGAAGGCGATGGACAAGCGTTCGCTGCCTGCGGGCGGCGACACCACCCGATGCACCGTGGCACGCAGATAACCGTTGCTGGCCAGTTCCAGCAGTTCGCCAATGTTCACCACCAAGGTGTTTTCACGCGGCAGCGCATCGATCCAGCGCCCCTCCTCGACTTCCACTTGCAACCCGGCCTGCTGGTCTTGCAGCAGAAAGCTGAGGAACCCGGAATCCTTGTGCGCGCCGACGCCCTGCTGGCTCGCGCTGGCGGCCTGGCCTGGGTAGCGCATCAACTTGATGTGTTCGTTGGGCTTGTCGCCGTACAACTGATCGAACGCGTCCGCCCGCAGCGACAGCGCCTGGGCAAAGGCACGCAGCAGACGCAACGCCATACGCGTCATCGCCTGTTGCCATTCGAGCAGCAGCGGTTTCAGTTCTGGCAGCGCCGCCGGCCATTGGTTGGGTCCCTGCAACCGAGCCCACAACGGACTGTCCGCGTCCAGCGGCAACGCTTCGCGCTCGGCGCCGAGATCGAACTGCTCACGCCAGTCGGGTTGACCACGGGTGATCTCGGAAGCGGCACGGTTGTAACCGCGAAAATGCGGCGAATTGATCATGCCGACGGCAGTTTTTTCGTGCTCGGACAAGGCAAAGAACTGCCGGGCGTGGTCCTGCACCTGCTTGAGCAGGTGGCTGTCGATGCCATGGCCGGTGAGATAGAAAAAGCCGACGTCACGCGCGGCGTGACGCAGGTTTTCAAGAAATTCATAACGCTGTTGCGCGGTGCCTTCGAACAACGAAAGGTCCAGCGTCGGCAGCGCGGTGATATCGAGGGTATGCGGCATGATTCACTCCCGTGTGAACCAAACCTGAAGAGCCTTTGATCGATTCAGCGTGTGCCGTCATGGCAATCGGGGGTCTATCGGTTTGATGCGTTTGATTCGTCGTGAGACAAAACTAAACGATCTTAAAAACCACGAACAAATACCCTTTTTGCATTAGCTTAGGCCTGACGCTCAGGTTCGCTGTCATCGCGCGACCGCTATCCCGCTTCAACTGATCAGCGTGCCGGGTCATAAAACGGTTCGACTGCCACCCGGCTGCCGACAAAGAAACTGTCAGCCACCAGCCGCAGTGGCTGCAGATCGACGTCGCTGGCCCGATCATTAATCAGTTGCTGAAAGCGTCGATACACCGCGGTGTACTCGCCCTCTTCCGACACCGCTTGGCGCACGCCGTCGATGCTCAGCAGCGCCCCGCCGTTGTCCAAGCGCAGCAGCCCTTCGGCGCAGCGAATCTCGATGCTCCAGAGTTCGTCGTGACCGTGGTCGAAATCGAACTCCGCCTGCACGTCGAGCCGGTTCGCGTCGGACATCTTGATCGACGCGGCAATCGGCGACTGGCAGTTGTCCGGTACGCGCAGTTCGGCGGACTCGACAAACAGTGGCTGCGCCAGCAACCGGGTGACAATCGACAAGGCATTGATGCCCGGATCGAAAACGCCCAGACCACCGGGCTGCCAGATCCACGTCTGACCGGGATGCCACTTGCGCACGTCTTCCTTCCAGTCGATCCGCACGCTTTGCAGCGTGCGGCTGGCGAGCCAGTCGCGGGCGGCTTCGATACCGGGGGCGTAGCGCGAATGCCAGGCGAACAACGCGCTGACACCCTGTTGCTGCGCTTGACTGATCAGGGCCAGCGCCTCGCCCAGCGTGGCGCACGGTGGTTTTTCCACCAACACATGTTTGCCGGCGGCCAGCGCCTGCTGCACCAGGGCGAATCGACCTTGCGGCGGCGTACAAAACGCAATCGCATCCACCTCGGGGCCGTTTTCCAGCAACTCGCTCAACGAGTGAAAGTTCTCCACCCCGGGGCAGGGTTTGCCCTGCGTGGCGACCGCCACCAGGCGAAATCCGGGATTGGCGTTGATCGCCGGAACATGTTGATCCTGGGCAATCTTGCCGTAGCCCACCAGACCGAGACGGATCGGTTGCATCAGTGACTCCTGTTTTTATCTTGTTGTCGTCAGCGAGTGCGCAGATTAGCCGCAAACGTCAGGGAATACCCAGCTGAGTCTGATCAAAAAACCGCAGAAGCCAGCGCTCGGTTCACCGCGCCGGGTAGCGTGCGTCAATGCAGCGGCGCGACTGAAGTTCGCCTGCTCGCCAAAGCCCACAAGGTTACCGCCGACCGTGACAACCTCAGTTGCATGGCGGTGACCATCACGCGCCTGGCCGGTGATGTTGTGGAACTTGATGGTGTTGAGCAACTGCTCGTCAACCTGAAAAGAAAAGGCGTTCTGAGCAAGACAGAAATCATGGCCCTGCAAGGCAGCTACCTGCAGGAAAAAAGGCGTTGCAAAAAGCAACTGAGCGCATGAATTTCGACCCCTTCGGCGATTTTGAGACTGAAGGCTATCTTCAAAACTCGCTCAAACTCAAAAAAAAGCCTGCTTTTCAGGGCTGATGCTGCTCACTTAAGAAATTTTGCGTTCAATTGAAACCCGTGGCGAGGGAGCTTGCTCCCGCTGGGCTGCGTAGCAGTCCCTCTTTTGGGGCCGCTTCGCGACCCAGCGGGAGCAAGCTCCCTCGCCACAGTCACAGTGTCGGGCTTAAGTGAACAGCATTAACTTTTCAGGGCAGGCTTTCGCGTTCACAACGCTGCAATCACTTCTGCTGCGCGGTCAACGCCGAGTAACTGTTCATCAGGTTCCGGTAGTTCGGAATCCGCTGCGACAGCAGATTGCCCAGCCCTTCGATGTCGTTGCGCCAGTCGCGGTGCAGCTCACAGGCGACCGAGAACCAGTTCATCATTTGTGCGCCGGCCTGGGTCATGCGGCTCCACGCGGCTTGCTGGACGGTGGTGTTGAAGGTGCCGGAGGCGTCGGTGACGACGAATACATCGAAGCCTTCGGCCAGTGCCGACAGGGTCGGGAACGCTACGCAGACGTCGGTCACGACACCGGCGATGATGATCTGCTTGCGGCCGGTGGCCTTGATCGCCTTGACGAAGTCTTCGTTGTCCCAGGCGTTGATCTGGCCTGGGCGGGCGATGTACGGCGCGTCGGGGAACATTTCTTTCAGTTCCGGGACCAGCGGGCCGTTGGGGCCTTGTTCGAAACTGGTGGTGAGGATGGTCGGCAGGTTGAAGAATTTCGCCAGGTCGGCCAGCGCCAGGACGTTGTTCTTGAACTCGTTCGGCGAGAAGTCCTGAACCAGAGAAATCAGACCGGTCTGGTGGTCGACCAGCAGGACTACGGCGTCGTCTTTGTTCAGGCGGTTGTAGGTTGCAGTGCTCATGGTTGAATCCCTTTTCTTGGTTGAGGTAGTGGGCGTTGCGTTGAACATGGGCACAGATTACTGACACCGCCAGAACCGATAAATCGGTTGAAAAGCGTTTCACTGTCAACTTGAAGCGGACAATCGAGTGACGCGCAAACTTGATTGCAAGCAAAGTCGATGGCGACGGGTTATGAGCTAATAACACCTTCATTAAACCGTCTTTCAAACGTTGTACTAGGATAGGATCCACATCCTGACATTTGCGCCGACCAGGGAACATGCTCGACGCAGGTCAGGAATGGGACTGTTTCACCTGCAACTCATGGATGATGTTTATGAATTCACACCTGTTTCCCCACATCGGTAAAGTCATTGCGAGCACCGGCAGCCGGCACTTTCCGCGAATGTTGCATGACCTGATCCAGACGCAACTGGCGGTGGACGCCACACACATTCGCCAGATGCGCGTCGAGCCGGTGGGCCGCCCCGCCCATCGCCACCCACTGGAAACCGGCAAAGACTCGGCCCAGCAGGCTGAAACGGTATTCTGCGAACAGATTGCCGCACGCTCTAGCGAGCCAATGGACCCGCCCGCTTCGGCCAGCGCCGACGCCTCACAATTGCACCTGACCCGGCGCAAGGACGGCTACCGCTACGTGATTTCGGTGTATCGCAACGACCAGTCGCAACGGTTCTCGGCTCAGGAGCAGAGCTTGTTGCAGGACATTTCTCCGGTGCTGTTGCCGATGCTGGAAAAACACATTCACGCCCTGCAACCCCAGCAGGCCAACACAGAAGACCCGTCGCCCGGCGCGGAAGGTGCGCAACAGGGCCTGGAAAACCTGCGGCTGCGCTTCAACGAGCGTTTACAGCAACTGGGCCTGAGCCTGTCCAATCGCGAAACCGAAGTGTGCATCGGCCTGCTGGCCGGGCGTACCGCGCCGGAGCTGGCCGAGCAGTTGCAGCTGAAGGTCAACACGGTGGAAAGCTATCTCAAGCGCGCGGCGATCAAACTGGGGATCAGCGGCCGGCATTCGTTGATGCGCTGGATGTATTCGCCGGAGGACACCAGCCACGCCACCAGCGCAGCCTGAGTCCACAACCGAACAAAAAACCGCCGCCCTCCCCGGGCGGCGGTTTTTTACATTGGGGGCCTAATCCTTCGGCACAACTCTATCTAGCGCTTGATTCACCGCCAACTCCCCCAGCATCACCACCTGCGCAATGCCCAGCGCCGTATTGCGACCCGGCCCTTCCAGCGTGCCGGCGAAATCACCGAGCATGACCGTGGCCGACGCCAGGGATTCGCAGGCGTTGGCCAGCAGGGATTCGGTGTCGGTTTGCGGGTTGACCAGGAACATGCTGCTGGGGGTGTACGGCGTGGCCATGATGTGCGCGGGCGCAAGGTAATGGTCGAGGGCGCGTTCGGCGGCTTCGTGGAGTTTTCTGGAGTTGAGGGATTCGTAGGGCGATACCGATTCTGTGATCGGCGGATTGGGTGGGGTTTCGGGCATCAGCTGGAACTCCGATCGAGGTACTTTGAAAGGATTACGACCTGTAGGAGCTGCCGCAGGCTCGGGCCGCGTTCGGACGATCTTTTGATCTTGAAAAACAAAATCAAAAGATCGCAGCCTTCGGCAGCTCCTACACGGGGGACCGCGTGATTAGTTCGGCACGCGACGGCCGTCCAGTACCCGGTTGACCATCAGTTCACTGAGCATGATCACCTGATGCAGCATCAGCACGGCGCGGCGCTGTGGGTTATCGACGGTGTCGCCGATGTCGCGGGCCATGTCGCTGGCGGCGGCTAGGGATTCGCAGGCTTCGACGAGCAAGGTTTCTTCGTCCACGGTGGGGTCGATGAGGAAGATTCTGTTCGACTTGCATGACGAGGTTGAAGGGATCGAGATCTTCAGTGCGCCCGGGTTGAGGTAGAAGTTGATGGCGCGGTCGGTTGCCGCTTTTATCTTCTGCGGGTCGAGGGCCGGGTCGTACGGGATCGAGGTGTCCGGGGGGTTGGGTGTGGCTTTGAACATGGATGAAGCTCCTGCTTAGCAAAAGTAAGGAGCCATCACTCTCGCTACCAAACGAGGGTGGCGGCCATACGCGGGTTGGTAGACCGGTCTAAGCAGGAAAACCCGGCGCTCCCGAAGGAGCCCCACGCATGGCCACCATAAAATCGAGTCCCTGAAAAAGGACTGCACACGGTGTCGCCATCACACTTAGAAACGGGCTACCAAACCCGATCACTGATTTTCAGTGACAGGGAAACGATATAGCCCGGCCCATAGCCGTGTAAGCCGGCGGATTCTGGCGTACGCGTAGGTAACGGCGCAAGGCGTTGTAGCCGGTATGGCGTAACGGCTCGTGTATTTTAAACGTGGTTGCAGGGTGCGTTTATGGTGTGTGTGGAGGACCGGGATTGCTCCTGTAGTTTTGATGTCGTCTGGCAGACCGCTTTCGCGAGCAAGCTCGCTCCCACAGTTGGAATGAGGACGAAAAACAGGGACGGGTTCGTGACCCGTCCCTTTCGATTTGTGCACTTCAGACACTAGCCCGGCCAATCAGCTCCGGCAATCAGTCCCGTGCCAGCGCTTCGATCGGGTCCAGGCGTGAAGCATTACGCGCGGGGACGAAGCCGAAGACGATGCCGATCAGTGTCGAGCAGATCACTGCCGTCACCACCGAGGCCATGGAGAACACCATTTCCCATTCCTTGATGAACAGCGAAAACAGGTGACCGATGGCATACGACAACGAGATGCCGATCGCCCCGCCGAGCAGGCAGACCATCACCGCTTCCACCAGAAACTGCTGACGAATGTCCGACTGGCGCGCGCCGACCGCCATGCGAATGCCGATCTCCCGCGTGCGCTCGGTCACCGACACCAGCATGATGTTCATCACGCCGATGCCGCCGACCACCAGCGAAATCACCGCGATCAGCGACAGCAGCAAGGCCAGCGAGCGACTGGTTTTCTGCACGGTCTGCATCACGCTGTCGAGGTTGTTGGTGTAGAAGTCCTTGATGCCGTGGCGTTGCAGCATCAATTGGGTGACGTGATTTTCCACGACTTTGCTCGACTGGCCGTCCTTGATCCGTACGCTGATGCTGTCGAGAAAGCGTTGGCCCAGGATACGCCCGGCGGCGGTTTCGTAGGGCACCCAGACGTTGAGCGTCTTGCCCGAGGCAAACAGGTTCTTGTTCTCGGCGGCCACGCCGATCACCGTGCATGGCAGGTTGCCAATCAGGATCACCTGGCCCAGCGGATCGACACCCTCGCCGAATAACCGATGCCGGGTGTTGTAGTCGATCACCACCACCTGCGCCTGACGCCGCGCGTCGCTCTCGCTAAAGGTGATGCCCGCCTCCAGTTTGATTCCGCGAACCTGGAAATACTGGTCGCTGACACCGTTGATCTGCGCGTCGAGGTCGATGTTGCGATAACGCAGGAGCATGCTGCGGCCGACCACCGGAGTGGCGCTGTCGACGTAATACAGCTGATTCAGCGCGGTGACGTCGGCCGGCACCAGTGTCTCGATCGAGGCCGCGCGTTTGTCGCCGAAACTGCTGCCGGAATAGATATCGATGGTATTGCTGCCGATCGCCGAAATGTCCTTGAGCACGTAGTTTTTCGCGCCCTCGCCAATCGCCGAAATCGACACCACCGAGGTGATACCGATGACGATGCCGAGCATGGTCAGCAAGGTGCGCATGCGGTGCGAAATCAGCGCCACCCAGGCCATGTTGAAGGCTTCCTTGAACAGCCCGAGGCTGGCCACCAGACGGCGTGTCGCCGGTGGTTTAGGCGGCACCTCCTCTTCGCCCGGCAGTTGCCCGGTGTCGCGCTGATTGCGGCGGTCGCTGAGGATTTCACCGTCGCTGACTTCGATGATGCGCTCGGCGTTGGCCGCGACTTTCGGGTCGTGGGTCACCAGAATCACCGTGTGCCCGGCCGCGTGCAGCTCCAGCAGGATGCGCATCACCTCTTTACCGCTGGCGGTGTCGAGGGCGCCGGTGGGTTCGTCGGCGAGTATCACTTCACCGCCATTCATCAAGGCCCGGGCGATACTCACCCGTTGTTGCTGACCACCGGAGAGCTGACTCGGCCGGTGGGTCAGGTGTCCATCAAGGCCCAGTCGCGCCAGCAGCTCACGGGCGCGGGCATGGCGTTGTGGCGCCGGGATGCCAGCGTAAATTGCCGGCATCTCGACGTTGTGCATCGCACTCAGGTGCGGCAACAAGTGATAGCGCTGGAAGATGAAGCCGAAGTAATCGCGGCGCAGCTCGGCCAGCGCCTGATCGTCGAGGTCACGGGTCTCCTGGCCGTTGATCTTGTAACTGCCGGCGGTGGCGTAATCGAGACAGCCGAGGATGTTCATCAGGGTTGATTTGCCGGAACCGGAGGCGCCGATGATCGCCACCATTTCTCCGGCATTGATCGTCAGGTTGATGTCCTTCAACGCGAGAAATTCGCGGTCGCCGGCCGTGAAACTGCGGGTGATGCCGGTCAGTTGCAGCAATGCTTGCGTCATGCTCAAGCCCCCGCCACGGCAGGCAGCGGATCACCGATCACCACCCGCTCGCCTTCTCTGAGGCCCTGATTGATCTGCACTTTGACGTTGTTGTTGATTCCGGTCTGCACGTTGCGCGACTGCGCCTGGCCCTTGGCGTCGAGCACCCGCACCGGAAAACTGCCATCGGCGTTGCGTGGGCCGAGCGCGGCCACCGGCACGGTCAGCACCGATTGCGCGGTATCGAGGACGATACGCACCTGCGCGGTCATCGAGATACGCAAGCGATGGTCGGGATTGGGCACCTCGAACAGCGCGTTATAGAACACTGCGGTGTTTTGCTTCGGGGTGCCGGCCGGCGGCGTTTCGAGGAAGTTCTGTGGCGCCGGTTCGGTGCCGCGCAGCTTGCCGTAATAGCGTTTGTCTTCGCCGAGAATAGTGAAATACACCTGCTGTCCCGGCGCGATATGAATCACATCGGCCTCCGACACCTGGGCCTTGATGGTCATGGTGTCCAGATCCGCCAGTTTCAGCAGGATCGGCGCCAGCTGGTTGGCGATCACGGTCTGGCCTTCCTGGGTGACGATGCCGACCACGTCGCCATCAATCGGCGCGACGATCCGCGTATACGCGAGGTTGACCTTGGCGGTGTCGATCTGGATATGCGCGCTCTTGATCTGCGCGTCCAGCGACAGCAGATTGGCCTGCTGCACCTCGTAGTCCGATTGCGCGGTTTCGAAATCCTGACGAGAGATCGACGCGTCTTCTTGCAGGTTCTGATAACGCTGGTAGATCGCCTTAGTCTGCTTGAGCTGGGCTTGCGTGGCACGTTTTTGCGCCTGCAGGTTTTCCTCATCGACCTGCGCCTGACGCAGGGTGTTCTGCAGCACCAGCGGATCAATTTCGGCCAGCCACTGGCCCTTCTTCACCTTGTCGCCGACCTTGACCTTGAGCGACTTCAACTGCCCCGACACCTGAGCGCCGACGTCCACCTGCTTGACGCCTTCGAGCAAACCGGTGGCAAGCACGGTGTTTTCAATATCCGTGCGTTCGACCGGCGCCGTCTGGTATTTCGGCGCTTCGGCGGGTGCCTGCACCGTGTACAGCACCAACCCGGCCACCGCCGCCAACGCCAACCCCATACCGACTTTGCGCAACTTCGACTTTTCCATAAATAACCACAAGTCCGTTCAGGGATGGACCCGGCCAGCGGCCGGGTCTTGATAGAACAACCACACTCAGGACAGCACTTCGCCGACCGCTACCGACAGGCCGTCATGCCACCACGCGGCGAAACTGAAGACGTTGGGCGCCTTGAGAATCGTGAAGTGGTTGCCCGGCCCGTACCACACCGCCAGATCGCTGACCTGCCGCTGCCAGCCTGCAAGCACCGCCGCCTGTTCGCGCTGATTGCCCCACTCGTCCAGCGTCGGGTCATCGACCAGCACCAGCCGCACCGGCCCGCTGTAGGCCAGACGCGGTTGATAGACCGTGCGCAAGGCGCTGGCGAACGTGCGGACCGGGCCGTGCATCGCATTCGGCGCCGCCCGCTCCGACAGCACCCCGGCGCGCACCATGCCGTCGTGCAGCAGGCGCAATTGCGTGGTGTCGTCGGCGTTGGCGAAGGTCGCAGGATCGATGCCCAGCGACTTGCCACAGGACAATTGCAGGGTGTCGATCAGCCGTTGCAGCGCGGCAGTGGCGGTGTACGGCTTGCCCGCCGTGCCGTCACCGCCCGGTGCTTCGCTGTCGATCAAGGTCAGTGACGCCACTTCACGCCCGGCGGCCTGCAACTGCGCGGCCATGGCATGCGCGACCCAACCGCCGAACGAATGCCCGATCAGGTGCAGCGGCCCTTGCGGGTGGAGCTGCTCGATGGCTTGCAGGTAGAACGCCGCAGCGGCTTCGACCGCGCTGTGCGGCACACTGACGCCGTCCAGCCCGCGCGGTTGCAGGCCGATGATCGGCCATTCCGGGCCGATGGCCTCGGTCAGGTGAATGAACCCGGTGACACTGTCACCCGCCCCCGGCACGCAGAAAATCGGCGCATGCCCCGGCTGCCCGGTTTGAATGGTCAGCAGCGGTTGATACAGCGTCGGTTCCGGCGTCACCAGGGTTTCCAGCGCCTGGGTGATGGCTTGGCCGAGTGCCTGAATGTGCGGGTGCTTCATCATCGTCCGGTGATCGCCGGGGATGTCGATGCACCGCAGCAGGCCACTGTCGAAACGCTCCTCCCAGCCGCGCGTCGGACTCGGCAACGACTGGCCGTCCATCAACTCCTGGGCACGGAACAGGTGGATCGGCTGGCTGGCCGGGCTGACCCGGTAATGCGCCAGCGCCAGACGATGCGCCGCTTCGCGATCAAAGTAATGCCAGGCGTCCGCCGCGCTGACCGTCGCCAGTTCCGGATCGGTCAGCTGCTGCGCCTGACAGCGCTTGAACAGCTCGGGGAAATCCAGTTGTGCGACTTGCGCTTCCAGTACTTGCACCGCTGCCAGCGCCGCCTCGCTGTCGGCACCAAGCATCAGCGAACGGCCACGGCAATGGCCGAGCAACTGACGCTTGTCGAGGCCCTCACCGCTCCACATTGCTTTGTCCTGGGCGAGCGGGTTTGGCGCATAGCTGTCGAGCATGCCGATGAATTCCACCGGCTCATCAAGGCCGAGCAATTGCTGGGCGACCTCATGCGCCAGCACCCCGCCGAACGACCAGCCTGCCAGACGATACGGGCCGTGAGGCTGTACCGCGCGGATGATCCCGACCATGCGCTGCGCCATGCACTCAAGCGTGCGCAACTGCGCTTGCCCCAGCGGCACACCGGGCAGGCCGTAAATCGGGAACTCGCCACCGATGTGCTGGGCCAGGGTCGGGAAGTACACGTCGCGGCCGCTGAACTCATGCAGCAGGAACAGCGGCGTACCGTGCGTCCCGGCACGCACCACGACCAGCCCGTCAGGCTGACTGAGCGCCTCGCCCTGACTGAGCAGCGCGGCGGCAGACTCGATGCTCGGATGCTGGAACAGTTCGGCCAGCGACAGCGGCAGGCCGGCCCGTTGCAGCAGATTGACCAGCTTCACCGCCAGCAACGAATGCCCGCCCAGTTCGAAGAAGTTGTCGTGCCGGCCCACCTGTTCGACGCCGAGGACTTCAGCCCAGATCTGCGCCAGCGCGGTTTCGACTTCACCCTGTGGCGCCACGTATGGGCGATTGATAACGGCGTCTGCCCCCGGTTCCGGCAGGGCTTTGCGGTCGATCTTGTCGTTCGGTGTCAGCGGCAAAGCGTCGAGCAGCACAAACGCACCCGGCACCATGTACTCCGGCAGACGCTCCAGCACATGCGCGCGCAAGGTCTCCAGCGATGGCGCGTCAATGCCGGCGCGCACGGTGTACCACGCCACCAGGCGCTCATCGCGGACCATCACCACCGCTTGGCGGATCGCCGGATGCTCGATCAGCCGTGCCTCGATTTCCCCCGGTTCCAGACGCAAGCCACGCAGCTTGATCTGGAAGTCATTACGACCAAGGAATTCCAGTTCACCATGGTTGTTGTAGCGCGCCAGATCTCCTGTGCGGTACAGGCGGTCCCCCGGCACAAACGGGCTGTCGATGAAACGCTCGGCCTGCATTTCCGGCAAACCGTGATAACCACGCGCCACGCCAACGCCGCCGATATGCAACTCACCACTGACGCCTTGCGGCACCGGCTGACCGTAAGCATCGAGCACGTACAGCCGGGTATTGCTCAGTGCTGTGCCGATCGGCACCACGTTGTCCGGCACCGGCATATCCGGCTCCAGCGTCCAGCCTGTGCTGTCCACCGTGGTTTCGGTCGGGCCATAAACGTTGTGCAATCGCACCCACGGCAAGCGATCACGCACTTGGCGCGCCAGCGCCGCACTGAGTTCGCCACCACCGTTGAGCACATCGGTCAGGCTGGTGCACTGTTCGACGTCGTCCTGCTCGATGAACTGCTGCAACAGCGCCGGGACGAACTTGACCACCGTCACCTGCTGCTCGCGAATGGTCTGCACCACATACGCCGAATCGCGATTGCCGTCCGGTCGCGCGAGTACCAGACGCATGCCGGAACACAGCGGCCAGAAGATCTCCCACACCGAACTGTCGAAGCTGAACGGCGCTTTTTGCAGCAGCGCACCGTGTTCGGTCGGCGGCGAAATCTGCGAACCCCAATGCACCATGTTGCAGGCGCTGCGGTGTTCGATCATCACGCCTTTCGGCAACCCGGTAGAACCCGAGGTGTAGATCATGTACGCAAGATTCGAAACACTTAGGCCCGGCACTGGCGAATCGTGATCCGGCAGGTGCTGCCAAGTGTCCTGATTCAGGTCGATCAGCGTCACGGCCGCGTCATCGAACAACCCGCGAGTCGCTGTTTGCACCAGCACCGCGGTCGGCGCGCTGTCCTTGAGCATGTAGGCCAGGCGTTCCGCCGGGTAGCTCGGATCCAGCGGCACATAAGCACCACCGGCCTTGAGGATGCCGAGCAGACCGACGATCAGATCCAGCCCGCGCTCGACGCAGATAGCCACCCGCGCATCCGGCTGCACACCTTGCGCACGCAGGTGCTGAGCCAGACGATTGGCGCGCTGATTGAGCTCGCGGTAGGTCAGGTTGCCTTGCGCGGATTGCAGCGCGACAGCGTCCGGTTTGCGCCGCACTTGTGCTTCGAACAAGCCGTGCAACGGTTGCTCCAACGGACAATCGACTGCGCTGGCATTGAAGTCGACCAGCAAGCGCTGCTGCTCCTGCGGTGCCAGCAACGGCACTCGCGCAAGCACCGCCTGATCATCGTTGACCAGCGCCGCCAGCAGCCGCTGGAAGTAGCCGACGAAACGCTGCACCGTCGACTCATCGAACAACGCCGTGGCGTAGCGCAACGAACCGCGAATGCCGTCGTGTGAATCGCCGAGGCTCAGCGACAGGTCGAATTTCACAAAATGGCTGTCGCCGGCCACGCCTTCCAGGGTCAGGTCGCCGAGGGTCAGGCTCGGGTCGTCGTTGTTGTCCCAACTGAGCATGGTCTGGAACAACGCGCTGTGCGACAGGCTGCGCAGCGGTTTGCTGATGTCCACCACTTGCTCGAACGGCAGATCCTGATGCGCCTGTGCGTCCAGGGTTTGCGCCTTGACCCGCGCCAACAGCGTCTCGCCGCTCGGCTCGCCCGAGGTGTCGATGCGCAGCGCCAGGGTGTTGACGAACATGCCGATCAGGCCTTCGATCTCCGCGCGGGTGCGGTTGGCCACCGGCGAGCCGATCACCACGTCGTCCTGCCCGGACAAACGACTGAGCAACATCGCCCAGGCGCTCATGATCACCATGTACGGCGTCACCGCGCGACGCTGACACAAGGCTTTCAAACCGGCGCTCAACTGTTCATCGAGCAGCATGTCGACGCGGCTGCCGGAATAGTCCTGCTGTGGTGGACGCGGACGGTCGGTGGGCAGGGTCAGCAAGGCCGGCGCGCCGGCCAACGTCTGCTGCCAGTAATCGCTCTGGCGCTGCAGCACCTCGCCGCTGAGCCAGCGCCGTTGCCACACCGCGTAGTCGGTGTATTGCAGCGCCAGCGGCGGCAGCGGATCGTCTTCGCCACGGCTGAACGCCTGATACAGCGCAGCCAGCTCACGGGTCAGCACGCCCATCGACCAGCCATCGGCGATGATGTGGTGCAGCGTCAGCAACAGCACATGATGATCGTCAGCCAGACGCACCAGACGTCCGCGCAGCAGCGCATCGTGCTGCAGATTGAACGAGGCGCAGGCCTGCTCCTCGATCAGGCCGCGCAAGGCATTGTCAGCCTGCGGGTGTTGACGCAGGTCTTCTACCGCCAGCAACAGACCGCTCTCGGCCGGCAGAATCCGCACCTGCGGCTGATCGTCGATCTGACTGAAGCGGCTGCGCAGGGTTTCGTGACGCTCAACGATGCGTGCCAGTGCCCGTTGCAGCGCATCTTCATCCAGCCGACCGCGCAAGCGCAGACCGACCGGGATGTTGTAGGCGCTGTGGCCGCCGTCCATCTGCGCCAGGAACCACAGGCGTTGCTGGGCGAAGGACAGCGGCAATAGCTGATCACGCGGTGCCGGCAAAATCTCCGGCAAGGTGCTGCGCCCCGCCCGGCTCAGCACCTCGGCGACCGCGGCCAGTTCGGGGTTGGCGAACAGCTCGGCGAGTGTCAGCTCGACACCCAACTGCTGACGCACCTGCGACAGCATGCGCATCGCCAGCAACGAATGCCCGCCCAGCTCAAAGAAGTTGTCGTGACGACCGACTTGTTCGAGCTGCAGCAAACCGGCCCAGATCCGCGCCAGATGTTCCTCCAGCGCCGAAATCGGCGCGACATACACCCGACTGAGCAGCGCTGCCTGGGTCGGCGCCGGCAGCGCCTTGCGGTCGACCTTGCCGTTGTTGTTCAACGGCAACACATCCAGTTGCACCCACGCGCTCGGCACCATGTATTCCGGCAGTCGCGCCAGCAATTGCGCGTGCAGATCGGCGCTGTCCAGGCGCCCGGCGTGCGCGGTGTAGTACGCCACCAGACGGGTGATGTCCTGGCCATCGCGGCGCGCCAGCACCACGGCTTCCTTGATCCCTTGGCAGTTGAGCAGGCGGGTTTCGATTTCGCCCAGTTCGATACGGAAACCGCGAATCTTCACCTGATCGTCATTGCGTCCGATGCAGTCGAGCTGCCCCGGTGCCAGCCAGCGTGCGAGGTCGCCAGTGCGATACAGCAGCGCGCCCGACTGCTCGCTGAACGGATCACGCAGGAACTTCTCGGCGGTGAGATCGGCGCGGTTCAGATACCCCAGTGCCACGCCCTGCCCGCCGATGTACAACTCGCCGGTCACGCCCATCGGCACCGGTTGCTGATGCGCGTCGAGCACATACACCTGAGTGTTGGAGATCGGCGCGCCAATCGGCACGCTCTCGGCGTTTTCCGCCACTTCATGCACTTCAAACGTCGTGGCATAAGTGGTGGTTTCGGTCGGGCCGTAGCAATGCACGATGCGCAACTCTGGCGCCTCGGCCAGCAGTCGACGGAACGCCGCCGGGTCGCCACGCTCACCGCCACACAGCAGAATGCGCAAGCCTTTCAGCGCCTGCGGAATCAGCTGCACATACTGATTGAACAGCGCAGTGGTGACGAACAGCACCGTTGCCCCGGTTGCGCTCAACTCATGGCCGAACGCGTTTGGATCAAGCAAGGTCTGGTGATCGATCACCACCACGCGCCCGCCGTTGAGCAGCGGCCCCCAGATGTCCATGGTGCTGGCATCGAACGCCGGATTGGAGGCGAACACCACGCGATCCTGCGGGTTGAAATCGGCATAACCGTTGTTCAGCACCAGACGGCCGATGGCGCGGTGCGGGACCATCACGCCTTTCGGCGTGCCGGTGGAGCCGGAGGTGTACATGATGTACGCCAGCGCCTCCGAGGACTGCACCAGGTTCGGGTTGTGCGTCGGTTGGCCGCTGAGGGTCAAGCGGTCGAGGTCGATGCGTGGCGCAGCGTAGTCGATGACTTCACGGCTGAGGGTCAGCAACGCCGCGGCCTGACAGTCCTCGACCATGAACGCCTGTCGCTCGCTTGGGGCATTGATGTCCAGCGGCACGTAGGCCGCCGCGCACTTGGCAATCGACAGTTGCGCCACCAGCAACTCCAGCGAGCGCGGCAACAGGATCGCTACATGATCGCCCGGCTGCACGCCCTGGCCGATCAAGTGATGCGCCAGGCGATTGGCCTGGGCGTTCAGTTCAAAGTAGCTCAGCGAATGCTCGCCATGCACCGCCGCCACAGCCTTGGGATGCGCCGCTGCCTGCTGCTGGAAAACCCCGTGCACGGTCAGCGTTTGCGGATATTCGCGAGCGGTGGCGTTGAAGTCGTAGAGCAAGCGCTGACGCTCTGACTCGGCGAGTAATTGCACCCGCTCCAGCACGGTCTGCTCATCGTTGACCATCGCCGCCAGCAGGCGCTGCAAGTAGCCGACATAACGCTCGACGGTCGCTTGATCGAACAACGCCGTGGCGTATTCCAGCGAACCGCGAATCACCCCGTTGACCTCGCCCAGGGTCAGGGTCAGGTCGAATTTGGCCACCCGGCCCGGCGCGGCCACGCCTTCGAGGCGCAGATCGCCCAGCGCCAGGTTCGGCCCGACGCTGCTGTCCCAGCTCAGCGTGCTCTGGAACAACGGGCTGTGCGCCAGACTGCGCGCCGGCCGGGCGATTTCCACCACTTGCTCGAACGGCAGATCCTGATGCGCCTGCGCTTCCAGCGTGCGCGCCTTGACCCGCGCCAGCAGCGTGGCCACGCTCGGTTCACCCGAAGTGTCGATGCGCAGGGCCAGGGTGTTGACGAACATGCCGATCAGGCCTTCGATCTCGGCCCGGGTGCGGTTGGCCACCGGCGAGCCGATCACCACGTCGGACTGCCCGGACAAACGACTCAGCAACAGCGACCAGGCACTCATCAGGGTCATGAACAGGGTCACACCGTGCCGCTGACTCAAGGCTTTGAGCCCGGCACTCAGACGCTCATCCAGGCGTACTTCGACGCTGCTGCCGGAAAAGTCCTGCTGTGGCGGACGCGGACGATCGGTGGGCAGGGTCAGCAACGCCGGCGCACCGTCGAGGGTCTGCTGCCAGTAATCGCTTTGCCGCTGCAATACTTCCCCGCTGAGCCAGCGCCGCTGCCAAACGGCGTAGTCGCCGTATTGCAGCGTCAACGGCGGCAATGGATCCGGCTGACCGTGACTGAAGGCCTGATACAGCGCCATCAGCTCACGGGTCAGCACACCCATCGACCAGCCATCGGCGACGATGTGATGCACGGTCAGCAACAGCACGTGATGATCGTCAGCCAGACGCAGCAGGCGTCCGCGAATCAGCGGATCGTGCTGCAGATCGAAGGCAGTCGCGGCTTCCTGCGCGAGCAGTGCCTGCACCGTGACTTCGGCCTGTGGATCCTGGCGCAGGTCTTCCACCTGCAACAGCAGGCCGCTATCGACCGGTGCAATCGTCACCTGCGCCTGATCGTCGATGCTGACGAAACGGCTGCGCAGGGTTGCGTGCCGCGCCACGATCTGCGTCAGCGCGCGCTGCAAGGCTTCGCCATCGAGCTGCCCATGCAGGCGCAGGCCAAGTGGAATGTTGTACGCCGAATTGCCGCCGTCCATTTGCGCGAGGAACCACAGGCGCTGCTGGGCGAAGGACAGCGGCAGCGCTTGATCAGGTTCCGCTGCGACAATCTGCGGCAACGTGCTGCGCCCGGCGCGGTTCAGCACCTCGGCCACCGCGCTGAGATGCGGGTCGGCAAACAACTCGCTCAGGGGCAGTTCGACGCCGAGACGCTGACGCACCTGCGACAGCATGCGCATCGCCAGCAACGAATGCCCGCCGAGTTCGAAGAAGTGATCGTGGCGGCCGATCTGCTCGACTTGCAGGGTCTCGGCCCAGATCTGCGCCAATGCGATTTCCAGTTCACCCTGTGGCGCAACGTATTCACGGGTGAACAACGCCGCAGCATCCGGCTCGGGCAAGGCTTTGCGATCAACCTTGCCGTTGTTGGTCAATGGCAAGGCATCGAGCTGCACCCAGGCACTTGGCACCATGTATTCCGGCAACTGCGCCTGCACATGCTCACGCAGGTCGGCGAGTTCCAGCGTGCCGTCGTGCGCGGTGTAGTAGGCCACCAGCCGCAGCGGTTCCTGACCATCGCGCCGGGCGAGCACCACCGCTTCGTTGATCCCCGGATAGCCCAGCAGACGATTTTCGATCTCGCCGAGTTCGATGCGGAAACCACGGATTTTCACCTGATCGTCATTGCGCCCGATGCAATCGAGCTGCCCCGGTGCCAGCCAGCGCACGAGGTCGCCGGTGCGATACAGCAGCGCGCCCGGTTGGTCGTTGAACGGATCGCGCAGGAACTTCTCGGCGGTCAGCTCCGGGCGATTCAGATAGCCCAGCGCCACGCCCTGCCCGCCGATGTACAACTCGCCGGTCACGCCCATCGGCACCGGCTGCTGATGCGCATCGAGCACGTACACCTGGGTGTTGGAGATCGGCCCGCCAATCGGCACGCTCTCGGCGTTTTCCGCCACCTCGTGCACTTCAAACGTGGTGGCGTACGTGGTGGTTTCGGTCGGGCCGTAGCAATGCACGATGCGCAGCTGCGGCGCCTCGGCCCGCAAGCGGCGGAAGCTGGCCGGATCGCCGCGTTCACCGCCGCACAGGATCATGCGCAAGCCTTTCAGGGCCTGCGCAATCAGTTGCACGTATTGGTTGAACAGCGCCGTGGTGACAAACAGGATTGTCGCGCCGCTGGCGTGCAATTCACCAGCGAGCGCGTGCGGATCCAGCAGGGTCTGGTGATCGATCACCACCACGCGCCCGCCGTTAAGCAACGGCCCCCAGATGTCCATGGTGCTGGCGTCGAACGCCGGGTTGGACGCAAACGCCACGCGATCCTGCGGGTTGAAATCGGCGTAACCGTTGTTCAGCACCAGACGAGCGATGCCACGGTGCGGCACCATCACCCCCTTTGGCGTGCCGGTGGAACCGGAGGTGTACATGATGTACGCCAGCGCTTCCGGGCTTTGCGCCAGGTTCGGATTGTGCGTCGGCTGACCGCTGAGCTTGAGCCGGTCGAGGTCGATGCGCGGCGCGGCGTAGTCGATGGCTTCGCTGCTGAGTGTCAGCAGCGCCACGGCGCGGCTGTCCTCGAGCATGAACGCCTGACGCTCGCTCGGCGCGTTGATGTCCAGCGGCACATAGGCCGCCGCGCACTTGGCAATCGCCAGTTGCGCCACCAGCAGCTCCCGCGAGCGCGGCAGCAGGATCGCCACATGAGCGCCCGGCTGCACGCCTTGAGCGATCAGGTAGTGGGCCAAGCGGTTGGCCCGATCATTCAAATCGCCATAACTCGAGGTTTGCCCGCCATGCACCACAGCGATGGCGTGCGGATCTGCCGCCACTTGCCTTTCGAACAAGGCGTGCACGGTCAGCGCACGCGGGTATTCGCGCTCGGTGGCATTGAACTCGACCAGCAATTGCCGGCGTTCGTCCGGCGCCAGGATCGACACCTGATCAACACTCAGTTGCGGAGTCTGTTCCAGTGCCTGCAGCAGGTTGCTCACCGCTCGTTGCAGGTACTCGCAGATGCGTGCGGGATCGATGCCGGGGGCGGCCAGTGCAGTGAAGCCAAAACCTTCGCCGAGGTCATCGACGCTCACGCTCAACTGGTAGTTGGTGTGCTCTTGGGTATTGAGCAATTGCATGCCTTGCCACGCGTTCGTCGCCTCCGGGGAAGGCGTGCCTGCTGCAGCGCTGTGGCGATAGTTGAACAGCGTGCTGAACAGCGGCGTGCCGGCGGGCATACCACTGCAACGCTGGGCCAGCGCCAATTGCGCATGCTCATGTTGCAGCAGCGCGTTCAACTGTTGGTGGGTGGCGAGCGCGGCATCCTGCGCCGAGCGTTGCCCGAGATCGACGCGCAGCGGCAAGGTGTTGATGAACACCCCCAGCGCGCGTTCGGCGCCCTCGCCCGCCTGCAACCGCCCCAGCAACACGGTGCCGAACACCACTTCCTCACGCCCGGAGAGTTTTCCCAGCACCTGTGCCCAGGCCAGATGCATCAGGCTCGCGGCGCTGATCCCCAGCCGTCGGGCCTTGGCCCTGACACGCCGACTCAGATCGAGGTCGAGTACCCGGCGTGCGTCTGCGGCGTGGCCCTCGGCAATGCTGTGCAGGCCGTACGGCGCGCTCGGTTCGCTGACGTCACCGAGCATCTCGCGGAAGAACGCTTCATGCGCCTGATCACTGATTGCGCCACGGGTATGCGCCACGTAATTGCGATACGGCACCGGCTCGGCCAGACGCTGCGGCTGGCCGCTGAGGAACGCCTGCATTTCGTGTTGCAGCACCTCCAGCGCCACGTGGTCCATGACCAGGTGATGGAACAGCAGCAACGCCACCACACGCTGATTGGCGGCGTCCCACGCATGCACCACGCGCATCAGCGGCGCCTGATTGACGGCCATGCGGTACTGCGCGGCGTCGAAACGACGGCGCAATTGCACGAGCACATCGCCGTCCGCGTCATTCAGCTCCAGCGCTTCGCACGCCAGCGGCGCCTCACGCCAGACCACTTGCACCGGGTCTTGCAGCCCGTCCCAGAACAGCGAAGTGCGCAGGATGTCGTGGCGCTGGATTACGTTCTGCAAGGCTTGGGTGAAGCTGTTCAGGCGTTGCTCATCGGCAAACGCGAACTGCGCCTGCAACACATACGGATCGCCCTGGGCGGCGGACAGGTGATGAAAGAGAATGCCGGTCTGCAACGGCGCCAGCGGGTAAATATCCTGCACGTTGGCCACGCCGCCGGGGATGCTGGTGACGATGCGGTCAATGCTCGGCTGGTCGAGCGTCACCAGTGGCAGCAGCTCGGGGGTGATGCGCGTGCAGTCCGCCGGGATGAGGTTGGCCGGGACTTCGGTCTGCGGTTCACCGCCCACGGCAGCGGCCAGCGCGGCGAGGGTCGGCTGGTTGAACAGCACGCGGATGTCGGCGCTCAGGCCGGCACGACGCATTTTTGCCACCAGATTCACCGCCAGCAGCGAATGGCCACCGAGTTCGAAGAAATGGTCGTGGCGCCCTACCCGCTCGACCTTGAGCAATTCAGCCCAGAGCTGCGCGAGGACGATTTCCACTTCGCCGACCGGTGCTTCGTATTCACGGGCGGTCAGCGCCGTCAGATCCGGTGCCGGCAGTGCCTTGCGATCGAGTTTGCCGTTGGGGCTCAGCGGCAGTGCTTCGAGATGCACGAACACGGCAGGCACCATGTAGTCCGGCAGGTTTTCCAGCAGATAGCCGCGCAGTGTTTCGATTTCCAGCGCTGCGCCGGTGTAGTAAGCGACCAGTCGTTTGTCGCCCGGCACGTCCTCGCGGGCCAGTACAGCGGCTTCCTGAATGCCGTCGATCTGGGTCAGGCGCGCCTGAATCTCGCCGAGCTCGATGCGTAAGCCACGGATCTTCACCTGATCGTCGTTGCGACCCAGGTATTCAATGTTGCCGTCCGGCAGGTAACGCGCGACGTCGCCGGTGCGGTACATCCGCCCATTGGCCTGGAACGGATCGGTGAGGAAGCGTTCGGCGTTCAGTTCCGGGCGATTCAGATAACCGCGCGCTACCTGCACGCCACCGATGTACAGCTCGCCGACCACACCGTGGGGCACAGGTTGTTGCTGGGCATCGAGGATGTACATCCGGGTGTTGGCGATCGGTTTGCCGATCGGCGTGTTGTCCGGGGTGTTTTCCACCTGCCCGGCGCAATTCCACGCGGTGACGTCCACTGCGGCTTCGGTCGGGCCGTAGAGGTTGTGCAATTGGCTGCCCGGCAGTTGCTGTTTGAAACGCCGCACCACGCTGCCCGGCAGGGCTTCGCCGCTGCACATCACTTGCCGCAGACTGGCGCAACGTGCGGTGTCAGCATGAGCGAGGAATACATCGAGCATCGACGGTACGAAGTGCAGCGTGGTGATCTGTTCGCGCTCGATGATTTCGCTCAGATACAGAGGATCTTTGTGCCCCTCGGGCCGGGCCATGACCAATCGGGCGCCGGTCATCAGCGGCCAGAAGAACTCCCAGACCGAGACGTCGAAGCTGAACGGGGTCTTCTGCAACACCGTGTCGCTGGCGGTGAGTTGATAGGCGTCCTGCATCCACAGCAGGCGGTTGACTACCCCGCTGTGTTCGTTGATCACGCCTTTCGGTTGGCCAGTGGAGCCGGAGGTGTAAATCACGTAAGCCGTGTGCTGCGGGGTCAGTTCAGCGAGCGACAGATTGTCCGTTGGCAGCGATTGCCAGTGCGGCTGATCCAGATCGATCACCGGCACGCCAACGTCACCGAGCAACGAGCGCGTGGTTCCCTGCACCAGCACCGCCAGCGGCGCGCTGTCCTCCAGCATGTACGCCAGACGCTCCAGCGGATAGGCAGGATCCAGCGGCACATAACCGCCGCCGGCCTTGAGGATCGCCAGCAGCCCGACAACCATGTCCAGACCGCGTTCGACACAGATCGCCACCCGCGCATCCGGGCCTACGCCCAACCCGCGCAGGTGCCGCGCCAGTTGATTGGCCCGGGCGTTGAGTTCGGCGTAGCTCAGTGGCTGCTCATCGGCGACCACCGCTGGCGCCTGCGGCGAACGCTGCACCTGCGCCTCGAACAGACCGTGAATGGTCTGCTCAAGGTTGTAATCGACCTCCGTGACATTGAACCCGACCAGCACGCGCTGCTGTTCTTCCGGCGCCAGCAACGGCGCATGTTCCAGCAGCGCCTGATCGTTGGCGACCATCGCCTGCAACAGGCGCTGGAAGTAACCGACGAAACGCTCGACCGTGCTCTGGTCGAACAACGCCGTGGCGTATTCCAGCGATCCGCGAATAACGCCGCCGGACTCACTCAGGCTCAGCGACAGGTCGAACTTGGCAAAGTGGCTCGGCTCGGCCACGCCTTCCAGCGTCAGTTCGCCGAGGGCCAGCGCCGGGCTTTCGAGGCCATCCCAACTGAGCAAGGTCTGGAACAGCGGGCTGTGCGCCAGGCTGCGCACCGGCCGGGTGATTTCCACCACTTGCTCGAACGGCAGATCCTGATGCGCCTGCGCTTGCAGGGTTTGCGCCTTGACCCGCGCCAGCAGTGCTTCGACGCTCAGCTCGCCCGAGGTGTCAATGCGCAGGGCCAGGGTGTTGACGAACATGCCGATCAGGCCTTCGATCTCGGCGCGGGTGCGGTTGGCCACCGGCGAACCGATCACCACTTCAGCCTGCCCGGACAAGCGGCTGAGCAGCATTGCCCAGGCACTCATCAGCGTCATGTACAGGGTCACGCCGTGGCGCTGGCCCAAAGCTTTGAGCCCGGCGCTCAAGCGTTCGTCGAGCACGACGGCAACGCTGCTGCCGGCATAGTCCTGCTGCGCCGGGCGCGGGCGATCGGTCGGCAGCATCAGCAGCGCCGGGGCGCCAGCGAGGGTCTGTTGCCAGTACTCGCTCTGGCGCTGCAGCACCTCGCCGCTGAGCCAGCGCCGCTGCCACACCGCGTAGTCGGTGTATTGCAGCGCCAAGGGCGGCAGTGGATCCGGCTGGCCGTGGCTGAACGCCTGATACAGCGCCATCAGTTCACGGGTCAAAACACCCATCGACCAGCCGTCGGAGATGATGTGGTGCAGGGTCAGCAACAGCACATGGTGATCGTCGGCCAGGCGTACCAGTCGCCCGCGAATCAACGGATCGTCCTGCAAGTCGAACGGCCCCGAAGCTTCACCCTGAATCAGTGCTTGCAGGGTTTCCTCGGGTTGCGGGTGCTGGCGCAGGTCTTCAATCCGCAGTAGCAGACCGGTGTCCACCGGGGCAATCAGCACCTGCGCTTCGTCGTTGAACTGCGCGAAGCGGCTGCGTAGGGTTTCGTGGCGGGCCACAATGCGCGCCAGTGCACGCTGCAGCGCCGCGTCGTCGAGACGGCCACGCAGCCGCAGGGCCACGGGAATGTTGTAGGCAGTGTTGGCGCCTTCCATTTGCGCGAGGAACCACAGGCGTTGCTGGGCGAACGACAGCGGCAACGCACCGTCACGGGTGACCGGCACGATCTGCGGTTGCTCACTGCGCCCGGCCTCGTTGAGCACTGCCGCGACCGCCGCCAGTTCGGCGTTGGCAAACAGATCGCCCAGCGCCAGCTCGACGCCCAGACGCTGGCGCACCTGCGAGACCATGCGCATCGCCAGCAACGAATGCCCGCCGAGTTCGAAAAAGTGATCATGGCGCCCCACCCGTTCAACCTGCAGCACGTCGGCCCAGATCTGCGTCAGCGCGGTTTCCACCTCGCCTTCGGGCGCTGCGTACTCGCGGGTGAACAGCGCCGCCAGATCCGGCGCCGGCAAGGCCTTGCGGTCGACCTTGCCATTGGCGGTCAGCGGCAGCGCGGCGAGTTTGACGAACGCGGTCGGCACCATGTACTCCGGCAACCGGCTGAGCAATTGCGCGCGCAACTCGCCCACCGGCAGCGCCTCGACCTGCGTCTGCTCGGTGAAGTAGGCCACCAGTCGCGGCAGACCGGGTTGATCTTCGCGGGCCAGCAGCACCGCCTCCTGAATCCCCGGCAATTGGTTGAGGCAGGTTTCGATCTCGCCCAGCTCGATGCGCACGCCACGGATCTTCACCTGATCGTCGTTGCGCCCCAGGTACTCGATGTTGCCGTCCTCGCGCCAGCGTGCGAGGTCGCCGGTGCGGTACATGCGTGCGTTCGGCAAGGGGCTGAACGGGTCACGCAGAAAACGCTCGGCAGTCATGTCCGGGCGGTTCAGGTAGCCACGGGCGACCCCGGCGCCGCCGACGTACAGCTCACCAGCCACGCCGATCGGCACCGGACGCTGTTGTTCGTCGAGCAGGTACACCGTGGCGTTGCTCAGCGGTTTACCGATGTGCAGCGTGTCGCCGCTTTGCACCAGACCTGAAGTGGCGACCACTGTGGCCTCGGTCGGGCCGTAGTTGTTGATCACGTCGAAATGCTGGTTGCGATTGAACTGCCGCAAGCGGTCGCCGCCGATCAGCAGCGTGCGCAGGGTCGGGTGTTCGAGGTTCTGGCTGAAGGCGTATTCGGCCACCGGGGTCGGCAGGAAGCTCACGTCCAGCGGCTGCGCGCACCACCACGCGAGCAAGGCATCGATGTCTTCGCCGCCCTCGTGGGTCGGCGCCAGATGCACGGTCGCGCCCGCGCACAAGGCCGGCCAGACTTCCCAGGCCATCGCGTCGAAGCCGAACCCGGCGAGGCTTGAGGTGTGGCGACCGGCGCAGAGGTCGAACGCGGTGCAGTGCCAGTCCACCAGATTGCTCAGGGTGTGATGCTCGACCATTACACCCTTGGGCAGACCGGTGGAGCCGGAGGTGTAGATCACGTAGGCCAGGTGCGCGGTGCTCAGCCCCGCTACCTGCGGGTTATGCGCGACGGTCAGCGGCCAAGTGCAGTGATCGAGGTCGAGCACCGGCACGTTCAGCACCGGCAGTCGCTCGCGCAGATGACTTTGGGTCAGTACGGCGACTGGCGCGCTGTCGTCGAGCAGGTAGTTCAAGCGCTCGGCCGGGTGCGCCGGGTCAATCGGCACGTAACCGGCGCCCGCCTTGAGGATCGCCACCAGCCCGACCAGGGTGTCCAGCCCACGGCGGGCAACGATGGCGACACGGTCGTCGGGTTTCACGCCCAAACCGATCAGATGCTGCGCCAGGGCGTTGGCCTGACGGTTGAGTTCGGAGTAGGTCAGTTGCGCGTCGGCAAACACTGCCGCCAGCGCGTCCGGCCGTTCGGCCACCTGCGCCTCGAAACGCTGCTGGAGGGTCTGTGCCGTCGGAAAATCCACTTGGGTGGCATTGAAGCCGAGCAGCACCTGTTCAAGCTCAGCCGCCGGCAGAATCGGCAATTGATTGACCGGTGTCTGCGGCGCCTGCTCCAGCGCGAGCACGAGGTTTTCCAGCGCGCAGTGCAGGTAGTCGCAGATGCGCTGCGGGTCGGTCTGGGTGCTGGCCAGCAGGGTCAGGCTGAAGGCATCACCGAGGTCATCGACACTCAGGGTCAGCGGATAGTTGCTGCGCTCTTCGGAGTGCAACGTGGAGATACCGTCCCACGCCGCGAGGGTTTCGGCGCTGGCGCTGGCGACGTTGTGGCTGTGGCGATAATTGAGCAGCGTGCTGAACAGCGGCGTCGGCGCCACCACATGACTGCAGCGTTGAGCCAGGGCCAGCGGTGCGTGTTCATGACGCATCAGCGTGGTCAGCCGGGCGTGGGTGGCGTTGACCGCCGCGCGCACGTCCTCCCCGTCGATGTTCACCCGCAACGGCAAGGTGTTGATGAAAATCCCCAGCGCCCGGTCAATCGCTTCGGCGCCTTGCATGCGGCCCATCAGCACCGTGCCGAAGACCACTTGCTGCTTGCCGGTGAGCGCGGCCAGCACCTGCGCCCAGCCGAGATGGAACAGGCTGGCGACACTGACCCCGAGCGTCCGCGCCTGCGTCCGCAAGCGCTGGCCCAGCAGCGCCTCGACCGGCACGCTCAGTTCGACAATCTGGCTGCCATCACCCTGCACGTCCTGCAGGCCGTAGGGCAGCGTCGGCTCGTCGATGTCGCTGAGCATCTCGCGGAAGAACGCCTCGTGCTCGGCTTCGCTGACACCCAGACGCGCCTGCGCCACGTAATTGCGAAACGGCACCGGGCGCCCAAGCAGTTCACGCTGCCCGGTGAGGCAGGCGCGCATTTCGTGGCGCACCACGTCGAGGGCCGAATGGTCGAGGGCCATGTGATGGAACAGCAGCGTGGCGATCACCCGTTGCCCGGCTTCATCCCAGGCGTGGGCCAGACGCATCAGCGGCGCCTGGGTAACGTCGAGGCGGAAGTGCCGGGCATCGAAGCGCTCGTGCAGATACGCCAAAACGTCGCTGGCGGGTTCTGGCAGCGTCACTTCTTCCACCGGCAGTTCGGCCCGGCGCCAGACCACCTGCACCGGCGCATCCAGACCTGCCCAATGCACAGCGGTGCGCAGAATGTCATGGCGATCGATCACCGCTTGCAGCGCTTGGGCAAACGCCTGAAAACGCTCACGGCTGGCAAAGGCGAAATGCGATTGCATGACATACGGATCACCCTCGCCGCCACTGACGTGGTGATACAGAATGCCTTCCTGCAATGGCGCCAGCGGGTAGATGTCCTGCACGTTGGCTGCGCCGCCGGGGACTTGTGCGACGAGGTGGTCGATGGTGGTTTGATCGAGCTCGACCAGCGTCAGCATCGCCGGGGTGATGCGCGTGCTGCCCGCAACGATGCCGTTGGCCGGCACTTCGACCTGGCCATGCTTGCTGGCCGAGTACTGCCCGGCCTTGATCAACTCGATCAGCGCCGGTTTGTGCTCGCGCAACAGCGCCAGCAACGCCGGGTCGTTCAGCGCCTGTTTGTTGCCATTCACCCGCAATTGGTCGTCCGCGACCGCCAGCTGGATATCTTTAGCCTTCAATGTGGCCAACAGTTCGATCACGTTCACAGGACGATCTCCATTCGTTCGGTAATTGCGGCGTAGCCGGCCAGGGTCGGATGTTCGAACAGCGACCTGACATCGGCTTCCATGCCTTCCTGACGCAGCCGGCCGATCAGACTGACCGCCAGCAGTGAGTGACCACCCAGTTCAAAGAAATGATCGTTGCGCCCTACCCGCTCGACGTTGAGCAACTCGGCCCAGAGCCGTGCGAGGGTGATTTCCACGTCGCCCACCGGGGCTTCGTATTCGCGCACCGGCAATGCCGCCTGATCCGGCGCCGGCAACGCCTTGCGATCGAGTTTGCCGTTGGGGCTCAGCGGCAGTGCATCGAGATGCACGAACACGGCGGGCACCATGTAGTCCGGCAGATTTTCCAGCAGACGGCTGCGCAGCACGTCGGTTTCCAGGCGTGCGCCGGTGTAGTACGCCACCAGACGTTTGTCCCCCGGCACGTCTTCGCGAGCCAGCACGGCGGCTTCCTGAATGCCATCGATCTGGGTCAGGCGTGCCTGAATTTCGCCGAGCTCGATGCGCAGGCCACGGATCTTCACCTGATCGTCGTTGCGGCCCAGGTATTCAATGTTGCCGTCCGGCAGATAGCGGGCGACGTCACCGGTGCGGTACATCCGCCCGTTGCTCTGGAACGGATCGTTGAGGAAGCGCTCGGCGTTCAGTTCCGGGCGATTCAGATAACCGCGTGCCACTTGTACGCCGCCGATGTACAACTCGCCGACCACGCCGTGTGGCACTGGTTGCTGCTGGGCATCGAGGATGTACATGCGGGTGTTGGCGATCGGTTTGCCGATCGGCGTGTTGTCCGGGGTGCTTTCCAGCGGCCCGGCGCAGTTCCACGCGGTCACGTCCACTGCCGCTTCGGTCGGGCCGTAGAGGTTGTGCAGTTGGCTGCCCGGCAGTTGCTGTTTGAAGCGTCGCACCACGCTGCCCGGCAGCGCTTCGCCGCTGCACATGACTTGCCGCAGACTGCTGCAACGTGTGGTGTCAGCATGAGCGAGGAACACGTCGAGCATCGACGGCACGAAGTGCAACGTGGTGATCTGTTCACGCTCAATGATTTCACTGAGGTACTGCGGATCCTTGTGCCCCTCGGGCCGGGCCATGACCAGTCGTGCGCCAGTCATCAACGGCCAGAAGAACTCCCAGACCGAGACGTCGAAGCTGAACGGGGTTTTCTGCAACACCGTGTCGGCGGAACTCAGTTGGTAAGCGTCCTGCATCCACAGCAAACGGTTGACCACCCCGCTGTGTTCATTGATCACGCCTTTCGGTTGGCCAGTGGAACCGGAGGTGTAGATCACGTAAGCAGTGTGCTGCGGGGTCAGTTCAGTGAGCGACAGATTGTCCGTCGCCAGCGATTGCCAGTGCGGCTGATCCAGATCGACCACCGGCACTGAGACTTCGCCGAGTAACGAACGCGTGGTTCCCTGCACCAGCACCGCCAGCGGCGCGCTGTCCTCCAGCATGTAGGCCAGACGCTCCAGCGGATACGCCGGGTCCAGCGGCACATAACCGCCGCCGGCCTTGAGGATCGCCAGCAGCCCGACCACCATGTCCAGACCGCGCTCGACGCAGATAGCCACCCGCGCATCCGGCCCTACGCCCAATTCGCGCAGGTGCCGTGCCAGTTGATTGGCCCGGGCGTTGAGTTCGGCGTAGCTCAGTTGCTGCTCACCAGCGACCACGACGGGTGCCTGCGGCGTACGCACCACTTGCGCTTCGAACAGCCCGTGAATGGTCTGCTCAAGGTCGTAATCGACGTCCGTGGCATTGAGGCCGAACAGCAACTGCTGGCGCTCGGCATCCGCCAGCACCGGCAGGCGATTCAAGGCCTGCTGCGGTGTCTGTTCCAGCGCCTCGACCAGCCCCGCCAACGCCTGCTGCATGTAGCCACACACCCGCGCCGCGCCAATCTGCGAAGGGGTCATGGCCGTGAGGTCAAAGCCCTGACCCAGGTCGTCGACGTTGAAGCTCAGCGGATAGTTGGTGCGCTCCTCGCTGGAGAGGTTTTCGATGCCTTGCCAGGCCAGGCGATTGGCTTGCAACTGTTCCGCGCTGACGCTGTGCCGGTAGTTGAGCATGGCGCTGAACAGTGGCGACGGCGCCGCCACCCCGCTGCAACGCTGGGCCAATGCCAATGACGCATGTTCATGGCCGAGCAATGCGGTCAGTTGCGCATGGGTGGCGCGTACCCCGGCACGCACTGAAACATCACCCAGATCTACCCGCAGCGGCAGCGTATTGATGAACATCCCCAGACCGCGATCAGCGCCGGTACCGCCCTGCATCCGCCCCAGCAGCACGGTGCCGAACACCACGCGCTCATGTCCGGAAGTCGCCGCCAATACCTGGGCAAACGCCAGATGGAACAGGCTCGCGACGCTCACGCCCATCTGCCGCGCCTGATTGCGCAAGCGCCGCGCCAAGGCTTCGGGCAGGCGCTGACGGACTTCTTCGATGTCATGGCCGTCACCGTGCACGTCCAGCAGACCGAACGGCAGCGTCGGCTCATCGATCTCGCCGAGCATCGTGCGGAAGAACGCTTCATGCTCCTGCTCGCTGACGCCCAGCCGGGTCTGCGCCACGTAATTGCGATACGGCACGGCGGGGATCAGGGCTTCGCCGTGACCGAAGAGCAGCGCCTGCAGTTCCTGCTGCACCACTTCCAGCGCCGTGTGATCCATGGCGATGTGATGGAACAACAGCATGGCGACCACTCGATCATTGGCCGGGTCTTGTGCATAGACCAGGCGAATCAACGGCGCCTGACTGAGGTCGATGCGGTAATGCCGCGCGTCGAAGCGCTCATACAACTGCGCCAGAACATCACCGGCGGCCGGGTCGAGTGCGACTTCCTGCACCGGCAGTTGAGCTTCACGCCAGACCACCTGCACCGGCGTCGCCAACCCTTCCCAGACCACGCCGGTGCGCAGGATGTCGTGCCGGGTCATGACCTGACGCAGCGCGGCGGCAAAGGCGTGCAAGCGTTCAAGGCTGTCGAACGCCAGGCGCGATTGCAGCAGGTACGGATCACCCTGCGCGGCGCTCAAGTGGTGATACAAAATGCCTTCCTGCAACGGCGCCAGCGGATAAATATCCTGCACGTTGGCGGCACCGCCCGGCACCGTGGCCACGATACGCTCGATGCTGGCCTGATCCAGTTGCAGCAGGGTCAGCATGTCTGGAGTGATGTGCGTGCAACCGAGTGGAATCAGGTTGGCCGGCACCGCGACTTCGCGACCGCTGCCGACGGCGGCGGCCAGCGCGGCGAGGGTCGGCTGACTGAACAGCACGCGCACGTCGGTGCTCAGGCCGAGCTGACGCATGCGCTCGATCAGGTTCACCGCCAGCAGCGAATGCCCGCCCAGTTCGAAGAAGTTGTCGTGCCGCCCGACCTGTTCCACCTGCAGCACCTCGGCCCAGACCTGTGCCAGCGCGGTTTCCACCGGCCCTTGCGGCGCTGCGTATTCGCGGCTGAGCCAGGCGTCCTGATCCGGTTCGGGCAAGGCCTTGCGGTCGAGTTTGCCGTTGGCGGTCAGTGGCAGCGCCTCAAGCCGCACGTAAGCTGCCGGCACCAGTGCTTGTGGCAGACGCGCTTGCAAATGCGCGCGCAGCTCCTCGATATCGACCGCTGTGCGCGCGGTGAACCAGGCGATCAACCGCGCCTCGCGCACCAGCACCACCGCGTCCTGCAGCGCCGCATGGCTGGACAGCGCAGCTTCGATTTCCCCCAGTTCCACCCGCACGCCGCGCAGTTTGACCTGATCGTCGTTACGCCCCAGGTACTCGATATTGCCGTCGGCCAGCCAGCGCGCGAGATCGCCAGTGCGGTACATGCGCGCCTGCGGTTCGTCACTGAACGGGTCTTCGAGGAAACGTTCGGCGGTCAGCTCGGGGCGGTTCAGATAACCACGGGCCACACCCGCGCCACCGACGTACAACTCGCCCGCCACGCCAACCGGCACCGGACGCTGCTGCTCATCGAGCAGGTAGACCCTGGCGTTGCTCATCGGCCGGCCGATATGCAGCAGCTGTCCGGCATGGATTTGCCCGGAGGTCGCGACCACCGTGGCCTCGGTCGGGCCGTAGTTGTTGACGACATCAAAGGTCTGAGCGCGCGGGAACTGCCGCAACCTGTCGCCACCGATCAGCAGCGTGCGCAACGTCGGGTGACCCAGCTCACGACTGAAAGCGTATTCGGCAATCGGCGTCGGCAGGAAGCTCACCTGCAACGGTTGTGCGCGCCACCAGTCGAGCAGGTCATCGAGGTGTTCGTTGCTGATCGATTGCGGCGGCAGGTGCAGGGTCGCGCCGACACACAGCGCCGGCCAGACCTCCCAGGCCATCGCGTCGAAACCGCAACCGGCGACGCTGGCGGTGTGACTGCCGGCGCGCAGGTCGAACGCCTCGCAGTGCCAGTGCACAAGGTTTTCCAGGGTCGCGTGTTCGACCATCACGCCTTTCGGCTGGCCGGTCGAACCCGAGGTGTAGATCACGTAGGCCAGATGCGCCGGGGTCAGCGTCGGCAGTTGCGGATTGGTCTGCGGCAGGTGTTGCCAGAGGACGTTGTCCAGGTCGATCACCGGCACTCGACCCAGCAGCTCGCGGGTCGCGCCCTGCGCCAGCACCGCCACCGGATCGCTGTCCTGCAACAGGTAGGCGATGCGCTCCGCCGGGTACGTCGGGTCGATTGGCACGTAACCGGCGCCGGCCTTGAGAATCGCCAGCAGCGCCACCAGCATCTGCGGGCTGCGTTGCAGGCACACGGCAATCCGGTCGTCCGGTTGCACGCCGAGGCCGAGCAAGTGATGGGCCAGGCGATTGGCCTGCTGATTGAGTTGCGCGTAGGTCAGTTGCTGCGTGCCCTGCACCACCGCCAGTGCCTGCGGCTGCTGCGCGGCCTGCACTTGCACCAGCGCCTGAATCGTTGCCCCGCGCGGGTATGCCGCCGCCGTCGGGTTGAAACCGACCAGCAAGCGCTCGTATTCCTCCACCGAAAGAATCGGCAAACGGTTGAGCGGACGTTGCGGCGCCTGTTCCAGTGCATGCACCAGATGCTCCAGCGCGGTGTGCATGTAGCCGCAGATGCGCTGCGCGCCGATCTGCGCCAACGCCAGCACGGACAGGGAAAAGCCTTCGCCCAGATCATCGACGCTGAGAGTCAGCGGATAGTTGCTGCGCTCTTCGCCACCGAGCAATTGCACGCCTTCCCAGATGCCCTGACCGTCATGCGGCTGCGCTTCGGCAGCGGTATGCCGGTAGTTGAGCAAGGCGCTGAACAGCGGCGCCCCGGACACCGCGCTGCAACGCTGTGCCAGCGCCAATGGCGCGTGTTCATGGGCCAGCAGCGCGGTCAGCCGTGCGTGGGTCGTCTTGACCGCAGCGCGCACGCCTTCGCTGACATCCACCCGCAGCGGCAAGGTGTTGATGAACACGCCGAGGGTGCGATCCGCGCCCTCACCGCCCTGCAAACGACCCAACAGCACCGTGCCGAACACCACGTCGCGGCGGTTGGCAAGCACGCCCAGCACTTGCGCCCAGGCCAGGTGCATCAGGCTCGCCGGGCTGACGCCGAGTTGCCGGGCCTGCTCACGCAGACGCAGGGTCAACCCGGCATCCACGGCTTGCCCGGCTTCCTCGATGGCGCCGCCATCGCCTTGCACGTCATGCAGGCCGAATGGCAGGGTCGGCTCGTCGATATCGCCGAGCATGTCGCGGAAGAACGCTTCGTGTTCCTGCTCGCTGGCGCCCAGACGCGCCTGCGCCACGTAGTTGCGGTACGGCGTCGGCGTGCCGAGGCTGTCGGCCTGATTGAACATGAACGCGCGCATTTCCTGACCCACCACCTCCATGGCGGTGTGGTCGAGGATCAAATGCTGGAACAGGATGATCGCCACCACCCGTTGCTGCGCCGGGTCCTCGGCGTAAACAATGCGCATCAGCGGTGCCTGACTCAGGTCAAGACGGTTGTACCGGGCGTCGAAACGCGCGTGCAACTGTTCGAGCACATCACCCTGCGCCGGGTCCAGCGCCACCGCTTGTACCACCAGCGGCGCCTCGCGCCAGACCACTTGCTGCGGGCTCGCCAAGCCTTCCCAGACCACGCTGGTGCGCAGAATGTCGTGACGGGCGACGACCTTTTGCAGGTTGTCGGCAAAACCCTGCAAACGCTCAAGACTGTCGAATGCCAGCCGCGATTGCAGCAGGTACGGATCGCCTTGTTCGGCACTCAGGTGGTGATAAAGAATGCCTTCCTGCAACGGCGCCAGCGGATAGATGTCCTGCACGTTCGCCGCTCCGCCCGGCACCGTGGCGACGATGCGCTCGATGCTGGCCTGATCGAGTTCGGTCAGGCTGAGCATGTCCGGGGTGATGCGGGTGCAGCCCGGCGGAATGCGATTGGCCGGCACGTCGATTTCGCGTCCGCTGCCCACGGCGGCGGCCAGCGCAGCCAGGGTTGGCTGGCTGAACAGCACCCGCACATCGGCGCTGAGGCCGATCTGACGCATGCGTTCGATCAGGCTCACCGCCAGCAGCGAATGCCCGCCCAGTTCGAAGAAATTATCCTGACGTCCGACGCGCTCGACTTTCAGCACGTCGAGCCAGATCTGCGCCAGCGCGGTTTCCACCGCCCCTTCTGGCGCCTGATATTCGCGGCTGAGCCACGCGCCCTGCTCCGGCTCCGGCAAGGCCTTGCGGTCGATTTTGCCGTTGGCGGTCAACGGCAACGCATCCAGCCGCACGTAAGCCGCCGGCAACAGCGCATCCGGCAAGCGAGCCTGCAAATGCGTGTGCAACTGCTGAATATCGACCGCCGTGCGCTCGGTGAACCAGGCAATCAGCCGCCCGTCGCGGACCAGCACCACCGCTTCCTGCAGCGCAGCGTGGCTGCCGAGCGCGGCTTCGATTTCACCGAGTTCGATACGCACGCCACGCAGTTTGACCTGATCATCGTTGCGCCCCAGGTACTCGATATTGCCGTCGGCCAGCCAACGCGCCTGATCGCCGGTACGGTACATGCGCGCCTGTGGCTCGTCGCTGAACGGATCGAACAGAAACTGCGCAGCGCTCAGCTCGGGGCGATTCAGATAACCACGTGCCACGCCTGCCCCACCGACATACAACTCGCCCGCCACGCCCACCGGCACCGGACGCTGCTCAGCGTCCAGCACATAGATTTTCGCATTGGCGATCGGCCGACCGATATGCAGCGGCTGATCCAGTTCGACCCGGCCCGAGGTGGCGACCACCGTGGTTTCGGTCGGGCCATAGTTGTTGATCACGTCGAAGGTTTGCGCACGATTGAACTGACGCAGGCGGTCGCCGCCGATCAGCAGCGTGCGCAAGGTCGGGTGCTGCAACTGCCGGCTGAACGCGTATTCGGCCACTGGCGTCGGCAGGAAGCTGACCTGTAACGGCTGCGCGCACCACCAGTCGAGCAATTCGTCCAGATGCTCGTTGCGGATCGACTGCGGCGGCAGGTGCAAGGTCGCGCCCACGCACAGCGCCGGCCAGACTTCCCAGGCCATCGCATCGAAACCGAAGCCGGCGACACTCGCGGTCTGGCTGCCGGCCTGCAAGTCAAAGGCTTCAGCGTGCCAGTGCACGAGGTTTTCCAGGGTCGCATGCTCGACCATTACCCCTTTCGGTTGGCCAGTGGAGCCGGAGGTGTAGATCACGTACGCCAGATGCTTCGGCGTCAATGCCGGCACCTGCGGATTGGTATCCGACAGGTGCTGCCAGAGGTCGTTGTCCAGATCGATGACCGGCACGCCGCCGAGCAGATCGCGAGTCGATGCCTGCGCCACGACCGCCACCGGAGCGCAGTCCTGCAACAGGTAGGCGATGCGTTCCGGCGGATACGCCGGATCGACCGGCACATAACCGGCGCCGGCCTTGAGGATCGCCAGCAGCGCGACCAGCATGTCCGGGCTGCGCCGGGCGCACAGGGCGACCCGGTCATCGGGCTGCACGCCAAGGCCGATCAGGTGATGCGCCAGACGATTGGCCCGTTGATTGAGTTCGCCATAGCTCACCTGCTGCGCACCTTGCACCGCCGCCAAGGCTTCGGGATGCGCGGCAGCCTGGGCCTCGAACAAACGCGGCACGGTTTGCGCCGGCGGGTAGTCGCGACCGCTGATGTTAAAGCCGACCAGGACCCGTTGGCGTTCGTTCGGCGACAGCACCGAGATCTGCCGCAGCGGCGTTGCTGGCGTGTGCTCCAGCGCCGTCAGCAGATTGTGCAGCGCGGTCTGCAGGTAATCGCAGACCCGCGCGCCATCCACTTGCGGCACTGCCTGCACGCTCAGGCGGAACCCCGTGCCGAGGTCATCGACGCTGACCACCAGCGGATAGTTGCTGCGCTCGCGCGAGCTGAGAATCTCGATCCCGTCCCAGGTCACGCCTGCCGGCTCCGCCGCGCTGTGACGGTAGTTGAGCAAGCTGCTGAACAGCGGCAGCGATGCAGCCACACCGCTGCAGCGCTGAGCCAGCGACAGCGAGGCCTGCTCGTGCGCCAGCAATTGCGCCAGTCGCTCATGGGTGGCGCGCACGCCTTGCTGCACTGCGTTCGTGCCGACGCTGACCCGCAGCGGCAAGGTGTTGATGAACATGCCGAGTGCGCGATCGGCACCCTCGCCGCCCTGCATGCGCCCGAGCAGCACGGTGCCGAACACCACCTCTTCACGCCCCGAAACCTGCGCCAGCACCTGACCCCAGGCCTGGTGCACCAGGCTGGCCGCGCTGATGCCGAGGCGGCGCGCCTGCTCGCGCAAGCGTTCGGCCACGCTGGCGTCCAGCGTCTGCTCGCTGTCGACGATGCTGCTGCCATCGCCGTGCACGTCCTGCACACCGAAGGCCACGGTCGGCTCGTCGATATCGCCAAGCATGTCGCGGAAGAACGCTTCATGCGCTTCGGCATTGGCCTGCTGTTGCGCCTGCGCCACGTAGTTACGGTACTGCACCGGCATCGGCAACTCGGCACCGCTCGGCTGCAGGCTGTCGTTCATTTCCGCCAGCAGCACTTCCAGTGCGGTGTGGTCGAGCACGATGTGGTGCAGCAACAGGATGCCGACCCAGCGCTGTTGTTCACGGTCTTCGGTGTAGGCCAGACGCATCAGCGGTGCGCGGCGCAGGTCGAGGCGATAGTGACGCGGGTCGAACCGCGCCTGCATTTGCTCCAGCACATCGCCCTCAAGCAGGTCGGCATCGACCCGTTCCAGCGCAAGCGGCGCCTCGCGCCAGACCACTTGCACCGGTTCTTCAAGCCCTTCCCAGACCACGCTGGTGCGCAGAATGTCGTGGCGTGCGATCACCGCGTTCAACGCACGGACGAAGGCCTTGATCTGCGCCAGACCGGCGAAGGCGAATTGCGCCTGCAACACGTACGGGTCGCCGGCGCTGGTCGCCAGATGGTGGTAGAGAATCCCCGCCTGCAACGGCGCCAGGCCATAGATGTCCTGCACATTGCCGACGCCGCCGGGCACGCTGGCGACCACGCGGTCGATGGCGGCCTGATCCAGCGAGGCCAGCGGCAGCATGTCCGGGGTGATCTGCGTGCAATCGGCAGGAATCAGGTTGTCCGGTACCCGCACGCCGTGGCTGTCACCCAGGGTAGCGGCCAGCGCCGCCACGCTCGGCTGGCCGAACAGCACGCGCACGTCGCACTGCAAGTCGTGCTGACGCATGCGTTCGATCAGTTTCACCGCCAACAGCGAATGGCCGCCAAGCTCGAAGAAGTTGTCGTGTCGCCCGACCTGCTCGACACCGAGCAGGGTCTGCCAGATGCCGGCGATCAGGGTTTCGACTTCCCCCACTGGGGCTTCGAAACCACGACGGGCGAAGGCATCGCTGTCCGGTTGTGGCAAGGCTTTGCGATCAAGCTTGCCGTTGGTGGTCAGCGGCAACGCGTCGAGGCGCACAAACGCGCTCGGCACCATGTAGTCGGCCAGCGACAGCAGCAACTCGTCGCGCAGTTGCGCGGCGCTCGGCTCAATGCCTGCGGCGGCCAGCCAGTAGGCGACCAGACGCTGATCACCGGGGCTGTCTTCGCGGGCAATCACCACCGCTTCGCGCACACCGGCGCAGGCTGCGAGGCGAGCTTCGATTTCGCCGAGTTCGATGCGGAAACCACGGATCTTCACCTGATCGTCGTTGCGCCCGAGGTATTCGAGGCTGCCATCGGCGGTCCAGCGCGCCAAATCACCGGTCTTGTACAGGCGCGCCTCGGCACGGCCGCTGAACGGGTCGGCGATAAAGCGCTCGGCGGTCAGCGCCTCGCGGTTGAGGTAACCCCGGGCAACCCCGGCGCCACCGACGTACAACTCGCCGATCACGCCGACCGGCACCGGTTCGCGCAGCGCGTCGAGCACATACAGTTGCAGGTCGGGAATGCCCACGCCAATCGGGCTGCGCCCCACCAACAGCGCATCGGCTGCTTCCAGTGGGCGGTAGGTGACGTGCACCGTGGTTTCGGTGATGCCGTACATGTTCACCAGCCGCGTACCGGCATTGCCGACCCGCGCGTACCACGGTTTGAGCAGGCCCGGTTCCAGCGCTTCGCCGCCGAAAACCACCTCGCGCAGCGAGTGTTGCAACGGGCTGCGGCCCTGCGCGGCGATCAACTGGCGGAAGGCACTCGGGGTCTGGTTGAGCACGGTGACGCCAGTGCGGCACAGCATCGCGTAGCAGTCGTCCGGCGAGCGGCTGACAGCCTGCGGCACCAGCAACAACTGGCCGCCATACGCCAGCGCACCCCAGATTTCCCACACCGAGAAGTCGAAGGCGAAGGAATGGAACAACGCCCACACGTCCTGCGGGTTGAAGTTGAACCAGTAGTGGGTTGCCGAAAACAGCCGCACCACGTTGCGATGCTCGACCATCACGCCCTTGGGCAGGCCCGTGGAGCCGGAGGTGTAGATCACGTAGGCGAGATGACTTGGAGTCAGCTCGGGAATCTGCGGATTGCTGCTGAGTTCAGCCTGCAACTGCAGGCTGTCCAGATCGATGATCGGCACGTTGAGTGCGCCGACCCGCTCCAGCGTATCGGCCTGGGTCAGCACCGCCACCGGGGCGCTGTCCTGCAGGGTGTAGGCGATGCGCTCCAGTGGATACGCCGGGTCGATCGGCACGTAACCGGCGCCGGCCTTGAGGATACCGAGCAAGCCGATGATCATTTGCGGGCCGCGTTCGACACAGATCGCCACGCGCTGATCCGGGCGAATCCCCAGCGCCAGCAGATGATGCGCAAGCTGATTGGCGCGGCGATTGAGTTCGCCGTAGCTCAGCGTCTGCTCTTCGAACAGCAGCGCTGTGGCCTCGGGTCGCGCCGCCGCGTGGGCTTCGAACTGCTGGTGAATCAGCGGCGTTTCCGGGAACTGTGGCAACGGCGAGTTGACCCCGTGCAGCAGGTATTCGCGCTCGGCCGCCGGCAGGATATTCAGGCGTTGCAGCGGTGCATCCGGGGTCGATTGCAAGGCCTGCAGCAGGCTGTGCAACGCGGTGTGCAGATAAGCGGCGATGCGTTCGGCGCCCAGCGCCACGTCCGCCAGCGCGGTGATGCGCAGGTCCTCGCCGAGGTCGTCGATGTTGATCGTCAGCGGGTAGTTGGTGCGTTCGCGGGCGCCCAGCACGTGCACGCCGGGGGCCAGTTCGCTGACCTCGGCGATCTCTTCGCTGCTGCTGTGGCGATAGTTGAGGATCGCGCTGAACAATGGCGTCGGCACCGCCACTGCGCTGCAACGCTGGGCCAGGGCCAGCGAGGTCTGCTCATGACCGAGCAGCGCGGTCAGGCGTCGATGGGTGGCCAGCACCCCGGCACGTACGCCGTCCTGCCCGACATCCACCCGCAGCGGCAAGGTGTTGATGAACATCCCCAGCGCCTGTTCCCCGCCCTCTCCCGCCTCCATCCGCCCCAGCAGCACGGTGCCAAACACCACTGCCGTGCGCCCCGACAACTGGCTGAGCACCCGCGCCAGCGCCAGGTGCATCAGGCTGGCGACGCTGACCCCGAGCTGGCGTGCCTGGCCGCGCAGTTGCCGGCTGAAGTCGGTGTCGAGCATCAGCACGGCTTCTTCGATGTCTTGGCCGTCGCCCTGCACATCCTGCAGACCACAGGGCAAGGTCGGCTCGTCGATATCGGCGAGCATCTCGCGGAAGAACTGCTCGTGAGTCTGTTCGTCCAGACGCAGACGGGCCTTGGCCAGGTGATCGCGGTACGGCACCGGCGGCCCGACCTGCGCAGTCTGGCCGAGCAGGTGCGCGCGGGTTTCGCGGCGCACCACATCGAGTGCCACGTGGTCCATGATCAGGTGATGGAACAGCAACAGCGCAACCACGCGCCCGTTTCCCGGATCCATGGCGTAGACCAGACGCAGCAGCGGCGCCTGCTGGATGTCGAGGCGGAAGAACCGTGGGTCGTGGCGCTCCAGCAGTTGCGTCAGCACATCCGCGCCTGGCGCGAGCGCGATTTCTTCGCAGTGCAGACGAGCCTGCCGCTGCACCACTTGCAGCGGTTCGTCCAGGCGTTCCCAGACGAACGAAGTGCGCAGAATGTCGTGGCGTTCGATCATCCATTGCAGCGCCTCAGCGAAAGCCTCCAGCCGTTCGCGGCTGTCGAAGGCGAATCGGGCTTGTGACACATAAGGATCGCCGGCGGGCGCCGACAGGTGCAGGTAAAGCATGCCTTCCTGCAGCGGCGCCAGCGGGTAAATGTCCTGCAGGTTGGCGGCGCCGCCGGGCACATTGGCCACCAGCCGGTCGATGGTCGGCTGATCCAGGGTCACCAGCGGCAGCATGTCCGGGGTGATGCGAAACGCCGGGCTCAGCCAGTCGCCACCGTGTTGCGCGACCAGTTCCAGCAGTTGGGCCTTGTGTTCGCTGAGGCTGTCCCACAACGCATCGTCCAGGGCGTCGTCGCTGCCCAGAATGACCAGGTCTTCATCTTCCTGTTGAAGGCGGATCGCATGGGTGGAAATAACAGCCATCAGTTCGCTGAAATGCATGGGATAACCTGCTGTAAATACGAGAAAAAGGAGCGCGCAGCGGCGAGTCCGTGCCTGCTGTGCGCAGCCTGGAAAAGCTAAAACATCGGGGCTTGCGGGGCTGACATGGGAAGCGGGGACAAGCCAGCCTCCCTGCGGGTGAGCAACCGAATACCTGTGGCGAGGGAGCTTGCTCCCGCTGGGCTGCGTAGCAGGCCCCGATGTTGTGCATCAGCAACCGGGGGACGCTTTGCGCCCCAGCGGGAGCAAGCTCCCTCGCCACAGGTTCGGTGTCAGACGCAGAGTTCAGAGCCGACGTTTGCGGGCGAGGCTCGGGATGGTGGTTTGCGGGATGAACACGTGCTGCGCCTCGGGCGTGGTACTGAGTGCCAGCGCCGCCAGCGTCGGCTGGCTGAACAGCGCCCGAGCGTCGGTGTGCAAACCGCTCTGACGCATGCGCGCCACCAGACTCACCGCCAGCAACGAATGCCCGCCGAGTTCGAAGAAGTTGTCGTGACGACCGACCTGTTCTACGCCGAGCACCTCGCCCCAGATCTGCGCCAGTGCGGTTTCTACTTCACCCTGTGGCGCCACGTACGGTCGGTTGATCACCGCATCTGCCCCCGGTTCCGGCAGGGCTTTGCGGTCGATCTTGTCGTTTGGCGTCAGCGGCAAGGCATCGAGCCACACGAACGCGCCCGGCACCATGTACTCCGGCAAACGCTCCAGCACGTGGGCGCGCAAGGTCTCAAGACTTGGTGCGTCAATGCCGGCGCGCAGGGTGTACCAGGCCACCAGACGCTCATCACGGACCATCACCACCGCTTGGCGAATCGCCGGATGCTCGATCAACCGGGCCTCGATTTCCCCCGGCTCCAGACGCAGGCCACGCAGCTTGATCTGGAAGTCGTTGCGGCCAAGGAATTCCAGTTCGCCCTCGTGGTTGTAGCGCGCCAGATCGCCGGTGCGGTACAGGCGATCACCCGCCACAAACGGGCTGTTGATGAAGCGCTCGGCCTGCATTTCCGGCAGTCCGTGATAACCGCGTGCCACGCCGACGCCGCCGATATGCAACTGACCGCTTACACCCTGCGGCACCGGTTGGTCGTAGGCATCGAGCACGTATAGGCGGGTGTTGCTCAAGGCTGTACCGATCGGCACCACGTTGTCCGGCACCGGCATATGCGGTTCCAGCGTCCAGCCCGTGCTGTCCACCGTGGTTTCAGTCGGGCCATAAACGTTATGCAACCGCACCCACGGCAGGCGATCGCGCACCTGACGCGCCAGCGTTGCACTGAGTTCGCCGCCACCGTTAAGCACATCGGTCAGGCTGGTGCATTGCTCGACACCGTCCTGCTCGATGAACTGCTGCAGTAACGCAGGAACGAATTTGACTACGGTGACCTGATGCTCGCGAATGGTCTGCACCACATACGCGGAATCGCGGTTGCCGTCCGGCCGCGCCAGCACCAATCGCATCCCGGAACACAGTGGCCAGAAAATCTCCCACACCGAACTGTCGAAGCTGAACGGCGCTTTTTGCAGCAGCGCGCCGTGTTCGGTCGGCGGCGAAATCTGCGAACCCCAATACACCATGTTGCAGGCACTGCGATGCTCGATCATCACGCCCTTCGGCAACCCGGTAGAGCCCGAGGTGTAGATCATGTACGCAAGATTCGAAGCACTGAGGCCCGGTACCTGAAGATTGTCTGACGGCTGCCGCTCCCAGCTGCCGTGCTCCAGATTAATCAGCGGCACACCCGGCACGTCGAGCAATTGCCGCGTGGCGCCATGCACCAACAGTGCGACCGGCGCGCTGTCCTGCAGCATGTAGTTCAGGCGCTCCAGCGGATAGTCCGGGTCCAGCGGCACGTAGGCGCCGCCAGCCTTGAGAATGCCGAGCAAACCAACGATCAGATCCAGCCCCCGTTCAACGCAGATCGCCACCCGCGAGTCCGGCTGCACGCCGAGTTCACGCAGATGATGGGCCAGGCGATTGGCACGCTGATTGAGCTCAAGGTAAGTCAGGGTTCCCTGAGCGGATTGCAGCGCGATGGCGTCCGGTTTGCGCCGCACCTGGGCTTCGAACAACGCGTGCAGTGGCTGCTCCAGCGGACAATCGACCTCGGTGGCGTTGAAGGTGATCAGCAAGCGTTGCAACTCATCGGCTTGCAGAATCGGCAAGCGGTTCAACGGCTGTTGCGGGGTCTGCTCCAGGGCCTGCACCAGGCCGCTCAACACCGCTTGCATGTAACCGCAAATCCGTTGCGCGCCAATCTGCGCCACGGCCCTGCCGGTCAGGCGCAAGCCGTTGCCAAAATCATCCACGCTCATGGTCAGCGGGTAATTGGTGCGCTCCTCGTTGGCCAGGGTTTCGAAGCCTCGCCAGGCCTGACTGGATGGCTCCAGCAGTTCGGATTCGTCACTGTGCCGGTAGTTGAGCAGCGCGCTGAACAACGGTGACGGCGAGGCGACGCCACTACAGCGCTGAGCCAGTGCCAGCGAAGCGTGCTCATGCCCGAGCAGCGCGGTCAGCCGCGCATGGGTGGCGCGCACGGCGTCGAGCACCCCGGCATCGACATCGATGCGCAGCGGCAAGCTGTTGATGAACACGCCCAAGGCCCGGTCGGCGCCCTCGCCGCCCTGCATGCGCCCCATCAGCACGGTGCCGAATACGACGCGCTGCTGGCCGGACGTCGCCGCCAGCACCCGCGCCCACGCCAGATGAATCAGACTGGCAACGCTGACACCGGCCTGTCGTGCCTGAGTGCGAAGGCGCTGATAGGCGTCAGCCGGCAATGCCTGCTGCGCTTCGTCGATGCCGCGTCCGTCGCCCTGTACTTCCTGCAGCCCGAATGGCAGGGTCGGCTCGTCGATGTCCGCCAGTTGCGCGCGGAAAAACGCCTCGTGTTCCTGCTCGCTGACGCCCAGCCGTGTCTGCGCCACGTAATTGCGATACGGCACCGGCGGTGCCAGCGCCACGACCTGCCCCGACAGGCTGGCCTGCATCTCGCCGCGCATTACTTCAAGAGCGATGTGATCCATGGCCAGGTGATGGAACAGCAGAATCCCCACCACCCGATCCAGCACAGGATCACGGGCATACACCAGGCGCATCAGCGGCGCCTGACTGACGTCGAGGCGATAACGCCGGGCGTTGAAACGCTGGTGCAACTGCTCGATGATCGGGCCGTTGGCCGGGTCCAGTTCGACCTCCTGCAACGGCAGAATCGCCTCGCGCCACACCACCTGCACCGGAGTGGTCAGGCCTTCCCAGAGCACCGCGGTGCGCAAAATGTCGTGACGTGCCATGACCTGGCGCAGCGCAGTGGCGAAAGCCTCGACCCGCTCGATGCTGTCGAACGCCAGTTGCGATTGCAGCAGGTACGGATCGCCCTGCGCGGCGGTGATGTGGTGGTAGAGAATGCCTTCCTGCAGCGGTGCCAGCGGGTAGATGTCCTGCACGTTGGCCGCCCCGCCCGGTACCGTGGCGACGACCCGCTCGATGTCCTTCTGCTGCAGTTGCACCAGCGGCAGCATCTCTGGCGTGATGTGGGTGCAATCGGCGGCGATGCGGTTGGCCGGCACTTCGATCTCTCGACCGCTGCCGACCGAAGCCGCCAGCGCTGCAAGCGTTGGCTGACTGAACAGCACGCGTACGTCGCTGCTCAGATCGAGCTGGCGCATGCGTTCGATCAGAATCACCGCCAGCAGCGAATGCCCGCCCAGCTCGAAGAAATGATCGTGGCGCCCGACCCGCTCCACTTGCAGGACTTCGGCCCAGATCTGTGCCAGGGCGATTTCGACCTCACCCTGCGGCGCCTCGTATTCGCGGCGGATCAGATCGTCCGGCCCGGGCGCCGGCAGTGCCTTGCGATCGACCTTGCCGTTGGCGGTCAGCGGCAGCGCCGACAGACGCACATAGGCGCTCGGCAGCATGGCACTGCTCAGGCGGGTTTTCAGCTGCGCGTGCAGCTCATTGATGTCCAGCGGCGCCTGCTCGGTGAACCACGCCAGCAATTGCCCGTCGCGCACCAGCACCACCGCTTCGCGCACCGCTGGATGGCTGGCGAGTGCGCTCTCGATCTCGCCCGGTTCGATGCGGATGCCACGGATTTTCACCTGATCATCGTTGCGCCCCAGATACTCCAGATTGCCGTCGGCGCGCCAACGTGCGAGGTCGCCGGTGCGGTACATGCGCGCGCCCGGTGCAGTGCTGAACGGATCGTGCAGGAAGCGCTCGGCGTCAAGCTCTGCGCGGTTCAGGTAACCGCGCGCCACCCCGGCCCCGCCGACGTACAACTCGCCCGTAACGCCTGGCGGCACCGGTTGCTGCTGCTCGTCGAGCAGATACACCGTGGCGTTGCTCACCGGTTTGCCGATGTGCAGCGGCTGCCCGGCGTCGATGCGTCCGGAGGTTGCCACCACGGTGGCTTCGGTCGGCCCGTAGTTGTTGATCACTTCAAACGAGGGCTGACGCGGGAACTGGCGCAGGCGATCGCCACCGATCAGCAGCGTGCGCAATGTCGGGTGATCGAGCTGGCGGCTGAACGCGTATTCGGCGATCGGCGTCGGCAAGAAGCTCACGTCCAGCGGCTGCGCACGCCACCAGTCGAGCAGCGCATCGATGTCTTCGCTGCCCTCGCTGACCGGGGCCAGGTGCAGGGTCGCGCCCACACACAGCGCAGACCAGACTTCCCAGGCCATCGCGTCGAAACCGAAGCCCGCGAGGCTCGAGGTATGGCTTTCGGCGTGCAGGTCGAAAACGTCAGCGTGCCAATCGACCAGATTGCACAGGGTGCGGTGCTCGACCATCACCCCCTTGGGCAGGCCGGTCGAACCGGAGGTGTAAATCACATAAGCGAGGTTGGCCGGGGTCAGCCCCGGCACCTTCGGCGCGTCGACCCGGTCAGCCGACCAACTCGGCTGATCCAGTTCGATCACCGGCACCGACAACGCCGGCAAATGCCCGCGCAGCGCACGCTGGGTCAGCACCGCGGTGGGCGCGCTGTCCTCCAGCAGATAGCTCAGGCGCTCGGCCGGATGCGCTGGATCCAGCGGTACATACGCGGCGCCAGCCTTGAGGATCGCCAACAGCCCGACCAGCGTGTCGAGCCCGCGCCGGGCGACGATCGCCACCCGGTCATCCGGGCGCACGCCGAGATCGAGCAGATGATGAGCCAGCGCATTGGCGCGTTGATTGAGTTCGGCATAGGTCAGGCTTTGCCCCTGATCAACCGCCGCCAGCGCCTGCGGCCGCAGCGTCCCCTGCGCTTCGATACGTTGCTGAAGGGTCGTCGGCGCCGGGTAGTCCACCCGCGTGGCATTCCACTGTTGCAGCCGCGCGGTTTCTTCCGGCGTGCTCAGGTCGAAATCCGCCACCGCCAGGTTCACCGCTTCCAGCCCCTGCTCCAGAATCAGCAACCAGCGTTCAGCCAGGGCCTCGACTTCGTCGGCACTGAAATACGCCTCGCTGTAGATCAGGTACAGCCGCGCGTCGTCATTGGCCAGATTGCTCAGCAAATGCACCGCCAACGGTGTGGCCTCTTCGCCGTTCGAGGCCTTGATGATCCGTCCCGAGGCCTCGCCGTAGCGATAATCGTGAGTGCCCTGCTCGTAGGACACCGTGACCTCGAACAGCTGCGAGCGCTCCTCCCGCAGCAGGCCGAGGGCGCGATTCATCTCACTCACGGGAAAACGCTGATGGCGAAAGTCCTGGCGCAGTTCATCGCGAATCGCCCGGACCAGTTCAGCGAACGTGCAGTGGCGACCGAAGCCCATGCGCACCGCACTGACCTGGGCGAACAGCCCGAGCGTGGATTTGAAGCGCGCCCCGGAGCGGTTGAGAATCGGCAGCCCCACCACCCATTCGTCACGTTGCGCGGTGCGGCTGAAGTAGACATGCAGCGCCGCCAGCAACACATGGAACGCCGAGGCGCCAAACTCCCGAGCTACCTGCTGCATGCGCTCGTGCAGCAGCGCCGGCAAAGGCTGCGCGTAGACCTGCGTCTGCGCGGATTGGCCGGCCAGGCTCTGCTGATACCGCGGCAGCAGCAGCGGCTCGGGCAATTGTCGGTACTTGTCCAGCCAGTAGGCGCGATCCTGCGCATAACGGCGCGACGCGTGATAGCGCGCATTGTCCTCGATGAAGTCGATGTACGACGGCGCCGAGACCGGTGCCGGTTGACCGTGCGCCAGCGCGTTGTAGATCTCGTCCAGCGACTTGAACATTTCGCCGAAGCCCCAGCCATCGACGATCAAGTGATGCGCCTGCACGGACAGCCAGTGTCGCTGCTCATCGAGACGGATCAACAGAAAACGCAACAGGCAGCCGCCGCCCAGCACAAAGGGCTGATCGATGCGCGCCTGCACCAGTGCCCGCGCCGCCGATTCCGGGTCGCTGTGCGCCGACACATCGGCGATCGGCATCGGTACCGGCAATGACCGGGCGAACTGCTGCAAAGGCAAGCCATCGGCACCGGCGCCCGGCAGCAGAATCGTGCGCAGCGCGTCATGCCGGGCCACCAGCAGCTCCAGCGCAGCCTGCATTCGCGCCGGATCCAGCGGCCCGCTGAGGTCCAGGTATCCGCCGATGTTGTACAGCGGCGAATCCCCGCGACTCAGCTGGTCCAGCCAGATATCCAGCTGCGCAGCGGTCAGCGGATACGTCTGGAACGAAGCGGACGGCGTGGCTACCGCAGAGGCAGAAATAGGCGGCATAAGATCCTTCTCATGTGATTTTGCGCCTATTCAAGCATCGGCCCCGATGCCGACATGACACGTAAAACCCGGACAACCCCGCCCCCGGCGCTGGCCTGTCAGCACTTGTTGAGCCTGATTGGCTGGGAACTGGCTAAAAGTTCGGAGAGGAAATACTGAAAATCTTGTAGGAAAAATGCCACACACCAGCGCTGCCATTGACCTGCGTAATAACTCCAAAAAAAACAACAGCCCCGGTTTTCAGGGTCTTGCCGTGACCAAACAGTCACACGATGCGCGACACCTGTAGCAAAAGGCGTCAGAAGCCCGGCGCCAAGTTTCAGAAATGATGGCACTTTGTGTCCCTGTTTTCCCTTACAGACGTAGGACAAATCCATAGGCTTAAATCCCGCCCCAGATCAGTTTCAAGGAGAAACGATTGCGTGGGCGGCTTTTGCATAAACAGCGGACGACTCGGTGATGACTCGGAACCAGGGATGACAAGGATATGAATCTGACCGGCAGCATTCGCAACATGGAAAACCCGCACTTCTACTGGCAACTGGGGGAATTGATTGCCAGCACCGGCGACGATCATTTCGCCAGCAATATGTTCCAGCTGGTCGACACCCTGGTGCCGGTCAATCGCGTCGATCTCAGTGAGTGGACGCTGGACGAGCGTCAGGCCAGCGTGGTCGAGATCAAGGCGCTGGGCAGCGCCGGACTGCCGCAGACCTTCCCGCCACCGGACCCGTTGAAGAGTCCTGACGATCATCCGTTGTTGCAGAAAATGATCGAGATGAATGACTCTCTGCTGATTCAACTCAAAGCGTCGCTCCAGCCGCAACATCCGCAGCACAGCGTGCACCAGTGCAATCTGGTGTCCCGCACCTCCAATCGCCGCTGTGTCATCTCGTTCTACCGACCGCATACGCAACGGGTGTTTTCCCTGCCGGAGCTGTCGTTTCTGAAAAGCCTGTCCGACACCCTGCTGCCGCTGATCGAACGGCACGCGCAGCTCAGTCGACAGATCGTCGCCAAACAGCCGCGCCTGCCCTTGGCCGATCTGGAGCAGGCGCCGTTGCAGCAGGTGTTCGACGAACGTCTGGCGCTGGGCGGCATCGTGCTGTCGGCGCGAGAGAAAGAAGTCTGCCTCGGTTTGTTGACCGGCGGTACCGTGCCGCAACTGGCGGAGAAGCTACGGGTCAAGAGCAGTTCGGTCGAGACCTACCTCAAACGGGCGACCGCCAAACTGGGAGTCAGCGGACGGCATGGCCTGGCGCGCTGGATGGCCGGGGCGTAACCGCACGGTCGTGTTCAACAGTGTTCGATGGTGGTGTGGGGACGCGGTCCCCGGCACGTATTTTTTCTGCATGAGAGCGTTCGATGCTGCGCATTTCCCTGCTGTCCCTCGCCGTGTTGTTGGCCGGTTGTTCATTGATTCCCGAGTACCAGCGCCCTGCTTCACCGAGCGCTGCGCAGTACCCGCAAGGCGCGGTTTACCCGGCACCGACACCCGGCGCAGCGCGCACTGAAGACTGGCGCACGCTGTTCAACGACCCGGCGCTGCAACAGTTGATCGAAAGCGCGCTGGTGAACAATCGCGATCTGCGGGTGGCGGCACTGAACGTCGAGGCGTTCCAGGCGCAGTACCGCATCCAGCGCGCCGATTTGCTGCCGGCGGTGTCGGCCAATGCCAGCGAGTCGCGCCAGCGCCTGCCGCCCAGCGTGACCGGCAGCAAAGCCATGATCAATTCGACCTATGCGGTGAATCTGGGCGTCAGTGCCTATGAACTGGATTTTTTCGGCCGGGTGCGCAGCCTCAGCGAACAGGCGCTGCAAACCTGGCTGGCGACCGAACAGGCGCGGCGCAGTGCCGAGCTGAGTCTGGTGGCCAACGTCGCCAATGCCTACCTGACCTGGCGCGCCGATCAGGAACTGCTCGAACTGACCCGCCAGACCCTGGCCGCCGATGAGCAAAGCTTGCGCTTGACCACGCGCAACCGTGAGGCCGGCAAGTCTTCGGCGCTGGAACAGGCGCAGGCGCAAACCAGCGTCGACAGTTCGCGAGCCAATCTGGCGCGATACAAACGTCAGGTAGCGCAGGATCTGAACGGCCTGACGCTGCTGGTCGGCGCGCCAGTCCCCGAGCAACTGCCGGCGCAACCACTGGCCAGCGATCTGCTCCAGCAATTGCCGGCCGGGCTGCCTTCGGATCTGCTGCAACGGCGCCCGGACATACTGCAGGCCGAGTACCAACTGAAAGCGGCCAACGCCAATATCGGTGCGGCGCGCGCGGCGTTTTTTCCCAGTGTCAGTCTGACCGCCAGCGCTGGCACCTCCAGCCGCGATCTGTCCGGGCTGTTTAGCGCCGGCTCCGGGGCGTGGACGTTCCAGCCGCAAATCAACTTGCCGATTTTCAACGCCGGCAGCCTGCGCGCGAGCCTGGATTATTCGAAATTGCAGAAAGACGTTGCGGTCGCCGAATACGAAAAATCGATTCAAACCGCATTTCAGGAGGTCGCTGATGGCCTGGCGGCGCGCAGCAGTTATCAGCAGCAATTGCAGGCGCAGCGCGATCTGGTGCAGGCCACTCAGGACTACTACAACCTGGCGCAACACCGTTATCAGAATGGCGTCGACAGCAGCCTGACGTTTCTCGATGCACAACGTTCACTGTTCAGTTCGCAGCAGGGGCTGATCACTGATCGCCTCGCGCAACTGGTGGCCGAGGTCAACCTGTACACCGCGCTGGGCGGCGGCTGGCGGGCGGATGAGGCGAATGTTCAGTAGTCCGTCGTCACTTTTTCTTACACCTTTTGTCGCCCGATCCTGCGCCGCGCGGCGATCCGTGGCCGGCCTCTGCCGTCAGTTTGGTATCATGCGCCGCTTTACGGTTAACCCCCCGCCAGTCCTGCCGACTGACGGGCTGCAAAAGGCGGTATTAGATGACGGCTTTGTTGACTCGCCGCAAGGTGCTTGCGGGAATGGGCGTGCTGGGCCTGGGCCTGCTCGCGGGCTGCGACACCCGTGGCCAACTGTCGTACAAGTACGGCAAGGACCTGAGTGACAAGATCCTCGGGCGCACCTTCAAGCTGAAGAACACCGACGGCGAAACCATGACGCTGTCGAGCTTTCGCGGGATGATGCCGATGATCTTCTTCGGCTTCACCCAATGCCCGGCGGTGTGCCCGACCACCCTCGCCCGCGCCGCGCAAATCAAGAAGCTGATGGGCAAGGACGGCGACCGTCTGCAGGTGATCTTCATCACCCTCGACCCGGAACGCGACACGCCGCAGATCCTCGACGCCTACGTCAAAGCCTTCGACCCGAGCTTTGTCGCGTTGTACGGCACGCTGGAAGAAACCCAGGCCACCGCCAAGGAATTCGACGTGTTCTTCGAGAAGGTGCCGGCCGGCGACACCTATACCATCTCCCACACGTCCACCAGTTACGTCTACGACTCGCGCGGCCAGCTGCGCCTGGGTCTGTCTGTATCGCTTTCGGCACAAGAGTGCACGGAAGATTTGCTCACCGTTATGGAGGTCTGCTGATGCACCCCGTTTTGAACAACATCAAACGCGCCGTTTTCGCTGTGTCCCTGCTGGGCCTGGCTTTTCAGGCCAGCGCTCAGGCCAAGGTCGACGACGCCTGGGTGCGTGCGACCGTGCCGACCCAATCGGCCAGCGGCGCGTTCATGACCGTCACCGCGGACAGCGACAGCAAACTGCTGAGCGTGGCCTCGCCGGTGGCCAAAGATGTGCAGATCCACGAAATGTCGATGAAGAACGACGTGATGAGCATGGGCCCGGTCAAGTCGGTCGACCTGCCGGCCGGCAAAGCCGTCACCTTCGACCCGAACGGCTACCACGTGATGCTGATGGGCCTGACCGGCCAACTCAAGGAAGGCGAAAGCGTACCGCTGACCCTGACCGTGGAAAACGCCAAGGGCGAGAAAGAAACCGTCGAAGTCAAAGCCGAAGTGCGTGCGCTGACGCACATGGAAGGCCACGATCACAGCAAGATGCATTGATCTGACTTGGCGGTAATAAAAAGGGGCGGCCTGATTGATGATCAGGCCGCCCCTTTTTTTTCGCGCATGTCAGCCGCGCTTGCGGGCCAGCGCATTACGCACGCTTTCTCTCGACATTCCCGAGCGCGATGCCGCCGCAGTTTTCTCCACGGGCGCCGCCGCCAACTGCTGCTTGCGCTTCAACACCTGACTCCAGCGATAACCGAGATAACCGGCCGCCGCAAAAAATCCCAGCCAACCAGTGATCAGGTTGACCACCGTCCACAGCCCAAGGGTGATCAGTACGGTTTTCCAGGTGAACAGCTTCAGGTTGTTGTCGACGGGCACCGTTTCAACCGGTGCCTGCTGCGCCACTGGAATCTGCTGCACTCCATCCAGATCAAAGCGCAATGAGAAGTCCGCCCCCGGTACCTGGACATTTATCTGATTGCCTTCAGCGGTATGCACCCGCACTTCGCCATTGACGACCGACACCGAACTGAAACTGATCTGGGTTTCGTGATGAATCTCGCCGTTGACCAAGGTCACGACCGTTCGTTGTTCGCCATTGGGGGTGTCGCGCATGTCGATTCCTTGAGAACTCCACGTCGGACGACGTGCAAATGGAAAATCCGTTGGGCTCGAATGCTACTGAGTGGCCATCAGGCTGTCCAGAAACAACCCGCTCGATGCTGATGGAAAGCTTGCTTTACATAGAAGAAAATTTTAGTAAGTATGTAAAGGGTCTTTTACACAGGAAGTTGAAAAAATGAACCGGTACTACCTCGAAATGGGCGCAGCCTTGATCCTCTACATGCTGGTGTTGACGGCCTCAGTGATCGCCACGCAATACCTGACGGAAGCCAACATGATTCTGCGCTCAGCCGTCGCGCTGACACCGGTTATTCCGGCAGGATTGATGTGCTGGAGCGTCGTGCGCAATATGCGGCGCCTGGACGAAATGCATCTGCGTATCCAGTTCGAAGCGCTGGGATTTGCCTTCGCCGCTTCGGCGTTGCTGACCTTCAGTTACGGTTTTCTGGAAAACGTCGGCGCCCCACACATCCCGTGGACGTGCGTGTGGCCCGTGATGGGCGCGATGTGGATTCTCGGCCTGCAAATCGCTCGACGGCGCTACCAATGAAAAATCGCCTCAAGGCACTGCGCGCCGAGCGCAACTGGTCGCAGGTCGATCTGGCGGAACGCCTCAAGGTGTCGCGCCAGACGATCAACGCTATCGAAAACGAACGTTATGACCCGAGCCTGCCGCTGGCCTTTCAAATTGCCCGGACGTTCGAATTACCGATTGAAAGCATCTTCGACGACGGTTCGAACTGATCGCCGAATTGGCCGACGGTGGGCGATGCCTGAGCGTTATCAGCTCCCGGCATCGCCATGCGCCTCTTCAAAAAAGTAATCCTTCCAGCTGTCAGCCTTGTTCTTCAGCACGCCCAGTTCCTGCAATTTCTCGGCATAGATAAACGTACGCTGTGGCACTACCGTGAAGTCGATTTCCGGGTCTTTGACGATCTGCTCGACCAGCGCCAGCGGCAACTTCGACTGTTCGACGCGGAGGTACGCCTGAGCGGCGGCGGGTTTGTCGGCCTTGATGATTTTTTCCGCTTCGGCCAACGCGTCGTAGAACGCCTTGTAGGTCCTGGGATTTTCGTCGTGGAATTTTTCCGTGGTGTAGAGCACGTTGAACGTGGCCTGGCCACCGAGTACGTCGTAGGAGCTCAACACCTTGTGCACGTTGGGATTTTGCAGCGCCTGATACTGAAACGGCGGACTGGAGAAATGCGCGTTGATTTCCGAACCGCCGGCAATCAGCGCCGCCGTGGCATCCGGGTGCGGCAAGCTGACCGAAATGTCGTCAAACTTCTTGTACTGATCATTGCCGAACTCCCTGGCCGTTTCGATCTGCAAGGTCCGCGACTGGAACCCCACGCCCGCCGCCGGCACGGCGATGCGGTCCTTGTCGCTGAAATCCTTGAGGGTCTTGATGTTCGGGTTGTTGGTCAGCAGGTAATTGGGCATCGAGCCGAGCGAGGCAATCGCCTTGACGTTCTGTTTGCCGCGCGTGCGATCCCACACCGTGAGCATCGGCGGCACCCCGGCGGAGACCACGTCCAGCGCGCCGGTCAGCAGCGCTTCGTTCATGGCAGTGGCGCCGGAGATGCTGTTCCAGTCGACCTTGATCTCCAGCCCCTGCGCCTTGCCGTGTTTTTCAATCAATTGCTGATCACGCACCACATCGAGAATCAGATAACCGATACCGAATTGCTGGGCGATGCTGATCTTGCCTTCGGCCTGGACGGCGCCGCTGAACAACAGACTGCCTGCAAGGGATGCGGCCAACAGAGTCAGCGCAGAACGTTTGAACGGTATGGCCATGACAACCTCGCAGCTGGGGGGATTGGCTGAAAGGCCGAACTCTATCGCTATAAAAAACAGAAATTAAATACCGTTATCGAATATCCATAGCACGCTCACGTTTGCCGTTGCGCGCTAATTTAAACAGCCTGAAACAATAAATCCGCCACCGGTTACAAGCTGTACGTCAGCCGCCAGCGGGCGGACACCAACGCCGGTCACGGCCTCAAGCCTTGCGTCACGTCTGCGCGAGCGAATCAGCCGGGTGTTTAAAAGGGCGATCAGACAGCCCACCCTTGGTATCATCGCGCACACTTTTATGACGGTTTGATGGCTGGAAGGTCTTTTTTTGTGAGCGTTCTTTTGCGTTGGTTGCGGCAGCCACATGCCCGCCTGTTTTCCCTGATTCTGCTGGTGCTGATCGTGCCGGTATGCCTGCGCGCGGCGTTGGGCTGGTCGTCGCCGCCGGGCTACTTGTCAGACCTGGCGATTGGCAGTGTGCTGGTACTGTTGCTGCATCGTCGCGCGTGGTGGCTGGCGTTGCCGTTGCTGCTGTTCTGGGGATTGCTGGCGGTGGCGACGGCCGAACTGGTCAGCGCTGTCGGTCGCCTGCCGAACCCTGCCGACCTGCATTACCTGATTGACCCGCAGTTCGTGGAAAACTCCACCGGTGGCGGCCTTGCCCATCCGGCGCTGGGCATTGCCCTGCTGCTGGCGCTGCTGCTCTGGTTAGTGACGCGCTTCGCCAATCGCGCGCAACCCGCTGCTGCCCTGCCCCGCGCCGTATGGGCGGCGCCGGCGCTGCTGTTCGCCGCGCACTGGGGCGTGCAGAACCTGTGGCCGAACGAAGAGGATCCGTGGCGCCTGTACAACCTGCCGCATCAGTTGCTCGCCGCTCAAGTGGCCGATCTGCAGTTGCAGGCCGAAGAATGGCTGGACGGTGACGTCGAAGAACCCGCGCCGCAGATGGCCGGACTGACCGACCTGGATCTCAACGGGCACAAGCTGCTGGCCGCACCGGGGCAGGCGCGCAATGTGCTGATCATCGCCCTGGAAGGCATTCCCGGCGCCTACATCCGCGCCAATCGCGAAGCCATCGGCAGCCATTATCAGGAAGACCTGATGCCCAACCTCAGCCGCTGGGCCGAGCGCGGCATGAACACCCCGGATTACGTGCTGCATACACACCAGACCATTCGCGGCCTGTACGCCATGCTCTGCGGCGATTACGACAAGCTCAACAACGGCACGCCCAAAGGTGTGGAAATGCTCACCCAGCAGGAGCGCAATCAGGCCTGCCTGCCGGCGCAACTGCGGCAGAACGGCTTCAGCACTCATTACCTGCAAGGCGCCGGCCTGCGTTTCATGGCCAAAGACAAAATCATGCCGCACATCGGCTTCGATGCGACCCATGGTCTGGAATGGTTCAGCAACGCCAACTATCTGGAGTTTCCGTGGGGCAAGGATGACAAGGCGTTCTTCGAAGGCGCGCTGGATTACGTCGGCCAACTGAAGAAGCAGAAAAAACCATGGATGCTCACCCTGCTGACCGTCGGCACCCACCAGCCGTATTCCGCACCGGAAGAGTATCTGGCGCGCTACGACACGCCGAAGCAGGCCGCCGTCGGTTATCTGGACGATGCGCTGGAGCAGTTCCTCAGTGGGCTCGAACGTCAGGGCATACTCAAGGACACGCTGGTGGTGATCACCTCGGACGAATCCCACGGCATCGATGGCGTGCGTCTGGCGTCATCGTGGGGTTTCAACCTGACCCTGGCCCCGGAACACCAGCAACTGCCGCGACTGAATGCCGGGGTCTACGGTCACGTCGATCTGAGCGCGTCGATCCTCGACTATTTCGATCTGCCGGTGCCGTCGGCGCTGAGCGGCCGTTCGCTGTTCCGCGACTACGACAGCGGGCGCGAAATCATGTCCTACACCAACGGCAAGCTGCGCTACCACAATGGCCAGGGGATCTTTTCCGAGTGCGACATGCCGCGTCGTTGCCGTTACTACGAAAGCGCCGGGTTCATTGCCGAGCGCGCCACCTTCAAGGGCACTGAAAGCAGCCAGCAGGCCCGACAGATAGCAGCGCGGGCCATGGCGCTGGACCTGTCGCTGCTGCGCACGCCACTCAATCAGCGTTACCAGTTCGGCAGCAACAACGTCATCCCGCTGCAGGCACAGATCAACGATGACTGGGCCGACAACCTGATCGGTGCGCAATACCTGGAAATGCCCAAGGGTTCGCACACCCGCGTGCGCCTGACCGTGCGCTCGGTGGATCCGCAGCAGGCGGCGTACATCCAGCTCAAGGCCAAGGAGTTCGAACAGGACGTGCAGCTTGGCTTGCCGACCGAGATGATCGCCACAGCCGATCAGCCGCTGCAGATGGATTTCAGCTTCGACAACCCGCAACAGCGCAAGGCCTTTTCGTTCCACTTGCTCGGTTATGGGCTGGGCGCGGTCGAGGTCACGGATTTCAGTGTGATTACTGAATTGCCGGGGCAGGAAGATCCGCTGGATGTTTTGCCGGATGATGAGGCTGTGCAATCGAGTTGAAATCAGGGAAGGGACGGATTGGTTGGATCCGTCCCTTTACGTTTACTCACGAAGCTTAATGTCAAAGTCACCTGTTATTCTCCTTCCATCAGGCAGAACAAAATCGATGTCACCTGATACACCGTATCGATAGTCACCTCTTTGCAAGAACGTTACATTTGCCTGTCCTTGTTGAATAAAGTAAGAAACACCGTCGATTCTAACGCTCCAAGCCAGTTCACCTTCGTACCACTCCACGTTATGAGGGCCTTCCTTTATTAGGCTCTGTTGAACGCAGAACGCAACGGCGTTTGTGTTTTCATCATCAGATCCAATAATGAAATGGTCATTCTCTGCCGTATGAAAAAGCACGTTTTTAACCTTATCCAAGAACTTTTTTCCAGCGACGAAAGCACTAAAAGTGCCTACATATTTATCGCGATCTTCCTTAATTAGTTCGTAAATTTGCTCTTCTGATTTATTTGAATGTTGCATGTCGATGCGCTCCGAGTCGTTTGAAGACGGTTGCCTGCGCTTGGAAAGCTATGCCTCAATTATCCTGGGCGCTACTGTCATAACTGACAGGTTATTAGCTGGATTCGAAATAAAAAATTTAAATTCAAAAGGATTAATTGCGGTATCAAACCGGTTTCCAACCCTGTATGTGCCGGTTATGGACTGGGCGCGGTCGGGGCAGGAAGAGCCGCTGGATTCCCTGCCGGATGACGAGACCGCGCAGTCAAGCTGATTGCCCCGTGTAGGAGCTGCCGCAGGCTGCGATCTTTTGATCGTGTTTTTCAAGATCAAGATCAAAAGATCGCAGCCTGCGGCAGCTCCTACAGGGGGGCGACGGGCTATCAGAACGTCGTGCGCAACCCGACCTGAATGCTGCGCCCTTGTGCCGGTGCAACATCGCGCAGGATCGAGCTGGCGTAGCGCACGGTCTGGTTGGTCAGGTTCTCGGCGTTGACGAAGGCCAGCCATTTGCTCTGGCCGACATCGAAGTGATACCCCACATTCGCCCCCAGCGTGGTGTAGCCATCGGTGCTGCTTTCGTTGTCGGGCACACGATGTTGCGAGCTGGCGTGTTCGATATCGATCCGTGCCTGCCAGCGATCCAGCTCCCACAACAAACCGCTGTTCAAGCGTAGCGGCGCGATGCGCGGCAGGTCCTGGCCGTTGTCGAGGTTCTTGGCGCGGGTGTAATCGCCCGACAGCTCCAAAGCAAACTTGCCGTAGGCATTTTCGCCAAGCGTCCAGCGATCCTGTGCCTCGATGCCGCTGAAGCGGGCACGCACGCCCGAGTAGCGGTATTCGGGAATTCCGCCGGCATCCTCTTCGCCTTCGTCATTCAATGTGCGGCCAGTGCCGAGCAAGCCAATGTAATTGGAGAAGTGGCTGTAAAACACGCCGACGCTGCCCTTGTGCGTGCCGTTGTCGAAACGCAATGCGAAGTCGCTGGACACAGCTTTTTCTTTCGACAGACCGGCATCGCCGACTTCATAGGTGCCGGTCGCGACGTGGGCGCCGTTGGCGTACAACTCGTAGAACGTGGGTGCCCGCTCGGTGTAGCTCAGTGTCGCGGCGACCGACCAGATCGGCGTCAATGTGTACACCGCGCCGGACGACAGGCTGCCGGTGGTGAAACTGCTCGACTTGTCGGCATTGGCAAAGCGTTCGTTGCCTTTGGCATCCGGGTCGACTGTGGTGTGCTCCAATCGGCCGCCGAGGGTGAACAGCAGACGCTCGGTGGCTTGTAATTCCTCCAGAATGAACAGCGCACCGGCGTCAGTATCGGTGTGCGGCACGAAGGCTTCTTCGCCCAGCGCCGAGAATTCATTGCGACTGACCTGAGCGCCAACTACCCCGTTGAAAGGCCCCAACGGCTGATGCCGAGCCTCGACCCGCGCTTCGTACCCTTTGTTCTTGAAAGTGGTGCCGACTTCGCCGGCCTCGATTTCCCGATGTTCATAATCGGTGTAGCCCGCATCAAGTTTGACCGAACTGAAGGGGCCGTCGAGGTTGCGGATTTCCGAGGCGAACGCGTAGTGCTCCTGCTCCATGCGAATGCGCACGTCGTCTTCGGCGGGCGAGCCGTAGTTCGAATCGTAATTGCTGTAGGACAGACCGGCGTATCCGTCATCCCAGGTGTAGGAACCGCCGACCGCGCCGCCATCCTGACGACCGTCGCTGTTGGCCAGCCGATGCTTGCGCGAGTCGCCGTCGTCGCTGGCGCGTGCCGCGCCGGTCTTGGCGTAGCCGGGAATCTTCAGGTCATTGAACTCGCGGGCGCTGGCGTCCAGGTGCAAGGCGAACTGCCCGTTGCCAGCCTCCAGTTTCCCCGCACTGCTGCGGGTAGTATCGGCGCCGCCATAGCGCAACTCACCCGCACCGTGAATGCCATCGATGGCTTCGGTAGGGATGCGGTTATCGAAGGTGTTGACCACCCCGCCGATCGCGCTGCCGCCATAGAGCAGCGCCGCCGGGCCACGGACGATTTCAATGCGCTCGACGTTGACCGGATCCAGCGGCACCGCATGGTCGTAGGACAGCGACGAGGCGTCCAGCGCGCCGACGCCGTTACGCAGGATGCGAATGCGGTCACCGTCCTGACCGCGAATGATCGGCCGACTCGCACCCGGGCCGAAATACGATGAGGACACGCCGGGCTGCTTGTTCAGCGTCTCGCCGAGGCTGCCCTTCTGCTGAAACGTGAGGTCGTCGCCGCTGAGCACGGTCGAGGGCGATGCGAGGGTCTGGCTGCCTAAAGGATTGCCGGTGATGATTTGTGGTTGCAGTTCGAGCGGTTCGGCGGCGAACACTGGTGAGGCAATCAGGAGCGCGGCGGCCAGCGGAGTCAGGCGTCGTTGAAGGGGTTGGGAACGGGCAGGCATTTCAGAACTTCCGTGAGCAGAAAAGTGAGGATCGCTGCCGGCGCTTGGCAAATAACGCTGGCAGAAACAGAATGAAATCTTTTTTATGTTATACAATAACATTTCTTTCTGTCATCACGATTCTTGCAATTCGTTTTGCAGCGAGCGCTCAAGCACGCAGTTTCTGGCTCGAATCTGAGCGTGCAGCGACCTGTCCGAGTAAGGGCAAATGCTGAAAGACTGCGGCTATCAAGCTCCAATAGTCGGCCTATTAGCTGACTGCCCGAGTCGGGTCTAGCCTTACTAGTCCGAAGTCGGCACGAGCCGGCCGTACAAGACCTGATAAGGACCCGAACATGGCAAACGAATCGAAATGCCCGTTCAACCACGCCGCCGGTGGTGGTACGACGAACCGTGACTGGTGGCCGAATCAACTGAACCTGAAGATCCTCAGCCAGCACTCGCCCAAGTCCGATCCGCTGGGCAAGGACTTCGACTACGCCAAAGCCTTCAAGAGCCTGGACTTCCAGGCCCTTAAACAAGACCTGCGCGCGCTGATGACCGATTCCCAGGATTGGTGGCCCGCCGACTTCGGCCACTACGGCCCGCTGTTCATCCGCATGGCCTGGCACAGCGCCGGCACCTATCGCACCGCCGATGGCCGCGGTGGCGCCGGCTCCGGCCAGCAGCGTTTCGCCCCGCTCAACAGCTGGCCGGACAACGTCAGCCTCGACAAGGCCCGCCGACTGCTATGGCCGATCAAGCAGAAATACGGTCGCAATATTTCCTGGGCCGATTTGATCGTGCTCACCGGCAACGTCGCGCTGGAGTCGATGGGCTTCAAGACCTTCGGCTTCTCCGGCGGACGTCCCGATGTCTGGGAGCCGGATGAAGATGTCTACTGGGGTTCGGAACACGAATGGCTCGGTGGCGACAGCCGTTACGGCAAAGACAAATCGGCCATGCAGGAGCCCGGTGACGGCACGCTGGTGGCTGAACCGGATCTGCACGGCAAAGAGGAAAGTCGCACCGATCAGGGCGAACGCAATCTGGAAAATCCGCTCGCAGCGGTGCAGATGGGCCTGATCTACGTCAACCCGGAAGGCCCTGAAGGCAATCCCGACCCGGTTGCCTCCGGTCGCGATATCCGCGAAACCTTCGGCCGCATGGCCATGAACGATGAAGAAACCGTGGCCCTGATCGCTGGCGGTCACGCCTTCGGCAAGACCCACGGCGCCGGCCCGGCCGACAATGTCGGACCTGAGCCGGAAGCGGCCGGCCTGGAAGAACAGGGCCTCGGCTGGCGCAACGCATTCGGCACCGGCAAAGGCGCCGACACCATCACCAGCGGCCTCGAAGTGACCTGGACCACCACCCCGACCCAGTGGAGTAACAACTACCTGGAAAACCTGTTCGGCTTCGAGTGGGAACTGTTCAAAAGCCCGGCCGGTGCGCACCAGTGGAAACCGAAAAACGGCGCGGGGGCTGGTACCGTTCCACACGCGCACGATCCAAGCAAAAAACTCTCGCCGACCATGCTCACCTCCGACCTGGCGCTGCGATTCGACCCGATCTACGAGCCGATCGCCCGACGCTTCCTGGCCAACCCGGATCAACTGGCCGACGCCTTCGCCCGCGCCTGGTACAAGCTGATCCACCGTGACATGGGCCCGCTGTCGCGCTATCTCGGGCCAGAGCTGCCCAACGAAGAACTGCTGTGGCAGGACCCGATTTCTGAGGCCACCCAACCACTGATCGACAGCAACGATGCGGCGGCGCTGAAAAACAAAGTGCTGACTTCCGGCCTGTCGGTGTCGCAACTGGTATCCACCGCCTGGGCCGCCGCGTCGACCTTCCGTGGTTCGGACAAACGTGGCGGCGCCAATGGCGGGCGTCTGCGTCTGGCCCCGCAGAAATTCTGGCAGGCCAACCAGCCAGAGCAGCTGGACAAGGTACTGAAGACCCTTGAAGGCATTCAGAACGAGTTCAACACCGGTTCATCCGGCAAGAAAGTCTCGCTGGCGGATCTGATCGTGCTGGCGGGTAATGCCGGGGTCGAGCAAGCGGCGAAAAACGCCGGGCATTCGGTCTCTGTGCCGTTCAATCCAGGCCGCACCGACGCGACTCAGGAGCAAACCGATGTCGAGTCGTTTGGTTTCCTCGAACCGATTGCCGATGGTTTCCGCAATTACAGCAAGGGCAAATACACCGTGTCGGCCGAAGCGCTGTTGATCGACAAGGCGCAACTGCTCACCCTCTCCGCTCCGGAAATGACCGTACTGGTCGGGGGTCTGCGGGTATTGGGGGCGAACGTCGGGCAAAGCCGGCATGGCGTGTTCACCTCGCGCACTGAAACGCTGAGCAACGACTTCTTCACCAACCTGCTGGACATGGGCGTGGAGTGGAAGCCGACGTCGGCAGCGGCGGACGAGTTCGAAGGACGCGACCGTAAAACCGGCAGCGTGAAATGGACGGCGACACGGGTCGATCTGGTGTTTGGTTCCAACGCGATCCTGCGCGCGCTGGCCGAGGTGTATGCGAGTTCTGATGCGAAAGATCAGTTCGTCAAAGACTTCGTGGCGGCGTGGGCCAAAGTAATGGATCTGGACCGGTTCGACCTGAAATAACAGAAAACGCAAAAACCTGTGGGAGCTGGCTTGCCAGCGATATCGGTAGATCAATCAACATCAACGTTGAATCTGATGCCGCCATCGCGGGCAAGCCCGCTCCCACAAGGTCTGGTGTTATCCCTACTTACGCCAGGCTTTTGCTGACCACTTCGTACACATCACTCGACAACTGCCCCGACGCCAGAATCCGCTCCAGCTCAGCCTTCATCAGTGCCTGACGGGCGCTGTCGTATTTACGCCAGCGAGTCAGTGGCGCCAGTTGCCGCGAGGCGATCTGCGGGTTGAAGCCGTTCAGCTCGATCACCAGATCCGCGAGGAAGCGGTAGCCCGAACCGTCGGCGGCGTGGAAGTTGATCAGGTTCTGCCCGGCAAACGCGCCAACCAGCGCACGCACCTTGTTCGGGTTCTTGATGTTGAACGCCGGGTGCTGCATCAACGCCTTCACCCGCGCCAGACCGCCCGGCAAGGTGCTGCCGGCCTGCACGCTGAACCACTGATCCATGACCAGCGGGTTGTCCTTGAAGTGCTCGGCGAAAGTCGCCAGCGCTTTGGCCTTTTGTTCTTCGAACGGCGAGTTGACCAGCACCGCCAACGCGGTGAGGCGCTCGGTCATGTTGTCGCTGTTTTCGAACTGCTCCTGCGTAGCGGCCAGCACTTCCGGCTTGCCGCTGAGCATGAGGTACGACAGCGCAATGTTCTGCAGCGCACGACGGGCAAAGTGCTCGGCCTCAGCCACATACGGCGTCTGCTTCGACAGGTCGCGGTTAGCCTGATAGCGCAGCCACAACGCTTCGAACAGGTTGTCCGCCAGTTGTTTGCGAGCAAACTCGCGAGCGTTGTGGATCGCCTCGACGTCCGCCACTTCACTGATTTCGGTCAGATACGCTTCGCTCGGCAGCGAGAGCATTTCGGCGACCATGGCCTGATCCAGCGACTCGTCAGACAGCACGGTTTTCAGCGCCGAGATCAGACGCGGATCAAGCACCAGACTCTCGCCCTTCTGCTGCTGCGCGATCAGCTCCTGCAGGACCTGCACCGACAATTGCTGACCGGCATCCCAGCGGTTGAAGCCGTCGCTGTCGTGCTGCATCAGGAACATCAATTGGTCGCGGTTGTACGGGAAGCTCAGTTTTACCGGTGCCGAGAAACCACGCAGCAACGATGGCAGCGGCTGTTCAGCGATGTCGACGAAGGTAAAGGTCTGCTCAGCCTCGGTCACCGAGATCACGCGGGTGGTGCCCTGGGCCGACGTTTCACCGGCCAGACGCAGGGCAATCGCGTTGCCTTTGCTGTCGAGCAGACCGAGTTCGACCGGGATCACGAACGGCAGTTTTTCCACCTTGTCCGGGGTTTCCGGGCAGCTCTGGCGGAAGGTCAGGCTGTAGGTTTTCGCCGCCGCGTCGTAGGACTCGCTGACCGCCAGACGCGGTGTACCGGCCTGGCTGTACCAGCGCTTGAACTGGGTCAGGTCGACACCGTTGGCGTCCTCCATGGCCTTGACGAAATCGTCGCAGGTCACGGCCTGGCCGTCATGGCGTTCGAAGTACAGGTCACTGCCCTTGCGGAAGCCTTCGGCGCCCAGCAGCGTGTGGATCATGCCGACCACTTCCGAGCCCTTTTCGTACACGGTCAGGGTGTAGAAGTTGGAGATCTCGATGAAGCTGTCCGGGCGCACCGCATGAGCCATCGGGCCGGCATCTTCGGCGAACTGGTGGGTGCGCAGGTACGCCACGTCCTGGATGCGCTTGACCGTGGCCGAGTTCATGTCCGAGGAGAAACCGGCATCACGGAACACGGTGAAGCCTTCCTTGAGCGACAGCTGGAACCAGTCGCGGCAGGTCACGCG